>JACCDY010546001.1_pt1 | contig 193793 bp, 181 predicted proteins | sample 7446391 | NCBI WGS metagenome assembly JACCDY01 (sample SAMN15323451, study PRJNA562643) | freshwater metagenome | isolation source: river surface water | place: USA:Blue River Watershed | collected 2017-08-18 | reverse complement strand
CTGGCCGTGAAAAAAATGAGCTGAAGTTTGAATTTGTAAGTTATGCACTGCATACGCAACGACTGGCACCCAGATAGTAAGCACCGTTGGTGTGGACTTGAACCAGCGTCCGCTACGCACCACCATACATAAGGGCTCGGAAACTCTCCGAGCCCTTTTTCTTGGTCCTATTCCCCGCGTGGCGAGGGGCTTCGACCTTGAGTGCTGCGGATGGCATGCGGCCAAAACGCTCGAAATTTCCTGATTTCTTGGCCAGAGTCGTCTCTATTCTCTGTTTGGCCTGCGGGTAGGCGCAGTTGTAGCTCTAGCAAAATCAACAGCTTACGCGCGCTGGTTCGTTGTCAACCTTGGTCACCAGTTACGGTTGGCTTCAAAAAACGCGTGTATTGAGGGAGATCTTCAGGCTTAAAGCGGAGTGCCACCTGGCACCTAGTTCGTGACCATCTTCCGCGTTTCAGTGGATTGGATGACTAATTAAATTGAAGCTTTTGCGGACTACATTACGCTATGTATCTTCACTATTGCGAAGCCTATGACTGATGCCTCCAAAGCGAAAGGAAGGGATTTCGCGAAATTCTTAGAGTCACTTCCCGAGGACGTTCGGGCGCGTAGCAACGAGGAAAATTTGCGTGCAGCAGAAGCCGAGCATCAAAGTTTCCGTGAGCATTTTGGCAACGGCGTTTGCTATCTTTGCAAGAAGCCCCTCACATCATTTAGCAAAAAAACGCCCTGTCCGCATTGGCTTCTAAAGCCCAAAGGCTTCAAAAAGAATGATCTTCCCGCCATCGCGCATCGTTACGGATTTTTCCAAATTCAGAGTTTTCTCCGCTGGATTGCAAATCAAGAAAGCTTCGCCAGAAACATCAACGATCTTCCCGATGAGGGCAGTGGAAGCAAACTGTTTGAGGTAACGATCAAGTACAAAAATCTCGAGTGGTCGTTCTCCTGTGCTGAATCTGATTATCAAGGGCATGCCACATCACAGCATGCGAAGCATCAGCACTACCATTTTCAAATGCGCATTGATCAAAGGCCGTTTATCAACTACAACGATTTTCACGTTTCTTTCAGTGAAATGGACGTTATGAATATCGAAGCTATGCGCGCATTACCAGGCATGGTTAAGCAACGGTTCTCCTTTGGCGAGGGAATGAAAGATGTGCTAAACGATGAAACTGTTGATCACATCGTAAATGCAACAGTGCCAGGACGTGCTAGTGACGAAGCACCGTTCAAGATTGACACTATTGCAATGGCTGAAGAAGGCAAGACCATAAGTGGCGACGATCTTTATGAGCTCATTCAAGAGGCCAAGGCGAAGAATGTTACGGTAGCGAGTCTCATGCATAAGTTGCCGAATGCAAAAGCCCGAGTCATTGTTACCCCTGGGCCTGGGGTGGTTGAACTGGCTCTACGGACAGGGCGTAGAAAAGATGCATAACCTGCCGTCCACTTGCCGTTGAGCAATCAACCTGCTCAATGCTGGTGATGAACTCGTTAGAAAGCGAAATTTATGGTCTTGCGCATAGAACGTCGGATGCTTTACATCCCAGTCCTTCACATTGACACGAATCTCATCAACGCCAGGCAAAAACTTGATGCGGTGAATCAACTCGAACGGTGGTACGCGGACGAGGTCATTCTCATAAACATTTCATCGGTCGCCCACGGTGAGGCACAAGCTGATGGAGATCAACGCCGTACGAAGAAAGCCAACCAGCAAATTTTTACTGCCACAACTCCTGTCGGGAAGGGTGATCCGGTGTTCAAGCAAGTTCAAGACGCACTGTTCCCGCAAGGGCTACGCGATGAGAATCAGCGCAACGATGTAAAAATCGTGTGTGAGGCTGTGAAGTACAACGCTATCCTTGTTACATCAGATGGAGCGTCAAGATCGCAACCTGGTGGCATTTTGGGCAATCGTCATCGTCTCAGCAATCTGCTTCAGATCATGTCGCCCGAAGAGTCGGTCGCGTTTGTTCGCTCGAAAATTCGCGAGCGTGATGAATTCAACGAACAATTTGTCAAAAAGTTCGGTGGTGAACTTCCATATTGGGCGGGCAAAGTCTGAACCGCCGTCTAATGCTTCGACACAACCGACGGCTAAAAACGGGCTTCGCCCGCATTCGTCTGCTGCTGGACTTCAACGTGGGACGATAGGCAGCATCTTCACTTTTGCAGATCACGCATCAAACCCCACCACTATTTCCCGCTGCGACAACCAATCCGTCGGCAGCGGATTGCGTTGAAACCACAACAGGCTCATGCACCGGGGCTGCTGCCCGGCCAGGATGCTCTTGATGATGGCGGGTTCCAGCAGTGTGAGACGCAGCAGCTCATTGACCGTCGAATGGTGAAGGCCTTCACGCTGCGCGATATCACTGCCGCTGGCGACTACGCCATCGTCAAGCAACTGTTGCCAATAAAAGGCTCGCGTCAGCGCCACCATCAAGGGTTGGTCATGCTGAACTGCAGCTTTGCTAGCCGTTTCCGATTGGCCATCAGGACGCACGATGACCTTGCTGCCGCCACGCTTTCTGATTTTCAAAGGGATGACCGTTGATAACTTGATACTACTGCCAGCTTGGTGTTCACGGGTTATGGGCGCACCTGTGGCGCTCACCTTGAGTTTCATTGCGGCTCCTCCATTTGCAAATCTTGTTCTAACTCCTGTTACTCCGCGCCGATGGTGCCTGGCAGAAATTCAGAGGCCAATTGATCCCAACCCAAGTCACGCCAAATGATTTCTAGCTCACCATCGGCAATCAGCACGCGCTCAATCAGCAACTGCGCGATTCGGCATTGCTCCGCTGGAAACAGCTCACGCCACAGACTGGCTAGGTTGCGCATGGGCAGCACGACTTGCGGTTCGGTAATGTCTAGTCGGATCTGTCGAACCCGATCCCACACTCCCTGCACGACATGAGGTGCTGACAGAGCATCCATGATTTGTTGCGTTACCAATTCTTCAATGGGTATGGCCGGAAGCGGCCCATACTTGCAGGCCCAGGCCCCTAAGCGGCGGTATTTGACAGGTGTGTAGTAGCGGTATACCTTGCCCTTTTTGACCGTATAGCTTGGGGCCAATCGTTCACCATCAGGCGTGAACAGAAGGCCACGCAAAAGCACTGGTTCTTGCTGTCGATCAAGCGTGTCCCACCGCCGCTCATTTCTGTCGGTGGCGATCAATGCATGCACCGCATCCCATTGACCCTGAGTTACGATGGGCTGATGCTGACCGGGGTGACTCTGGCCCTTGTGCATGATCTCACCAAGGTACATCCGGTTGTGCAACATTTTGTAAAGGGTCTGCTTGGTGAAGGACTTGCCGCCCTTGGTTTTCAGGCCTTCGGCTGCGTAGACTTTAACCATCAGCGTGGCCGAACGCATGGCCACAAAATCATCAAAGATACGGCGCACCAGATTTGCCTCTGGCTCGTTAATAACCAGCTTGCGCTCATGGACTTCGTAGCCCAGTGACAGCGGGCCACCCATCCACATCCCCTTTGCCTTGCTGGCGGCAATCTTGTCGCGAATGCGTTCGCCCGTTACCTCACGCTCGAATTGGGCAAAGGACAACAGGACATTAAGCATCAACCGCCCCATCGAGGTGGCCGAATTGATCTGTTGCGTGACTGCACTGAAGCTGACACGGTGACGGTCGAACACATCGACCATGCGCGCGAAATCTGCAAGGGATCGTGAGAGCCGATCGATTTTGTAAACGACCACGATGTCCACTTTGCCGGCATTGATGTCTGCCATCAAACGTTTGAGAGCGGGTCGGTCCATATTGCCACCGGAGAAGCCGCCATCATCGTAATCATCAGCCACGGCAATCCAGCCCTCGTGGCTCTGGCTCTTGATGAAAGCGTGGCCTGCTTCCTTCTGCGCATCAATGGAGTTGAACGATTGATCAAGGCGTTCGTCAGACGACACGCGGCAATACACCGCGCAACGTTTGGGTGATACAAGCACAGGCGCATTCATTACTCACCGTCCTTGCTGCTACGCAAACCGAAGAATTTCGGCCCATTCCACTGGGTGCCTGTGATGTGCCTTGCCGCTGCTGACAGGCTTCGAAACACCTGCCCGTTCAACTCAAACAGACCATCTGGTGTGACGGTCACTCGAAATTCGCGTTCATCCCATTCACGGATCAGCGAGGTTCCGGGCATCAGTAGCGTTTGTGCACTACGCCCATGAGAGCTCTTGATCTTGGAATGCTTGGCACCGGACTCGACCAGCATCTTGCGCACATTGTTGGGCAATGCGCCGTAGGCCAGTTCCTGAATTCGATATGTCAATCGCGATTCCACATAGCTGCGGTTCCGGTGACTGGGTCGACGCGCAAAGTGTGCATCCCACAGCGCCCATAGGTCGGCCATTGGCATCGAGGGAAGCGTTGCTAATTGCGCACGCACGGTTGCGGTTTTGGGGTCCGCCATTTCAGTCCTCCCAAATCTGCTCGCCATCGATCGTGACCCACAGGCGAGCGTCATCAACGGTGGCCATCTCGTGAACGGTCAGACCTGTGGTTTGGTTGCGCCCCACTTTGCCAGTGTTGCGGTATGTTTGACCATCATGTTGGAGGCGTGTTGGGCCTGTGGCATCAAACTCTATGGACACGAGCATGACGCCGCGTGAGCGGTTGTTGGTGTCGGTCACCGTTGCGGTGAGATTTTTTTGGGTCATATTTTTAATCCTTTTTGAGAGGGGTTTGCGGACCTGTATGAACGCTTCATTGCAGGCATAAGACAAGCGCAAACTCCGCTTTGTTTCAATCTGTCGCTTTGTTCTGACTGAATTGGCAGAAATGACTTGACTGCTGGTTACGGTTGCAATAGATCTGTCGCAATGTCCTCAGAATCTGCACTTTCCCAGTTTTGTCCGCTCTGAAGGGTTTGTGGCTCCCCTGTGCGCTTATCTACTGCTTTCATGAAATGGGCGGTGCTGTCCCAGAGTCCGACCACGATGTCTGTATCTTTCTCGCCCTCGGGCAAAAGCCAGCCTGTGATGCCGTGCGGAATTTTGAGAAAGTCCTCCACAGAATTGATCAACATCACTTGGCGTTCGGAGCACCGGTCCGCAAGTTGGAGCAACCGGGGTGGGATACTGGGAAAGTTTTCGCGACTCCAAATGGGCAGCCAAACCAAAGTGCGACCCTCAGTCATCCATTGCTGGACTCGCTGCTTCATTTCGTTGTTGGCGTTGCCAATCCATTGATTTTCATTGTTTGATTCACTCACGGTGTTCTCCATATTTGTTGCCGACTTGCGCGTTGCTTGTTGTGGTGGTTGATAAGTGCAAATTTCTAATGGGTGCAATGCGCCATAGAGCACCCTCTCGGCTGTGTCCGAGATGACTTATTTCGATGCCCTTGGCCCGGTAGGCCGGCGCTACTCTTCGTAACTGATCCGCCAGACCTTTGGGTGAGCGTGGCCAGTTGCCACGGTCAGAGATGTTTTGGTTGTTGAGAAGCTCATAGAGCTGACCGGCTGTGCCCTTCCAATTCCAAGGATCAATACGGTCTTCAAAATATTTATCCAACACCTGTGCGACGATATTGCTCTCCAATGCCCGATCAATGCCTGCTCGAATCAGTTCGGCGTAATGACGCTGGAAGTCACCAGGTGCAAATCCCAGCGCACGTGATACGGCTTCGCCAAATCGTTCGAAATCAGCCATGCGCTGCTTGTGGGTGAGCTTGACCGTGGGCAGGATGCGCAGTGCTTGAACGAACAGATCCATCAGTGCACCAAAGACAAATGGACGATCCAGCTCCCAGGCTGCAGAGGTGTCTGCATCATCTTTTCGTGACTCGGATGGAATGGTTGGCATGTCCACATGAATCACGCGATCAATCAGGTCAGGGCGAGTGGCTACAACAGCAATGCCGTTGAGCACCACGGGACGCTTGGTCTCCATGACATGTTCTTCGCCATTGGTGTAGAGCTGTCGCGCAGCGAATCCACCGCCGGTGGCCAGCGTGCAAAAAGCATCTTGCTGCTCTGCGGTGAGACCAGAGAGGTTTTCGTAACTCACCAGCCAGTTGTTGGCGGCTGCCACAAAAATGTCTTCAACAGATTTAGGTCGACCGCGCAGCATGACCTTGTTGGGGTCGACCAGGCTGCGTAGGACAGATTGCGTCGTGGACTTGGCGGAGCCCTGTTCACCCACCAGCTCTAATACGGGAAATGGCGTGTCAGGACGGAAGCTGTCAAGTAGCCAGGTCAACACCATCACACGACGGTCTGCAGGAATATTGGCATGCTGCCAGAGCAGTCCAATGTCGCCACCTCCCACTGCTTGAGGGAGAGGACGCATGGATTGGGTGCGGGTAAAGAACGCAGGCGATGGCTCAATGACCTGCCAGCCACTGGGTGTCACCCACACTGCCTGCCATTGTTCATTGCAAAGATCGATCAGGTACCCAAGATCCTTTTTAGCGGCACGCACATGGGTGGTGATTTCCTCACCATCGTTGATTCCAGCTGCCGCGATGGTGGCCAGCGCAGCCTTTAAGGCCATGTCTGGTACGCCCGATTGCTTGGCACGCCAATAGGCGGAGCGAAGCCAGTCCTCGAAGCCACTGGAATAAATACGCCAGACCTCTTTGCGTCCTGGCATTGGAATCACAGCGACAGCAAGGCGATCTTCATCGTGTTTAAGGTCACATTTCTGGCGGGCGAGTTCAACCAATTCGTCGATGGCTGATGGTTCCCTTTCACCGCATGGAAGTTCATCGCGCACCTGTTGGTCCAGTGTCGTGATCGAACAGCCCCGGTTGGTCACCTTGGCTGCATGGCGCAGGCGCAAGTAGGTGGGCATGTCAGAGGTTTTAAGAACCGAGAATGCCAAGATGACAGGGGCTTCGGCCAGTACGCCAACATCGTCCTTGAGGCGAATCAGCGCAGCTTCGATGACCCCAACCGGATCGGTGGTTGGGTCCAACTCAACGTCGGATTTCAGCTCAAACGATGACGCGTTGACTTCATCGCCAGTTGGCTTTTGTGTTTCCTCGGGGTTTAACAATAGGGAGCCATCGTCACCAACATCACCACCGTCACAATCCGCATCATCGGGAAGATGGGTTGTGTGATGTTGGTGAGGGTTGTGACGATGCTCGTCTATTGTTTGAGCATCGCTAAAAGAGGGATGGTTCATAACACCTCCCGATCTTTCAGATCCGATGTGCGCGCAATGCGCCGACTGTTGGCGTCTAGCCAGTTGATTACATCGGATTTGCGATATCGCACGCTGCGACCAATCTTGGTCAGAATAGGGCCGCCGCCGTTGGTGGCTGTCCATTCGAGCCAGCCGACGGTGTAACCCATTCCGGCGGCGGCGGTCTTGCGGTCGAGTAGTGCTTCTTGAGGTGCGCGCCAGAAATCGCCGCGCAATTCGGCAACGCTAGGTTCTATGGGAGTTCGGACCCGTTTGGGCATGTCAGCATTCCTTTCGGTTTATTTGGGAATGCCGTGATGCTGCCGATGTCAGTTCATGCTGTCAGGAGAATTCAGGAAACAAATCTGAAGTTCAGTTATGGTGCTCACACCCTGTGGATCTTGATCTCAGGACCGAACATTTTTAGGGCCTGCGCGATCTTCTTATGCAACGCATAGACACCACGCATGTTGTCAGGCATGAACTCTGTGGCCGTCTCAATCACGGCTTTGCCGATGGCGTCCGAATTGGGTCTCTCGCCTGTGCGGTATTTGGCCGACGACTGAGCGAGCAGGGTGGCCATTAACGCCAATGCCTTGAGGCTGTTCATTTCAGCTGCATCGCTGCCATCGGGCAGAACTGGTTGACGGGCCTCATCAAACAAAAATGGCGGCTGATCCTCGAACGGCAATTGTTCAAACCAACGGCGCAGGCTGGCCTTGTTGATGACAAGACGGTTTTTCTCAAGCAATTCGTCGATAGGAGCGCCCTTGAACACTTGTCCACGGGCGTTGACGATGCCCAGGTCCTCATACTCCAAGCGTTCAGAGCGCAAGGCCGCAACCAATGCCGCACGTTTGGCACTCATGCATTGGGTTTCGAAGTTAAGGCTGGCGAGCTCGGCAGGCTCGACTCCACACCACAGGGCAATGGCGTCATCGATGCGGATGTGGTCAGCCAAGTCCCAGTAGCGCAGGCAGTTGGTGGGTGAGGTGGTTTTATGCATATAAATACTGGATAAAACAACAGTATATTAAATTCCAAGCCACCACTCAGATATATACGGGCGATCAATTCACACGGTCTTGGTCATCCCTAGGCATGCCAAAGTTCAAATGTTTGCCAAATTTTGTGCAACCCTATTTTTTCAAGATACTAACAATAGGAGTCAACCGTCACCTTCATCAGGACCATCACAGTATTGACCGAATGTGATGGTTGTGACGGTCGTGAAGGTCACCACTTAACAGCAACCTTTGGTGAAGACAACTACATTACCCAATGAATATGTTCAGGGGGAGGGGGTATGAATCTCTACGATCCATCGGTGGCGATGCGTGCGCTTGCCCAAATTTTTACGCGTGCAAATTGAAGCAAGGGGGGTATCCAGAAAGTTGAGACTCTTTTGGCAAGGGTGTGAGTTGAGTTCACCCCCCCAATTGCAGGCACTGCAACTGATAATTTCTGGGTCCTTCCTCGCCAAGTTCCTATGCGGGGGGCAAAGGCCCGAGATTTCGCCACCGGTAGCCCTGAATTCCGGGTTTGCAGTTCGCACCGGGTTTGCAGTAAATTTATTTCTGCAGTTGTGCCACACTGATAAACTGTCGACTCATAGCAACCGGATATAAAGAATGAAGCGCTGCGTAGTCGGAATTCGTCGACCTGGTGGGCGGGACGGACCTGTCACGGGTAAGGAAGTGCCGATGATTTGGTTTCCTTCAATGGCCACAATGGCTGCGGTGCTGTCTGAAGACAACCAGGCTTTGTTACGGATTATTTCTGAAAGGCGACCTAAATCGTTGACGGGACTGGCTGAGCTCACAGGTCGCCAGGTGCCAAACTTGTCTCGCACTTTGCGGATGATGGAAGGCTATGGCTTAGTGGCATTGAAAAAAAATGTTCGCGAAATTGAGCCCATCGCATTAGCGACTAGTTTCAAAATTTTGATCAACTGAAAGATGTCGCGATGAAGGGATCTGCAATGCGAGATGTCGTGATTACCGAAGCGGATACCTGCCGCGAATTCGTCACCCCTCGACTAGTGGAAGCTGGCTGGGGAGCGGCCCCGCATTCCATTGGCGAGCAGCGCAGCTTCACCAATGGCCGCATCATCGTGGCCGGTGGCAAGATTCGCCGTGGCATACAAAAGCGCGCCGACTACCTGTTGTATTACCGTCGGGACTATCCCCTTGCTGTAGTCGAAGCCAAGGAAATCGGACTGCCTGCTGAAACCGGTGTACAGCAAGCACGCGAGTATGCTGAGATTCTCGGCCTGAAGTTTGCCTACGCCACCAACGGCCACCGCATCATCGAAATCGATTACACCCTCGGAACCGAGCGCGAGGTGGATCGCTACGCTACGCCAGAAGAGTTGTTTGCCCGGTTGACGGGAAGCACGCAGTTGCCCACGGATTCATCGTCCCATTTGTTGGAACCATTTAATCTCGTTTCAGGCAAGGTGCCGCGCTATTACCAGCAAATCGCGATCAATCGAGTCATCGAATCGGTTCTGCTGGGTCAAAAACGCATCCTTGCCACATTGGCCACAGGCACCGGCAAGACCTGCGTGGCATTCCAGATCTGCTGGAAGTTGTGGAACAGCCGCTGGAACCGAACCGGTGAATACCGTCGCCCCAAGATCCTGTTCCTGGCTGACCGCAACATCCTGGTTGATGACCCAATGGCGAAAATGTTTGCGCCTTTCGGTGATGCTCGGCACAAGATTGCGGGCGGCGATACCAGTCAAAGTCGGGATATGTACTTCGGCATCTATCAGGCGCTGACCACCGCCAATTCAGATGTATTCCGCCAGTACCGTCCAGATTTCTTTGATCTCATCATCATTGACGAATGCCATCGTGGCTCCAGTCGGGATGAAAGTGCGTGGCGTGCAGTGCTGGATTATTTCGAACCTGCTGTGCAGTTTGGCATGACAGCCACCCCGCTGCGTGAGGAGTCGCGCGACAGCTATGAATACTTCGGTAACCCGATCTACACCTACAGCCTGCGCCAAGGTATCGAGGACGGCTTCCTGGCACCGTATCGCGTGCATCGCGTCATCACTACGGTCGATGCCGTAGGCTGGCGACCCAGCAAGGATGAGCTGGATCGTTATGGGCGCGAAGTGCCTGATGACGAATACCAGACCAAGGACTTCGAGCGTGTTGTGGCGCTGCGCTCACGCACACGGGCAATGGCCCGTCACCTGACTGATCTGCTCAAAGGTACTGACCGCTTTGCCAAGACACTGGTGTTCTGTGTGGATCAGGAACACGCCGCCGAAATGCGGCAGGAACTGATTAACCTTAACAGTGATCTGGTCAAGCAGTACCCCAACTACGTCTGCCGAGTCACCGCCGATGAGGGTGCGATTGGCCTAACTCATCTGTCGCACTTCCAAGACGTGGACAAGCCCGCGCCGGTCATCCTCACAACCTCTCAATTGCTGACCACCGGCGTTGACGCCGAGATGGTCAAGAATGTGGTGCTGGCCCGTGTGGTGGGCTCACGCTCCGAATTCAAGCAAATCGTCGGTCGTGGCACGCGGCTGAAGGTGGATTACGGTAAAGAGTATTTCAACATCATCGACTTCACCGGCACTGCCACGCAGCACTTTGCAGACCCAGATTTCGATGGTGATCCTGCGCGCATCGAAGAAGTAACGGTCGATGAATCGGGCGAGGTCGTCGAAACCACCGCAGACGAAGTGCCCGGCGTGGCTGAGCCCAAGGCGGAGTATGTGGTCGAAACGGAACAGGGCGATGAAGCTGGTGGCAACGGCGAAATCATCACGGAACCACCGGTGGAACCGCGCAAGTTTTACATCGACGGCGGCGAGGTCGAAGTGATTGGTCATCTGGTCTATGACCTCGACACCGACGGCAAAAAGCTGCAGGTGGTCAAGTACACCGAATACTCAGGCCGTGCCGTACGCACCCTCTACCCGACGCGCGAAGCGCTGCAATCGGCATGGGCCGATCCCGACACCCGCGTCGAGGTACTGCGCGAGCTGACCGAGCGCGGCATCAGTTTTGAGGAACTGGCAGCCAGCAGCGAACAGCCCGATGCCGATCCGTTCGATCTGTTGTGCCATCTGGGTTGGAATGCGCCGCTGCTCACGCGTCGCCAGCGTGCGGAAGCTGCCAAAAGTCAGGCCCAAGACTTGTTCGCACAACATGGCGAGACCGCCCGCGAAATCCTCTCGCTGCTGCTCGACCGTTATGTTGAGCGCGGCATTTTGCAATTCAATGCGCTGTCCGAGCTGATGAAGGTGCAACCCTTCGATCGCTACGGCAGTCCTTCCGAAATCGCCACCCGTCACTTCGGTGGTGTACGTGGCATGAAGGACGCTGTATCCCAGCTTCAGACAGCGCTCTATCAATAACGAAATAACGAGAAACGCACTCCATGGCCAAATCTGCCAACACCGGTGAGAAAAAGACCCGCGCACCACGCAAAGCCAAAACGCCACTCACCACGCGTGAAAACCTGTCTGCGCTGATCGGTACCGCCCGCAAGATCCTCCGTAAAGACAAGGGCCTCAACGGTGACGTGGACCGCTTGCCGCTGCTCACTTGGGTGATGTTCCTCAAGTTTCTCGACGATCTTGAATTCGTGCATGAGGAAGAAGCTGAGCTCGACGGCAAACGCTATCAGCCCATCATCGAGTTACCTTATCGCTGGCGCGACTGGGCTTCTCGCGAAGATGGCATCACCGGCGATGAATTACTGGCTTTCATCAGCCAGGAAATCACCGTGCGCGCTGATGGCAGTACCGGCAAAGGCCTGTTCGCCTATCTGCGCGGTTTGGCAGGCGAAGGCGAAAAGGGTAGCCAGCGTGAAGTCATTGCCAACGTGTTCAAGGGCGTGCAAAACCGAATGGTCAGTGGCTACCTGTTGCGTGACATCATCAACAAGATCAACGGCATCCACTTCTCGGCCAGCGAAGAAATCCACACGCTCTCGCACCTGTATGAGTCGATGCTGCGCGAAATGCGCGATGCAGCTGGCGACGCAGGAGAGTTCTATACGCCGCGCCCGGTCGTGCGCTTTATGGTGCAGGTGAGTGATCCGCGCTTGGGTGAAACGGTGCTGGATCCTGCGTGTGGCACGGGCGGCTTTCTGGTCGAAGCCTACGACCACATCGCTCCGCGGGTGAGTGCTCCAGATCAGCGGCGCAGCCTGCAACATGACACGCTTTACGGTCAGGAGGCCAAGCCGTTGCCTTACATGTTGGCTCAGATGAACCTATTGCTGCACGGACTGGAAGCACCGCAAATTGCTTATGGCAATACGCTGGATCGGCGGATCAACGAAATCGGTCATAGCGAGCGCGTGGACGTCATTCTCACCAACCCACCATTTGGCGGTGAAGAAGAAGTCGGTATCAAGGCCAACTTCCCGCCCAATATGCAGACTGCGGAAACCGCGCTGCTGTTCCTGCAATACATCATGCGCAAGCTGCGCGTGGCCGGGGCCCCTGTGCCAGGTGGCAAAGCGGCCGAGCGCGGTGGCCGTGCGGCAGTGGTCGTGCCCAACGGCACCTTGTTTGGTGATGGCATCAGTGCCGTCATCAAAGAAGAGATGCTTAAGGAGTTCAAGCTCCACACTATCGTGCGTTTGCCCCAAGGTGTGTTCGCTCCGTACACCGACATTCCGGCCAACCTGCTGTTCTTCGAACGCGGTGGCCCCACTGACACCATCTGGTATTACGAACTGCCGCTGCCTGAAGGTCGCAAGAAATACAGCAAGACCGCGCCACTTCAGTTTGAGGAATTCGCACAAGCATCAGCGTGGTGGAACAACCGAGAGGAAGGCCCGCAGGCTTGGAAAGTGGACTTCGCCGCCAAACGTGAAGCCGCTGTCGCTGCCGCCACGCCCCACTGGCAGCGGGCAGAAAGCGAGCGTAATTCCGCCATCGGCTTGGGCAAACCCATTCGAGAGTTGGAGCAAGCCATCCAGGCCGCAGCTAACGGCCAGAAGACCGAGCTGCAAGACCGTTTGAAGGCACTCAAGTCGGAGCAATCCGCTCACGAGCAAAACGCCAAATCTGCCCAGTCCGAGGGTGATGCCCTGTATTGGCCGATTTACAACCTCGATCTCAAGAACCCCCATGCTAAGGCCGGGCTGGAACATGCAGATCCGAAGGACCTGATTGCTTCCATGCGCAGCCACGAGGCTGAGGTGATGCGTCTCCTGGGGGAGATCGAGGCGCTGGTTGCTGAGGTGCATGCATGACCGACCGCACCACACCTACCGTGCCGGACCAAGTCGGCTACACGGCCGTTCACACCGACATTGTCACTCTGCTGGAGTCGGCCCGCAGCGCTGCCGCGCGCAGCGTCAATGCGCTGATGACTGCTAGCTATTGGGAAATTGGTCGTCGCATTGTCGAGTTTGAACAGGGCGGGCAGGAACGAGCCAAGTATGGGAAAGCCCTGCTGAAGCGTTTGTCCGTTGACCTTTCGGCCCGCTTCGGTCGCGGTTTTGGAGTGGATTCTCTCGAATCCATGCGGCTGTTCTACAAGACCTACCCTCCCGAGAGAATTTCCGAATCACTGATTCGGAAATTGCCGCCGGGGCTGCAAGCTCCGAAATCTGAACCAGTGGTTCGGAATTTCGATCTGAACCAACTGGCTCAAGCATTCCCCCTTTCCTGGACTCACTACATTCATTTGATGCGTCGCCCCCGCTCCGCCGAAGAACGGGATTTCTACGAAGCCGAAGCCCTGCGCGGCGGCTGGAGCGTGCGCCAGCTCGACCGCCAAATAGGCAGCCAGTTCTACACCCGGGCCCTGCTGTCGAAAAACAAAAGCACCATGCTGGAAAAGGGCAGCTACCCTCTACCCGGCGATGCGCTCACTCCGGATGAAGCAATCAAAGACCCGTATGTCCTTGAATTTCTGAATCTCAAGGACGAATACTCCGAGTCCGATCTTGAGGGCGCACTGATCCACCGTTTGGAAGATTTCCTGCTGGAGCTTGGCAGCGACTTCACTTTTGTCGGTCGCCAGCGACGGCTGCGCATCGACGAAAGCTGGTTTCGTGTGGACCTGCTGTTCTTCCACCGCCGCCTGCGCTGCCTGGTCATCATTGATCTGAAGCTGGGCGAACTCAGTCATGCCGATGTCGGCCAGATGCACATGTACTGCAACTATGCCCGCGAACACTGGACGCTGCCTGATGAAAACCCGCCTGTGGGTCTGATCCTGTGCGCCCGCTCCAAGTCAGCGTTGGCGCGCTACGCATTGGACGGCCTGCCCAACAAGATCATGGCAACCCAATATCAGACCGTACTGCCGGATGTGAAGCTGCTTGAAGCCGAGCTGGAGAAAACGCAGCGCGAGCTTGAAGCGCGTCGGATTGCACGGGATGACGCTGCGGAGGGTGGCGAATGAACGCGTGGCCTAAAGTAGCCTTGGGCGACTTGTTTAATATTGAAAAGGGGAAAATCGGGATCATGGCGGCGACGCCAGGTGAATTTCCTTTGGTCACCACCGGCGAAAATTTCGCCTCGCACTTCGAACCGCACTTCTCGGGAGATGCGGTTTGCATTCCCTTGATATCCGCAACGGGTCATGGTCACGCGAGCCTGAAACGCTTGCATCACATCAAGGGTGAATTTGCGGTCGGTTCAATCCTTTGTGCTTGCGTCAACCGTGCGCCGGAACACGTAATGGCACGTTACGCCTACTTCTACCTGAGCGCCTGCATGGACACCTTGCTGATCCCTCTGATGCAAGGCACTGCCAACATGTCCATGAGAGTGGCCGACATTGTTGGAGTTGAAATCCCGCTCCCTCCGTTGCCCGAACAACAAGCCCTTGTCGCCCGCCTCGACGGGCTGGCCGAGAAAACCCGGCAGCTCGAAGCGCATCTGGATGCTGTCGAGCGCGACGCCGAACACCTGCTGGCGCTGCGTTTCCGCGATGCCATTGCCGATGCGCCGATGCGACCGATGGCAGAAATCGCACCACTGGTGCGTCGAGAGCAATCCATTGATCTCAACGGCAGCTATCCGGAACTTGGGATCCGTTCCTTCGGTAAAGGCACCTTCCACAAGCCCCCACTGTCTGGTGGCGACGTCGGTACCAAGCGCCTGTACCGGATCGAACCCGGCGATCTGCTGTTCTCCAACGTATTCGCTTGGGAAGGTGCGATTGCCATCGCGCAGCCGGACGATGCAGGCCGCTTCGGCTCCCACCGATTCATCACCTGCCAGGCCAGCGCAGAACTGACCACCGCTGAATTCCTGCGCTACTACTTCTTGACCGACGACGGAATGCTCAAGATCGGGGAGGCATCACCCGGTGGGGCTGGCCGTAACCGCACGCTCGGATTGGAAAAGCTGATGGCCATCGAAGTGCCCACGCCCTCACTGGCAGTGCAGCAAACCTTTGACTGTCTGCAAGCTGAAATTGCAGCACTCAAGGCAAAACACACCGCCATCCGCGAAGCCAACGCCAGGCTGCTGCCTGCAACGCTGGAGCGGGTGTTTGCCGGAGAGCATTGAGTGCAGTTCGTCACCCACGGCCCGGACATCCCGGATGCGCTCCTGCAGGCGCATGAGGAAGGCCGCGTGGTGTTTTTCTGCGGGGCAGGCATTTCCTATCCCGCAGGTCTAAAAGGCTTCGATTGGCTAGTTGATGAGATTTATCGTCTGTGCGGTACGAGAAGAAAGCGGCTGGAAGAAAAGGCATTCCAGAACAAGCAGTTCGACACCACATTGAATCTGCTTGAGGATCGCTTACCTGGCGGACGTCCCGGCTTGGCAATGCGCAAATCCTTAGCGAAAGCGCTGAAGCCCAATCTGCGCAAGAAGGGCGCTATCGATACGCATTCGGCGCTCCTCACCTTGGGACGCGGCAGAGATGGTGCGTTGCGCCTTGTAACCACCAACTTCGACCGAGTGTTTTACAAGGCGTCCAAAAGCGCGGGCCAAGTGATCCAAGCATATAGCGCACCAATGTTGCCGATACCCAAGAACAGTCGCTGGAATGGACTGGTCTTCCTTCACGGACTACTACCCGACAAACCAGACGACACCGCACTGAATCGTCTCGTTGTTACGAGTGGCGACTTTGGCCTGGCCTACCTCACTGAACGCTGGGCAGCTCGTTTTGTGAGTGAGCTGTTTCGCAACTATGTCGTCTGCTTCGTGGGCTACAGCATCAATGATCCGGTGCTACGCTACATGATGGATGCACTAGCCGCTGATCGCATGCTTGGAGAAAGCACGCCACAAGCATGGGCATTTGGAGACTGTCTGCCCGGAGGTGAAATTGAGGCTGCCGAAGAGTGGGAAGCCAAAGGAGTCTCGCCGATCCTTTACAGCAATTCGACGGGCTCCCATAGTGCATTGCATCAAACCTTATCGGCGTGGGCCGCAACCTATCGCGATGGCGTTCTTGGTAAAGAACAAGTCGTTGTTCGCCATGCTCTGGCGCAACCATCTGCCAGCACGAAACAAGATGATTTCGTGGGCCGAGTGCTGTGGGCACTGTCTCACAAATCAGGGCTTCCAGCCAAACGGTTTGCCGATTTCAATCCCGTTCCTTCACTGGACTGGCTGCTGGAGCCCTTCGCGCATGAACACTTTGGGCACGGCGATCTGTCTCGCTTTGGCGTGCAGCCCCGTAGCGAAGTGGACAACAAGCTGCGCTTCAGCCTGATTCGGCGGCCCGCGCCCTACGACCGCGCACCGCCGATGCTGCTTGCCTCCGGCGGCATCACTGGCAGCCAGTGGGATGACGTGATGTTCCATCTGGCTCGCTGGCTGGTGCGCCACCTGGATGACCCAAGGCTGGTCATCTGGATTGCGGAGCGTGGTGGGCAGTTGCATGATCGTTGGCCGTGGCTGATCGAACACGAGCTGGATCGCTTTGCTTCATTGGAACGTGAGGGAAAAACCTCCGAGCTTGATGAAATCCGCTTACACGCACCCAAGGCCATTCCTAGCCCACTGATGCGCACCTTGTGGCGCCTGCTGCTCAGCGGCCGGGTGAAATCGCCGTGGCACGATCGCGATCTGTATCGCTGGAAAGGTCGACTGAAGCGGGAAGGATTGACCGCCACATTGCGATTGGAATTGCGTGAGTTGCTCGCACCCAAGGTTGTCTTGAAGAAGCCGTTTCGCTGGGGTGAAGACGATTCGGGCAGCGCTGACGAACCCACACGAATCAAGCAATTGGTGGACTGGGAACTCGCGCTCGCCGCTGATCACGTGCATTCAACCCTGAGCGACCTTGCCGACGAGCCTTGGAAGTCTGCTTCGCCACACCTGTTGGAAGATTTTCAGCAGTTATTGCGTGATGCGCTGGACCTGCTGCGTGAGTTGGGCGAGGCTGACGACCGCAGCGACCGATCACACTGGGATCTGCCGTCCATAACGCCCCACTGGCAGAACCGGGGATTCCGGGACTGGGTGAGCCTGATCGAATTGCTGCGCGATGCATGGCTTGCGGTTCGTACCTACGACAATGCGCGTGCGACACGCATCGCGCAGAATTGGTTTGAACTGCCGTACCCCACCTTCAAACGTCTTGCCCTGTTTGCTGCCAGTCAGGATGGTTGCATCCCACCCGAGCAGTGGGTGAATCGGTTGTTGGCCGACGATGCGTGGTGGTTGTGGTCCACAGATACGGGGCGGGAGGTTTTCAGGCTTCTCGTCCTGCAGGGGCGGCATTTGACGGGAAGCACACAAGTAATCCTGGAGGCAGCCATCTTGGCTGGCCCTCCGCGCGAGATGTATCGAGACGACCTAGAAGCAGATCAGTGGCAAGACTTGGTGGCCCGCTCCGTCTGGCTGTATCTGGCTAAGCTCAACACATCAGACTGCGTGCTGGGGGCGTCTGCAGAGGCACGATTGGCGGAAATTTCCAATACCTACCCACAATGGCAACTGGCGCCGAACGAGCGTGACGAGTTCTCGCACTGGATGAGTGGCACCGGCGATCCGGGCTACGAGGATAGCCGGGATGTCGACATTGCACCCCGCAAGCGGCAGGAGCTGAAGCAATGGCTCAACAAGCCGCCGCCCGAACAGAGGCCTTTCTACGAAGACACATGGCTTGACGTTTGCCGCACGCGCTTCTTTCACAGTCTGTTCGCGTTATGTGATCTCGCACGCGATGGCGTGTGGCCTGCCGGCCGATGGCGCGAGGCACTACAGGTATGGGGCGAAGAAAGTATGGTGTTGCGCTCCTGGCGATTCGCCGCACCGCTGGTGCAGACCATGCCCGATGCCGTACTCCAGGAGATTGACCACGCTGTCACCAGGTGGATCGAATGCGTATCCAAGTCGATCAACCGCCATGAGGACATCCTGCTGAATCTTTGCTGTCGCGTGCTGGCCTTGCCGCTGGAAGCAGGCTCAGGGTCTCGCATCATCCGCAATGGCGTCGAAACCTACGACCCCGTTGGTTCTGCAATCAATCACCCCATTGGGCATATCACGCAAGCGCTGATAAATCTTTGGTTCAAACAGAACCCGAACGACAACGATCTGCTTCCTGCTGAATTGAAGCCCGTTTTCACCACACTGTGCGATGCGCAGATAGATCGATTTCGCCACGGCCGGGTGTTGATGGGTTCGCGGTTGATCGCATTTTTCCGCATAGATCGCCCTTGGACAGAACAGAACCTGCTGCCGTTGTTCGGCTGGAGCAATCCCGTTGAAGCCAAGGCTGTGTGGGAAGGCTTCCTCTGGTCGCCGCGCTTGTACCAGCCATTACTTACATCCTTCAAGTCGCAGTTTTTGGACAGTGCAAACCACTATGCCGATCTTGGTGAGCACCGCCAGCAATTCTCGACATTTCTGACCTACGCGGCTTTGGGCCCGACCGAGGGATACACCGTGGAGGAGTTCCGGTCTGCGATTGGCTCACTTCCACAAGAAGGCCTCGAAGAATCAGCGCAAGCGCTCTCCCAAGCGGTTGAAGGTGCAGCTGATCAGCGTGAGGAGTATTGGAAAAACCGTGCCCAACCGTTCTGGCAACACATCTGGCCAAAATCCCGTGACCTAGCCACCCGACGAATCGCCGAGTCTCTGACTCGTCTGGTGATTGCCGCCCGAGGTGAATTGCCAGCCGCTTTGGCTGCGGTGCAAGACTGGCTGCAACCGATTGAGCATCTGGACTACGTTGTGCATCTGCTTCACGATTCAGGTTTGTGCAGCAGATACCCAGCGGATGCATTGAGCTTGCTGAATGCGGTGATTGCCGACCAGCAGTGGGGGCCTCGGGAGTTGGGACAATGTCTGGATCAAATTGTGCAGACCGCGCCAAACTTTGCGCAGGATGCCCGTTACCAGCGGCTCAGAGAGTATTCACGAAGGCGGGATAGCTGATTCGAATGCCTAATAATTTGCGGCAATCATAGGGCGGATAAACCCTTCAAAAATTCGAGAGGCAAGTTCTGTGTGACTAAAGTTAAATCGAGTTGTTGGATTTGTGGCGCGGGTGCTATATCTGGGGAACACATCCCGAAATCCGCTACTTTGAAAGACGTTTTCGGTGATGTATCACAGGCCAAACCACTTTTTCACAGTAGCAAGAAGCGGCTAAATCGTCAGCTTCAGAGTATCAATAGCACGCATGTCAAATTTCGCGTCCTGTGCAGCGCCTGCAACACCGGACTCACTCAACCATTTGATTGGGCGTGGGATCAACTGTGGCACTACCTCTCAACAAATGAGTTGACACTAAAGACGGGGATGTGGATTCATCGTTCTCATATTTTTCCCCAAAAATCAGCTGTAAAAATGATTGATTTACATCTGTATGCTGTGAAATTAATGGGGTGCATCTCTGCCTTTTACGGCTTGAAGATCGATATGGATGGATTGGCAAATGCGATCAGGCAGAGAAAGCCATACCCTTGGGTGTTTTTCGGTGTTGGCAAGCGCATGTGGCTGACTAAAGTAAAACTGGCGGGACCGTCTGATCTGAACATTGTTCACGATAAAGTCACTGGTGAGTGTGTTTTCGCAGTGTTTTTTCTTGCAATAGCCGGGTGGGAATTTCAGGTTATTTACGCAGCGCCAGGGCAATTGCGTGACGGTATGAGAAATTGCTGGAATCCAGTATCAACGCGCTCTACCCGGAGGTTGAAACTGAAGAGGTTTCAAGTTGAATAAGGCGCTGAGTGCCAAGCACGATTACTGTGCGATAGGCCACCGATTAGGGGCGATGTTAGGGATTAATGGATCCATAAGCGTTTCAAAATTTCAGCGATTCCCTATTGATTACGCATTCACCCGCATTTGTGCTCATTGGCGCAACAAGCTAGTCTGAACAAAGTCAACTGTCCGCCACCAGATGCAAATAAAAAGCCGCTAGGTTTCATCGCCTAGCGGCTTTTTTCTATTGACTTGCCCAATTCATTGAGCTCATCCAAAAATAGCCACGTTCTGGCGCGCCATCGCAACAGGCTGACCATCGGCACTCCAAATGACAATCTCATGGGATGAATAGCCGTTTTGAGATGTGTCAGCCCTGGCTTTAGCCAACCACCAACCGTTGGTCGAGAACGGACGGTCATCCAAAATGTCGATCGACCAAGTCATGGTGCTAAAGGGCATCATTTCCTTGGACAACACCAGCGATGGGGGTGGCAGCGCATCGGCCAGTGCTAATAAGCGCACTAAGCTGGACTCATCTCCTGCATCACGATGACGCAGCCAAATGGTCATTTCCGGTTTTGCATTGGGCGTTCTGGGCAGGGCGCCGCCTGCAAATTTGGCCTCAAAGTGTTTGGCAAATGTGGGGGCTTCTGGTGAGTCGAAGAAACTGATGCAATCTTGAGGCAATGCCACTTTAGGCATAGGCAGCGCTTGGTAGTTGTGCGAAGAAGCTCGGCCCGTACCAAAACACAAGGTGGAGCGAACGGCCATGCCGCTGTCACCCACCATGTCGGCACACACCATGGTGGTGGACTTGCCGGTTCGCAGCACTTGGGCCGTCAGGTTCAAGTTGCCCGATGCGGGTCCCACAAAGCAAAACTGAGCAGAGCGCAGAGGTGGCAAATTTTCTATGCTGCGTTGCGTTGCCTCTAAACACAAAGACGCAGATAGACCTCCGTATGTGGTCCGTCCTTGTAACCAATCAGGAGGCAGAACGATGCTGTGGCCTTCTGCATTTTTTTGAAGGCTGGCGATTAAGGCTGAAAAAGGTGTCATTTTGATTTCAATGCTTTCATGACTTGTTCAATGCGGTCTTGTCCCCAATACATGTCATTGCCAATGAAGAATGTTGGGGCACCAAATACACCCCGCTCTACGGCGCGCAGGGTGACTTCTTTCAATTTGTCTTTGGTGGCTTGTTCATTGGCCATGGCCAGCACAGAAGCAGGATCAAACCCAGCGCGGCTCAAGACATCACCCACCACAGCGGGCTCATTCAGGTTGAGTCCTTCCACCCAAATGCCGCGGTAAATGCAGTCCATGAAGCGCTGAAATGCTTCGGCACTTTGCATTTGCAATGCTGTGGCGCCACGCATCAAGGTGGTGGTGATGATGGGGAAATGATGGTTCATGACCAAGGGCACACCGTATTCATCCGCAAAGCGTTTCATATCAATGAACACATAGCGACCTTTGGCAGGCACCGTCATGGGAGACGCATTGCCCGTGGCTTGAAACACACCCCCTAACAACATGGGGTACATCACTGCTTGTGCGCCTGTTTCTGAAGTAATTCTGGGCAATTGGGTATGTGCCAAGTAGGAAGCCAAGCTACCGAAGTCAAAATAAAAGTCGAACTGTTGCGCCATGGTTGTCTCCGTTTATTGATTCGTTTAAAACTTTTCCATGTAAGGGCGCATGTCTAATTCATGCGTCCATGCATCGCGGGGTTGTTGATGCAACATCCAATTAGCATCGGCAATGTGATCGGGATTCAAAATACCATCTTGGTCCTTCAGTGCATACCTTTCTGGGAACATGGTTCGAATGAACTCTGTGTCGATGGCACCATCAATGATGGTGTGGGCCACATGCACGCCCATAGGGCCTAACTCTCGCGCCATGCACTGCGCCAAAGAACGCAGTGCCATCTTGCCCCCCGAGAATCCAGCGAAATGAGAGCTGCCACGCAAAGAGGCGGTAGCGCCGGTAAAAATGATGGTGCCCTTATGCGTTGCGCCTAGCGCACCTTCTGCATTTGGTCGTTGAACCATTCGTTTGGCCACTTCGCGCCCCACCAGAAAGCCGGCCAAGGTGCACATCTCCCACATCTTGGTGTAGCGCCGAGCAGTTTCGGTCAAGATGCTCATTGGGGAATTGGCACCAATGTTGAAGACCATCACTTCAATTGGACCTAGGGTCGATTCGATGTGCTCGATCAACGCAATGACCTCCTCCTCTTGCCGAGCATCGGAAGCAAAGCCATGCGCAATGCCACCCGCTTCTTGAATTTGCGCAATCAATGGTTGAAGCTTGTCCAAACTTCGACGCGTGGCACACACGGTGTAACCCTCACGTGCAAAGCGTTTGGCTACAGCGCCGCCTGTTGCATCTCCCGCCCCAATGACCAGGCACACTTTTTGGGTTGTCATGGTTGATCTTTCTTTGTTGTATCGAACAGTATTTCGCAACCTGTACCACTCAAAATATCGTTGAGTTTCTGCTTAACATCAGAGGTCAATTTAGCATGCGCTTGCCGCAATGTTTCAAGGCATTTGGCCTGATAGGGAAACACCGGCTGAGACCATTTCTTGCCGTCAATGGTAGTTTCAAAATCGGCTTGCCCGTTCGCAACGGCTTTTGCGTTGGCCATCAAAAATGGGGCGTACACACGCCCAACTTCATTCAACAGTTCACCCAAGTGCGATTGAATGTCAGAGGCACTGAGCCATTGGTCATGGGTATGGCCCGATAAATCGTCCATTCGGTCTATCCAAGCCCTCAGCCTTAATGAATGTTGCGCTGCATATTGAGCCGGGGTTGGGTCTACCAACACCAGTTGCGTCAGTTGGCCATACAGTGCGAAGTCGGAAGCCCCTGGCCTTGACCCCATCACAAAACCACGGCGCTGAACAATCCGATCCATGATGCCCACCAAGCGCTGATAACTGGACTCGATCACAGGCGCCGTTAAATCACTTGAGCCCACAACATACAAGCGTGAAATTTGTCGGTCCGCAAAAGCTTGACTGCTTTGTTTGGCTCGCTCAGTGTCCAGTAGCAAGTCTTGCCAGAAGGCCAACAAGGGGCCGGCATGCGCCGCGTCAGCAGCGTAATGCCATCGGTAGTGAAACATGGCCTTGGTCAGCCACTCGTCGGCAAAATCCTCAATCAGGCGATCCATGAACCCAAGCAAAGGGTCGGTGGGCACGGCGCGACGTTCCGCATATTCAAGCTCTAAACGCTGAATGATGGGTGTGGAATCGACCATGGCTTCCTTGCCATTGCTGGAGGGAAAGTAAAAGGTCGGTAAGAGTTTGACTTTGGGTGGTGGGTAGCCCTTGGGCGGATCGAAGTGAGAGCCCCACATCGTGAGGTGAGGAATACGGCGGTATCGCAACAAGGCCAACATCTTGCGTGTGTAGGGTGAGCCAGGGGGGCCCAATACTTCGATGTGCTGCATCGCAGTGCCTCCAAAATCAATGTCGTGTGATTCTAGAGGGGGTCAAAGCACGCCAGCAGTTGCCTAGGCGACTGCGGTGCTTTACCGATAAGAACTAGAGATGGGTATCTTCGTATTCGGGCAAATACCTTACTTCGGGCTGTGCCTTCCCACATTTCTGATAATGACGGTTCACACACTCAAGCCCATATGTCGCTCAGCTCAACCCTTGCCAATGTTCAAGGCCAGTCCCAAGGTTCAGACTGGTGCTGGCATTTGAAACGCAATGTGTCGATGGGGCCCGCGCAATTTGCTCGGCTGTTGGCTGGTTTGAGCCTCATCACCTTGCTCATTGGTTCCGCCTTTTATTGGGTGGGCGCATCTTTCATCTTGCCCTTCTCCATCATAGAAGTGGCGGCCCTTCTCATCGCCTTTTTCTACCACGCCATCCATGCCAATGACTACGAAAAATTGGTTTTGTCAGAGGGCACCATTCACATTGAAAGCAAGATTGGTTTCAAAACTACCCAAGTTGTATTGGTGCGGTCTTTAACCCGTGTTGACAAAGAGTTGCACAAGAACGCCCTGATTCAGTTGCGGCAAGGCCAGCAGGCAACTTTTTTTGGTCGATTTGTTCATGCCAATTTGAGGCCATTGTTGGCTCAAAAAATTTCAGATCGCATGTTGGCACCCTTTAATTTCTAAGCACCATGACACTTCTAAAACTCACGGCTGAAGCTGCTTTGCAGCAAATGGCAAAACTGCCCCAATGGAACTTAGAGGCTGCATCGCAGGCCATCAAGTCAAAGCCTTAAATCCAAAAACTTAAATCGCTTTCACGCGTCCCCTCGCCACGTGCAGTTTTTTCAGGCTGTCCATCAATCGGTGATGCCTGTCTAAGCCTTCCAGCTTCATACTGGTGGGTGTCAAGCCATAGAAACGCACACTGCCATTGACCGATCCCAGCACAGCATCCATGCGCTCATTGCCAAACATGCGCCTGAAATTGTGCTCATAATTTTCAATGGCCAGTTCTGAGTCCAAGGTCACTTCAAGCACCACATTCAAGGCTTGATAAAACAGTTTGCGCGCCACGGTATTGTCGTTGTATTGCAAGAACGCACCCACCAAATCTTGCGCGGCATCCCACTGCTTCAAAGCTAAGTTGATCAGCAACTTCAACTCCAGCACGGTGAGTTGGCCCCAGACCGTGTTCTCATCAAACTCAATGCCAATAAGGGTGGCAATGTCGGCGTATTCGTCTAGCTCGTTGTTTTCCAAACGATTGAGCAATGCAGCCAAACTGGCATCGTTTAATTGATGCAGGTTCAGAATGTCTTCACGGAACAGCAACGCTTTGTTCGTGTTGTCCCAAATCAAATCTTCCATGGGATAGATTTCAGAATAGCCCGGCACCAAAATGCGACAAGCGATGGCGCCCAGTTGGTCGTGCACCGCTGTGTAAACCTCTTTGCCCATGTCGGCCAAGATGGTCATCAAGTTGGCAGCTTCATCGGCATTGGCGGTGCTGCCCTGGCCTGCAAAGTTCCATTCCACAAATTCGTAATCGGCCTTAGCACTGAAAAACCGCCACGACACAATGCCGCTGGAATCAATGAAGTGCTCTACAAAGTTGTAGGGCTCGGTGACCGCGTGGCTCTCAAAGGTGGGCGGTGGCAAATCGTTCAGACCTTCAAAGCTTCGGCCTTGCAATAGTTCTGTGAGGCTACGCTCTAGCGCCACTTCTAAACTGGGGTGCGCGCCAAAAGATGCAAACACACCACCCGTTCGTGGGTTCATCAAGGTCACGCACATCACTGGGTACTTGCCGCCCAAAGAGGCGTCCTTAACCAGCACCGGAAATCCCTGCGCCTCCAAGCCTTCAATACCCGCCACGATGCTGGGGTACTTTGCCAGCACTTCGGCAGGCACATCAGGCAAACAAATTTCACCTTCCAAGATGTCACGCTTCACCGCGCGTTCAAAGATTTCTGACAGGCATTGCACCTGGGCTTCTGCCAAAGTGTTGCCCGCGCTCATGCCATTGCTCACAAACAAGTTTTCAACCAAGTTGGTGGGGAAGTACACCACCTTCTGGTCTGATTGACGCACAAAGGGCAAAGCGCAGATGCCTCGCGCCACATTGCCCGAATTGGTGTCAATCAAGTTCGAGCCCTTCAGCTCGCCATCGGGGTTATAAATTTCCAAGCAATACGGGTCCAAAATTTCTTTGGGCAGCGCATCCTTTTTGCCAGGTTTGAACCACTTCTCATTGGGGTAATGCACATACTCGGCATTGGCCAGGTCTTCGCCCCAAAACGCGCCAGCATAAAAGTGGTTGTTGTTCAGGCGCTCAATGTATTCACCCAAGGCCGAAGCCAACGCGCTTTCTTTGGTAGCGCCTTTGCCATTGGTAAAACACATGGGCGAGTGCGCATCGCGAATGTGCAGTGACCACACATTGGGAATGATGTTGCGCCAGGAGGCAATTTCAATCTTGATGCCCAAGCCGGCCAAGATGCCTGACATGTTGGCAATGGTTTGCTCCAAGGGCAAGTCTTTGCCCAAAATGAAGGTGCTGCTTTCGGCGCCAGGCTTGAGGCTGAGCAAAGCTTGTGCGTCTTCGTCCAAGTTGGCCACTTCTTCAATGACAAACTCAGGGCCTTCTTGCACCACTTTTTTAACGGTGCAACGCTCAATGGAATTCAAGATGCCGCGGCGATCGACTTCAGAAATGTCAGGCGGCAACTGCACCTGAATTTTAAAAATCTGCGCGTAGCGGTTTTCGGGATCAACAATGTTGTTTTGAGAGAGGCGAATGTGTTCAGTGGAAATGTTGCGGGTATCGCAATACAACTTCACAAAGTAAGCAGCACACAAAGCGGACGATGCCAGAAAGTAGTCGAATGGACCAGGGGCAGAGCCATCGCCTTTGTAGCGAATGGGCTGGTCTGCAATAACCGTGAAGTCGTCAAACTTGGCTTCTAGGCGAAGTTTGTCGAGAAAGTTGACTTTGATTTCCATAGGGAGAAAGGCATTGGCAGCGAAGGCGCTTGTCTGTACATATGAAGAACAAGAGCGAGCTTTCGCCTCCATGCGGAGAGACAGTATAGGCAACTGGAACTGCTAAGCTGCCCATAAAATCCGCTTAATAAGTATGCTTACTATATTGACAAAAATTAATAAGTACAGTTATTATTTATGCCGTTGCCTCTAAAGGCCCCTGTTTTTGCACAGTTTTGAGAGAAAAGAGATGCAGTTCTACAAAAATGGTTTCCGTGGCGGCAGCCCAGACATCAAACAAGCAGCCCCCAACCGGCGTAACCGCGGGACTAACGAACCTCTGCCCGAGAAGGTCGATGTCTTGATTTCTGGCACCGGTCCCGCTGGCCTTTGTTTGGCCGCCCAACTGGCCCAGTTCCCCGAGATTGACACCATGATTGTGGAGCGCATGCCCGCCAACATCATCAAGGGCAAGGCCGACGGCATCAACACGCGCACCATGGAAATGTTCCAGGCCTTTGGCTTTGCCGACAAGGTCAAACGCGAAACCTACTGGGTCAATCAAACGGCTTTCTGGATGCCTGATCCCGCCAACCCAGAGCACATCAAACGCGTGGGCCGAGTGCAAGACGTGGCGGATGACAGCTCAGAAATGCCGCACATCTTGATCAACCAAGCCCGCCTGCACGAGTTGTTTTTAGAAGTGATGCAGAACTCTCCCTCGCGTTTATCCCCAGACTACGGTTGGGAGGTATTGAGTTTGACCGTCGATCCCACCACTGAAGACCATCCAGTGACCGTGGTCCTCAAAGATTCAAGCGGCTTAAATTGGGGCGCTACAAAAACTGTCCGCGCTAACTATGTGGTGGGCTGCGACGGTGCGCACTCCTCTGTGCGCAAAGCCATTGGCGGCGTGCTGCATGGCGATGCTGCGCACCAAGCCTGGGGCGTGATGGACATTTTGGCCAACACCGATTTTCCAGACATCCGTCAAAAGTGTTTGATCTCATCGGCTAGCGAAGGCAACATTTTGGTTTTACCGCGTGAAGGCGGCTATGTGTTCCGCATGTATGTGGAGCTAGACAAACTGCGCCCCGACGAAAAAGCGGCGCAGAAAAAATTCACGCAAGACGACATGATTGCCGCAGCCAATCGCATCATCAAACCTTACTCACTGGATGTGAAAGAGGTGGTGTGGTGGTCTATTTATGACATTGGCCACAGCCTGACCGACAAGTTTGACGATGTAGGTGACGCAGCCGATCGTAATCCCCACGTGTTTGTAGCCGGTGACGCCTGCCACACCCATTCACCCAAAGCCGGTCAAGGTATGAACGTGTCGATGCAAGACACCTTCAACCTGGGCTGGAAAATGGTTCACGTTTTGCAAGGACGCGCCCATCCAAGCTTGCTACGCAGCTATTCGTTCGAGCGTTTGGCCGAGGCCAAGCGCTTGGTCGACACCGACCACAAGTGGTCGCGTGTGATGTCAGCGCCAACGACGCAAGCAGAGCGCGATGGCACAGAAGAGCCGCGCATCATTCGCCAGTTCAAAGAGAACTTAGAGTTCACAGGCGGCACGGCTGTCAAATACGACAAGTCATATTTGTTTGCCGACAGCCCGCACCAAGCATTGGCCACAGGAGAGGAAATCGGCAGACGCTTTCACTCGGCTCCCGTGGTTCGCGTATCCGATGCCAAGCAAATGCAATTGGGCCATGTGGCCGAGGCCGATGCACGTTGGCGCATTTATGCCTTTGCAGGTAAGGCAGATTCAGCCAGCGCTGGCTCGGCCATTCACAAGTTAGCCGATTGGCTAGAAACCGATGCCAATTCGCCTGTGGTGAAGCACACACGCCAAGGTGAAGACGTTGATGCCATCATCGACTTCCGTGCAGTGTTTCAGCAAACCTTTGACGAGCTGGCCTATGAACAAATGCCATCCTTGCTTAAGCCCAAGACGGGCAAGCTTGCATTGCAAGACCACGGCAAAGTTTTTTGCGTCGACCACAAAGGTCTGGGCGACATCTTTGACATGCGCGGTATCAATCGCGACAAGGGTTGCATGATTGTGGTTAGGCCCGATCAGTATGTGGCCCATGTGTTGCCATTGGATGGCTTTGAAGACTTGTCTGTTTATTTTGCGGGTGTTCTCCGTTAAACCATCAAGCGCTAAACTCATTGGATGAACACAGCGGATCCAAACTTACCTACTGAAGCACCTGCCGCTGTTAGCTTTTGGCAGGCTTTGAAGTTCTGGATCAAACTGGGCTTCATCAGCTTTGGTGGGCCTGCTGGCCAAATTGCCATCATGCACGAAGAGCTGGTGGTGCGCAGGCGTTGGCTGTCAGAAAAGCGTTTTTTGCATGCGCTGAATTACTGCATGGTCTTGCCTGGACCTGAGGCGCAACAACTGGCCACTTACATCGGTTGGTTGATGCACAAAACGCGTGGTGGTATTGCAGCGGGCGTCTTGTTTGTATTGCCCTCGCTGTTCATGCTGATTGGTTTATCTTGGCTCTACATTGCGTTTGGCCACGTATCATGGGTGGCGGGTTTGTTTTATGGCATCAAGCCAGCCGTCACAGCCATCGTGGTGCAAGCTGCGCATCGCATTGGTTCAAGGGCATTGAAGAATAACTTTTTGATGGCCATTGCAGCTGCAAGCTTTGTAGCGATCTTTGCACTGAACGTGCCCTTCCCTTTCATCGTCTTGGCAGCAGCAGTCATTGGCTTTGTGGGAGGGCGCATGTCACCGGATTCATTTGCCACAGGTGGTGGGCATGCCAGTGTCACAACATCTCTAAACCCAGCGTTGCTTGACGATGACACACCCACACCTTCCCATGCTGTGTTCACTTGGAAGCGTTTGCTGAAGGTTTTATTGGCAGGTGTCGTTTTGTGGTGTGTGCCCATGGTTTTACTGTCTGTGCAATACGGCTGGGATCACACCCTCACGCAAATGAGTTGGTTCTTTACCAAGGCTGCACTCCTCACATTTGGCGGCGCATATGCCGTGCTGCCTTACGTGTACCAAGGCGCGGTAGAACAGTTTGGCTGGGTCACTGCCACCCAAATGATCGATGGCTTGGCCTTGGGCGAAACCACCCCAGGACCGCTCATCATGGTGGTGGCCTTTGTTGGCTTTGTAGGCGGCTATGTCAAAGCTGTGTTGGGGCCAGACAGTTTGTTTTTGGCAGGTGCATTGGCAGCCACAGTGGTCACTTGGTTCACGTTCCTGCCTTCCTTTATTTTCATCTTGGCAGGTGGCCCATTTGTTGAGAGCACACACAACGATTTGAAATTCACGGCACCACTGACTGCCATTACGGCTGCGGTGGTGGGGGTCATTTTGAATTTGGCCTTGTTCTTTGGTTATCACACACTTTGGCCAAAGGGCTTTGGCGATGTGATGGATGTGCCATCTGCGCTCATTGCCTTGGGCGCTGCCATTGCCTTATTTAAATACAAGCGCAATGTGATGCATGTGATTGTCGTGTGCGGTTTAGTGGGCATGGCTGTCCATGCCCTTCAGCTTTAAAGCAGATCACCCAACGGGCTTAACCGACCTAACCCCGCTTCAAATAAACTTTGACAAAGCTGGTTTTGAGTTTGTCCGCTTGCACAGGCAAAGCTTCTGATTTGCCTTCTTTGGCCATGGCATACAAGGCATCTAATTGTGTACGGATGGCTTGAATCTCTGCATCATTGGCCTCGGCTTCAATGGCCTGCAACTTGGCATGGACCTGCTCATACAAAGCTACTGTTTTGGCCGCATCTTTGGCATTGCCAGAGTCAAGCATGAGTTCCATGGCATCGTGAAAATCTACCAAGGCCACCGACAACATAGAAAAGCCATTGCGCTTGAATTGTTCTTGAAAAACGGGGCGAACTTTTTCTAAATCTAAGTGCGCTTGTTTTAAATCGCCAGATTTAACAGCATCTTTAACGCCCATCATCATGCCTTGCACCTGCGCCAGGTCGGCAACAAATCGGGTGTCACTTCGCAATGCATAGGGACGGTATTCGCTGTATTTGTTTTGAAACTTTTCAAAAGCAGGCACCCATTGATCGTAGTTGGCAACGGCTTTTTCGCGCTCGCCCTTACCTGTGAGAAACAAGGTTTGCTTGTAAAAATGGTTCATGGCATTGAAGTCTTCCAAGAATATTTTTCTTGAAAAAACAGCGCTGGCGTAACTGCCGCCCACCACAGCACCCAACAAAGCTAAAACAGCCACAACACGCACCCAAATTGCGGGCATGCGGCTGCAAGACGCTGCACTGGGGCCTACACCAATTACTTTGTAAATAGGGCAAAAGCTACTGACCCCAGTGACAAGCATGACCGCGCCTGCCAAGTAAGCCAGCATTTGAGGCACGCCACTCAACCAGAAGAAGCCGGCCTCTAACAGCACGATCGCCAGCAAGAGGCGAAGAAAACGATCGATTGGCAAAATGTTTTTCATGAAGTACCTCGTATTAAGTGTTGCTCTCAGTGTGGCGCTTCGCAACCAAAATCAAATGACATAGATCAAGGCAAACACTTATTTGAATTCAACAAAATCAATAAATTCAAGTCTTTACAAACGCACCCTGGTTGAGATATATTCTGACCAATCTAGTTAGATTTATTATTGGGGGGGCTCTATGCAAATGTGGCAAATGCAAGAAGCGAAAGCTCGCCTGTCTGAAGTCGTCAAATGTGCCGAGACCATCGGCCCTCAAAAAATCACAGTGCACGGCCAACCGGTAGCCGTGGTCATCTCCCATGCCATGTACGAGAAATTGACGGGCAATGAACAGTCATTGGTCAAATTCATGCGCTCATCACCCTTGTATGCCATGGAAGATGTGCCCCTTGAAAGAGACCAAAGCCCCACACGCAAGGTGTCGCTTTGAGCTACTTAATTGATACCAACGTCCTTTCTGAATTGCGCCGCAAAACACCCGATGCCAATGTGATGAAATGGGTCAACAGCAGGCCTGCCACATCTCTGTATTTGAGTGTGCTAACTTTGGGCGAGTTGCGCAAAGGCATTGACAATTTGGCCGATGCAAAACGCAGACTTAAATTAGTGGACTGGCTCGAAACCGAATTGCCATTGTTTTTTGCAGGAAGAATTCTTGCCATTGACCAAGGTGTTGCAGATCACTGGGGGCGTTTACTGGCCGTTGCCGGTAGACCTTTGCCAGCCATTGATAGCCTGTTGGGCGCTACCGCTGCACACCACGGTTTAACCATGGTGACACGTAATAGCAAAGATTTTGATAACCTAGGGCTAGAAGTCCTTAACCCCTGGAACGATTGAACAAGCATGACCAAAGAATTTGACATCGTGGTGCACGGCGCTACTGGCTTTACGGGCCGCCTCATTGCAGAGTATTTGTTAACCCGCGCCGACACTGGCCTCACATGGGCCATGGGCGGCCGCAGCCTAGACAAACTGCAATCCGTACGCGATGAAATCGGTGCGCCTGCCTCTACTCCGCTGGTGGTCATTGAAAGCAGCGACGAAGCGTCTTTGAAATCGCTCATGTCGCGCACTCGCTTGGTCATTTCTGCCGTGGGTCCTTATCAGCTGTACGGCAACGAATTGGTCAAAGCCTGCGCCGAATCGGGCGTGGACTATGTCGACTTGTGCGGCGAGCCCGCATGGATGCGCCACGTGATTGACAAACACCAAGCCACTGCAGAAAAAAGCGGTGCCCGCTTGGTCTTCTCTTGTGGTTTCGACTCTAGCCCCTTCGACCTTGGCGTGTTCATGGCGCAAGACGAAATGACCAAACGCTTTGGCAAGCCAGCGCCGCGTGTGCGTGGTCGTGTGCGCAAAATGAAAGGCACTTTCTCTGGCGGTACCGCAGCCAGCTTCAAAGCCACCATGGCTGCAGCAGCCACGCAACCCGGCGTGATCGACTTGCTCAAAAACCCTTTCTCGCTCACACCCGGTTTTGAAGGCCCTAAACAGCCCACAGGCCACAAGCCCATGTTGGACGAAGTGATGGGCGTATGGGTTGCACCTTTCATCATGGCCACCATCAATACCCGCAATGTGCACCGCTCCAACTTTTTGTTGAATCATGTTTGGGGCTCAGACTTTGTATATGACGAAATGATCGTCACAGGCCCCGGTGAAAAAGGCGAAGCCATTGCCAACGCCATTGCGCAAGACAAGAGCATGAGCGAAGACAAACTCAAACCCGGTGAAGGCCCATCCAAGGCCGAGCGCGAAGCAGGCAGCTACGATGTGTTGTTCATTGCCACCAACGAGCAAGGCCAGTCCGTGCAAGTGGGCGTGAAGGGCGACCGCGATCCTGGATACGGCAGCACCTCCAAGATGATTGCAGAAGCCGCCATCTGTTTGTTGAAAGATGCTGCCGCCACAAAGGGTGGCTTCTGGACGCCTGCTTCAGCCATGGGCCACGCGCTGATTGCCCGTTTGCAGTCGCATGCAGGCCTCACGTTTAGCGTGGAGTAAAGCCAGAGTGAGAGGTGCGCGTGCCAAGTTCACGCGCATTATTTCAAGGATGCAGCTCTAGCGCTGCCGGCAAATAGCCCTTCAAACTGTGCACGCCATTGGCAAACAAGATGGCATTGACCGTGGCTTGCGCCGTGGCCTCCGCCGCCATCACGGTAAGCAGCATCATGTCTGCAGGCGATGTTTCTGCACAGGTGGCCATGGCAAACAAGGTGTCACCATCCAGAGTGGTGTGAGCAGGCCTTATGCTCCTAGCAAAACCATCGTGCGAACTCATGGCCAATCGCTTAGCCTGCGCTTTGTTCAAAGTGGCATTGGTGGCCACCACCCCAATAGTGGTGTTGGTGCCAGCCATAGGCGCTGCCGCACTTTGACCCGCTAGCAAGGCTTGCTGTGTGTTCAACAGCTTGGTGCCATCAGCGGTGCGCGCCCCTGCCAACACTTGGCCTGTCAAAGGATCGATCACGTCGCCCACGGCATTGCAAGCCACCATGGCCCCCACTTGCCAAGGCCCCACTCGCACCAAGGCATGGCCTATGCCGCCCTTCATGGCGCGGTTGAGGCCAAACAACTTACCCACCACTGCACCTGCACCCGCTCCCACATTGCCAGACATGGGCGGCACCATTGACCGCAGGGCGGTGGCGGACAAGGGCTTTTGATACAGCGCTTCTTCACAAGCGGCATGGCCTGCAGCGGCGTCAGGCCGAATTTTGGGATTGTCGCCCTCGCGCACCATGGGCAAGTCAAACAACACAGCAGCAGGCACGATAGGCACACAACCATGACCCGTTTGAAAACCCATGTTGTGCTCGTCTAACCAGCGCATCACGCCACTGGCGGCATCCAAACCAAAGGCACTCCCCCCTGACAACAACACGGCATGGACCTTGTCGACCAAATTGCCAGGGTCTAGCAAATCGGTTTCGCGTGTGCCGGGGGCCGCACCTCGAACGTCAACACCGCCCACGGCACCTTGTGGCGCAAGCACCACCGAACAGCCCGTGAGTCGTTGGTTAGATGTAAAGTGCCCAACATGCAAGCCCGCAATATCGGCAATGCTGCCGTAATGCGGATTGGCTCGTTCACTCAATCGGGTGATTACAATGTTCTGAGATGACATTTGAACGCCTTTTATCAATGTACCCATCCGTTCATGCCAAGATGGCCGACAGATCGCAAACCCTCAAGTTGCAAGGATAACGCGTGTCGTCATTTGTGCTCCAACGCTTGCTCAGTTTTTTCGTCACATTGGCGGTCACCTCGGTAGTTGTGTTCGGGGTGCTGGAATGGTTGCCGGGCAATGCAGCGCAAGTGATTCTGGGAGAAACAGCCACGCCCGAATCCTTGGCGGCCATGGAAGAAAAACTAGGGCTTAACCAACCAGCTCTCACGCGTTATTTGCAATGGACTGGCGGTTTGTTGCAAGGCCAATCAGGTATAAGCATTTCTTACGATACGCCCACTGCCGCACTCATGCTAGAGCGCATGCATGTCACGCTGCCATTGGCCGTGATGGCCATGAGCATCACAATTTTGATGGCCCTGTGCCTAGGGCTCTACGCAGCTTCCAAACAAAACACCGTCGGTGATCTGGGCGTGATGACGCTAAGTCAAATTGGTTTGGCCTTGCCTAATTTTTGGCTGGCTATTTTGCTGATCTTGCTGTTTGCCGTTCAACTGCAATGGGTGAGTGCTGGCGGCTTTCCAGGATGGTCTGAAGAAGACGGCGGCGGCTTGTTGGCGGGAATCACTGCGCTTGTTTTGCCAGCTTTGGCATTGGCCGCTGTGCAGACGGCCATTCTCACCCGCGTTACGCGCTCGGCCGTGATTGAAGCCATGTCCGAAGACTATGTGCGCACAGCACGGGCCAAAGGCTTGTCCAAACAACAAGTACTGTGGGGCCATGTCCTGCGCAATGCCATGATTCCTGTGGTCACTGTGATGGGCTTGCAATTTGGCAACCTCATTACCAGCGCCATCGTGATTGAGAATGTCTTTGTGTTGCCAGGGATTGGCCGCTTGATTTTTCAAGCCATTGCCAACCGCGATTTGATCGTGGTACGTGATGTCGTCATGCTTTTGTCGGCCATGGTCATTTTGATCAATTTTTTAATTGACCTGCTCTACGCGTGGATCGACCCACGCTTGAAATCGGGTGGGGCTTCGACATGAAGCGCGCTTTTAAACATCCAAGTTTTGTAGCCGGCACGATATTGGTGACGCTGCTGGTGCTCAGCGCCATCACGTCCTTGTTTTGGTCACCCTACTCAGTGGGTGACATTGACATTCCAAACAAGTTGGCCAAAGCCAGTGCACAGCATTGGTTTGGCACCGACAGCCTAGGCCGTGACATTGCGTCGCTGTTGTTGGTGGGCAGCCAAAACTCTTTGCTGGTGGGCTTCATTGCGGTGGGCATTGGTTTGGGATTGGGTGTGCCGCTGGGTCTATTGGCCTCAGCCAACCGTGGCTGGACGGAGGAAGTCGTGATGCGCACAGCAGACTTTACGTTTGCGTTTCCTGCCTTGCTGTCTGCCATTTTGCTCACGTCCATTTACGGACCTGGGTTGGTGGTCAGCATCACGGCCATTGGCATTTTCAACATTCCAGTGTTTGCACGCATCACGCGCGGTGCAGCCAATGCAGTGTGGTCGCGAGATTACACCTTGGCCGCCAGAGCAGCAGGCAAAACCAAATGGGCCATCACCTGGGAGCATGTGCTGCCCAATGTGGCCAGCGTTCTCATCGTGCAAGCCACCGTGCAATTTGCCATTGCCATCTTGGCCGAAGCCGCCTTGTCGTATTTGGGCCTGGGGACCCAGCCGCCTAACCCCAGTTGGGGCCGCATGCTCAACGAAGCGCAATCGCAAATGTTCCAAGCACCCATGTTGGCGGTCTATCCAGGCGTAGCCATTGCTTTAGCGGTTTTGGGACTCAACCTGATGGGCGACGGTTTGCGCGACTTGCTCGATCCCCGTTTGTCGAGGACGCGGTAAGCACGTCGTATGAACATGTCCAGCCACACCCAACCCTTGCTGTCTGTTCGCGATTTGCGCGTGTCATTGCAAACTTCACACGGCTTCGTAGAAGCATTGAGGGGTGTCACTTTTGAAATGCAACGCGGCGACACCTTAGGTTTGATTGGTGAGAGTGGCTGCGGCAAATCACTTACCGCTTTGGCCGTGATGGGATTGCTACCCGAACGCGCGCAAGTGTCCGGCACCATTGAATTGAACGGCGCCGATCTGACGCGGATGAACGAAGCCGATTTGTGCAACATGCGCGGCGCCCGTATGGCCATGATTTTTCAAGAGCCCATGACGGCGCTCAATCCTTTGCATCCAATTTGGAAACAAATTGCCGAGCCACTGCAGTTGCACCAAGGCATTGATCAGAAGACCGCCAAAGCGCGTGCCCTTGAATTGTTAGAGCGTGTGCAACTACCGCGTGCACGTGAACGACTTGATGCTTACCCGCACCAGCTGTCGGGTGGCCAGCGTCAACGGGTGATGATTTCGATTGCCCTGGCGTGTCAACCCGACATCCTCATTGCTGATGAACCCACCACAGCACTAGATGTCACAGTACAAAAAGAAGTGCTGAACTTGATTCGCCAGTTGGTAGCCGAGGATGGCATGGGTTTACTGCTGATCAGTCACGATTTAGGCCTCATGCGCGACCAAGTACAACGCGTGATGGTGATGTATGGCGGCGCAGTGGTTGAGAGTGGCCATACAGAAGCTTTGTTTGAAAAACGCGCCCACCCTTACACACAGGGTTTGTTTGCGGCGAGACCGCAATTAGGCTTGAAACGCGGTACGAGGTTGCAAACCATTCCAGGCAATGTGCCTGAAATTTTCAACTGGCCGAGGGGTTGTGCCTTTGCAGATCGTTGCTCTTTTGTAGAGGACAGTTGCCGTCAGTCCTTGCCGCAACTTGAACGTGTTCCACCGACAAGTGAACACTGGGTGCGCTGCCCCAAATGGCAAAGCTTGGAGGCCAACGCATGAGCACAGCACGCCCCCTGCTGTTAGACGTTCAACAGCTTAGCCAACAGTACAGTTTGCCCAAGCCTTCTTTGTTTGCCAAAGCGGGGCATGTTCAAGCTTTGAGCAATGTGAGCTTTCAACTTATTGCTGGCAAAAGTTTGGGTATTGTGGGCGAGTCGGGTTCTGGCAAATCGACGCTGGCCCGTTTGGTCATGGCCCTCGAAAAACCCACGCAAGGCAAGGTCGTTTTCAAAGGGCAAGACCTCCTGGCCTTGTCACAGGCGCAACTGAGATCGGCGCGCAGCGACTTTCAAATGGTCTTTCAAGACCCCTATGGCTCGCTCGACCCACGTCAAAAAATCTTAAAAATTGTGGCTGAACCCCTGCACAGCACGGTACACGGTGCAACAGGCCAATCGCTCAAACCATCTGAAATGAAAGAAAGAGCGGTACTGGCCCTGACCGAAGTCGGCTTGCGGGCCTCTGACCTCGACAAGTACCCCCATGAATTTTCCGGGGGGCAACGTCAGCGCATTGCCATTGCACGGGCTTTGATCACACGTCCATCCTTGATTGTGGCCGACGAACCCGTCAGTGCTTTGGATGTGTCGGTGCAGGCACAAGTGTTGAACCTCATGATGGACCTGCAAGATCGACTGGGTTTGAGCTACCTGTTTGTCAGCCACGATCTTGCAGTTGTCAACTTGATGTGCGACGATGTGATTGTTTTACAGCACGGCAACGTGGTGGAAGCAGGCACGTCAGAAGCCATTTTTCAAAACGCGCAGCATCCCTACACCCAAGCATTGCTGGCAGCCATACCTGGCCATGCCAATTGAATATTTCGACTTTCTGCCTAATTTTTGATGAAGGAGTTTTTCATGTCACAAGCACCTCGTTCAACGCGTCGTCAACTGGGCCAATTCGGTCTGGCTGTGGTGGCAGCCACCAGCATGATGTTGGTTAATCCTGCTGCAATGGCGCAGTCCAAAAAAGACAGCGCGGTCATTGGCATGATTTTGGAACCCACTAGCTTAGATCCCACGGCCGCGCCAGCCGCAGCCATTGGCGAAGTGGTGCACTACAACATCTTAGAGGGCCTTACCAAAATCAATGTCGATGGCTCTGTCACGCCCTTGTTGGCCGAGAGCTGGACCATGGATGCCGACGGCAAAGCTTTCACCTTCAAATTGCGCAAAGGCGTCAAGTTCCAAGACGGCTCTGCCTTTGATTCTGCCGCCGTCAAGTTCAGCTTCGAGCGCGCCAAAGGCGAGAAGAGCACCAACAAAGCCAAAGGCGCTGTGTTCAACAACATTGCGCACATCTCGACCCCCGATGCGCATACTGTGGTGTTGGTGCTCACCAACCCCGACGGTAACTTCTTGTTCCGCATGGGCGAGAACACTGCCGTTATCTTGCACCCTAACTCTGCAGACTCAGCCGCAACCAAGCCCGTTGGTACGGGCCCCTACAAATTAGAAAACTGGGCCAAAGGCACAGCCGTCACCTTGACCAAATGGGATGGCTATCGCGATGCGGCCAATGTCAAGCTCAAGAAAGTCACGTTCCGTTTCATCAACGATTCATCGGCACAAGTAGCTGCCTTGTTGGCTGGCGACATAGATGGCATGCCGCGCTTCCAATCGCCTCAAAGCCTGAAGCAATTCCAAACCGACAAGCGTTTTATGGTCGAGTTGGGCAGCACTGCCGGCAAGGGCATCATGACCATCAACAACAAAAAGAAGCCGTTTGACGACGTGCGCGTGCGTCGTGCTTTGTCACACGCCATCGACAAAAAAGCTTTCATTGATGGCGTGTTCGAAGGTTTGGCCAAGCCCATCGGCAGCCACATGGCGCCTACTGATGCAGGCTATGTTGACCTCACCGGCCAATACGCTTTCGATCCAGAAAAAGCCAAAGCCTTGCTCAAAGAAGCTGGCGTTCAAACACCTTTGAATGTGACCCTCACATTGCCGCCCCCACCCTACGCTCGCAAAGGCGGTGAAATTTTGGCTGCACAGTTGGCCAAGGTGGGCATCGTGGCCAAAATTGAAAATGTCGAATGGGCACAGTGGCTCGGTGGTACGTTCAAAGGCAACTTTGACCTCACTGTCATCAACCACGTTGAACCGCTCGATTACATGGCCTATGCCAATCCCAATTACTACTGGGGCTACGACAGCAAAGCCTTCCGTGACTTGGCTGCCAAACACTCTTCCACCACAGGCGCAAAAGATCGCACCAAGCTGTTTGGCGACATGCAGCGCATGATTGCCAACGATGCCGTCAATGTGTTTTTGTTCAATGCCACCAACACCGCGGTTTACAAAAAAGGCTTGAAGGGTTTGTGGTCTAGCTCACCCATTTTTGCCAATGACATGGCGGCTGTTTCCTGGAATTGATACATGAAGATATTGGTGACGGGTGGCGCCGGCTATATTGGCAGCCACACCTGTGTTCAGTTGATCGAAAAAGGCTGGCAACCTGTCATCTTAGATTCTCTGGTCAATTCAAAGGCCAGTGTTCTTGACCGCATAGCGCACATCACAAAGCATCGCCCGCCCTTCATCGTGGGTGATGTACGTGATGCCAGCTTGATTGAAAAAATCCTTGTTGAACACAAGATCGAAGCTGTGATTCACTTCGCTGGCTTGAAGGCTGTAGGCGAGTCGGTGTCTCAACCGCTTCGCTATTACGACAAGAATGTGCACGGCAGTGTGGTGCTGATGCAAGCCATGCAGAAGTGCGGCGTCAAAACATTGGTGTTCAGCTCTTCGGCTACCGTCTATGGCAACTCGTCTGCGCCGCCATGGAACGAGCAGGTCCCTACCTCGCCCGCCAATCCATATGGCAGAAGTAAGCTCATGGTCGATCAAATCATGGCCGATTTGACGTTAGCAGATCCTACGTGTTCAATGACTTCATTGCGCTATTTCAATCCGGTGGGTGCGCATCCCAGCGGGCAGATGGGCGAAGACCCGCAAGGCATTCCCAACAACCTCATGCCCTTCTTGTCTCAAGTGGCCGTAGGGCGGCGTGAGTCCTTGCACATTTATGGCAACGACTACGACACCCCCGATGGCACAGGCGTTCGTGACTACATCCATGTCAGTGATTTGGCCAACGGACACATTGCTGCTTTGGCTTACGCTCATGGTTGCGCAGGTCACCATGTATTCAACCTAGGAAGCGGTCAAGGCCATAGTGTTTTAGACATGCTGAATGCATTTGGCAAAGCCTGTGGCCGCCAATTACCGCACACCTTAGCACCGCGCAGACCTGGCGATTTAGCCGCCTATTGGGCAGATCCCTCGCACGCACTTAGCACCCTAGGATGGCACGCCGAAAAAACCATTGATGACATGTGCCAAGACACATGGCGCTGGCAATCGCAAAATCCAAACGGCTATCCCTGAGTCGAACAGCCTACCGCACAGCGATCACTGATCAACTTAAACCCTGCAAGTTGAACCGCGAATGATCAAATCGGTATTGACAACCTCAGGGTCAGAGTGACCTTCGCTGAACACGTGCATGAGGTTTTTAACCAGGGCTGCACCGGCCAAATCCATCGGTTGGCGAATGGTGGTCAGTGGAGGGTACGTATGCTCAGCCATGCCAATGTCGTCATAACCAACCACACTCACATCTTGCGGAATTCTGAGCCCGGCTTGTGTGATGGCACCCATGGCCGTAATGGCCAACAAGTCACTGGCTGCAAACAGCGCATCAAAGCTCAGTTTCTGTTGCAAGAAAGCCTTGATGTCTTCTCGGGCTTCGGCAACCGTGAAGGGCGAAGGAATGTAAAGCTCAGGCGCAATGGGCACCTTGTTCAATTCATGGGCTTGTAAATAACCTGCATAGCGCTGCTGTGTTTCTGTGGCGTGCTTGTCACCCATGAACACAATTCTGCGTCGGCCCAAACTCAGCAAATGATTGGCGGCCAAAAAGCCTCCATTGAAATTGTCACCACCCACGGTGCAATACAACTGACGTGGCAGCTGGCCGCCCCACACCACAAATGGAATTTGTCTGCGCGCCAACTCGTTGAGTTTCTCGTGCTGGCCCCACTGTCCCACCACAATCAGGCCTCCCACGCGACCCGATTCGTACAGTTGCGCCAAGTCTTCTAAGTGTTCTGCTGAAATGCGAGAGAACAGCAGATCAAAATTTTGCTTGGTCAATTGATCAGCAAGATGACCCAGCATGGTCATGAAGAAAGGATCCGTCACATCTTGACGAATTTGATCTTGATAAGGAATGACCACGCCAATGGTTCGGTTCTCACCCGAGCGCAAGTTTTTAGCACTCAAGTTGATGGTGTAACTGAGCGACTTGGCCAAGTCTGTAATGCGTTGGCGAGTTTCTTCGTTGATCAAAGAACTGCCATTCAAAGCGCGCGACACCGTTGAGGTTGACACACCCGCCATTCTGGCAATGTCGACCATCTGGATCTTCTTGTTGTCTGCGTCTGCTTTGGCCATGGATCTGACGTCAATTTCTTTGGTAATGCTCGCAAGTATAAGAAATGAATGCAATCGTTTGAAAAAGTCTAATTTCCCTGAAACAAACGTGGTTTTAGCGGCATCACTCTAGGGAAAACACTTAAGCACTGACTTTTTTGAAAATAAATCAATGACTTAGATCATCCACGGCCAGCTTTAGATGTCCCCAAACGCTTCAAAACAACAAACTGGCATTGCAAACGTTTGCAATTTTTCAGAGAATTGCCTCATTCGGGATTGCAAAGAAGTATCCATTCTCGAATTTTATTGAAAATAATCAATAAATTCATACACTTAAACAGTTATATATTTTTTCTGGAGACTTTTGATGTCCAAACGAATGAATGCAATCGTTCCCAATGCAGTTGCATTGGCCTGCGCCTTGACCGTTGCCCACATGGGCAGTGCCTGGGCACAAACAACCGCCAACAACGACACCTTGAAGTTGGATGAATTGGTTGTGACTGGTACCGCCTCTGGCGCCAGCAAAATGAAACAATCCAACTCCATTTCAACCGTGGGCGTGGATCAAATTTTGCAAGCACAACCCACCAACGCTTCCGACATCTTGCGCACCATTCCAGGTGTTCGCGCCGAGTCTAGCGGCGGTGGTGGTAACGCCAACGTGACCGTTCGTGGCTTGCCCATCTCTGCCGGCGGCGCACGTTATGTGCAATTCCAAGAAGATGGTTTGCCCGTTTTGATGTTCGGTGACGTCGCTTTTGCTACACCCGACATGTTCTTGCGCGCCGATGGCAGCCTTGAGCGCCTTGAAGTGGTTCGTGGTGGTTCTGCTTCCACATTGGGCACCAACGCACCCGGCGGTATCATCAACTTCATCTCCAAAACTGGTGAAGAGCCAGGCGGTTCTGTGGGCATCACCACAGGTTTGGGTTACGACGAAAAGCGCTTCGACTTTGACTACAGCGGCAAATTGAGCGACAAGACACGCTTCTTTGTGGGCGGCTACACCAACATGGGTCAAGGCCCCCGCAATGCACCTGCCAACGGCGTGCAAGGTCATCAGATCAAAGCCAACATCACACAAGACCTTGCCAATGGCTTTGTGCGTTTGAACTTCAAAACATTGGACGACAAATCACCTTTGTTCATGCCAGCGCCTGTCAGCATCAAGAACGGCGTGTTGAGCGAGTTGCCAGGCATTGACCCCCGCAAAGCGACTTTCTACTCACCCTACTGGGTTGCAGACGCAACACTGTCAAAGAACAACACAATGGTCAACTCCAATGTGAACGACGGTTTGCGCGTGAAGAGCGATTCATTTGGTCTGGAAACTGAATTGAAATTGTCTGGTGGCTGGAAACTGACTGAAAAGTTCCGCACCTCTGAAAACAGCGGCCGCTTCATCAGCATTTTCCCTGGCGACGATGTGGCCAACGCTGCTTCAGGCACCAAGTTCGCAACTGGCCCCAAGAAAGGTCAAGCCTACAACGGCAAGTCTTTCACAGCCACCGTGTTCAACACATCCATGGATGACATGGATTCTACGACCAACGACGTCAAATTGAGCAAGACATTTGCACAAGCCGATGGTTCTAAGATCACCACCACAGCAGGTTTGTTTGTGAACGTGCAAAAAGTGGCACTGACTTGGAACTTCAACCAGTACTTGATGGAAGCCACAGACAACAACCCAGCGTTGTTGGCCAATGCAAAAACCAATTCTTATGGCGCCATTGACTTGGGCACCAATGTTTGGGGTGGTTGCTGCACACGCTCTATTGACGGCACATACCGCACCACATCTCCCTACGCTGTATTGGGCTGGGAAAAAGGTGCTTTGAGCTTGGACGGTAGCTTGCGCTCTGACCAACAAGTGGCCACAGGTTCATACAACCAAGCTTCAGACAACCAGTTCAAGCCTGAGAACACACAAGCCATCAACTACACCAAGAACTTCAACTCTTATTCTTTCGGTGGTAACTACCAGTTGGACAAAGACACTGCCTTGTTTGCTCGCGTTAGCCAAGGTGCAGCCTTCAATGCAGACCGCATCATGTTCGATCCTAAGAAAATGCCTTTGGATGGTTCAGGTGTTGTGCCTATCAATGAAGTGAAGCAAGTTGAAGGTGGTGTGAAGTTGCGCAATGGCAACCTCAGCACATTCGTAACTTTGTTCAACGCCAAAACTGACGAAAGCAACTACGATGCAACCACACAAAAGAGCTCTTCCAACAAGTACGATGCCACGGGTGTAGAAGTTGAAGCAGGTTACAAAATGGGCGCCTTCCGCATCAACGGCGGTGTGACTGTGACCAACGCCAAAATCGTTGCCAGCGGTCTGACACCTAACCGTCAAGCCAAAGTGGTGTATCAGTTGAGCCCAACCTATGTTTTGGGTGATGCCACCATCGGTGCAGCCATCGTAGGTACCTCAAGCTCTAAAGACGCACAAGGCTCTGGCTATGACGTGACATTGCCTGCCTACACTGTAGTCAACGCATTTGCCAACTTCAACGTCGGCAAAAACGCAGTGGCCACATTGGGTGTGAACAACCTGACCAACACACTGGGCTACACTGAAAGCAACGACGGCCGCATGGCAGCTCGTGCAATCAACGGTCGCTCTGTGAAAGCCGGTCTGAAGTACAACTTCTAATTTGAGGTTTGGGCTGCCGACTTCGGTCGGCAGCCTTTTTTTTGCTTTTCTATGTCTCTCACACTTTCTCCGATGCCTGAAAAGTCAGTGCAAGCACCCACACCACAAGTGTCGGCCTGGCGCAAAGCATTGATGCATGCGTCTCCCGACCGAGCAGACGAATTGGCAAAGCGTGTTGCCAAGCAATTACCGACACTTCATAACCGTTTAAGCAGAACCTATGGCGAAGGTGTCCATGTCGAAGAGTTAACCGAGCAATTGCTCAAGGCCGCTGTCAACATCGCTTTACAACGTCCCCAAGACTTATGGGATTTAGATTTATTCCGTCAGGCACAACCACATTGGCATCAACAAGGCGCTGTGGGTTACACCGCTTACGCAGATCATTTCGCAGGCAACTTGCGAGGTGTGGTTGAGCGCATTGATTACTTGAAGTCACTGGGCGTGACATATTTGCATCTGTTGCCATTTTTCAAAGCAGCTGAAGGCCCCAACGATGGTGGCTTTGCAGTCGCCAATTTCGAACTTGTTGAACCACGACTGGGCACGCAGACAGATTTGCAATTTTTGACTGAATCGCTGCGAGGTGCAGGCATCAGTCTGTGCAGCGACTTTGTTCTGAACCACGTGGCTCACGATCACGAATGGGCAGTACAAGCTCGCAATGGCAATCCAGATTTTCAGAATTTTTTCTGCTTGGCACACTCTCAAGATGAGGTCGATGCTTGGGAAAAAAACTTGCCCCAAATTTTTCCAGATACAGCACCGGGCAATTTCACTTACCAACCCAGCTTGAAAGCTTGGACGTGGACCACGTTCTACCCCTATCAGTGGGATTTGAACTATGCCAACCCCAAAGTCTTTTTAGAAGTGGTCAGTGCCATGATGCGCGTGGCCAACTTAGGTGTTGAGGCATTTCGCTTGGACTCCACCGGCTTCTTGTGGAAACGTCAAGGCACCAATTGTCAAAACCAACCCGAAGTCCATTGGCTCTTGCAGGCGATGCGCTCACTCATGGAGATTGCCTGCCCAGGCGTTCTCATGAAAGCCGAAGCCATCATGCCAACGCATCAGCTGCCGCCTTATTTTGGCATGGGCGAAACGCCAGGCCCCGAGTGTCATTTGGCCTATCATTCCAGCATGATGGCCGCCAGCTGGGTGGCTTTGGCAGAAGAGAATGTCAGCATCCTCAACGCGGTCATCGAAAAGACACCCGCCGTACCCACCGGCAGTTCTTGGTTGACCTATGTGCGATGCCACGACGACATTGGCTGGAATGTTCTGAAACCTGAAGTTGAGTCTTTGGGCGATGCGCAACATCAACGTTTACTACAAGCTTCACATTTTTTTGCTGGCTTGACGACCAACAGCTATGCACAAGGTGCGTCGTTCCAAACAACTGATTTAAAAACAGCCCACGGCACCAACGGCATGGCCTCTGCACTGGTGGGCATGTCGTCCGCAAGCAACGCAGAAGAACTTCACACAGCAGTCGATCGCTTGATCCTTCTTCAAAGCTTGTCCTTCTTCACTGGCGGCTTGCCGCTGCTCTACATGGGCGATGAGCTGGGCCTTGGCAACACCTCGGACGAAATTCTTCTGGCGCGCCAAGGACCCGATGGTCGCGAATTGCATCGACCTGTTTGGCAGGAGGCGCATGCTCAATTGCGAAACCAGAAAGGTACGGTGCAACACCGGATTTTTAGTACTTTACAGTCCTTGGCACAACTGCGCCAACAACTTGACGCCTTTCACAATGACACCTCTGTCACCTTAATGAAGACAGAACTTGCCACCGTTCTTGGACTGCAACGCGGTAGAGACTTGACTGGCCTTTTCAACTTCTCAAAGCAGGCTGTCACACAAGAGCTTGCACCAGGACAAACCATTGCATTAAAACCATTTGGCTTCGTTTGGCTTCAAACAAATGCTGACAAAACACTACGCATCTTGATTGACTGATTCATTGGCCATTGATTGGACACCGCATGACCGCCCTTAAACCGCATCTCTCGCTTTGGCAAATTCTGCAAATGAATTTTGGCTTCTTCGGAATTCAATACAGCTTTGGTTTGCAGCAAGCCAACATGAGTCCCATTTACCAGTACTTGGGTGCCGACGAGGCCAGCCTGCCCCTCCTTTGGTTGGCAGGACCCGTCACGGGTCTGTTGGTTCAGCCCTTGGTGGGCGCGATGAGCGATCGTACCTTGAGCAGATGGGGACGACGTACGCCCTACTTTTTAATTGGCGCGTTGCTCTGCAGCATTTGCTTGTTGTTCATGCCCTTCAGCCCTGCGTTGTGGTTTGCGGCCAGCTTGCTTTGGATTTTGGATGCTGCCAACAACGTCACAATGGAGCCCTACCGTGCATACGTCAGTGATCGATTGAACAAAGATCAGCATGCCATGGGGTTTTTAACGCAAAGCGCCTTCACGGGCTTGGCACAAACCTTTGCATATTTAACTCCCACTCTTTTGTTCTTGATTGGCATCGACAAGGATGCCGTCAACAGTAGCAACATTCCACATCTGACGGTCATCGCTTTCATGATCGGCGCGGTGTTCTCTATTACCACGGTAGCTTGGTCGGTCAAATCGACGCCTGAGTTGCCGCTGACAGAGGAAGAGGTTGCCCACATCAAATCGCAAAAGACAGGCTTCAAGGCCACGCTTGCAGAAATTGCAGATGCCATTCGAAACATGCCCACCACCATGCGTCAGCTTTGGTGGATGAAATTGTTTCAGTGGTACGCCATGATGTGCTATTGGATTTACATCGTGCCCGCTCTGGCCTTGTCGATGTTTGGCACACGTGACCCCAACACGCCAGAGTTCAGAGACGCCAGCCTTTTGAATGGTCAGATTGGTGGCTTCTACAATTTCGTTGCCTTCATTGCGGCCTTTGCATTGATGCCACTGATTCGAAAGTGGGGACCGAAATACGTTCACGCTGTGTGCCTCAGCTTGGCAGGCATCAGCATGATCATGCTGCCCTCTGTTCAACAAACTTGGATGCTGTTTATACCCATGGTAGGTGTTGGTTTGGCTTGGGCCAGCATCATGGGCAACCCCTATATTTTGTTGGCAGGCAGCATCCCAAAAGAGAGGGCTGGCGTTTACATGGGCATTTTCAACATGTTCATTGTCTTGCCCATGATCATTCAAATGATCACGTTGCCCTTTATCTATACACACTGGCTGGGTAGCAACCCAAGCAATGTCATTGTGTTGGCCGGCGCCTTGTTGTGCATTGCGTCTCTGTTAACTTTGCGAATTCAAGAAAACAAGCCTTGACGCTTTTCAAGCATTCTTAAAACTGAAGGGCGCTCTTGGCAAACTGCTAGGGCGGCCAGCCAATTGGTCGGCCAGCAGTTCGGCAGAACCTGCAGCAAAGGTAAGCCCCAAAGTGCCGTGCCCAATGTTGGCGTAAACATTGTCAAACGCAGTTTGGTCGATGATGGGGCGACCTGAGGGTGTTGCGGGTCGAAGGCCTGCCCAAGTTTGCACTTTGGTGTAATCGCCCGCGTTCGGAAAATTGTCGCGCGCTTGCGCAATCAGCGCTGCCATGCGAGGCGCTTCGATGTCTCGATTTTCTCGTCCAAGGTCGACCATGCCCGCGACACGCAGTCGGTGACCTAGCTTGGCAAACACAATTTTGTGGTGGCTGTCCGTGATGGAAACGGAAGGTGCAATGCCATGCTCGCAATCTAAGGTGATCGAAAAACCTTTCAAGCCCAGCAAGGGTGCATGGGTGTCAAAGTTTTTCAACAAGTCTCGACTGCTCAAGCCTGCGGCAACCACAAAAAAGTCGGCCTTGAATTCTTCAACATCGGATATCGCATCTGGGCTGCCAAGGGCTGCATTTTGCGACTTGAGCTTCAAGGCTACGCAGCGGCGTCCCTCCTGAATTGCACCGGTAATGCGTGTGTCATATCGCAAAGCACCGCCGCGAGAAACTATCAAGCGCTCCAAATACATGCACAAGCCATGGCTGTCGACCACATCTTCTGAAGGGGTGTAGATGCCGCCAACCAATTTATGTTGCATGGCGGCCAATGCGGGCTCTTGATCGACACATTCAGCAGCAGACAAAACATATTGTTCACAGCCAACGTCCAAACTTCGCTGATAGGCCACTTGTGCTGCCGCCGATGTCAGCGCTGCAGAGTCTCGAAACACCACCAACTTTCCGTTGGTGCGGTAATCCAAGCCTGTAGCAGTGGCCCAGCTTGCAGGGGCATCAGCCAGCCAAGTTCTTAAAACACGCCGCGACAAATAGCCCAAGTCCAATAAATCTCGCGTCGTTTGATGGGCCTTGGCTGTGGTGCAGTGCGACGCAAAGCGCAAACCCCAACGCAAAAATGTGGGTGACAAAGATGGATGGATGCGCAAGGGGCCATCTTTTTGCAGAAGCCATTTGGGCAAATGGGTCAGGGCCGATGGTTCGGCCAAGGGTGCGACATAGCTATAGGACAATTGCGCACCATTGGCATAACTGGTGACCAGCCCAGGGGCTGCACCTTCTTCAAGCACACTCACTTGCCAGCCGTCTTGCACCAAACGCCACGCCGTGGACAGGCCCACGATACCTGCGCCAATGATGCATACGTGTTTAGTTTGCGGATTCATACTTTGGCATCGTACTGTTTTCCGTGAGCCAACAATTCTGGTGTGCCAATGAGTTGGTTCAACTCATCAAAATTGAGCATCTGGTCGCGCCAAGGTGTTGTGGTTTGGTGCGCAAGCAGACTGCCGTAGTAACCTTGCAAGGTATGCGCCACAGCCCGAGCCGTGCCCCCGGGAAAAATCACAATTTTGAAACCACGATCACCCAACTCTGTGGCACTTTGAATGGGCGTTTGTCCGCCCTCCACCATGTTGGCCAACAATGGAATGCGGTGCGCAAACTGTTTGCAAGCACGATCCATCTGTTCAGGACTGCGCAAGGCTTCAATGAACAAAGCATCCACGCCGCAGGCCAAATAGGCTTCTGCACGGTCTAAGGCAGCATCGATTCCTTCAACCGCCAAGGCATCTGTGCGCGCCAAAATTAAAGTGTTGCTGCTATGACGTGCATCCAATGCCGCTTTCAACTTGCCCTGCATTTCAGCCACGGGCACCACGCCTTTGCCATCCAAATGTCCACACCGCTTGGGAAAGGTTTGATCTTCAATTTGAATCATGGCCGCACCCGCACGTTCAAAATCGCGCACCGTGCGCTGTGTATTGAGCGCGTTGCCAAAGCCAGTATCAGCATCCACGATCACGGGCACCTTGATGCGATCGGTAATGTGCGCCAAGGTTTGCGCCACTTCGGTGGCTGTGGTGAGGCCAATGTCAGACCGGCCCAAGCGGGTGTAGGCAATCGACGCACCCGACAAATACAAGGCTTCAAAGCCGGCCTGCTCAGCGATCAAAGCACTGAAAGCATCGTAAATGCCGGGGGCTAACAGCGCCGTGGGCTGCTGTAGTCTCAGTGCCAAATTGAGGGTGGAAGTAGGTGTGGCTGTGGCTTTGGAAGTCATCTTGTTTTCTCCGAAAATTTTTGTACAACAGCCTGTGCCGCAATGTGGCCACCTGCAATGGCACTGAGCAATCCATTGCCCGACAGATAGCCCCACACTTCAGCACCTGAGACACCTCGTGCAGCGCCACCTGCAGCATACAAATTGGGTAAGGTCTCGCCATTGGGCTTGAGCACTTGGCAATGGGCGTTGATGTTCAACCCACCTTGCGTATGAAACAAAGCACCGGTGACCTTGATGGCATGAAAGGGGCCAAGCAAAGGTCTTTTGAAGGTACGGCCCCAAGCGTCTGCTGCAGTGTTCGAATTGACTGCTGTCAAAGTTTTTTCAAGCGACTCAACAGGGCAACCGATGATATCGGCCAAAGACGCCACATCAGCGGCCGACTTCACAGCACCCGCAGCTTGCGCAGCCACAAAGTCTGGAAAGTCTTGCGCAAAGTGCAGAAGTGGGTTGTCGAAGACATTCCAAGCATGGCCCTCCGGCTGATTCAAAACCTGAACAGCAGCCTCGGAGTAGCCTTGGGTTTCATCGTGAAAACGTTCACCCATTGCATTGATTTGTACGCCGCCTTCCATCATGAGCGCCCATGAAATGAGGCTACCCTGAGGAATGGACCAAGAACCATGGCCTTGGTAGGCGCCCATGTCTGCCAAGGCGGCACCCAACTGCAAACCCCAAGCCACGGCACTGCCATCGTTGCCCACATGACCTGCGTACTGCGCATCTTTCATAGCGGGCAAGTGTTGCTTCACCATGTCGACATTGCCACCAAAACCGTTGCAGGCCAAGATGACCGCATCGCACAACAACTGGCAGATGCTGCCATCGGGTTGTGAATAACTCAGACTCTGAATTTTCCCTGCGCTGTCGGCATGAAGTGCCGTCACATGCGCTTGTGTGAGAACCACCACGCCAGCCGCATCGGCCGCTGCACGCAGACGGGTCATCAAACCTTCACCAGTTTTTTCAGGCACGGCATGCATGCGGTGCACGCTGTGACCTGGATACAAAAACTGATCGAGCAATTGCCAAGGGATGTGGTGGTGGGTTTCCAGCGCGTCCATGGCCGGGCCAATGGCTTCGCTATAAGCCTTGACCAAGGCAGGGGCCGCTTGACCATGCGCTTTGTGTTGAATGTCTTGAGCAAACAGCTCTGGGCTGTCTTCAACTTTCGATGCTTTTTGCACCCGGGTTGAAGGCGCTGGCACAAAGCCAGACGACAAAGCGGTAGAGCCCGCTGGCACCGCATCGCGTTCGAGCACGACACACTCAATGCCTTGCCTGTGCAAAGCCAGTGCGGCTGTCAGCCCGCAAGCACCTGCGCCAACAATGGCCACCGGTGTGTGAATGGTTTCTTCAGAGGGGTTCATTTAACGTTCATGTGACGTTTATGCCAAGCTGCTGACAAATTCGCTGCAAGTCGTCACTTTGCCAATCGAGGCCAAGTCGGCCAAGGAGGCTTGATGCAAGGCATCGCTGAACGCGGCGCAGCCATCGCTCAAGACCACCACGTTGTAATCGCGCAAGTGGGCATCGCGTGCGGTACTGGCCACGCCGCCGTTGGTCACAATGCCGCACACCACCACGTTTTCAATGCCCGCTTTGCGGAGCACCCAATCGAGTTGGGTGTTGAAAAAAGCAGAATATGCCACTTTGCAGACTACCAAGTCCACGCAGTCTTTTAGTTCTGGCACATTGGCTTGACCCACACTGCCAGGCGCAAAATCGCCTTTGCGTAAGAAGGGCCGCTTTTCCAACAAGTGCGGCGACACCATCGGTTCGCCTTTGGCATTGGGCCACAAGGTAAATTGGCTGGCCGCTACATAGCCCCCTTGTGCTTTCAAAGCTTGGGCCACGGGTGCTACGCGCGCAGGCAACAACATGGCTTCTGCACTGACGGTGTTGCCACGCGCATAAGCGCCTTGAGGCGACAAGAAGTCGTTTTGCAAATCCACAATGATCAGAACCGTGCTGGCTGCGGTGATCTTTGAATGCTGAGCCATGGTGATGCTTCCTCTATTGATTGCGTATTGGAATCAAACTTTCGCAGTGACCAGCAAATTGCCCATGGCATCGACCTTGGCTTCAAAGCCTGGCTCCAACCACACAGTGGTATCGGCCTGCTCCAAAATGGCAGGACCATTGACTTGGGCGCCAATAGGCAATTCCAAACGGGCATAGCGCTGAGCATCCCACCACTGACCCTGGTGGTACACACGCTGCACGCCCAAAGGCTGCGTGCTGCCGGCACCCACAGGCGCCAGCACCGACAAGTCAAATTTAGGACGACGGCCAATACGGGCATAGCGCAGATTCATGACGCGAATCACAGGGCCTTCAAGCACACGGCCAAAGGCGTTTTGATACGCCCCTGTGAATGCTTGGCGCAAACCCTCCGCTGACAACTGAGAACGTTGCACGTTCACTTGCAGTGTGTGGGTTTGGCCGGTAAACAGCATGTCGAGTGCGATGTTTTCATCTACCGCGACAAAGCGCACGCCAGCAGAATCAAGGCGTGCTTGGCACGCCTCTGCCAATTGATCGATGCGCGACAAGACCTCTGCGAAATTCACATCGCTCAAGGCCTGATTCAATGTTTGCACAGCGTCATGGCGCATGTCGGCCATCACGCAACCCAAGGCAGATGTCACGCCAGGATAGCGTGGCACGATGCCTGTGGCCACGCCCACTTCGCGCATCATGGCGCACACATGCAGACCACCACCGCCGCCAAAAGGCATGTAAGCAAACTGTCTTGGATCGTGACCTTTTTCAATGGACACCACGCGCACAGCACCCGCCATCTTGGCATTGGCCACTGTCAAAATGGCTTCGGCTGCTTCCAAAGTGCTCAGACCCAAAGGCTCTGCCACATGCTTTTGAATGGCCTGCTCAGACAGGTCAGCGCGCAAGGCTTGCAGCAAACCACCGCCTAAAGGACGGTCGGCGGCAATGCGGCCTAAAAACACATTGGCATCGGTCACGGTAGGACGTGTGTTGCCACGATCGTAGCAAGCTGGGCCTGGCACACTGCCAGCCGACTCGGGTCCCACTTGCAACATGCCACTGGCATCCACGGAAGCAATGGAACCACCGCCAGCGCCAATGGTTTCAATTTGAATCATGGGCGAGCGCACCACCAAGCCAAACTCAATGGACGTTTGCGCCGCCAAGGCCGCTTCGCCTTGCGCCACCAAGGACACATCAAACGAGGTGCCGCCCATGTCGCCCGTCATCACATTGGGATAACCGGCTGCACGCGCAATGGCGGCACACGCCATCACGCCAGCAGCAGGCCCAGACAAAGCCGTGCGAACAGGAACATCACAAGCCGTTTGACGCGACATCACGCCGCCATTGCTTTGCACAATCAACAATTCGCCTTCAAAGCCCTGCCCGCGCAAATCAGATTCCAAACGCGTCAAATAACTGCCCACCACCGGCTGCAAAGCCGCATTCAACGTCGCTGTAGAGCAGCGCTCAAACTCGCGAATTTCGGGCAAGACTTCGCTGGCGGCCGTCACGTGAGGATTGGGCCACATGGCGCGTACGGCGGCCACGGCGGCTTGCTCGTTGGCCATGTTGGCATAAGCGTTGATGAAGAACACACACACGGCCTCACAACCTGCATCAAGCAAAGCTTGCGCTTGCGCTTTCACTTGGTCAATGTCGACCGGCGTATGAATTTGACCATCGGCCAACACGCGCTCGTCCACTTCCAAACGCAAGGCGCGCGGCACGATGGGTGTGAAGCTGCCGCGCAAACCCCAAGTTTGAGGCCGATCACGGCGGCGCATTTCCAAAACATCGCGAAAACCGCGCGTGGTGATGATGCCCGTGCGCGCCACTTTACGCTCAAGCAAAGCATTGGTTCCCACTGTGGTGCCATGCACAATGCTGGCCACGCCAGAAGCAGAACCATCGTCTGAAATTTTCTGAATGCCATTCATAAAACCGCGCGCTTCTTCGCCGCGCGTTGAAGGCACTTTCACAATGCGTGCAGTACCCGTTTGCTCATCAAGCACAAACAAATCAGTGAATGTGCCGCCCACATCCACACCCACCACCCAGCGTTTCTGGCTCATGATTTTTCCTTTGAAACGTAGGCTTCTTCAATGTCTTTGGCGCGCGCTTCTGCGCTTCGATCGCTGGGCTTGCCCCAACCGCCGCCGCCCGGTGTTTGTAAACGCACGCGCTCGCCTTTCTTCAACCGAATGCCCAGCATCTTAGAAACCATGGGCGGTGTTTTCCAGACGCCGTCGTTTTCGTACTCAAACACATTGGGCAAGGCAGGCTGTCCACCCGCAATGCCTTTGGGCGAGGCTTTGCCGCGCTCTCCAAAAATAAAGGCTTCGGCCGAATCTTCTAATAATTCAATTTCGTAGACGGCACCCAAGCCACCGCGGTGTTGGCCATCGCCCCCTGAATTGGCGCGCAAAGCCCATTGCGTAAATCGCACAGGGTAAGCCGCTTCCAAAATTTCCAAAGGGGGAATGGTGGCGGTAGAAATAGGCGCATTGCTGTGCGACAAACCATCGGCGTCAGAATGACCGCCGTGGCCACCGCCAAAAAAGCTGAACATCACCCAGCGTTGGCCTTTGCGTTTTTCATCGGTGCGATGGCCTGCAATCGACAACGCATTGATGGTGCCGTAAGCGTGTGCCACTGCGCGCTTAGGATCTGCCAATGCCGTGGCACTGAAGATCACATCGATCATGCGCAAAATGGTTTCGGTATAACCGCCCACGGGCCGTGGGCGTTCTGCACTGATCACCAAGCGATCGGGCAAGATGAAATCGACGGCATCGAGCACACCAGCATTGGCTGGCACATCGGGGAACACGTGTTTCAAAGCCACATAGCAAGCCGCTACTGCGGTCGCTTTGGAAATGTTCACGGGGCCGGCACACTGCGCAGACGTGCGAGAAAAATCCAATGTCAAACGATCGCCCTTAACGGTCATGTCCAAGGCAATGGTAAGAGGTGTGTCCACCACACCATCGTTGTCCAGCACATCTTCAAAGCTGTAGCAGCCATCGGGCAAGCTGCTGATGTGCGAGCGCATCAAGCGCACGGCGCGGGATCGCAACTCCACCATGGCTTGCGCTACTTTGGCATCGCCATATTCATCCAGCAAACCATTCAAGCGCTTGGCGCCCAACTCAAGCGCGGCGAGTTGACCATTCAGGTCACCCCAGAGGCTGTCGGGCAAGCGGGTGTTGGCGCGCAAAATAGCCAATACGTCTTCGTCCAACACACCTGCACGCAAAATGCGCACCGGCGGAATTTGCACAGCCTCTTGCCAGCATTCAGTGGCGGCAGGGTTGTAGTTACCAGGCACCGCGCCGCCCACATCGTGCCAATGCGCGGCTGACGCCAAGAAACAAAACAATTGGCCATTGCGAAAAAACGGACGTACCAATTTGAAATCGTTGGCGTGTGTGCCACCTTCATACGGATCGTTGAACAACCAAATATCACCATCCTGCATGCCACCGCGCGTCGCAGCTGCTTTGGCCGCAGCACGGACTGCAAAGGCCATCGCGCCCACAAACACGGGCAAGCCAGATTTGCCTTGAACCAAGGTATCGCCAGATACGCCGTCGTAAATGCCATGACACGCATCGTGCGCTTCGGCAATGATGGGGTTGAAGGCGCTGCGATAGAGCGTGGCGTCCATCTCATCGGCCACTTGCTCTAAACGACCCTTCAAGACTGCCAACGTAACGGGGTCCAGGGCAGAAGGGCTTTGAGACTTAGGCTCACTCATTGGAATTCCATTCATTTCGAAAAATTGTGACTGGCATGTTGGCTTATTTAACCTGGATGGCTTGCACCTGCTGTAAAGCCATGCGCTGCTTCAAGACATTCACCAAACCACCCGCATTCACCATGTCCATCAAAAAAGAAGGGACAGGTGCACAGGTCAATGCGCGTCCTGAAGACGTCACGATTTGGGGTTTGGTTCCTTCGTAGGTCAGTTGCACTTGCTCGTTTTCTTGCAGGCTTTCGGCCTCGGGGCACGTTAGCAACAACAATCCCAAATTAAAGGCGTTTCTAAAAAACAAGCCACTGTAGGAGGGTGCGATGACAGCAGCAACGCCCAAGTGCTTCAAAGCACCTGCAGCTTGCTCCCTGGAAGAGCCAATACCAAAATTAGGACCCGCCACCAGCACATCACCCGGCTTAACTTCATTTGCAAAATCTTTGCGGTGCACTTCCATGCAGTGCGCCGCAATCACCTCAATGCCGTGCTTCATGTAGGCGCCTGGCGCCAAGGCATCGGTGTCCACATTGCCACCGACGCGCCAAACTTTGTGCGTCTTTGCCCCTTCAAGACTCATGACAACACCTCACGCACATCTGAAATATTGCCTGTGACTGCAGCTGCAGCCACTGACCATGGGGAGGCCAAATACACTTGCACGCTAGCAGGACCCATGCGGCCTTGGAAATTTCGCGCGGTACTTGAAATAACCGTAGCGCCTTCTTCAAACGTTCCACCGTAGCCAGCACATGCACCGCAGGCATTAGGCAACACACTGGCCCCAGCGTCTGTCAAAATTTGCATCACACCTTCGCGCGTAGCCTGCGCTTGATCGCGTGCGCTGGCAGGGGCTACCAACAATTGCATACCTGCTGCCACCTTGCGACCTTTTAAAACTTCTGCCGCAGCTCGCAGATCGGCCAACTTGGCGCCGGTGCATGCGCCGATGTAAGCCACCGTAGGTTTGATGCCAGAAAAAGCCGCTACGGCTTGCGTATTTTCTGGACTGTGTGGTGCGGCCACTTGCGGGCTAAGTTGGGTCGCATCGAACTCAAAGCGCTGGCACTCGGCGTCATCATCGGTTTGAAAAAAATGACTGGCTGCTATTTGCGCATCCGTCACCCCAACCGATTTCAAATACTGCGTGGTGACCTCATCGGCTGCAATTAGACCTACTTGCGCACCCATTTCCGCGCTCATGTTGGACAAAGTCATGCGCTCTTGCATGCCCAAGCCGCGCACAGTGTCGCCTGCAAATTCAACAGCTTGGTAATTGCCACCGTTCATGCCGAACTTGCCAATCATGTGCAGCATCATGTCTTTGGCACAGACGCCTTTTTGCAGCGCGCCTGACCACACCATCCGCAGGGATTGAGGCACTTGCACCCAAATTTCACCTGTGGCCACCACACCCAACATTTCAGTCGCACCTATGCCAAACATGTAGGTGCCAAAAGCCCCACCTGTGGGCGAATGAGAGTCTCCCCCCACACAAAAGTAACCCGGCTTTAAATGGCCGCGCTCGGGCAAGACAACGTGACAAATACCTTCAGAGTCAATCACATGGGGGAGTTGCCACTCTTTGGCTACATCACGTGTGATTTGAATGATTTTTTTTGAATCAGCATCTTGGGCGGGTACGTAATGGTCTAGCACCAAGACAACTTTATTGCGGTCCCAAATTTGCGCGCCTATGTCGGCCAACATCGGCTTTAGACGTCGGGGTCCCGATGAGTCGTGAAACATCGCCAAGTCGACCTGGCAGGTCAAAACCTCGCCAACACTGACATGTGAGCGACCTGCAGCACGCGCAATTAATTTTTGCGCCAAAGTGGCATGGGTGCTTGAAGAAGATTGATCTGACATGTGCATCTCCATCGACACTTACATGCCCAAATAGGCTTGACGCAATGTGTCACTGGCCAACAATTCGGCAGGTTTGCCACTGAAGCGAATGGCACCGTTTTCCATCACATACGCACGATCCGCAATCTCCAGCGATTGGCCCACGTTTTGCTCGACCAGCAACACGGCCAAACCATTGGCTTTTAATTGACCAATTAAGCTGAACATTTCTTCAACCAACAGGGGCGACAAGCCCAAAGAAGGTTCATCCAAAATCAGAAGTTGGGGCTCAGCCATCAAGCCCCGACCAATGGCCAACATTTGTTGCTCGCCGCCACTCAAGGTGCCAGCCAGTTGTTTTTCTCTTTCACGCAGACGTGGAAAAATACCAAAGATTTTTTCCAAATTTGCTTCACGTCGTTCTCGACCGCGCGTAAAGGCGCCCAAAGACAAATTTTCCAAAACATTCAAGTTGGGAAAAACTTTGCGGCCCTCAGGCACATGAATCAAACCGGCTTGCACCACTTTGCGTGAATGCCATCCGGTGATGTCTTGTCCTTCAAACGTCACATGACCACTGCGGGCCTTAACCAAACCGCTCAACACCCCGTTCAAAGTGGTCTTACCAGCACCGTTGCTGCCCAGCAAAGCGACGGTTTCGCCAGCATTGACTGTGAGGTCGACACCCCGCAACACTTCCACAGCGCCATAGCCTGCACGCAGTTGTGACACATTCAGAATTTCGGTCATGCGGATACCTCAGCTTGGCGCAAGCGAGCCGCTGTGCCGTGTCCCAAATAAGCTTCAATCACTTGAGGGTGACGGGTCACTTCTGATGGCGAACCCTGGGCAATCAATTGACCTTGCGCAAGCACCCACACATGTTCTGCCAAACTCATGACGGCTTGCATCACGTGTTCAATCATCAGCACCGTGACGCCAGATGCTGCAATTGCGCGCACGACTGGAATCATCTCGGCAATTTCTTGCGGATTCAAGCCAGCCAGCACCTCATCCAACAACAGTAATTCTGGGGCTGTGGCCAGTGCACGAGCCAACTCCAAGCGTTTGCGTCCCGCCACTGTCAAATCACTGGCCAGTTTATCGAGCTGATCGGCCAAGCCCACGCGCTGCGCCACAAGCTCTGCGGTGGCCAAGGCTTGTTCACGCGATGCGGTGTGCAAATGCGCACCCACTGCAATGTTCTCTCTAACGGTTTGTGCCGCAAAGGGTTGCACAATTTGAAAGGTGCGTGTCATGCCCAGTTTGGCATTCAAGTGCGGCGCCTGCCCTGTGATGTCTTGCCCCTTGAAAACGACGCGGCCCGAATCTGGTGTTAAGAAGCCAGACAACAAGGCAAACAAAGTGGTTTTACCGGCACCGTTGGGCCCGATTAACGCGGTCAAAGAACCTTGAGGCACTTCAAGGCTAACGTTTTGTACCGCCTTTAAGCCTCCAAAAGATCGGCTGACGCCCTGCACTTCTAACAAGGCATTTGGCTTAGTCATAACGCCTCCATGATTTTGGCAAGTAAGCATTCAAACCAGCAATACCGCGCGGCAAGAACATCACAATCACAATGAGGACTGCACCATAAATGACCATGTTGATGCCTGGCATTTGACCAAACAAATTACGGGTCAGGTCTGCCAAAACATGCAATGCCAAGGCACCTAAAACTGGCCCCCATAAGGTACCCATGCCGCCCACAATGGCGCCTACCAAAGCTTCCACTGAAGTATGCGAGCCAAAGCCAATGCTTGGGTCAATGTACTGAAAAACTTGAACATAAAAAGCACCGGCCGAGCCCATCAAGGCACCCGACAAGACGGTGGCCCACGTTTTCACGTGGAAGGGATTGACACCAACGGCTCTTGCAGCGTCTTCGTTGTCACGAACGGCTTGTAAATAAGCACCAAACCGAGAGTTTCGCAAATACGCAGTGACGCACAGCGCCAAAGTGACCAAGCCCAAAACCAGCCACACAAAACCTGCACGAGAGCCAAATTGCATATTGGTCCAAGACTCATTCAAGGGCAGCATCAAGCCCACGCCCGCGCCTGTGAACGGCACCGACAGCGAGACAATTCGAAACACTTCGGCAAAGGCCAAGGTGACCAATGCAAAGTAAGAGCCCTTCAGTCCATACCTGAAAGAAAGCGCTCCCACCCATGCGCCAACCAAGCCTGCGGCCAACATAGCCCCGGGCAAGGCCATCCAAGGATTCCATCCCCAAGAAATTTGCGCAATGGATTGAAAATAAGCACCGGTGCCAAAGAACAAAGCGTGGCCAAATGAAAACTGACCACCAAATCCGCCCAACACGTTCCATGCTTGCGCAATCAAACAGGCAAACAAGGCCATCATCACAAAGTTCAGCGCCACGCCCGAAGTGGTAAGCACGGGAATCATGGCGACAACCCAAACAAACAGACCAATGCTGATCAAGTCTTTGAACAATTTATTCATGGTGCACGCTCATGCCTTTGCTCCAAAAAAGCCCTGAGGCCTTAACAACAACACGGCAATGAAAATCACAAAGATACCAACTTGCCCCAGAGACTCACCCAAAAACAAACCACCAAAGGACTCCACAACGCCGATCAGCAGCCCCCCCAGCAACGCACCCGCAAAACTGCCCATGCCACCCAGCACAACGACGGTGAAGGCCACCAACACAAAGCCGTTGCCAACTTGGGGGTTGACGTAATAGGCGGGCAGCAAGAAGCATGCGGCGGCGCCCAAGCAAGCAAGCCCCAAACCAAAGCACATGGCATAGACGTGTTCCACATCGATGCCCATCAAACGCGCGCCTTGTTTTTCTTTGGCCACAGCACGGATGGCACGGCCTAAGTCGGTCCGCTGCAAAATCAAAATCAACAAGGCAGACACAACCAAGGCGCCAGCAAATGCCACCAACTTGGGTACCGACACCATTACTTGAACAGCTTCAGGTCCAATGGCCACAGTGCTCAAGGTATAGGGTGTGTCGATGGTGCGCGTGTCCGATTTGAAAAACAACAAAGCCAAGTTTTCCATCACAATGGACAAACCCAAGGTCACCAGCAAGATGTTTTCATCTTTGCCATGACTGGCCCGGTTGATGATCAAACGTTGCATGCCATAGCCCAGCACAAACATGGCGGGCACCATGAGGGGCAGTGCCACATAAGGGTCGACGCCCCAACGCTCTTTGAGGGCATACACGCCATACAGCGCCATCATGAGCGATGCGCCGTGTGCAAAGTTGATGATGTGCAACACACCATAGATCAAGGTCAACCCCAGCGCAATCAAGGCATAGACAGCGCCGGTGGTTAAACCGTTGAGCAAAGCAGACAGCAAAATGCTGGCATCAAACATCATCGTGACCCATTCAAAGTGGCGTTCAAGGCGTGACCTAAAGGCTTAGGCCTTCAAGGGGAAGATTGGTTCCACTTCGCGGTAGTCGCGGGGCACGATCACCTTGATGTCGCCCTTGACCACTTGTGTCATCAAAGGCTGTGCGCCCATGTTTTGACCATTCACAAATTGTGTGGTGCCGTACGGCATGATGTGATTGGAGAAAGTGCTCTTGTTCAAAGCATCGATGATGGCGGCGCGGTCAGTCGACTTGGCGCGCTCAATGGCATCGGCCAACAAAGTCATGGCGGTATAAGTCATGAACACTTCGTAGCTGAAGAACTGGCCTTGTGCTTCCACACGTTTTTTCAGTTCCAACGAACGCTTGTCGCGGGGGTTGAACCAATGGTTGCAATCGATGATGCCGTTGGCCGCTTCTGGAAATTCTTTGACAAACTTGTAGCTAGAAGCTGCGCCCCCCAACACAGAGTAAATGGCCTTGGGTGTGATTTTTTGCTGTTGCATGGTACGCACCAACAAAGCGTACTCGTTGTAATAGTTGGCAGGAATCACGATGTCGGGATTGACTTGCTTGATGCGCAGCGCAATGTTGTTGAAATCGCGCGTTGGGTTGGCGTGCTTGATCACTTCACGCACGTCGTAGCCGTAGCCAGGCAATTCTTTGGACAACAAATTGGCGGTGCCCGTGCCAAACAAAGACTCTTCGTGAATGATCATTACGCTGCGTGCAGGTTTGCCAGCAGCAGTGTTGAGCACGTGCAAATTGGCCACAGCCACTTCTGCACATTTTCTGTAGCCAGGACCAAAGCGGAAGGTGTTTTTCAAACCACGCTCCACAATTTGATCGGCCACACCTACGTCCACCACGTGCGGCAAGTTGTACTTGGCAGCAGCTTGTGTAGTGGCCAAGCAAATGGCAGATGCAAAAGCACCCACCACAGCACTTACGCCAGCTTCGTTCATTTTTTCAATTTCTGCAGTACCCGCTTGTGGGCTGGATTGCGCGTCGCCCAACATGGCTTCAATTTTGGCGCCGCCCAAAGACTTGATACCGCCCGCTTTGTTGATGTCTTCAATGGCCATCAACGCGCCCAAGCGACACTGCTGACCCGAATAGGCCAACGCACCCGTCACAGGGTGAAGTACGCCCACCTTGACTGGCTTTGGCTGCGCACCGGCAATCAAAGGAAAGGACATGACAGAAGCCGCTGCGGCGGTCTGGCTCATAAAGTGACGACGTGTGGTCATGGGAAGCTCCTTTAGTAGGTCAAGTGAAATGAGAAAAATGAATCAAGAAAAAGTTCAATGAAAATTCGCCGACAGCTCTTTGTCGACCCAAATTTGGGCGTCAATGCTGCCAACACGGGACAACTGCATTTGGTACTCGTATCGGTCGGGTCGGTACAAACCAAGCAGCCATTGAACAGGCTGATCTTGTTGGTCGTAAATTAAGCGACGCACCGACAACAACGCCGAACCGACAGGCACATCCAGGTGACGCGCCATTTCTGCATCTGCCAGCCGCGCTGAAATGGTTTGCTCAGCGCGCCCCACCTTGACGCCGGCTTCTTCTAACAAAACCAATATGGGTTTTTGGGCCAACTCGCGTTGACCAAAACCTTTGGCAAAAGAAGATGGCACCCACGTCGTGATGTGCGACAAAGGGCCTTCACGGGTACTGCGAATGCGTTCTGCTTTTTGTACCAATTCTGTCGGCAGCACTTGTAATTTTTCTTGAATGTCTTTTGGCGCCAGCAAGGTCTGCACAGACAAAACTTTGACAGACGTTCGCAAACCCATGGTGACCAAGTTTTCTAGCAAGCCCGTTAAGCGCGCTTGCTGGCTTGCAGAACCAGAAGCGTCTTGATGTGCACCTGCTGAGGCTTCGCGATTGACAGGCCGCGTACCTCGACCCGGTTCTCGTTTGATCAAGCCCTCTTCTGCCATTTGCTGAAGTGCGCGTCGTACGGTAACCCTGGCCACAGAAAACTGTTTCATCAGGGCCAACTCGCCTGGCAAGCCTTCGTTGAATTTGCCTTCTTGCAATTGCTCACACAGCACCAGATAAATCTGGTGGTACTTGGGCAAGGGCAAATTCTGTTTCATGGCCGATATGTTTAATCACTCCTAATGACCTGTCAATAGGACATTTAGTAGGACAAATTAGCAATTTCACCAATAGGGTCATTGCGTTGCCAATCAAATCGATAATCAACAAATTGCATTCAAAATTCATGAGGCCGACATTGGCACTTCCATCACCCTCCCCCCGAAAACTGTCTCATACGCGCAGCGTGGTCTACTCAGGCTTTGAGCGCGAAGACGGCCTATGGGACATTGAAGCCGCTCTGACAGATGTCAAAACCTACAACTTCATCATCCCTAGCCAAGGCCCCTTGGAAGCGGGTCAGCCCATTCACGGCCTGAACATTCGCCTCACGGTAGACAACGACTTCAAAATTCACGATGTGATCACCGACATGGCTCACATTCCCCACCCAGAATGTGACCGTGCCCCTCTGAACATGCACAAATTGGTGGGCTGCACCTTGGGTTCTGGGTGGCGTAAAACCATTGATGCCCACATTGGCGGCGTAGCCGGCTGCACGCATCTCCGTGAAATGCTGTTCAACATGGCGACGGCGGCCTACCAAACGATCCCCTCTGCGCGCCAATTCAGAGCGCAACAAGCGGGCTTGCCTGAACAAGTTCCTACCTCTCCACCGCCACATGTGGGCAAGTGCATGTCCTGGGCTTTTGACGGACCCGTGGTGGAACGTTACTACCCGATGTTTTTCAGAAAACCTGAGTCCCTGCGATAATCGAAGGCTAATCGGCGCGCCGCAATGGCGCGCACCTTCCATCAGCCCCTGGATATAAACCAGTTACCGCTTGGAGTCTCTTGTGAGCAAAAAAGTATTTATCAAAACCTTCGGTTGCCAAATGAACGAGTACGACTCGGACAAAATGGCCGACGTCATGAAGGCTGCCGAGGGCTACGAGCCCACCCAAGACGTCGAAGAAGCCGACCTCATTTTGTTCAACACCTGCTCGGTGCGTGAACGCGCCCAAGAAAAAGTGTTCAGTGATTTAGGCCGTGTGAAGCACCTCAAAGAACGCGGCGTACTCATTGGTGTGGGTGGATGTGTGGCCAGCCAAGAAGGTGCCGACATCATCAAACGTGCGCCTTATGTCGACGTGGTGTTTGGCCCGCAAACCTTGCACCGCTTGCCCGAACTGTTGGCAGCTCGCAGCGCCAAAAAACGCCCACAAGTTGACATCACTTTTCCCGAAATTGAAAAGTTCGATCACTTGCCACCCGCCAAGATGGACGGCCCTACCGCCTTCGTGTCCATCATGGAAGGTTGCAGCAAATATTGCAGCTACTGCGTGGTGCCTTACACCCGCGGTGAAGAAGTTAGCCGCCCGTTTGAAGACGTGTTGGTTGAAGTGGCCGGTTTGGCCGAACAAGGCGTGCGCGAAATTACCTTGCTGGGTCAAAACGTCAATGCCTATCGAGGCAAGTTGGGCGACACCGCCGAGATTGCCGACTTTGCCCTGCTCATTGAATACGTGGCCGACATCCCTGGTATTGAGCGCATTCGCTATACCACCAGCCACCCCAATGAATTCACGCAGCGCCTGATCGATGCATACGACAAGGTGCCCAAGTTGGTCAGCCATTTGCACCTGCCAGTGCAGCACGGCTCCGACAGAATTTTGATGGCCATGAAGCGTGGCTACACCGCGATGGAATACAAAAGCACCATTCGCAAACTGCGCGCCATTCGCCCCGACATGGCCATGAGCAGCGACTTTATTGTGGGCTTCCCCGGCGAGACCGAAGAAGACTTCAACAAGATGATGAAGCTCATTGACGATGTGGGCTACGACACCAGCTTTAGCTTTATTTTCAGTCCTCGCCCTGGCACACCCGCTGCCAACTTGCAAGACGACACGCCGCACGATGTGAAGCTCAAGCGCCTGCACCACCTACAAGCCACCATTGAAGCCAACGTGAAGCGCATTGGCGACAGCCGTCTCAACACGGTGCAACGCATTTTGGTGGAACGCCCAGCGCGCAAAGACGCTACCGAAATGGCCGGCCGCACTGAGTGCAATCGCGTGGTCAACTTTCCTGCAGGCCCCAATGGCATGCGGCTGGTAGGTCAGATGGTGGATGTGCGCATCAACACCGCGCTGTCGCATTCACTGCGTGGCGACTTGGTTTTGCCAGAATAAGCTCAAGCCTTTTTGTTGGCAATGTGGCGACGAAAGTCGCCATTTTCAATTCTGGGTCGTCCCTCTAAAGACCAGTTGTAGACATAGACTTGTGCACGGAGTGTTTGTAGCTTTTCTGATGCAAGCCATGTGACTTCGGACGTCACGCGCAAGTACATTGAATTCTCAACCGACTCTGGATCCACTTCTTCTAAAGTATCCAAACGCTGCCAATGCGACGCTTCGATTTGGTACAACTCCCCCAACACCGTTTCAAGCGGCGCAGCCCTTGCACCGTCCACCAACATGGCCGGATACTCACCTAAATCGAACAAGGCACCTTGCACGGAGGCAGGCCCAAGACAAAGAGCACCCTGCATGTGATGATGATTACTGAGGCCAGATAACAGGGTACCGTACACAAACAGCAAATCATTTTCAGCCAAGGACGGCTTGCGCAAAATCATTTTCTTCCTCTGGTTTTTGCGTTAAAGTGAATTCATGAGAGCAGAACAAAACGAGCGCTTCACGCGCATTGGTCAAGGTACACCTTGTGGCGAAATGCTACGTCATTACTGGCACCCTGTGGCCTTGATGGACGAATTTAACCCTCAACTCGATCCGCGCATGGCCGTTCGGCCAGTCAAAGCGGTGCGCTTGTTAGGGCAAGATTTAGTTTTGTTTAAAAATGCGCAAGGCGAATTTGGTTTGCTCGACCGCGACTGCCCACACCGCGGCGCCGACTTGGCCTTTGGGCGCAACGAAGGTGATGGCCTGCGCTGCCCGTTTCACGGTTGGAAATTTGACGTCACAGGTCAGTGCCTCGAAACGCCCGCCGAGCCCAAAGGCAGTGTCTTGTGCACCCGCATCAAGCAGCGCAATTACCCCGTGCAAGAACGCAGTGGCATTTTGTTTGCGTGGATGGGACCGGAGGGCAGCACACCACCCCCTTTGCCCGCCATCGATTGCTTCCAAGCACCCAGCACCCACACCTTCGCCTTCAAAGGATTGTGGAACTGCAACTGGCTCCAAGCCTTTGAAGTGGGCATTGACCCAGCACATGCTTCTTTCTTGCACCGCTTCTTCAACGATGCATCTTTGGAAGACACTTACGGCAAACAATTTCGGGGTGCCAGCGCTGGCGAAATCGATGGCGAAAAATGGCCTATGACCCGCGTCATGCGCGAGTTTGATCAGCCCGACATCGCCTACACAGAACAGCCTTATGGCCTGCAGCTGACAACCCTCAGGCACATGACGGACAAGCTGACTCATGTGCGCATTACCAATGCCTTGTTTCCCAACACCTTTGTGATTCCCCTGTCGGAAACCATGACCATCACGCAAATGCACGTACCGGTGGACGATACGCACACCTACTGGTATGCGGTGTTCACCAGCTTTGCCGATCCGGTTCACAAAGAGGCCATGCGCAATCAGCGCTTAGAGGCCGTCAGTTTGCCCGACTACATCCCCAAATCTGGCCGTCACAACCAATGGGGCTACAACCCTGAAGAACAAATGACACGCACGTTTTTAGGCATGGGCGAAGACGACATCAATGTGCACGATCAATGGGCCTGCGAAAGCATGGGCGCCATTCAAAACAGAACTCGCGAACACTTGGGCACTTCCGACAAAGTGATCATTGCCAATCGGCGGATCTTGGCAAAAGCCATTGACGATGTGGCTGCAGGCGGGCTTCCACCTGGTTTTGCAAAGTCAGAAGTGGCTGCCACCCGCTTTGGCCCCGACACGGTTGACGGTATTGCCCCCGCACAAGATTGGCAAACGTGGGCGAAACACACCATGCAAAGCAAACGCGATGGCGCGCCTTGGGATGCCGTTTCTTCCCAACAAGTTTGAGCTCAAGAAAATGCGCGCATCTCACGCCAATACTTTTGCTGACATGTGCGGCATCAATTCTCCTGCCAGACTAGCCGAAGTTCAACGTGTGCTGGTCTTGGCGCAAGCGTCTGGCCTCGAATGGATCCGCTTGGTGTGGTGCGATGTGCATGGCAGTTTGCGCGGCAAAACTTGGGTCACCTCCGAGTTGGCCAATGCGTTTTCAAACGGCATGGGCATGGTCAGCACATTGATGCTCAAAGACACCTCTGATCGCACGGTGTACAAGGTGTTTGAGGCCGATGTCAAAAACGAATTGCCCGGTTTTGAAGGCGCCAGCAACCTGATGCTGCTGCCCGACCCAAGCACTTTCAAAATTTTGCCTTGGACCCCCAACACGGGTTGGTTGTTGTGCCAACCTTGGTTTCCCAATGGCGAGCCTGTCAAGTACGACACACGCCGCATCTTACAAAGCGCGCTTGAAAAATTGGCTGCAAAAGGTTGGGGCATGCGTTGCGGTCTTGAGGTTGAGTTTCACATTTACAAACTCAAAGACGTAGCGCATGGTGATGATGCCAACCCTGCAATGGCAGCTTGGCCGGGGCCTGCCCCCGAGGTCAGCATGATTCACCCGGGCTACAACTTGCTCAACGAATTGTGGTTTGACCGTGCCGAACCTGCGCTGCGCATCGTCAAGCAAACCGCGCAAGACTTGGGTTTGCCTTTGTTGTCCCTTGAAATTGAACTCGGCCCTAGCCAAGTAGAGGCGGTTTTCAAAGCCACTGATGCACTGACAGCAGCCGACAACATGGTGTTGTTTAGAAGCGCTGTCAAGCAAGCCCTCAGACGCGCGGGCTATCACGTCACCTTTATGTGCCGACCGCCCTTTGACAACATCATGAGCAGTGGTTGGCACTTGCATCAATCACTGTATGACTTGCAAACCGGTCAGAACATGTTTGCCCGCACCTCTGCACCTGACATGCAAGAAGCGCAAACCTACCCGGTCGATGACGCGCGTCACACACTCTCCAACGTGGGCGCGCATTATTTGGCTGGCTTGTTGGCGCACGGCCAAGGGATGACGTCTTTGTGTACCACTACGGTCAATGGTTTCGGTCGATTCAAGCCCAACGCCTTGGCGCCGCAAAGTATTTTGTGGGGACGCGACAACCGAGGCGCCATGCTGCGTGTGGTGGGGGGTGCTGGCGATGCCGCCACCCGCATCGAAAACAGACTGGGTGAACCTGCAGCCAACCCTTATCTTTACATGGCTTCGCAAATATTTTCCGGCTTGGATGGCATTGAAAACGAGATGAAAGCGCCATGTGCCACCGATGCGCCCTATGCAGAGAATGTCACTTCCTTGCCTTTGACCTTAGGTGCAGCCCTCGAGCACTTGGCACACGACAAGCTTTTAAATGCAGGTTTAGGTGCAGACTTTGTCCGCTATTACCAACGCATCAAACAGTCCGAGCAAATGCGTTTTCGTGACGCGGAAGACAAAGTGGCGTTTCAGCAACGTGAGTATTTCAGTCGCATTTAATTCGCGCCCATTGTGGTTGCGATGGGCCGCATTGGCCTTAGCAGATTAGCGCTTCATGCCGGGGAACCCGCCCCCACCCATGCCGCCTAAACCTCCAAATCCGCCCATGCCTTTCATGGCACCCAAGCGTTTCATCATTTTCATCATGCCGCCGCCTGACATTTTTTTCATCATGTCTTGCATTTGCTCAAACTCTTTGAGCAAGCGGTTGACGTCTTGCACTTGAACACCCGCTCCCATGGCAATGCGGCGCTTGCGCGTGGCCTTGATGAGCTCAGGTTTGCTGCGCTCGCGCGGGGTCATGCTGTGAATGATGCCTTGCTTGCGAGCAATGTCTTTTTCAGCTTTGTCCAAATCCATGCTGCCGGCTTTGGCCGCCAACTGCGTGGGCAATTTGTCCATCAAACTGGACAAACCGCCCATCTGTTTCATTTGCTGAATTTGCGACAAGAAATCATTCAAATCAAAGCTGCTGCCGCTCTTCACTTTGGCCGCTAGCTTTTGCGCCGCTTCCATGTCGACACCGGCGGTAACTTGCTCCACCAAAGCCAAGATGTCGCCCATGCCCAAGATACGCCCTGCATGACGCTCGGCATCGAACACTTCAAGGCCATCGATTTTTTCGCTGGTACCTGCAAACTTAATGGGGGCGCCAGTAATTTGGCGCACTGACAAGGCGGCACCACCGCGCGAGTCACCGTCCATTTTGGTCAGCACAATGCCCGTCAATGGCAAGGCATCCTTGAACGCTTTGGCCGTGTTGGCGGCGTCCTGACCTTGCATGGCGTCGACCACAAACAAAGTCTCGACTGGGTTCAAGGCCGCATGCAATTCGCGAATTTCGGCCATGAGCGCTTCGTCAATGGCCAATCGACCTGCCGTGTCTACCAGCAGCACATCAAAGAAGTGTTTACGCGCGTAGTCGATGGCTGCGCGTGCAATGTCCAAAGGCTTTTGATCGGGTGAGCTGGGAAACCACTCAGCGCCAGCTTGGGCAGTCACAGTTTTAAGCTGCTCAATGGCAGCTGGGCGATAAACGTCGCCAGACACCGTCAAGACTTTTTTCTTGCGTTTTTCGATCAGGTGCTTGGCCAGCTTGGCGGTGGTGGTGGTTTTACCTGCACCTTGCAAGCCTGCCATCAAAATGACCGCCGGTGGTTGGGCGGCCAAATTGATGTCGGCCACGCCTTCGCCCATGGTGGATGCCAACTCGCGGTTGACGATGGCAACCAATGCTTGACCCGGTTTCAAAGAGCCCAAGACCTCTTGGCCCAAGGCTTTTTCTTTAACGCGTGCAATGAAATCGCGCACCACCGGCAAGGCCACGTCGGCCTCGAGCAAGGCCATGCGAACCTCGCGCAGCATGTCCGTGACATTGGACTCGGTAATGCGCGCTTGTCCGCTGATTTGCTTAACAAGTTGCGAGAGTTTGTCGGTGAGGGCGGAGGCCATAGCAAAAATTTCTCATAAACCGCTAGGTTTTGAGTCCTTTGCCAGATTGCAAGGTCTCAAAACGCTAAACTAGGAAGCATGATTTTAGCCAGTCCATCTGATTTGGCGATGTGGTTGACACTTTTAACTGCCATCGCCTATGCCATGCCTGCCATCTTGGCAGACAGGATGGGACCGAGCTTGGCGCGCCGATATCTGTGGCTCGCTTGGGTGCTACACGGCGCCACCATTGGATTTGGCTTGCTAGGCGAGACGCCGCGTTTTGGTTTTGCCCCGGCTTTGTCAGTCACCGTCTGGTGGGTTTTAACCGCCTATGCCGTCGAAAGCCAATATTTCCCGCAGCTCAAAGCACGATGGGCAATGGCCGCATTGGGCAGTGCTGGCGTCACCCTTTCTTGGTTTTTTCCTGGCCAAGCACTGCAAGTCTCTGCCTCTGTATGGCTTCCTTTGCATTGGGCCTTGGGCATCGCCTCCTACGGCATGTTTGCAGCAGCCGTCATTCATGCGGCCCTCATGACGAGTGCCGAAATTCAAATCAGACAAGGCAACGAAAACCCAAGTGGTTTGCCTTTGCTGACCCTCGAGCGGCTCATGTTCCGGTTTGTACTGCTCGGTTTCATCTTGCTCACCCTGACCCTGATTGCTGGTTTTGTGTTCGGCGAACAGCTCTATGGCGCAGCCGGAGCTCATTGGAAATGGGATCACAAAACGGTGTTCTCTATTTTGTCGTGGCTAACATTTGGTGTGCTGTTGCTAGGCCGCCAACAATTCGGCTGGCGTGGGCGCCGAGCTGTTCGCGTGCTTTATTCAGGCGCAACTTTGCTCTTGTTAGCCTATGCAGGCTCTCGCTTTGTGGTTGAAGTTATCCTGGGACGCAGTCTTTGAAGATTTTTCTATTTTTATTGACGCTGCTGTTTGCAGTTTGGTTGTGGCGCCGAAATCGTCTCAACAAACGCAAGGATCAACCGAGCACGCCACCGCAATCTCAAGCGCCAAGCGCCACGGCGCTAACGCCAAGCCCCATGCAATCTTGCCAACACTGCGGCGTTCACATGCCCGAAGCAGACATGGTGCAAGGCCAACAAGGCCACTATTGTTCGCTAGCGCACCGCCAAGCTGCCTCCGACAAACCGCACTAAGCCATCATGTCCTTTGATTGTTGGCAAAACGGTTGGTGCCAGGCAGCTGAAAAATGTGAATCTCCCAACTTCGGTCCTCGGCCTGCCCAAGCACTCATTGATTTGATCGTGGTGCATTCCATCAGCTTGCCCCCGGGAGAGTTTGGAACACAGGCCGTACAACAACTCTTCACCAATCAACTCGATTGGGATGCACATCCCTACTTTCAAAGCATTCGAGGCTTGGAAGTGTCTGCGCATTTTTTCATTGAGCGAAATGGCAAGGCATGGCAGTTTGTCAGTTGCAACGACCGCGCCTGGCATGCCGGTGCGTCTTTTTATCGTGGGCGCCACAACTGCAATGACGATTCCATTGGCATCGAGCTAGAAGGCCTAGAAGGTCAAAGTTTCGAAGCAGCGCAATACGAGACACTTGCAAATCTCAGCAAAGCCTTGGGTCGGCAGTACCCCATTGCGCACATTGCTGGGCACGAACACATTGCACCCGGTCGAAAAAAAGATCCAGGCCCTGGATTTGACTGGCAGCTGTTGCAAAAAAATGTCGCTTGGCCGCCTCAGTATTTTCCCGAATGCTGAAATTTTTTCCACGATTGGAAAAATATTTTTTGTGCGCGAAGCCGGTTTTTATTGCACCAAACGAGCGCACCTGCGTCTCTTTTCGCATTCACGTCAATTGCTGAAGCATGGATTTGCAAGGCTTTGCGCAGGCAATTGCAAGCCAACTCGCACCAGTGCTTCGTTGCCACAGAAAGATGCTGATTTGGCGCGCATTCCAAGGCATCAAATTTATGCCCCATAAATGACTCTTTTTTGACATCGACATGACGTCCTTTTTGTCCAGGTCCTTTTATCCTTGCAAAGAGCCCTGTACACTACCCCTAGTGGCTTGTATTCACCTTAGACCCCAGATATAGTGTCCCTACGCCAAAGACACGGTCCGGTGAAAAGCAAGAATCCCACCGCTTTTAACGCCCCTGCACAACCTTGAAATTGAAGCTTCATTCAGGCTCAAAGTTGTCAAGAAATTTGATCTGAAATTGACTAATAAAAAACGCTATGCAAATTGAGCTGAATCCAACATCGTCAAACCCAGGCTACCTCGGCGCCAACGACGCCTTGACATCCAACCCAGCAGCACCCCACGCTCTGGCCAACTACCAAATCATTCGCCGCAACGGTGCCGTGGTGCCCTTCGAGCCCAACAAAATTGCAGTAGCCCTTATGAAAGCCTTCCTGGCCGTTCATGGCACGCAAGGTGCTGCTTCTGCCAGCGTCCGTGAAGTTGTGGAAGCCCTCACCCAAACAGTCGTTCGCGCCTTGGTGCGTTCACGTCCTGGTGGCGGCACATTCCACATCGAAGATGTGCAAGACCAAGTGGAGCTGGGCCTCATGCGCAGCAGCAACCATGAAGTGGCTCGCGCTTATGTGCTCTACCGTGAGCGCCGCACCCAAGAGCGCGCCCAAGTCAAAGAAGAAAAAGCAGCGGTCAGCGCCCACCCCACATTGCATGTCATCGACGGCGGCCAACGCGTGCCTCTCGACATCAACTATTTGCAAGGCCTCATCGTCAATGCTTGCCAAAATTTGGGGCAAGACGTTCAGCCCGATCCCATCGTGGCCGAAACCATGCGCAACCTGTACGACGGCGTGCCCATGGAAGAGGTTTACAAGGCGTCCATCTTGGCGTCTCGCACCCTCATTGAAAAAGACCCCGACTACACCTACGTCACAGCACGTCTTTTGATGCATACCATTGCCAAAGAAGTCTTGGGCAAAGAAGTGCTCTTGAAAGACATGGCCACACACTATGTCGACTACTTCCCCGGCTACGTGAAAAAAGGCGTGGAAAACGGCTTGCTCGACGAGAAACTCTTGCAATTCGACCTGCGCAAACTGGCCTCCGCCCTCAAAGCAGAGCGCGACCTGCAGTTTGATTACCTCGGCCTGCAAACTTTGTACGACCGCTACTTCTTGCACGTGCGCAAAACACGCATCGAGTTGCCCCAGTCATTCTTCATGCGCGTGGCCATGGGCCTGGCCCTGAACGAAGCCGACCGCGAAGCCCGCGCCATCGAGTTCTACGAAGTGCTGTCTTCCTTCGACTTCATGTCCAGCACCCCCACGCTGTTCAACAGTGCCGGTTTGCGTTCACAGCTGTCCAGCTGCTACCTGACCACCGTGCCCGACGACCTCGACGGCATTTATGAGTCCATCAAAGAAAACGCTTTGCTGTCTAAGTTTGCCGGCGGTTTGGGCAACGACTGGACGCGCGTTCGCGCTTTAGGTAGCCACATCAAGGGCACCAACGGCGAATCACAAGGCGTGGTGCCTTTCCTCAAAGTGGTTAATGACACTGCTGTGGCGGTCAACCAAGGCGGCAAACGCAAGGGTGCGGTCTGTACTTACCTCGAAACTTGGCACCTCGACATTGAAGAGTTCCTGGAACTGCGCAAAAACACTGGCGACGACCGCCGCCGTACGCACGACATGAACACCGCCAACTGGATTCCCGACTTGTTCATGCGCCGCGTCATGGAAAAAGGCACTTGGACTTTGTTCTCGCCTTCTGACTGCCCCGATTTGCACGACAAGTTTGGCGTTGAGTTCGAAAAAGCCTACGTGGCCTACGAGCAAAAAGCCGCCGCCGGCGAAATCAAGCCTAGCCGCACCATCCAGGCCAATGACCTGTGGCGCAAAATGCTCTCCATGCTGTTTGAAACAGGCCATCCTTGGATCACTTTCAAAGACGCATGCAACATTCGCTCACCTCAGCAGCATGCTGGCGTGGTGCACTCCTCTAACTTGTGCACCGAGATCACCTTGAACACCAGCGACACCGAAACCGCGGTGTGCAACTTGGGTTCGGTCAACTTGCCACAGCATTTGATGGACGGCCCCAATGGCAAACAAATCGACCACGCCAAACTGCAGCGCACCATCAAAACGGCCATGCGCATGCTCGACAACGTGATCGACATCAACTACTACGCCGTCAAAAAAGCGCGTGACTCTAATATGCGTCACCGTCCTGTGGGCTTGGGCCTCATGGGTTTCCAAGATGCGCTGTACCAAATGCGAGTGCCTTACGCTTCCCAAGATGCCGTGCAATTTGCCGACACCTCCATGGAAGCTATCTGCTACTACGCTTACTGGGCGTCTACCGAGTTGGCAGCCGAGCGCGGCAAGTACTCTAGCTACAAAGGTTCTTTGTGGGACCAAGGCATCTTGCCATTGGACACTTTGGACATGCTGCAACAAGCCCGCGGTGGTTATGTTGAAGTCGACCGCAGCAGCACCATGGACTGGGATGCTTTGCGCAAGAAGATTGCCAAAGACGGCATGCGCAACTCTAATTGCGTGGCCATTGCGCCTACTGCCACCATCTCCAACATCATTGGTGTGGACGCTTGTATCGAGCCTTGCTTTGGCAATTTGTCCGTCAAGTCCAACTTGTCTGGCGAATTCACCATCATCAACAGCTACTTGGTGCGCGACTTGAAGCGCCTGGGTCTGTGGGACGATGTCATGGTCATGGACTTGAAACACTTCGACGGCTCATTGCGCCCCATCGACCGTGTGCCACAAGAAATCAAGGCCTTGTACGCTACCGCTTTTGAAGTGGAAACCACTTGGATTGTGGAAGCTGCAGCACGTCGCCAAAAATGGATTGACCAAGCACAGTCGCTCAACATTTACATGTCGGGCGCGTCTGGCAAGAAGCTTGATGACACTTACAAGTTGGCTTGGTTGCGCGGCCTGAAAACCACTTACTACCTGCGCACCATCAGCGCCACACACGCCGAGAAATCGACTGTGTCTAACAATCAAATGAACGCTGTGTCTTCTGGTTCTACAGCTGGCGGTGCTTCTGCATCATCTGCTTCTGCACCTTCACAGTTCTCTGCAGTGCCTGCTACCGATGTGAAGTTCACTGCCATCGATGATGTTGGTTGCGAAGCCTGCCAATAACTTTTTAATTTCCAAAAATCTAAATAGTTATTTCGAAAAATCACGACGAAGAAATTTGCAATTCATTACAATTCAAGACGATGCAAAAGCACAACACTTCTTCGCGTGATTTCATTTCATTTCAAAACATTGCTTTGCAATTCGTCCGCAAGCTTTCATAATTCACTCATTGGAAATTTCTATGTTGTCCTGGGACGATTCTTCTAAACCTGCGTTGCAACCTGCAATGCCAAGCTTTCCCCCAAGTGGTCCATCTGCCGACCGCTTCGTTGATCTGTCTTCATTCTCAGCCGGTGCTTCTGCTGTGAACACCATCACAGCAACGCCTTCACCGATCATGACAGCTGCAACTCATGCAGCTCAGCCAGCGCCAACAAGCGCATTGGGCGCCGGTAAACGCGTCAATGCGGCTGACAAACGCATCATCAATGGCCAAACCGACGTCAATCAGTTGGTGCCCTTCAAATACAAATGGGCCTGGGAAAAATACCTCGCCACTTGCGCCAACCACTGGATGCCGCAAGAAGTTAACATGACCCGCGACATCGCACTCTGGAAAGACCCCAACGGTCTGACAGAAGACGAACGACGTTTGGTCAAGCGCAACCTGGGTTTCTTTGTCACAGCCGACTCATTGGCTGCCAACAACATCACCTTGGGTACTTACCGTCACATCACGGCACCCGAGTGCCGTCAGTTCTTGTTACGCCAAGCGTTTGAAGAAGCCATTCACACCCACGCTTATCAGTACATCACTGAGTCCTTGGGTCTGGACGAAAGCGAAATCTTCAACGCCTACAACGAAGTTCAGTCCATCCGCGACAAAGACGAGTTCCTGATTCCGTTCATTCACGCCATCATGGACCCGCACTTCAAAACAGGTACTCAGGAAACTGACCAAACCCTCTTGAAGTCACTGATCGTGTTTGCTTGCCTCATGGAAGGCTTGTTCTTCTACGTGGGCTTCACACAAATTTTGGCTTTGGGTCGTCAAAACAAGATGACCGGTGCAGCCGAGCAGTATCAGTACATCCTGCGCGACGAATCGATGCACTGCAACTTCGGCATCGACTTGATCAACCAGATCAAACTCGAAAACCCCCAGTTGTGGACGGCAGAATTCAAAGCCGAAATCAATGAGTTGTTCATGAAAGCCGTTGAATTGGAATACCGCTACGCCGAAGACACCATGCCACGCGGCGTGCTCGGCCTCAACGCTTCCATGTTCAAAGGTTACTTGCGCTACATCGCCAACCGCCGTGCTACCCAAATCGGCTTGGAAGCCCTCTTCCCTAACGAAGAGAACCCTTTCCCATGGATGAGCGAAATGATTGACTTGAAGAAAGAACGCAATTTCTTCGAAACCCGCGTCATTGAATACCAGTCGGGCGGTGCCCTGTCTTGGGACTAAACTTCACACATGACGATCCAGTTTAAACCTCACACCACGACCGCACTCAGCGGCGCTGGGGTGAGGTTTTTCCCCATTCAAGGCGTTGAGATTCAATTTCAGCGCCTTGAATCGCTTTGCGGCTCCAACATTCGCAAAGTGTTTCCCTCTGTTGATTTTTCTAATTGATCAAGGAGAAAAAAATCATGGCAACTGCAAAAAAAGCGGCACCCAAAAAAGTCGCAGCAAAAAAAGCAGCCCCTAAAAAGGCCGTAGTGAAGAAAGCCGCTGCTCCCAAAAAGGCAGCTCCAAAGAAGGCAGCAGCTCCTAAAAAAGCAGCTCCTAAAAAGGCCGTAGCTAAGAAGGCAGCAGCTCCTAAAAAAGCAGCTCCTAAGAAAGCCGTCGCTAAAAAGGCAGCAGCTCCTAAAAAAGCAGCTCCTAAAAAGGCCGTAGCTAAGAAAGCCGCTGCTCCTAAGAAAGCCGCTGCTAAAAAAGCTGCTCCTAAAAAAGCCGCCGCTAAAAAAGCTGCCCCTAAAAAGGCCGTAGCTAAGAAAGCTGCTAAAAAAGCTGCTCCTAAAAAAGCCGCTAAAAAGCCAGCGAAAAAAGCTGCTAAGAAAGCTGCGAAAGCACCCGCTGCCCCTGCTGCCGGCGCGACTGCATTGAATCCTCAAGCTGCCTGGCCGTTTCCATCGGCCGCCAAGCCTTGATTCAACGTTAATTCGTTAGCCAAAGCCAAAGCCCGATGCATTCGCGTCGGGCTTTTTTCATGGCATTTTGAAGTGCAAAGTCATGGATAAAAGGTCAGCAAGCGATAGCCCATGAACATGCGTTGTGGATCACGCAAACTCAGTTCTTGCTTGAAAGTCAAAATTTGGCCTGGCGTCATCTCTGCAGGCGCATCTGCTTCGGATAAATCGATCACCTTGCGCATCACTGGAAGATCTTGCGCATCGGTTAAGGTCAGTTCAACCCAAGGCATGGCAACACTGACCTCTGCTGAGTTTCGCAAATGGATTTCGAATGTCCAGCGAGGGGGAGATGACAGCGTTTCATCGATCAATACCTGAACAGGCAATTGATCGATCGACGCATGGTCGATGACCACAGCATCGGCTAATTTTAAAGGCGTGATTTGGCAACTGGCGGTCGACTGACAGAGCCATACCAAAGCGGGACGAAGTGTTGGGTGGTAGGCGGCCAACGCATCTTTGAAAAGCATGCTGGCTTGCAACATCAAGCCCAAAACACCCAAAAGTGCCCAGGTGATGAGGCCTGCGTGAATCATGACAAAAAATCAGTGCGCCTGAGCAGTCATCAATATCCAGCCGTCTTCGCGATCGGCAACCTTCAGGGCAAGGTGCGGGGCATAAGCTTGGATAAGTTCTTCTTCTTGGCGCTCTAAGATGCCAGCCAACACCAAATTACCGCCCGCTTGCACATGACTGCAAAGCAGTGGCGCAAGAACTTTCAAAGGTGTGGCCAGAATATTGGCCAACACGGTGTTGTAGGTGCCTTGGGCCAAATCTGGCAACCCAGCGTTCAAGCCAACTTGATTGGCTTGCGCATTGAGCGCTGTAGACGTCACGGCCGCTTCATCGATGTCGACGGCATCGATGTGCTTCGCTCCAAATTTGGCGGCACCAATGGCCAAAATACCAGAGCCGCAACCGTAGTCCAACACGCGTTGATCCTTGACGGAATGGGTTGCAATCCATCTTAAACACATGCGCGTGGTGGGATGCGTGCCCGTACCAAAGGCCAGACCAGGATCGAGACGAATCACCTCGCGAGCTTGCGCAGGCGGCTCGTGCCAAGTGGGCACAATCCAAAACTCGGGCGTGATTTCTACAGGTGCAAATTGTGATTGTGTGAGACGCACCCAGTCTTGATCGGCCACGGCTGAGATCGACAACACTTGGCAGGACTCAAAAAAGTCTTGTGCCGCCAATAAAACTGCGGCTTCTTGTGCGTCTTCTTCTTTGGCAAACAAGGCCACCATTTTGGAACGCTGCCAACCGTCTTTGGGCGGCGGCATACCGGGCTCGCCAAACAAAGCTTGCTCGTGCTCGGTTTCTGCGTCGGCGTCTTCGACAGACACACTCAAAGCATCCAATGCTTCAAGTGCTTCACTCAATACATCGACACGTGCTTCTGGGCACAACAAGTTCAATTCAAACATAGCTTAGATCTTGCGGCGACGCAACCACTCCTCAAGGTAGTGAATGTTGGTACCACCGGTCATGAATTTGGAATCGCGCAAGATTTCACGGTGAAGTGGAATGTTGGTGCTGATGCCCTCGACCACTGTTTCACCCAAGGCCGTTTGCATGCGGGCAATGGCTTGCTCACGCGTATCGCCATGGGCAATGATTTTGCCAACCATAGAGTCGTAATTGGGGGGCACAAAGTAGTTGTTGTAAATGTGCGAGTCGACTCGAATGCCAGGACCACCAGGCGCATGCCAAGTGGTGATGCGTCCAGGTGATGGTGTGAACTTGAAGGGGTCTTCAGCATTCACTCGGCATTCAATGGCATGGCCACGAATCTCAATTTGACGCTGGGTGAAAGGCAACTTTTCGCCAGCCGCCACCATGATTTGCGTTTTAACAATGTCAATGCCGGTGACCCACTCTGTGACAGGGTGCTCAACCTGAACACGGGTATTCATTTCGATGAAATAAAACTCGCCGTTTTCGTACAAAAATTCAAAGGTGCCGGCACCGCGGTAATTGATTTTTTTGCAGGCAGCCACGCAGCGATCACCAATCTTGTCGATCAGCTTGCGGGGAATGCCGGGTGCTGGCGCTTCTTCCAACACTTTTTGGTGACGACGTTGCATAGAACAATCGCGTTCGCCCAAATAAACAGCATTTCGGTGCTTGTCGGCCAGTACTTGAATTTCAATGTGCCTGGGGTTCTGCAAGAACTTTTCCATGTACACCGCTGGATTGCCAAATGCAGCACCGGCTTCAGCTTTGGTCATTTGCACCGCATTGATGAGTGCCGCTTCGGTGTGCACCACGCGCATGCCACGACCACCACCACCGCCAGCGGCTTTGATGATGACTGGGTAACCAATGCTTTTGGCTGTGCGACGAATCACGACGGGGTCGTCGGGCAACTCGCCCTCAGAACCAGGAACACATGGCACGCCTGCTTTGATCATGGCTTGCTTGGCAGACACTTTGTCGCCCATGATGCGAATGGACTCGGGTGTCGGGCCAATGAATTGGAAGCCACTTTTCTCGACACGCTCGGCAAAGTCGGCGTTTTCGCTCAGAAAACCATAGCCAGGGTGAATGGCTTCAGCATCTGTCACTTCGGCGGCTGAAATAATGGCCGGCATGTTGAGGTAGCTGAGGTTGGACGCAGCAGGCCCAATGCACACAGCTTCTTCGGCCAGCTTGACATACTTGGCTTCACGGTCTGCTTCAGAGTAAACCATGACGGCTTTGATGCCCAATTCGCGACAAGCACGTTGAATTCGCAGGGCAATTTCCCCGCGATTTGCAACCAGAATTTTCTTGAACATGAGAATCCTGGTGGGTTATTCGATGATGTAAAGCGCTTGACCGTATTCAACGGCCTGACCGTTTTCGCACAAGATTTGCTTCACGGTGCCAGACTTGTCGGATTCGATTTCATTCAAAATCTTCATGGCTTCGATGATGCAAAGGGTGTCGCCCTCTTTGACCGTGTCGCCCACTTGAACGAAAGGTGCAGCGCCAGGGCTAGACGATCTGTAGAAAGTGCCCACCATGGGAGACTTCACAGTGTGGCCAGCAGCCGCCGCTTCTGCGGCAACAGCGGCGGCACTGACTGCTGCAGCTTCGGCAATTTCGGCCACAGTAGGGGCCGCAACGCTTACTGGCGCTTGAGGGGTGGCGGGTACCATCACTTGCTGAGTGAACATTGGGGTGCCAGAAGCAACGGCACCTTTGACAATGCGAACCTTGCCTTCGGCCTCCGTAATTTCCAATTCTGTGACGTTGGAGTCGGAAACCAAGTCGATCAAGGTTTTCAATTTGCGCAAATCCATGTTACCCCCTGTGTTTGCTGTCGAAAACGTGGAATTTACACTAAAAACACGCCTAAATAGCTACAAATGCTCTCATTTTCAAAAATGAAAGACCACGCCCAGAAGATCGACGGGCTTAGGCACACAGAATACCTGCTTAGAGAGGTTTCTAAATGACCTTGCGCAACCAGCTGTCTAGATCTTTTTGGTCTAATTTGCCTGCTTTTTGCATTAAAAGCTTCCCTTTTGCATCAAAAAGAAGGCTGTAGGGCAATACACCCTCGGCGTTGCCAAGGCTTTTACCAAGCTCAGTGCCTACAAAACCTGCCAAGCCATTGGGAAACTGCAAAGGTCTTTGCGTTAAGTAGCGCCTGACTTGACTGGGTTGATCGACCGCCAGCCCAAGAACCTGGAATGATTTAGATAGATTTTGCTGATAAAAGGCATCAATTAACGGAAGTTCCTCGATACAGGGCGGGCACCAGGTGGCCCAGAAGTTCACCAACAAAGGCTTGCCGCGCAAAGTTTCTAAGCGCAAGGTGCCCCCTTCGGGCCTCTCAAACTCTTGGTTCCAAAAGTTTTGAACGGCCTCATCCAAAACATCATGAGGTTGGTACTTTTGCCAAGCAACCCAGGCACCCGTCAGGCCCGCCGTGGCTGCCACGCCCGCAGTCAACCAATGGCGTCGACTCATACTGGCTTCTGCTGACGACATGTCATCAGCCTTTAAGTTCTTCAAATTTTCTTGATCAGCCATTATTTTTCCATCAATTTCAATTAACTGGATTGTGCTTCTATTAGTTTTTGCACAGCAACAGCATCGCCACGCGGCACACGCCCCTGAGCGTCGGCCTTCAATGCACCACGCACATCGTCATATTCGTAGATCAAAAGGTGAACACCAATTTCTTCTTCCAACTCTTTGCAATAACTGTGAATGCTCAGCGCTTCGACGGGTTCGCCATGCAAGCCATTGACCGTGCGCGCCTCGAAATCGACACCTTTGTTGATGAGCTCAATTTCACAAGATTTTTCATCGTCACAAAATAATTGAAGGTAAATGTCTGACAAACGCGTGGCCGTACCGTGCCAGACAGCGCCGCCTAAGTAAGGCCTAAAGTCTTGCAAGCGCTGCATCCACATCAGGGCGTGCTGGCGCAAGGCTAGAAGCTCTGCAGGCTGGGTGTCCGCACAAAACAACGCGATGTATTCGCGCACTTGCGCTTCAACTTGATCGTTGTTGGGCAAGGGGGTTTTGGGGGGCAAACCCAGTGCTTTCAGCGCTCGGCGCTTGGCCGGCCCGTACTCCAAGCCTTCCTCCACCACACATTGCGCAGCTGAAGCTGCAATTTCATCCGTTATGTCTGCCATGCATGCATTGTGCACCGCCTAAAATCCCCCTATGCACATACATATATTGGGAATTTGCGGCACCTTCATGGGGGGCTTGGCCGCCTTGGCAAGAGAAGCGGGCCACCGCGTCACTGGCTGCGATGCAGGCGTCTACCCGCCCATGAGCGACCAGCTGGAGGCTTTGGGGATCGAGTTGATTGAAGGCTTTGGCGTCGATCAAATGCAACTCAAACCCGACCTTTACGTGATTGGCAACGTGGTCAGCCGCAGCCGGCTGCCTTCGGGTGAACCCAAATTTCCCTTGATGGAAGCCATTCTCGAATCGGGCGCGGCATACACCAGTGGCCCTCAGTGGCTGTCGGAGCATGTCTTGCAAGGCCGCCATGTGCTGGCCGTTGCAGGCACTCACGGCAAAACATCGACCACGTCCATGCTGACCTGGATTTTGGAAGCTGCAGGCCTTGCCCCTGGTTATTTGGTGGGCGGCGTGCCCCTGAACTTTGGGGTGTCTGCCCGCTTGGGGCAATCGGTACCTGGCCACGCGCGCCCCTACTTTGTGATTGAAGCCGACGAATACGACACAGCCTTTTTCGACAAGCGCAGCAAGTTTGTGCACTACCGACCTCGCACTGCCATTTTGAACAATTTGGAGTTTGACCACGCCGACATCTTCGCAGACCTCCAAGCCATTGAGCGACAGTTTCAACACTTGGTTCGCACAGTACCGGGTCACGGCCGCTTGGTGGTCAATGGGCTAGAAGAAAGTTTGACCCGCGTATTGGCACAAGGTTGTTGGAGCGAAGTGCGCAGCTTTGGCGCAGCAGTCAGTGATTTTTCAGCGCATGGCGAGCCAGATAATTTTGAGGTCTTACACCAAGGTCAAAAAGTGGCGCATGTGAGCTGGGCCTTGGGTGGCGTCCACAATCAACTTAATGCATTGGCGGCCATTGCCGCAGCCGAACATGTGGGCGTATCACCCAAAATGGCTGCCAAGGCCTTGTCGAGTTTTCAAAATGTGAAGCGCCGAATGGAAATGCGCGGCACTGTTGCAGGCGTCACGGTATACGATGACTTTGCGCACCACCCCACAGCCATCCGCACCACGCTCGACGGCTTGCGCAGGCAAGTTGGAAAGCAGCGCATCTTGGCCATCTTCGAGCCGCGCAGCAACACCATGAAGCTAGGCACCATGAAGTCTCAGCTGCCTTGGAGCTTAGAACAAGCCGACCTGTCTTTCTGCCACAGTGGCGGTTTGGATTGGGATGCCAACGCGGCATTGGCAGAGATGGGCCCCAAAGCGCAAGTGGCCAGCAACATCGATGAACTGGTCGCGCAAGTCATGGCCAAGGCACAAGCAGGGGATCATTTGTTGTGCATGAGCAATGGCGGTTTTGGCGGCATTCACGACAAGCTCTTGAAGGCTTTGGAAACGGTATCCATCAAGCGTTCGTGATCAGACGCCATTACATATTGAGCTTTTAGATCTTAAGCAAATTTGGGCGCATTGACAGGGCCTGCGCACAACAGGCCCATGTCCTTTGCGATTATTTTTGGCGACGTGCCAATACAGCATTGGACAAAGTCGCCAACACCTTTTCACTGTCAGGCCAACCGATGCATGCATCGGTGATGCTTTGTGCGTATTTCAGCGCACTAGGGTCGTCTTTACCAGGCGTGAACTTTTGCGCACCGCCCTCCAAATGACTCTCCACCATCACGCCAAAAATCTGACGTGAACCTTTGCTGATTTGCGCCGAAATGTCATTCGTCACATCCACTTGTCGTTCGTGCTGCTTGCTGCTGTTGGCATGGCTGCAATCGATCATCAGGGTGGGCTTGAGTTTGGCCGCCGTCAAATCTTTGCAAGCTGCATTGACACTGGCTTCGTCATAGTTGGGTGCTTTGCCGCCGCGCAAAATGACGTGGCAATCGGGGTTGCCTTGTGTTTGCACAATCGCCACTTGACCGTTTTTATGGACAGACAAAAAGTGGTGACCACGTTCTGCAGCTTGAATGGCGTCAGTGGCAATTTTGATGTTGCCATCGGTACCATTTTTGAAACCAATCGGCGCTGACAAACCAGAAGCCAATTCGCGGTGCACCTGGCTTTCGGTGGTGCGGGCGCCAATAGCACCCCAGCTGATCAAATCGCCAATGTACTGGGGTGAAATGACGTCTAAGAACTCGCTGCCTGCAGGCAAACCTTGGCGATTGATTTCGATCAGCAATTGACGCGCAATGCGCAAACCTTCGTCAATGCGGAAGCTCTCGTCCAAGTAAGGATCGTTGATCAAGCCCTTCCACCCCACTGTGGTGCGTGGCTTTTCGAAATACACACGCATCACAATTTCCAAAGTGTCTTGGTATTTGTCACGCAGTGGCTTTAGGCGACGCGCGTAATCCAAGGCTGCAGCAGGATCATGAATAGAGCATGGGCCAATGACCACCAGCAAGCGATCGTCTTTGCCTGCCATGATGTTGTGAATTTTGCGACGAGTTTGTGAAATGAGCGATTCCACAGCGGTTCCCGTGATTGGGAAGAACCGCATCAAATGTTCTGGTGGCGGCAGCACGGTGATGTCCTTAATGCGTTCGTCATCGGTCTGTCCCATTCGGTCTGCGGGGTTCGCATAACGAGGCTCCGAATTGGCTTTGGCTTTGGTGTTCATCGTGTGCTCCTGTTCAAAATAAAAAAGATGAGAAATCTGTGAATGCAAAAAAAAACCGCCGGGGGTTGAGTCCGGCGGTTGGTAGAGGGGTTCAGTGACTTATGCGCTGGCCTCTCGTCCGCCTAGGACTGAGAATGCAAAATAAAAGCTAAAAAAGCTGAAGCGCGTTGTCATGGGAAATGAATGTAGCACAAGTTTTCGACAGTTTTCTGACAAATAACCTAGGCACAAACCCCTTAGGCCGTACCGCCTACGGTCAAACCTTCGATGCGCAGCGTTGGTTGTCCTACACCCACAGGCACGCTTTGGCCTTCCTTGCCGCATACGCCCACACCCGAATCGAGGCGCATGTCATTGCCAATCATGCTGACCTGCTTGAGACATTCTGGTCCACTGCCCACCAAGGTGGCACCCTTCACAGGGTATTGAATCTTGCCGTTTTCAACCCAGTAAGCTTCACTGGCAGAGAACACAAACTTGCCGCTGGTGATGTCGACCTGGCCACCGCCAAAATTAGTGGCGTACAAGCCTTTCTTGATGCTGGCCACAATTTCTTCGGGTGCTTTGTCGCCACCCAACATGTAGGTGTTGGTCATGCGCGGCATGGGAATGTGTGCATAGCTTTCACGGCGACCATTGCCGGTGGGCTTAACACCCATCAGGCGGGCATTCATGGCGTCTTGGATGTAGCCCTTCAAAATACCGTCTTCAATCAGCACATTGCGCTGGCTGGGGCAGCCCTCATCGTCCACATTCAAGGAGCCGCGGCGGTCAGAAATGGTGCCGTCATCCAACACTGTGACGCCTTTGGCCGCCACGCGCTTGCCAATCATGCCGCTGAAAGCACTGGATCCTTTGCGGTTGAAGTCGCCTTCCAAGCCGTGACCAATGGCTTCGTGCAACAAAACACCCGGCCATCCTGGGCCTAATACGACAGTCATCACCCCTGCAGGCGCAGGTCGTGCATCTAAATTGGTGAGGGCTGCGTGCACAGCGTCGTCGACATACGCATTGACCATGGCATCGTCAAAATACGCCAAGCCAAAGCGACCACCACCACCGCCACTGCCCACTTCACGTCGGCCGTTTTGCTCGGCAATGACCGTGACCGACAAGCGAACCAGTGGACGTACATCTGCAGCCAAGGTGCCATCGGCACGTGCCACCATGACCACATCGTATTCACTGGCCAAACCCGCCATGACCTGAACCACGCGAGGATCTTTGGCGCGCGCCAGCTGCTCTACCTTCTCGAGCAATTGCACTTTGTCGGTGCTGTTGAGGGTGCCCATGGGGTCGAGTGAGGGGTACAGCGAACGAATGCCTGCAATTTTGCGAGCAGGCACTTTGGCTTTTTTGTTCTGATGCGCTTGTGCAATGGCACGCACAGTTTGTGCAGCGTCCATCAAGGAGGCCTCAGAGATGTCATCTGAATAGGCAAAGGCCGTTTTTTCGCCAGCCACCGCACGCACGCCAACACCTTGGTCAATACTGAAACTGCCCGTTTTGACAATGCCCTCTTCCAAACTCCAGCCCTCGGCACGGGTGTATTGAAAGTACAAATCGGCGTCGTCCACTTTGTGCGCTTTGATGGCGTTCAAGGCCTTGGCCAAGTGGGTTTCGTCCAAGCCAAAAGGCTCGAGCAACAAAGACCTGGCCGTGGCCAAGCGTTCAATGGTGGGTTCGCGTGAAATCATGTCGCCATTGTAGGCAAGCTCAGAAGGCCTTGCTGACTGGCGGACAGCTGGCCTTGATTTTTCGGCGCTTAGGTTTGAACCAGTCGCTTGGCTTTGGCAATGGACATCAAAATGCCCAAGCCCAGTCCTAGGGTGACCATGGCTGTGCCGCCATAGCTGATAAAGGGCAAAGGCACCCCCACCACCGGCAAAATGCCACTGACCATGCCCATGTTGACGAAGGCATAGGTGAAGAAAATCATGCTGACACTACCGGCCAGCAAGCGCGTGAACAAAGAAGGGGCTTCTTTGGCAATTACCAAGCCTCGGAATACCAAGAAGAAAAAGCCCGAAATGAGGAGCAAAGTGCCGAGCAAGCCAAATTCTTCTGAAAAAGCCGCAAAAATAAAGTCGGTGGTGCGTTCCGGTATGAATTCCAAGTGGGTTTGCGTGCCTTGCATAAAGCCCTTGCCCCAAAAGCCACCCGAGCCGATGGCAATCATGCCCTGAATGATGTGAAAGCCTTTGCCCAAAGGGTCGCGCGCAGGGTCGAGCAAGGTACAAACCCGTTGCCGCTGGTACTCATGCAGCACTTTCCAATCTACGCCATCTGCACACAACTGCGTTTCCATGGCAACCAAAAACACCAAGCCAACCAGACCCAGCAAAACAGGCGGCAAGATGAGGCGCCAGCTCAAACCTGCAAAAAACAGCACCGCCAAGCCAGTGCTAAGGACCAACAAGGCGGTTCCCAGGTCGGGTTGTTTCATGATCAATCCGACAGGGACAATGAGCAAAGCGCCGGCCACGGCAAAGTCCAAGGGGCGCAACTGACCTTCGCGCTTTTGAAACCACCAGGCCAGCATGAGCGGCATGGCTATTTTGAGTATTTCGCTGGGCTGAATCACGATGCCCACATTGAGCCATCGCCGGGCGCCCTTCTTGGTAATGCCAAAAATGGCCACTGCAATGAGCAACAGCACGCCGACGGTGTAAATGGGCACGGCCAAGCTCATCAGGCGCTGCGGCGGGATTTGAGCCACCACAAACATGATGGCCCCGGCAATCAGCATGTTGCGACCATGATCGACAAATCGCGTGCCATGGTCATAGCCGGACGAGTACATGATGAGCATGCCGGCGCAAGCCAATATAAAGATGGCAAAGGCCAAAGGACCGTCAAACCCTGCAAATAAATGAAGGAATCGGGACAACCAGCTGGGCTTTTCAATGACGCGGGACATGCCTCAATTATCCTTTGCTTCGGCAGAACTAATGGCTTTCCCTTTAAATTTGAATCCCTTCAGGACTAGCCTGAGGCCTGCGCGTGGGACAATCGTACCCATGTATTTATTGTTTGAAGAAGCCGGCAAGTTTGTTGCCGGACGAGTCATGTCAGAGGCTGAAGCTTCTGTACAAGTAGAACTGGACAGCGGCAAGCGGGTCAAGGTCAAAGGTGCCAACGTGCTTTTGAAATTTGACAAACCTGCCCCGGCCCAGTTGCTGGCCGACGCCACCACCATCAGCCAAAGCATTGAGCTAGACCTGGCTTGGGAGTTTGCGCCCGAGACCGAGTTCGGTTTTGCCGATGTAGCGCGCGAGTACTTCAATGCCGATGCCTCGACTGCACAACAGGTCGGGGCTTTGATTCGCCTTTACGAAGCACCGCATTACTTTCGACGGGCTGGCAAAGGTCGTTTCAAAAAAGCCTCTGCAGAAACCGTGCAATTGGCTTTGGCCGGCATCGAAAAGAAAAAACAAATTCAAGCACAAATTGAAAGCTGGTCACAGGCCTTGATGGCGGGCCAATGCCCGGCACCCATCAAAGAGCAGCTTTATAAAATTTTGTTTCGCCCCGACAAAAATGCACCCGAGTACAAAGCGGTGGTCGAGGCCAGTCGCACCAGCCAAACTGCGCCGCTCACCTTGCTGCAAAATGCCGGTGCCATTGCCAGCGCTTATGACTTCCATTGGCAGCGCTTTTTGTTTGACAACTTTCCCAAGGGCACGGGCTTTCCAAAATTGGATGCGCCCGTCATTGCGCAAGAATTGCCTCTGGCGCCTGTGCAAGCCTATTCCATCGACGACTCACAAACCACAGAAATCGACGACGCGCTGTCGTTGCAAGGTTTGGGTACAGGCCAAGTGGTGGTGGGCATTCACATTGCGGCCCCAGGTTTGGCCATTGATCCCAGCAGCGCCATCGACAACGTAGGTCGCAATCGTTTGTCCACGGTGTACATGCCTGGCTACAAAATCACCATGCTGCCAGACGAGGTGGTGCAAAGCTACACCTTGGCCGAGGGCCAAGCATGCCCCGCAGTGTCTCTTTATGTGACCTTTGACGAAGCCACACTCAGCATTCAACACAGCGAAACCAAGTTGGAGAGAGTGCCAATCAGAGCCAACTTGCGCCACGATCAACTTGACCAGTGGGTCACAAAAGCCTGGCTAGAAGACCTCTCACCGACTGCACGCGATGGCGAACCTCAACTGCCCATCGCACACAACGAACTGGCGTTTTTCTGGCGCTTAGCGCAACACCTCAAAGCAGGTCGTGAAGTGATGCGCGGCAAGCCCGAAAACTTCAATCGCCCCGACTACAACTTCCGCTTGGTACGCGACAACAAGGACACGCCCCCAACGGGTCAAGAAGCGGTCCAAATTTCGGTGCGCCAACGTGGTGCGCCACTTGACCTGATCGTGGCAGAAGCCATGATTTTGGCCAACAGCACTTGGGGCCAATGGCTTGCCAGTTTAGGCGTGCCTGCCATTTATCGCAGCCAAGCCAGCATGGCGCCGGGCGTCAAGGTACGCATGGGCACCAAGGCCTTGCCACACGCAGGCATAGGCGTGCCGGCTTATGCATGGAGCACGTCGCCGCTGCGCCGCTACACAGATTTGGTCAATCAATGGCAGATCATTGCCTGCGCCAAACACGGTGCCACGGCCGCGTTGGCAGCGCCCTTCAAACCCAAAGATGCGCAACTGTTTGCCATCATCAGCGCCTTTGATTCGGCCTATACCGCCTACAACGCTTACCAATCTGGCATGGAACGTTTTTGGACTTTGCAGTACTTGCAGCAAGAAAACATCACCGAAGTGGTGGCCAGCTTGGTCAAGGAAATGGCGGGGGGCAGTTGGTTGGTGCGTGCCGACAATTTGCCACTCATGCTCACCGTGATGGGTGCATCTGGCTTAATGCGTGGAGACAAAGTCAAGGTGCAATTGGGTACTGTAGATGCCATGGCGCTAGATGTCAGCGGCACCGTGCTTGAAAAAATCATTGCTGACAATTCCGAAACGCAGAATGCTGAAGCGGGCCTCGACGAAGTCATGGAAGATCTGGATGAAGCCGCCTCAGGCCCCATCGCCATTGCCATGAACATCAATGAGGCACCTGCAGAAGATTGAGCACAATGCCGACGCCCACCTTGCCTTTTTCTGCACGCACTTCACATCGCACTCTGATTTGGGCGCTGGGGCTGTCGGCGTTGTTGCATGCAGGCTTGCTGACCCTGAAATGGGCCGCGCCAGCTACCTTTGATCGCCTCTTTGACACCAACACTTTAGAAGTGGTCTTGGTCAACTCGCGCAGCGCCAACGCGCCCGATACACCCATGGCCTTGGCGCAAGTTAATTTGGCGGGCGGTGGGCAAGTGCCTGGATTGAGCATGCAAAGCAGTCCGATCAGCGCTTACAAAAATGATCAAAGTGGCCAAGAACTTCAGCAAGTTGAGAAAAAAATTGAGGCACTCAAAAGCGAACAAGTGCGTCTCTTGCAACAACTCCAACAAGAGTTGTCGCAACTCAACAGTCAAAGCCCTGCGACAAACAACGATGGCAAAGCAGAAGCTTTGAATGAGCGCAAACATCAACTCTCGAGTCAGTTGGCGCAGATTGAAAAGCAAACACAGGCGTTGCAAGGTGGCCCTAAAAAACGCTACATCGGACCCGCCACGCAAGAGGTCTCATTTGCCCGCTATTACGACAAATTGCGCCGCAGCATCGAAATCACGGGTACCGAAAATTTCCCGCAAGCTGCAGGAGAAAAACTCTATGGCAGCCTCACCATGGTGATTACATTGGATGCGCAAGGCCGTGTCTTGAGCACTGAAATTGCCAGCCCTTCCGACAAACCACTGCTTGACAAACGAGCACAAGCCATCGTGCGAGGTGCCTCGCCCTTTGAAGCTTTCACGCCCGACATGAAACGCCAAGCTGATCAACTGGTGGTGGTTTCGCGCTTTCACTTTGCGCGCGATGAAAAGCTCGAAACCCAAATGTTGGCACCCCAAACCAATACCCCCACCTCTCGCTCAACCGCTGTTCAGCGAACCCCTTAACGGACACTTGCATGGACACGTACTGCGTTTTTGGCCACCCCATTGAACACAGCAAATCGCCTTGGATTCATGCGCGCTTTGCACAATTGACGGGTCAAACTTTGACTTACAGCAAAACGCTGGCACCCTTAGATGGCTTTGCAAAAACTTTGCAAAGCTTTCAAGCCCAAGGCGGTAAAGGTTGCAACGTCACCTTGCCTTTTAAAACCGAGGCGGCTGCATTGGCTACCCGGTGCAGTCCTCGCGTGAGTTTGGCGCAAGCTTGCAATACCTTGAAGTTTGACGGGCAAGAAATCTTTGGTGAAAACACAGACGGTCTGGGCTTGGTCAATGATTTGGTGCGCAATGCAGGCTGTCACTTGCAAGGCAAAAGTTTGCTGCTGATTGGCGCTGGCGGCGCGGCTGCCGGCGTTCTTGGCCCTTTGCTTTGTGAAAAGCCACGGCATATTTATGTGGCCAACCGCACACACAACAAGGCAATCCAACTGGTCAAGCGCCATGCGGCATTGGCGTTGGCAGAAGGGGTTGACTGTCTGGCCTTTGATTTGCAACACGAAGTCATTCACAGTCAAACCTTTGATGTGGTGATCAATGCTTCTAGCAGCAGTTTGCAGCAAGGCGAGTTGCCTGTGCCCGCCAGTGTGCTCAGTCGTCATGGCATGGCTTGCGATTTAATGTACGGACCTGCTAGCCAAGGCTTCATGGATTGGGCCCGCTCCAACGGCGCTGAAGCCCGCGATGGACTTGGCATGTTGGTGGAGCAAGCAGCCGAATCATTCCAATTGTGGCGCGGCGTGCGGCCGCCTACTGCACCTGTGTTGGCTGAGCTGAGGGCCTTGTTGGCAAAGTCCTGATCGGCATCGAATCAAGCCATATCAAGCTTTGTACACTGACAGCTTATGCGCAACATCTTCAATGCACTCAAACAATGGCTTTTCTTGCTGTTGGGCGGTTTTTTGATCTTGCAATTATTTTTTGTAGGCCGCGTCGCCTCCATGAGTCTGATCGATCCTTCCTCCACAGCTTTTGAGCGATCTCAAGCGTGGCAAATTGTCAAAAGCCAAGGTACTTTCAAGTGGCGGCAAACTTGGACCGACTCAGATCAAATTGCCAAAAACCTTCAACGCGCCGTTTTGGCTGCTGAAGACAGTGGCTTCAAAAGCCACAACGGCGTTTGGTGGGATTCCGTTGAAAAAGCCTGGCGCAAAAATGCCAAGGCTGAAGCCAAAATAGAAGCACAAGCTGCGCAGAAAAAAAACGGTAAAGCAGTTGCACCCAAAATAGTGGGCGGCTCCACCATCACACAGCAACTTGCCAAAAACTTGATGCTCAGTGGCGAACGCACACTCATTCGCAAAGCCCAAGAATGGGTCATCACCTTGGCCCTAGAAAGCTTTTTGTCCAAGCCTCAAATCTTGACGCTCTACCTCAACCACGTTGAGTGGGGCCGAGGTGTGTTTGGGGCAGAAGCGGCAGCACGTCATTATTTTCAAAAACCTGCAAGCCAACTTAGTGCTTGGGAAGCCGCCCGCTTAGCCGTCATGCTGCCACGCCCACGGTATTTTGAAAAGTTGCCTCAATCCGCTTATCTAAGTGACCGTGCGCAAACCATCATGGCACGCATGAACGATGTCGCCTTGCCTTAACGAAAGCAGGAAACAGATTCCATGAGAATTCTTGGCATTGACCCCGGTCTCCAAACCACTGGCTTTGGGGTGATTGATGTCGAGGGTTCTAAGCTGTCGTATGTGGCCAGTGGCGTCATTCGAACCGACAAAGTTCAACAAGGCAATTTACCCAATCGCTTGAAGGTGATCTACGACGGCATCCTAGAAATTAACCAACGCTACCAACCCAATGCAGCATCGGTTGAAATTGTGTTTGTGAACGTCAACCCGCAGGCCACATTGCTGTTGGGTCAAGCACGTGGCTGTTGCGTGACGGCTTTGGTCACTTGCAATTTGACAGTGGCAGAGTACACCGCATTGCAAATGAAGAAAGCGATCACTGGGCATGGCCGTGCAGCCAAGTCGCAAATTCAAGAGATGGTGAAGCGCATGCTCAAGTTGCCTTCAGTGCCTGGGCCCGATGCAGCCGATGCCTTGGGCTTGGCCATTACCCATGCGCATGCCAGTCCCTCTATGAACAAGCTGGCGGCTTTGGATGTGCTCAATCGCAAAACTCACGGCATGTACCGCGATGGCCGAAGCCATTGAATTTCAGTGGCCCGATTGAGGCGCCACCATGCGGTCACGTTTGGCCAAATCGGGAAAGACTTTGACGGCGGCGAGGGCCACACCCACCGTTGCCAAACCGCCAAAGACCACAGAACCCACCGGACCCCACATCGACGCTGTGGCGCCCGATTCAAACTCACCCAATTGATTGGATGCACCAATGAAGATGGAATTAACAGCAGCCACACGGCCACGCATGTCTTCGGGTGTTTCTAACTGAAGCAGCGTCAGGCGCGTCACGACGCTGACGTTGTCGGCGGCACCTGCCACCATCAAGGCCAACATCGACAAGACAAAGTGCGTGGAAATGCCAAACACAAAATTGGCCAAGCCAAAAACAGCCACTGCGATCAGCATCCACCGACCGACTCGTCGCTCGATAGGCCACTGTGTCAGTGCCGCAGCCATGATCAGCGCACCAACGGCTGGCGAAGAACGCAGAAGGCCCAGCCCTTCGGGCCCTGTATGCAAAATGTCTTTGGCGTAAATAGGAAGAAGCGCCGTGACGCCTCCCAACAAAACGGCAAACAAATCCAACGCGATGGCACCCAACAATACTTTGTGATGCCACACAAAGTGAGCGCCTGCCAACACGCTGCGCAAGTCGGCAGCTACCTTGGAAGGCTTGTGGTCGTAACGAACCGACAACGCCAATAAAAAAGCCATGAACAAAAATGCGGCACATGTGGCGTAGACAGCATTGACATGCAGTGCATACAAAATACCGCCCAAGGCAGGACCGCTGATTACCGCAGTTTGAACCCCAGTAGAGCTCAAGGCCACCGCGCGCTGCAGCAAATGCGCAGGAACCAAGTGCGGTGTTAGCGCTTGTTGTGTGGGCATTTGAAAAGCTCTGACCATGCCCAAAATAGCCGATATAAAAAGCACCAACTCACGGGTAACTTGATCGGCTGCAGTGCCCCACACCAGCAAGCCCGCAACTGCCGTTTGAACCAACATGCAGGTGGCATAAATATGCACCTTGTGAAATCTGTCAACAATTTGTCCTGCAGGCAGGGTCAGAATGAGCGCGGGTACAAACTGAAACAAACCCACCAAACCCAAGTCCCAAGCACTTCCCGTGATTTCGTACATGTGCCACGCCAAGGCCACCATCAGCATTTGTGTTGCCAAGATGCCCGCCAAACGAGCCAACCAAAAACGCACAAAGGGTTGGTGCGACAGCAAGTCGCGTAGCGACGACTGAGCAGCCGTATTCATCTGCTTAAATTACCAGGCACGCACAGGCAGTGCAAAACCGGCCGGTGCTTTTTTGACATCGTCAAAGCTGACAATTTCATAGGCATCGGGTTGATCCAGAAGTGCTCTCAACAACTGATTGTTCATGGCATGCCCTGATCGGAAGGCGGTGTAACTGGCAATGAACGGTTTGCCGATGATGTACAAGTCGCCCATGGCATCTAGAATTTTGTGTTTGACAAACTCATCGTCGTAACGCAAACCATCGCTGTTCAAAACTTTGTAGTCGTCCATCACAATGGCATTGTCAAGACCGCCACCCAGAGCCAAACCGTTGGATCGCAACATTTCCACGTCTTTGGTAAAGCCAAAGGTACGCGCGCGCGCAATGTCTCGGGCATAAACATCGCGGCCCATGTCAAACACCACTTGTTGGCCTGTGGAGTCCACCGCAGGATGCTGAAAATCAATTTCAAAACTCAGGCGATAGCCATCGTAGGGTTCTAGTTTGGCCCACTTAACGTTTTCGCCCTGCCCCTCTCGCACTTCGACTGTTTTGAGAACGCGGATGAATTTTTTAGCTGCTTTTTGCAGCTCAATGCCAGCGCTTTGGAGCAGAAACACAAAAGAAGACGCCGAGCCATCCAAGATCGGTACTTCTTCTGCAGTGATGTCGATGATGAGGTTGTCGATGCCCAAGCCAGCGCAGGCTGACATCAAGTGTTCAACCGTGTGAACCTTGGCTTGGCCGCTTGAAATGGTAGACGCCAAGCGCGTGTCTGTGACGCTGAGTGCATTGATGTGAATATCGACGGGTTCGGCCAAATCGACGCGGCGAAATACGATGCCTGTATCGACAGGCGCTGGCCGCAGGGTGAGTTCCACCCTTTGACCGCTGTGCAAACCCACACCCACAGCTTGGGTGAGAGTTTTGAGGGTTCGTTGTGCAAGCATGGCCTGATTTTAAATTTTCAAGGCCAGACTTGCACAAAGAGGGTTTTGGTGACCCACCGAGAGAGGCAGTTGACTGAACTTCAGTCTGCTTGCTTGCGCAAGAAGGCTGGAATTTCGATGTCGTCCATGCCAGCAGAGGCCATACCGTCCACCTTGGCCGCTGCTTGTGTGCGGTTGGTACGCCACACGCTAGGCGTATTCAAACGGCCATAGTCACCACCCAAGGCTGGGCTTTGCACGCCCAACGTAGGCATGGTGCTGTCTTGCGTGTCAATGGTGAAAGGCACGTTGTCGGTACCGGTACGCAGAACTTGCAATGGAGGTGCTGTACGGCGTGCGCCTTGGCTAGACAAGCCCGTAGCCACCACCGTGACGCGAATTTCGTCGCCCAAGCTCTCGTCGTAAGCCGTTCCGTAAATGACATGCGCACTTTCTGAAGCGTAAGCACGGATGGTGTTCATGGCTTGCTTAGATTCGCTGAGTTTGAGTGAACCCTTGGCAGCGCTGATCAAGACCAACACACCTTTGGCACCCGACAAATCGATGCCTTCCAACAAGGGGCAAGCCACAGCTTGCTCAGAGGCAATGCGCGCACGGTCAGGGCCACTGGCTGAAGCAGTACCCATCATGGCTTTGCCGGGTTCGCCCATGACAGTGCGCACGTCTTCAAAGTCGACGTTGACGTGGCCAGGTACATTGATAATTTCTGCAATACCGCCCACCGCGTTTTTGAGCACGTCATTGGCGTGCGCAAAGGCTTCGTCTTGGGTCATGTCTTCGCCGCCTGGCAATTCCATCAACTTTTCATTGAGCACCACGATCAATGAGTCGACGTTGGCTTCGAGTTCGGCCAAGCCAGATTCAGCGCTTTGCATGCGACGGCCACCTTCGAAGTCGAAAGGCTTGGTCACCACACCCACAGTAAGGATGCCCATTTCTTTGGCAACGCGTGCAATGACAGGTGCTGCGCCTGTACCCGTGCCGCCGCCCATACCCGCTGTGATGAACAACATGTGCGCGCCTTCGATGGCTGCGCGAATGTCGTCAATGGCTTCTTCGGCTGCATCGCGGCCTTTTTCGGGTTTGCTGCCAGCGCCCAAACCGGTGTGACCCAATTGAATAAAGCGGTGTGCTGCACTGCGTGCCAATGCCTGTGCATCGGTGTTGGCGCAAATGAATTCAACGCCTTGAACGTTGCGCTCGATCATGTGCTCGACAGCGTTACCGCCGCCACCGCCCACGCCGATCACTTTGATTTGCGTTCCTTGGTTGAACTCTTCGACTTGGATCATTTCAATGCTCATGGTGCTCTCCTAAAACTGTTGCAGTTGCCTAAATATTGATTTTTGAAAATTTTATTTTTGTGGGGTGAAGTGAGATTCAACATCGCTGATGTGGACTCCCCCTTGCCAAGTAAAGTTTGCGCCAATCCATCAGAAGTTACCCACGATGAAATCTTTAAAGCGAGTGAAGGCGTTGTTCATGGAACCCTTCTTCTGCGAAACTTTGAAACCACGCAAACGGGCCAAGCGGGCTTCTTCCATGAGGCCCATCACGGTTGCTACGCGCGGTTGGCTGACCATGTCAGACAGCGCGCCGTTGTATTTGGGAACGCCGCGGCGCACGGGCTTCAAGAAGATGTCCTCACCTAACTCGACCATACCGGGCATGACCGCGCTACCGCCTGTCAGCACAATGCCCGAAGACAAAACTTCTTCGTAACCTGATTCACGGATGACTTGTTGAACCAGTGAGAAGATTTCTTCGACACGCGGCTCAATGACGCCCGCCAAAGCTTGCTTGGACAACATGCGAGGTGCGCGATCACCCAAACCAGGCACTTCTACTTGTGCCTCAGGATCGGCCAACAATTGTTTGGCACAACCGCTTTCAACTTTGATGTCTTCTGCATCTTTGGTGGGCGTGCGCAAGGCCATGGCAATGTCGCTGGTGATCAGGTCGCCAGCAATTGGAATGACAGCGGTGTGACGAATAGCGCCGTTGGTAAAAATAGCGACGTCGGTGGTACCTGCACCAATGTCAACACAGGCCACACCTAACTCGCGCTCGTCTTCTGTCAATACAGCCAAGCTAGATGACAAGGGGTTGAGCAGCAACTGATCAACTTCAAGTCCACAACGACGCACACACTTGATGATGTTTTCTGCAGCACTTTGCGCGCCGGTCACGATGTGCACCTTGGCTTCAAGGCGCATGCCACTCATGCCAATAGGCTCTTTCACATCTTGGCCATCGATCACAAACTCTTGAGGCGCTACCAACAACAAACGTTGGTCTGTAGAAATGTTAATGGCACGTGCTGTTTCGACTACACGGGCTACATCGGCCGGCGTTACCTCTTTGTCTTTGACCGCCACCATGCCACTAGAGTTCAGACCGCGAATGTGACTGCCCGTGATACCCGTGTTGACGCGCGTAATTTTGCAATCTGCCATCAACTCTGCTTCTTTTAAAGCTTGCTGAATACTTTGAACAGTCGCGTCAATGTTGACCACCACACCACGCTTTAACCCGTTGCCTGGCGCTACACCCATGCCGGCCAGTTTTAACTCACCACCTGGCATGACCTCGGCAACGACGACCATGACCTTGGACGTACCAATGTCGAGACCGACCACCAAATCTTTGTACTCTTTTGCCATATGTTCAACCGTTCTTATCTAAATCTTCAATCGATCAGGGCTTCTTCAACCCATCTACCGCCAAGGTACTGACGCCTCGCAACCTCAAGGCATAGCCATTCTCGTAGCGCAAATCTGCAGACAACAATGACGTTGCTGTGCGGCTGTAGCGCGATGCAACTTGGGTCAATGTTTTGAAAAACACTTGAAGACGATCACTGATTTCTTGTTGTGTGCCTTGACCCAACTCGATCACTGCTCCTGAATCCAATTGCAGCGTCCAGCTACCACGCTGGCTTAATTCCAACTTGTCAATCGTCATGTCCATTGGGTCAAACTTTGGCTTGAGAAATTTGTACATCTCTAAGACAAATGGTGCGTGTGAGTCGGGGCCAACTAACAGCGGCAAAGATTCAGGATCGACGTCGTCTGCACTGACCTCAAAAACCGTACCTTCTTTGCTCAAAAACTTACCATCACCTTCGGTTGCCCACTGGGCCACCGGGAAAAACTCTTCGAGCGTGACATTCAATCGATTGGGAAACTCGCGTCGCACCAGCGCTGAACGAATCCAAGGAATTTGCTCAAAAGCCTGCCGCGCTTGCATCAGATTCAAGGTAAAGAAATTGCCTGTGAGCTGGGGCAATACATTGGCACGCAGGGTAACCGTATTGCTGTGTGTCACATTGCCGCGCACCGTAATGCCCTGAATTGAAAACGCAGGGTGACGCAGCAACCAACCAATGCCACTGGCAACACACATGATGAATGCCAAGACAAACATCAATGAAGCCGTCCACTGCATCAAGCGCACATCCATGGGCAAGGTCATTGGCTTTTTCATGCAACAACCTTGAGCGGTTCAGAACGCGCGTGCTCAAGGCCAGCATCAGCCAACAAGTGCATGCACAAACTTTCGTAATCCATGCCTGCTGCGCGAGCCGACATCGGCACCAATGAATGACTGGTCATGCCAGGCGATGTGTTGATTTCAAGCAGATAAGGCTGACGTGTTTGCGCATCAATCATGACATCCACACGGCCCCAGCCTTTGCAACCCAACACTTGATAGGCCTTGACCACAAGCGCTTGAATGGCTTTCTCTTCTGCCTCTGGCAAACCTGATGGCACCAGATATTGCGTATCGTCTGTGAAGTATTTGTTTTGGTAATCGTAATTGCCAGCAGGTGCCACGATGCGAATCACAGGCAATGCATGCGCCGTGTCCCCTTCACCTAAAACAGGGCACGTGACTTCATCACCTGCAATGAACTGCTCGCACAACACATCGGTATCGCAGGTTGCCGCTGCTTGCAAGGCCTGCGCTAATTCGTTTGCCTGTGTCACTTTGGCCACGCCAATGGAAGAGCCTTCGCGTGCGGGCTTGACGATGAGTGGCAGCCCCAATGTTTGCAACACATGGGTTTGAGTTTTTTCGCCTAGATCGTGTTGCTTGAGAAGCACGTAGCGAGGCGTGGGCACATTCTCGGACAACCACACACGCTTGGTCATGGTTTTGTCAATGGCAATGCTGGAAGCCATCACACCAGAACCGGTGTAGGGAATGCCCAACAATTCGAGTGCACCTTGAACAGTGCCATCTTCGCCAAAGCGTCCATGCAAGGCAATGAAGCAGCGCTGGAAACCTTCTTTTTTGAGGTCGGCCAAATCACGTTGGGCGGGATCGAAAGCATGCGCATCGACGCCTTGCTTGCGCAGCGCATCGAGCACGCCTTGTCCGGACATGAAAGAAATTTCTCTTTCGGCCGACTGACCACCCATGAGCACGGCTACTTTGCCAAAACTTTGAGCGATGTGGCTCATGCCGCACCTCCCATTTTTTGTACTTGGGCAGGGACTGCGCCGATGGAGCCGGCACCCATGCAAATGACGATGTCACCGTCTTTTGCATTGTCAAAAATAGCCTGCGCCATGCCCTCAATTTTATCGATAAAAACGGGCTCAATTTTACCGGCAACACGCAAAGCGCGAGATAAAGATCGACCATCGGCTGCAACGATGGGCGCCTCGCCAGCGGCATAAACTTCGGACAACAAAACGGTGTCGGCACCGTGGCTGATCACGCGTACGAAATCTTCAAAACAATCGCGGGTTCGGCTGTATCGGTGCGGCTGAAATGCCAGCACCAATCGACGACCGGGAAAGGCGCCGCGAGCAGCTGACAAAGTGGCGGCCATCTCGACAGGATGATGACCATAGTCATCGATCAACGTAAAGCTACCTGGCTGTTCAAGTAGTTTGACTTCACCGTAACGTTGGAAGCGGCGGCCCACACCTTTGAAATGGGTCAAAGCACGTTGTACTGCTTGATCATCTACGCCCAGTTCGACAGCCACTGCAATGGCCGCCAACGCATTCAGCACATTGTGCTCACCTGGTAAATTGAGGACCACCTGCAGATCGGGCAAGGTCACGCCATTCCTGCGCTCAACCGTAAAGTGCATTTGGCCATTTTCAGCGCGCACATTGACAGCTCTAACTTGCGCACCTTCTTGCAGCCCATACGTGGTCACGGGTCTTGCCAACTGATCTTGAATGCTGCGCACGCCAGGATCATCGCTGCATAAAATAGCGGTACCGTAAAAGGGCATGCGGTGCAAAAACTCGACAAAGGCTGCTTTTAACTTTTCAAAGTCATGCCCATAGGTTTCCATGTGGTCGGCGTCGATGTTGGTCACCACAGCCATCACAGGCAATAAATTCAGGAAAGATGCGTCTGATTCATCGGCTTCTACCACGATGTAATCGCCAGTTCCCAATTTGGCATTGGTGCCTGCACTGTTTAAGCGCCCCCCAATGACAAAAGTTGGATCTAGACCACCTTCAGCCAACACACTGGCCACCAAACTGGTGGTCGTGGTTTTTCCGTGTGTGCCCGCAATGGCCACACCTTGCTTCATGCGCATCAATTCGGCCAGCATCACCGCGCGGGGCACCACAGGAATGTGACGGGCCCGAGCCACCAACACTTCAGGGTTGTCGGCTTTAACTGCAGTAGACGTGACCACAGCATCGGCCCCTTGCACATTGTCTGCGCTGTGACCTACATAGGTTTGAATGCCCAAATCGGCCAAACGGCGCAAGGTGCTGCTGTCTGACAAATCAGAGCCTGAAATGGTGTAGCCCAAATTCAGTAAAACTTCGGCAATGCCGCTCATACCAGCGCCGCCGACGCCGATGAAATGGATGTGACGAATGGCGTGTTTCATGCGGCCAAGGCCTCGCAAGCTGCCACCACATCTTGGGTGGCATGGGTCTTCTTCAAAGCCCATGCTTTTTCAGCACAGGTCAACAATTCTTCGCGTGTGACTTGGGTCAAACTTGCCGCCAAAGATTCTGGCGTTAATGTCGCTTGCGGCATCAACCAACCCGCACCTTGTTGCACCAAGAAATTGGCGTTGGTAGTTTGGTGATCGTCTACAGCAAACGGAAACGGTACATAGATGGCCGCAGCACCGACAGCGGCAATCTCGGTCACAGTACTGGCACCCGATCGACAAATGATCAGATCGGCATCGGCAAAGGCTTGCGCCGTGTCATCAATGAAAGGCGTCAATTCGGCTTGCACACCAGCTTGCTTGTAATTTGCTCGCAATGCATCAATCTGCTTGGCACCACTTTGATGAACCACCACTGGCCTATGCGGCACGGGAATCAAAGCCAAGGCTTTGGGTACGATGTCGTTCAAGGCCTGTGCGCCTAAACTGCCGCCCACCACCCAAATCTTCAATGGACCTGTGCGGCCTGCAAAGCGCACAGCGGGCGCTGGCTTGTTCAAAAAGTTGGGGCGCAAAGGATTGCCCACCCAGATGCCTTTGTTCAAGACATTGGGGAATGCGCTGAAAATTCGATCGGCCACACCGGCCAACACTTTGTTGGCCAAACCGGCCACCGAGTTTTGTTCGTGCAACACCAAGGGCTTACCCAAAAGCACTGACATCATGCCCCCTGGAAACGTGATGTACCCGCCAAGGCCAACCACCACATCGGGTTGTACGCGACGCACTACTTGCAAACTTTGCCAAAAAGCTTTGAGCAAACGCAGCGGTAAGAACACCAAACTGAGTGGGCCTTTGCCGCGCACGCCACCAAACTCAACAGGTTCAAATGCAAATCCGCGTTGGGGTACGTATTGGCTTTCCATGTTGCCAGGCACACCCAGCCAGTGCACGCGCCAGCCTGCATCGCGCAAAGACTCGGCCACAGCCAATCCTGGAAATATGTGGCCACCGGTACCGCCTGCCATGATCAAAGCGCAACGACTCATGAGCGACCCCCTCGCATCATTTGTTTGTTCTCTGCATCGATGCGCAAAACAATGGCAATGGCCACCATGTTGAGCAAAATGGCCGATCCGCCATAGCTCATCAAGGGCAGCGTCAAACCTTTGGTCGGCAATGCGCCCAAGTTCACACCCATGTTGATGAAGGACTGAAAGCCGATCCAGATGCCCACACCTTGTGCGACCAACCCAGGGAAGGTGCGGTCTAAGGCAAGTGCTTGACGACCAATCACCATGATGCGGCGGCTTAGCCATAAGAACATGCCAATAACGGCAATCACGCCCACCAAGCCAAATTCTTCGCCAATCACAGCCAACAAGAAATCGGTGTGCGCCTCTGGCAACCAGTGCAATTTTTCGACACTACCGCCCAATCCAACACCAAATATCTCGCCTCGACCAATGGCAATCAGAGAGTGCGACAACTGGTAGCCCTTGCCGAGCGCATGCGTCGGATCCCAAGGATCGAGGTAAGCAAAAATGCGTTCACGACGCCATGGCGATGCTGCGATGATCATGGCAAATGCGAACACCAAGATGGCCAAAATCAAGAAGAACATGCGGGCATTGACACCCCCCAAGAACAAAATGCCCATGGCAATGATGGCAATCACCAAGAAGGCTCCCATGTCGGGTTCAGCCAACAAAAAAATACCGGCCAAGCCAACTGCAGCACCCATGGGCAACACTGCGCGGAAGAAGCGCTCTTTCACTTCCATCTTTCGCACCATGTAATCTGAGGCATAGATGATGACCGCCAGCTTGGCAAATTCAGAGGGCTGAAAATTCATCACGCCCAAAGAAATCCAACGACGCGCCCCGTTCACACCTTTGCCAATGAAGGGCAAAAGCACGGCAGCCAGCAAGACCAAGGCCAAGATGAACAGGGGTCGCGCATTTTTTTCCCACATCTCTAACGGCACTTGGAAGGCGAGCAAGGCCACACCAAAACCAATCACGATAGAAATGATGTGACGCATCACGAAGTGCGTTTGGGAATAGCGCGCAAACTTAGGGTTGTCTGGCATGGCAATGCTGGCCGAATAAACCATGACCATGCCCCACATCAGCAAGGCCACCACCACCCATACCAAAGCTTGGTCGATGTTTTGAATCTTGCCTTGTGCAGAATTATTTTTGGCGTAGTCGTAGCTGCCTAAATTGACCGGCAGTCCCATGTCGGAAGCCGTTTGCAATGACGCGCCGCCACCGGCGCGACTGAACAAGCCAGCGCTCCAAGTGGACAAGCGAGCCATTAAGCCATTCATAGCGAAGACTCCATCACTTGACCCGCAGCCTCTGCGATTTCAGCAACGGTTTGACAAAAGACTTGTGCCCGGTGGGGATAGTCACGGAACATGTCAAAACTGGCACAGGCCGGTGACAGCAAAACAGCATCGCCAGATTGCGCAATATCTTTGGCAGCGTGAACCGCTTCTGGCAAAGTATGGGCGTCGATCAGGGGCACACCACACAACTTCAATTCTTCACGAATGATGGGTGCATCGCGTCCGATCAAGACCACTGCGCGTGTATAGCGCGCGACAGGTTCTGCCAAAGGTGAGAAATCTTGACCTTTGCCATCACCGCCCAAAATAACGACCACGCGCCGCTCAGAACCCAAGCCGACCAAGGCAGCCACAGTGGCGCCAACGTTGGTGCCCTTGCTGTCATCGAAATATTCGATGTCATTCACAATGGCCACAGATTCAACACGGTGTGGCTCGCCTTTGTATTCTCGCAGGCCAAACAACATGGCTGCCAAACTGCAACCCGTGCTGCTGGCCAAAGCCAATGCTGCCAAAGCATTCACTGCATTGTGTCGGCCCCGAATGCGCAAGGCGTCAGCGGGCATTAAGCGTTGAATGTGAATTTCTTCCACTTCACCTTTGCGCAAGCGACGGGTTTCATCCGACTCCAAAGCCCGCACCAACCAGGTCATGCCGTTGACTGTTTCTAAACCAAAGTCGCCAGGGCGTTCAGGCATGCTGGCACCATAGGTGATGTGCTCTCGAACAACTGGTTTTTGCAATTTGGCACGAACGGGGTCAGGCAACATGGCCATCACACGCGCATCGTCGCGGTTTAACAGCATCAAGGTCTGTTGACCAAAGATTTTTTCTTTAGCAGCAGCGTAGGCTTCCATGCTGCCATGCCAATCGAGATGGTCTTGCGTCAGATTCAGCACAGTGGCTGCAGCAGGCTCAAACGGTCCTGCGTTGTCGAGTTGAAAGCTAGACAATTCCAGCACCCAAACTTCAGGTAGCTCATCTAAAGTTGCTTGCAATGTGCCCAACAAAGTGGGGCCAATGTTGCCCGCCACCTTGACTGTTTTTCCTGCACGTTCAATGAGTTGTCCGGTAAGGGCTGTGACCGTGGTTTTGCCATTGGTACCCGTGATGGCCAAAACTTTTGGTGCGTAGTCGCGTGTGGCTTTGAGTTGTTCTAAGGCCTGCACAAACAAGCTGAGCTCACCACCTGTCCATAGACCCATGTTCTTGGCCGCATCCAACACAGGCGCAGTGTCCGCCGGAGCCAAGCCAGGACTTGCAAACACAGCCCGAACAGAGGTGGCTTCTACCAAACCTGCGGTAAACGGGCCTGAAATCCAGTGCGCTGATGGCAACTCGGTTTTCAAGATTTCCAAATTGGCAGGGGCGTCACGCGTGTCAGCCACTGTGACTTCGGCACCAGCAAAAGCACACCATCGCGCCATGGCCAAACCAGAAGCACCCAGCCCCAATATCAAAATGTGTTGACCTTGAAGGTAGTTCATGCTCATCTCAACTTCAAAGTCGACAGACCCACCAAGCACAAGAGCATGGTGATGATCCAAAAACGCACAACCACTTGGGTTTCTTTCCAACCACTCTTTTCAAAGTGGTGGTGCAAAGGTGCCATCTTCAAAATACGACGACCTTCGCCATACTTCTTCTTGGTGTATTTGAAGTAAGACACTTGCAGCATCACTGACAAAGCTTCCACCACAAATATGCCACCCATGATGGCCAACACAATTTCTTGACGCACGATAACGGCGATGGTGCCCAAGGCGCCGCCCAAAGCAAGTGCGCCCACATCACCCATGAACACTTGTGCAGGATGGGTGTTGAACCACAAGAAAGCCAAACCAGCACCCGCCATGGCTGCACAGAAAATCATCAACTCGCCAGTGCCCGGAATGTAGGGAAGAAACAAATACTTGGCGTACACAGAACTGCCCGTGACGTATGCAAACACGCCCAATGCAGAACCCACCATGACCACTGGCATGATGGCCAATCCATCCAAACCATCGGTCAAGTTGACGGCGTTGCTTGAACCCACAATGACCAAGTAAGTCATGACCATGAAACCAAACACGCCCAAGGGGTAGCTCACTTCTTTAAAGAAGGGGACCAACAAACCCGCCTTCGGTGGCAAGTTGACATCAAATCCAGAAATGACCCAAGTCACAAACAAGTCCAACACACGCATGTTGGAGCTTTCTGAAATGCTAAAGACCAAATAAAACGCCGCCAGCAAGCCAATCACCGATTGCCAAAAATACTTCTCGCGTGAGCGCATGCCCTCAGGGTCTTTGTTAACCACCTTGCGCCAATCGTCAACCCAACCAATGGCACCAAAGCCCAAGGTCACAATGAGGACAATCCAAACAAAACGGTTGGACCAGTCAAACCACAACAAAGTACTGATGGCGATTGACAACAAAATCAACACACCGCCCATGGTGGGTGTACCGCTCTTGGCCAAATGTGTTTCCATGCCGTAGCCGCGCACAGGTTGGCCAATTTTCAAAGCGGCCAAATGACGAATGACCGCCGGCCCCGCTACCAAACCAATCAAGAGTGATGTCAATGCGGCCATCACAGCGCGGAATGTGATGTATTGAAACACACGTAAAAATCCCCAGTCGGGCGACAAAGATTGCAACCACTGCGCCAAATTAAGCAACATGTACAGCCTCACTTTCGCTGACTTGAGCTAACTCAGCTTGTTCACTGACACACGCCACCACGCGCTCCATCTTCATAAATCGAGATCCTTTAACGAGCACACTGCTGAAGTGCGGAATTTGGGCAAGCACCGCCTCTTGCAATGCTTCCATGGTTTCAAAATGACGCGCACCTGCAAAGGCGTGGCTACTGTGAACACACAAATTGCCCAAAGTGAACAAGGCGTCAATGCCGCGAGTTTTGGCATAGGCGCCAACTTCTGCATGAAATTCAGGACCTTGTTGACCCACTTCACCCATGTCGCCCAACACCATCAAACGCGGCGCTGGCAACTCTGCCAACACATCAATGGCCGCGCGAACCGAATCGGGATTGGCGTTGTAGGTGTCGTCCACCATGGTCAAGGCGTGGTCTGCAATGTGCCATTGAGACGATTTGGAACGACCTTTCACAGGCTCAAAATTCTCAAGCCCTTTCACAATGTCGCTCAATTGCATGCCTGCCGCCAGTGCGCAAGCTGTTGCGGCCAGCGCATTGAGCACGTTGTGCCGACCTGCAATGTTCAAGCGGCAAGGCAGTGTTTGAGAAGCCGCGACCATGTTGAATTGCCAAGCACCCAATGTCCATGCAATGTCATGTGCTTGTACGTCACCCTCTTCAAAACCGAAGGTCATGACCTGACGCTTACCAGCCAAACTGCGCCACACGCTGGTGTAAGGGTCGACTGCCGGAAAAACTGCCACACCATAATTTGGCAGTGAACGAATCACCTCGCCATTTTCGAGCGCCACCGCCTCTACAGTGGCCATGAACTCTTGATGTTCGCGTTGTGCATTGTTGACCAAGCCAATGGTGGGCTGCGCATAGCGCGCAAGCACTTCAATTTCACCAGGGTGGTTCATTCCCAATTCAATGACTGCGCGGCGGTGCGCTGCACGCAAGTTGAACAAGGTCAGCGGTACACCAATCTCGTTGTTCAAATTGCCCTGCGTCGACATAGACGACTGTGAAGCATCTGCACGCAACACTGAAGCAATCATTTGCGTCACGGTGGTTTTGCCATTGCTACCGGTTACACCAATCAAAGCGAGGTCAAATTGTCGACGCCATTGCGTCGCCAACTCACCCAGTGCTTGACGAGTACTCGGCACGCAGAAAGCTGGAATGGTGACACCTTGCAAATGCTTTTGTGTGTCGCTGCTTTGTAAATCTAAGGACTCAAATAAGACAGCCACAGCCCCTTGATTTTGAGCCTGCAATAAGAAGGCCGAGCCATCAAAGGTCTCGCCTTTCAAAGCGATGAACAGATCACCCGCTACAACGCTGCGGCTGTCGGTGCGAATGGCTTGAACTGTGACCGACGGCGAAGCCGAGCAGGCGCCCTGTACAAGTACAGCAGATGGCAACCAAGCCTGCAATTGCGACAGACTGATGTTCATGACCGAGCCCCCTCTACTGGGCGTTGGTTGGCGCGCAGCACCAAAGCTTCGTGTGCATGTAAACGATCGTCAAAAGCATGCTTGACGCCCGCAATTTCTTGTGTGTCTTCATGGCCTTTACCGGCAATCAGAATGACATCGCGTGAATTGGCTTGCATGATCACATGGGCAATGGCTTTGGCGCGGTCAATCTCTTGATACGCTGCCAAAGGCGCTTTCATGCCCTTCAGCATGTCTTGCAAAATAGCTGTTGGCGACTCAGACCTTGGGTTGTCACTGGTCAGCACCACATGATCGGCAACAGATTCAGCGGCTGCCGCCATCAAAGGACGCTTGCTAGCATCGCGATCACCACCACAACCTAACACGCACCAGAGTTGAGAGTCCAGGGCGCCTGAAATCAGTTTCAAATTGGCCAAAGTCTGCAATACTGCATCGGGTGTGTGTGCATAGTCGACCACCGTCAAAGGCAATTCAATGCCATCGATACCGGGTACTTTTTCCATGCGCCCAGGTACAGCCTGTAAACGAGCGCAGACCGCCAAGGCTTGGTCTAAAGGAATTCCCAACGCACGCAAAGTCGCCATCACGCCCAGCAAGTTGTCTACGTTGTAGTCACCCATCAAGTGGGTTTGAATGTGCACGACTTGTTCAGCCTCTTTGACATCGAAAGCCAAGCCAGCGACAGTGCGTTGCAAATTCAGCGCTTGCAAACGTGCGGGGTGGCCTTGGCTGGAGCAAGTCCAGAGCGTCAAAGATTTTTCAGAGGCCAATTTGGCGGCCAATTGCGCGCCATGTGCATCGTCTATATTGACAACGGCAACTTCCAAATCAGGCCAAGCAAACAAATCTTCTTTGGCTTTCCAATAAGCCGCCATGGAGCCGTGATAGTCCAAATGATCTTGCGTGAAATTGGTAAACACCGCCAACCGAATGCGCGTTCCTGCCAAACGTTGTTCTGCAATACCAATTGAGCTGGCCTCAATGGCGCAATGCGTAACACCCGTTGTCACAAAGTTTCTAAATTGCGCTTGCAACAAAACTGGATCGGGTGTGGTCATGCCGGTTGAGACCAAGTGAGGTGGCTCGCCCACACCCAAAGTACCCACAACTGCGCAGCGCGAAGGCTGAGATGCATTGTTCAATTCATTGAGCGCTTGCGCCAACCACCAAGTACTGGACGTTTTGCCGTTGGTGCCCGTCACAGCCACAACCTTCAAAGCCTGGCTGGGTTGCTCGTAATAAGCATCGGCAATCCAACCTGTATCGGCCTTCAAACCTGAGTACGTGGCCAGTTGGGTGTGCTCGGTGTTGTGCCACTCTGTTGTCCAGGCTTCGCTGCCTTGTGCTTCGACCAAACATGCTGCCGCACCTCGTGCCAAAGCAGACTTCACATACGCCCGGCCGTCTGTGGCTGCACCCGGCCAAGCGATAAATGCATCGCCCATTTGCACCTTTCGACTGTCGGTGCAAAGCACACCGGTCACGTGTTGACGCAACCATTGAGCGGCTTGAGCAGGGCTGTGCAAAGTTTGCATCAGAACGACTCCTCCACCGCATTGGCCACAATTTGTGGTTTGACGCTCATGTCGGGCTGCACACCCAACAAACGCAAACTTTGCTGCACCGTTTGACTGAAGACTGGCGCAGCCACGTCTCCACCGTAGTAGCGACCATTGGTAGGCTCATCAATCATCACGGCCACCACAATGCGGGGCTTGTCAATCGGGGCAATGCCAACAAACAACCCGCGGTATTTTTTAGTGGCGTAGCCCTTGCCTTCTTGCTTGTGGGCCGTCCCTGTTTTGCCACCAACTGAGTAACCCACCGTTTGCGCTTTTTGGGCCGTACCGCCAGGACCTGCGGCCATGTTCAACATATGGCGCATGGCTTGCGCGTTGTCTGGGCTGATCACGGGAACGCCGACTGGTGTTTGGCCGTTCTTGATCAAAGTCGCAGGCATCGATTTGCCGTCGCTTGCAAAGACGGTATAAGCCCTTGCCATTTGGAACAAGCTAACTGATACGCCGTAGCCATAACTCATGGTGGCCTGCTCTACGGGTCGCCATGTTTTGGCAGCTCGCAAACGACCGCTCACAACACCGGGGAAAGGTAATTGTGGCTTCTGACCAAAGCCAACGGCTGTGAACATCTCCCACATTTCACGTGGCTGCATTTGCATTGCAATTTTCACAGTGCCCACGTTGCTCGACTTTTGAATCACCTCGTTGACTGTTAGCGCACCATAAGGGTGGGTGTCAGTGATGGTAGAGCCTGTAATGTTGATCCGACCTGGTGCTGTTTGAATCACTGTCTCAGGTTTGATCAAACCTTTTTCAAGCGCCAACGCAATGGCAAAGGGCTTCATGGTGGAGCCTGGTTCGAAACTGTCGGTTAGTGCGCGATTTCGAAGTTGTTCACCACTCAAATTGACGCGTTTGTCTGGCGAGTAACTGGGGTAATTGGCCAAGGCCAAAATTTCGCCGCTTTGCGCATCCAGAACCACCACGCTGCCTGCCTTGGCCTTGTTTTCTAAAACAGCCTCACGCAGTTTTTGATAAGCAAAAAACTGCACTTTGCTGTCTATGCTCAATTGCAAATCTTCACCATCGACTGGCAAGGTCATTTGACCCACGTCTTCGACCACGCGTCCCAATCGGTCTTTGATGACGCGTCGTGCACCCGTTTTGCCAGCCAATTGATTTTGGAAAATCAACTCGATGCCTTCTTGACCTTTGTCTTCCACATTGGTAAAGCCCACAATGTGCGCAGCAGACTCACCTTCTGGATACAGGCGCTTGTATTCTTTGATGGAAGAAATGCCCTTGATGTTGAGCGCCAAAATTTCTTTCACAACAGACTCGTCCATTTGTCGGCGCAGCCACACAAAAGTCTTGTCTTCGTTCTCTAATTTTTTGGCCAATTCGGCAGGCGTCATTTCGAGCAACTTGCTCAAACGTTTCAAGCCTTCCGGTGAACGGTCAATTTCTTCGGGGTTGGCCCAGACACTGGGCGCTGGCACACTCGAAGCCAAGATCAAACCATTGCGATCCAAAATACGGCCACGATTGGCGGGAAGCGTGAGGGTTCTTGCAAACCTCACTTCGCCTTGGCGCTTGAAGAAAGCGTTGTCAAACACTTGAACATAAGCCGCGCGACCTGCCAAACCCACAAAAGCCAAGGCCATGGCAGCCACAATCAATTTGCTGCGCCAAACGGGTGTCTTGCTGGCCAGCAAAGGGCTAGATGAAAGCTGAACACTGCGGCTCATGGCTTTACCTCTGCGGGCTGTTTGACATATTGCGTGATGCCTGGCGTGACCAAACGCATCTGCAATTGCTGCTTGGCAATTTGTTCAATTCGCAGGGGAGAGGCCTGTGCACGACGCTCCACTTGCAAGCGCTCGTACTCCAATTCAAGACGTGTGGCCTCTTTGGTCGCTGCTTCTAAAGCCATGAAAGAGCGACGTGCCTGGTGATGGTTGTGAACCAAAAACAGGGCCGAAGCAATGATGGCAATGACCAAGAACACATGGAGGCGTGTCATGCAAGCACCTCTGTTCTTTCGGCCACGCGCATGATGGCGCTGCGAGCACGCGGATTGGCAGCCACTTCTGCATCACTGGGGCGAATGCGCTCCACTGATTTCAGCTTCATGGCCTGCGGCACAGCAAATGGTGCACGGCGGTCATAAACTTCTTTGGAGTGCTTCGCGATGAATTGCTTCACGATGCGATCTTCCAGTGAATGGAAACTGATCACCACCAAACGACCGCCCGGCTGCAGCACTTCTAAGCTGGCCTCTAGCGCTTGTTCAAGCTCCTCAAGCTCGGCGTTGATGAAAATCCGAAGAGCCTGAAATGTCCGCGTTGCAGGGTCCTTGCCCGGCTCGCGGGTTTTGACCGTGCTAGCCACGATCCCGGCCAAATCGGCGGTGGATGAAATTGGGCCCCGCTCTTGTCTGCGAGCCACAATCGCCTTTGCAATCGGAAAAGCAAACCGTTCTTCGCCATAGTCACGCACAACCTCCGTGATCTGATCCACACTGGCAGTGGCCAGCCACTCGGCCACACTCTGACCGCGCGTGGTGTCCATGCGCATGTCTAAGGGGCCATCGAAACGAAAAGAAAAACCCCTGTCGGGGTTGTCAATTTGGGGGGAGCTAATTCCCAGGTCCATCAACACACCTGCAATGCTGCCTGTGGGCAGTTCGCCTAGGTTGCGGAAGCCTTCATGCCGAATAGAAAAACGGCTGTCTTTGATCTCGCCAGCTTCAGCAATGGCTTCGATGTCTTTGTCAAAAGCAATGAGCTGCGCCCCTTCTGGCAAGCGGGACAAAATCAAACGTGAATGGCCGCCGCGACCAAAAGTAGCATCAACGTAGATATTTTTTGCGGCAGTTTCGCCTGCATTGCCTAACAATGCATCAACCGCTTCAGCAAGCAAGACGGTGGTGTGTTGCCAAGTAGTTGTCACGCAGGCCTCAGAACGAAAAGTCCTTGAAGACATCGGGCATGTCGCCCTGCATGGCCTTGGCCTCTTGCGCGTCGTAGGCCGCTTTGTCCCACAACTCAAAATGGTTGCCCATGCCCAACAAAATGGTGTCTTTGGCAATGCCTGCAGCAGCACGCAATTCTGGAGACACAAGCACGCGGCCCGTGCCATCCATTTCGACATCCATGGCATTGCCCAGGAAAATTCGCTTCCACCACTGCGCTTCCATGGGAAGCTGGGCAATGCGCTCGCGAAAGCGCTCCCACTCGGTGCGTGGGAACACCATCAAACAACCATGGGGGTGCTTCGTGATGGTCAATTGACCACCCGCTGTGGCGCTCAAAACCTCGCGGTGACGCGTAGGCACCGACAGGCGGCCTTTGGCGTCCAAACTTAGCGAAGATGCACCTTGAAACACTTGATTCTCGATTCCTGGTCAATGAACACGCAATATGGGCATTTCTCCCACTTAATTGCACTTTTTTGCACTGTATCAGGAATTCACGCCCTCACAAGTGGGTTTTCAAGTTTTTTTCAATGAAATCAAGGGCTTAGAGCAGACTTCGCATGATATTTTGCCAGAAAAAATCGTTGAAAATTAGGCACTTAGAAGTTGGTATGAAAGTAACTTGTGAGGCTTTTCCAATTGAAAAATATTTTTATGAATTTCATATTTTTTTCAATCGGAACTGGGCTTCAAAAGTTCAGACGAAAAAAAGGCTCCTCAAGGAGCCTTCATGGATTCACCAAATTGAACGAACTCAATCGCCAAACATTTTTTGTTTCAACTCGCGTCGTTGCTGGGCTTCTAGCGACAAATTGGCTGTAGGACGCGCCAACAAACGGCCCACACCAATGGGTTCGCCTGTTTCATCGCAGTAACCGTAATCGCCAGCGTCAATTCGCTGGATAGATTGCTCGATTTTCTTCAGTAGCTTGCGTTCACGATCGCGGGTACGCAATTCCAAAGCATGTTCTTCTTCAATGGTTGCGCGGTCTGCGGGATCGGGAACCACCACAGTGTCTTCACGCAAATGCTCGGTGGTTTCGCCTGCGTTGGCCAGGATACCTTGCTTCAAGACGACCAATTTGAGTCGGAAAAACGCCATTTGTGCGTCGTTCATGTAGTCGTTGTCGGACATAGCCATGACCTCAGCATCGCTGAGTTGGTCTGGTTTTTTGGTTTTCCAGTTATTGGCCAATTTGGGATCTTTTTTAACGGCGACGAAAGGAGGAGGGGTCAGAACTTGAGAAGGCATGTTTTGGAGATAACTGGCTTTTGCAGCCGTAGAAGCCACCGATTGAGCCATCGATGGCACAGTAATTTGGGCAAGACGGGCGGACGGGCGAACTGCGCGAGCAGGCACGTCGCCAGACGCCACTGGTGGGGTGACGGGTGCCACGACAGGGGCTAAGGTCACTTTTTCTGCTTTGGCAGGCTTGACAGCCTTGGCCGCTTTGGCTGGCTGTTCAGCTTTCACAGGCGCTATAGGTACAGCCTTTGGGTTGGACTTGGCTGCGGGCGTCGAAACAGGTTTTGAAGCTGGCTTGGCAACAACTTGGGCTGCTGGTTTAGTCGCTGTTTTAGCAGCAGGCTGGGGTTTTACCGCAGGCTTGGAAGCAGGTTTGACTGCCGGCTTTGCAACTTGCTTGCTGACAGGTTTTGAAGCTGCCTTTGGGCTTGGTTTTGGAGCAGCCTTAGGGGCGGCCTTGGGCGCAGCCTTGGGAGCAGCTTTTTGTACAGGTTTGGCAACTGCCTTGGCTTTGACCGCGGCTTTGACAGGCGCTTTACTGGCCACTTTGGCGGCTGGCTTGGCTTTCACGACTGGTTTTGCAACCGGCTTGCTCGTGGCTTTGCTTGCTGTTTTAGCGACCTTGGCAACAGGTTTAGTGGCCACTTTTGGCGCTGCCTTTTTCACAACAGGCTTTCCTTTTGACGCGGCTTTGGCTGTGACGGATTTGACCGGTTTGGCAGGCGTTGGTTTGCTCAGTTTTTTAGCAGGTGCTGCGGATTTAGCCTTGGCACTCGATGCGGTACTGGTTTTTTTCACTGCAGATTTTGAGCTCGTTTTAAGGGGCTTTTTCACGTCCTGTCTCCTAGCCGTGGCGGCTTACGCACCTTTTCAGGCACCAGCCATTGGCAAATGAATTGTGGTCATCGGTTCATTTGCGTCTAAACCCATATTTTCGACCTTCTGGGCGCATGGAGGTGCCAATTAAGGTACCCCGTCAGGGCGCAGATTGTAGCGACTGAAAGGCCTCAAAACCCTTTCTAGAAAACTAAACCAAGCATTGCTCGAGACCTTGCAACAAAATGTCTTTGGGCAGGTCAATGCCAATGAACACCATTTTGCTGACTTTGACCTCGTTTTCGGCCCAAACAGGCCCCAAATCACTGCCCATGAGCTGGTGAACGCCTTGGAAAATGACCTTGCGTTCGGTGCCCTTCATGTTCAGAACGCCTTTGTAGCGAAGCATGCGGGGGCCATAGACATTCACGATGGCACCCAAGAAGTCTTCCAGTTTGGCGGGGTCAAAGGGCTTGTCCGATTTAAAGACAAAACTCTTCACATCATCATCAAAGTGGTGATGGTGCCCATGACCTTCACCTTGGTGCGAAGGGTGATTGCAATGTTCGCCATGCGCATGGTCATTGTGGTCGTGGTGATCGTGTCCATGGTCATGCCCATGATCGTGGCCGCAGTGCTCATCATGCACATGTGGCTCGTCTTCTTTCAAAAAGTCGGGATCGATGTCGAGCTTGGCATTCAGATTAAACCCACGCAAATCAAACACCTCGGCCAACGAGACTTCGCCAAAATGCACCACCTTCTGTGGTGAGCGAGGGTTCATGTGCGCCAAACGGTGCTGAAGCGCTTCCAACTCTGGCTTAGACACCAAATCGGCCTTGCTGATGAAGATTTGATCGGCAAACCCCACCTGCCGACGGGCCTCTTGGCGATCGTTCAGTTGCTGAGCAGCATGTTTGGCATCCACCAAAGTGAGGATGGAATCGAGCAAAAAGCTCTCGGCAATCTCGTCGTCCATGAAAAACGTTTGCGCCACCGGCCCAGGATCGGCCAAGCCAGTTGTCTCAATGACCACGCGGTCAAAATCCAATTCACCCTTGCGCTTTTGAGCCGCCAAGGTTTGCAAAGTAGTCCGCAAATCTTCCCGAATGGTGCAGCAAATGCACCCGTTGCTCATTTGAATGATTTGCTCATTGGTGTCCGACACCAAAATGTCGTTGTCAATGTTCTCTTCGCCAAACTCATTCTCAATGATGGCAATTTTCTGACCATGCGCCTCCGTCAGCACGCGCTTGAGCAGCGTGGTTTTGCCCGAGCCCAAAAAGCCAGTCAGGATGGTTGCAGGAATCAAAGCCATGAAAATACTCCAAAAGAGAGAGGTCGATCGTCAAAAGAGCCGACAAGTGTACCCACCCCAGAAAAAACCCAGCAGGATGAGGATGTCATGCGTGAGAAAGACACAAAGTCTCACAACTTTTTGACCACCACCAACCCTTTGAGGTATTCCCCTTCAGGGAAATGAACCGTCATAGGATGATCCGGCGCCCCCTGCAAGCGCTCACTGATGTAACCATCCACGCCCGCATCAGTGCCGGCTGAAGCCACAATCTTGTGAAACAAATCGGCACTGATCCCGCCTGAACAAGAGTAAGTGAACAACTCACCTCCTGGCGCCAACAACTTAAACGCCAAACGATTGATGTCTTTGTAAGCCCTCGCGGCCCTGTCGGCATGCGCTGCGGTAGGCGCAAACTTAGGCGGATCGAGCACGATGGCATCAAACTGCACCCCCTGCTCAATGAAAGAACGCAGCGACGCATTGACATCGGCATCCAAAAAAGTGGTGCGCGACATCTCAAAGCCGTTGAGCAACACATTGCCCTTGGCTTTCTCAATGGCGGGACCTGAAGAATCAATTGACGTGACGTGCTGAGCACCTCCCGCCAAAGCCGCCACGCTGAAGCCACCCGTGTAGCAATAGCAATTGAGCACACGCTGGAATTTACGAAACAGTGTGTGTTGATAAAAGCGATGACGGCTGTCGCGCTGATCTAAATAAAAGCCAGTTTTGTGACCCTCAGCAATGTTGAGCGACAACTGCCAGTGGTGTTCTTGCAAGGTGATGTCTGTAGGTCCTTCGCCCCGCAACCAACCCGTGATTTCAGGCAAGCCTTCCAAAGAGCGCACATTGGCGTCTGATCGTTCATAAAGCTTGGTTAAACCTGTGGCTTTGAGCAGTGCATCGGCCATCACTTGCTTGAAGCGCTCAGTGCCACACGAAGTGAACTGCGCCACCAATGTGTCGTCATAACGATCGACCACCAAGCCAGGCAAACCATCAGACTCGCCATGCACCAAGCGCATGCCATTGCTCTGAATGTCAAACAAACTGCGCGCTTGCACTGATTTGTGAATCAGCGCTTCAATGAATGCGTTGTCAATGCGTTGAGCTTCATCAAAACTCCAAACCCGTGCGCGAATGCGCGAGGTGGGACTGAAAGCTGCCCAAGCCAAAAAGACACCTTCATGAGATTCCACTCGCACAGTTTCACCGGCATCGGCACTGCCTTTGGCAATGGCCGATTCAAAAATCCAGGGGTGTTGGCGTTGCAAAGAGCGCTCTTTGCCCGCTTTGAGTCTGATCGTTTTCATGTCTCTATTGTCACACCGTGGTGGCTATAAAAACCTTCAGGCGCTTGCGATTACTTTTTCTCTTTGGGATTAGCCGATAAGGCTTGGGGAGTCATGCCAAGGCTAGTCGCGCCCCGCTTTGCCCTGGGGTGTGCTGCATCGTAGGCCTTGGCCAAATGCTGAAAATCCAAACGCGTGTAAACCTGAGTGGTGCTGATGTTGGCGTGTCCCAGCAACTCTTGCACAGCGCGCAAATCACTGCTGGATTGCAGCACATGGCTGGCAAATGAATGCCGCAACATGTGCGGATGCACAGGTGTGGCCAAACCTGCCAACAAACTGCGGCGCTTCAAGCGTTGCCAAACCGACTGCGCTGTCAGACGTGTGCCGTGGCGTCCAGGAAACAAGGCCAAAGCTGCGTCCGACAAACCCGGCACCGATTGCGTCATCATGCCCATGGCTTGACTGCGCAAGGGCAACCAGACTTCAAGTGCCTTGATGGCAGCTTGACCCAAGGGCACGGTTCTGCGCTTGCCGCCCTTGCCCTGCACCATGACCTCAGCACCTTGCAAATCAATCCAGCCTCGGCCTTTTTTAGAAGCTTCTGTGCTGGCCACCACATCCAAACCTGTTAGCTCGGCCACCCGCAAGCCACAGCCATACAACAATTCCACCATGGCCGCATCGCGCGCTTCAAGCCAAGGGTCATCTGCTTCCTCGTTGTGCTCGGCCAATTGCACTGCTTCGTCAACACCCAAGGCTTTGGGCAATGGTTTGGCTACTTTAGGCGCACGCACACCTTCGACGGGATTGTGCGCAATGAGGCTTTCGCGCGCCAGCCAATGGTAGAAGCCGCGCCAGCCCGACAAAATGAGGGCAATGCCGCGTCCTGTGCGACCACCGCTGTGCATTTGCGCCACCCATCGGCGCACATGCACGGTTTGCACTTGCGCCAAATCGACATTGGCAGCGTGTGCCAACTCGGAGAGTTTTTGCAGGTCTAACGAATAAAGCGTCGTGGTTCTCTCGGCCAGGCGTTTTTCAAAACGCACATGGTCCAAGTAACGCGCCACGCGCACGTCCATGCTTGAGGCCTCAGTTCTTAGACGGGAGCAAAGCTGATAAAGCAGCACTGCACAGCTCGGCCAAGTGCTCCAAAAAGTCTGTGCCCATGCCGCTGTGGAAACGTTGCGCATCGGGCGATGCCAAAACCAACAAACCAAACGGCGCTTGGTCTTTGTTCAAACGCAATGGCAACAAAGCCACCGATGCTGCTTGCGCAGGTTCTTGCAACCACTGGACTGCTTCTACGCCAGAACTGGCGCCTACAAATGGCGCTACAAAACCAGCGGCTGCTTGCTTCACTTCATCGCTAACATGTTGGCTGAAATCTGCATGCGTATAGGCTTCTGACACACCCCACAAACGCACACCCACTTGGGGGACTTGAAAACGAGCTTCAATGTTTTTCAAGGCAGAAGGCACGCGTTCAGCCGCTGGGGTTTGCAACAACTCACAAGCCCATTTTTGTAACTTCTCTGTGATGATCATGTTTTCGTTGCCGTGACGGATCATCTCCATGATGCGCATTTCCAAGGCACGAATTTTGTCTCGCAACATTTGCGCTTGGCGCTCTTGCAAACTGACAGAGCGATGGTTGTCGGGGCTCATCAAATGAACCGACGACAAAAGTTGCGCATGTCGCTCAAAGAAATCAGGCGTGTTGGCTAAAAAATCTGCAATATCATCTTCCGTGATGGGATTCATCGGATTGATAGAAGTGGGAGTCATGCCTGTCTTTCAAATCAAGGTAAGTTAGGGACGTCAATCTCGCCTTCAAACACCGATGTGGCAGGGCCAGTCATGAAGACTGCTTGCGACAAATCGTTTTTGGCAAGACCATGCCATTCAATGGTGAGCATGCCGCCATGTGTTTGCACGTCCACTTTGGGGTTGAGCAAGCCCATGCGAATACCAGCCACCACGGCAGCGCAAGCGCCTGTGCCGCAGGCCAAGGTTTCGCCTGCACCGCGTTCAAACACACGCAAACGAACGGTATCGCGGCTCACAATTTGCATAAAGCCCGCGTTGACGCGATTGGGGAAAGAAAAATGGTTTTCAATGAGCGGGCCGTGGGCAAGGACGGGCGCTGTGTCGACATTGTCGACCACCTGCACGGCATGCGGATTGCCCATAGACACCACAGCCACGTGCGCCACAGCACTTGCTTCTGCAGCACCCAATTGCAGTTGCCAAACTTCACAACCATTGACCAACTCATGCTTCAGGCCTTCTGACTTGAACGGCACTTTGGGCAATTCGAGAATAGGAGCGCCCATGTTGACCGTCACGCGGCCATCGGGATTCATTTGCAATTCAATTTCGCCTTGCTGCACCTTCACGCGGACGCGGTCTTTGGTGGTCAAGCCTTTGTCACGGACATAGCGCACAAAACAACGCGCCCCGTTGCCGCAATGCTCTACCTCGCCACCGTCGGCGTTGTGAATGACGTACTCAAAATCGAGGGCGTTGTTGGGCGCAGGACGAACCGTCAGAATTTGATCGGCACCCACCCCAAAATGTCGGTCGGCCAAGAATCGGTATTGGGCAGCAGTGAAATTAAAACGCGCACGCGTTTCATCGAGCACCACAAAATCGTTGCCCGCACCTTGCATTTTTGTAAAGCGAATTCGCATGCCCGAATTATCCTCGGTTCGGACACGGTTTGAACAAAGCCTTTAACCGAAGGCGACAAGAGACGCACTAGGCCCGATAATCCAAGCATGGTCAGACCTCAACAACTCTTACACCCCCAACGAGAACCTGCCGCGACACGGCCGGCTGCCACCGTCCTGTTGCTGCGCGACACTGACCAAGGCATCGAAGTCCTCATGACAAGGCGCTCGCTCACAGCCAGTTTTGCGCCTGGCGCTTATGTGTTTCCAGGCGGTGGCATAGACGCCCTCGATGCAAGCTCGCATGCACAGGCTTTGCGTCGACCCACCCAAAGCGATCTACACCTGACGCAAGCCATAGCCGCCATTCGCGAAAGCTTTGAAGAACTTGGCATTTTGTTGGCCTGCCGTGCGGACCACAGCATGGCCACAGCCCAAGACATCGCCCTGCTCGATCGGAGCCAACCGTTTGCAGCGCAATGCGCCTCAAACGGTTTGAAACTGGCCGCCGACAAGGTATTTGTGTTGGCTCATTGGATCACCGACCGCGACTTACCGAAGCGCTTCGATGTGCCATTTTTGGTGGCGCGCATGCCCGAAGGCCAAACACCTGTGGCCGACGAATCTGAGCAGTTCGAGCCGGTGTGGGTACGCCCAGCCGATGCGCTGTCGCGCCACGAAGCTGGCGACTTTTTCATCATTTTTCCCACCATCCGCACTTTGCAGCGCCTCACGCCATTTGCCAACGTGCAAGCCGTCCTAGATGCATGTGCCATCAACGACGAGCCTTTGTGGACCAGTTGCCCGCGCGCAGGCTGGTTGGCAGGCAAAGAAGAGCGCTACATGGAGCACGAATCGCCGTATGGCGAATTGGCCCTGACCAGCCCCGATGGCCAAATCGTGCACCACCTCGATTGGCAATCGGATCACCCTGTGGCCTTGCTCAAAAATGTGAATCGCCTCACGGCCCCCAACCCAGGCGTCATGACAGGCCCGGGCACCAACACCTACTGGGTGGGCGATCCAAACAGTGGCTACATCGTGATCGATCCAGGCCCAGCAGACCCAGAACATTTGGAAAAAATTTGGCGCGCCACCAGCGGCCAAATTCGCATGATTGTGTGCACGCACTCGCACCCCGATCACTCTCCTGGCGCCAAGCCTTTGCAGACTTTGTGCAAAGACGCAGCATTGGGTGCACCCCCCATCTTGGGCCTGCCCTCTGCTAGCACGGCCAACGCGCAAAGCCAATTCACACCTGACCGATCTTTGGCTCACAATGAAGTTTTAAAAGTGGGCGAGCACAGCCTCAAAGTGCTGCACACCCCTGGCCATGCCGCCAATCACCTTTGCTTGGCCTTGCTCGAAGACGGCCTGCTGTTTTCGGGTGACCATGTGCTCAATGGCAGCACCACTGTGGTCAACCCACCCGATGGCGGCATGACCGACTACCTCGATTCGCTCGATTTATTGGCATCAGCGTGTCGCACCCACAAGCTCGAATTTATATTACCCGCTCACGGCTATGTGTTGGGGTTTGCAGAACAAGCCATTGCCCAACTCAAAGCCCATCGCTTGAAGCGCGAAGCCAAAGTGATTGCTGCCATGCGCGCCTTGCCGCACGGCACCCTAGAAGACTGGGTGGCACATGCCTACAACGATGTACCCCAGCGTTTGTGGCCTGTTGCTGCAAGATCTTTACAAGCGCATGTGGACCGCATTCAGTCCATGCCACCTGGCAACAACTGACATGACATCTCTAAACGCAATGGCCAGTACAGAAGGCATTCGCCTGTCCAAACGTGTGGCTGATATTTTGAAGTGCTCACGTGCTGAAGCCGAGCAAGTCATTGTGGGCGGCTGGGTCAAGGTCAACAACCTGGTGATTGACGAGCCTGCGCATCGCGTTAAAGACGAGCAAATTGACATACACAGCACCGCACAACGCGGCAAAGTGCCGCTGCTCACCGTCATCTTGCACAAATCTGCCGGCCAGAGCTGCTTGCCGCAGAGCCATAGCAACGTTTGGAAATCCTTAACAGCCGACATGCGTTCCAACCAAGATCGCTCAGGCATCAGCCTTACACCGCGACTGCAAAAAATATTGCAATGTGCGGCGGCTTTAGAAGATGCTGCAACTGGCCTGGTGGTTCTCACAGAAGACCCGGCCATGTTGCGCAAATTGCTTGACGAAAGAACACCCTTAGAACATGAAATGTTGGCCGAGGTTCAAGGCGCCGTAAGCCCGGATCAACTGCACGACATGTGCCCTACTGGGCTCAAAACCAGCATCAGCAGCGCCACGCCCGAAAAAACAGGTTTGCGCATGGCTTTTAAGGGGTACCAACCGGGGTATGCAGCTGGTGTGATTGAAAATACAGGGCTGCGCTTGATAGGTCTAAAGCGGGTCCGAATGGGCCGTGTTTTGATGGCACCTCTGGCACCGGGTCAATGGCGGGCCCTGATGCCCTACGAAAGATTTTGATTAAAAACACTGTTTTTGCACAAATTCGCCACATTAAATTGCTTCAAACCCTTGAAATTCATCAGGGCATCCTCATTTATCTTGTAAGTTTGAGAGAATATTCACATGAATGTTCGCAGCTTGCGCTGAAAGGAAAAATAACATGCGTTTGAGCACCAAAAGTCGTTTTGCCGTCACGGCCATGATCGATGTCGCTTTGCGCGAAGATCGCGGCCCTGTCTCGCTGTCGGCCATCAGCGAGCGTCACCAAATTTCTCTCTCCTACTTGGAGCAGTTGTTCAGCAAATTGCGTCAGCACCAATTGGTCGAAAGCACCCGCGGCCCAGGCGGCGGTTACTCTTTGGCCCGCAGTGCCGAAAAAATTACCATGGCCGACATCGTCAGCGCCGTTGACTTTTCTGCCGACTCCGAAGAAGCGGGCGGTTCAGAAGCCGGCAACTGGATGAGCAGCGAATTGTGGGCCAGCCTCAACGAAAAAATGTTGGCGCATTTGCAGTCCATCAGCTTGCGCCAATTGGTTTCCGAGCAGCGCGCCAAAGGCGTCACCGTAGAGCCAGCGCCTTCTGTGGTCAAGCGTGGTGTGTTTGCCAAGCCAAAAGCTCAGCCAGTCAAGATGAATGTGCCAAACTCGGTGTTTGCATTGGCTGCCAGCTTGGTACCCACGCGCTAAACATTGTTTATTCACATAAATAAAACGCGCCCTCTTAAATTGGGGCGCGTTTTTTTTGGCCTGCATACAGCCAAGTAATAAAGTGTGAAGCCTGCCGATAAGCCGGATTCTGTGCATTGAAGTTGCCCTCAATGTGACCGCCATTACTCTGGGCCGAGGGTTGCCCACTCGGCTCGGTGCTACCTACCCGCACACTCTCCGGAACCAGATCAACGTGTGCCTATTTGGTATTGCTGCGCGTAGAGATTGCCCGTTTCACCCGAACTCAATCGGCTCGTCTCTGTTGCTCTAATCCTCACCTTGGTGCCTTGCGGCCTTTCGGTGGAGAGGTGTTACCTCCTACGCTGTCCTGTGCAGTCCGGACGTTCCTCCAGTGCGGCCTTTCGGCCCATGTCCCAAGAAATTCTTGAACCATGGCATCCATGGAATGGCTTGCGCCATCACATGTCAGCTAGCACCAGCGACGGTCTGGCAAGCTTCACACGTGCATTATCGCCTCGTGGCATAACCATATGCAGGAATTGACAGAACAAGTAGGTCAAAATCAGTCTCAGTCAGCCGAATCATTCTGCTTTACACCCCAAGGACCGCGATCATGAGAGCTCAAAACGTTTTACAGACCATTGGCAACACGCCCCACATTCGCATCAACAAACTGTTTGGCGCCAGTGCCAACGTGTGGATCAAGTCCGAGCGCAGCAACCCTGGCGGTTCTGTGAAGGATCGCATTGCCTTGGCCATGGTGGAAGATGCCGAAAAAACGGGCGCGCTCAAAGCGGGCGGCACCATCATTGAGCCCACCTCTGGCAACACGGGCATTGGTTTGGCCATGGTGGCTGCTGTCAAGGGCTACAAATTAGTCTTGGTGATGACCGACAGCATGTCCATTGAACGTCGCCGCTTGATGCTGGCCTACGGCGCCACCTTCGACCTCACGCCGCGCGCAACGGGCATGAAGGGCGCTATTGCTCGCGCGCAAGAATTGGTGAGCACCACACCCGGCGCCTGGATGCCTCAGCAGTTTGAAAACCCCGCCAACATCGATGTGCATGTGCGCACCACTGCGCAAGAAATTTTGGCCGACTTTCCAGACGGCATCGATGCCATCGTCACGGGCGTTGGCACTGGCGGGCATTTAACCGGCACTGCCAAAGTTTTGAAAGCCAAGTTTCCCAATCTCAAAGTGTTTGCCGTTGAGCCCACCGCATCGCCTGTGATCTCCGGCGGTGCACCAGCGCCTCATCCCATCCAAGGCATTGGCGCTGGCTTCATTCCTAAAAATCTAGACACCAGCTTGCTAGATGGCGTAATTCAAGTAGAAGCAGAAGATGCGCGCGAATACGCACGCCGCTCTGCACGCGAAGAAGGCTTGTTGGTGGGCATTTCGTCTGGCGCCACTTTGGCTGCCATTGCGCAAAAACTCAAAGACTTGCCGGCAGGCGCAACGGTGCTGGGCTTTAACTACGATACGGGTGAACGTTACTTGTCGATTGAAGGTTTCTTGCCGAATTGAATTTTTGAAACTTCTGGATGCAAAGCAGGGTTCCCTTGCTTTGCATCTCGCGCGATAATCGCTGAGTCTGCTTGATAACCACAAGCCCATTTACCGACAGCCATGATTCGACTCTCAGAACTCAAACTGCCCTTGACCGCATTGCCGGTTGAAGTTCGCCGTGCAGCGGATGCCCCGTCAGAAACCGACGAAGATCGCATTCCGCCACCGCATCCCGAAGAAGCCCTGCGCCAACTGGCTGCCAAAGCATTAGACATTGATGTGCAAGCCATCGATCAATTGCATGTTTTCAAACGCAGCTTTGATGCACGCAAAGCCGATTTGTTGGCAGTCTTTATTGTTGACATCACGTTAAATGATTCAGTCTCAGAAGCATTTCTTCTGAACAAGTTCGAAACCCATCCTCACATTCAAGCCACGCCCAACATGACTTGGCAGGCGCCTTGTCAAGCACCTTTCAACTTTGGCTTAAAAGAAGGCGAACGCCCCGTGGTGGTGGGCTTTGGCCCTTGCGGTATTTTTGCAGCCTTGAGCTTGGCGCAAATGGGCTTCAAGCCCATCGTCATAGAACGTGGCAGCCCCGTGCGCCAACGCACCAAAGACACCTGGGGTTTGTGGCGAAAGAAAACACTCAACCCCGAAAGCAATGTGCAATTTGGCGAAGGCGGCGCTGGCACCTTCTCAGACGGCAAGCTCTACAGCCAAATCAAAGACCCGCGCCATTTAGGCCGCAAGGTCATGAACGAATTTGTGCAAGCGGGCGCGCCCAGCGATATCTTGTTTGCAGCACACCCCCACATTGGCACTTTTAAATTGGTCAAGGTGGTGGAAAACTTGCGAGAGCAAATCATTGCCATGGGTGGTGAAGTGCGTTTTGAACAACGTGTGGTCGACATCGACATTGAAACCACGGCGCAGGGCAGGCAAGTCACTGGCTTGCACATGGAAGATCGCAACACAGGCGCACGCTCTCACCTGGCCACTCGACATGTGGTGCTGGCTTTGGGCCACAGTTCGCGCGACACCTTCACCTTGTTGTACGAGCGCGGTGTGTACATGGAGGCCAAGGCCTTCTCCATTGGCGTTCGCATAGAACATCCGCAAAGCGTGATCGATGCTGCGCGTTGGGGTCGGCATGCAGGCCATCCCTTGCTAGGAGCAGCCGATTACAAATTGGTTCACCACGCACAAAACGGCCGGGCGGTTTACAGCTTTTGCATGTGCCCTGGCGGCACAGTTGTGGCGGCCACCAGCGAAGCGGGTCGCGTGGTGACCAATGGCATGAGCCAGTACTCGCGCAACGAGCGCAATGCCAATGCCGGCATGGTGGTGGCCATTGATCCTGAAGACTACCCACTGGATGTGGCTGCTTGGCAAGCGGCATTTGGCGAAGCCGATGGTTTGAAATGGGCCACACAAGCGCAAGCCCTGGCCAAGCAGTCGCCTAAGGCTTATCACCCGCTGTCGGGCATTGTGTTTCAACGTTTGTTGGAATCGAAAGCTTATGTGGCAGGCGGCGAAAACTACACTGCACCAGGCCAACTGGTGGGCGACTTTTTGCACGAACGTGCGTCCACCGATTTTGGCGCTGTGTTGCCTTCTTACAAACCAGGTGTGAGTTTGGGTGATTTGTCGCACGTGTTGCCAGCATTTGCGGTGCAAGCCATGCGTGAGGCCTTGCCCGTGTTTGGTCGCAAGATCAAAGGCTATGACATGCAAGATGCCATTCTGACGGGCGTTGAAACGCGCACCTCATCGCCTCTCAAAATGACGCGCGGCGATAACTTCCAAAGTTTGAACACGCAAGGGCTTTACCCTGCAGGGGAAGGTGCCAGTTATGCCGGCGGTATTTTGTCTGCGGGTGTGGATGGCATCAAAGTGGCTGAGGCTTTGGCTCAAGCCATTGTGACTCCTGGATAATCCATGCGCCTTGCCCAGAGGGGCAAACAAATCACATACCTAGAACTTGAATCGGGTTCCCAAACTGATCACGGTCTGCCCCCCTTGCTTGCCCCAGATACCTTCTAATTGCAAACTTGGCAAAACATCTCTGCGGACGCCCAAACTCAGCAAAGGTTTGTGCTTGGATTCTGACACGGTTTCCAGAAAGCCAGTCCAGGGGCCATAGGACTGCTCCCACGCCAAACTCCAACTCGGCACTGCGCTACCTTGCGAATCTCTCGTCGTCATCAAGCTGCTATAAAGCGTGCCCATCGCAAGGTCGCAACTGCCATTGGCCGATAAAAATGATTTTGAGCCCTCGCCCTTTTGCCATAGCGTGACACCTCCCACCCAAGACAAGAAGCAATCTTGATAACGCGCAGATGACAATTGGATTTTGGCTTGCAGGGCTTGCTCTAGTGAACCGTCCGTCAAGTTTCGGTTGGTGATGGCAAATAATTCCAGCCCTGGCAATGGGGTATAGCTAGGTATGACCGTTAAGTATCTGGCGCCATCAACATCGCGTGACAAAACCGTTTCGACATGCGCATGCCCTTTGGCATTCGCTGAGGCTTCCTCAGAACCCAGGGGCCGCCATGCACAGGCAGGCACCGCGTACAAAGCACAGAGTAAAGAACAGAGTAAAGCGCAGACAGACGGCTTCATCAATGCCCTTGAACGAAGAACGATTCGATTAAACAAACAGCACGGGCACCATGGAGACCACCAACAACAAAGCCATGGACCAGTTGAAAACTTTGCGCCATTGATCTTGCTGCAAAAATTGTTCTAACCTGGCTCCCAGCCACACCCAAACGCCCACACTGGGAAAATTGATGGCACTGAACATCATGCAAGTTAGCACTACAAAAGTAAGCGACGCATCGGTGGGCATGTAGTTGCTGAAATAGCCCACCGCCATGATCCAAGCTTTAGGATTGACCCACTGAAAAGCCGCAGCACCCAAGAACGTAATGGGCTGTGTGGTCTCCTCGCCATTGCGCTCTGGTGCACCACTGCGCGCCACGCCCCACGCCAAGTAAACCAGGTAAGCAAATCCCACCACTTTCATCACTTGGTAAACAAAAGGGTAAGCCTGCAAGATGCGCTCAAGCCCTGCACCTACCAACAACAGCATCACAAAGTGCCCCAAGGACACACCCAGCCAATGCGGAAGTGTGCGCTTCACGCCAAAGTTGACACCTGAGGCCAACAACATCATGTTGTTTGGTCCTGGCGTGACAGAGGTCACAAAGGCAAACATGGCCATGGCGGCCACAAGTTCCATGTTGAAGTTCATGTCGGGTTGGCCTTAGGCCATTGGGTGTGAAATTTGCCAGGCTTGTCCAAACGCTGATACGTGTGCGCACCAAAGTAGTCGCGCTGCGCTTGCAGCAAGTTGGCGGGCAAACGCTCGGTACGGTAAGCATCGTAATAGCTCAAAGCACTCATGAATGCGGGCACGGCCACGCCACTCATGGCCGCCATGGCCACGACTTCACGCAAGTCTTGCTGGCACTCGGCCATCACACGCGCAAAGTGATGGTCTACAAGCAAATTGGTGAGGTCGTGTTGGTTGGCAAATGCGCGTCGAATATCTTCCAACAAATGCGCACGGATGATGCAACCTGCTCGCCACACCGAAGCCACTTTGTCCATGGGCAATTGCCAATCGTGCTCTTTGTCGCCGGCCTTGATCAAGGCAAAGCCTTGGGCATACGCGCAAATTTTGGCGGCCAACAAAGCCTTTTGAATTTTTGGCAACACCACTTCCAAGTTTTGTGCACCTTGTGGCTTGGGGCCTTTGAGTAATTTAGAAGCGACCACGCGCTCGGGCTGCACCGCACTCATGGTGCGCGCAAACACAGCATCGGCAATGGTGGGCGCACTCACACCTAAATCCAACGCAATTTGGCTGGTCCATTTGCCAGTGCCTTTTTGCTCAGCCGTGTCCAAAATCATTTCAACCAAGGCGTTGCCCGTTTCAGGATCTTCGTGTGCCAAGATATCGGCGGTGATGTCGATCAAGTAGCTGCTCAACTCGCCCTCGCCCCACTCACGAAACACCGCGCTCTTTTGCGCGGCCGCCATGCCCAGGCCCTTCATCAGCGCATAGGCTTCGCAAATCATTTGCATATCGGCATATTCAATGCCGTTGTGGACCATCTTCACAAAGTGACCGGCACCGCCAGGGCCCATCCATTCGCAGCAGGGCTGGCCATCATCGGCTTTGGCGGCAATGGCTTGCAAAAACGGACGCACCAAAGGCCAAGCTTCTGAGCTGCCACCGGGCATCAAGGCGGGGCCATTTAAAGCGCCTTCTTCACCACCACTCACGCCCGAACCCACATACAAAATGCCAGAGCCTTCGAGCGATTCCATCCTGCGTTGGGTGTCGCGGTACAAGGTGTTGCCACCGTCAATGATGACGTCGCCTGCGCTCAAGAGACTTTTGAGTTCTGTGAGGACGTTATCTACAGGGGCGCCCGCAGGCACCATGAGCCAGACGCGTCTGGGCATTTGCAAATTGGCGACCAAGTCTTTGAGTGAGTGGGCGGCACAGGCGCTGAGGCCTTGGGTGCGTTTGGCGAAGCTGTTGCGTTTGTTATCGTCAAGGTCAAAGCCTGTAACGCTGAAGCCGTTGCGCTCTAAATTCAGGGCCAGGTTTTCGCCCATGACGCCTAGTCCGATGAGTCCTATGTTTGTTTGCATTGATCTTTGTTTGTCATTAGGAATTTGAGACGGATTTTCGCATGGGGTTTGTGGGGATGCAGTCACTTTTGTTTGGGCTAGGGTTGTTGAGGCACCTCTCTTCGGACACGTACGACTCGGTAGTGAAATTACCCTATCAAAATCACTCCACAGTAACGCTCTTAGCCAAGTTGCGAGGTTTGTCCACATCCGTCCCCCGCGCACACGCCGTGTGATACGCCAACAACTGAAGCGGCACAACGTGCAAGATAGGCGACAACACGCCATAGTTCTCGGGCATGCGAATCACATTCACACCTTCACTGCTCTCTATCTTGGTATCGCCATCTGCCAACACATACAGCACACCGCCCCGCGCCCTCACCTCTTGCATATTGCTTTTGAGTTTCTCAAGCAACGCATCATTGGGCGCTACTGTGACTACAGGCATTTCGCTGGTTACCAACGCCAAAGGGCCGTGTTTGAGTTCACCGGCTGCATAAGCTTCTGCGTGAATGTAGGTAATCTCTTTCAACTTCAACGCACCTTCCAATGCAATGGGATAGTGCGTACCACGTCCCAAGAACAAGGCATTTTCTTTCGATGCAAATTCTTGTGACCAGCTGATGATTTGAGGCTCTAGCGCCAACACTGCTTGGAGCGCTGCGGGCAAATGGCGCATGGCTTTGAGATGCATGGTTTCGTCTTCGTCACTTAAACGCCCTTTGCTTTGCGCCAAGGCCAAAGTCAACAAGAAGAGACCCGCCAACTGCGTGGTGAAAGCCTTGGTCGATGCCACGCCAATTTCAGCACCAGCACGTGTCACATAGGCCAATTTGCACTCACGCACCATGGCCGATGTGGCCACGTTGCAAATGGTGAGTGTGTGCTGCATGCCCAGACTTTGCGCGTGTCGCAGCGCTGCGAGGGTGTCTGCTGTTTCGCCCGATTGCGTGATGGTGACCACCAGTGTTTTGGGGTCTGGCACGGAGTCGCGATAGCGGTATTCGCTGGCAATTTCTACTTGGCAAGGAATTTGGGCGACCGACTCCAACCAATACTTGGCCACGCAACCGCTGTAATAACTGGTGCCACACGCCAAGATCAAGACCTTGTCGATTTCTTTGAACACTTTGAACGCACTGGCAGATTGTGTGCCACTATTCAAGCCATCGAACAACTCGGGCACGATGTGCTCTACACCTTCCAAGGTGTCTGCAATGGCGCGGGGTTGTTCGAAAATTTCTTTCTGCATGTAGTGTCTGTAAGGACCCAACTCTGCAGCACCGCTGTGAGCATGCACCGTTTTTACAGGGCGTTCTACGCGCTGATGCAAACGGTCTTCAATCCAATATTTGCCCAATTGAATGTCGACCAAATCGCCTTCTTCAAGATAAACAATTTGATCTGTAACGCCGGCCAATGCCATGGCATCGCTGGCCAAAAAGTTCTCGTTGTGCGATGTGCCCACACCCAAAATGAGCGGTGAACCAGCGCGTGCGCCAACCACCCGTTGAGGTTCGTCTTTGTGAAACACCGCAATGGCATAGGCACCTTTGAGTTCGCTCACGGTGCGCTTGACGGCGTCAAACAAATCACCGTCGTAGACACTGTCGACCCAATGTGCAATCACTTCTGTGTCGGTTTGGCTGGTGAACACATAGCCTTTGGCTTGCAATTGCGCGCGCAGCTCGTCGTGGTTTTCAATGATGCCGTTGTGCACCAAGGCTACGCGGCCGGGCTTGTCTTTTAGGCTTTCTAAATTGCCGGGTCCTGAACTGAAATGTGGGTGGGCATTGTGAACGGCAGGTGCGCCGTGCGTGGCCCAGCGAGTGTGCGCAATGCCTGTGCCGCTTTCTAAATGATCGGTTTCAATTTGTGACATGAGCTCGGACACGCGTGAGGTGCTGCGTGCGCGCTTCAAGCCACCCACACCGCGCTTGAGGCTGGCTTCGTGGATGGCGACGCCGCAGGAGTCATAGCCGCGGTATTCGAGGCGTTGCAAGCCCTGAACCAAGATGGGAACGATATTTCGATCGGAAACTGCACCAACAATGCCGCACATGAGATGAGCCTTTGAATTAAATTTGGGAGGATCTTAGGCTTGTTGATGTGAAATTACTTATGAATTTATTAAGATTTATGAAATTAAATTCCTTTAATTTATTTATTTGAATTATTATTTCAAATTAAATAAATTAATGAAATATTAAACATGTCTGCGCAAGCCGAAATAAACAAACAATCGGGCAGTTTGGATAGCGTTGATCTTCAATTGTTGGCCATTTTGCAAGCCGATGCCAGTATCAGCAACATTGCATTGGCCGACAAATTGCGCATTTCCGCACCCACTTGCTTGCGACGAACCAAACGTTTGCAGCAAGAGGGCTGGATTGAAAAACAAGTGGCCATTTTGTCGTCCGACAAACTGGGCCTTGCTATGGGTCACAACGTCACAGCACTGATTGAAGTGAGCTTGGACAAACAAGGTGAAGAGTTGTTGCAGGCCTTTGAAACGCGTGCCATTCAAGAAACTGCCGTTCAACAATGTTGGCGTGTCTCCCCAGGTCCCGATTTCATGCTGGTGGTGCAAGTACCCGACATGCCATCGTATTTGGCTTTCACGCAAAGGCTGCTCACGCAAGACGCCAACGTGCGCAATGTCAAGGCCTTCTTCAGTGTGAAGCGCGCCAAGTTTGGCACTCAAATTCCATTGCCAGTTGCCATGACTTGATGGTCCAGCAACAAACCAAAGCTTGGCGAATTACTTGGCAGGCTTGGGCGCTTTTTGGGGTCGCTTCCAATTGGCAATGCTGACTTGCTTGCCACGCGCCACGCTCAAAGCGCCAGGCTCAGTGCTCTTGGAAATGGTAGAACCACCGCCCACCGTACCACCTGCACCAATGGTGACAGGCGCAATCAACACGCAATTGCTGCCAATGTGCACGTCGTCTTCAATGACGGTGCGGTGTTTGTTGGCACCATCGTAATTGGCCGTGATGCTACCGGCGCCGTAGTTGACACGCTCACCCACTGTGGCATCGCCCAGGTAGGCTAAGTGATTGGCTTTGGCGCCCTTGGCCAAGGTGGAATTTTTGACTTCAACAAAATTGCCGATGTGCACTTCGGCGGCCAATTGCGCGCCAGGACGCAAGCGTGCAAAGGGGCCAATCAAGGCACCTTCACCCACGGTCACGCCCAATTTTTCACCATCGATGTGCGTGAATGCATGGATCACTGCGCCTGCTGCAATGCTTGCGTTGGCAATGACGCAGTTGGGCCCAATTCGAACCCCCTCGCCTAAATGCACTTGCCCTTCAAAAACGCAGTTCACATCTATTTCAACATCAGATGCGCAGTGCAATTCACCGCGCACATCCAAACGCGCAGGGTCGGCCAAGCGCACACCTTGCAGCATCAGGGCATTGGCTTGTTGCATTTGGAAAGCACGCTCGAGTTGCGCCAATTGCTGCGGGCTGTTAACGCCCGTCACTTGCAGCTCATCTTGAATGCGATGCGCCACCACAGTGACGCCATCGGCCACGGCCCACTTCACAACATCGGTGAGGTAGTACTCGCCTTGGGCGTTGTTGTTGTCCAGCTTGGCCAACCAAGTTTTGAGTTGGCGCGCAGGCACCGCCATGATGCCGCTGTAGACCTCTTGAATCTTGAGTTGCTCTGGGTTGGCGTCTTTTTGCTCCACGATGGCTTGCACGCTGTCGCCTTGCGACGTGCGCACAATGCGGCCGTAGCCAGTAGGGTTGGGCATGTCGAGGGTAAGCAAGGCCAAGCGATCGGCGCCAGCAGAGTGAACGCAAGCCATCAAGGCTTTCAATGTGTCGGCATGGGTCAAGGGCACATCGCCCGAGAGCACCACCACCAAACCATCGTTAGCCAACACAGGCACGGCCTGCTGCACCGCATGGCCTGTGCCCAACTGGGGTTCCTGTCGCACAAATTTCACAGACAAACCCGACTCGCGCTTGGTCACAGCGGCCTCAACCTCATCGGCACCATGACCCGTAATGACGACCGCAGAGCGCGCGTGCAACTGAGCGGCTGTGTCCAGAACATGTCCTAGCAGGGGCTTGCCCGCTAGTTGCTGCAGCACTTTGGGCAAACGGCTTTTCATCCGAGTACCCTTACCCGCTGCCATGACAACCACATCCAAGGGCTGTTGAGGTGACAATGCTGACTGGTTTGTTGAGGTGTCCGACATGGCGAAAATTTCCTTCTGGGTTCGAATTATCGCGGCTTCTTTAGCGGCTGTGGTGATGAGTGCCAGCTTAAGTGGCTGTAGTGCCATCAAATTGGGCTACAACCAACTGCCCGAGATCAGTTCTTGGTGGCTCGACAACTACATCGACTTCACAGACACCCAAGCCGCTCAAACCAAACAAGCACTGAAAAAACTCCAAACTTGGCATCGCAAAGAAGAGCTGCCTCAAATTGCCAATTTGTTGGTTCAAGCCCAAAGCATGGCACCCAACAACATCTCGCAACAGCAAGCTTGCGAGGTGTGGGGCCAGATGGAAAAACGCATTGATGCCGTTGCACAAGAAAGCTCGCGTTTGGCCACACCCATCGTGTTACAGCTGACACCCCGACAACTGCGGCATTTGGAAAAACGATGGGCTGTTAAAAATGAAGATTGGAAAAAAGATTGGGTTCAACCCAGCGCGGAGGATCGTCTGAAAAAACGCCTCGACGCCACAGTCGATCGATTTTCAGATTTTTATGGCGACTTGAATTCAGAGCAAATCAAGTTGCTGCGTCAGCAAATTGAACAATCGCTTTGGTCGCCTGAAGTGGCCATTCAAAACCGCATCAAGCGCCAGCAGTCGCAGTTGGTGGTTTTGCAAAATCTGATTCAAGACGCTCAAAAACCAGGGTTCAATTTGGCACAAGCCGAAAAGACTGTGCTGCAACTGAGCCTGCAAGGCGTCCGCCCCCAAGACCCTGCTTTGCTCAATTTGCAATTGCAACTTGAACAACAAGCGTGCTTGAACTTCTCACAGTTTCACAACACCACCACACCAGCACAGCGCCAAAAAGCGCAACGCAGATTGCGGGCCTATGAAGCAGACGTTCGCGCGCTGATTTGATTTAATTGGGGTCAGATCAACATTAATTTTGTCAATCAGTGAGGGCTGAAGGCAATTAAATTCTTCAGTCCTGAAGGGCTTTCCACATCTCCATGTCGCGCTCTGCCGTCCAAATGCGGGGGTTTTTGATGCCAGAGGCTTCGTCGTAAGCGCGGGTGACATCGAAGGGCAGGCAGTGTTCGTAGATGAACACATGGCCAAACACAGGGTCCATGCTTTTGCGGGTGTGGGCCATGGCGGCCTTTAAATCCATCTTGGCGGCCACGGCTTCTTGACCGGCTTTGTACAAAGTTTCTACCCAGCGCTTGGTGTAGTCCAAGGCTTTGTTCACATCGGCTTGACCCTTCATGGCTTCGCCTCGGCCAGGCACAATGGCTTCGGCTTTTAGAGCGCGCAAAGCTTCCAAAGTGGCAGGCCACTCTTCGAGTTGCGCATCGCCGGTGTAAACACCTGCTTCGTATTCCACCAAGTCGCCCGAGAACAACACTTTTTCTTCTTCCACCCAAGCAATGGTGTCGCCGCGTGTGTGGCCATAGCCAGGGCTCCAGATTTGAACCTTGACGCCGCCTAAGTCGACCACCAATTTACCGGGCACTTCGCCCTTGGTGGCATCACCGCCGCCAATCACCATGGTGGGCCATGTGAGGCCGGGCACTTCTTCGGCACCGCGGAACAAACGAGGGAAGCGCTCCATTTCGCTCTTCATGTCTTGCGCGCCGCGCTCCACGATCAACTCATAAGTGCCTTGGCTGGCAATCACTTCAGTGGCACCTTCAGCAGCATAAGCACTGGCACCCAATACGCGTACAGCGTGGTAGTGCGTGAGCAACACGTACTTGATAGGCTTGTCGCTGATGGTGCGAATTTGCTTGATCAAATCGCGGGCCATGCTGGGCGTGGCCGTGGCATCGCTCACCATGATGAACTTGTCACCAATGATCACGCCCGAGTTGGGATCGCCCTCAGCGGTGTAAGCCCAGCAGTGCTTGCTAAGCTGCTCAAACTTAATGACCTTGTCTGCTAGGTCGGCTTGTGAGGCAAATGCTTTTGTAGGTTGGTTCATGTTCTCTCTCCGGTGAAATTAAAATTAATTGGGGTCAGATCACAATTAATTTGCTTGATTCAAAGTCGCCTGTGAGCGAAGAAATTAATTGTGATCTGACCCCAATTAATTTTCTCGCTGAAGGTGCTAATTCAAACCCTTTTCAAGAAGGACAATGACTTCATCCGCGAAGGCCACATACGAGATGGGGCCGCCAGGGCGAAGCCAGGTAAAGGTCCAATTGATCATACCGAACAACATCATGGTGATGGCCGTTTGATTGCTCGCATTGAGGCGATCGGGGTATGCACGTCGCAAAGCACGGGTGACAGCGGCCACCACATCTCGCTGCCGATTCAAAATGAGTTCGCGCGGTGAAATAGCAGGCGATCCCAAATGATCATCGGGTACATCACTCAAAAACTGCGTGTCATTGAGCAAAGCCACATGCCTTGTAGCCGAGCTTTCGTATTCCTGCAAAAAGGCGCGAATCAACTCATGCAATGCCGCACGGTCGTCTAAATTTCGGCGCTGCGCCGTGGCATCTGTCAACGCAATCAGGGACAACAAACGCTGCGTGTAGCGGTCCATCAGGTCAAACAAGATGGCTTCTTTGCTGTCGTAGTAGTGATACAGCCGCGCTTTGGACGTGCCACACGCCGTGGCTATTTCATTCATGCTGGCAGCAGGGTAACTGCGGACGGCAAAGCACTGTGCCGCTATGTCCAGAATGGCATCGCGTTTGATGTCGTGCGTGGCGGATTTGGGTCTTGCCATAAATTCTCAAATCTTCAGCCCACAGGCCAAACCACACCGTTGTCGTTCAAGATGGCATCGAGCGGCACATCGTGTGGCTCGGGCTCAAAGTCGTCCACATAGCCTTGCGTAAATCCGAGACCCACCGTGAAGGGCTTGGGTTGCAAAGTGGCCAACGTGCGATCGTAAAAACCACCGCCATAACCCAAACGATAACCACCTGCGGTATACCCAACGCATGGCACAAACAGCAAGGTAGGCACGATGATTTCAGTGTCCTTCGGTTTTGGAATGCCATAGGCATCCTCTTCCATAGGACAGCCGGGGTACCACGCATGGAACGTAAGTGTTTTGTTCACTTTGTCGACCACTGGCAAGCCAATACGGCGCAATTGAGACTCACCCGTCAGCTCGCCATCTTCTTTCCAGCGGTGCAGTGCGGGCAAAGGATCAAACTCGCCCTTAATGGGCCAATACGCGCCAATAACCACCTCGGGCCGGCCAAACAACCAAATGCGCATGATGCGCTGAAGGGCATCCACCCGTTCTTGGCGATCTGTCATGTTGAGGCGCGCGTTCAACAAGTCTTTGCGAATTTGTTTTTTGGCTTCTGATTTGTCCATAATCGACCTATGCAATTCACACAGATTTTGACATCGCTTGGGGCTTCCGTCCTCATTTTCTCCTTCATGAACCCCGCCTTGGGTCAAACAAACGCCCAAAACAAGGGGGATGACGTCATTTTGGAGATGAATCAAGCCTTCAAAAAGAACGACAAAAACCAACTCTCACGGCTTTTGCCTAGAGCCAAAGGGCATGTTCTTGAATCATGGGCCGCCTATTGGGAGCTTCGCGTACGCTTGGACCAAGCCAGCGATGCCGAAATTCAGCAATTTTTATCGCAGTACGCCGGCACCTATGCTGAAGATCGTCTTCGCAACGATTGGCTGCTGCAACTGGGCAGGCAACGAGAATGGCGAACTTTTGCGCAAGAGTACCCACGTTTTCGAATGAACGACGACCGCGAAGTCAGATGCTATGCATTGGCAACCGATGGGTTCATCTCCAAACCCGAAACAGCTGCAGAATTGAAGCGGCTTTGGTACGCCTTTCGTGACACAGAAGACGGCTGCACTTATACCGCCGACAAACTTCACGATGAAAAGAAAATTGATGCACTGGACATTTGGCGCAAAGCCCGCTTGGCCATGGACAACAACCGCCCACGCGCGGCGCAATTGGCGCTGAACATTGAATCCAACGAACTCGGCAAACAAGCCATCTTGATTCAAGCCGATCCACAAAAATATTTAGACAAACGCATTTTGGCCATTACCAAAAAGCGCAAAGAACTTTCTGTCCTCGCCCTGATTCGCGTCGCCAACACCGACCCCGACAAAGCGGCACAGTTGCTCGAGAAAAAATGGGGCCTGATGCTCACCAAAGAAGAGCACAACTGGGTATGGGCTGTCATTGGCAAACAAGCTGCGCAAAAGCTCCAAGACAATGCGCACAGCTACTTCAACAAAGTCGGCCGCAATCAAGATTTGAATGACGATTTGCTCATTTGGAAAACGCGTGCTGCGCTTCGTCAAGGCGACTGGAAGGCCGTGGTGGCCAGCATTGACGCCATGGAGGGCGCCAAGCAAGATCCCACTTGGATTTACTGGAAAGCGCGAGGCCAACTGGCGCTTCACAAAACACCCACCGACCCGCAACGCGCAGAGGCCATGACAGCCCTACAAAACATTGCCAGTGTGAAAGGTTTCTACGAGCAATTGGCGCTTGAAGAACTGGGACAGCCCATCACAGCACCTGCCAAGCCAGCGGCTTTAACAGCTCAAGAAAAATCGGAAGCTGCACAAAATGCGGGGCTTCAACGCGCTTTGTACGCTTTGAGTTTGGGCTTGCGCTCTGAAGGCAATCGCGAGTGGAACTACACCACCAATTTGCACACACCAGGCGGCATGAGTGAGCGCGAATTATTGGCTGCCGCAGACTTGGCCTGTAGCAAGCAAGTTTGGGATCGTTGTATCAACACCAGCGACAGAACGAAGACACAAATCGATTTTGATCAGCGCTTTCCAATGCCGCTCAAAGACACTGTTTTGCGTAAATCAAAAGAGGTGCAACTCGATCCTGCTTATGTCTACGGCCTGATTCGTCAGGAGAGTCGTTTCATCATGGATGCGAAGTCGGTGGTGGGCGCTTCGGGTTTGATGCAGGTGATGCCGGCCACTGCCAAGTGGACTGCCAAAAAGATTGGTTTGACTAATTTCCAGTTGCCGCAGCTCAATGAACATGAGACCAATGTGGCGATTGGCACGGGCTATTTAAAGTTGGTGTTGGATGATTTTGATGGCTCGATGCCTTTGGCTGCAGCGGCTTATAACGCGGGTCCTAGCAGGTCACGCAATTGGCGCAAGGGTCCTGTCTTGGAGGCCGCCATTTGGGCAGAAAATATTCCTTTCACAGAGACGCGGGACTATGTGAAAAAAGTGTTGTCCAATACGACAAATTACGCGGCCATCATCACTGGACAACCGCAATCTCTGAAAGCTCGTTTAGGGACTGTTGGCCCTCGAAACGCTCAAGCTGCTGAAGAGAACACTGACTTACCTTGAGAGAGCAGTTGGAAGAATAGAGAGAGGGTCTTCCCAATAAATGGGGTCAGATCAACATTAATTTCCAATCAAAGGAGCTAAAGGCTAGCCTTTAGCCCCTTCGATTGACCAAATTAATGTTGATCTGACCCCATTTATTCACGCCAGCAACTTGTCTAAGTTGCTAGAAATCTTCTCTTCAATCTTGTCTTTAAAAGACGCCATCAAAAAGCCCAACTCCAACTTCATGCTGAGCTGAGTGGCTGTGACACACAAGTGACCAGAAGCACCCGCGCGCTCGAAGTTCAAGCGGTCTTGTACTTCGCCTTTTTCGTTCGTTTCGTTGGCCACATAAGTGCAGTCCATGCCCCAATCTGCCTCTGCTTCTTTTTGCCACTGAGCGGCTACGGCACGGGCTTTTTCCATGCCTAAAGTGTGATCGCGTTGGATAAAAATTTCAGCCATTTCTTCAAGCTTTCTTCAAGAGTGCCACTTCAACTTGGCAATCGTAAAACACAGGGGCACGACCTAAGTCAGTGAGCAATTGACTGGTCACTTCGTTGACATTGGTGCCATTCAGGCCCATCTTGCGCCACCAAATGCCCAAGCCATTCACAACCCCTGGGCGCGCACGCGACGTGACGTCGGCTTTGCAATGGTATTCGCCGCGGTCGTTAAACACCTTGACGGTGTCGCCTGTGGCAATGCCACGTGCAGACGCATCTTCAAAACAAATTTCAATGAGAGGCTCTTTTTCAATGGCGCGCAAACTTTCGACGTTCACAAAAGAGGAGTTCAAAAAATTGCGCGCAGGTGGCGAAATCATGGCCAAAGGGTAGCGATGGCCAGCCACAGGCACTTCGTAATTGGGAATGTGATTTGGCAAAGGGTCCAATCCTTGCGCTGCCAATCTATCGCTCACAAATTCACACCGGCCTGAAGGTGTTGCAAAACCACCTTCTGCAAACGGCGCATCGGGCACTGGCATGGACACAAAGCCCACGTCCAGCAAGGCTTGAAAGTCAACATCTGAACCCACCGCAGTGCGGCACATGCTGAGATCGTCTTCGCTAAAGCACGCCTCGGTGTACCCCATGGCCTTGGCCAGCAAGCGGAATATTTCGCTGTTGGATTTGGCTTGCCCCACTGGCGCAATGGCGGGTCGGTTCAGCAGCACATCGGTGTGGCCATAGCTACCTTGCACATCCCAGTGTTCGAGCTGGGTGGTGGCAGGTAAGACATAGTCGGCGTAATCGGCGGTGTCGGTCTGAAAATGTTCCATCACCACGGTAAACAAGTCTTCGCGCAAAAAGCCCTGCACCACTTTGCCCGATTGCGGCGCAATGGCCACGGGGTTGCTGTTGTAGACCAACAGGGCTTTGACTTGCGGGCCCCATTCTTGACTGCCAGGGTGATTCAAGTCGTTGCCAATGGTGGTCATGTTGAGCATGCGCGGCTTGCGCTCACCCAACAAATCAGGACGGTGCAAGTCTTTTTTGTTCACCTTGAAATTGCTGGAGCTGCTGAGCAACAAGCCCCCTGCTCTGTCGCGCCAAGCGCCCGTGAGTGCTGGCAAACATGCAATGGCGCGAACCGCATTGGCGCCACCTTTCACGCGTTGCATGCCGTAGTTCAAACGGATGGCTGCTTTGGGCGTGGTGCCCCAGTCTTTGGCCAGGGCACGTATCAATTCTTCATCGACACCGCACACTTCTGCTGCACGGCCCAAGGTCCAGGTCATGGCGCGTTCGCGCAATTCAGCCCAGCCGAGGGTGTACTTCTCAATGTAATCTTGATCTAGCCAATCGTTCACCACCAACTCGCGCATGATGGCAAACGCCAGGGCTGCGTCGGTACCAGGCCGAATCGGCAAATGCACGTGGCATTTTTCTGCGGTTTCACTGTGGCGCGGGTCGATGCAAATCAACTTGGCACCGTTGCGTTTGGCATCTTGCGCGCGGCGCCAAAAATGCACATTGCTGGTAATCGAATTGCTGCCCCAAATCACGATCAACTTGGATTCAGAGAAGAACTCGGTCTTCATGCCGAGCTTGCCGCCCAGCGTGTAGACCAAGCCTTCACCACCCGCCGAAGCACAAATGGTGCGGTCGAGCAAAGATGCGCCCATCTTGTTGAAAAAACGTGTCGCCATGGCCTCACTTTGCACCCAGCCCATGGTGCCTGCATAGCTGTAGGGCAAAACGGCTTCAGGATTCTCTGAAGCAATGGCCTTGAGGCGCGCAGCGATGTCTTGAATCGCCTCCTCCCATGTCACCTGCACAAACTTGCCAGCGCCCTTAGGGCCGCTGCGCTTGAGGGGATACATCAAGCGCTCGGGACTGTAAGTTCGCTCCGTATAACGCGACACTTTGGTGCACAACACACCTTGGGTGTGCTTGTGATCGGGGTTGCCTTGCACCTTCACGGCGCGCCCGTTTTCGACCGTGGTGAGCAAGGCACAGGTATCGGGACAGTCGTGCGGGCACAGACCACGCACTACGGCATTGTTTTCAAGCACTGAATTTGTCATGGCTTCATTCTAAAAGGGTATTTTTGGGGATAACCCTGAAAGGAAATGTCCCCCAAGTGCAAATGGGTTGTAGCGCAATGGCACGACTCTCGCTAGACTGTGGTTATGAAAATCATCGACTCCATCCTTACAGACGCGGCCAGCATTGCGGCCATTCGCAAAGACATTCACGCCCACCCCGAGCTGTGCTTCCAAGAAGTGCGCACAGCCGATGTGGTGGCCAAGCAATTGACTGACTGGGGCATCCCCATTCACCGCGGCATGGGCACCACCGGCGTCATTGGCATTGTGCACGGCCGTGATGGTGGTGCATGCGGCCGCGGCGTCGGTTTGCGCGCCGACATGGACGCCCTGCCCATGCAAGAGTTCAACACGTTTTCGCATGCCAGTAAGCACGAAGGCAAGATGCATGCGTGCGGTCACGATGGCCACACGGCCATGCTGTTGGCAGCAGCCAAGCATTTCTCCAAGCACCGCGACTTTGACGGTACCGTTTACTTAATTTTCCAGCCTGCCGAAGAAGGCGGCGGCGGCGCCCGCGAAATGATCAAAGACGGCATGTTCGACAAGTTCCCCATGCAAGCCGTGTTTGGCATGCACAACTGGCCTGGCGCGCAAGTGGGCACCTTTGCTGTCAGCCCAGGCCCCGTCATGGCGTCTAGCAACGAGTTCAAAATCACCATTCGCGGCAAGGGCAGCCACGCAGCCCTGCCTCACAATGGCATCGACCCCGTGCCCGTGGCCTGCCAATTGGTGCAAGCCTTCCAAACCATCATCACGCGCAACAAAAAACCTGTCGATGCCGGCGTCATCTCGGTCACCATGATTCATGCAGGCGAAGCCACCAATGTGGTGCCCGATTTCTGCGTTATTCAAGGCACCGTGCGCACCTTCACCATCGAAGTGCTTGACCTCATTGAAAACCGCATGAAGCAAATCACTGAAAACCTGTGCGCTGCTTTCGATGCCAAACCCGAATTCCATTTCAACCGCAACTATCCGCCCACCATCAACAGCGCGACAGAAGCAGAATTTGCGCGCAAAGTGATGGAAGGCATTGTGGGCAAAGACAATGTGCAAGTGCAAGAACCCACCATGGGCGCTGAAGACTTCTCGTTCATGTTGCAAGCCAAACCCGGCGCCTATTGCTTCATTGCCAATGGCGATGGCACACACCGCGAAATGGGCCATGGCGCAGGTCCTTGCACCTTGCACAACCCCAGCTACGACTTCAACGACGACCTGATCCCCTTGGGCGGCACCTATTGGGTTGAATTGGCCACACAATGGTTGGCCAACCCAACACAAAAGTAACGCGCAACTTAACCCTACTGTCGTTCGTCAACTGAACCCTTCTCATTTTGTTTCACCCACTTGAAGCCCTTCGGGGCTTCATTCATTTGGACACTCCATGACAAACATCCAAGCCGCATTTTCAAAAACTTATGCCGAAGCGCGCCAAAAGTTTTTAAGCGCTGCGCAAAAAGCGGGCCTGCAAGTCGAGTCCCATGTCCACCCAGAAAAAGGCCGTGAGGGCGAAGAGCTTGCCATGGACGTGGTGCGTGAAGGCCCCGCCGATGCCAAACATGTGCTGCTGGTCAGCAGTGCCTGCCACGGCGTTGAAGGCTATTGCGGCAGTGGCGTTCAAATTGATGCGCTTCAAAACGCCGAATGGCATGAAGCTGTTGCCCAAAGTGGCGTGGCCGTGGTCTATGTGCATGCGCTGAACCCCCACGGCTTCTCGCATGTGCGCCGTGTGACGCAAGAAAACGTCGACCTCAATCGCAACTTCCACGACTTCAGCAAGCCCCTCCCCGAGAATCCCGCTTACAAAGAAATTCAGCACCTGTTGCTGCCAGAAGTTTGGCCGCCGACCCAAGACAATGTACAAGCCACCCTGCAATACATTGCAGAGCACGGCATGCCCAAGCTCCAGGCGGCTGTTTCTCAAGGCCAGCACCATGACCCGCAAGGCCTGTTCTTTGGCGGCCAAGCGCCAACCTGGAGCAACCAAACCATTCGCAAAGTCTTGCGACAGCATGGCGGGCGCGCCCAAAAATTTGCATGGATCGATTTGCACACAGGCCTCGGCCCCAGTGGTGTGGGCGAACGCATTTATGCCGGTGCCAACGATGCGGCGGCCATTGCACGGGCGCGCCAATGGTGGGGCCCTGGCATTACCTCGATCTACGATGGCAGCTCGTCATCTGCTTTCCTCACCGGACTCATGTGGATGTCGGTGCAAGACGAATGCCCACAAGCCGAACACACAGGCATTGCTCTGGAGTACGGCACCTTGCCTCCCAATGAAATGCTCTTGGCCCTCAGGGCCGACCATTGGCTGCACCTTCACCCTGAAGCACCCGAGGCATTGAAGCAAAGCATCAAGGCGCAAATTTTTCAAGCCTTCTACACCGACACCGATGTCTGGCGTGAGCAAATCATCACGCAGGCGCGTGAAGCCATGCAACAAGCTGTGCAGGCTTTGTCATGAGGAGCCTCACACCGCGCGTTTTGATACTGGGCGGCACGGGTTTTGTCGGTCGCCATGTTTGCGAAAAACTCACCCGTCTTGGGTGCAGCATGACTGTCATCACCCGCCGCGCCAGCCAAGCCGCAGCAATTCAAAATTTACCGCGTGTGAGGGTGCTTGAAGGAGACGTCTACAAAGCGGCTTTTTTGGCGCAATGCATGGCACAGCACGATGTGGTGATCAATCTGATTGCCATCTTGCACGGTTCTGAACAAGCTTTTGACAAAGCACACGTACAGTTGCCCACAATCATTGCTCAGGCCTGCCAACAAAGTGGCCTCAAGCGCCTGATTCACATCAGCGCATTGGGTGCCAGCCTAGAGGGCCCTTCGCTTTATCAGCGCAGCAAAGCCCAAGGTGAAGCAGTGTTGCACCAAGCAGGTTTAGATTTAACCATCCTGCAACCCAGCGTCATCTTTGGCGCCAACGACAAGTTCCTGAATTTGTTTGCACAATTGCAGCAAATTGCCCCAGTTGTGCCCTTGGCTGGCGCCAACACGCGCTTTCAAGCGGTCTGGGTGGAAGATGTGGCTGCCGCTGTGGCGCACTGCGTCATGAACGCCAGCACAGCCGGCCACACCTATGAAATTTGCGGCCCCGACATTTGGACTCTGAAAGAATTGGTACAAAAGTCTGGCCAATGGGCAGGCGTGCGAGGCGGCAAAGGTCGCTGGGTCTTTGGCATTCCGCATGCCTTGGCTTCGGTACAGGCCTTCCTGATGGAATTGGCGCCCGGTCAGCCCGTCATGAGCCGCGACAACTTGCGCTCGATGCAAGTCGACAACATTGCTTCTGGCAAGGCCTTAGGTCTTCAAGACCTGAACATTCAAGCCAGCAGTGTCAACAGCATTGCCCCAGGCTATTTGGGCCACAAGGGTGCTTGCACTAAACTGGATGTTTTCCGCGCCAAAGGACGTCCATGAAACTCTACATCGCCAACAAAAATTACTCCTCATGGTCTATGCGGCCTGGGGTGATGCTCAAACAAGCCGGTATTGCGCACGAAGAAGTGATGGTGCGCTTTGATGGTTTTGATGCGCAGTCCCAGTTCAAGCAAACCTTGAAAGACATCAACCCAGTGGGCAAAGTGCCTGTGTTGGTGGACGGCGACATTGTGGTCTGGGACACCTTGGCCATTGCCGAATATGTGGCCGAAAAATTCCCTGAAAAAAAGCTTTGGCCCACAGCCGTTGCCGACCGCGCACGTGCCCGTAGCATCTGCGCCGAAATGCACAGTGGCTTCATGGGCATCCGCAGTGCCTGCCCCATGAACATCGACGCTTACTTGCCCGAGATTGGCGCTGTGGCCATGCGCGACAAAGAAGCTTTGCGACAAGACTTGAAACGCATCGACAGTTTGTTTTCATCACTCTTGAAGCAACACAAGGGCCCCATGCTGTTTGGTGAGTTCACCATTCCCGATGCTTACTTTGCACCGGTGGTGATGCGCATCAAAACTTACGCATTGCCTGTGTCTGCAGAAACGCAAGCCTACATGGACCGCTTGTGCGCCATGCCTGGCGTCAAGGCCTGGATAGATGCCGCTTTGGCCGAAAAAGACTTCATTGACATTGAAGAGCCTTTCCGCACCAAGCCTTGAAGTTGCTTGCTTGCATGTCATCAAAACTTTGCGCGCCGTCTTGATATAAAGCACAGCATGACGATGCAAATTTTCAGTGTGGGCGGTGCGATTCGCGATGCCCTGCTTCACCAACCCGTCAAAGACAAAGACTGGGTGGTGGTGGGCGCTACGCCTTCGCAAATGACAGAGCAGGGTTATCAAACCGTTGGCAAAGATTTTCCAGTGTTTTTGCATCCCTCATCGCGCGAAGAATATGCCTTGGCCCGCACCGAACGCAAAACAGCGCCAGGCTACAAAGGCTTTGTGGTGCATGCCTCGCCAGAGGTCACCCTTGAAGAAGACTTGGCCAGGCGGGATCTCACCATCAATGCCATGGCCCTGCCAGAGGCCCACTCAGGCTACTTGGCTCAAGCGCACGCAGCGCCCTCTTCCCAAGCCTTTGAAGCCATCTTTGTGGCCCACGGCATTGACCCGTATCACGGTTTGCAAGATCTGAAATCGAAAACGCTGAGGCACGTCACTTCTGCTTTTCGCGAAGACCCTGTTCGAATCTTGCGACTTGCCAGATTTGCAGCGCGCTTTCCAGACTTCAGCATTGCGCCGGAAACGGCAGCGCTCATGCAAGAGATGGTGCAGGCGGGCGAGGTTGCCCACTTGGTCCCCGAACGCGTGTGGCAAGAATTGGCCAAGGGCCTCATGACAGACAAACCGTCTCGCATGTTTGAAGTGCTCAAAGACTGTGGTGCTTTGAAGGTGCTGCTGCCTGAAGTTCATGCTTTGTGGGGCGTGCCGCAGCGTGCCGAATACCACCCCGAAATTGACACGGGTGAGCACCTCATGATGGTGCTCGACATGAGCGCGCAACTCAATGCGTCCTTGCCTGTGCGCGTGGCCTGCCTCATGCACGATTTGGGCAAAGGCAACACGCCTCAAAGTGAATGGCCTCGTCACATCGCCCACGAACAACGCAGTGCCAAATTACTCAAACAAGTGTGTGAGCGATTGCGCGTGCCGGTGGAATGCAAAGAATTGGCTGATGTGGTGGCGCGTGAGCACGGCAACATTCATCGCAGCCAAGACCTCAATGCGGCTGCCTTGATGCGATTGCTAGAACGTTGTGATGCCATTCGAAAGCCAGAGCGATGGCCCGATATTTTGTTGGCGTGTGAATGCGATGCCAGAGGGCGGCTGGGTTTTGAAAACACAGCGTATGCGCCTACTCATCGTTTGCTCAAAGTATTGCAAGCCGCACAGTCGGTGGTCACCGCCGACATTGCTTCAGAGGCGCAAAAACAGTGCCTCTCGGGCCCTGCAGTTGGCGAAAAAATTCATCAAGCCAGAGTGAGTGCCATTGACCTGTTGAAGGTCTAGGCACTTAGGTAAACGCCCACTTGGGGCGCTTCACTCAGTGCACACGTTCAATTAACGTGAAGGTGTGCGAGGCGTGCGAGGCGCTGCCGGTGGACGGCCTGCCAAGTGACGGAAACTGATACGGCCTTTGGTGAGGTCGTAAGGTGACAACTCAAGCGTGACGCGGTCTCCCGCCAAAATGCGAATGTGGTTCTTGCGCATCTTGCCTGCTGAGTAAGCGATCAACTGGTGTCCGTTGTCCAAGGTCACACGAAAACGTGTGTCAGGTAAAACCTCGTTCACAACGCCCATCTGTTCGATCAAATCTTCTTTCGCCATTTTTTCCTTTCAGGTTCTCTGGGGGGTTCAGTGGGCTTGCGTGGTGGCGCGAACCCAATCCAAACCTTGTGCCAACGAAAAGTTGGCCGCAGCATCGCGGGTGGCGAAGTCATTGGTAAAACACATCACCCGATCGGTACTGGCACTGCCACGTCCACTGGCCACTGACACCTGAGCCGCAAAGCGACCACAAGGCAGCGCACGCGGACAAGCGGCGATGCGGTATTTTCCCACGGTGACGGGGGTATTTTCAAAAGTAATCGTATGAATCATCTAATAAGCTAAAAAATTGGTGTGTACAGAGCAACACATTGGACGCCTGCATTGGGCTTAAACGCCTTGCAAATGCATCCAATTGGCCTGGTAAGTGCCCTGTTGGGGCACAAAAAAAAGGGGGAAGCGTGAAATCAAACCCACCCGTGCTTGGGGGTGCGCCGCTCTTCTGCATGGGTCTTCATACGAGAAATGAAGCAATTTGCAGGGACCGCGCTTGTCGTGATGGCCTTTGATTCGATGTCAAAGACTTTCAACGAACCCGAACTGTAACACAAATGTTTTAAAAGTTGGATTTTTTTACAAGAGCTTGGTTAGCAAGCTCAAGACAAAGCTCAAAAGCAAGGTGCTGGTGAAGGGAATAAACCATTCGCGGCCAAACAACTTGAAGTGAAAATCTCCAGGCAATTTGCCCAAGCCAAGCTTTTCCAGCCATGGCCTCACCCAGCTGATCAACAGCAGGGCCAAAAAAACCACAATAAGCCAGCGAAGCATGTATTGAAGCGCCCGTTACAAGCGATGGCTGCGGTCGCCCGCCGCAAAGCCTTGGGCCTGCCAATGATCCTGTGTGGCAAAGCCCACCACCTTGAACAGCTCACCCATCTCATGCTCACTGATGAGTTTCATGGCCTGCGCACGTTCAGGCAAAGGGGCCTCTGACATCCTCTCGGCCAAACCCAAATTCAACAAAAACCGCGCTTGGCTGGTGTAACCCAAGACCTGCAATCCGGCCTCTTGGCCAGCCAACGCAATGCCCGTGAAGTTGACATGCGCGGTGATGTCCTTCAAGCCTACGGCCGCTAAGGGATTGGCATCGGCCTTGTGCGCTTGGTGGCACATCACGGTGCCCATGTGTCGCTCGGGGTGAAAAAACTCTGACTCTGGAAAACCGTAATCCATGAAAAATGCCGCGCCACCCTTTTCACTGGCCAGCAGCCGCTCGGCCAGGCTGGCCACAAAGGCCTCGCCTTGGGGCTGAATTTCGGTCAGATAGTCGTGATCGCCCAAAGGCTCTAAAGGGGGTTTCAATTCAGTTGGCCGGTCTTCCCATGCCAGACCATCGGGGTGAGTTGCCACATCGGCCACCACCACGCCCCTCTCGTGCCAGACGCCTTGAATGCGATTCAACAGCTTCACAGGCATCGCATCGAGCACTTCGTTGCCCACCACCACGCCCTGGAGTGTGTCTGGCCAGTGACTCAGCCAGTGCACTTGGTTGCCAAACTCGGCCAGTTTGGCTTGTTGCCTAGCCTTAAGGGTGCTCGACAAGTCCATGATGTTGTAACGTTTGATGGGGCAGCCCAATCGCTTCAGTTCACTTAGCAATTGATGCGCCAAAGCGCCACTGCCCGCCCCAAACTCCCACACCTCATCGGTGCCAGTTGCCTTCAACGCCTCAGCCACCTGCTGGGCCAAAGCCGCCCCAAACAAGGGTGACAACTCGGGTGCCGTCACAAAATCGCTGCCCGACTGGGGCATGGTGCCAAATTTGGGCTGCTGATTGGCGTAATAGCCCAAGCCCGGCTCGTACAGGGCCATGGCCATGAACTGATCAAACGGCAGCCAGCCTTGGGCCGCCAAAATGGCCTTGTGCACCCGCTCGAGCATGGCGGTCGTTAAACTATGCGCTTCTGTCATCACCCCGATTGTCCCCGAATGTCGACGCCTTTTTCTTCTGGCACGCAAGCGCCCCCTTTAACGGCCCTGGTCACAGGCGCCGGTAAACGCTTGGGCCGCGAAATCGCCTTAGGACTTGCCACAGCAGGTTGGCGCGTCGCCATTCATTACAGAAGCTCTGAAGCAGAGGCATTGGAAACAGCCAAAGCGTGTTTGGCTTTGAACCCTGCCACCCAAACATTGAACCCACAATCCTTTGTGTTCAAAGCCGATTTGGCAGACGAACACGCGACACGCCAATTGCTGCCGCAAGTTGTGAAGCAATTTGGCCGTGTCGATGGTGTGGTCAACAGTGCCGCTTTGTTTGAACACGACGACGTGCAAAGCTTCAGCTACGCCCTCATGGCACAGCACTGGGCCAGCAACACAGGTGCAGCCATTGTGTTGGCGCAAGCCCTCCATCAGCATTGCCAAGCACGTGGAGGACAAGCCGCAGAGGCTGTGGTCGTCAACATGCTCGATCAAAAGTTGTGGAATCCCAACCCCGATTTTTTAAGTTACACCTTGTCAAAAGCAGCACTGGAAGCCGCCAACACTTTGTTGGCTCAAGCTCTGGCGCCACTGGTGCGCGTGGTGGGCGTAGCGCCTGGCCTCACCCTCACCAGCCACATGTTGGACGACGACAAGTTTCAGCAACTGCACAAACTCAGTCCTTTGGGCCGATCTTCTTCTGTGGAAGATGTGGTCAGCACCGTGGTCTTTGCCATGCACAACCGCGCCATCACGGGCACCACCTTGTTGGTTGACGGTGGCCAGCACTTGATGAAATTCGAGCGCGATTTTTCTTTGATGTGAGCACACCATGACGGCCACCCCAACAGTCACCTCCGCTGCCACCAATGGCAACCAAACTCTCACGCTGACCGGTCTGCGCTTTGATGCCAATTTGGGCATCTTGGAACACGAAAAAACCGCGCCGCAGCCCATTCAAGTGGACGCCGAACTCAATCTTGGCCCCCAACCTTTGCTGCCGCGCGACGACGACATCAGCAATGTGCTGGACTATCGAAAGGTGCGCAAAATCATCATCGATGAATGCACTGCCGAGCACGTTAACTTGCTTGAAAGCCTCATCGGCAAACTCTCGCACCGCCTCATGCAATTGCATGGTGTCAAAGGCGTGCGCGTCAAGATTGCCAAACTCGAAATTTTTGAAGATTGCGAAGTTGCCATTCGCATGGAAACAGGACAATGGTGAACCCATGAATGCACCCACCCAAAACAGCTGGTTAGAAGCCGTGGCCGACGACGCCGACGCGTTGGCCGAACAAGCCGAGCAAAAAGCCAAGGCCATCAAAATTGAACGCGAAACGCACAAGCTCGAAAAACGCTTGTGCCGTCAGGTGGGTCAAGCCATCAGCGAGTTCAACATGATTGAAGAAGGCGATCGCATCATGGTGTGCATGTCGGGTGGCAAAGACAGCTACGGCATGCTCGACATCTTGATGAAAATGAAACAACGCGCCCCCGTTGATTTCGAATTGATCGCCGTCAACTTGGACCAAAAGCAACCTGGCTTTCCTGCAGAAATTTTGCCAGCCTACCTGGGTCAATTAGGCATTCCGTTTCACATCGAGACGCAAGACACCTATTCCATCGTGAAGGACAAAATTCCCGAAGGCAAAACCATGTGCAGTTTGTGCAGTCGTTTGCGCCGCGGTATTTTGTACAAAGTGGCAGGCCAACTCAAATGCAATAAGTTAGCTTTGGGCCATCACCGCGATGACATGCTGCAAACCTTTTTCCTCAACATGTTCTTTGGCGGCAAACTCAAAGGCATGCCGCCCAAGTTGTTGAGCGACAACGGCGAGTTCATGGTGATTCGCCCTCTGGCCCACGTGGCCGAAGCCGATTTATCGCGCTGGGCCGAGCACCGTCAATTCCCCATCATTCCTTGTACCTTGTGCGGTAGCCAAGAGAACTTGCAGCGCAAACAAATTGGCAACATGATTCGGGACTGGCAGAAAAAATACCCTGGCCGCATTGAGAATATGTTTGCAGCCTTGCAAAACGTGGTGCCCTCCCATTTGATGGACGCCCAATTACACGACTTTAAAAATCTTCAAATCACTGGCAAGCCCGATCCAGAAGGCGACAAAGCATTTGACGAAGAAAGCTTTGAAGCGCCCAATGTGATGGCCAGCTTGCAAGGTGTGCAGGTGGTTCAACTTTGATCCAACGGGGGCGCTCATGAATCTGCCAACCATTTCTCAAACCCTGAAGCGTCGCATGCTGCTGGTCTTGGCTGCGGGTGTGTTGTTACTCAGTGCCTGCACCAACGTGCGCATCATTGAAAGTCAAGTGCAAACTTCGCCGCAGTGGAAAACACCCGCACCTGCTAAAGCATTTTTCCGATGGGACCGTTTGCCAGCCGACGCCAACAATCCGCAAGCCGGCTGGGCTGAAGTTCAACTCGAACAGGCCTTGGCACCTTTGGGTTGGACACGCAACGACATCGAAGCGCAATACAGCGTATGGGTGGGTGTTCGCACGGCAGAATTTATTGCCGACCCTTGGGGCCGACCTGTTCGCAGTCCGTGGGCTAATCATTTGCAGATCAGTGTGGGGACTGGCTTTAGGCATTCAGGGGTAGGCGTTGGCGTGGGCATGTCCCCCTTCAGACGCAACGGTTTTCCACCGCCATCAGGCTATGCCCAAGAGGTAAGTGTCATCATTCGCGACCTCAACACCAGCAGTGTGGTTTACCAAACCAAAGCCACTCACGAAGGCCCTTGGCAAGACCATGCCAACATTTTGCAGACCATGATGTTTGCAGCGCTTCAAGGATTTCCCAATCCGCAAGTGCTCAATCGCCGTGTTGACAGCACCATCTCACGCTAACTTTTTGCATGCAAGCTACTCGAATTCTGGCCATTCGCCATGGTGAAACCGCGTGGAACGTGGACACACGCATCCAAGGCCATTTAGACATTCCGCTTAATGACAAAGGTCGTTGGCAGGCTGAGCAACTGGCCAAAACTTTGGCTGCACAAGATAGCCTGCACGCTGTGTACACAAGTGATTTGCAACGCGCACATCAAACAGCAACTGCGGTAGCTGTTCAACAAGGTTTAGAGGCTGTCAGCCACCCAGGTCTGCGCGAGCGTGGTTTTGGCGCGTTTGAAGGCAAAACCTTTGCTGAAATTGAACAAGACTTGCCTGAAGATTCAATGAAGTGGCGCAAGCGCGATCCTCATTGGACACCACCCAATGGCGGTGAATCTTTGGTCATGCTGGAGCAGCGCATTCGTCAAACTTTGAATGAGTTGGCGGCCAAGCACATGGGTCAGCACATTGCCTTGTTTGCACACGGCGGCGTGATGGACATCTTGTACCGCATTGCCACGCAGCAAGATTTGCAAGCACCGCGTACTTGGTCACTCACCAATACCGCCATCAATCGCTTGTTGTGGACGCCCGAGAGCGTGACCCTGGTGGGTTGGGCCGACACATCGCATTTGGGCGAAGACTCGCGCGATGAGTACTGAACTGTGACGGTTCAGCGTCTTTATTCTTGAGTGAAGCTTTTCGGCGGTGTTACGCCTAAGTGTCGGTAAGCTGCCAATGTCGCAATTCTGCCGCGTGGCGTTCTTTGCAAGAAACCTTGTTGAATCAGGTACGGTTCAATCACATCTTCAATGGTGTCGCGCTCTTCGCCAATGCTGGCGGCAATGTTGTCAAGGCCCACAGGCCCACCATCAAAGCGGTGGATAACGGCTTCGAGTAACTTGCGGTCCATCAAATCGAAACCTTCGGGATCGACGTCGAGCATGGCCAATGCGCGTTTGGCAATGTCGTGTGTGATGTGGCCCACGCCTTTGACATCGGCGTAATCGCGAACGCGCCTCAGCAAGCGGTTGGCAATGCGCGGTGTACCCCGCGAGCGTTTGGCAATTTCCTCACCACCGGCCGCGTCCATGGGCGCTTTAAGCAGGCTGGCACTGCGCTTGACAATGCGCGCCAATTCTTCGGGCGTGTAAAACTCAAGGCGCGACACAATGCCAAAACGGTCACGCAATGGGTTGGTGAGCATGCCTGCGCGGGTGGTGGCACCCACCAAAGTGAAGGGCTGCAAATCGAGCTTGATGCTGCGTGCTGCGGGACCTTCACCAATCATGATGTCGATTTGGTAATCTTCTAGGGCGGGGTACAAAATCTCTTCCACCACGGGTGACAAGCGATGAATCTCGTCAATGAACAGCACATCGTTCTTTTCCAAATTGGTGAGCAGTGCGGCCAAGTCTTTGGGCTTCTCCAGCACTGGGCCACTGGTTTGACGCAGGTTCACACCCAGCTCAGCGGCAATGATGTGGCTCAAGGTAGTCTTGCCCAAACCTGGCGGGCCAAACAACAATACGTGGTCTAAAGGCTCACCGCGCATTTTGGCCGCGCCAATGAAAATTTCGAGCTGCTCGCGCACCTTGGCTTGACCCACATAGTCGTCTAGCAACTTGGGGCGCAGGGCGCGTTCAATGGCTTCTTCTTGGGGCGTTTCGGGCGTGGCGTCTACCATGCGAGCGCCGGCAATGGCCTCAGCCGTGGCGGGACTTTTGCGCGCGCTGGGTTTCTTGCCTGTGCCATCGCCAAAATCGGCGCCAAAGTCGTCGGTTTGAATGCTCATGTTGTCAGTTTATTTGGCCAAGGCCTTGAGTGCCATTTTGATACCGTCGCTCACACCAACATCGGGGGGCAGAGATTTGAGGGCCAAAGCAGCTTCTTTGTCACTGTAGCCCAAAGCCACCAGGGCTTGCAAAATGTCGCTGGCGTGGTCGTGTGAAGTGCTGCCCGTGGTGAGCAAGTCGGCGCCCAGTTTGCCTTTGAGTTCTAGCAGCAAACGCTCGGCGGTTTTCTTGCCAATGCCGGGTACCTTGACCAAGCGACCGGATTCTTGTTGGGTGATGGCTTGCGCCAAATCGGCCACGCCCATGCCAGAGAGCACGCTCAATGCGGTGCGCGGGCCTACGCCAGAAATTTTGATCAACTGCCTAAAAGCCGCACGCTCTTCTACCGTGGCAAAGCCGTAGAGCAACTGCGCATCTTCTCTAACCACAAAATGCGTGAGCAACTTGACCTTCTCGCCCAAGGCGGGCAAGTTGTAAAAGGTGCTCATAGGCACACTCACCTCATAGCCTACGCCATGGCAATCCACCATCACTTCAGGTGGGTTTTTGTCGATCAAAGTGCCTGTTAACTGACCAATCATGGCGTACCGTTCTTCTTCATCAGATAAGTGCCTATCATTAGGGGTATAGGGAGATTATCAGCTTGATTGTCAGACACAACTTCACGCCGCACAACAATACCCGCATGACGCATCTTTGCGGCCCCATGGACGCTCATTTGCGCACCATCGAGGCCGGTCTGCAGGTCAAAATTGCCCATCGGCACGAGCAATTCAAGATTGACGGCCCCAAAGCCAAGGCCAACCAAGCGCTCGAGTTGCTGCAAGCTCTTTACGAGATGGCCGATCGGCCCATCAAGGAAGATTCGCTGCAGCTCATGATGGCCGGCGACCCCGAGGTGGCCAACAACCCCGACGTGCCCACGCTGCAAACCCGCCGCGCCGACCTCAAAGCCCGCACGCCCGTGCAAGCTTTGTACATGGAAAACATTGCCACGCACGACATTACGTTTGGTATTGGCCCTGCCGGCACTGGCAAAACCTACTTGGCCGTGGCCAGTGCTGTGGACGCGTTAGAGCGCGCCAGCGTGCAGCGCATTGTTTTGACGCGTCCTGCGGTGGAAGCAGGCGAACGTTTAGGTTTCTTGCCTGGCGATTTGTCGCAAAAAGTCGATCCCTATTTGCGTCCACTTTATGACGCGCTTTACGACCTGATGGGCTATGACAAAGTGCAAAAAGCCTTTGAGCGCAATGCCATTGAAATTGCACCATTGGCTTTTATGCGCGGTCGTACCTTAAACAACGCCTTTGTGATTTTGGACGAGGCGCAAAACACCACGCCCGAGCAAATGAAAATGTTCCTCACCCGCATTGGCTTTGGTGCCAAGGCGGTGGTCACGGGGGATGTGAGTCAAATTGATTTACCCAAAGGCCAGCTCAGTGGTTTGATTGATGCCGAGCGGGTCTTGAGGCGCGTGAAAGGAATTGCCATGACGCGCTTTTCTAGTGCAGATGTGGTCCGTCATCCTTTGGTGGCCCGCATTGTGGATGCTTATGATGCGCAAAGAACAACAGTGCGCAGTCGATCGATTGATGCTTGATACAAGATGCTTGATGCAACCCAATGTAGGCATTGAGCGAATGAAGATTTAATAAAAGAACGTTTCAGCACATGGCACTTTCCACACTCAATTTGTCTTTGCAATTTGGCGACATCCCCTATGCTGCGCGCCATCGTGCCGCCTTGCCTCGTCACAAAGTGGCACGCTGGATTCGTCACAGCTTGGCTGCTAATGGCGAAATGACGGTGCGCATTGTGGATGCCGAAGAAGGTCAGCGATTGAATCGTGAGTTTCGCAAGAAAGATTACGCAACCAACGTGCTGACATTTGATTACATGCAATCGCCTGTGGTGATGGCCGACTTGGTGTTGTGCGCCCCCGTGGTAGCCAATGAGGCTCGCGAGCAAGGCAAGACTTTGCAGGCGCACTATGCGCATTTGTTGGTGCATGGCACGCTGCATGCGCAAGGCTGGGATCACGAAACCAGTGAGGCAGATGCAGAGGCCATGGAGGCGCATGAAATTAAGATCATGCACAGGCTAGGGTTTAAGAACCCGTATTAATTGAAGGCGTCAGTTTGTTTTTTTAACTTGACCATAGCCAGGCTTGGTCCATGGTGCGCCAAAGACGCCGTACCTCTCCATGCGCTCAAAATCTGCGTCAGTCATGGGCGGGTTATCTGGATCGCTCATGGCTGCCAAAGTAATTTGATAGTCTTCGTCATCAGATAACAACTCGAATTTTTTAGGCGGTGGGTTTTGTGTGCTTTTTGTCATATTGCTTCATCTCTCGGTTATTTGCTTTTCGCAAACTAATCATTCGGGTAGATTCAGCACGCAAAACGTACACCACTGCGTAAATTTTGCCTTCTAAAGGTACCAAGCCGCTCATGCGGACCTCGTTGTAGTTTTGGCGAACATCTTGCCAAACCATTTCATTCGCCCAATCAAGATATTGAGCGAATTCAAGCACTATGCCATGTTTGAAATAATTTGCACGGCTTTTATTGGGATCGCATGTAATGAGCATCAAGTCATGATGCTTGCGCCCTCCATTTCATGGACCTACATTGAGTATCAATGAAACAATGATCGTCTTTGCACTCTAGTAAATCGATCAAAAATAACTAAAGCAACTTCAACGCTTATTCGCTGTCCACACCAGAAGCATCTTCCAGCAAACGCACTTTCACCGACTTGCCTTTTACTTTACCGCGCGACAACTTAGCCACCGCTTCACGCGCAATGTCTCGCGCAACCGCCACATAAGTGGAGTATTCGTTCACATTGATCTTGCCCACTTGTTCTCGCGTGTAGCCCGCATCGCCTGTGAGCGCACCCAACACATCACCCGCGCGAATTTTTTCTTTGCGACCACCCACAATTTGCAAGGTGGCCATGGCGGGCACCAGCATGTCTTTGCCAGCAGGTGTGAAAGTACTCAGCTCTTGCCAGCTCGACTCGCGGCCTTGCAGCACTTCTATCTTGCCCACATAGCCCATCTCGTCCATGCTGGCCAAACTCACCGCCAAGCCTTCTGCATCGGCACGGCCTGTGCGGCCAATGCGGTGAATGTGCACTTCGGCATCGGGCGTGACATCGACGTTGATCACCGCCTCCAGTTGCGCCACATCCAAACCGCGTGCCGCCACGTCAGTTGCCACCAACACAGAGCAACTGCGATTGGCAAATTGAATCAGCACTTGGTCGCGTTCGCGTTGTTCCAGCTCGCCATACAGCGCCAGCGCACTGAAGCCTTGCGCTTGCAATACTGCCACCAAATCGCGGCACTGCACTTTGGTATTGCAAAAGGCGAGCGTAGAAGTAGGACGAAAATGATTCAACACCATCGACACCGCATGCAAACGTTCAGAATCTTTCACCTGTACAAAAATCTGTTTGATCTTATTGGCGCTGTGCTGCGTTTCTACTTTCACAGTTTGCGGTTCTTTCATGAACTGCGTGGCCAACTTGGCAATGCCTTCAGGATATGTGGCCGAGAACAACAAAGTTTGTCGATTCTGTGGACACTGTCTGGCCACAGTGGCAATGTCGTCAAAGAAACCCATGTCGAGCATGCGGTCGGCTTCGTCCAACACCAAGGTTTTAAGGCCTTTGAGTTTCAAAGAGCCACGCTCCAAATGGTCCATGATGCGACCGGGTGTGCCCACCACCACATGCGCACCGTGCTCCAAACTCAACACTTGGCCACGCAAGGCCACACCACCGCACAAAGTGACCACTTTGACATTGCCAACAGCACGCGCCAAACGTCGAATTTCTTGGCTCACCTGATCTGCTAATTCACGTGTAGGGCACAAGATCATGGCCTGCACGGCAAAGTCTGCAGGCAGAATTTTTTCAACCAATGGTATGCCAAACGCAGCCGTCTTGCCACTGCCCGTACTAGCCTGAGCAATCAAATCTTTGCCCGCCAAGGTGACAGGCAAACTGGCCGCCTGAATGGCCGTCATCTGCAAATAGCCCAACTGCTCTAAATTGCCCAACATCGAAGCCGACAAACTCAGCTTCGCAAAATCATTTTTGTTTTCGTTCATGGCTCGATTATGCGTGTGAGAGGCTTGAGGTGAAAAAAACAATTGGGGTCAGATCAACGTTAATTCCCAATTACATTTGCAACGGAATCGTCACAGGACCATCGTTGATCAGGTGTACTTTCATATCGGCTGCAAATTGGCCGGTTTGCACTATGGGGTGAGCTTCTCGGGCTTGGGTTACGAAGTAGTCGTAAAGGCGCTGCCCATCTGCCGGTGATGCAGCGCGTGTAAAGCTAGGACGATTGCCACCACTCACATCAGCAGCCAGCGTGAATTGACTCACGATCAGCAAGCCGCCTTGTAAACCGTTGCCATCTAAATCTTGCAAGGAGCGGTTCATCTTGCCCGCTTCATCGCTAAAAATGCGCAATTTCAAAAGTTTGCTGAGCATCTTGTCGGCGTTGGCATTTGTATCGCCTTGTTCGGCGCACAACAGCAACAACAAACCTTTTTGAATTTGGCCAATCACTTGGCCTTCTACGATCACTCGCGCTTCAAGTACGCGTTGGGCTACACCGATCACAGCAGGTCTCTTTCTGAATCAAAGTGTGCCTCTACATCGGAGGGCAACAACTGAATGGATGCGCGCAAGCCTGGCACAGCGCTCATCAAAGCTTGCTCAACACTTGTTCGCAATGCAGCAGCGCGGCCCAAGGTCCACGAGGCTGGCATGTGCATGTGCATGTCTACAAACCGACGCTGCCCTGCTTTGCGCGTGGTGATGTGGTCAAACCGAATGATAGAAACGTCATCTCGTTGGTGCGCAAAGCCCGCCAATGTTTCTTTAATTTGCGCAATCACTTCAGGCTCGACCGCCTCGTCCATCAAGCCTTGCGACGAACGCCAGATCAGGTGAACGCCTTCTTTCAAAATGTTGAGTGCCACCGCAATGGCAACGACTGCATCGAGCCACAACCAACCGGTGACGCTGACCATGGCAATGCCTATGACCACGCCCACCGATGTCCAGACATCGGTGACCAAATGTTTGGCATCGGCCTCCAAGGCGATAGACCTGTGGGTTTTGGCGGCACCAAACATGACCCATGCCAGCAAGCCGTTCAATGCGGAGCTGCCCACCGACAAAGCCAAGCCCCATCCCACTTGCTCAATGGGCTGCGGATCAAATATGCGATGGCTGGCTGCCCAAATGATGGCCATGGCGGCCACAATGATCAAAATGCCTTCAAAGCCTGAAGAAAAATATTCCGCTTTGTGATGCCCATAAGGGTGTTCTTCATCGGCCGGTTGCGCAGCCACGGTAACCATGACCAAACCAAAGATGGCACTGGCCAAATTGACCAAGGACTCCATGGCGTCGGACAACAAGCCCACCGAATCTGTAATCCACCAAGCCAAGGTTTTGAGCGTGATGGTGACGATGGCAACCACCACCGATGCCCACATTAAAGTGCGCGGTGACCAAGCAGGCAATTTTGAAATCATCAAGCGCTCAAATGCACACGCGCAAATTTGCGCTTGCCCACCTGAACCACGTACGTGCCAGCTTCTAGCTTCAAGCCTTTGTCGCTAACCACAGAAGAATCCACGCGCACACCACCGCCATCGATCAAGCGATTGGCTTCAGAACCCGAAGGCGCCAAGCCTGCCATTTTGAGCAAATTGCCAATGCCCAAAGGCGCACCGCTCAAGTTCACTTCAGGAATCTCATCGGGCACACCGCCCTTACTGCGGTTAATAAAGTCTTGTTCGGCCGCTTCAGCCGCTGCCGCACCGTGGAAACGGGCGGTAATTTCTTTGGCCAAAGCCACTTTGGCTTCTTTGGGATTCAAACCGTCAGAAACTTGTTTTTTCAAAGCTTCAATGTCGGCCATCGATTTGAAAGACAACAAGGTGTACCAGCGCCACATCAGCACGTCTGAGATAGACAGCACCTTGGCAAACATGGTGTTGGGCTCTTCGCTAATGCCAATGTAGTTGTTCTTGGACTTGGACATTTTGTCCACACCATCCAAACCTTCGAGCAAAGGCATGGTCAAAATACATTGGGGCTCTTGGCCATATTCAGACTGCAAATGACGGCCCATCAGCAAGTTGAACTTTTGATCGGTACCACCCAATTCCAAATCGGACTTCAAAGCCACCGAGTCGTAGCCCTGCATGAGCGGGTACAAAAACTCGTGCACGCTGATGGGCGTTCCCGCCTTAAAGCGGTCATGAAAATCGTTGCGCTCCATCATGCGCGCCACCGTGTACTTGGCCGCCAGCTGAATCATGCCCATGGCACCTAGCGGCAAACTCCACTCACTGTTGTAGCGAATTTCGGTTTTGGTGGGGTCCAGAACCAAACTGGCTTGTCGGTAATACGTTTCGGCATTGGCTTTAATTTGCTCTGGCGTCAAAGGGGGACGCGTCGAGTTGCGGCCAGAAGGATCGCCAATCAGGCTGGTGAAGTCGCCAATCAAAAAGATCACCTGGTGACCCAGATTTTGCAACTGGCGCATTTTGTTCAGCACCACAGTGTGGCCCACATGAATGTCGGGCGCCGTAGGATCCAAACCCAGTTTGATGCGCAAGGGCACACCCGTGGCCTCAGACTTGGCCAATTTTTTGACCCAATCTTCTTGGGGAATGAGCTCTTCACAGCCTCGCAAAGTGACCGCCAAAGCCTCTTTGACAGCATCTGTCACGGGATATTGGGTCGAAACGGGTGAGTTCATAAGGGTTTTCCAGTATTCGCCAAGCCGCTAAGGCGTTAGAATGGCGGGAATTGTTTGCTCTATTTTAAGGGCTGACCTTGCTATTGTTAAAAGCGATGCTTCAGCATTGCCAAAGTTTTATTCGGACCGCATGAATTTTTTCAACCAGTTAATGACGACTGCCAAGCCATTCAGCCTCGAGCTGTTGGCTCAGGCCAAAGTGCACAGCGAGTCGCTGCGTGCATTGGTGGCGCGTCATCCCAAGCACCTCACGGCTGTTATCGCAGCTGTGTTGCTGGGCGGCGGCGGCGGTGCGTTTGCGGTTGCCAACTTGGGGCCTGATGCGTCCAATTTGCCAGTGCGCATGTTGGTTGAGAACCTTGAAACACCCAACTTGGAGGCGCAAGTTGCCATCCTAGAGCAGCAAACCCTCAAGCTGTACCGCAACGACGTCACACGTGGTTCCGATACGGCCGAAAGCTTGTTGCGCCGCCTAGGATTGGTCGATTCAGCGGCAGCCACCTACATTCGTCAAACGCCCGAAGCACGGCAAGCCTTGCTCAACCGCTCGGGTCGCAATGTCTCGGTAGAAGCCAACGAGCAACAGCAGTTGCTCACGCTCACCACGCGCTGGCTCAAGAGCGACAGCGACACCCAGTTTCAGCGCATGGTTATCACACGCGGTGCAGACAACCAATTCAGCGTTCGCACCGACACAGCCCCTCTCACCGCCAGCGTTCGCATGGCGGGTGGCACGGTAGCCTCTTCTCTTTACGATGCGTCTGACGAAGCACGCTTGCCCGAAACCATCACCCGTCAACTGGCCGATGTTTTCTCGGGTCAAATTGACTTTCACCGTGCACTGCGCAAAGGTGCCGTGTTCTCAGTGGTTTACGAAACTCTTGAAGCCGAAGGCGAGCCTCTGCGCACAGGTCGTTTGCTAAGCGCAGAAATTACCAACGACAAGAAAACCTACAACGCTGTTTGGTTCCAAGAGCCCGGCCAAAAAGGTGCTTACTACACTCTGAGCGGTGACAGCCTGCGTCGTGCTTTCTTAGCGTCCCCCATGCCTTACTCACGCCGCACCAGTGGCTTTGGCATGCGCGAGCATCCCATTTTACAAATTCAACGGGCTCATTTGGGTGTTGACTATGCAGCGCCAATTGGCACGCCCGTGATCTCTGTGGCCGATGGCGTTGTCACAGAAAGCAGCTTCAATGGCGCTTACGGCAACATGGTGGTCATTCAGCACAACGCGCGTCAAAGCACCGTGTATGCTCACCTTAGCCGCATGAATGTCAAGCGCGGACAAAGCATCAAGCAAGGCGAAGTGGTGGGCGCAGTTGGCACCACTGGCTTGTCAACAGGACCGCACTTGCACTTTGAATTTCGCATCAATGGACGCCACGTCGATCCTCTCACCTTGGCCCATCAAGGTTCTGCAGAACCCATCTCTTCTGCGCAGCGTTCACAGTTCAACCAACGTGCACAACACGCGCGCACTCAGTTGATGGCTGCGGCGCAAATGCGCCAAGGCAACGTTCAGTAACGCTTTAGCGTTGGCAGGGGCCTGGTTGACCGCCGCTTCCGCCGCCCCATTTCCCCCACCTTCGCCACCTCTTGCACCGGTGACTGAACCCCGCGTGCAATACTTCATTGGCCTCATGTCGGGCACCTCGCTCGATGGTGTGGACGGCGTGTTGTTGCAGTGGCAAAGCAAATCGCCATTGGCAAATGATGTGGGTCAAGATCGGGCTCCTTCGTTGTTGTTCAACACACCCAGCCTGAAAGTCTTGCAGCATGTCTTTCAACCATTTGATGCCGAATTTCGCGCCGAACTCCTGGGTCTGAATACACCGGGTAACAATGAGTTGCATCGCGCCGCATTGGCTGGCAATCGCTTGGCACGCAACTACGCAGCGGTGGTGCATGCGTTACTCAATGCAAGCGGTTTGCAAGCACAAGACATTCAAGCCATTGGCGCGCATGGACAAACTGTGCGTCATCGCCCACTTGAGTTTGACGCCGATCCCCAAACAGGCAAAGGCGCAGTGGGTTACACCTTGCAACTCAACAACCCCGCCTTGCTGGCCGAACTGACAGGCATTGATGTGGTGGCCGAATTTCGCACACGTGATTTGGCAGCTGGCGGACAAGGCGCACCGTTGGTACCCGCATTTCATGCAGAAATTTTTGGCAACCCTGCCCACACCGTGGCGGTGGTCAACATTGGTGGCATTTCCAACATCAGTATTTTGCGCAGTGCATCACAGCAGGCAACAACAGACCAAGGACATGCCAAAGCCGCCATCACAGGTTTTGATTGCGGCCCAGGCAACGCGCTCATGGACCACTGGGTGCATCTGCACCGCGGCAAAGACTACGATGCCAATGGCGAGTGGGCCGCACAGGGGCAAGTTCTTCCATCGCTGTTGAGTCACTTGATGGCCGAGCCATTTTTGCTTCAGTCACCCCCAAAAAGTACAGGCCGCGATTTGTTCAACCCAACTTGGTTGCAACAACATCTGCGTGCAGAATTTTCTGACGTTGATGTGCAAGCCACTTTGTGCGAGTTCACTGCGCTTTCAATCGCCAATGATTTGAAACAACATGCGCCAGAGGCCAAGCAGTTGTGGGTGTGTGGTGGTGGCGCATTCAATGGCCATTTGATGGCGCGCTTGCAAGTACATGCACCGGGCGTCCAAGTGGCTTCAACTGAAGCGCATGGCTTGCCACCTTTGCAAGTGGAAGCCGCAGCCTTTGCATGGCTGGCCGCCAAGGCCATGAAGCGAGAAACGGGTAGCTTAGAAAGCGTTACGGGCGCTCGAGGCGCCCGTGTATTGGGGGCCATCTTTCCCAGATGACCCTTGACTGCACTAGACAGTCAAATTAGCTTTTGTACTTAGGTCGAGAATGAAGAACCGCAGCCGCAAGTGCTGGTGGCATTGGGGTTCTTGATGACAAATTGTGCACCTTGCAGGTCTTCTTTGTAATCAATCTCTGCACCCACAAGGTACTGGTAGCTCATGGCATCGATGAGCAATGACACGCCATGTTTGGTCATGGTGGTGTCGTCTTCGTTGACGATTTCGTCGAAGGTAAAACCATACTGAAAGCCAGAGCATCCACCGCCCTGCACGAAGACGCGCAGTTTCAAATCGGGGTTGCCTTCTTCGGCAATGAGGTCGGCCACTTTGGCAGCTGCACTGTCTGTGAAGACAATGGCTTCGGGCATTTCTGTGGGGATTGTTTCGGCTAAGGCGCTCATGGTTTTCTCCGTCTACTTGGTGAGTAGTATAGTGGATTGGTCAACAATTAAGTTTGAATAACTGCCTTCGTAGGAGGGGTTTCCTTCGGTCCGTACTGGGTTCTTGGTTGTGAAGACGAAAAAAAACCGCCCTGGCGAACCAGTGCGGTTTTCTTGAAGCAGGTAAAAACGAATTAACGCTTAGAGAACTGCTTACGGCGACGAGCAGAGTGCAAGCCGACCTTTTTACGTTCAACTTCGCGGGCGTCACGAGTGACAAAACCAGCTTGGCTGAGCACGGGCTTCAAAGAAGCATCATAGTCAATCAGGGCACGTGTAATGCCGTGACGCGCTGCACCAGCTTGACCGGATTCGCCGCCACCATGAACGTTGATTTGAATGTCGAATGATTCGGCATTGTTTGTCAACATCAAAGGTTGCTTAGCGATCATGATCGAAGTTTCGCGGCCGAAGTAGGCTTGGATGTCCTTGCCATTGACCGTGATCTTGCCAGAGCCTTTTTTCAGAAACACGCGGGCGACGCTAGATTTGCGACGGCCGGTGCCATTGTTCCATTCACCAATCATTCTCAAGGCTCCTTAAATGTCCAGCACTTTAGGCTGTTGGGCGGTGTGGGGGTGCTCAGCGCCACCGTACACCTTGAGTTTTTTGATCATGGCGTAGCCCAGAGGACCTTTGGGCAACATGCCCTTAACGGCCTTCTCGAGCGCGCGTCCAGGGTGCTTGGACTGCATGTCGCGGAAGTTAGTGGCTGTGATGCCGCCTGGATAACCAGAATGGCGGTAGTACACCTTGTCCAAAGACTTGGTGCCAGTCACTTTTAATTGTGCTGCGTTAACGACGACGATGAAGTCGCCAGTATCGACGTGAGGCGTATAAATGGCCTTGTGTTTGCCGCGCAAACGGAGAGCAACTTCGCTGGCTACTCGTCCGAGGACCTTGTCGGTCGCGTCAATCACAAACCACTCGTGCGTCACGTCAGCGGGTTTTGCGCTGAACGTTTTTGTCATGAGTTTTCTCTTTAAAAGAAGGTTTGTTGGATCCTTTTCCACGGTCGGTGTTCCTCTTTTGGGAACCTCTTAGGTGGGGTTGGCTTGAACGTTAACGTGAATCAACATGCATGCCCTCCGCCGCGGGATCACTAAAGCGCTGCGAAGCCTTCGATTCTAAACGAGAAAATTGTTGTTTTGCAAGGGTTTTTAGGCATTTATGGGATTGCGGGCCAAGAACGTGTGGGGTTGGTCGCTCATCTTCGCTTTACTCAGAACTTCGCTCTCACCCCCACACGTTCTTAGCCCTCCATCACAGTGGTTTCCTAGACCTGAAGGCAAATGAAAGACAGTTGTACCGTCACTCAACATAGAATAATTGAAAATAAGATCAATATTTAGATCTAAAATTAGATCTAAATTAATCGAGATCACCATGCAAACCATTTACGCCGACTTCTCCATCAGCATGTCCGAATTCAAAAAGAATCCTGCACAGGTTTTGAAAACAGCTGGCGAAAAACCTGTGGCTGTACTGAATCACAACCGCCCTGCCTTTTACATGATCACGCCCAAACTATTTGAAGCGCTTGTAGAAGAACTTGCAGACCGAGATCTCGTCGAGCTCACCAGACAACGCTTGTTGAAAAAAGACACGGCCATCGAGGTCGACATTGATCACATCTAATAATCAGCCAGCCAAATACAAACTGAAATTCTTGCCCTTGATGAATGAGAGAACTCAATTGCATATCAATCTGCACTCTTTCGCCTCTTAACGCATTGAGGCGGTTAACATCCACACATGTTCAGTTATAGACACGCCTTCCACGCCGGCAACCATGCCGATGTCATCAAGCACCTTACCTTGATTGCCACCTTGCAGCATTTGCAGCAAAAAGAGGGGGGCATCACCATCATCGACACCCATGCGGGTGCTGGCCTGTACCGGCTAGACGGCGACTACTCCGAAACCGGTGGCGAAGCGCAAGACGGTATTTTCAAACTACTCAGCCAACTCGACGCGGCCAGCGCCAAGAAAGACGCCAAGCCCATTCCAGAGGCGCTTCAGGCCTATCTGGACATGATTGCCAGCTTCAACCCCAATGGCCAAGCCAAGTTTTACCCTGGCTCGCCCTTCATTCTTCACGCCATGTTGCGCAAAGACGCTCGCGACAAATTGCGCCTGTTTGAACTGCACCCTACCGACAGCAAAGCGCTGGCTTCCAACGTAGCGCAGCTGGATGCAGGCCGCAGCATCATGATTGCCCGCGAAGACGGTTTTGAATCGCTCAAGAAAATGTTGCCCCCACCGCCATCGGCCACTGGCTCGAAGCGCGCCATGGTGCTGATGGACCCCAGCTACGAAATTAAAAGCGATTACGGCAAAGTGGCCGCTAACATACAAGACTGCTTGAAGCGCTTTGCCACCGGAACTTACTTGGTTTGGTATCCCATCATTGCCCGCCCTGAAGCGCACGATTTGCCCAAGCGCTTGCGCACTTTGAGCAACCAATCCCAAAAGCCTTGGCTCAACCTCACGCTGTCAATTGGTCGCAATACAGACGGCAGTTCAGCCGGTTTGTCGGCCAGCGGCATGTTTGTGATCAACGCGCCCTTCACCTTGAAGGACAAACTGCGCGAGGCCATGGAAGTTGTGGGCCCGGCCTTGGCCAGGGGCACGGGGCACAGCTGGGCGGTTGAGCACAGCTAAGCTTGGTTGGTTGAGTACTAAGTACTCACCCAGTTTTCCAGCAAGAGGCCTGGCACTCTTGTGAATTCACCCATGTTGTTCGTCACTAACACTAGCCCTTCACTTCTGGCATGTGCAGCAATGTGAAGATCATTGACGCCAATGGTTTGACCCAAGCTCTCTAAACCTGCACGAATATTTCCATAGTGCATTGAAGCCTTGGCGGTGTATGGCAATATGTCGATGAGGCTTGTGAATTCCTCAATAGCATTCAAGTTTTCTGAAACTCTTGCGCTCTTCTCTGCACCGTATTGCAGTTCAGAAAATGTGATCGACGAAATGGCCATGCGATTGGCATTTTCATTAAAGATACCCATCACTTCTATGGGCCGCTTCTTCAGCACGTAGATGACGATGTTGGTATCCAACAGATACTTGATCATCAAAGTTCTTCGCGTGCGGATTGAGTTTGGGAACCTTTTTCGTTCATAAAGTCCTCACTCACTCGAGGTCCATTGAGAAAGAAATCATCCCAACGATGTCCCAAGGGCGAGATGATTCTGTCTTTTCCGCGTGCACGAACCTCTACCTTTTTGACGTTATCGGGTAAACGCAATTCCGCAGGCAATCTGACAGCTTGTGTGCGGTTGTTGGTAAAGACAGTTGAGGTGGCCATGTGATTGATTCCGATGTATATAGCAAAAGTATATGGCATACGCAGGGAAACTCCTAGACTAGATTCAATTAATTAACCGACCGATCGGTCGGTTAATTGCTATACTTCGCTTCAAACACGCTCAATCAGCGAGGAGAGGCCCATGTACACGCAATCCTTCAATGTGCCGGATGCCGCCGACACCAACCACTCAGCCAACACAGCCGCACTCAAATCAGTGCCCAAAGCTTTGTCAGAAGCGGATGTTGCTTTGCAAACGCAGTTCGATGCGCGCATCGATGCCGATGGCAAAGTGGAGCCGCGCGATTGGATGCCTGATGCGTATCGCAAAACATTGGTGCGCCAAATTAGCCAACATGCGCACAGCGAAATTGTGGGCATGTTGCCCGAAGGCAATTGGATCAGCCGCGCACCTAGCTTGAAGCGCAAAGCCATCTTGATTGCGAAGGTGCAAGACGAAGGCGGTCATGGTTTGTATTTGTACAGCGCCGCCGAAACACTGGGCACCAGCCGCGATCAAATGTTGGACGCACTGCACACCGGCAAAGCCAAGTACAGCTCCATCTTTAATTACCCCACTCTCAATTGGGCCGACGTAGGCGTGATTGGTTGGTTGGTCGATGGCGCAGCCATCATGAATCAAATTCCTTTGTGCCGTTGCTCCTACGGCCCTTATGCGCGCGCCATGATTCGCGTGTGCAAAGAAGAAAGCTTCCATCAGCGCCAAGGCTACGAAGCCTTGCTGGTGATGATGCAAGGCACCGCCGAACAAAAGGCCATGGTGCAAGACGCGGTCAATCGTTGGTGGTGGAAATGCTTGGCCATGTTTGGACCGCCCGATGCCGACAGCCCCAACAGCGTGCAAGGCATGCGCTGGGGTATCAAGCGCATCAGCAACGATGACCTGCGCCAAAAGTTTGTCGATGCCACCGTGCCACAAGCCAAAGTGTTGGGCGTGACCTTGCCCGACCCCGATTTGAAGTGGAAAGAAGAACGCCAACAACACGACTACGGTCAAATTGATTGGGACGAGTTCTGGGCCACCGTCAATGGCAATGGGCCTTGCAACAAAGAGCGTTTGGGTGCACGCGTGAAGGCCTGGAACGATGGCCAATGGGTGCGCGATGCCGCTGTGGCGCACGCCAAAAAACAAGCAGACAAACTAGCCAAGAATTTGAAGGAGGCTGCATGAGCGCCGATCAAAACAACAACAATGCATCGCCCGCACTCAAAGAGTGGCCCTTGTGGGAAGTGTTCGTGCGCAGCAAGCAAGGCCTAGAGCACAAGCACTGCGGCAGTTTGCACGCCTCCGATTCACAACACGCTTTGCAAATGGCGCGCGATGTGTACACACGTCGCCAAGAAGGTGTGAGTATTTGGGTGGTGCAGTCGTCGTCCATTGCGGCCAGCGAGCCCAACGACAAATCAGAATTCTTCGAGCCAGCCAGCGACAAGGTTTACCGTCACCCCACCTTCTACGAAATTCCCTCTGAAGTGGGGCACATGTAATGTCTGTCGCGTCATCTACATTGAGCGCAAGCACACCTGCGCATTCATCAGCCAAGGCCAGCAGCAACTCTTTGCCTATCGACTACTTGTTGCACCTGGCAGATAACGCCTTGGTGCTGGGCCAACGCAACGCCGAATGGTGTGGCCACGGCCCCATTCTGGAAGAAGACATTGCGCTGTCTAACAACAGCTTGGACTTGGTGGGCCAAGCGCGTTTGTTGTATCAAGAAGCTGCTGCACAAATAGGCAACGGTGCCACAGAAGACACGCTGGCTTATTTCCGCGATGTGCCTGACTTTAAAAACTACACGCTGCTAGAGTTGCCCAATCATCCGCCGCTTGCGGGCACTTCTGCCAGCGACCGCGACTTTGCGACTACGCTTGTTCGCAACTTTTTGTACAGCGCACTGATGGTGTTGGTGTGGGACAAACTGCAACATGCACCGCACGAACAACTGGCAGCCATTGCAGCCAAGTCGCTCAAAGAAGTGCGTTACCACTTGCGTCATTCGCGCGATTGGTTGTTGCGCATGGGCGATGGCACAGCAGAATCTCACGCACGTGCACAAGCCGCCGTGAACCATCTCATGCCTTATACGCAAGAGTTTTGGACCAGCAGCGCTTATGAAACTGAAGCAGCGCGCATCACAGGTTTGGAGATGACCAGTTTGCAAAATAATTGGAACCAAATTGTGAACGAAGCTTTGTTAGAAGCAACTTTGAAGCGTCCAGCAGAGGGTGGCTTTATCCCCACCGGCAAACACAGTGTTCACTCAGAACATTTGGGATTCATGTTGGCCGAAATGCAAAGCTTGGCACGCGCGCACCCCAACGCGACTTGGTAATTGAAGAGCACTCCATGACATTGGCTATGCCCATCGCTTCAAATGCCAACGCGCCATCACAAAGCGTTGTAGAGCAAGCATGGGCTTTGTTGGAGTCTTTGACCGATCCAGAAATTCCAGTCGTCACGCTTCGAGAATTGGGCATCTTGCGCGATGTGCGTTTGGCGACAAACAGCCACGACAGCAAAGACAGCGCAAGCAGCGCACATTTGGAAGTGGTCATCACCCCCACCTACAGCGGCTGCCCCGCCATGGGTCAAATTGAAGACGATGTGCGCAATTTGCTAAAGGATCACGGCTTGCATGGCCGCGTGGTCACGCAACTAGCACCCGCGTGGACTACCGATTGGATGACGCAAGAAGCCAAAGACAAATTGCGCGCCTATGGCATTGCACCACCACACAGCGGCGCAGACCATGATTGCTTAACGCATGGCGGCAATGACTTACGTGGAGGCAACACCAGCATCGTGCAATTTGCCGCACGCAGCGCCAGCAATCCTGGCCGCCACGAATTGCTCGCCGTACCCTGCCCCCAATGCGGCTCTGATAACACTACTGAAACATCCCACTTTGGCTCCACCGCCTGCAAAGCGCTTTACCGCTGCCTCGATTGCATGGAGCCGTTTGATTACTTCAAACCTTATTGAAGCAGCGTTGCAAACTGCAAACAACAACGCACCCAACTGAAAATTTCGCACCATGACCGCTTTCAAATTTCACGACCTTCAAGTTGCCAACATCTCCCTCGAAGCGGCTGGTGCAGTGGCCATCACCTTGCAAGTGCCCACTGAATTGCAAAGCGGTTTCAATTTCAAGGCAGGTCAGTTTTTAACGCTACGAGCCACCATCGATGGCAACGATGTGCGTCGCAGTTATTCCATCAGTTCTTCAGAAAATTCATTCAAACAAAACGGCACTTTAGAAGTCGGCATTCGCCCAGTACAAGGCGGCGTGTTTTCTAACTGGGCCGCCACAAAACTCAAAGTAGGCGACGTACTGCGCGTCATGCCCGCGGATGGTCGCTTCACCGTTCAACGGCCACGCGCCATTCACCGTGTAGGCTTTGCAGCAGGCTCTGGCATCACGCCCATCTTGTCTATTTTGGCCACCACCTTAGAGCAGCAAGCCGAATCCAAATTCACCTTGGTCTATGGCAACCGACGTATGGACAGCGTGATGTTCAACGAGTCGCTACAAGACCTCAAAGATCGTTACCCCAATCGACTCACCCTCATCCATGTGTTGTCCCGTCAGGCGCAAGAAGTGCCCTTGCTCGAAGGCCGTATTGACGAGGCCAAGGTCAAAGAAATTGTGAACAGCCTCTTGCCTGCCGCCAGCATGGACGAGGTTTTCATTTGCGGCCCCGACGCCATGATTGAAGCCACCGAAAAATCCTTGCTAGAAGTGGGCGTGCCTGCGCGCAACATTCGCACTGAGCGATTCACATCGCCCACACTAGAAGCATTGCCCGCCGATGCACGCAAACAAGTAGTGCTGGGTCACCAAGCTGAATCGAAAGGCGATGTGGCCCTCACCGTGGTGCTCGATGGCAAAAAACATCAAATGCAAATGTCGGCCACCGACAAAATCTTGGACGTGGCCCTGGCCGCAGGCCTAGATCTGCCCTACTCTTGCAAAGGCGGTGTATGCTGCACGTGCCGCGCCAAAGTGATGCAAGGCAGCGTGGCCATGGAAAAGAACTTCACGCTAGAAAACTGGGAAACTGAGCAGGGTTTTGTACTCAGCTGCCAAGCCAAGCCCACCAGCAAAGAAGTCGTGATGAGTTTTGATGAGCGATAAAAAAAGAGCTGCCAACTTTTAAATTGCAACCCTCTTTTGAAATAAAGCGCTCTTCTTTAGAGCGCTTTTTTTACGCCAGTCGCTTCAACAACTCCAAAGTGGTCCCACTCTGGTTCATCGTATAAAAGTGCAGCGCTGGCACACCCGCATTGCGCAGCTGGTCACACAAATCTGCCACCACATCTAGGCCAAACGCCTTGATAGATGCCGTGTCATCACCATAGCCCTGCAAACGCAAACGAATCCAACGTGGAATCTCTGCACCACAGGCATCTGAAAATCTCAAAAGCTGCGTAGAGCTGGTAATAGGCATGATGCCAGGCACCACAGGCACATCCACACCCAGTTTGTGCGCATCGTCCACAAAGCGGAAGTACGCATCGGAGTTGTAAAAGTATTGCGTAATGGCCGAGTTGGCGCCAGCTTTGACTTTAGAAACAAAGGCCTGCAAATCGGATTCCGCAGACTTGGCTTGCGGATGAATTTCAGGATAGGCTGCTACTTCAATGTGGAAATAGTCACCCGTTTCTTTGCGAATAAACGCTACCAAATCAGACGCGTAATGAAACGCACCGCCTATGCCATAACCACTGGGCAAATCGCCGCGCAACGCCACCAAGCGCTTCACACCCATGGCCTTTAATGTGGCCAGTTCTTGGCGGACAGATTCTTCAGATGCACCAATGCATGAAAAGTGAGACGCCGCAGAAACGCCCTCTTTCAATATTTCGCCCACGGTGCCAAAGGTGCCCTCTTGCGTAGAGCCGCCGGCACCATAAGTCACCGAACAAAACTCTGGCACTTGCGTATACAACTGCTGACGCACAGAGCGCAGCTTCTCCGCACCTTCAGGCGTTTTGGGTGGAAAAAATTCAAAGCTAACTGGTAATTTTTTCATACTGACTCAGGCAATTTATTGTCACTAAGCAGGCTTAGTGGCCTGCACAAAAAACTCACGATTCCCATCGCCACCTTCAATGGCACTGTCGTACCACCCGGTCACTTTCAAGCCCAGCTCTTTCAAAGACGTCCGAATACGCTTCTCAATCACAGGATACATGGCCGGATCTTTCACCAACCCATTTTTGCCAATGTTCTCGGGCTGCAATTCAAACTGCGGCTTCACCAACATCAACAACGCACCACCGGGTTTCAAGAAAGGCACCACGCCTGGCAACACCAGCGTCAACGAGATGAACGACACATCGCCCACCATCACATCAAAGCCAGCTTCTGCATCAGGGATGCGCTCGTCATCGGGCATCAGTTCGCGGGCGTTCACCCCTTCAATGCAAATGACGCGGGCATCTTCACGCACACGCGGATGCACTTGGCCGTGGCCCACATCGATGCCCACCACTTCGGCAGCACCATTCAACAGCAAGCACTCGGTAAAACCACCAGTGCTCTGACCCACATCCAAACAACGGAGGCCAGAAACAGAAACGCCACTGCTAAGCAGCGCACCTTCCAACTTCAAACCACCGCGCGAAACATACTTAGATTCGGAGTCGTCCAGCAACACAATTTCTGCATCGCTGGGCACTTCGTCTTTGTTCTTATTGATCTTGCGCCATTCCACGGAAGACTTCACAGCCTCCACCACAGCCGTAGGCAAAGCGCCCGGTGGCGTGCGCCACTGAACACCCGCCGCAATCAGCCGTTGGGCCTGTGAACGAGACGCGGCCAAGCCGCGCTCTACTAACAATTGGTCAATGCGCAAAATAATCCAATAAAAATCAAAGCCTGCATTTAGCAATCATGCACAAGCGCCCCAAAGAGCGCTCGTGCATCAAGCCAAATTAATAACGGTAAGTGTCAGGCTTGTAAGGACCGTTTTTAGCCACACCAATGTAGGCCGCTTGCATGTCAGACAACTCTGTCAACATAGCGCCAACCTTCATCAGGTGCAGACGTGCAACTTTCTCGTCCAAGTGCTTAGGCAACACATAAACCTTGCCGTTTTCGTATGCATCAGGACGTGTGAACAACTCAATTTGCGCAATGGTTTGATTGGCAAATGAAGTGCTCATCACAAAGCTGGGGTGGCCTGTGCCGCAACCCAAGTTCACCAAACGGCCTTTGGCCAACATGATGATTTTCTTGCCGTCGGGGAACACAATGTGGTCAACCTGGGGCTTGATTTCTTCCCATGTGTACTTCTCAACGGAAGCAATGTCGATCTCGTTGTCGAAGTGACCAATGTTGCAAACGATGGCTTCGTCTTTCATGGCGACCATGTGGTCGTGTGTGATGACGTGCTTGTTGCCTGTGGCTGTCACGAAGATGTCGGCCTTGTCTGCAGCGTAGTCCATGGTCACAATTTTGTAACCTTCCATGGCGGCTTGCAATGCGTTGATAGGGTCAATTTCTGTCACCCAAACTTGTGCGCTCAAAGCGCGCAAAGCTTGTGCGCTGCCCTTGCCCACGTCGCCGTAACCAGCCACGACAGCCACTTTGCCAGCAATCATCACGTCGGTTGCGCGCTTGATACCGTCGACCAAAGATTCGCGGCAGCCGTACAAGTTGTCAAACTTGGACTTTGTCACAGAGTCGTTCACGTTGATGGCGCGGAACATCAGTTCGCCCTTAGCGCTCATCTCGTTCAGGCGGTGCACGCCAGTCGTGGTTTCTTCGGTCACACCAATGATGTGTGCGCCCTTGCGGCTGTACCAAGTGCTGTCTTCGGCCAATTTGGCTTTGATGGCGGCAAACAAGCAAGTCTCTTCTTCAGAGCCTGGGTTTTCCAACAAAGAAGGATCTGTTTCAGCGCGCTTGCCCAAATGCATCAGGAGCGTGGCGTCGCCGCCGTCGTCCAAAATCATGTTGGGGCCTTCGCCTTCAGTGCCCTTGGCGCCGAAGTCAAAAATGCGGTGCGTGTAATCCCAGTACTCAGTGAGGTTCTCGCCCTTGACTGCAAACACAGGCGTGCCAGAAGCCGCAATGGCTGCCGCAGCGTGGTCTTGTGTAGAGTAAATGTTGCAAGAAGCCCAACGCACTTGTGCGCCCAAGGCTTGCAGGGTTTCAATCAGCACACCGGTTTGAATGGTCATGTGCAATGAACCGGTAATGCGTGCGCCTTTGAGGGGCTGGGTGGGGGCGAATTCTTTGCGAATGGCCATCAAACCGGGCATTTCTGTCTCGGCAATTTTGAGTTCTTTGCGGCCCCAATCGGCCAAGCCGATATCGGCTATGACGCAATCAGTGTTGAGGGGCGTGTTTAAACGTGCGTTCATGGTGTGCTCCAAATTAAAGTTTGAAACCACTTCTTAGAGGGTGCCTCCAAGCCAAAACAAGAGCCCAAAAACGTCAAGCTCAGATAGAAACTCAGAGGAAAGCTCATTTGAAAAATAGAGCTCATCCCGCAGAAAAGTGGATGAGCGTCGTTGCAAAGTAGGGTTCCGAGCCTCACGTTCTCGCCTTTAAGGGGTTTAAAGCCTTTCATTGGGGAACGCTGCAACGCTCCTCGGAATGGGTCAAATTATACTAGCGGCATCTCTGGATTCCAAGCCAGACACCCAAATTCCCCTGGAGCCACATTGACTTACGCCCAAGAAACCCGGCGCCGCCGGACGTTCGCCATCATTTCTCACCCCGACGCGGGTAAAACCACGCTCACCGAAAAGCTCTTGCTGTTCTCGGGTGCTATTCAAATTGCAGGTTCGGTGAAGGCCCGTAAGGCCTCGCGCCACGCCACCTCGGACTGGATGGAAATTGAAAAGCAGCGTGGCATCTCAGTGGCTTCGTCCGTCATGCAGATGTTGTACCGCGACCACGTCATCAACCTGCTCGACACCCCTGGCCACAAAGACTTCAGTGAAGACACCTACCGCGTGCTGACTGCCGTGGACTCGGCCCTCATGGTGATTGACGCGGCCAACGGTGTCGAAGCTCAAACCAGAAGGCTGATTGAAGTGTGCCGTCAGCGCGATACGCCCATCATCACCTTCGTCAACAAAATGGACCGCGAAGTGCGCGACCCATTAGACATCTTGGACGAAGTAGAGCGCGAGCTGGGCATGCCCTGCGTGCCCATGACCTGGCCCGTGGGCCAAGGCAAATCATTTGGCGGCATCATCAACTTGCGTACCCAAGCCATGACCGTGTTTGAGTCGGGCAGCGAGCGCTTGCCGCAAGACTTTGAAGCCATGCCCCTCACAGAAGAGGCCGCATTGCACGCGCGCTTTGGCAATGAATTTGCCACCGCTTTAGAAAGCATGGAGTTGGCCACTGGTGCTTCGCCTTCTTTCGACAAAGAAGCTTTCTTGGCCGGCAAACAAACCCCCGTGTTCTTTGGCTCCGGTGTGAACAACTTCGGTGTGATGGAAGTGCTCGACGCATTGGTCGACTTGGCGCCCTCGCCCAAGCCACGCACCAGTTCACTCATTGTGAACAAGCAGCCAGTCATCAAAGAAGTGCAGCCCGAAGACGCCGCATTTGCAGGCGTGGTGTTCAAGGTGCAAGCCAACATGGACCCCTCGCACCGCGACCGCATTGCGTTTGTGCGCATGGCCTCGGGCAAGTACACACCCGGCATGAAACTCAAAGTGCAACGTACGGGCAAAGAATTGCGCCCCACCAGTGTGGTGACTTTCTTGAGCCAGAGACGCGAAGCCGTGGACGAAGCCTATGCGGGCGACATTATTGGCTTCACCACACACGGCGGTGTGCAGTTGGGCGACACCATCACCGATGGCGCCAATTTGCTGTTCACCGGCCTGCCCTTCTTTGCACCTGAGCTGTTCATGACAGTGATCTTGAAGAACCCCCTCAGAACCAAACAACTCCAAGCCGGCCTCGACCAGCTGGGTGAAGAAGGCGCCATTCAGGTCTTCAAACCGGAAGTGGGCGGCCCCATGTTGTTAGGCGCTGTGGGTCAGTTGCAATTTGAAGTAGTGCAACACCGCCTCAAAGCTGAATACGATTGCGATGTGCGATTGGAAGGCTGCCAGTACACCGGTGCGCGTTGGATCACAGCAGATACACCTGCCGAACTCAGGGAGTTCTTAAACGCGTATCCACAGCGCATGGCCTTGGATGCGGCGGATACCTTGGCTTATCTTTGCACATCGCCTTATGACGTGCGCTTGGCGCAAGAGCGCTTTCCAAAGATTCACTTCCATCCGCTGCGCGAGCATGCAGGCTTGGCTTTGGGATCTGCTGGTTAATTACAAGGCCGAAGCCAGAAGCTTGTATGGCTTGGCTTTGGTTTCAAATGGATTGACAACGGTGACACCTCGCCAAGTAAATCCGTTTTGAAAATCTTCGCTTAACAACAGCCTGCATTTGTTTTCAGCTGCGACCGCCAATATCAAAGCGTCCCACATTGAAATTTGATGATCGACAGACAAATCCATGGCAGATTGAAATGCAGTCCAAGTAGTGTCCGCCACAACCACGCCGTCGGACCACGACAACAACAGTTCTCGTACTTCTGATCCAGATTTCTTCATTTTTGAAGTAAGAACCCTAGACAACTCGCCCAAGACTTGCACGGCAACGATTGAGTCCGTTGGCTTAAGCCGAGCAATTAAATCGCCTGCCAATTGGCAACGAACATCATCGCCAAAGCCTTCTGCATAAACCAGCACGTTTGTATCCAAAGCCACCCTCATGGCCTAGCCCTCATAAAGTTCGTCACGTGTCCAATTTCTGGCGCCACTAGAAGGCTGACTTTTGAGTCTTTCTACAAGACGCTTGTGGGCGCGCTCTTTAAAAGCGTCCTCTTCTGTAGCCGCCGTAATGACTGCAACTGGCTTGCCCCTAGACACCACGGTCACCACTTCACCCGTTGCAACATCGCGCAAGAGACTTGAGAAATAACGGTTGGCATCTGCTGCCGAAATGGTTTTCATATTCAATTAAGTAGTGATGAAAACTACTTTAATCGCAACGTGCAAAGAAAGCAACCCATAATTGCTTGCTTATGATCAGATATCGACTTCATTGAACGTCATGAAACCACTCACATCTTGGCCAATTAGCGCCCGCGCCAAAATCGTGGGCGTGTTCACAGACATTGACGACACACTCACCACCGATGGCGCCATCACCCCCGATGCGCTTCAAGCCCTGCACCATTTAAAAGCCCAAGGCCTCATGGTCATCCCCATCACGGGTAGGCCTGTGGGCTGGAGCATTCCCTTTGCCTCAAGCTGGCCAGTGGACGCCATGGTGGCCGAGAACGGTGCAGTGGCCTTGCTGCACAACGCGCAAACAAATCAAGTCAGCAAAATCTACCAACAAGACTTGGCCACCCGCAATCTCAATTTTGAAGAAATGCAGCGCATTGCCAAGCGCGTGTTAGATGAAATTCCTGGAACCGTTATGGCGCAAGATTCAGCCGGGCGCGAAACAGACATTGCGTTTGACCACAGCGAGTTTCATCACTTGTCGCAAAATCAAATACAGCAAGTGACCCAACTGCTACAACAAGAAGGCATGACAGCCACCGTCAGCAGCATCCACATTAACGCTTGGTTTGGCGATCACAATAAATGGCATGGCGCGCAGTGGATTCTGAAAGAACTCACTGGCAGAGAACTCACGAAGGAACTCGACCAATGGGTTTATATAGGTGACTCCACCAACGACCAAGTGATGTTTGAGCATTTCACGCACAGCGTAGGTGTGGCCAACATCAAACGCTTTGAAAAAGAACTCAAGCACCTGCCCAATTACATTGCGCAGCAAGAGCGCGGGGCGGGGTTTGCAGAAGTAGCGCACGCAATTATGCAAACCAATTTAGGCAAAAGTCCTCAACCCCAAAACTGATAAGGTAAGCCAGCGTTGGCCAAGCCAACCACGTCCACCATGGCTTCATTCAACGCGCTTTCTTGAGCATCTATGGCCATGGCCGTGGTCGATGAAAAAGCACCAGGATTGATGGCATAACCAGGCACATTGGCCTGTAGCAATTGCGCCACGACCTCTCTGGAAGCACCAGGACCTACACGCGCATCTAGCGCAAGCAAGGTTAAAGCTTCGTAACTCATTCCAGTGTCAAAATAAAACATCCCAATACCGCGATAGGCCATATTGGCCAAGCCTTCTTTGCCAAATATCGCACCTAAAATTTTGGCAACACGACCTGCGCTTTCGTTTTCACCAGAATCTAGGGCCCAACCCGTATCAGCAAACATGATGCGTTCTAAATTGCGAAGCTCAGCACTGCCGCCTTCGTTATTCAATGCTTCCAAATTCCAATATTTTGTGGCGCTGTCTTTTTGAACTTTAAATCCTGTTGCGTTGGACCAAACTCGAAGCACATCCATTCCAACTTCACCGTCAACAATGTCATTGCCTCCCGTGAAAGTGATGGTGTTGTTGGCTGCATTGCCAATGATCACATCATCATATGCCGAGCCAATTGCGTTTTCGATCACAGAGGAACCGGCAATGCTGACGTTATTGCGCTTGGCCATACCGTCTAAACCACTTCCCACTGAACTAGATTTACCTGGATGCAAATCAATGCTGACCGACATGCTAACGGCCGATGCATCCAAGGTGTCAACACCGCCATCATCCACAATGGTCAACGGGCCAGAGGCGTCGAGGACACTGTAAACATCATGACCTGATGCATAGGTACGAGATCCATAGAGTGCGCGCAATGCTTGCAAATCAAAGCTACCAAACCATGTAGGCCAAGCGCCACCTGAGGCTGACATTGATAAATCAAGCATGAGTGTATTGGTGGGTATTGCCAAATCTTTGGCCAAGACTGTCGCACCCGACACATCTGTGTCAGACAATGGGTGCTGAAGGCCTAGTGCATGTGCTAGTTCATGCAGCAGAACATAGTAGCCCTCTTGGCCTGGCTTCATGACATTGCCTGTTTCCACATCCAACCAAACATCGCCAGCGCGGGCATCACCTTTGAAGGCATCTGGCAGATACGAATAACCTCTTGTGTTAGCTTGTTGATTGATGCCGAAACGCAGTTGTCCGCCATCTCCAGCCACTTCTGCGAAAGACAAACCTGTTTGCTGCTGCAGGACATACAAAACATCACGCAAGATTTGCTGTTGCTGTAAATTGAAAGCTACAAATCCAGTTCCACCTTCACCGCCAGAAATTGGCGCCTGCGTCATAAAACTGTAGGTAATGGCCGTGTGTGAACCATTGACTTGAGTTTGCCAGCCTTGTGCCCCACGCAAAAGTATTTGCTCACCAGCACGCGACAAATCTCGTAATGCGAGTAGATCGTAGTCTTGATTCGATTTAGTTAAGTTGTTCCAAACATTGAAACGCTCGATGTTGTGCAACTCGTAAACAAACGAAGGATAGTTAGCGTTGTGTATCTTCACCAGACGGCCGTCTGCAGAAACGTTCACCACCACAGGACCAAAGTTATCGTCAGGGTTGTAGCCCATTCCAACCTGATCTATCCCCCCTTTGCCATCGATGTACACCGAACCTGGCCTGCGCTCCCAGTTAGAGCCTAAATAAAAAGAATCGTCGATCGCAGTGCCATAACCCTTATCACCGTTTCTCTGAAAACCGTGCACATTATGGACATTGATCAAGGTATCGCGAGACCCGTATCCATCCAGCGCATAACCGGCTTCTAGGTCGACATAAATAACACCGGGTGACCACCAATACCAAACTGTTGCCCACTTGGCGTTGTCTGCTACGGTGATCTTGTCATTGCCTGCATTGCCCTGGCCAGTAGACCCTTCAAGCAACGTGATCTCATCATCACCTTCCTCACCATGATAGGTGTCCCCTGACTTTACGGTGACCACATCTTTCTGCGGCGTACCTTTGATCTCAGCCATTTCTTATCCTTTTAATTCGCTCAGAGATAGCCGATGGTTTTGGCTGAAAAATTAGCCAAATTAGGCATGATGGCCAATGCTTGTGCTGGCGTCAGTCCTAGCCATCGAACGATGTCAGACATGAATTGATCAGAAGAGAACTGAGGAATCCATTGACCTCGCTTAGGGTTGTAAAGAGAAGCATCGTCTGGACCACCCGTCTGCAAAGTTGGGAATGTATTGCCGTACACCATTCCCCCTTTCACTGGCCCCCCCATTGCAAACCAATGATTGCCCCATGCATGGTCTGAACCCTCACCTGCGGCTGGGTCAAGCGTTCGGCCAAACTCGCTCATGACCACAGTAATGACATCGTTATTCAAACCGGCCGCTTGAATTGACGCATCAAAAGCACTGATGGCATTGGAAACATCGGCCAAGCGCGTTTCCAACCCAGGGTTGTTGGTATCTGTCGACAATTGACCAGTGTGGGTGTCATAGCCGCCGTCTTGAACCAAATAAACCTGTCTGCGGGCGCCTGCTTGCTTGCTGTATGGCAGGTGCTTGGCCAAATAACGCATATCTCGGCCTATCTGTGAATCTGGGAACATTCCAACAGGCTCTGGGCCTGCGGCTTGTCCTTTGGCAAACTCCACTGTGTCTAGATAAGCTGCACGCAAGCTGCGCGTGAACTCATAGTCATAAGTGTTTGTAGACTGCAAACGACTTGCCCATTCAATACGCTGACGGTACATGTCATCTGCCTGATCCAATCGCGCACGTCCCCAGTTAGCGCCGCCATTGCTGTCTGCCAAACTCAAGCCAGTGCTGTTGGCCACCACTGCCGTGTAATCGCGAGCCATGGCGACCAAAGGCTGCCGCAACTTCATCTCGGCGGGCAAAGCATCTAAAGCACGGCCACCCCAACCGCTCAAATCTTCATCACCCATCCAACCCTGAATCCACTGCTCTTGCTCAGTATGTGAACCCATGAAAGGCGGTAGTTTTGCCGTGTTGTTTCTAATTTGATCTATGGTGGTGGGTTGAACCAAGGCACCAGCATTGGCGACCACTGCCAATCTCTTTTGCTCAAATAATCTGGCCAATGCACGGTTGGCAGGCGACAACGCAAATTTGTGTCCAATATGTGAACCAGACAAGGTAACCAAACTGTCTTTAGGCAACGCCAAAACTGGACGCGCTTTGGCATAGTCGCTGTAAGCACCATCGACAGGAATTAGCACATTGTTGCCATCAAAACCACCTGACAAAAACACCACCACCAAGGCTTTGTAATCGGCAGCTTGTACATCACGAATGCCGGCCAGCGTTGCACCCAAGCCAGCCAATGAAACTGCACCTGCATGTTGTAAAAAATTTCGACGATTGATCATTTGCTTACTCCAAATGCAGGTGTCAACGAGGCCATGTCCAACATGCTGGCAGCCAGTTTCAAGCCTTGCTCTCGCTGCCACAAATTTTTATTTGCTTCGATCAAGCTCTTTGACAATGCTGCAGGCATCGCCCCTCGAAAGAACCGTTGACTGATCAAATCCACCAAAGCCTCGTCAGACGTTGCTGTAGCCGCCTTAAAGGCGTTCACATCACAGCCTGCATTGACCAGCATTGTTTCACTGTCCATGCCGCTATTGTTGTTCCACATGCGGCTGCCAAACTCATTAGAGTTCAATAGCTTTTGCTCAGGCGCTAACACGTTGGTGCCTTGCGTTCGGTGGTTAGGCGGGTAGAAATTGAAGACTGAGTAAGCTTCAAATGGTCTTTGATTTCTATTTTTCCAAATTTCACGCGAATCGTTGGCATCGCGAACCGCGCTCTTGCAACCCAAGCCCCTGATGACATTCATCGTCAAGAGAAAGGGCTCTTTGATACGGCCGAAACCTTTGCTAGAGCGCCCAACCACATCGCCGTAACGGGCCTCGGGATCCATCAAAATGGCTGTCACCACTTTGCCCATGTTGCCCTTGGTATCCCTGAACACAGTAGCAACACGTTCCAAATAAGCCGGCGATGGGTCACTTGTGGTCATGCCCTGAATCATTCGCAAAGACACAAAAGGTGCAGTGTTGGGGTGGGTCACCAAAATTTCAATCAAGCTATCAAGATCTTTGGTGGCGGTTTGTCCCGCAGGAATGGTCTTGCCCAAAACTGTTTTTGAGCCAGTATCGTGCGCATCCCTGAATTCATCGGTCATGGGCTTTGCGTAATTAAAGCCATTCGAGCTCATTCGACGCACATTGGGTTCTGCATAGTCCCAACCCGTTAGCGCACGAGTAGCCTCAATCACATCTTTTTGTGTGTAAGTTTCTAAAGCTTTGCCTGAGGCATCTTTTTTAATGCTACCGTTCATGTTCAGTTGCACCAAGCCCACCGAAAACAACTGCATCAATTCGCGGCCATAGTTTTCATTCAGCTGCCAACGTCGATTTTGCCCATTGTCCAAATAAAAACCCATGGCGGCATTTCGGGTGACAGCCTTGAGCAAATCACCGTATTGCCCAAATGCATGCGTCTGCAAAATGTTCATGTACTCTAGCGCGCCAAACTGCTGAACTTTTCGAGTTGACACCACCAAAAAGTTAGACAGAACCCAACTTGTTCGAACGCGCAACTGATCCTCTGCACCAATCATCAAACTGTTCAAACTGACTTCGTAATGTTCTTGCATTCGCCGCCCAGCAGCGCGGTCCAAATTTAAGTCATATTCAACAATATTGGGCGGCGTGACAATCATTGTGGGTGGCAATCGCATCTGCGAAGTGATCCAAGCCTCAGGCCCTTGCACTTTCACTTGCGCAACTGAGGCGGGCGAAGGCCCCATAGAAGACTGCTCTAAAAACCGCGACGCCGCAAAATGATTGACAGGCGTCTGCGTCGCCACACTGCCCACTTGTCCACTGAGGTTGGCTGTACCCGAACCATCTTGGCCTCCGCAACCCATCAGCACCAGCGCTGCGGCAATGCACAAGCCTGTTAATTGTCGATTCATTTCATTCACCCTCTTTTAAAGAGAAATTCAAAGTGGTAATTCATATGCCACACCACTAATTGCCAAGCCGGTCAGTTGCGCAGTCACTTTGTTCAAGCTCAAGTCGGAGGCATAAACTGCCAAAGAGTCAATCGTGTAAGCGCCGCTGTCTACCCAACGCACATACACGTCTTGCACTTCTTTGCTTGGCACAATACCGGTCAAAGATTCATACAAAAATGACACCACTTTTGCTGCGTTTTGTACATCTGCACCTAGTCGAAGGGCTAAAGCATCGTGCATCAATTGCGAAGGCGTTTGACCTTGATTGTCTAATCGATCGAGACAAATACCAACATACGCGGGAATAGTGGCGGCAGCAGGTCCAAATACCAAACCCAAGGTTTTGACAGCCACACCTGCATGGCCATCCAAGTCGAAAGCCAAATTGACATCTTTGAACTGCAGCCTCTCCACGTTCAGCAACCAATCTGAGCCTTCTGAATAATTGACGCTGCGCACACCTATGCCAGCAGTCTCAGGCTGAATCACATAGGCGGTTTGTTTGTTATCGTAAACAACCGTATCAATACCCGGTCCCCCATCAAAGGTATCGCTGCCCGCAGTGTTGCTGTAGGTGTCTGGAATTTCGAGTGACAGTGTTTTGTCTGAAAACTCGACCTGTTCAACATTTCGCAGCACGACACGATCGCTGCTGGATGCACCCGACACCGCGTCTAGGTAAGTTGTACCTTGACTGGTTGTAATTTTAAATTTGCTTGAAGGCCAGTACACAAAAACTGTGTCAAAACCTTTTTTTGCATCAATAAAGTCAGATCCGCCTAAAGGTGAAATGTAGTCATCCAAGTCGGTGCCCGAAATGGCCTCCGACCCTTTGCTTAATTTACCGACAATTTGATTGGCCAAGGGTTTCCCACGCTTTGCGAAAACCTCAAATCTACCTGAAATTGCCCCTCTATTTATGAAACTTATAAGCGAGTAGGGTCAAAACCTGAGGATTGTTGAGCTGCGAGTTCAGTTTGCTGCCAAACTCCCATTCACCTGCTCCACAGAACCCAAGGCATCATCTCCAACCAAAGAGGATAAGCGTACTTTAGATAACAAATAAACCAACCTGGCCTGTGCCAAATCACGCAAAGCCAAGGTGTATTGCTGCTGCGCATTCAACACATCCAACTGGCTACGCGAGCCAGCCTTCTGAGACATTTGGGTCGACATCATCATTTGCTCAGCCGACCTTGCTGCTTGCTCAAGTGCCCGCACGCGCATCACGCCTTCGCTTACACCGCGATATTCTTTGTGCACACGCACACCCAAGTCGCGTCGCAGGGCTTCCAGCGTTTCCTCAGCGCGGGTTTGTTCGGCCACCGCCTGGCGAATGGTGGAATTCACGTAGCCACCTGAATACAACGGAATGTTCAGTTGTAAGCCAATGGTTTTATTTTCGTAGCGCGAGTTCACACGGGTGATGTTTTCACTGCCGCTGTTGGACCATTGCGCCACCGCATCTAATGTTGGCAAGTGGCCTGCTTGGGCTTTGCTCACTTCGCGGCGGGCAGCGTCCAAGCGGGCTTGCATGGCCTTAATTTCGGGGCTGGCTTGTTCTGCTTTGCGCGTCCACTCGTCCAAGTTGGCAGGCTCGGGGGGGCTTAGCTTCAAAGCCGACACATTTAATTTGGCGATTTGTCCCACGGGCTGGTTAATTAGCAACTGCAATTGACGGCGCGTCAAATCTTGGTTTTGCCTTGCTTCCAATTCCTGAGCTGCGGCCATGTCCAATCGGGCTTTGGCATCGTCCACGTCGGTGCGAGTGCCTGATCCTGCAGCAATTCCTTTTTGTGCAGCATCTACCAAGGCGGTATAGGTTTTCTTTTGCGCCAGCACCAATTCCAATTGCTGGTCGGCCATCAAGGTTTCAAAGTAAGCACCTGCCACGCGCACCACCAGGTTTTGCAAATCGCGGTCGAGGTTGGCTTCAGCTTCTTCCACAATCGATTTGGCCTGTTGAAACTGCAACCAGCGCTGCATGTTCATCAAGGGTTGGCGCACTTGCAGCGTGCGGTTGTCGCTGAAGTATTGGTCGTTGGTGGTTACGGGGTTGCCCAAAATATTGGGCGCGGTTGTGTCTAAGTTGTTGTTGCTGCGGCCTGCACTGGCCGACACCTGCGGCAGCAAACCGGCGCGCGCTTGTGGCACGCGCTCACGGCCCGAGTCGGCCGCCGCGCGTGATGCACGAATAGAGGCGTCTTGCTCCAAAGCAGCTTGATACACCTGCTTCAAATCCATCACAGCAGGCTGCGCCAAGCTGCCCAGCGCAGCGCTAGACAGTGCACAAGCCAGTGCGGTTTTTAAAAACAATGATGACGCTCTCATCACTCTTCCTTCATGGAAGCGGCCATGCGCTTGGTGAGGGGGTGCATCAAATAGGTCAGCAATGAGCGTTCACCCGTTTTAACCACAATTTCTACAGGCATGCCTGGCTGCATCTGGCGTGCACCCAAGGTTTTCATGCCATCAGGTGTCAATTGCACACGTGCCAAGTAGTAGGCAAATTGCGGTTGCTGGGGGTCGCTTAGCAAGTCACCCGATACAGACATCACTTTGCCTTCAACTACCAATTGAGGCGAATGTGCAAAAGAGTTAAAGCGAACGTCGGCCGACAAACCGGCTTGCACTTTGTCAATGAGGTGCGGCGGAATGTGCGCCTCAAGCAACAGGGTTTGGTTGTCTGGCACCACGTCCAAAAGTTTTTGACCAGGCTGCAGCACGGCACCTACAGTTTGCACTGTAAGGCCCACCACTTGGCCGTTGGCCGGCGCTTTGATTTCCATGCGATTCAAATCGGCACTTACCGCCACAAACTTTTCGGCATCCGATTGCACTTCGCGCGTGACATCGGCCAACTGCGATTCAATTTCCTTGCGGTACTCTTGTTTGCGGGCCATTGAGCGCTGTGTCAGTTCGGCCACTTGGCGCGACACCCGCATACTGTTGCCTGTGAGGTCTGCAATGGCCGCATTGGACTCGGCCACCATGCGCTCAAGTTCCAATTGGCGATTGCGCGGTGCATAGCCTTCTTTCACCATGCCGCGCGTGTTGGTCAGCTCTTCGTTAAGCAAGGCCAATTGGTTGCGACGCTGAACCAAAATATTTTGGTACGAGTTCAGCTGTTCTTTGAGGCCTTGAACGCTTTCTTCAATGCCTTGCAAATCGGCGGCCAAGGCAGCACGGCGCGCTTGAATCAATTGCTGCTGCGTGGTCACTTGTTGTTTGATCAGGGGGTCGTTCATGGCCTCTTTCACGTCGGGGTGAAAGTCAATGGCATCTCGGCCCGCTTGCTCTGCAAACAAGCGGCTTTGCATGGCGCGGTAACCCAAGTAGCGTTGGCGCACGGCTTCGTAATTGGCTTTGGCCACCGCGCCATCTAGGCGCAACAGTGTTTGACCTTCCTTCACTTGCTGGCCTTCTTGCACCAACACTTCTTGCACTATGCCGCCAGACAAATGCTGCACGGTTTTGCGCTTGGTGTCCAAGGTCACCATGCCTTGTGTGGGCACACCTTCGTCCAAAGGTGCAAGACCGGCCCACAGCAAAAAGCCGCCAAAGCCCACGGCCAGCACCAGCAGGCCTGTGCGCGCCACTGCGCGCGTGTCGGAAGAAGCGCGCGGGCCGCCGTCTTCGGTGGTAGACACCACTTGCGCATCTTGCACAACAGGTTTTGTAGATTGATTCAAGTTTGGATTGGCCATGACAGTCTCGATTTAAGCGTCAAAAAATATTAAGAATTAGAAGAAGGGTTGCCATCTGTAGGTGGCGTGTTCGCAGGTGTAGATGCGGGTGCAACGGGAGCAGCTACTTGGGCAGGCTGAGAAGCCTGCGCAGCTTCACGTTGTTTTTGCAAAGCTGCCAACACACCATCGCGCGGGCCACTGGCTTGCACAGTACCTTGGTGCAAAATTAGTAACCGGTCGGCCACGCCCACAATGCCAGGGCGGTGACTAATGAGCACCACGGTTTTGCCTTTGGCCTTCATACCCTGAACAGCACGCACCAGTGCGGCTTCGCCTTCATCATCGAGGTTGGCATTGGGCTCGTCCAGCACCACCAAGGCAGGCTCACCGTACAAGGCACGGGCCAAGCCAATGCGTTGACGCTGACCACCCGACAGTAAAACACCCGCCTCGCCCATGGGGGTGTCATAACCTTTGGGGAATCGCAAAATCATTTGGTGCAGACCAGAGGCTTCTGCAGCTGCAATCACTTTTTCAGAAACCACTTGGCCTGCGCGTGCAATGTTCTCGGCAATGGTGCCGTCAAACAGTTCAATGTCTTGCGGCAAATAACCCACATGAGGGCCCAACTCCATGCGGTCCCAGTTCAATACGGGTTGGCCATCTAGCAACACCTCACCGCTGTTGTGCGGCCAAATGCCCAGCAGCACACGCGCCAAGGTTGACTTTCCTGAACCCGAAGCACCTAGCACGACCGTTACGGTGCCAGCAGGCATCAGCGCACTCACGCCTTTCAAAATGGGTTCTTTGCGGCCAGGGGCAGAGGCCACCACATCTTTCAAAACCACATCACCTTTGGGCGTGATACCCATGGGTGCTCTGTCGCGCGTTGGATGCGCTTGCAACAAATCGCGCAAACGAATGAAAGCATCTTTGGCGCTTAAAAAACCAGTCCAAGTGCCCACCATCAAATCAATGGGGGCCAAGGCGCGTGTCATGAGCACGTTGGCGGCAATCATGGCACCGGGCGACAACTCGCCTTGAATCACCAGCAATGCACCACCGCCCAAAGCCAAAGACTGCTGTGTGTAGCGTACAAACTTGCTCCAAGCCACCACGCGACCCGACACCGCTTGTGCGTTCAAAGCTGTTCCCATGGCTTTCACATTGCGCTCGGACCAGCGGTGGTACAAATGCTGCAGCATGCCCATCGACTCAATCACTTCGGCATTGCGAAACTTGCTTTGCAAATAGCCACCCACCTCTTGCTGCGATTTGCTGGCCGCAGCTTGCGCAGGCTTGGTGGCATTGCTACCCCACCAGGCAAGCACCGCCTGCACAGCACCAAAGCCCAAGGCCATAACGCCCAGCCAAGGGTGCAACATAAACAACACACCAATGTAGATGGGTGCCCAAGGCGCATCAAAAAACGCAAAGATGCCATTGCCCGTTAAAAACTGGCGCACCTCGGTCAGGTCATTGAAGGCGCGTGAAGGGTTGCTCTCTTCAGGGTTCAAATAGGCTTCGTAGCTTGCATGAAACAAGCGCTTGCTAAGCAGGCTGTCAAGGCGCACGCCAGAGCTCACCAACAACTTAGAGCGCGACCATTCTGCAAAAGTGAGCACACCAAAAAAGAACAATGTAATAAGCGACACGGCAATGAGCGTGCCCGTGCTTTGGCTCAGCATGACACGGTCGTAGACTTGCAACATGTAAATGGTGGGCGTGAGCATTAGCAAATTGGCCACCAAGCTGAATACGCCTGCCACCATGAACTCATAGCGGAAGCCCCAAAGCGTGCGCAACAGTTCGTCGCGGTTCATTACTTCTGGAATCTTCATGATTTAGCTTTCTGTTGCAGAGCGGCCAGTACCTCATCACGCGGGCCAAAGGCCTGCTGAGCGCCATCTCGCATGATCAACATTTTGTCGGCCACACCCAGCACGCTGGTGCGGTGGGTCATCACCACAAAGGTGGTGCCCAGTTGTTTTAAAGCGGCAATGGCAGTAGCCAGCGCGGCATCACCGGCCTCGTCCAAACTTGAGTTGGGCTCGTCCAACACCACAAACACGGGTTTGCCATACAGCGCACGCGCCAATCCCACGCGCTGTCGTTGGCCACCCGACAACATGGCACCGTCGCGGCCCACTGGGCTGTTGTAGCCTTGGGGCAAAGACATGATGAGTTCGTGCACGCCTACCAATCGGGCTGCAGCTTCTACTTGCACCATGTCTACATCGCCAAAGCGTGCAATGTTTTCTGCCAAGGTGCCTTCTAGCAATTCAACGCCTTGTGGCAAGTAACCCAAATAAGGGCCAAGCTCTGATTTGTCCCATGTGTGAATATCGGCGCCGTCTAGGCGAACCTTGCCGCCCATTGAGGGCCACAAGCCTACCAATAAACGCGCCAAAGTTGTTTTACCCGAAGCCGATGGGCCCACCACGGCCAACACCTCGCCTGGATTCAAGGCAAATTGCACACCGCGCACAATGGGCACTTGCTGGCCAGGCGCTCCGGCCATCAAACCTTCGACAGTGAGCACACCTTTGGGTGCAGGCAAAGCCATGGCGTCTGGCTTGGCAGGCACTTGCGCCAGCAGCTGGTCTAGGCGGCCCCATGCGCCCCTCACATTGACCACACTGTTCCACTGAGCCACCAACTGACTTAATGGCGCCAACACGCGGCCACCCAACACCGAGCCAATGATCATCATGCTGGCACCGCCGTTTAGCATGTTGTTGAGCATCAGCCAAGCACCTAAGCCCAACAGCAAGGAAGACATCACTTGCTGCACAGCTTTAGACATGGCCGTCCACAAACCGGCACCCATAGAAGCCGTGGCTTGATAAGCCACAAACTCTAGTTGGCGTTTTTGCCAGCGGCCATGCACTGCATCAAGCATGCCCATAGACTCCATCACGTGCGCATTGCGCAAAGACGCTTCGGCAAACTGCTGTGCGCCTGCAGCACTTCGATTGGCCTCACCCAAAGGCTTGCGCGTAGCCTTCTCGTTCATCCAGGCCACTGCAATTTGGGCAATGGCACCCAAAACAGAAGCCCAGCCCAACACGGGGCTGATGGCAAAAATAAAGGCCAACGCCACCAAAGCTACAGGCGCTTCAAAAATGGCCATCAGGGCGGGGTTGGCCAAAAACTCGCGCACCACCTTCAAGTCATTCAACACCTGCATGGACCCACCCACTTGGCGCTTCAAAAATCCTTGAAACATGGCGTTGTAAACACGCTTCGACAATGCCTCGTCTACCTGCACACCGGCAGCTCGCATCAAAGCGCCGCGCACTTTTTCTAACAGTTCCATGATGGCGTAAGCCAGCACAATGAGCACTGTCAGCATGGCCAAGGTCATGCCGCTGCGGCTATTTACCACTCGGTCGTACACCTCAAGCATGTAAACGGTGGGTGCCAAAGCCAGCAAACTAATGAGCGTGCTAAAGCCAATGGCTTTCAAAATGACTGGCTTGAGCGGATCAAAGGCCAAGGCCAGTTCGGACGGAAGTGTTTGGGGCTTCATGCAGCAACCTCAATAGAAACGTAATCGGGAATAGGCGACTGAGCCATTAGCGCGGCAGGCAACTCTTGGCCTGGGTGCAACATTTGCACATCCAAGGCAGCTTGTGCTTCTTGCTGGGTGAGGGCTTGTTGGCTTTCTAGCCAAAAAGCCAACTCATACAAACCATCTAACCTGCGAGTTAGAGAAATTTCTCGCAATTTGGCCACTTTAAACAGCAAAAGCTGAGATTCAGGCAAAGTTAGCTCAAAATGCATTCGGCCATCGAGGGTGAACAAAGACAACTTGGCGCCCTTGATGCTGAGCGTGTGACGGTCGAAATAAACAGGACAACTGTTGGCAAATTGCAGCAACGGCAATGGTTTGTCGCCCAACTTCGTTAAATTGAATGGACTTGCTGGCGTTTGAAACACCATGCGCGAAGTGCGTGACACGGCATAGATGGCATTGCACACCATTTGCGAGCCCAGCGCCGGAAACTTTTCTCGAAGGGCCCGGTAATGCATGTGGTGCAAAGCCACCCGATTCCAAACGCGCGTGCGCTGAACTTCGGGCGCCAAGGCATTACACACCTCGGCAAATGCAGCCTGCAAAGCTTGCAGTCGGGCAAATTGCTCGGTGGTGGTGTTAAGAGGAACGCGTACAACGGAATTCATATAGGAAGGGATTCTAACCCTTCCTATATGAATATTTCAAGGCGACTACAAAAATTTTAAATAGCCCATGTGTCCTTCAAGCAAATGGCCCCGAAGGGCCATTTGCTTGCGCATTCAAAGACTGCAACGATTGGTAAAACTCAAGGCGCTGCCGTGGCGGTCACAGCCACCGTGGCCACATTGGCACTGTCGGCTCTGCCATCGTTGACCACCAGCGTCAGTACATAGACGCCGGCTACATCGGTGCGCAACGTAGGCGCAGAGGTGGTGGCCAAAGACAATAGTGCTGTGGTGCTGGTTGTTGGTACTGAAGTTAGCGTCCACTTGTAGGTCAAGCGGTCGCCATCAGCATCGGTACTGGACGTGCCACTCAAGGTCACTGTGGTGCCCGCCACCACCGTTTGTGCAGCCCCCGCATTGGCCACTGGCGCGGCATTGGCACTTTCGACGGTAATGGTGGTGGCCACTGCCACAGAGTCCAATTGCCCGTCATTCACAATGAGGCTGGCCACATAAACACCGGCCTTGTCAGGCACAAAGCTGGGCGTGGCGGTCGTAGGGTTGGTCAAGGTGGTCAAGGCACTGGTGGGCGGCACCGACATGAAGGCCCAACGATAAGTAATCGGATTCAAGTCTGCATCAGTGCTGAACGAACCGTCCAAAGTGACGGTAGGTAAAGTGCTGCTCCACTTGATCGTTTGATTAGCTCCCACGCGGGCAATGGGTGCAGAGTTAACGCGGGACGCAGTGACAGTGGTAGCGACCACTTCACTGTCGGCTTTGCCATCGTTCACCATCAAGGTGGCCACGTAGGTGCCCTCTATGTCAGCCTTGAATGACGACTTAGAAGCTGTACTGCCTGTCAACGTGGCTGTGCTGGTGTCTGGCTTAGAAATCAACACCCATTTGTAGGTAAGGAAGTCATTGTTGGCGTCGGAACTGGCAGTACCGTCCAAAACGACATCGGCAGTGTTGCTTACCACCACGTTTTGGTTCACGCCTGTGCGTGCCACAGGCACCGAGTTTTGTACGGCGGCAGTAACGGTCACGGCCTGTTGAACGCTGTCAACTTTACCGTCGTTCACTGTCAGTCCAATGACGTAGGTGCCAATGACATCTGCTGTGAACTTGGGCACTGGCGACCATGTGGCCGTAAGCACGGCATTGCTACCTTCCGGCTTGGACAGCAAAATCCACTTGAACGTGAGCAAGTCGTCGTTGGCGTCAGAACTGCCGGTGCCGTCCACGCTCACCAAGGCACCCACCGTGACGTTTTGATTAACGCCAGCGTTGGCCACAGGGGCAGAGTTGGCAATGCTAGCTGTAATGGTGACTGTTGAAGGATCACTGCCCAGCTTGCCATCGTTGACCACCAGCGTGGCCACATAAATGCCGGCCACGTCGGGCGTGAATTGGGGGTTGGCAATGGTGTCCGACGACAGCTTGGCATTGGTGCTGCCAGCAGGTACTTGCAAAGTCCACTTGTATTTCAGGGAAGAGTTGTTGCGGTCTTTGCTTTGCGCACCATCCAAGGTGACCAATCTGCCTACGATGACGTTTTGCAAAGGGCCAGCGTTGGCTACTGGAGCGTAATTCACTTTGCATGCCGAGGCACTGACCAAAATACCGAGGCCAGCGGAGCATGCCACTGTACCGCCACCGCAGCCCACTAATAAGGTGGCTACAGTGAGCATCAAGGCGCCGGCCACCAGACGTGGGCGGGCAAAAAGTTGAAATGCGGTCATGGGTTGCGCCTACAAATAAGAGGGTTCAAGTTTACTGCTGAGGGCTATCTTACCGGTCGTGCAAGCTCAGTCGCAGGCGGGGTTGCTGATGTCAATGGTTTCAGGGTATTTCATTCCCACACCACTGTAGGCGTCTACCGCGGCCCCCACCAAACCACCAGCCAGTAAATTTCCCGCCATGGTCCAACTGGGCATAGGCGGCACCGACACCGTGAATCGAGGGGTAGAGTTTCCCTTGCAGGTAATGTCCAACATGCTGGTGTCGTTGAGTACCAGCACCGTTCCGGGGCTAGAAAACTGCCAGCGCCCTAGGTCGTTGCTGGCTGTGCAGCTGACAGCTACTGGCCGCTGTCGGCACAGCAAATTGACGCGCAGTTCTTGCACCTCTTCCGACAGCAAGCTGGCGCAGCCCGTCAACAGACTGGCCAACACAGTGCAAGTGAACAGTTTCAAAATGGCATTCATACGCGGCATCCTAACAAATGAGGGGACCATAGGGGCGTGCAGCACACGCCAGGCCATGGTCCTGACCGAAATGAATCGGCAGAAGCCCCCATAACTTGAGCGCCATGGCGGAAGCTCCTCTAAGTGCCTAAGTGAGCGCTAACCTGATTTTGAGGGGCATCCTTTGTCCTATTTCAATTTGCGGCACCACTTCGACCGCGGCCACCAGGCGCTCGCGACTAAGGTGGGCGTAGCGACTGGTGGTTTTGATGTCGGCATGACCCAGCAGTTCTTGCACTTCATAAAGACTGCGCCCGGCGTTGACCAAATAGGAGGCAAAACTGTGGCGCAGGTCGTGAATGCGCAAATCGGGCAGACCCGCCCGAATACGGGCGTTGTTCCAACTGAAGAAGAAAGACACAAAGGGCTCGCCAGTTTTGGGATTTGCAAAAATGGCCTGATCTGCCAAAAATCCATCGCGCACTTTCAGGCGCAGATGCTCTAGCAACTTCATGGCACCAGAAGACAGGGGGATGTGCCTCACCTTTCCCGACTTGGTTTTGGGAATGCGCCAAGATTTTTGGGACCAATCGATGTCGCGCCAACGAGCATCCAGCACTTCGCGTTTGCGTGCGCCTGTGTAAATAAGAAACAGCACAATGAATTGCAACATTTCACTTTCACTTTGGCGCACGGCATTTAAGAGCTCAATGGTTTGAGCCTCCGTAAGGTAACGCTCTATCTTGTTGTCATCTTTGATGTTTTTAATTTCTTTAACAGGGTTGCTGTCGACACCTGGCACTTTCCAGCGCAGGGCCAAAGAAAAGCCAAAACGCAGCAACACCAATGCCCTGTTGCATGTACCGCTGGCATAGTCTTCTGATTTCATTTTTTCAAGAAACACTGCAATGTCGGGTGGCGTGATGCGCCCCATGTGCAAGTGACCCAACTTGGGAACCAAGTGATTGCGAATCATCGATTCATCGGTGTCCCAACTGCGCTTGTAGCTCTTGACGTAAGGCAAGTATTTGTCGGTAAAGAAGTCTTTGATCAAAGGCCCCACTTCGCTTACAGCTGGCGCTTGCGGATCGATACCTTGCTTGGCTTGCCTTAGTAAGTTGATGACTAGTACACGCGCTTCGTCGGCCTTGAGAATGCGTGCATCACCCAATGTGACTACGCGTAGTTTTTTCTCGAACCTGTACCTAAGTCTGAAACTTTTTCTTCCGCTAGCAAGTACATCCACGTAAAACCCACGGATCTCGGAATCGAATACTTCCAAGTGAGATTTATCGGTTGGACAACTGACTTCAGAAATATATAAATCAGTAAGCAACTGGTTTGGCACCTTCATTTCAATTTACTTCTTAAAAATAAAATTGAAAAGAATGACAACACTTACCCCGTTGTCGTTAAACGACGCAATGCGTCGTTGTGATGCCGTTGCATAAATTCACACCTTAGAAAACTCTTAAGAATCAATGGCTTAAGAGGGAGCGAATTGTATGCTTACACCTGTTGTAGCTGAAACAAAGCCGTTAACGGCATCATCACCAGCACCGCCCGCAACATTGTCCAAGCCAGTTGTCAGGGTGAATGTTCCATTTGTAGCCGGCACAGCAACACCAGCAGCAG
>JACCDY011214889.1_pt1 | contig 200738 bp, 190 predicted proteins | sample 7446391 | NCBI WGS metagenome assembly JACCDY01 (sample SAMN15323451, study PRJNA562643) | freshwater metagenome | isolation source: river surface water | place: USA:Blue River Watershed | collected 2017-08-18 | reverse complement strand
GGTGCGGGTGCGGGTGCGGGTGCGGGTGTGCGTGCGGGCACGGGAGTGCGTGCGGGTGGGGGAGGTGTGTTTCCGGCGACACCTGTGCGTGCGGGTGCAGGTGCGGGTGTGGGTGTGGGTGCGGTCACGGGTGCGGGTTCGAGTGCACGAGCAGTGGATTGCATAATTCGCACAATCGGATCTGCAATTTCTTCGTTCACTCCTTGGGGACCACGTCTGATATTCTTTTTTGATTTCTCTAGACGTAGCAAGACTTTGACTCGATCGTACATCAAGTATGCATCAAGCATTTCCTGATTTTTGAATTTTTCTTTAAGAAGTTTATTGTAATGCATTGCGAATGTGTGCTCCCTGGACGCAACAAACAAAGCCGTGTTTCCCAACTGGTGGATCGTTCGAATATTCCGGTCCAATCCTATCGGAGCTCCCTCATCATTCACGATTCCTCCAAATACAAGTGTCTTGCCTTCTCCACCCAACAACCTTTTCAGTTCCTGATAATTCCTTAAGCTATCCTCTTCTGCAGAGATTTCTTTAGGTGCCTTAAGAAGCCTTGAGAGTTGTTGTTTGTGTAAATCAACGATTCCTGTGTAAAGTATCTCATCACCACATGCAGCTTGAAAATTAACTACCTCGGTGCTTACGCGTCTACTTGACATTATGCGTATTTTTTTTTATTATGAAAACCGTGTATATTTTTTTTACAGCATTTTAACCTTGACCTGCGTTCGTTCGCCGCGTTTGCCTCGTCTGAACTGTGACTGAAAGTCGGAGGCGGTCAATGGTGCAGATGAGGCGCCCGCACCCCCTGCAGAAGGAGTAGAGCGTTCTTGTTGGACGTCTTCGTCATAGAACGGGTTGAATCGTTGTTTGTGGAATGCCCACATACTTCGATGAAAGCACCTGCGTTTGTCGGGGACGAGTGTGAGCCATGTGCGTTTGTACTTGGCGGACAAAACTTCTCCGTTTCGGATCGGTAGTTCGTCGATCGTGGGGTCTTCATCCCCCGGACGTTTCACGAACGCAGAGTCGACTGCTTCAGCCTGGAATCCATCTTCGAACAGCAAATCGCACTTCATGTTGGGGTACACACGCGTGACCTGTGCGGGTTCGTACTTGGAGTCTGCGCAGTAATAGAAAATGCAGTCTTCGATCTTACCCGACCGTGCGTTGTTGTCCAGCACAATCGCGTTGAACCCGGACGTGCATCGCTGCATGATCTGGTGAAAAGCATCGGAGGAAGGGATGATGCCGAAGAATTGTTTCCAGAGTTTTTCGCGGTTAGCGTGCACGTTGTCGCGCAATGCGAATACGAAATCGATTTGGTTGCGAATGTCAGGTGTGAGATCCATGCAGTATTGCATGGTGACGATGACGGAAATGTTATTATTGCGACCGTTCATGAAAATGAAGCGCGTGGATTCATCCTTCAGGATCGTTTTGTTGTCGTACATGATGTCGTCAAGCATGAGTAGTTGGTGGAACCTCGGATTGGTCTTGCGGATTTTCTTTTGCATGCGCAACATGTTCGCGATAACGTTCGAGTCCCACCGGTCGTGGATAAACACTTCCGGGAACATGACTCTGTAATCGATGAGCGACGCTTCCGTCGGGCACACAACAATGCCTGCGTGTATCTTACGGATGTAGAAGAGAAGGTCTTGTACGAGCGAAGTCTTGCCGGAGCCCGATTTGCCGAGGATTAGAATTTTCGGGGGCCGTCCGTGCAACCGGTAGTGCTCCAATAGTGCGGGTTCGAATTTGCGTATATTCAATTCTACTTCGGGTTCGGACATTCTTTTTTTAATGCAAAAATGACAACACGTTTTCGTACAAAGACGAACGCAATAATAGCAACACACCACCGTCGTCTTCTTATCCAAAGACGGACTGGAACACGTCCGACACGACGTCGGGGTAGGATAAGTGTTCGCCGTCGTCAGATTCGGGCGTGGTCGGGCGGGTCGGCTGGAATTGCAGAGCGGGCTGCTGCATAGGGGACCCTCTCCCGTCGAAGGTAATCAGAGCAGCCCGTGCAGAGTTGAAACGCTGAATGAAGAAGTCGCGTGTCAAATCGCGAGCCGAGCGTGTGTTGGAGGGATTGAACATGATGTGCACGGTTCCCTTTCGCGAGGACGTGCGGAAGCGGGACGTGTCGTAGGTCTCCAGCACGGAAATCAAAAAAACCAGGCCCGCGTTTGTGAGTCCGTGTGGGTTCACGGTCCGGAACGCGTCCTCGGGATTGTATGGTTTTCCCTCGGTTGATGCGAAATACAAAAACACGGGTTCTGTGACGCTGGTGTATGCATTTTCGAACGACGACTCCCGTTCGAAATGCATCTGAAGCGGCAGGAGGATGCGGCCGATGAGCACTTCCGTGAAGACGTAAGGCGTCGTTTGGATCCGAACGGCGACGCTTTGAGCGCGCGGGTTCTCCATGCAGGTTTTGATGAGCCGTTGGTAGAACCGATCGAGATTCACACCCAACCACCCGTCACCGAGGATACGAGGCACGGCGACGCGTTCTTTCGGCAAAGGAACGTGTTGTTGTACCAGAGGAATTCCGGGTAGCATGGATTTTGCGAGGAAGAGGGACTGGTGGAGGTGAATCAAGTTTTCCAGTGTCGGTTTCGTGGAGTACATGTGTATGGCGATTTGCGCCTGAAGGAGTACCTGTGCGGTATTCATTTCTTTTTATTGATGAATGGGAAATGGCTCGTAATATGTCCACTTTGGTTTTGGAAAGTTTTAGAGTCCTGCACCGCCCGTAAGTGAAGTCGGTGCGTCCCAGTTGGGATCCAGGTTGGTTTCCAACGTTTCCGTGCCATCGAGATGGACGCGTATGATTTTTGGGAGCCTTTCCGCCATCCAGTACCGAAAGTCGTACTCGAGTTGCAAGAAAATCTTTTTGGGAACGTGCGTGCCCGAAATCAGTATATCAATACCTGCGTGATATTTTGATTTGTATACTCGCGTGTTTGGTGTGCCGAGGTAGATGGTGGACGGCCACTTGAACAGATCGAGTGCGATGTGATATGACCTTTGGTCGGTGTTGAGATCGTCCGTGAAGGCGACCCGATATTTTTCCCGCGCGGTGTCGATGAGATTTTCAAAGGTGTCCGAGCCAGGCAAGACGAGTTCTTTGCGCACAGCGTACGTAGGAGGACTGGTTGTGGTGAGATGTCTCGATACGATTTGGAGTTTCGCGAAGGGTTCCTGGTTATGATGCCGATTGTTATTCATGATGGTGTGCGTTTGACTTTTGTATTTAGGTTTGTGCATGTACGAAATAAAATAAAACGAGATGGACTACGTTCACGATTCGTTTTTGTCGGAGGGTAATGACGACTACGTTTGTTTCACACACATCGGCGTGGACGATAAGTTTAGTTTGATCAGGACATTCGTTCGTAATGCGAAACGAGTCTTGGCGGATGTACATGCGCATCCGACGGGGCCGTCCGGGGATTACAGAAAGGACCGTTTGATTTGGTTGGTTGTTACCATGGGAGACCTTTCGGGGCGTCTCGATCGCGAGGCGTATATGATGGACGGTGAGCAGTACCGTCAAGTGTATGAGTACCTGGAAGGGATGTTGGAAATCCGGTTCACACCGGACGAGCAAAAGAGTCCAGTTGTGTTTGAGAACGCGTGGAAGTTCATGCGCGTGATCGATAGCTCCTTGTACCGGCGGTTTGCGCATCCGCACAATTCTCACTTGCAGCCCGAACTCGACGCGTTGTGGCAAGAGTACGACGGTCTGATCGAATCCATTCGGCGAAGTATGGATCCTTTGCCGGAGGCGTGGACGGAGCGATTCGAAGATTTCTTTTTTGAGCGCGGCCTCGCGACGGCAAAGAACGACATCCGTGCGGTCAAGAAATGTTTGGAACCGTATGCGCGAAAGAATTATGCGTACGCGCGTGGAGAGGAGCGTTTCCAGAAACTGTTCAAGTTTCACGGCCAGCGTCCGGAGCTCTTAGAACAGTTCGCGTTGTTCCAAGACTTGATGGTGCAGTACATTCCCGAGTATTTGATCGAGACGATGAAGCGATTGGATGCAGCGGGTCCGAAAGGATTTCTTCCGAACCGAGAGCGCATTGAAGAAGTTGTACGGAATGCGCCGAAGACACTCGAGCACGTGCGAACAATGTATGTGAAAACGCAAAAACACAAGGATCTGTTTGACAAGTTGTGTGAATCGATGACCTTTTCGAATTAAATTTCAATCAATATAAATTTCAAATCAGAGCGTAGTGTTTGTTTGTTTACGCGGTGGCCTTCTTGGCCGAGATGATGCGCTTCTTCTTCGCAGGCTCGGTCGCTGCAGGCGCAGCATCCGCGGCAGCGACAGGCGCGGGCTCAACGACCACGGGCTCAGCAGCCGCAGCAGTCTCGACGGGAGCAGCAGCGGCGGCGGCAGCGGCGGCAGTGAGCTCGGCAATCTTCTGAGCGGTGAACGCCTTCGAGGCGTCGGTGGTGGTCAGCAGGTGGTCGAAGAACTTGGTGATCTTGTTGGTCTTGACCTTCTCGTCGAAGTTCAGGCCGGTCACATTACCCTCCGCGTCCTTGTAGTAGCCCGCAGGCACCAGGTCGACCAACAGACGACGCATCGACGCCACGAACGCCGAGTCAGCACCCTCTGCACGGAAGTCGTAGTTGCTGTCCTTGGTGATCACGTTCGCAGCAGTAGCAAGCGACTGCACACACTGCTTCACGTGGTTCAGCGACATGATGTCGTTCACCATCCCGCGGGCCTTCTCCGACATCTTGTCGGCGTTGGCGCGCAGGAAGGTCACCAGCTCGGGGTTCAGCGACTTGGGCTGGTTCACACCCACGACAGAGTGCGCGGGCTTCTTGGGGCGGTTCTTGCGGGCCGCCTCGCGCTTGGTGTAGCGGTCAAGAGCCTTCTCCCTCTTGGTAGACTCACTCACCATCTGCTTCACCAGCTTGAGCACCTCCTGCTCGAACTTCAAATCGGCCTTGCGCTTATCCGCAATCATCGTCGCGATCTGGTCGGCGATGGGAGACATCGCCGATGCGAACGCAGGCTTCTTCGCGGCAGCGACCTCAGTGTTGTTCTGGACAGTGGTAGACTCAATGGCGGACATTTTTGTTTTTGGGGAGTTGATTCCTTTTTTAATGACAAGGGGGTCACCTTTTTCTAACTCAACTTTGAACGCACTTTTCATCCGAAAAAAAAATTACAAAAAATTTGGACATTTTGGGAGGATTTTTTCAACGAGGAAGAGTCAGTATGACTTTTTTTCGCCTGATCTTCTTTAGAGTTCTACTTGCGCATCACAAAGTATACTACGATAGCAACCACAACAACGAATGCTAGCAAGATAAGTAGAGGATTCACAGAGCCGGACGAGGGTACGACTGGCTTGGACGGGATTTCTTGAGGAGAGTACAACGCGCGCAGCAGGTCGCGATTGTCGCCCGTGACGCCATCTTGAACTCCGTTCGGCACATCGTACGGCAAACGAAACTCAGGCGTATAGAGTGCAGATGTAACCAAGTCGAACATTTCCGAGTCGTTATCAAAGCCACCCGGTTTCGTGCTTACTTGCACAAGACGATTGTAAATATCCTTCTCCGACATGAACATGGAATGCAGCAATGCAAGAACAGTCTTCGAACGGTCCTTGTCTCCCGCTCCCTTACGTGAAGTTTTTCTGATCATATCCACCGGAACATACACCGCCCTGACTTCACCTTTCTTGCCTCCCTCGTACTCGAAGATGGCGGAAAGATACATTCCTGTCAACGCCTGAGAGCGCGTCATTTCTGCCAACTTGGGCAGCTTTTCATCGGGTTTGAGTTCCTCTCTGGTCATCACAAACTCTTTTTCGGGCAGCGTCGCCCCGGTTGTGTCGAAGCGTATGTATTTTCCCTGGATAGGCAGGGGTTTGTCGTTCTGCAACACTGTTACTGTATAGAGACCGTCGTCGCCGCGCGTCGCGGAAGAGAGTTGCGCACCCATTCTACTTCTTTCGAGAGTACTATTATTTACAATGTTGAAATTGCATTTTTTTTATCGCTCCAATTTTTTTCGCGTGTACACAAACGATTCATTCGTCCACGAAACAACAATTACTTTCACCCGCACCCGCACTGGCAGTCTCCTCGACAGCTTCGTCCTCCACAATTACTGCTTCTTCTCCTGCAAGTACGTCCGCGGCCGTTCGGACCCGAATGGTCTGTACGTCGAACCCAGACGCGGTGTAGAACTTGACGCGCTCACGTCCCTGGTTGTAGAACAGTCCGAGCGTGTTCGCCCCAACCCTCACGAATCGACGGCATCTTCTTTTTTTTCTTCAAACGTATACAAACGATTCATCAGGACCTTGCGCGTTAATTTGACTTGAGAACAAAGAGTATTCTACGACTTGTTCATAGTTTTGCTATAAAGACTATCGTATATAATCATGCACAAAAAAGATGGGCAATTCACAATCGGCTCCTCCTCCAGCCGCTCCCACGAACGACGACGTTTTTGTACCACGTATTCAGGTATACATCAGCGAAGGATGTTTGCAGACGTTTCCGTGTCAACATTATGTAAAGTTCGACGACATGAACAATGCCGGTGTGGTATACTCAAGTATCAAAATCAAGGCATATTTCACTGATCGACCCGAGAGTTTTGACGTCCACGGCCCTGTGCACGCATCCGAAATCGAAGTAGCCGACCCTATGTTCGCGGAAACATATAAGATGCTCAGGAGAGAGTCCACGGCTTCGATTGTTGAAACACATCGCCGAGAAGTTCATAACAGAGAGGAACGCGAAAGAGAAACAGGACGTCGAAGAACCTGGTCAGTTCCTTTGGAGGCTGAGCTGACCGAATATACGTGCTGTCCAGAGTTCAGTCTGTCTGCTGCGTGTGAAAACGTAGTTGACGGGACCATGTTTTGTATATCGTGTCAGCAACGAACACACAAAAAGAATTTTTACCGCTGCAAACACTGCGAAACGTTCTTTGATTCAAGTCTTTTCACAAAACCCGACACTCACACCCCATGGTTTGTGACATGTGGGCATTGTCACAAGGAGACAAAGATCAACGAACTGCGAAATAAAACGATGTTTGTTTTTCGTTAGTACCTTTAATCGAAAGACAGACAGTTGGGTGGACCTACTCGAAAACGATGAAGATCTTTACACTACTCGTCATCCACAAAACAACAGGCACCCCCCGCGCCCGCACTAGTAGTCTCCTCGACAGCTTCGTCCTCCACAATTACTGCTTCTTCTCCTGCAAGTACGTCCGCGGCCGTTCGGACCCGAATGGTCTGTACGTCGAACCCAGACGCGTTGTAGAACTTGACGCGCTCACGTCCCTGGTTGTAGAACAAACCGAGCGTGTTCCGAATGTCCACAATGAGCGGTCGAACAGCCCCGATGCGTTCGCCCAGAACACGTCCGACCGCTTGGCGAATGTCGTTGCGTGGGGTTGCCATCATTACCGCGTTCAACCCCGGGCAGTCGAATCCTTCGCCGCAGATGCCGTACGTGCCCAGAAGAATGTGGATGGGTTCTTCCGGGTACAATGTTTCCTCGATGGCGCGTTCGGACATGTCGCCGTGCAACGTCCCGATACGGAGTTCTGCGAAGAACGCGTCGGCCGTCAGCATAGCGTGCAAGAGTAAAACGTGTTCCTTCCGGTCGGTGAGAACCAGAATCTTGCGCTCACGGTTCTGCGTAAAAATTCGAATTAGCACATTCTTAATCGTGAGGTTGTAGTCCTCCAAGCGGGCCATGTCGGTGATTGCTTGGGCGAAGATGGGGTCACCGCCCTTGCCGAGCTTGATCTCGACGTCCCATCCGTTTTGCACGACCCAGACTTCAGGAACGACTTTGACTTCGAGGTACCGAACGGACAGGACGGGTCCGATCGACCACTGGAACACTTTCTCCAACCCGTCCTTGCGCTCGAGCGTCGCGGACAGTCCGATCGTGTGCGGGATGCCCCCGACCTTGTGCAGGGCTTGTGAGAAACTCGGCGCGGACATGTGGTGCACTTCGTCGACCACTAACAGCCCGAACGAATTGAGCACTTCCGTGGGAAAGTCTCGTTTGAGCAACGACTGGATTGTGCACGTCACAAAGTCTTTTCCGACGCCCATGTCGGTGTCCGTAAGACTTCCGGTCGTGGCGTTCAGGATCGTTTGGGCACGGTCGGCCGACTGTTTGAGCAGTTGGGACGTGTGTGACAACCAAAGCACCCGCACGTTCAACCGCGCGATGAGTTCCATGGCCACGACAGTCTTCCCAAAGCCGGTGTGTAGTGCGAGACACCCGGACGTGATTCCGGGGTAAGAGAACACTTCGCCGAGCACTTCGTTTTGTTGCGGCTTGAGCGTGTACCCGCACGTTCTACGGACGCTTAACCGAGTGCGTTCGATTTGAGTCGTGCGGTGTGCGAGGATCTCCGGACGAAACCGGATGAGTTCGGGCATGGTTTCGAACCAGGTGCGTGGGATCCACGTGAACCCCCCTTCGACGTCATTGAGCACGCTGAACGACTTGCCGAACTGGGGTCCTCCGCCACCGCGTCCGGCGGAGCGGGCGCGTTTGGCAACGGGCGACTTGTCATTTAGGACCGGTGCGACTTTGGAAAGATCGCGCAAACGTTTCCATACGGGCGCCGTAAGTTCAGATGCATGGAGGTAGTACCCAGATACGTCGATTCTCATGTTTTTTCTTTAGACTTACCAATCAAAGAAGCATACTAGGATAAGGATTTTTTTTAATACTTGATTTGTCAGGGTTGATCGAATAACGCGACGAGTAGTACTTCCATTGCACAAATCACATCCATCACGTGCGAGTCCACCGGGCTCTCATCACAAATGACAATTGGTTTACGAGTATCGGAAGCGATGACGACGCTGCATTTCACATCGTCCGAGTCCGTGAAGATCCATCCGTGAGCGTTCGGGATCTGACGAATGAATCCAGTCGTCCGGTGAACGGAAAAATTGAGTGAGTGATTGAAAAAGGATTGTGCCTGTCGTAGGATTTCGACATTGAGCGCTGCGACTTCTTGGACCGAACCAAATGCGCGCGTGTACTCGACCGTGTACTTGACAGCTTTCGGTTCCATGTTTGTTGCTTTTATTTGAACATGAACACAAAATCCTTCACGGTTTCAAGCGAGTATTGTGCGGTGACACATTCGGACGGCGTCCCGGTCGAGAACACGGCCGGTTGGTATGTACTTGAAAGTGCGCGCACGGACCTCACAAAGTCAAGGACTTCGTCACAGTTCGTTTGGGACATGTCGTTAATGATCATCTTTTCACTCGCCATGGCACGTTGTAGTTCAAAACGCCAGGCGGGCATTTGGTTGGTGGTTTCTCGTGCGATACAGCTCGGTTGGATATTTGTTTTCAGAGCTTCGGGAAATTCGCGCGCGAGTTCATTTGTTACCACGCGGGTGTCTCGTTCAGGGCCTGTGACACTTATAACAAACATTTACGTTTTTTTCGGTACACGCATAAAAACTTTGTGGACTTTATGAACGCGATGCGCTTCTTGTGTGTACAAGTGGAGATTTGGAAGCGATGTAATGAATCAAAAAAAAATCGTTCTTGAACTTTGTAAAAGGACTTGATTGATGAATGATAACGTTCGGGCAGTTTGAGCGTCTTTATCCAGACGCATCCCGAGCGCGAAGCAAGTACGTTTCCGCACTGCTTCGTTTCGGGAAGTTTGGTGGCAGTTTGTTCGGCAATAAACGACCGGGGGAGCAGCTAGAGGGGGCTCCGAAAAGACAAACGACGACGAACGAGTCTTCTTCTTCCTCTTCGTCTTCGTCGTTGGTGGTGTCCGAAGGGAATGTGCATGTTCCACGGTTCGATTCGAGTTTGGTGGACGAGTATGGTTTCGTGAAATCGATAGACCTCCGTACGTGTGACGTACCGGCAGACTTGGCTTGTTACCTGCCGTCGGTAGAGCTTGCAGAGTTTACGAAAACGCTATACAAGTACTCTCGAGATGGTGTGATGGGCAAAGTGGCTGAACGCGAGCGACTCATGGAGGATCGTCATTCGGAAGTGGAAGCTGGAGGTGGTGAGCACGACGCCCCGTTAGACTTTGAGGGCGACAAGGACATCATCCGTTCAGTCGCCTTGTTTCGACAAATGGTCGATATGAATTTTAGCCTGTTTTTCTTGCAACCGAAAGAGTTGCTTGCGCGGTATGTTCGACCGGACATGTCTTTCCCGGTGTACTTACGTGATCATTGTTCGTCGAAGTCGATTCGCGAACTGACAGCGTGCGTGCCTCGAATCTATTATCACTTTGGTGCACACGGCGTCCAGGCAGAGCATCTCATGGTTTATTTGCACCACGTCCCTGGATTCAACCGGGTGTTCCCGTATCGTATCTTGTCGTCACGTGCGGGGAACTTGTTCGAAGTTTCTGCGCGCGATTTTTTTACAAACGACAACTTTGACGTGGCGCAGTACAGTATCAAAACACGGAAGGATGCGTTCGGCGAACATGGTCTCCACGCTCGCTTCGCGGTGAAAGACCGTGCGCGACGCCGGATTTTGTTGTTCGACCCCCACGGCGATTTTAACGTCAAAGATAAGTACACCCCTGACTTTTTGATACTGAACCGCGCGCTTCGTTCGATAACGAACGGGATTCGTGTCAAAGTGCTCGAGCGTGTCGGTGTCGACCGTGCGCACGTGCAGTTTTATGGCTTCCCAGAACTCCATGGATTTTGGGAGACGATCAAGAATGTGCATGTGTCGACACTATTTGCCAGCAGCAGTTCGGTCGATGCTGTTCCTGCAGACGAGATCCGCGTGGATCAGTGGTATACGCACAAACTCCCGGCCGAGTCTGTTCACGGCTTTACGAGTGTCGAACGGGGCACGCAGGAAACTGGATACGAAGGCGACCAGCCGTCCGAGGGTACGTGTGCTCTCGTTGCGCTGATGCGTGCGGCCTACGTTGCTCAGCAAGCGAACCTTCGTCCACTGTCGAACCCGCTCGACTTCGTACGTGACGAAATCCCGTGCTCGTTCGCGGTGTTTGTATCTATGCTCGCACAGGCGTTCAGTGTGGATGAAGACAACTTCAACGAGGATATGCTTGATATGAAAGAGGGGCAAGGAATTTTCGTGAGCGTCGATGGAATTCAGGACCGTGTGTGGGTGTATCGACTTCCTACACGAAAAACGACGGTACCTGCGTTGAAAGTGGTTCGCTTGGCACTGTCTCGGATAGCAATGACGAGGAGCGTGTCCATGAATCCGTACAGGTACCGCATCAAGTTGGTGTACCCGCTCGGGGCAGTTGGGTTGGTTGGCGGGGTTCGCTATGTCCCGATCGATTCAAAAGTCGATATGACATGCGTGGACGTGGCAGAAGACGGAGATCGAGAAACGGGTGATCCGTGTCGTGTCGTGATCGAGCCTCTTCCGGAGAACGTATACAACGTCTCTGTTTTCGTGAGGCGTGCATATTCCCCCATCGATCTCGAGCAGATGCAGGAAGTGGTCATGTCAATGGAATTCGCACGTACCAAATGCGTGAAAGATATGCAGGGTTTTCTCACCGCTCCACCGTCCGATCCGGAGCGGATGTTGGTGGTGATGCAAGTTGGGAATCGGTTATTGACGGGCGATACGTCGATTTTACAATACTTTGATCCGTCCCAGGTCGGGAGTCGACCGGAGGTTCGTGTGATCGAAAAGCCGCGAACGATTCAAGTTTTGTATAACGCAAGGACATGGACAATTCAGATCGACAGCAATACAAGAGTGCGAGAAGTCATTGCAGTCGTCGTACCAGACTTATCGGAAGCGGTGCGGACCGGTGTGAACTTGCATCTGACGTACGAGGGCAAGTCGACGCGTGAATATTTCTTTGACGATATTCGTATGAGTACATTGAACACAGAGTTGCGATTTACACTCGTGAGGCTGCATATACTCCCCCCGGACGCCCAAGTGACTGTGCGATATTACGCAAGCAAGTACGATCCTGCATCGGCTGGTTCGATGTTGCCGAGTGATGTGTGTGAAGTGAAAATTCCGATCGGGCCGAAATCGACAATCAAAGATGTGAAACGCGAGTTTGAGAAAACGGTGGCCGACGGGATAAAACGAATGCGCCTTACGACCTCGTTCACCTCTTTTAATGATGTTGCGAGCGACACGACAAGGTTGTATCCGGATTTCGATCGGACGACACTATATTACTATTGATGGAAATGGCGCCGACACGTTGCAACATACTTGTCACCGGCTCCGACGTCGACGGTTGACTCCGACACGACAAGCCGCTTTGAAAACGGCGCGCTGGTACCGTCTGCACAATACGGGCACAGTGCGGTGAGGAATAAAATATCATCTGCGTGCGGGATGAGAAGCTGGACGTCGCCCATGGGAGTCCTCTCGGCCGTACCGGACAGTCCGGATGCGATAATGTGCTTCCCGAGATGGTCTACCCACGTGGGGATAATGTCCCCGGCGTCCTCGAAGAACTGTAACTCTTCGATGACGACGATATCTGCCGCGAGGAACGCATCGAGCGTCTCGGCGTCGGCGAGACTCGCGGTGTTTAAATCCGCGCGCATCCTCACGGAGTCGTGTGTGGTTACATCTGCCTCTTCGGAATAACGAACGTTCAGCGCGTGGTTGATCACGAACACGCGTTTGTTGATGGAACGAAACCGGCGAATATCGCGGATCAGTTCCGTCGATTTACCTGCGAACATGGGGCCTAGGATGAGTTTAAGTGACATGGTGTTTTTAGTTCCTTGTACTTTCTATACTGTGTAAGGTGGATCGATTCTAAAATTTTATTGTTCGTGAGATAAATCAAAACCAATGAATTCGGATACCAAAGCAAAACAAAAAAAGCGTCATCGCAACACACCGACACCGTCGTCGACTTTGATACCCACGCACGATCCCACGCACCATCACCACACAACAACACTGGCACCAACAGCCATGCCCACGCACCATCATCGCACCACCACCTCCACACCCACAGTACACCCGACAGCCAAAATGCATGACCTCCCCCCTCCCCCCGAAGTCAACGTTACGGATTTTCCTCCTGTTCCTCCGATGAATGCAAGCATGTTCCTTGCATCCGCATCGTCGTCCGAATCGTCGTCAGAAGCAGCATCCAGTCCGAGCGTGAGTCTGTTTGTGTTCGCGCTGCCTCTGGTGGTTCTTGGCGCGTGGTTCGCACAGTCTTTTGTGCGCCGTTCGGGGTACACTCCAATCCGTGCGGTTGAGTTCGTGGAGACGGATCAAGTTTAATTAATTCTCACAATCTTGTTTCTGGATCCAAAGACTCCCGTCTGTGCACGCGTGGAATCGTGCGAATGTCTTGAAGACACGCGAAAGGTTGCCGTGTAGACTACCGAGCGGCACGGGTGTGTTCCAGGTCGAGAGCATCACGGTCAGGCTGGTATCTGGGCGTTTGAAGAACACGATTCCTCCCGGAGCGATCTGTTCGAACGATTCGACCAGTACATCGATTTGTACGCTCGGATCTGTTCGAGTCTCGATCAACAAGTCTATGGGTGCAGGTTCGGGGAATCCGTTTGTCACTCGATCCACCCATGAAAACTCGGGAGAGAGTTCGTTCGCCATGCACATGAACGCACCGTTCATCTGCGCGCGTGAGCAGACAAACTCACGTATCTCCATGGGCAGTACGTCATCGTCCGGCATTACTTCTGTCGAAGCGGAATAGTTGGACTGAACAAGTTCTTCGTGCTCTGCCAAGTGGCTCAAGTCCTCGAACGAAATCCGATCGAGAACCGTTCGAATCGTCTTGAGCAGTTCGGTGTGGATAGGCCACCGGAACGTTCCGCTCGGATCCATGCGCGCCCAGATGTGATCGCGCGGTTTGCAGTACACGGAATGTTTGTACGGGTCGAAATCCTCGACTCCATCGCCTTCAAGTTCGCCGATGTCGAGAAACTCGCCGAATTTGTTTTGAATATGCGCGAGTACGGGGAAGTCGTCCGGGCGAATCCGAACGCCCCCGATGATGGCGCACATGGTATCGAGGATCATCTTGAGGATCCGGTCTCGCAATTCGTAATTGTGCGGTGTCGAACGGATCACTTCACGGCTCACGGACGGTGGGAACAGGTGGGTGTGCAGCATCCATTCGGACGGGCGAAGGTCGACGATCAAGTCGGGATGTTCGCACTTGTCGACCGCGAACTTCCGTATGGTGGACGGGGCGAAGGACTTCACAAACACGACCTTGACAGTTCCGAGCGATAGATCGGGGAAGGCATTTTTGATTCTTTCGACTCGAGCGGCTGATGCTGGACCTTCGACGAGCATGTAGAAAGTGCCCTGCAGTTTCGTGAACAGATCCGCGTGGAACAGATCCGGGTGCGAAAGGTCGACGAGAAAAATCATCCTCGTTTTTATTTAAGATTTATTTGTATTCGTTTGCAATAAACTAAAAAGGAATGATCCCCGCGTATCGATACGCTCCACCGTACGAGGAGAAGCCGTTCCCCGTTTTGATTTGGAACGCGTACGCACCGTCGTTTCACCCGCACCAGCAGATCAATCAGCGGATGGACCCGTACGGTTACACACTGACCATTGAAGATCGCGCTTCGTTTTATTGGCCCGGAATTTTTTCAGGGGAAATTGTCTCAGACGACTTGCGGTGCGTCGTCGACAGCATGTGGTGGTGATTTCGAGTCGAGATAGCCAGCGACGACACCTGCCGCGATGATCAAAAAACCTCCGATCAATTTGGGTGTGGTCGGAACCTTTTTCTCGAACACCATCTGGAAGAGGAACCCAAACAAAACACCTGCAGTGCTAAGCACGGCGAACGTTTCGGGACGAGCGAATCTCGCACCAAAGGCGCGGAGCAAGTGCATCCCGAAACCAATGATTAAATTGAATGCAAAGATCTGAACGATGAGCTTCTTCTTTTGTACAGCAGTCGTGTCTTGATGGAAGAATTTCGTGGAAAACAACACCCACACGAGCACGAACGGGATCGTGCCAGTGTATTGGCCGAGCAGTCGTTCGGATGGTGTCTCTTCATTGGTGTTGTCGTGAAAGAGAATGTACATGTAAGACTCTGTGAGTGCGGCGATGAACGCAGCCAGGATGCCGAGTTTTTGTTGCGGTGTGGATTTGATGTTTGGTTGGAGAATGAGCATCACACCAATTATGCTCAATGCGATGACTGGAATGCGTTTAGGATCGATTTCTTTCTGAAGCAACAAGCGCGTAAGCAGGATGTTCCAGATCGGATACGTGTAAAAGATAGAGAGTGCGTCGGACGAGTCGAGATTTTGAAACGCGGTATACGACGACACAATATGCAAGGCATTTACAACTCCAAATTTGTACGACACCTTCCATGTTTTTTGTTTTTGGACATGGCGTACGTAGATCCACGCAATGGCCGAAATGGTCAGCACACGGATCAAGGTTTGGAGTTGGACGGTCGCGAGTTCATTTTGTTTGATGACTTGGGGGAAGAGCGCGAGAAATGCTTCGCTAACAAGCACGGACAAGTTCGGCAAGACAGGAGACGACATCCCTTTTTTATTTTATCTCGTTCGGGAAAAATAAAAATGAAGACTGTGAGTGCCGTTCATATCATCGGTGGTGTCGTGCTGCTTTTCGCATTGAAAAAGTTTTACTCGGAAACGTTTGTGCAGAGTAAGTGGTGGTTGTTCGCGTTGATTGGCTTAGCGATCGGGTTGTACCACGGCTCGAAATTCTTGAAGAACCCCAAGCGGTGGATTTACTTGTTGCACGTGCTCCTCGTAGCTCCGTCCATATTCTTTCTGGGCCTCTATCCGCGTCTCGCCAAGGAAGTGTTGCAGCTTGTCGCGTGTTCAATGATTGCATACCACCTGGCGATTCTTTCCGACATGGTTTGAATTTGCACAATGTTGTTGTGTATGAGCCGTACCAGCCAGTCAAATGCGACAGAACCTCCAGACGCGAGTCCGGATGCAGCGGTACCACGCGGTCTGAGGATATCGTTCGGCTCGTTTCGAGAGCGGTACAGAAAACACAATGTCTTGCGAAAGTATTTGCGTGCGCTGAGTCTCGTTTAAAGACAAGATTAGAAATGTGGGGCTAATAATTACAAAAGGCTGTATATGAATGGATTTGCTTCGTGAGACGATCGAACAGGCTAAACGTGTTCGATTGCTCCAAGATGCCGAGTACGAGAAGTACTTTAAGGACGTGGCTCAGCAAATTCATTTTTTGCAACGACAAGGTGTTCAAACGATGTTATTACGGATCCCTTCGTCTTTGAACGGAATTACGGTCCCACAGGCAAAGTTCCAAAAACGGTTGTACCGGACACTGAAGAAACTTGAGTTTAAAGTTCGTGCATTTGAGGGTTTTACATTAGAGATTTCGTGGGATATGTCATCATAAAAATGGTCGCGATTGAACTTTCGTACGAGAGTGGTGTGCAGTTCTACACTCCCTCGATGCATCCGTACTGTTCAAGCGTGGTGACAGCATGCATGCGGTATACGGACGACCTCGTTCAGTCTCTAAATTCGCATGATGACATTGCCCGTCTGAACCTTTGGGTACTCTCACGGGTTCCGGGTGACTTTTCGTACCCGTACGGCATCGAAGGTAGCAACATGATGTTCTCGATTGACGAGCGCGGGCTCGTGCGCCAAATCCCAACCCCGACGGGGTGGATTTCGGGCAATGTGGGCGATGCGTTCGAGATCCACGCGGGGCTCCGCACGGACGGTCAGGGGATTCGCGAGGTGCACGTGGAAGAGCACGAACGTGCCCGCATGGGCCCGCATTTGATTGCCGTCATTGATGCAATGCACCGTCTGTTTGCACGGGATGGATTCGGTGCCGGGGGTGATGGCACAGAATCCAGGTAGCATAGACGGCTTGGTTGATACATGTCATAACAACGTACGCAATGTAGATGGGTTTGTGATTGTACAAGATGATATGAATCAAGTTACATGAAGTTGTAATCCATGCACAGACCGCGAGGAAGGAGTACAGGCTCACAACACGGTCGAGCATGTGCATCGACACCAAAAACATGATCGTGAGCAACAACGTCCAGAATTCGAACTGATCCTTACGGGGCGTGAACGCCAGCGTGACAATCAGCATCAAAAACTGTGTTACCATGCACGTATGATACACGTCGGACGTTCGAATACATGGGCGGGTATGCTGCACTGCCACGACGTCTTCTTCTAGTTCTATTCGTTCGGCAGCTTGTGCGTTTTGCGCGGGGGCGTACGGGCTCTTGCACGTCGGACAAACATTCTGTGTGTTGATGTAGTCTCGAAAGCAATCCGTGTGGAATTTTGTACTGAAACATACTTTACAGGGCGTTAACTCGCACGAAACTTCTTCATCCAAACAAATGACACACACCATTCCGCAGTTGTGGTCCCGTGTATATTCATTATATTTTTCACGAACAAGTACTTTCAGACAGAAACTGCAGCCAGCACACATCCGACGAAGGACAGTAACTTCGTACGGGACAGGTACGAGTCGTAGAAATTCCGTGCGTTTGATGCGATGCGCGCGGCCTCGGTCGGGTGTTTGATGTAGAAATCGAGCTTCTCCTGCAGGTCCGAGAGGTCGGCCTGGATACGTACGTAGTGTACATTTTCGCGCAAGAGGTGTGTGAACCACAGCTCGCTCGCGACGCAGGTCGAGTCGGCTTTAAAGACGACACAACCGGAACCGAGCATGGATCCCAGACGGCAGGCCGCGCAATGGCCTTCGAGGTACAGTAGGAACTTGTTCTGGATCTGTTCGGCCATAGGGACGTAGAATGTTTGGCTTACGGGGAAGCTAACGGTGCCGATGGTCTCTACGCTTTCCGAGAAATGTTTGTGCAGACGCTTGCTGAGGGAGACGCACCGCACGTCGACGCGCGGGTCTTCGAGACGCTGTGCGAGTCGAAAGGCCAGCATGCGCTGGTTGGATATTTCGGTCGACCCCGAGCCGGTCGCACTTCCACGAAAGAAGAGCTTGTCTTTCTTGGAAGAGAAAGGATCCGCGGTGCTCGGAACGGTGCGGGTGAGGTCTCGTACGGCCGCAAGTGCGAGCGGGTTGTGCAGAATTTGTGAAGGCATGTAGATGATTTTGCTCGATGCTTCCCAGTCTTCCGTGGGCGGGATGAGCACGTCCGTGAATCGAGTGGTGTGCGTGCCGTAAAAACTGAGCATGGGCAGGACCGAGCGCGGAGGTTCGACGGCGAGAGGAATGTCTTGGTGGGGATCGCGGTCGTCCTTATCGAACAGGAACCCGTACGGCTCCACGAGCGTTGCGAGACGGGAGTTGTACTTCCACTGAGGAAAGTCTCGCTTGTTGATGCAGAATACCGCATCGTCGATCCGGAACACGTCTGCGGCCTCTGCGATCATGTCTTTGATCTGCATCACAAAGTGTGTACCCCACGGCGACGCTTCCGTGCACAGAATTCCTCCGTTCGCCCACCATTTCTCCTTGGGCAAGCCGGTGCGGAAGCGTTCGTGTCCGTACGGTACGTGCGCGGGCCACGTGTTCTTGAAGTGCGGGTTGTAAAAGGGGCAGAAACATACGATTTTTCCTTTGACGACCCGTACAACGATGCCTGCGCGCATGTACTCGAACAGGAATCGCACCGTGCCTCGTACATCACGCGGACTTGTGTGCATGGTTTGTTCGAGTTTGGCAAAGGTGTGCAGCATGGTGTCCTCGATAAAGGTCTCGGTGATTTCAGGAGGGTCTCGGACGGAGTCGGGTAGACCGAAAGAGTCGATGGGACAGGTTAATAGCGGGATAATAATTCTATCGAGGACGTCCCACGAGTCGACACAATCGATGGCACTGCTTGTAGGCATGCTATGGTAAGCTTCAAGGGCGGCTTCGCGCGTTTCAAAGCGCGGCACACCGAACGGGGCAAAGTGTCGCGCGACGAAATCCTCCCATGCGAAGTCCCGGATGGGGTTCGTAAGGGGGTGTTCGACACCATCCACGATGCCGCGAAGCAGCATTTCCTTTCGAGTCTTTTCGTTTGGGTTTTGGATGCTGTGTATTCGGTGGAAAGGAAACAAAAAAAAAGAAGGACCGGCAGTAAAAAACTATTCATTCATCGTCGCTCATTTCTTCGATCGAAAATGCGAGACCCGTATGATGAAGTGCTTGTTGCAGACGGTGAATGTACGAAGTCCGAATGACAAAAACAATCGAGTTGGAGATGACGGATGTGTACACGACTTCTTCGATAGCGCTACGGACGATTTGACTGACGTCCTTTTGTTCGATCGAGTTTTCGACGACGACTTCGTACTCTTTCATTCTTTTTTAATTTTACTACAAGTAGTGAAAAATCGCAATGACTGTAACGAGCATGATCATTTTTCGGAGCAATGCTGCGATTTTGACGGTTGTCTTTTCGTTGTTTTCATTGTCCGCGTCGGGCAGAACAATGTCAAAGTGCGACCATTGTTTGTCCGGCATGAGCCACAGCATGATCGGGTCGAATACGAGCATGACGAACGCGGTCATGAATTGCATGCCCATAATGGTTGTAAAAGCGTCCGATTTGCCGAACAGAGTTCGGTTGAGAGACCCGACCAAGTTTGACGGCGCGACGGGTTCAGAAGCCATTGTGAATTATCTTTTTTGAATTGAAGAAAAGAGATTTTAAAAAATGGAACCCACCACGGCTATTTATCTCCGAACCCCACCAATAAGTCGTGCGGATCTCGAGCGGATTTTGCATCCGATCATTCCGCGCGACCTGTCATTGTACTGGGCCGCGCTCACGCATGCGTCTGTGTACAATCCCACGTTTGTGTCCGAGCAAGCGTCGGTGCACCCGTTCTATACACATGCGGGTGCGCATCCGGTGTACGGCAACAATTTCGAGAAGCTCGAGTTTCTTGGCGACTCGATCATTCACGCGAGTCTGGCGATGATTCTGATTCGTTTGTTTCCGGATAAGGACGAGGGATTTTTATCGCGCGTGCGTATCAACGTTGAGCAGAAGTCTGGATTGGCACAGTTGTGTCGTCACATGGGGATCGCCGAGTTTGTGAAGAAAATTCCGGGGATGAACGTGGCGGATGATTTGTTGGAGAATGTGTTCGAAGGTTTTGTTGGGGCTCTGTTCGAGGACCAGCAAAAGTTTTTGCATTGCGGACTCCAAAAGTGCACCGAGTTTTTGTGGCGCGCACTCCGGACGCGGTTCGATGACGTCATGCACGATCTCCGCGTGGATAATAACTTCAAAGACTTTGTTGTGCGACTCAAGGCAAAACAAATTCTGATGAATTTGACGTGGACGAACACCCAGACGGCCGTACAATCCACGCCGACGGCTCGCAGACAAATCACTCACCACGTGGAGCTTTTGTGCGAGTATTGTCCCGAGCGGCTCGAGTATTTCAGAGTCCATGGTTATCGCGATCCGAACTTGCTCGAGTCGATTCTATCCATCCCAGTCGGAGCCCGTTTGGAGCGCCACCGGGTGAAACGGTCGGCGAAGACAATCGCAGAGGCGGAGCAAGCGGTCTGTAAAGAGCTTATGCGTGCGCTTTCGGTCGAGGTCGGGTTGTTGAGGTAACGTTTGCGCGAAATTAAGCTTTACGAGATTTTGATGATGCAGATGAATAAAAAAGTATGAACACGTCCCAATCCATACGTGTGGAATTGAGCCGCATCCATTTCCGTTCGCGGACGCACTGGGTCGATCAGACAACGGGATATTTGTTGGAAGAGAAGCTGTACCGAGACTTGCTTGAAACGGTCCGTCTGTTTCCGTACCTGGCCGCCTCGTTCCCGGAAGTGACCTTAAAATCTGCAGTCGAACTTGTGGTGCAGGACGTCCGTGATCTCGTTATGAACCTGCGCGGTGTAGAGACGATTTACCCCTTCGGAAGGTCTCCGGTGTTATTGACGCCTGTGCAGATCGAGCAGTTTCTCGACGTTCATGTTGCGGTGAAACTCAATCGGATGCTCGAGCGACTTCTTTCGGTTGTTGGAGGCCATGTGCACGTCGCCTAATTTTTTGAATTTCCATTCCCCAGACGGTCGACTCAAAAAAAAGTGTTTCGCGATGTGAAAGTAAAAGAAATAAAAATGTTTGTGGAGTCCAAGTTTGTGTTGTCGCTTCTTGCTCTCGTGATTCTCTTCTTGTCATTTGTTGCAAGTTTCAAACATCAAAACAGTTTCATCTTCGTGATCGGTTTGCTTGTGTGCATCATCATTACACGAACAGATACATGGGCACCGGCGATCCGTGAGGCCATGTCAAAATTCAACGCGGAGGCTCCAACTCCCGTTGTTACCAAGAAGGACGATAAATCCGCGAAGAACCCCGAGCCGTCCAAATACGACGGACCTCCTCTTCTGAACCCGAACGAAGAGTTGGATGGCAAAGTGGCCCAGGATTTGCTATCGGGAAACATGAACAAATTGGAAGAACTCAACACGTCACCTGCGTTTGCGTTCGGGAGGCCGACAATGGGCGATTTCATTTCGGGCGCTGCAAAACCAAAAGACCTTCTGAAACTCGTTCCAGACTTTCCCACGATGGGGCACGTGCTCGTAGGAACATTGCGCGACCCGAGCCAACCGTTTTTGTCGGACGAGGGTGCAAAACAAAACCCGGACGTGAAGGCGTTGGAAAAGCATGGCCTTGTTGCTGCACCCGATTACTTCCCGAACTGCAAATCCGCAAGCGTCGTACAGTCATCGGACCCTCGCGACCCTCGCGACATGCTTCGTTGCAATCGTCCGGGTATCTACTAAATCTGCGCGATGGCTTCGTCGAAGCCGTGCTGATAATTTAAGACGTGCCAGGATGTCGTTCCGACGGACCCACCCCAGATGGACAAGCTCGGATCTCGCACGGTGAGAAAGATTTGTTTGGACCCGTGCACGGATCGAACTTTTTCAAAACCGGAAAACAATCTCCAATTCGCCACGATTTCACGTGCGACATCTCCCGTGGTTCCAAGCAGTTGAAACTTGGACAGGTCTACGACGCACCCCAGTGTGATCACGACGCTGTTCTCACCGAGCCGGTCCGTGTATTCGTACGCAGTGATGCCGCCGTCGAAACAACCCGAATGGGCACCGATAAAAGCTGGAATACTCATCGATGCCACGAGCGCGTCTCCAAGGGTCACGTCCGGCTTCGTCTCTGCGTTCCAAACGGCAAGCTCCATCCCCGTCTCGATACTCGTCACGAGGATGTCCACAGGCAGATCGAGCTCACCCAAGGTCTTATCGACGTATTCGTTCAGACTGTACTTTGCAAAGTCCAGAGCTGCTTCGCGGTCAAGCGGGCGGTCTGACTCGTCGAGCTTCATTCGGTGACACACCTCGATCATACGGTCGTAATACAAGCGTCCACCACCCGACGCGTCGATGGCAGCAATGACTGCCAGTGCAGATCCAAAACTATCTCCCGCAAATCGCTCGAACGGGTTTTGTTCAGACTGTCGTAAGACGGCCGAGAGGGCGCCCCACGTGATCGTTCCGTGCTGCCCACCGCCTCGTATGTACAAGGTGCGACGCGTTATGATCGACTTGTTCGGTTGGTAGAGGTGCAAGAGCTGCCGGGCAAAAACACAGCGAGCAAGTTCAAGAAACCCGAGGATGTGGTTGTCTCCAGGGAATAGAGAGCTCGTTTGAGCGTACATTTCTCCGTCTGGAGTTGCGAATATGTCGTTGTTGTTTGTGTGAGAATAACTTGTTTTAAAGTACCACAGATCTCGAATGTCTTGAACGACAATATCGACGGGAGGTTTCGGAAGAAAGTCGCGCAGAGTTTGGTTACCGTTCGGGTTGATCTGTGCGAAATCGAATGGCGTGCCATTCAGACCAAATCGAACTTGGATTTGGTTTGAAGGAAGTTTCGTGACGATTTGTTCGGGGAATTCATTGTCACACAATTTCGAAAGCACCCTTTCGTATGCCCGCTGGGTGACGCACACAACTTCTTCAACTTCTTCAAATTCGACATGATGAAATTCAAGCAAAACAATCGCTCTTTTCATTTTTTATTTGTTTGATTCACGCATATGTTTTAAGCATCAACTTCGACGAACGCGACGACGCTCTCCACGGGCTGCACCTTACGGTCCTGAAGCATTTTCGCGATGCGCGGTCCGGGATAGAATCGACCCGTGTGGTGATTGTACAGGTAGCCGAGGATAGGATAGTCCTCGCGGTCGAGAGGGAGGGACGTAGGGTTCTTGTTACGATCGGACTCGATGACTTCAAAGCGAGGGTCCGTCCACCAGCTGGTGTTCAGGATGTTGTACTCGAGCAGAATAGCATCGCGCCTGTCGTAAAAGTCTGCAACGTTCTGACGAGTGAGGTCGATTTCCTCTCCGAATTGCTTCGCAGCCGTGCGAGGCGAGATGAAGTAGTATGTGTACGAAACGTCCCCAGGGTTGCTCGTGCGGCTCACCACGCCACTTCCGAGAGCATGGTAGGCGCGCTGTAGAGCGTGCGCGCGTGTGTCGTGTACGCGCCAGAGCAGTCCGCACACGTACGAATCAGGACGAATGTTCAGCCAGCAACCAAGATCTGCGACGTAAATCATTTTTTTTCGTTTCGTGCTTTTCTGAATTGAAAGTATGTTTTAAATCTTGTACTCACAGATAACCCATAACTAAAGGATCAGGGTTCACATGGTGAAGCAAACGTGCAAAGCTCGGGTGCGTAAGGATTCGCTCGAGCGCCACCACGTCTCCTATCGCAGAGTGCTGCATCTGCGGGGGTTCGTTGAACAAAAAATCGTAAATATCGGCTTGACGGTAACTCTGCGGGCCGTGAAACGTGATAGGGAGGCCGTACGGCACAGATTTGATCGTCTGCGGAAGCACGTATTTCACGAGTTTCATGGTGTCCAGCTTGAACGTGGGGATTTTCCTCACCGGGATGAGGTGTTGACAACCGTGCCGTAAGTGCTCCGCGATCAACATGGGCTCGTCGAAACTGTCGAAATTGTGCCCGATGAATACGATCGGCTCCGTTCGACTCTTGTAAATCTCCCATATCCACGCCCAAAAGTCCGCAATGACGTCACCGAACTCAGGGAACTGTTGGAGGTGCGAGTCAGGGATGAGGTTGATGTCCAACGCCGCATTCGCGTGCCCGGGGTTAATGAACGCGTGGAAGGCGTCACGTGTCCGCACGGGTTGGAGTGGGTGACATTCGACACGATCGGATCCTAAGACCTTCGCACCAATCGAAATAATTCGACTGGCACGTTTATCCAATCCCGTGGTCTCGACATCCAGCACAATAAAATGCATTCTTTTCTTTCATTATGAACAAACGCCTTAGTTGCAAAAAAGTCTTTTTAGGCATTGGTGCTGCTCACGCCCGCACCAGCACACATTTCAATCGTCTGCACACGGGTGGTCGGTGCCACGCCAGTATAGTCCATCGAGTTGGAGAAATAGGCGTCTTCGAACGCTTGGAGATCCGCGTCGGTCTTAAAAGACACGTTGACGTCGCCGAAACGCAGCTGTCTCAACGACACGATATACAACCGCTCGGCACCGTACGGCACTTTCCAGTTCGTATACGTGAAACGAACACCGTCTGCGTTCATGTACCATCCACAAACGACGTCGGGGGACGCGAGAGAGGCCGTGCACAGACCGCGCTTCCAACAGGCTGGGACGACGCCACAGGGAGGGATTGCTTCAGCGCGTGTCCAGCAGTACGTAGGTGCCCAATCGTCGATCGCCGGGGTCCACACGGAGTACTCGAAATGAGGGATGTGGAAAAGAAAGTCTGGAGCGTTCTTGAGAAAGTTGAACGCGTAGTAGAGACCGGGATAGATCGCCCACGTTTTATTCACGTGCTCCTCAACCTCCTTTTGGTTCCGCGTTCGGTGCTCGGACGCAGGCGTGCGGACGCCGGGCGGGATCTTGATAAAGAGTTCGCGCGTAAAGGGGTTCAGGCTCCATCCGTCCCCGCACCACTCGGGGGGAAAGTATGACACAAGACGGTCGAGGTGTGCGTTCTCGATGAATACATGACCGCCGCGTATGGGCAGTGTGCACACATAATCGGGTTGGAAAGACATGAGCTGCAACGAGCGCCAGTGCGTAGAGTCCTCCCAGTAGAAGGTCGCACCGACAGGGACATCGCGCAGTCGCACGAAGTTCCCGAACGGGCTTCGTGCGTCTACTTCGTCAAGGTGCAATCGCTGCACGGTTCCATGTGTCGGGCACTTGAAGTACGCGTGCCCCCCTTCGTCCATTGCGGTGCACACCAGCTCGTCTGCGCCGTGCCAGCACTTCATACCGACTCGAACGGCGACGACTTCTTCGATGGGCGACGACGGAGTTGTCATTTTTTATATTTACACTTGCACGTTCGTTCTCCGAACAACCAGTTTTATTTCTTTGGATGTCTGACCAGCGACCGTAATAGTCCACTCGGGGTATTTGGTCTGTGCCTCCTGAAGTCCATTTATCTCGATTACATCCTTACGCGATCGCAGGGCAAACACGGGGTTAAAGGAAGAGAATTGAATGTGCAAGATCGACGTGTCGTGATCAGCGGTGAGGTCGACATCTGGCATCATGCTCATGCCGGACATTTCCTTTTTGACTCCTGACAGAATTTGTCCGAAGTTCGTGTACACGGTGAGGTCGTTGACGAGAATCTGCGCGGGGAACTGTTGCGCGGCCGGGCGGCCGCGCGTGTTTTTCGGAATCGCGGCGGTGATGACCACGACGGATTTGCCTTGAACCATTGTAACCGTTTCAAGCTCGACGTTGGTAAGCCACGAGACTGTTCCAAACATGTAGAGCAGGAGCGAGATGATAGGATAGAAGAGGATGGTTGTAATTTGCAAAAGAATGACAGAGGCGTTTCCAAGTCCAAATAATTTGGAGATCGCCGCGCGGAAGTGGTGATGGTAGTGTAGACCGTGATTGTAAATGAATCTCACGGCTTCAATCGGGCGAGCAGTGTATTGTCCGTACGTCCAGCAGATCCAGATGGGTTCGTCTGCGGACAGGTACGGTGCCGTGAGACGCAGTTTCGAGTAGTGCGTGCCCGGTTCCCGTCGTTTTTGTACAATTCCGAAAATTCGATCGGGGATTCTGTACGTGGTCGTTTGGAGTGCATATGCCAAGGTGAACTTGTCCGAATTGAATTCGTACATCCGTTCGGGTTGTCCAATGAGTAAATAGCAGAGAGGCGAGATTTTCAGTTTGTCTGTCGTTCGGCGCATGTATGCATACATCCGTCCGCCTGCGGACGCTACATTTCCTGTGAACGGGTTCACGACGTGTGCATATTGTTCTGCGATGATGTTGCAAAATTGTGTTGCCATGCGTTTGATTTTTTCGTCCGTGCAGAAATCGACCAAGTTTAAGATGCCGGCCATGGTGTAGGCTTGATAGGCGACCGAGAGGTATTCGGACGAACCATACCGCAGTCGTGACTCCAGAAACTGTTCAAGTCTGTTGTGGTTGAGTTTTTCATTGAAATGTTGTGCGACGAGATATTCTGTCGTCAGAATGCCGGAAAGGTGATTTTCTGTCCAATAGACCATGTGTTCATCTTCAGGAATGTTTTTAAAGAAATCAGGTCCCTCCGGCCAGAAGTGAACCTTGTCCTTGATTTCTTGCAGCACATCAAAGTTTTGCGTGAGAAATGCTTTGCGCACTAACGGCACCAAACGGAAATCGGTCTTTTCGTCGACGATAAGGCTCATTCTTTTTATAATCAAGCACCATAAAAAAATCACGAACGAATTGTACGCCAAAAATCAATCAGTTCAGTGCGTGACATATCGTTCTGGTACATTTCCATGATAATGTCTCGGAGCACCTGGATCTTTTCGTGCGCGTACGCGTGTTCGTATGCACGAATCGCTCGACGAAGCGTGTCGACGAAAACGGCGTCATTTTCGGATTCGGCGAATCCCGCGCGGACAAAATCGTCTCCAAGTTTCGCGAACGAAGGGCATGCGGAGAACCATCCCTGTTGTCGTACGGGTTCTAGTTCGGCTTCGCGTTCGAGCGCCGTTTGCATCAAGCTCATTTTATCTTTCTCATCTAGTAAATAAAACATGTCAATGGAGGAGCTTATTTATGCGGAGCTTATTTATGAGGTATTCCTGACGGTCTCACAGGGAAACCCGGGTGCCATCACCGTCGTGACTCAACTCCTAAAAACATACCCCGGTGAGTTCATGGGTTTCGTGGACAAGTTGGTATCCCTGTCTTTGGTCGGTAGTGAGTTATGGGTAAAGTACAAAGAATGTGGTAACGACCTTTCTCGTTTGGCGGAGTTTCTCCGCACGGCTTCCGTTCCTTCATCGACTGAGTAGGTAGATGGAGACCACACCGAGCAGAATCCCGGCAATCTGTGATCTCGTCAGCACTTCTCGGAAGACCCAGAATCCAGCTAGACTCACGAGCATGTCGGACGAAACGTCCCATATGACATTCATAACCACAAGCGATGAGTAATCCAAACTTTTATAGAAGACCATGGATTGCAACCCGTACACGAGAAAAGCAATCGGTAAGACCCATCTGGAAATCTTTTCGGGATGTTCGTGTTTCGCACGGAGAGCCCCGAGTACAAACACATCCACGAACGCCATGGCCACACCAAACAGAACAGGAACGTATTTCATTCTTTTCTTCTGATGTGCAGACAGTTTTTGCGGTCAGCAGAATTCGGGCCGGGAGAACTTGATCTTGGCAGCGTACCGGGATGTATAGCGGTACGTTTCCCGTTCGAACCCGGGCACTTCGAGCGAACGGAGTTTCTCGGGCCCGTACAGCGTGAAGAAGTGAAGAGTACTTAGCACGGGGCCCATTTTTTCAAAAAAGAGTTCTTGGTTGAAAAATTGAGTGTAGATCCGAAAGGATTCGAGCTGTCCGTGCGTGGAGATGATGAACTCGGTCAAGGCTTCGTAGGTCTCCGTTTCGTAAGAGCACTCTAAGTACTCGAGGTGTAGAGACTTTAACGTCGCCGGGAGCATCTGAACGAGCTTGCGGAACCCGGTACAGTATCGAATGGAGACCGTGTGGAGTCTGTGGAGTCCACGAAGGTCGGGGATAACTTCCAATCGAAACCGGTCGATGAGCAAATTCTCCAATGAGTGCATTCGAGGCAGTGTTGCACACACTCCCCTACATACTACAAGTGTCATCTTGAGTGTATGGAGAGTTGTGCGCGACCGCTCCATCATCCCTGCAAACACCCTGTCCATGACGTTCGGGTCGTCACATATAGGTGAAGCGATCGCTCGTTGAGTCACAACGAGTTCTTCGAGATTTCTCACGGAACGAAAGAGTGCTCTGAAGGCGTCTGAGACAAACCGCGCGTCTCTGTTGAAATGGAGTGACTTCAGCGTGGGGTGTTGCGCGATAGCTTCGACCAACGCTTCGTGTTCGTCTACGCAGCAGTCGAAATCGATGTCTGCCCGGTGTAGGACCCTTTTCGCACGGATGCCGTCTGTCCAAATCCAAGCCTCTTCGTCCATGGGACTGATCACGTACGGGAACGGTTCGTCTTCGATGGCTACGGACTTGCTGAGTGAAATGGCATCGCACTTGTTTGGCTTGCCGTCTGAGTACACGACAGCGTCGAGCACTTGTTCGAGACGCCGTTTGTGTTCGGGCGCGAATCGTTTGATCCGTTCGACGATGTCCGGTGGTATTCGACGAGTCATTCTTTTTGCGTGTGTGTATTGATTTGCTTGACATTTGTGAAGGATGAATTGTTTGATCTGAAAATTAATTCGAGCAGCCACCGTAAAAATAAAAACAAATGGTGTATTCCGTCCGTATCGAACGGTCCCCGAAGGAGACGAAAAAATACCGTGCAGTTATTTTCGACCATTCAACAGGAAGAACGCGCGTTACCGATTTCGGTCAACGGGGTGCAAGCGACTACACGAAACACGGCGACTTCGAGCGGATGGTTCGGTATCTGACTCGCCATCATGCGATTTTTCGGTCGAACAATCTGGACAAGGTGCGGTCTGCACGCGAGCGCTGGGGCATCGATGGGATTCACACGGCAGGGTTTTGGAGCCGTTGGCTTCTGTGGAGCGCGCCGTCCTTGGAAGGTGCGAAGCGCAAGATTCGTGCAAACTTTCGTGATCAGATTCGATTTACGAAAGGCTAGGCTCGTCATTTCTTCGCGCGAGATAGAGACGGAACTCGTTCCCAAAGAAAACGGGGAACGCGTTCAAGTGCCGTTCTCCTCCAGTGATGGTTCCGTACGCACGTTGGATGAAATCGTCAGACACGTTCGCGACGTTGTCGTTCGCGACATGCGTCATGTTAATTGCAAAATGCACGTCGTGATCGTGCAAGGTGGATGTGAGATGGTCGGGTGTGGCGAGAGGTACGTGCGAGATGTCAGGGAGATGAATGGGGAACGGAGTTGCCATGACATACTCAAACGAGTCTACGACGTGAAAAGAACCCCCGTAGTGCACGAACGGCACGAGCGGGGTTACGTGCGGCGCGCGGTCTTCATAGTGTTCTTCAAAGAGCACGACTTGTTGTCCCGGACGGAACCCTTCGGAGACCTGTGTCTGGTGAGGGTGGTGGAAGGAGAACACGAGTCCTCCGGGCTTGGGGAAGACGATTGTGCAAAACAAAAAGTCTGTAATGAGTGCTTTCAAGTTTTCGCTCGCGTGTGCGTAGAATGCATTTGCCATGAGGCGTTCGGACAAGAATTGGTTACGAAGTATGAAATTCGGCCGTATGTATCGTAGAGTTTTTAAGACGATATTGGACGTGTTCGCGTCTACGCCCTGTGTGATTCCGTTCTGTATGATTGGATGCGTGCGGTGGTGGTTTGAGACGCCGTGAATGGATTGTTGAAACAAATCAGTGCGGTTGCGTATATCGTTTGCGATACAGTCGCGAAGTTCAAACCAACAGTCCCTGTACTGTGCGTAACGGGCGCACAGGTCGTTAAAATTATCGACCACATCCCCAGCAGCGTGAAAGAAGGACTGAATGTTTCGATGCATCGCGATGCGCCTTCGCATGCGATTCAGTTCGACTTGGTGTGGAAAGGTCGATATGGAAATATCGAGTCCCGTTTCGATCGACCGTAAACGTTCGAGTGAATTCATTATATGTTTTTAAAGTATGCAATCTCAACAATCGTTAATATAATCCGAACACATTATTACGACGAAGACGAATGATCCGCGGGAATAGTCGGGTAAAACATGAACGACGCGGGAGGGGGCGACGTAGACCCAAACGACCCCATCGTGAATGGGATGGGCGAAAGGACTGTGGTCACGCTCGACGGGCGAGGAGAGGATGACGCGGATGAGTTAAAGAACAGGAACTCGGCGGCGCGGTTCTGATGGAAGAGTTCCTTGGACGTGCCCGCGTTCGAAGTGTTGAACATTTTACGGGTGTCCCACGCCCTCCGTTGAATGAATGAAGTCCACACGTCGTCGTCGGTGGACGTGATGACAGCGAAGCGATCAGCCATGGACCTACGGAATCCGGGCGCGCGGGCAAGAAACATTCGGCGCCACTCTTGATCCGGTGCGATATCATACTTGAACAAAAAGTCCTGGATGAACTTGGCGAAAGCCCCCCCGCGTATGCAAGGAGGATCACCTCCCTTGTCGAGACAATCGAGTTGGTGCAGGGACCCGCAAAAGGTGCAACCGTACTTACGGTCTCCGAGAGACTTGCCGCCCGCGGCAGAAACAGCCGACACTTCTGCAAAATGGCGTCCTTTCACTTCATCATTCACAGTTTGCCCAGCCGTGCTGAGCATGTACGTATCGAAATCATAGTCGGGCGTAACCGTCGCTGAGAAAGCTTCGTCGAAGGCGCGCTTCTTCCCGTTTGGACCCTCGGACGGACCCTGTGCAACTCCCAGCGCTCCTGCGATCGGTGTCGGGGTCGGAGTCGGTGCGAATTTATCGAGTCCAGCTGCCTGGCACAAAAGGTGGAGGCCGAGTTCAGCTTCGTCCTCGTTCAAATCTAGGTGGCGTCGATGCCTCTTATCTTTCTTGTGCTTTTTGTTCTTTTTCGTCTCAGCGGCTTCTGATTCAACAGTTGCGATTCCGTCCAAAGCTTCCGTGATGAGCGGCGGGGGAAGGAGATGCTCCAACGGACGCGGAGGGGTGGGCACGGGTTTCTTCACAAAGTGTGGGACGGCCGCATCCATATGGTGAGGTGGTTCTGACAGCACTGCAGGTGGTGGTGTTTCGCAACGCGGGATTTGTTCATCCGTCGCCTCGTGCTGCTGTACTGTCGGACGACGAAACAGTGTAATGTCAAACGGTCGGTGAAAAAGTTTTCGCGCATGCATATTCAATTACCGTGCGTCGTCGTCCTTGGATGCGATGCTACCCATAAATCGCAGTATCAATTTCGGAAAGAAACCGTGCATGTCCTTCCACGACCGACCGTAAATATAACGGGCCAAATAAGAAGCATACATAGACCGTTTGAGGTCGTGCTGACCGTTTACGAAACCGCACTGCTTGATTTGTTCCGCGATAGGCGCATTTTGATCGACGTTCGGTAATCGCGGAACGGCACGAACGAATGCATTCGGGTCATGTTTGTGTCTTTCGTATTCCCTCTTCAACCAAAGGGCAAAGTCGCGGTTTGTCATCTCTTCGGACGGTAGCGTGTTGATCCACTGTGATTCTTTCCACCACATATACGTTAACAATATAAGCACCAAAACAACCAATACCATTTATTTCTTTTTAAGATACAACACTCAAAACGACACAACCGGCTTAATGCCGTGAAGCGACGACATGTCAAACGGCTTCGTTTCCTTCAGGAGATACACACGACGCTCTGGCGTGGATAGGATAAGTGAGAGAGGGAACGTGATGAGCTCACTGGGGATCTCTTCCGACTCGCACGTGTCTCGGACGATCCGAACGGCTCCCACCAACACGGCCACGCGTGCAAGGGCTCTTGTTGCTTCCGCAAACGTCGAGGCGTCATCCTCGGACGGTGCGAGCTGGACCCATTCCGCATACGTCACCGAACGGGTGAGCTCGAGTGCGTATTTAAACGCGAAATCGACAAGATCGTTCCAGGCCAAGGCGTTTTCCTCCAGGTCCCACCATGCGCGCGCTCCCTGGTTGAAGTAAACGTGGCGAGCAGCTGCTTCACCGAACGCGTAAGCGGCTTTCAAGAACGGGGATTCTTCCGGCAAGCCGTTCGTGCCTCTGAGGTACCCGATCAGCATCTCCAAGGGCTCGACGTCAGCACGATCGACCACTTGAATGCCCAGACGCTGCTTGAGAGATGACCAAAAAGCGTCGTCTTGCCAGGATGGGTTGTACGAGAGATTGAAAATCCCCCGCATGATCCCGTGTAGATCTGCATCATCGCCCGCCGCGCACACGGCTTTCCAGCAGCGGCGCTTGAAGTAGTCTTCGACAACGACCGATGACGTGTCGACAAACGGGCCAAGACGCGTCATGTCGACATGTGGAACGACAAACATCCTTGGGTCTGCCACGGGATGCACGGGTCCAAGGAGATGGTCGAGTACGGGATCGAGTGTGGAATAGAAATCGGACTCTCGAACGATGCGACAGACGCCCGAGGACGCTCGAATGAAAACGGGGTCGACACCTTTGGCGACCGAGAAGCGCTGGGCAAACGCGTCGAGAGCTTCTTGGAGCGCGGGCGTCGGCGGGTTCTCAATGACACGATCAAACAGAAACTTGTTCTCGTCCAGTTTCATACACTCCCAGATGGTAACCAGAACCTGTTTCAGCTGTTCTCGGAAGTCCGGATTACGTTGTACAGAGCTCAGAAGCTCGACTTCGATCTCACAGTGGTTCGCACGGTGTGCGACGTGGTGGAGACGAGAGCGTTCGGACGAACGGAACTCCTGGACAGTGCGCGTCTGGGTCAGGTCGACTCGAAACCCCGAAAAGTCAAACGTGCGCCGCTTCTTCACGCGCACACCAGCACGCGAGCCGACAGCATCGACCACGAGCGGGATATGCCGTGTCGAGGTGTAGTTGGTCAGCGATCGGACCGCATAATCGTATTGCACGTCCACCTTCGTACCACTCGGATCGACACGTGTGACCGTTGCGGTGTGGAACTGTCCTGTGCGACCGCGGTATTCGACCTGCAGGACTTCCCCTACTTGTACAGGTTCGGAGGATACCCTACGCAGTCTCGTCAGGTCCACCTCGCGGTCGACCTCCTTTGCAAAGTCCTGGCGGTCGACAAAGCGATATCCTTTGTAGGCGTCGGGGTTGAACGACTTGTTCGCGGCGATGCCTCCTTTGCGCTTGCGAGGGTTTTGTACGGACTCTTTCATGCCGGTGAGAAAGTCCATGTAGGTTGTATTCTCGGGTAGGAACGTATGATCGACGAAGAGCTCCGGGGTTTCCTTACGGGTGTCGAGACGGTAGCAATATCCGGAATTGCGGAGCAGCACAGGGTCGTGCACAACGACCGAGTTTTCGTGCGTCTTTCGAGTCGCCATGAATCCATCCGTTTCGTAAAAGCACAGCGTTTGTCCCGATTTCGTCGTAATACTCCGTTCGTACGCCGTGAGACGAAGTCCATCGTCCAAGAGGAGGTCCATGGTGGTGACGACCGGCGGGTCAGGTTTGTGAAAGCGCTCAGCCAGCCCCTTGACGACCCTGTCGAAGTGAAGCACGTCAACGAACGAAGCGCTCGTGTAACTTCGTTCGAGTGTCGCGGGGAAGATGTTCCCCGCACGAGGTCGCTTGGTCTGAACGACCTTGAACTCGTGCTCCGCGTGCCCGGAAAAATCGAGCGAATTCAAAAAGTCGTCGATGGGAATGAGGGACTCTGGATTGTCGACTGGGTGCACGTGTGTTGCCTTGCTGAGCTGCATCGGCTGGGGTGCGGATGCTGGATTTTCGATGTAGTCGTCGATGGTCTTTTGCGAAGTACGGTTCTCGTCTGCCTGCCAAAGAACACCTGCAACCGTACGGGCCTTATTGGCCTGGTACAGTGCCTTGTCTTCGCGTACGATACTGGGCACCGGCACGAGCGTCGTGCCGACTGTCGTGATCTCGAATTCGACAACGCCTTCGCGGAAGGAGGGGTCCATGTGGACACATACGGGCAAGTCAGGGATCGAGTCGTACTTCAGTGCGAGGGTGGTGAAATGTGCATTCACGCCAGTCGAAAAGTCCGAAACGCAGTCGAGCTTGTACACTGGGTTTGGTAATTGAAAGTCGTCGGTGTCGACGGAGGTCCGAACGGAGGTGAACGGAGTGTGGATGAGTCCGAGCGTTGTGAGCGGGCGAATATAAATCGTCTGATGAGTCTGCACGGGCCCGTACATGCTTTCGTAGATGGACTTGACTTCTCGCGCGGTCATTCGTCTGGGCACCAAATCGAGTGTGCACGCGGGCTTCCACTTGAGTCCTCGACCTTGTGGCAGATTCAAATTCGCACCGACTGGGTACGGGCCCCGTTTGGGTTGAAACACGAGACCGTCGTCCGACAAACGGATCCCTTCCAAGGTTCGAACCGTTTCTGCACGAACGTAGTCAGAAAAACCTGGCGTCCCTGTACGAACTTCAAAGTACGGTTTCTGTACGATACAGGGGCAGTCGAAATCTTCCTGTAAGGTACGACGAATGAGATCGTAACGTGCTTGAAAGTCCTGCTTGATCGTCTGAGGGAACGCGCGGAACATGATGCAATCGAACGCGAGCCATTTTTCTTGATCAGCTAGGTATTCGCAGTCGAGGATGGAAAAGAAACCCGGAGGTTTGGATGCAAGGGGAGACGTGGGTCGCACGGAGGCCGTCCCAAGTGGTGCTTCCATGACCTGTCCGTTTCGGCGCATGGCAAGAACGCGCACGTCCTTTTGAGGACCATCGATGTAAAGGATGAGTACGTGCCGTTCGCCGTCGACTTTGAGAGTCGCAAGTTTATCTGTGAAGATTTCGTGCACGTCAGACGACTGGGCTTGTACGACTTGCGCTCCAATGAAGAGTTGTTTCGTGTCAAGACACTTCGGGCCAGTCAGGCTCTGAATGAACTCGGACACCTTAGACCACTTCGTGGGTTGCAAGAAATGGTCCATCTCTTTTTTTGATTTGATTTGTTTCGAGATGAATGTTTGTTGTTCGGGGATGTTTTTTGTTTTGTTTTTTGTGTCGATCGAGCGAGGACCCGTAATTTGACTGAATAAAAATATCGACTGCGAGATAAACAAAAAAAGATAAAATGAGCACACAGCAATACTTTTCAAAATTCCCGGTAAAAACGCCGATCCCTCCGGTTCTTTCGGCGATCGAGCGTATCAACTTGAAGAACGGCTGTGCGATCGTTCCAGGTGCAGACGGGAACATTTACGGAATCACGACACTTGGAACATCCGTCAACTTGACGGGTGGCGGATTGAGTGCAGACTTGGCTCAAATCCAAATCGAAATCGCGGCCTTGCAGGCATCTGTAGCATCCTTGAACACATTAATGACTCGCGCGGTAGCCCTTTTGAATTCAATCACAGGAATCAATATAAATACACAAGGGTCAGTATAAATAATATAAGGGGTGCAGGAAAATAAAAGTGAATGACACCGATCGAAGCTAACGCATTGCTGTATCAAGCAACACAAGGACACCCGCTTGCGAGTCGAATTCTGTTCGAATCATTCGAAAAGAATCCGACCATGTGCATGTCGTTGATTCGTGCAATTCTACGTACGAGAAAATACGGTATCGTGTGGGTGCACGAATTCGAACGGGGTACATTTGCGAGATATCTATAACATGATATGTACACTGTTATACTATCACCAACTGCTCGTGTAGCACAGTGGTTAATGCGTCGCACTTGTAATGCGAAGGTCGCGAGTTCGAGTCTCGCCACGAGCTTTTTTTACAAAAATATACCAGCATGTAAAATAAATTCAAATTCACGGAAATGGGCAATAGTGCTTCTTCGGGCGACGATAAAAACACAAATGAGGAAAAAAAGGGTGTCGGCCGTGAACCAGACGACAACGGTAGCCGAAAAAGACAGAGGGACGAGGACGAAGGAGAGGAAGAGGGAACGACACAGGCTACTACTAGTAGGGATAGAGAACGAATGCCAGGAGTGTGTTTGGCCGGAGGGGTAAACCGAGACACGTACAATCCATTATTGCGCGATCGGACACTTTCGGGTGTCACTCGACGACCAGATGCACTGCGAGAAAAAATTTGTTTCACAAACGAAGAGAAGAGCCGTTTGCAATACTTATGTATTTCAAACACATTCTACCAAACACCTTTCACAGAAGTGCTCTCGGAACCTAAGGGAATTTTTTACGTAGCCAATCCCGACTTCCTTTACGAATGGAGCACACAGTTACAGTTCGGTCCGTGCGCAAATCCACCGATTCCATACCTTAAAAGACACACAGACGTTCAAAGTTTCTTGACCAAACAGTTTGTATCCCCCACCGGAAAGAAGGTGAGTGATGAATATGATGCGCGCATTCGCATATTTGTTCAGGGTGTCGTTGGGTTGATTACACGAAATGAACTTGATGCTTTAAATCCGCAACTGCCCCTTGTTCGAAAAACACAACTTGTTAGAGCATCCATCAGCGAAGTGTTTCACGAACCGATTGAGCACGGTGACATCATTATCTTACCGATCGGTGTTCCGTATTACAGAGAGCTTCCCGATATTACCGTCCGCGAACGTACGTTCATGTTGCCATCGATTAGTTGTTTAAAAATAGTCCAACAAGCTGGAGAGGAAACAGACGCAGAAACAATCACAAATTTTCTGGCACACGGACGGGTTTCTTTATTAAATGAAGCAGGCCGGGAACAAAACGATGAGGGGTTATTATGCGAAGTTTACATCCTCCGCGTTTGCGATGACACTCCGAAAGCTGGTTCCGCTTCGTCATTCGGATCCTTTCGTGCAAATTATTTACGGAGGTACCCAAACGCACCCCTGTCGACGATACGTGCGAAATACACGAAAGCACGGTTGTTGTTCGGTTAAACCTAAAAATCATTCAACTCCTGCACGAGCTCGTCGTGGGAAATGGACTGTGTCATTTTGCCGTAGTTTGACACCTTCTTCTCGAAAAAGTTATCCTTCCCGATCAAACTGAGACGCTCCATAAACACAAACGGGTTTGAAACTCCCCAGATGGGTTCCGAACGTCCAAGTTGGAACGCCAGACGGTCCGCGACGTACTTCACGTACTGCTTCATCAACGTCGCGTTCATCCCCACAAAATCATGGGGAAGTGCCTCGTCCACAAACTCGCACTCGACCGCGACTGCGTCCATGATGATCTCACGTACGATCTCGTCCGGAACCCGCTCGAAGCAGTTCTTATACAGCGCACACGCAAACGCCGCGTGTAATCCCTCGTCACGTGCAATAAACTCGTTCGAGTAGCCAACACCTTTCACCAACTTGTTCTGCTCCTTGAACCAGAAGATCGAACAAAACGACGCAGAGAAATACACTGCCTCGACCACGGCAAATGCGATGAGCCTCTGCGCAATCGGGAGGGACCGGTTCATCCACTTAAGTGCCCAGTCCGCCTTGTGTTTGATTGACTGGAAGTGCTCGACCGAATTCAGCAGTTGATCGATGCGAACAGGATCTTTCACCAGTGTAACGAGGTGGTTTGTGTAGGTCAGGCTATGGATGTCCTCAACGGCTGCCTGAAAGTTATAAAACAACTGCGCCTCGGGGATCGTAATCTCTTGAATGAAATTACCAATCAAGTTTGCGAGAACGATTCGGTCGCTCACCGCGAAGAATCCAAGGATCAGTTCCATGAAATGACGCTCGTTCGGGGTCATACGTTCCCAGTCAGGAATGTCTGCCGTGTAAGGCACTTCGTCCTCCACCCAGAATGCTGCGCGGGCACGTTTGTAGAAAGACATGAGCTCTTGACGTTCAGGGGGAAGCAAAGGCGTCGTGGCAGCTGAAGAAGGAACAGACAACTCTGAAGAAGGCAATGATGACATTTCTCGTTTTTTTATTTATGGGTACATTAAATTTTATTTCAACAGCTTTTTACGTACAAAAATGATTCGAGATACCAACATTTCTCTCAAACGATGCGCGTGCAGAATACACGTAAACAAGGGGGGTCCAACGGAGTACATCGATACTCTGGACAAGTGTACGGTCGACAAATACATTTGAAACCCCTGGTGACATGACATACTGCGGTAATGGTCTTGACCAAATATGTGTGTAGCTAAATACGCCATCCAATACGCCTTCTTGCACGGGTTCTTGCACGGGTTCCTGCACGGGTTCTTGCACGGGTTCCTGCACGGGTTCCTGCACGGGTTCCTGCACGGGTTCTTGCACGGGTTCTTGCACGGGTTCTTGCACGGGTTCCTGCACGGGGTCTTGTACGGGTTCTTGCACGGGTTCTTGCACGGGTTCTTGCACGGGTTCTTGCACGGGTTCTTTAGCCGGTTCCTGCACGGGTTCCTCCTCTTCCTTGAGGGGCGTGAGTGCTTCTGACAGAGGTCTAATGGCTTTCCGTTTGCGGTGAGGGCGTTTCTTCAGTGGGGGGCCGAATGGTACCGGGTTGATTTCGGTTGGGATTGATGCGGTCGTTGTCGGGATTGCCGCGTTGGGTTTCTTGATTTGATAATGTTCGTAGATGCAGTCGTCGTCATCCGATTGACTTTCACCCTTCTCTTCGGCTTCGCTGGGGTCCGTCTCGACTGTACAGACAGTGCTTTTATTTTGTTTCGATGCCTTCTTGGCCTTCTTTTTCTTCTTTGTGGAAGAGCTCGCCTGGCTCTTCAAGGACGATCGTCTGCGTTCTTCTTCGTCTTCCTTTACGAGTTCTGCGAGAAGCTCCTCGTCGATTTTCGAATCGTTTGGTGAGGAAGGTTGCCTCGGGGGTGCGGGAGGTGTGCTGCTTGTCGCGCTCGACCCGACCCCGGCAGTGATGGTAGAGGACAAATGATTGAGGCGTCGCATCATCCGAGTGATGTGGCTCCTGTCGCGCCCGGACAGTGCCATGAGCATGTTCACAGCTCGTGCTACGGGTGGTGGCGAGACGATTGGGTTTTTCATGCAATCCGTCCGAACATTCTCGATAGACCCGTAGTGCTTGAGAAGAGTGTGCATGAACAAACCGAACCTTCGCGTCCCCGATGTCTGATCCACGAGTGCGATCCCGAGCAGGTACGAGTTCGATCCGGTGAGTGCGATGCTGATAGATTCGAGTATGGGTCGCTTCCATGCCAAAGGTGCCGTCTTAGCGAGGACAACGAGTGAGGTATAGTCCGAGCTATTGTCGAATAATTTTTCGATGATGATTCGATCGAAATTGTCGCACAGAGCCGGGAACTCGAGAATGCGGTTCTTGATCACCGTCGCGATGATCGCGAGGTCCCAGTGGAAGAGACTATCTCGATCGAACCACTTGTCGAACGTTGTAGTCGTGTAGAGCAGAATCCGTATGATGCCACGACAGAATTGTACGGATTCGAAGATGTGAGACAGATCTTGTGCGTCCGCGGGTCGTTCGATTTCGATCGGAAGTCCAATTGTGTGGAGCTCCGGATCATCAAACCCGTAGCAGAACATGCCGGAGATGAGTGTGACAAGTGCGCTCATACAGTTCATGAGAGTGCACGGGTTCTCGATTGCGCACCTATCATTGGGGTCGGTCACGACGTGCATGAGCCAGTCGACGATGGTATGTGTCTGTTTCAGGTCGAGGATGTGTTGATCACGTTCGTATAGGTCGAGGAGAACTTTTACGATCCAGTACGTCTCTTCGATGGTTTTGAAGCGTGGCAGCATGTGAACGATGCTCTGGATGATATGGATCGCCTCGTCGCGTCGGATGGGTCGCCGTTGTGTGACGCATTTGTTCACGAATATGTAAATGGCGTCTGCGCGGTCTTCGGGTGACGTCTCGCCTCGAAGGATGATTTCGTACAGGTAACTAATCTGCTTCGGCGTGAACTCGGTCGTTGCAATCGCGCGTGTCTGTTCGGGCGTGCATGTGCCGCATGTGCAGAACTTGGTGTACGTTTCAAGCGTGCACCAAGGACTGTGCGTCTCTTCGTGTTCCTCTTCCATTTTTCATGTTTGTGAAAAGCGGTTCAAACATGTATGACCAGGCTTTCGATTTTTTATGAATTGTAAACATACCAAGGACGGACCGTAAAGCTTTTAAGCAAACTTTTGTGCGAGCTTGGCGGAGAATCCGGATTTGTTTGTAAAGGAACTCCATGCATCGTTTGCGAACGGGTCCGAAGTATTCACACCCGGTTCGGCCGTGGCGAAAGGATCTGCGAACGGGTCGGACGGGGGTGGTGGTGCATCTGTCATGCCCATCATTGCCATGTAATCGTTACTAGACATGTCTGTGGGGGGTAAATCGGACGCGGGAACGTCGGACATGTTGATACTCGCGTCGCTCGGCGGCTCGGGCTGTGCGTACGGGGTTTCCGGGTAAGGCACGGACAGGTCTTTGTTGTAGGTCTGGATCTGGCTCCGGTAGTCCCGTTTCCTGGGGCATTCGTATATCTGCTTACCGCGCCGGTCCTTGTTAAGCACGCGCGGGACACACATGAGATCCTTCAAACGGTAGGCGTCCGGGCGCAGACGGCAGTTGAGGGTAGGCTTATCGGCACTGCAAATGGTCGCAGCGCCTTTGTATCCATCGCGACACTTCTTGTAGCACAAACCGGCGTTGAACTCCTCGCCGTCCGGGCATTTGTTGATCCGTTCGCACGTTTGCGGACCGGTCGATCTGTACCCCTCCGGGCAGTCGTCCGGGTTCGAAGGGATCGCCGAGCAAACTGCACCCCTGCAAGAATATCCTTTACGAGGCGGGTTGTACCGGATTTTCCCTTTCCGCCACTTGGAACCGCGAATATACATGAGTTCAGACCGTTTCACATTGGGGTGGTAGCAGAACGCGTCGATCTTCTTCTTGTCACCACTGCACCCCTTCGGCACGGTCATGTTCGCAGGGATCTTACCGACACCACGGTCGTACGAAATGTCGTACTTGGGGACGTACGTGATCGGGTCCTTGAGTCCGGGTTTCTTCAGGACGTCCTTGTGGTAGCATCGCGCGCCCGGGTCGACCCAGCGAGTGCGAGTCTTCGTGACAGACCTTCCGTTTTCCCACTTGGTGGTCGTCGACACGACCGCGTACGACTTAGTCCCGGTACCTCCGAGCGTGCGCGTGTAGTCGCGGTACTTTTGGTTGTAAAAGTCGTCGCGGATCGTTCCAATATAGTTGTAAATGAGCACGTACCATGCGTACAGGGTGTTGGAGTCGCACTTCTGGTACGTCTGCGTTCCGTCGATAGCGAGCGCAGGGTCTTCTGAGATCGCGTTCATGTCGAACAGCTGCGTGGGCAGGGCGTACGAGAGCACGTCGCACATGCGCAGGTTTTCTCTCGAGCAGTTTGTCACGAGGGATGAGCATTTAAACGCGTTCTCACTCACATTGATCGGAAGGTTTTCGTACGGCTTGAGCGCCTTCACGTCGAACCTGTACCACCTGCCCTTGTAGAAGATACGGTTCGTCCACAGGCCGAATGCCTCGACGATGGGAAAGCGTTTGCGCAGGGCGGACGGGGCAACCGATTTGTTGTTCGACAGGATCACGTTCGGGTTCGCAGAGGTGGGCGCAGTTTTGACGGTCGACACGGCGCCATTTGCCACCTCCTGTACTTCTTCCCCGACAACAAAAACGGTATCCGAACGAGACTCGACGTTGTTGTTCAAGTGGCCAAGAAGGATCGTGCGTGCCATTGCATAGTACGCGTCGGCTTCGTCCATGTCTTCCTTCGGGATTTTTTCTTGTGCTTGGATGATCATCATGCGGATGGCCATGTAGCGGAACAGCTTCGTAAGGCTCTTCAAGCGCGTGTCAATCAGTGCAACCAGGTCGAGGGGATACGTACCATTTGCGTTCAGCAAGATAGTAATGTTCGGATCGAGTACGGACGGCATGGCTGACATGTTCGTCTCGGCAATGTCGTCTTCGCCAACGTCTGCGCCACCTTCTTCCGAGGAGAGGTTCAGTGTCGCGATGTTTGTTTCCGTTTGGGAGTTTGTGACGTTTGCAGTGAGACTGTCTCCGTTTGTGTTCAGAAGGTAAAAGTTCTCGACATCCCTGTTGGTGTTCATGATGTAGAGAGATGCTCTGTCGTTCGTGTCCGTCAGTTCTACAAACGTTGTGAACCCGGACTTTTTCTTAAAGTAACCGGTAAAGTACAATATGATGAGGACCACAAGGGCAATGAGATACAACGTTAGCATAAAAGGGCTTGCGAGAAGCCCGATTAACACACTGTTTGACATTTTTTTTATTTTTATTTTACTGGTGCAACACAAAAAAAAACGATCATGATTACTTGTCGGCCTTGATGATCATGTTCACGGTCAAGAAAGGAGGAATTACGGGAATCGGAGCAGGTGCTTCTCTGCCGGCAGGTTCGATACCACCTTGGTTAAAAACGACACTATTCGACAATGTAGTTGTGCTCGCGCGGTAGCCGTTGTCCAAATTCGTAGGAACTGTCGAAGGGACTTTGTACGAGGGATTCCATCCTCCAGTGGCTTCCGTCGCGGCTGTCGCGGTCAAGTTAATGGTTGCTGCTGCTGCGTTCGGTGTGACATTGAACGCACTAGGGGTGTTGGTATTTAGCTTGGCCGTGCCGGTACGCACACCGTGTGAGTGCGAGGGCATGTTCGCACTCGACAGGACTGTTGTAAAGCTTCCGCCGACTGTGCCCATGTTCATACTGGGAGCGAGCGAGAGTGTCGAGCTTCCCGCCAGATACCGGTTCGCCATGTTTGGCACGTTAAATTCACCGGCCGGTGTCGTACTCAGTGTGTAACGAGTGCCGATCGCGGCAAACAACAACGGATAGTCGGCTTGTTTATACGACGCACCGTTGCACGGAAGCCATCCTCGCAGTACGGTCATGTCTTGTCCCGCGTATGGCCACATCGTACCGGGTGGAATGAGGGCGTTCACGAGGTCGACCGAGTTTGTTTTTGCAGCCTCCACGAGCGGTGCACCCAGCACGTTCGAGAGGCGTGTGGATAGATCGGTAATGTTCTGGGTCGTTGCCGCGAAACTATTATTTGTCACGTAATTTGTCAGTTGGGTTGCGAGTGAGCTGGTCGTCACGTAACCCGCGAGCTTTCCGTCCACGTATGTCTGTGCGCTTGTAAGTGTCGTCGCAAGGCCAGAGTTCAGGGTCGATGTTTGTACGGCGAACGCGCGCACACTTGCAAGGGCGTTGTTGAACGCGGCCGTCGCTTGAGCGTTTGCGTGCGCTTGAGCACTTGCCAACGTCGATTGGACGGCGACGGTGAGTGTGCTTGCTTGGACCGCGAAGGCGCGTGCGCTTGCCACTGCGTTGTTGAACGCAATCGTTGCCTGATCCTCCGCGTATTTCTGAGCGGTCGAGAGCGTGGATTGGACGGCGACGGTGAGTGTGCTTGCTTGAACCGCGAACGCGCGTGCGCTTGCCACTGCGTTGTTGAACGCAATCGTTGCCTGGTCCTCCGCGTATTTCTGGGCGGTTGAGAGCGTGGATTGGACGGCGACTGTAAGTGTGCTTGCTTGAACCGCGAAGGCGCGTGCGCTTGCCACTGCGTTATTGAACGCAATCGTCGCCTGATCCTGGGCAAACTTCTGGGCGGTTGACAGTGTTGACTGGACAGTAATGTTTAAGTCGCTTGCCTGAATTGCGAACGATTTTACACTCGCAAGAGCGTTGTTGAACGCGTCCGCTGCTTTCTTGTCCGCGTAGGTCTGTAAGGAAATCGTTGCCTGATTGAATTTCGACTCGAGTGCGGTCGTTTGAGCTACAAAGGTTGACAGATTTGCAGCTGCAGCTGATAGGGCGATGTTTGCGCGCTGTTCGGCAAACGTGCGCAGTTCGTTCGTTTTCGAGGCGAGTTCGTCGGCAGTCGCGGCGAATGCCCGAACACTCGCAACGGCAACCGTAAGGGCTTCGTTTGCTTTCTTATCGGCGTACGTCTGCATTGTAACAGTTGCTTCGTCAAATTTGGCTGCGAGTGCTGTGGTTTGAGAAGCGATCGACTTGACGTTTTCCACTGCTACATCGAACTGTTTGTCCGCATAGGTCTTTGCAAAGTCCTTTGCCTCTGTTGTCTTTTGATTCAACTCGTTCGCAGTCGCAGCAAACGTCATCACGTTGCTAATCGCGGTGGCAACGGCTTGGTCTGCGTACGACTTTGCGTAACCCGTCGCATTTGTTAGGGTCGAGTCGAACTGTTTCTCGAACGAACTCACACGGGTGTCGAACGCCTTGTTCAGAGAGAGTACGGCGTCGTTGATGGAGATAATCGAGTCTGTTGCGTTGTCGATCTTACTCGCGACGGTCTTGTCGAGCGTGTCGATCATTTTGTCCATCGAGCCAAACTTGTCCTCGAACTTACTCGCCGAACGACTCAATGCGGCCGCAATATTGTCAAACTTGCCCGCAAATGTCGAAACGTCCTCCTTAATGCCGTTGAACGACTTGGTTAAATTATCCACTCCCCCCAACGCCGTCTGAATGTCCGTTTGAGCGCTTTCGAATTTCGTTTTCAGCGTCCCGACGTCCACACCCACTCCTTTCAATTGCGTACTGAATTGGTTCGTAATATCGATAAACTGCGAATCTACGGCGGCCTTGAACGTTTTGGTATTCACATCCACAAGCGTACTCAAAACGTCCATCGACAAGTTGAAGCGATTCGCGAGCGTGCTCGTCGTGCTATCGACCGTCTCTTGCAACTTCTTCGTGAGATTATCAACTTGCATGTTCACGGCCGTGCTCAGCAAGTCGAGCGACAGACCGAACGTTTTCGTAGCAGCGCCAATCTTGTCATTAAACTGGCTCTCGATGTTCGTAAACTGTTTCGTGACCCCGTCTTCGATCGAGTCGATGCGGCTTGTGAGTTGTCCGACGCCGTTTGCAAATGCCGAGTACAGCTTGGATGAAGTATTGAACAACGTTGTGTTCGTCGAGTCCAAACGTCCGCTGATCGTAAGCTGGTTTTGGATCATGGTGTCCAGACGGTTGCGCACGTCCCCGAACGTTGACAAGAACGCTACCTGCGTATCGCCTAGACGGATATCCATTGCGGACAGGGTGGCAGTGGTTGCGACCTGAATATCACCTTTCACGAGTGCGCGCACGGTCGACATGGTCGTTGCAATCTTTGTGTCGTAGACATCTTGCACCGAATTCAACGAGTCTGTGAACCGACTCGTGAGCGATGCGGACTGAGAACTCAGTTTCGAATCGGTTGCCGAACGTTCGCCTTCGATCTGTTTCTCGAATGCCTCGCGCAGACCTTGTGTTGCCGCTTCGATCTGGGATTTCGTCACATTTTGAACGGATTGGATCGACGAGTCGAGAGACCCCATAAGAGAGAATTTGACATTATTAACCTGCGAGTCTGTCTTTGAACGCTCCACGGAGAGTTTGGACTCGTTTGCTTCTCGCTCGCTCGCAAGCTGTTTCGTAAACGTCTCACGAAGGCCTTGCGTAGCAGAGTCGATTTGTCTCTGCGTAGCAGACTGAACGGCCTGGATCGACGAGTCGAGAGACCCGAACATCCCTCCGAACTTGCTTTCCAAACCAGTCACTTGCGAATCCGTGCGACTCCGTTCGGATACCAGTTTTGTGTCCGTCGACGCGCGCTCGTCATCGATTCGTTTTGAAAATGAAGCTTCTAGCGAACTCTTCAGAGAATCGATCTGGTTCAACGTCTTGTTCTGAACATCTTGCACAGTCGACCCCAACGACCCGAGACGTAAGTCCATCGTGGAGAGTGTAGCAGTCGTGGCGACCTGGATGTCACCCTTCACGAGAGCCCGGACGGTCGATAATTTTTGGTCATACGCATCCTGTACGGAGTTGATAGAATCCTCGAACTTGGACGTGAGCGACTTGGTGAGAAAACTTCCTTGAGCACTCAACTTTGTATCGGTTGCTTGACGTTCAGTTCCGAGCTTTGAATCCGTCGAAGCGCGCTCCGCTTCGATCTGCTTGTTGAATGTGTCTTGCAGAGATTTGGTCACGGACTCGATCTGGACTCTCGTGGCGTTTTGAACCGACTGGATGGATGAATCAAGCGACCCGAACATGTTCCCGAACTTGCTCTCAAGCCCACCGACCTTTTCATCCGTGCGTGCTCGTTCGGTGCCGATTTTGGTGTCAGTCTGCAGAGCAGTCTGCTGGGCAGTCGCGCTGATTTTATTATCCAACTGAGAAAACATGTCGGAGAAGCGATTCGTGAGCGTTGTCGTACTTGACTGAAGCTTCTGGTCAAAAGATGATGTAATGTCTCTGAACTGTTGCGTGAACCCGTTGTTGATGGACTGGAGCTTCGAGTCGAACGAGGCCAGCCCGCTCGTAATGTTCGTGAGAACACCTGTCTGCTGATCACTTAATGCCGCAAAGTCAGAGCTCAGTTTTGCATAGTTCGTCCTGCATGTGTTTAGTTGTGTGTTTGTCGAATTCAACTGTGCGGACGTCACTGTGAGTTGTGCGTTCAGAGATTCTTGCTGTTTGCGAAGATCATTGATCTGTGATGTGTATGTGGTCGTGAGAACGTTCCGCTCGTCTTGAAACCGTACGGTTGCATTCTGGAGATCCGATGTGAGCTTGGCCAGCGCGCTCTGGCTTTGACGCAACTGCGTTTGTAGATTTTCAATCTCTTTAAACTGTGCAGCAGAATCGATTTCGGACCCGCTCTGTAGTAAGCGGATTTGTTCGGTGAGTTTGTCTTGGTTCGCTTTTGAAGTTTGTTGAGAAACTTGAAGCTCTTCCACGGCCCGGTCTAACTTCGCCTGGAGGTCGCGCAACGCCGATTCGAATTGCACACGGGCCTGATCGGCTGCAGTCCGCGCGTCGCGTGCATTCGTTTCGGCTGTTTCCTGCGCAGCCCGGGCAGCCGAGATTTTTCGCTCGAGTTCTGCTCGATCAGACGCGCCACAGTTGTTGAGTTGCGCTTCGAGAAGACTGATTTGTTTCGAGAGCCGAACGACCTCCGTTTGAGCTTTGTTCAATGCCTTTTGGCTCTCTACGTCTTGTTTGGATCCCGTTCGCATGGTCGTCAAATAGCGCTTCATCAAAGACTTGACATTCCCTACATTTGCTTCATTTTTACTTGATACGGTTGAATTCGTAAACTTGGAACGTGAGGGTGTGCAAGGATAAAACCATGCGAACACAACCAGTATGATTATAACGAGGACGAATAGACTAATGACGTTTTCTTCGTCAAATGCCATTCTGAAATTTTTGTTTCTTTTTTAAGAAACGTACGAAGCGAAACTTTTGTTTGGTTGTTTCCACGTTTTTTTTTATTGTCACGGTTCTTCAAAAAAGATGTATTTGTTTTTAATTGTGATTCTCGGAATACTCGCATACTTGTACCTGCGAGGCAGACAACGCACGCAGACACAAGTAGTGACCGATGTCGGTCCCGTTCCGATTCCAGCTTCTACTACTCCGGCTTCTACTCCGGAGGCTCCAGCTTCTCAAGTCGTCAGTGAATTCTCAAACGCCACAACAAGCGAGTTTGAATTGTTGAATTTCATGGACCCGCGACTCCGCACAGACTTGGGCAAAATCATTCGCGGTCGAAACAAAATTGTAGTGTGGGATTCGCAGCGTGTCAACACGATGAGGCGTGTGAACAATGTGAAGAATGTGCTGCAGCGTTTAGAGTTCCGCGACGACGACAACGATAACACGATCGAGGTATACCGAGCTGTGAACCAAACCGGGATTGATACGTACGTCTTCCCTTTACAAGAAGACGATGAAAATGTAATTGTGTTGGCTCGTCAGCATGTGTCCGATGACCCGTCCGAGACACGTTCGGTACAAAGGACTCCTGTAGAAAAAATGAACGTATTTCTTTCGGATGATTCAATGGTCCCGCCCGATCTCGTCCCCGTCATTCGTGAATTAGAGGGTTCGTACAAGGCTCGTCAATCATCGTCGGGTCCGAAAGCTGTCGATACGCACCGATCGTAAAAGAACTGTTTTTTTTTAAATTTGTAGTAGCATAAGGAAATAAAAAGATTCGGGTTCGTATTTGCAAAAATGCCTCCACGCAGGTTTTCGAAAAAACCAAAGAATAAGAAGAAGACGCTCTCGAGAAAGCGAAGCGGTAGTAGTCGCCGTGTAGAACGTGGTATTTACCACCACCGTCCATTCGAGCACATGGATGATGACGTGTACATCATCAGACCAAAACAAACACGCGCCCACCATTATGAGTACACGTCGGGTGACATTCATGACCATTTAAACAGGGTGAACCGTGGTGCGTCGTATACACTTTCGCAACAGGATCTGATGCAACGACAAATGAAGAATGAAGAGAAGAAGTACATTCCAAACTACATGCATGTGTCTTCGGACGAGCTTGCGATTCCGGCGCCGATGAAACAATTCCAGCATGGGATGCGCATGTTTACGAATGCGCATGCTTAAACAAACTCGATTTTGAGATTCGCGGCCGATGCGGTCTCGTCGACGGTCAAAACCTCATACTCCGAAATCTTCACGAGCACGTACTCGAACGCGAATTCCTCCGTGCTCGAGTGGCGAATCGGATCCGACGGAGACCCTTCTCTGACTGAGTAAAACACCGTCTGGACTTTCAGCTTTCTCTCGAGTGCGTCGTTGAGGTATCGAAACGCAGGATCGGAATCGATTGTGACTGTGGTGCCGTTCACGCGTACGTCCTCCGCCCGACACAGGAGCAGCATGGGCTGCATCCTGTCGGTGTTAGGGTTCACCTCCATGAGGTTCACAACCCGGATGGTATTGTTTGTGATTCTCGTTGATTTTTTCTCCAAAATGGAGTGAGCAATCGCGAGTGGTACGATGGACATTTCGTTTTATATGTCGAACGGGTGCGTATACTATATTATGATTTTTGTATTCGGTCGAAAGTGTAAAAAATACAGAATGCTGAACACAAACAACAAACGTTCGTTCGAAAGAGAAATCGTCCGCACCCAAACACCAAACCCTCCCACACCTTCCGAGATCCACGAGCGTGAATGCGAAGACCGAGCAGTTCGTATGGGTATCATGACAGACCGTCCCACTTATCAAACATTCCCTTCGCCCTTACAAAAACCCAACGACGGTGACAGCGTGTGGCTCTTTATTCCCGCGCGCACTTCCAAGCGCTCCATCCAAAATCTGGCAGACACGTGCGGAGAACCCCTTGTTTGCTTTTACATACGTGCGCGATGCCTTTCGAAATACGTGTTTTCGAACATGGACGTTGCGTTTCACTTTGAATTTAGCGAAACCACCTACTACATGCTCCCAGTCGGCACATTCTCGGAGTTACAAGTGCACGTGCTTAATCCCGAGCAAAATCCGGCAGCGCTTCAATTCGCGAAGGCGCAGATGGTAGTGCCCCTCGTGCCAACTGGAGAACACGACGCGTGATCGTGCTCAGAGAAAGCACGGGTTCGTGTGTGAAGGTGCCATGAGACGCGATATCGAAGGCCGTGTACTTCGTCGAGCGGTGAAAGTACGGGTCCGACAGAAGAAGCAGGTCGGATGCGTCGTGAATCGCCGCAACAGCGTCCGACATCATTTTACTGCCCGTGTAGAGAATGTGCGTGGCGTACGGGTTCGTCCGAATGGTTTGCACGAGTTCGTCCGAGCCCGGTGCGAACTGCACGATCCAGAACAAGAGCGCGTCAGAGTTCATCAAATCCGGACGAAGCTCGAACACTTCATTCGCGACGTTGATAACTGTACGGGCCTGTTCTTGCGTCGGGTTGAGACTCAGAACGATTTTCGAATGAGCGGGCAGACGGAGTCCGACCGTGGACTCCAAGTTCGACCGTCCGGTTGTGACGTCCACGTTTGAGAAGTATGTGGGAGTGAACTCGCTGACGTTGGGGAAGTTCGGTTGTTCGTCCGCGGTGAGCACAAAGAGGTCGTGCAAGCGATTGTCCTCGCTGTTCGAGAGAACGAACATGGATTCCACAACGTCCGCAAACGTCTCCGTGTACATGGTCGGGGGCACGTCCGGATTTGTGCATGTGCCGAACGACGTCAGCACCGCCCGTACGGGGACTTCGAACGGCTGGGAAGATTCTGCATTTTTCATCAAACGGATACGTGCGATGATTTCGAATGCGGAAAAGAGTGTGCCGAAGACGACAACCTTGTCAATGTTGTAATTTTTGCAGTAGAACACCAACTGGATCAGTACGTAATCCAGTTGGTGCATTTGCGGGTCGTAGGTGTGCGTCTCGCCGTCTTCGAAGTTGAGTGTCTCCCCGAACGTGTGCACGCGGACGCGCTCGACCGGAAAGTCAAATTCCTCTGCCCACGATTCCTGCCCGGGGCACAGCACCACGAACTCGTCGTCTGCGTGTGTCTGGATGTGCTCTCGGGCAATGTACGAGGCCGGGTTGGAATTGTTCCACGGCGTAATAAGCAGAAACCTCATGTTCTTTTATTCGTGTAGTTTCGAATTGTATCATAAAACAAAAATGTCATTCTTTTTCTTTATCGTGAATGTATTTGCTGGCCTTTTTGTCTCTGCGTTTGCGTTGCTTGTCATTTGGGCACAATTTGATTCCATGTTTCATCGTGACAAGCTAAATTAATGAAAAATACGTACCCGTTCGTCTGCGCGCATCACATTCTTTAAGGGTCCTCCATGAGCTCGTTCACATCTGCATCCGTCATACCACCCGCTCCGGCCGATGCGGACTCTTCACGACCCCGCTTGGAACCCGTCACGGGTGCATCATCCGGTACGAACGCGTTCTCGCCGTACGAAGCAGAAGCGCCCACCTCGACTTGCACATTGATCAGCTTCCATGAGCAGCTGATGGACTGCTGGATCCATGCATTGTTGCTCTCAAGCACCGCACGAATCACCCTGTTCCTGCCGCGCAGAGCGTCGATGTTGAACACCGGCTCGCCCTCGAGCGCCTCGAACGCGGGCTCGTACTGGTACACACGGGCGTTCGTGGCAGGGTCAAGCTTCCAGTACGAGATGTTACGGGATTCCTGGTCGCAAATAAAGACCTTGCGGGAAGCAAAGTCCGTGTCGCGCGTGTTAATCTTGGCGCGGATGCCAAGGGTGTACTCAGGCTTGTCGGGCCAGTGCACGGTCTGAATGAACTTGCCCTCGACATCCTCCTCGGACATGGCCTTACCACCCTTGCCCTTGAGGAAACCCTGTGCGGCGATCTGCTTAATCACCTTGGTGTCGAACGCCTCAAAGACGTCGACCAGGCGGCGTTGCGACGCCTTTGTCGCGGGCTCGGTAGCGGGGTCGAATTCGCCTTCCATGTCGGCCGAACGTAGCTGATCGAAGTTGAGAGCGACGGTGTAGCTTGCCGTGTACGTCTTGGTGGGATCGGCATTGTCCCATACCTGTCCGATCGTCATGCCGGGAGTCTGAACGCGAGGAATGTCATAGGTGGTACCATCCTGCTGATAGCGGATTGAGAGCATCTTTCCTCCGGCCTTGGGCTCAAAGAGCTTGTCGGCCACGACGATTCCGTCGGGGTTGAAGCGAGACGCCGTGAAAGTGATTGCAGAACGCTGACGCGAGCCCATTTTCTCGAACTGAAAGAGACTGATCCGATTTACAGATGAATGTGTGTATATCTTATAGTCAGGATTCAACGCGTTTTTTTTTTCTGAAAAACAGCTACATTCCAACAAAGGTCCGTGGCAGGTTGTAAACCTCGAACTGGTTCCATCCAATCGACACGACGCGGACACGAGCCAACGATCCTTCGACTTGCAAAATCTTGACGCGTGTCCCAGCGCGTACACATCCGTGTGTTTGTGAGACGACTCGTTCGATCAAAAAATTATTTTTGTGCTTCATATCTTGAAAAAGAATGAATCCACGCGAAGTCGTGTCGGCGAGAAATCTTGCCGCACTCTCGTTTTTCAATCCGATCGCAAACACACAAATCGTTTCAGTTGAGAAAGAAAATGATTTCGTTTCTTACGAAATTACGGAAGCTCGTAATCGCTACAATCGGCCCGTACGGATGCTAGAAAGTCAACGCGACATCATCACCCGCATCTTGAATCCGTTTCGTTTGAAGTCCATTCGAGTCGCGTTTTCCTCCGAACGGAAGGCAGGGTTCAGTATTTCAACCCAAGCGTTTCCGTGCGCCAGAATCGTCAATCTCCCGACCGGCGTTGGTAAAACACTCATCACCACGCTCGGTGCATATTCGGCGGCCGAACGATTCCGTCATTCCTTTCCGGAAGCATTGCATCAATTCTTGCAATCGTTTCACTTTCCCACGGTGCGCGGTTCAATCAGCACATGTCTGGAATCGCGCGAATCCTTGTTGCTGCCCAACGTGATCTTTGTGTTTTCTCCAAAACATTTGGTCGGACAGTGGCGCGACACGTTGTTTCACAATCGTCCGAGCAACGCGTACGTGTTTCCAGAATCGAGTTCCTTGAATCTGAGCGCGTCTTCATTCAACGTGGACGAGATTCTCTCGAGACCCGAACATTTGTTTGTGTACGTGCTCCATCCGGGAAACTACAAGAAGATGCTCTTGCAGGACGAAAAGCAGATCGTAGTAGGTGTCGCGATTTTCGACGAGGCCGACTCGGAGCACTTCCCGTGCAAGGAATCGCATGTGAAAATTCCAGTTTCCATGTACACGTTGATGGTGACCGCAACGCCGAATAATATTTCGAACTTCCCCTCGTCACGCGAAACGACTACGAACCTGATCGGGCACTACTTTTCACACCCGTTTTTCCCTGGAGGCTTGGACCGGTTCTGGATAAACTGCAAAAATCGGCATGTCCGTAATTTCTTGTCGGAAATCATAGCAATGCAAATCGTAATGCCCCATCCGGATTTTCAGTCGGGGATCGTAGACGAAATCTGCGCGCACATTCCAAACTTGCATTCGTACACGATTCGTACACGGACTGGATTCGCACGTTCAGTTTTCGGATCGACATCGAACGACCTCGAGAATCCACGCGCGGCCCTCGAAAAAATTGAAAGAGAACTCGAAATACGTATCTACGGTCAGACGATCGAGGCGATGCGAGAGCAGATCCGCGAGCACCTTTCTGCACTTTCGGCTCTCGCGACGCCGAACGCCTATGCACGTTCTCGTATGGACGTTTTGCAGGGCACGTTGCGTCGTGTGGAGTCTCTGGACGAATCGTGCGGAATTTGTTTGGACGAATTCCACGGCGCGCTTCGTCTCACGTCGTGTTGTGGATTTTTGATTTGCCCGTCGTGTCACGAACGGATTACGATTTGTGCCAAGTGTCGGAACCCGAACGTCAAGTATTTTGATCTGGTGAGCGATGAACGCCCGGCTCCGAAAAGTAAAAAAGGGGCAGCGGCTGCCACTGTAGTTTCCCAAACGGCTTCGCGCGTCGCTCCGATGAAAAATACGGAAGGGTTTGAAGAATGGCTCGCGAGTTTTTCGTTTTCGAACGTGGATCAACTCACGGCTCTCAACACGATCACTGAGCGCGCGATGGAGTTTGGAATTACGCATATCATCGTTGCGGGTGCGAACGTCGACTCGTGGAATGGCCTGGGAGTAAACGCCGACCGCTTTTTTGACTACTCGATCGTCCGTCCGGCTGGTCATACGGCTGAGCAAACGAAGAAGACGGCAAAACGTTTAGATGCGGCTTATCGCAAGTACTGTTCGGGCGAGGAGCCGTCTGTGCTCATTTTAGACAGCCGACGAAACGACTCGGTGGAGCTTACAGGCATCGACGCGGGAGTAACCGACCTGATCATTCAAATTGGAGTTGAGGCGGGGGGTTCTGCGTATACACAATTGGCAGGAAGAGCGATGCGGTTCGGACGTGCACAAACGAATCCTATACGAATCATCTTTCATTAATTCACACGGTCATTGCCACGGGATCAAAACGAGCAAGGAACGCGTCGACATTGTCCGACGTATTTGCGAGAATCGCCATGTGTGCACATAAGACCGCCATGAGTTGTTCCTGACCCAGGTAGTCGACAGCAAGAATCAGATCGACGAGTTCGTGCTTCACATCGATCGACTGTACGAACGCGAAAACCCGCTCACCGACAAGACTTTGCAAGTCATTCGAGCGGAGCGGAACCTCCAACCTGTTCACTGGGTCGGATGTGTGTATGTTGCAAAACTCGATGATTTTCGAAAACTCGCGCGCGTTTACTTTCGGGAGGACAACATCCTCATCTCCATCTGTCTCGTCCGTGCACGCGCGAACAAAATCGATAAGATGTGCGACGTGATTGGGTACCTCGAACTGACACTGGTCTGCGGTGTGAATTGTGATCATTCTTTTCGCCTTTTGTTCTAATTCTTGCTACTTGTTTGTATTTCGTTTCGGAATGTCCGACTGACACCGAACAGGAGAGTCCGTAAAAAAGATGTTTGTTCTCAACTTTGCACGGGGCGAGACGAGGGTATGTTCGAGTCGTGACGAAGCGGTCCGTTTGTTTTTTTCGTGCTCTTCGTTCAACGACTACTTCGAATGCAATAAAGGGGTACTTATGCGACTGAACGGTGTCTTGTTTGTTTTGGATGACATCAAACTCCCACACGACGTTTCGTTGCGACTCGAAAATGTTGTACTGACAGAGTCGATTCACGATGTTCGTCAGGCGATCAAAGAATTCGTGTCCGACCGGGTCAGTGCGGACCTCGTTCGTGTCGAGGCGAATACGTTCAATATGTCTGACGTGTTAGAGGAATTAACGCTGAATTCGGCGTCCCGCGCCCATGTTCGTGTCGAGTATTTAGATAACGAGTATCTCAATTCATTTTAGGGTTTCTTGAAATGTCTCGAGTCGGTCCAGAACGGGACAGCGTCATTCAGCATTGTTTCAACACTCGGGTGCAGGAACGTGACGAACTTGGAAGAGCCCCGTTTGGCCATGCGGAGCCGGTTGAGAAAATGCGCGAGCGCCCGCTCTTCGATCGGAGTTCCGAGCGTGGCGACGGGGAACCGGTTATGCGTCTGGATAAAACGAATAATGTCTCGAGCTTTCAGTTCCGAATGGCGAAGACGGTTGCCGATCTGCTGCCCAGCTCCGTCTAACCAATTCGGCAGGTGTTTGTCGAGGTATGTCTCTACCCGTTCGTACAACGTCATGTTTCGAGATGGGTCGGACGTGCCTCGTTTCGATCTGCGAATCTGAACAATCCAGACGGCCAGCTTGTGTTCATGTGCATCATTTTTGTTCGTGACGGTCGGGAAACGCCCTTTCTCTTGAACGAAATCGACAAATGCCTGAGCACGTTCGAGCGATTTCTCTTCCAGGCTGCTGCTCATCCGACCCGTCGATGTTATTTGGTGAGCTTGCTTGTTCGAGTTTTTACTTTTTGTGCAGCTTTTTTACGGACGGTGGTGTGTGTCGAGCACTTGAGTTTCATTTTTGACAGTAAAACTTTCTGGAATCTCTTGATGTGTGATGAGTTCCCGTACGAATTCGTCGGAGTATCGGACGGATATGACTCCCTTTTCTTCGAAATTGCAGAAGCCTATGAATAGATCGACGAGAACAATGTCGTCTTGGTGAACATAGACGCGATGGCGCATATTACCTCGAATGCGACAAACGCGTACGAACGAGTCGTCGCATGCACATCGGAAGAGATTATCGCCTAGAACTTCGAGGACCCGTGCGTAGGCCTGTCCTGAGTTTTTGAAATGGATTGTCTCACGGAGCGTCGTTTTTCGTTTGGAGCAAGTTCTGTCGGACTTCATGAAAAACTTTTTATATGGCGAAGGAGAAAAAGAATCATGCCACGTCCTTTGGATCCGGACTTGTACGAACGAGCACGTCGTGCAGTGGACCGCGTATACAAGAAGCCGTCGGCGTTTCGCTCGGGTGCGATCGTCAAGCTCTACAAACGTTGGGGCGGACGGTATGCGGACGATTCGCGGCCGCGTAATCTTGCTCGGTGGTTTAAGGAGAAGTGGGAGGACGTGAACCCGCACAAGACCAGGACGAGTTACCCGGTTTTTCGTCCGACGGTTCGCGTCAGCGCTCGTACGCCTCTGACGGTGAGTGAGGTGGACCCGAGCGACCTGCGTAGAAAATCCAGATTGAAGCAACAAATTCGTGGAGAGCACAACCTCCCCCCCTTCCGACGTCGCCGCGCGTCTTCTCGTACGGCACGTCCGCAGAAGAAGAGATAGGTTGGAGGGGGGTGGAACCTGTTTCTAAAAATTCGTAGTTGGCTGTGCAAAAGTTCTATCTGGCTTTTCGTAATTCGTAAAAAAAAATTCTCCACCGCGATCAGTAAAAAAAAATGTCATCTGCCCCTACTGAAGAAATTACGATCCCCGCGGCGCCTGTGGTGTCCGCTGAAGTTCCCAGCTCTCCTGCGGCGACCGCCGTGCCTCCGCCCGTGGATGAGCTGGCCCCTATCCCCCGTCGTCCCGTGATGTCGGCGGACGCGTTGCGTTCTGTGCAGGACGCGACCCGTTCGATCCGTGTGTCGCGCAAGAATGCGGAGGACTCCATTTCTCTGGCTGCTCAGTCGGAGTGGTGGTCGAACGTGCTGAAGCACACGGCCAGCCTGCACCTGAACAACATTGCCGACCAGGTTGCGGCCGCGGCTCGGATTGCGGCCCAGGAGGACCAGTCGTACTGCCAGTTCGAGCTGACCTGGACCCGCAACATTGACTTTGCGAACTACGTCGAGAAGTTCTCGCGCTCGCGCGCCGCCATTACCTACCTGGCGTGCACCCGTGACCGCGGCAACTCGGTCCACTTGGACGCGGCCTTCGCTGCCCTGAAGATTGAGTTCGCACGCCGCGTGCTGGCGAAGAACGGCGTGCGCGACGTGTGCGCGCTGATCCGTCAGGAGATGCCCGGTGTGAAGTGCGAGCTGCGTCCTCGCATGGACCCGGACGAGGCCGTGGTGATTCACGTGAGCTGGAAGAAGGAGCGCAAGACGGTCGTGAACCGTTTCAAGAAGTGGGTCGTGAAGCCGATCATTCGGCTGTGGGATCAGATTCCGTTCCCCACGGTCATCTTTTAAATAAAAATCATGATTTCCCGTTTAAAAAAAAAACGGTTCCGCTGAATAAAAATAAAGAATGCCACCGTATGTGAAGCACGGGCGGGCGTATGTGGACGAAAAAACAGGGCGTCCGGCGTCAGCGTCGATCGTACAGAAAATCCGTGCGATATACGTGCCTCCCGGATACAAAGACGTGCGATTTGTTCTGACGGAAAAGTTGCTTGCTACCGGTGTGGACACAAAAGGCCGCACGCAATACATTTATTCGCATGAGCACAAACAAGCTCGTACGAATAAACGGAAGGACATCGTCCGTAAAGTCGCCAAGGTTATCAAACGCGTGGAAGAACTCATGTCCGAATCCAACGACGAATGCGCACTCATTTTACGATTGATCAAGCTGTGCAACTTTCGTATCGGCAGCGACGATTCCGTGCGCGAGTACAAACACTACGGACTGACAACGCTCACGCCCCAGCACTTTCAGTTCGGGCCCCGTTCGTGCAAAATCTCCTTCGTCGGCAAAAAAGGCGTACAGAACGAAGCCGTCGTGAATTGCACGAAGACAGTCAAAGAACTCAAACGGCTCGTTCGGAACACGCCGCGAAACTCCAGCGTGTTCGAAGTGAGCGCGAGTGAAGTCAATGACTGCTTGTCCGACTTTGACATCACAACCAAAGATCTCCGCACGTACTACGCAAACACAACCTTCCTCGAACGTGCCGTTGCCACGAAAGACGCCAAGCAAGCTCTCGAACAAACCGCGCAGTTTTTCCACAACACCAAAACGGTCCTCAAAAACTCGTACATCGTGTCTGAAGTATACGCATGGGTAAAAGACGGCAACGTCCCGAAGAGTCCGCGACACGTATCAAAGACGTTACTACATCTCATTTCGACATAGATAGAAAAAAACGAATGTCTTTCATCGCAACCGTTCAAAATTTCGCGCGCATACCCGTGCAAGCACGTACGCTCTACGTAATCGACGTGGATGAGACGGTTTTATATTTTCGAGAAGTTCCACCGTCCTACTGGGATGGTGAAAAGTCCACAGACGAAGCGCTTCAAGCCTGGAAAGGAATTGTACGATCGTGCGAACCCGTTCCTACCGATCCCATCTTTTTACCGGCTTTCCTCGAACAGGTCGTGCACTTAGGATCCTGCGTGCTCTTCGTGACGGCGCGCGACTTCGACTTGTCAGAAACCACCCGTGCGCAACTTTCCAAAGTTGGTGTGAATGTGCCGTTCGGACTCGTGTGCACGTCAGGAGACCGAAAGGGAAGTCTGATCAAGTGGTTGTGGAAAAAATACGCGTCTCGTTGTGACCACATTGTGTTTATCGATGATCTCATATTAAACATTGAAGACGTGCAGCACGAACTTCCAGACGCGGCCGTGTTTTTGTTCAACCGACACTAATCGTCCGTACAGGCCCGAGCAGACCCGGTTGTTCGCACACGCGGTAATGGATATGCGGGATCAATGCGCGCCCACTCGGTACCTTGTACGATGCCGGTTTGCGAACTCGGATGACAACTGTACCTCGTTCGTCCGTGCGCGCGACGCCCGAGTTGGTGTTTTGCCCGTAGGCCTTCCAAGGATCCGCACGGATCTCGTCGTCGGACTCGGCGGCCCAGAAGACCACGTTCGAGTCCGGGCGGAGATTTTCGATTCGAATTTCCGTGTTCGCCCCTTCGGGTTCCTTCGGTTGCATGGGCGCGCATGGGAACGCTGCCTGGTCGAGGAAAAACAGGTAAAAGTCACGCTGGAGAACAATATAGAAGAGTGCGACTCCGGCGAGAATCGTGAGCCCGTCCGGCTTGCGAACGACCTGCATGACCCACCAGACAACAAGGGCGATTGCTGCAATAAAACGAGCGTATACTTCAATCATGTTTTATTTTTCAAGCGAAAAGAAAAAAGAATGCTTTCATCGCCTGCACAAGTCGAAAAAATATGTGAATGTGAATATTACAAAAAATGTTAAACCCACACACACACGCCTACATGACGTTCGATGCACAAGCAAACAACCCGGACGAATATATTCCGAATGCGTTGTATATGCCTTTTATGAACGATATTGATGCGTTGGGAGGGGCTCCGACGATTTTTGATTCGTCTCGTAATCCTGACGATCTTATCGTCGAATGGACGAACTCGGATGGCAATACGAAAACGGCGATGAACATAAATGAAGTACCGGAAGTATCCCTGGTAAATATTATAAAGCGCGTTCGCTTTCCGCCCCCTTACAGACTTTTGGTAAGCGACATAAACCGTAGTTTTAAGAAACGATTGGTGGAAATCGTAAATTCTACAGAAGAGGTCGTGATCGAATCGGACCAATCCCTGGAACAACTTCTTCATATTCTGAAAACGTATGAGCGCACCACCGTACGGGCACAGACGCTTACGTTTCGTCGAGTAACGTTTAAAAAGGATCCGGAACGAGGTGGCGTTTACATTCCCAAATGCAATAAGTTGCGTTTCGAAGGGTGCACGTTTGAAGCAGGTGCGTTCTCTCCGGGTGAGTGGGGCAAGTTTGATAGCCTGGAAATCAAAGACACGCAAATCGCCGATCAGCAATCGGAAGCACATCCGAAATGCAAGAAGGTGAGTCTCGAAGGAAAAAACGAGTATTTGGTCGATCAATTTCGCGTCGGTCTTCATTTCCCTTTTCTCGAAACTCTCAAGATGAAGGATGTGGGGGACGTGTACATGCCGGCCAGTACGTTGTTCGTTCGGACTTTGAAACGACTCGAGATTTCCGGAAACGTTCGTTTGCATTTCTCAGGATCCAGCAAGTTTCACGCAAACGGACTCGACAGCCTCAAGACGTTTGTGTTTAATCCAACGGTTTCGACCGCCGAAGGGGACATGTTTGCTCTAGAAATCATTAAAAAGATGGGATCGATCAAGAAAGTTTCCGTCGTTTGTAAATCGTGCCGGCAGTTCAGTGCGTTGCAGGCGCGTTTGAGTTCCGCGGACAACGAGTTCAAGGTGTACTCGGAGGTCGGTCGGGAGTTCGTATGGGTACCGAACCCCCGGAAGCGGTCCGCTCGGCGCGAATTGAAACAGCTAGTTGGTGACGAAGGACATCGTACGTTTATCACGGAAGACCCGCGCAAAGCCCCCATTCGCTATCATCTCGACACAACCGATCTCGACGAAGCGCTGTTCGAAGAACAATTCCAAGCGCACGCGAGCTCACACCTCAAGGATTTTTATGCTCACGGGAAATATCCAGCAATCTTCCGCAACGTTGTCAAGTACCTGCACAACCTCGATGAAGAAAAGAAGAAGGCTATTTTTTACTACACGTCCGGCAAGGGCAGTCGGATGTTGAACGAGTTGTTGCTCGACCGTATTGACCCTCAGGTGTTGAAGACGTACCAGATTCGTCACTGTAACACTCTCTTGAAAGACGTGTTTGCGAATGTCCCGCCCGTGAAGGAACCGTTCGTGGTCTTCCGGGGCTATCCGTCGAACAAACTGGACAACGGAGCTTTTCATAGCTCGACGATCCGCGCGGATCTGTTCACTGGCCGGGGTGACTGGTACACGAACTTCGACCCCGACACGCTTTCCGCCCTCCCGCTCGATACGGAGGCGGATACAACGTGTTGTCATCACATTATCCGCGTGATGCCCGGCGCCCGGGTGTTATACGTCCAAGGTGGATGGTCTGGAATCGCCAGGTACGGAGAGTTTGAGGTATTGTTTGCGCCATGTATGGGTAGGTTTTATCACATTCGGTCGTATAAGAACATGGTCATGAACATGATGTGTCACCACTGGGTGTACGTGCCGGAGGAAGCGCCTCTTTCGAGCGAAGAAGGAGGATGCAGTGGACCGAGAAAATGCCGTTTCAAAGGTCGTACGGAAAACGCACGGACGTTAGAATCCCGGTTCAACAAGATGAACGTCGCGGTCAACGCGCCGCACCCCGCCGCCACGGACGCGGAAGGGATGAGCAGTTTCATCCGTGATCCGTCTGTCCCGACCGCACGCTCGACCTACAAGAACAAGGACAAGGTCGCGACGTTTGTGCCTGCGCAGAAAGGTTTACCGTACGAGTCCACGAAGTTGACGCCTGCGATCATGAAGACTCTGATGAAGCTCTCGAAGGACGCTCCCGTGCCCCCGTATGGCGACGCCGTGGCGGCAGCCGGGACCATTATCTTCGAGCCGGACGGACGTCTGTGGATTGTGCATCCTACGAACAAATTCGTAGGGTACACATCAACGTTCCCGAAAGGAACGCGCGATGCGGGCGAGGATCTCCGCGAGACAGCGATTCGCGAGACGTACGAGGAGACGGGCTTGCTCGTGTCCTTGAAAGCGTTCCCAGGGAACTGTCTGGACGACACGTCCGGGCAGCGCGAAATTACCGCCCCGAACGGCGTGTTCGCGATCCTAAACCGCGATTCGGGCGTGACGTATTATTACTTGGCCAAGCGAGAGGGTGGCTCGCCGGCGGACATGGGGTGGGAGTCGCAGGCTGTGTCGCTCGTGCCCGTCGCGAAACTTGAGGAACAGCATGTCGGGAGGAGGTATGTGTCGTCCGACTGGGTTTCCGAACCGATGGATCACCAAATCGTCACCGCCGACGACCGACGTTCGAAAGACAGCATGATTGTCGAGCATATTAATTCTGAACTGCAGACGATCCAAGAGATGTTGGAAAGTGCTGATGACTGGTAGTTGATGCGTTTACCACGCGTACTTGACAGGGCCGCGGTCCGACACTTTGCGCAGGTTGTACAGAGCACCGGGGGAGACCATGTCCTCGAGCTTGAGTGCCGCGCGGTTCACGACCGAGCTTGCCACGGAACCGGCTGCCTCGGAAATGGCAGCCACGACGGTGGACGAGGCCGACGATGCTTTCTGACTTTCCACGTTCACGCGACCTTCGAGAATACTCACGCGGTCTTGCAGTGTGTTCATCTGTCCGGTAAGGCGTGTCACTTGATCCTGGAGGCGCGTGAGTTGTTGCATCGACACCGTCGGCACAGGTGGAGCCCTGCTGAAGGCACGGAGCTCGTCCATCTGTGCGAGCAGTCCGGGGATGTTTGACGATTGAAGCTGCTCGCGGACTTCCCGGATTTGTTCGAGCAGGTTGTCATAATCCAGAGACGGTGTTTTCGGGGCCTCATCCTGTTCGGACGGAGGAGCCGACGGCGTCTCACTGGGGGCGGAGATGGGCTGTTCGGACAGCGAGCGGATTCGTTCGCGGATTTCTTCGAGTTGGGAAGCAATCGAATCGAGCTCGGGAGCCGCGAGGCTCGTTGCTTCGACACGCTCACCCTTGATTCTCCCTTTGAAAATAAAATCACCGTTACCTTGGTTGGATTCAAAGTAAAAGTTGTTTGGAGATTTGAACATGTTTTTTCGACTTCTTTTGTTTTATATCCACAAACGTTTTTTTTTGAGCACATGAATGAAAACAAATGGAGACAAAAAAAATGTCGGTGTCTGAATCTTAAAAAAGAAAGTTTGAAATTTGTCAATATGGACACGAAGAACATTTTAGGTCAGGTTGCCGGCCCTGCTGGTTACGTGATCGCCTCGATCGCAACAGGGCAGCAGGAATTCACATTGGAGTCGGGTGACGAAAATGCCCCGGCGGCCATCAAGCTCGCGCAGGACCTTATGGGGTACGTCGAGAAGGCAAAGTTCGGAGCTGACGTCGAAGACGTGGCCGATGCGGCGGAGGACGCCGTGAATGCCGCAGACAAGGTGGCGGTGGGTGGTACGACCGAGGATCTGATCGACGCGAAGGGCACCAACACGAAGAAGTACTCGTTCTGGGACTGGCTCGTGTTCGGTATGACGATCATTGCGCTGTTGACATCATTCACGTTGAACAACAACGTGGAAGTCCGTGCGAAGATGGGTTACAGCGGTACAAGTGCCACCGCCGGCATCTTCATGACCTTCCTCTCGATTGTCTTCATCTTCATGTTCGGCCCCTGGGTGTACTTCACCTTGTTGCTGCTGCAGCCTATCATGCAGGGCCTGCCCGGTTTCAAGACCGCAAACGGTGTGTACTGGATTGAGGGTATCAAGCGCGCGGCCGCCGACCCCGCGATCCCGAGCGAGAAGAAGTTCCTCGTTAAGTACCTCAGCATGATGCCGCAGTTCTTCGAGTCGAAGACGCCCGCCGCGCCCGCACAGTTCGGTAACTTCTACTATTAAAACGAGGAATGGAAATATTGATACGTACACACAATAAATACGCACACATACAGACCGAACCAAAATCGTCGGCGCTTGTTCGTGGTACGAATCGTATGAACAAGAACAATGAGGTACTGCGTCCACTGAACGGGTGATAACTCCGAAATGTAGTCGGACGAAAACAGTTTCTTCTGAACACTTTGATTCGAGCTCGCATAGATTGCCGCGCTCGAACCAACCATAAAAACCACAAAACGGATAAGATACCGGTCGTCCCAACTTGCGCGCAAGATGGTCGGGACCGTTGAATGGTGGAAGACGTGCAAGTTCCAGAAACGAAACTTGCGGTGCCGCACAAGTGCAAGCGTTTGGATATAATCGAAGTAGCGCGACGCATAGAACAACTGCATGGCCGGTTCCGTGAAAACATCAAAGATTACACACACCAAGACCGCTGTGTAGAACGGCAGCGCGACTTCGTCATAGGAGGAGACGATCGGATCTACCCATGCCAAATGCTCGGGCATACTTTCGTACATGTATCTGATGAGGTACGCACCCGTCGCATACACCGCACCGATCCAGACGTCCGCGAACATTTCTTTCTTCAAATCGGATTGATTACGTTACAATCAGACAACACGAAACATGGTTCGCCAGTGAGGCTCGTGCAGGATCCACGCGATCCAATCACACTGTCCGCACGTGCAGTCTAAGTTCGTACGGAAATCCTGGATGCCTTTGGCTTTCGACTTTTTGATGATGTGGTTGACGCAGTCGTGCAAGGGCTTGTCCGAGCCATACTCTTTGTGCAAACGATCCTCCAGACAAAACTTGAAATGCTCAACCGACTCTAACGGCGCCGTCTTGGACTTGCCCGGACTCGGATGAGATCGGATCAGTGTACGCACTGTACAGTCAACACCCACCGGTTCGACGACGTTTTGTTCGCAGTCGTCGTCCGATGAAGAAGAATCCGAAGATCCATCTTCCTCCACTTCGACTTCGACCGGAGGCGCGTGTAAAAACGCCCGTGCCATAAGGAAGGTGTCGCCCAAATCGTCCTTCTTGCGGTGCCGCTCGAAGAACACGAGCCAAGCACGAAAGCGCGGATCGGTCTGCAAGAGACGACGGGTTTCCTCGATGCTGGCGCGTTTGCGCATACGGTAAGCATTCCCGGCTTCTTTCGAGCCCCAGCGGCCTTTGTGACGCCGTGCTTTGCCAAACTCGAACGCCTGGTCTAAATCCACCCCCGCGAGTTTGTGCGTGGGGTTATAATACACGGGTGCCCATCCAAACTTGATGTAGAAGTACGTGCCGAGGATGCCGCTTACCACCCGCATGGTCGGATTTCGCTTCGGCTGGTTCTCAATTACGCAGTGAGTAATGAGTCCGCGCAGATTCGTGAAACGTTCGGATGCACAAAAACTGTCCAGGAACTGAGTGAATTTCTGGACAGTTAGGGATAGACTGGTTCCGCGCCGGATTGACGTGTCGAGATCGTCCCATGCGAGAATCGTATGGTCTCGTGCGTACACGCAAAAGCTTAGATTTTTCACGCCCACATCCCAAGCGAGGATCGCAGAGGACATTCGTGGTTCTTTTTTGATTGTATCGGACACATTGTTGCTTAATGAATCAATTACAAGCGGCGCTTGCCGCTGCTACGACGACGCTTGACGACACTGCTACGGAATTTCATGGCCGCGTAGATCGGCTTGGCGTACTTCGCGATCTCCGGGGCAGTGCAGTGCGGGTGCTTCTTCGCCGCAATCTTGATCGCCTTGATCCAGTTGTCGTTGCGGAACTTGCCCGAACTGCGCAGTCTCATAGCACGCGCACTCTTCTTCTTCGACACGTACCGAATCTCGCCGTTCTTGCGCTTCACCTTGATATCCTTCTTGGTCAATCCACCCACCGTATGGTGTGCGGTGCCGTTCATCACCTGGATACGGCTACCCACAGCCTTGCCGAAATGTAAGTCAGACATGTTTATGTTTCTTTTTTATTCTCTCACACCTCTACATTTTTTTCACACTACGATTTTTTACTCGATCAGTAAAACCTCTTTACACCCGCAAACCAAACGGCTGCCAATAGAGTTTCGCGCACATCCGTTTGTTCCGCCTGGCTCGATATAAGAGAATTCACTGCATACCGGTCTACAAACGAGCGCACTTCCATAGCATGCGCTTGCCACTCGATGTCGCCGATCGCGGAAACGTCAAACGATGCCTGCTTTATCAGCGCGCACGCGTCCTCGACGGAATTTACAGAATACCGATCCTTCGACCGCTCGTCCATACCCGAACAGCCATAACGGAAACGACTCATCAATTGAGAAAGAATTTCGTGCGCGAATTTCACAAACTCGGACCGATCGACCGGCAGGTACGGGAAAAAATGACGGTTCTCGTATAGAAAATGATAGTTCTCGTTCGGATCGCTCGTGTCCACCTGGATGCACACGACGTCTTTGATGGGCGCCGAACAGATCACCACAACGCGCACGCGGTCTGAAATCTTATTCAGGAAGAAACGAAGCACGTTTCGACTCCAACATCCAGGTAGGTCCACGATAATGCCCTTGAACGAGTTCTCGAGAATTCCCGGGTGAGCCTGGAACAGTTCGGTGGACGACGTATTGTCATCGTCCAAGATGATCTTCAATACGTCCCATGAACGTGTGCCCGAACGGGTCCAAAACAGGTCCGCGTGAGCATTCACAAACATGCTCACACCAGACCCGGACGGACCCCACACCACCGCATGATTCCGTTTGTGCAACTCCATCGACAGACGTTGACACGCAGGGTGGCGCATCACCTCAAACGGGCGGAGATGGTCCATCTGGTTTCGTTTGTTCTTCAGTTCTCAAAAACGAACAACAGAGCCGAACAATATCTTTCCCACAAATCACGTGTGTCACAATGGTCAGCAATAGGAATATCCACGCGAGCAAAAACACGAGAAGTAAGAGCGCACGGGTCCACAACGGCGCCGTCGGGAATGAAAGGATCGCCGTCTGAATGACCACCAAACTCCCCAGTCCCGATACAAAGGTTGGTGTGATAAAGGACGGTGCATGCTTCCACACCAGAGCGTATATGCCTACGTACGGAGCGTTCAAAGACATGACGTACGGGTCCATTCTTGTTTTTCTTTATAAATGAAACGCGCACTTTCGAGTTCGAACGTGATACGAATTCACTTTCAAAAAAAATACGCGCGTGTTTGTTTGTAAATAAAGAAGAATTTCATGTCCGGCCGCTTCCGCCCAACATCCTTTCGTGTTGCGTTCGGTAATGACGACATGATGGACGACCAACAGCCCGTACAACCACCGCTCGCTCCCGTCGTTGTCCCGTCCGAAACCCCAAGAGAAGTTGTGAAGCGCATTCAAATTGAAGAAGATAAAAACGCCGTCCAGTTCGAGCAAGTATTGGTACGTGAGATGCCGTGCAACATGTGCGACTGTTACAGGTGCGCTTATCGCCGACGTCAAGACGCAATGAAGCTGAATATAATCATCTTCTTGCTAGCCTTTGTGCTGATCGTGTTAATAATCCACGTGGGAAATAAGTGAAAATAAATAACGAAAATATGTTAGGGCATTTTCAGACAGTGTAGACCAAAATAAATCATGGCAGATCGCTTTGTGGACGATAACGCATATTCCACCACCATGGTGCAAGAGGACGACAATAATCCTCCTCCCCAGCCCGTACAGTCCTCCTCGGCGGCGTCCAAAAAGGTGACGTTCCGTATGGCGATTCCCGCCTCCCATGAAAGCATGGAGAACCTCGAGCGAATCAACCAAATGGAACTGACGATCCACGAACTCAAGCAGAAACTCGCAGCTATGCATGAACTCCTGAGTCGCGCGATTGAGACGAACTTGCTTCTCAAGAATGCACGGGTGCCCACGTACGAGCCCGATACAGTTCATGCGGCTGCGTCCGCAGCCGGCATCGACAGTTCGAATAGTAGTGGTGGTGGTAATTCCACGACGACAATTACGCTCCTCCGCGCCAATGGCAACAAGCTGGTATTGAAAGGAAAAACGTTTGATGTCAAGGACGACCTCAAGCGCAAGTTTGCGGCACAATGGGACGCGAGTCTCAAGTGCTGGTCCTGTGCCGACTCGTTCGAAGCAGATGTTCGCACGTTCTTAACCGAACGGGGTTTCAACATTGCTTAAAAATATATAACTTCGAATTGTATAAAACAAATGAATGAAGAAGCGAAATTGTACCACTTCGTCACCGGACGACCACCCATGTCACGAACACAACAAACAGATACAAACATGCGATTCTTTCTCAAACATCAACGGAATTTCACTGAAACACAAATTGAGCGATTCATGGACAGACTCCCCCGTGCAAACGTACGTATTGACAGACCATGGGGGAGTACGTTCATGACCCCGGACGGGCTCCTCCCTGGAAGTGTTGATGATGCAAAATGATTCGAATTAAAAACATGTAATCATAAAAAAAGTGTGTTGCATAAGATAAGCAAACAAAAATGCGTCTATACAGTTCATACTCGTTTTTCGGAGCCACAAACGTGGATGCGAAAAACTCGATTGGTTGGGAATCCCGTAAGCCCAAACGCCGCTCTGAGCGCCGTAAGATGCCGAACGAATGCTTTCTCATCGGTGCACCGGAGTACAAATATCCTATTTGTGCAAAAGGGAGTCGTGCCATTGACTGTCAGGGTCTGATGGCTGCCCATCAACGCGCGACCTTGATTCTGAAAGGCTCTCGTAAGAAGTCCACAAAAGCCATTCGCGACGCCCGGCATGCTCGCAGGATGTCGATCAAGCTTGCCAAGAAGAACAAATGTTCCTGGACGAACACGCGTACGGAAAAATTGGGTCGTAAGAGAAAGTCTTCGAGGTTCGGATGAGGTCTTGCCCGACCCTCGAAAGAATAAATGTTAAAAAAAGTGTCGCCCGTCAACGGAATGACTTGCATGATTGTGTAAAACTCGGAACGTGCAACGATATTGTTGGCAAATCGTGCGCATTTTTATTTTTGATTGAATGTGTTTACAGAGCCATGATCAGACGACCGCTGAACGTCGTGCTCGGCACACTTGTCACGGTCATCGCCGCCTTCGTGAAAGGAACGGAATACGAGGTCACGGTCACATTCGAGCCATCGTACACAACCAGACGCACCTGGTCGCCCGCCTCAAGGGACACGTTGCCGGTGAAGCCGTACCCGCCGGCCATGGGGTAGTACGAAGAGCCACCCGACGTCACCTTCAGGTAGATGGGAGACGAGTCGGTCGAGCACACCTCGAACGAGTAGAGACCCTTCACAGGGGCCGTGAACACACCCGTCGAGGGAGCGTAGGTCACAGTGTTCGTCTCCATCTCGTCGACAGCACCAAGAACGATGGTCGCCTCCGCAGCACTGGGGCCCACGAATGAAGTGGGGCCGTTCGCAGTGCCGTACGCCTTGAAGTAATAGGACGAGCGGAGGCTCGAACGAATCTGGTTGGTTTTCACCGACGAAAACAGATTGCGGCCCGTGTAAGGCGCAACGGGAGTCGACGTGGCAGAAAAGTTGTTGCCAGGAGTAGACATCTTTTTTTTGAGTTTTTTATTTAGGACGATGAAGAAAAAAATTGTTGCATCTGAATATTAAAATCTAAAACATGTCGACCCCCACTGGTGTCTTTACAAACGCAACCCCCGTACCCGTCGCGGCTGGCCGTGGTGTTATCCCCCGTGTCACGACGGGGCCGATCAAGTCGAGCCTGCGCTCGCATTATTTCTTCCGTGCGTACGGAACTCTGAACGGCGTGACCGAGTTTGTGTCTGAGGAGAACGAGACCCCAATCGTTCTCCAGGCCGTCGATGAAACCGAGTCTCACCCCGCCTACAATCCCGAGACCGGTATCTACACCGCTCCCGTGAACGGTCTGTACTGTTTCGAGAGTGGCATCCTCTCGGACTCGAACGACTTCTACCTGAAGGTGACTTCCAACGGTTCGGTTTCGTACCCCGCGGTCGGTGACCGGAGCTTCGCTGCTTACCTCTCGCTCCAGGCTGGTGACACTGTTCAGCTCATCCTGTACGACCAGGGGTCTTCGCCTGTCCGTGCCTACACTGCGCCCTTCTCCAAGGCCACGAGCATGTCCATGATCGGTCAGGCTCCTCGGCTTACGTTCTCGGGATTCTTGGTTTTTGAGACCGCTTAAGATGAAGATTTTCGCATAATATTATCGCATACGATTCCCATGTACTATCTTGCATGGGAATGTATGTATATTGTTGACGTTCATGTCTGTTTTTTGTATATATATGTATGGTGTTGTGGAATTGTTACTAAACCTTGATGATGTAACGCAGGGCCATGTAGGGGTCAAGGATGTTGTGCGACTGGCCATCACCCGTGAGCATGGTCGTAATGCCGGTAGTCGCCGTGTTGACGGTAACACCAGTCGTGTTCGTGCTAGTGGTCTGGTTGTAGTCGACCTGGTCAGCAGCGTCAGATTGAGTTGTGATGGTATTGACACCCTGGTCGCCCACATTGTTCACGTACGAGTGTGCATGACCCGGATCGGTCACGCCGTGTGCATGGCCAGGATCGACGACGCCGTGATTATGCGCAGGCATCTCAGCAATTGTGAGGGTGTGACGCTTTGCGCCACCCGTCTCACCCACGGCGTCAAAGTCCGCGTCGCTCGAGTTCAGGCCGATGATGTTACGACCGCGCAAGTTGGGGAGGTTGAAGGTGGTTAAGCCGTCGCCCGCACCGAACGTGGTACCGATGGCCGCGAACAGGTCCGCATAGATCGTACGGTCAATCGCTGAGCCGTCGCAGTGCAGCCAACCACCCGGAACCGAAATGCCCGCATAGGCAGACACGGAACCGGGAGGCACAAGCAGCGCCGACGCACCCAGAGGGTGGCGTTGGTACACTCCCGCGCCCTCCAGGCGCTTGGCAGAAATGTTTGTGTTTGTGTACTTTGCCTGGTTGGTAGGCACGGGTGTAGCCGTGTACGACCAGGTAGATGCAGGAGTCGACATTTTTTGAGTTTGTGTTTTTTATTGAACACGTGGTGCGATTTTTTTTCAATCAAAAATGAATTCAAGATACTCAACCACATCGACGTCACACTCTTGGAACATGCGCGGATCCGTAGCAGGGTGTTCATACACACGCGGCCGTGCGAAAAACGTACGGCGCCGTTTCGAACTTCCGACGGGCACAAACAAACCCACGCGAACTTTTTCATACACCTCAACACCCCGGTCATGAAAATGTTCGAATACAATCTTGAACCCGCACAGACTCAAGTACACAACACCCTCCGACAACTTCGGGCTGTCGGAAAAGAAACGAATCTCCTGAACTTCTTCTTCCTCAAGAGCGTCATCCTCGTTCGCTTTTGGTTTGGGTACGTGCACGGTCGTCTCGTACACGAACAGCCCCGTCGCGATCTCATACACCGGCCCGGGTAGCTCGCGTAAACGCGCATATTCCTCCCACGAAAACCGTTTCGGTAGAGGCGGGGGTTGTGACACGGTCGTACTCCTGGATTTGACAGCGCCCATTTCTTAAACGTCTATTTTAGCCCCCAGATATATGTTTTTTGTTTCCTAATGAACCAAAAAAAATAATCAGGCGTGTAATTAAAAAAAAATGCAAAACCCTCCTCACATCCCCGACGAACCATCCGGCATCGACCTGTCTGCGTTCTGCGGAAGTCCAGTGCGATTTTCACACGAAGACCTTTCCTTCGAACACCCGAATGAACTATTCGAACGAATTCCCGAATGGGACAATATCGGACTCAAGTCCGAACAGTTCACGTCTCCGGACGGGTCGTTGGTATTGAATCGCCTGACATGCTTCGCAGGGGGGTCGTACGGTATGGCATGTCATGCCCAACTCATTCATCCGTCAACCCGTGAAGGTATAAAATGTATCGTCAAGCTCGTGAACGTAGGGAACGACCTAAATAAACGGGTTGAGGCGCTCAAAGAATTCATGATTCATGCAATTTTGACACACACTTGTTCGACCGACCCGTACATCGCCGAACGCCAAGAGCTAGGGCGTATGGCAACTATCACAAAATTGTACGCAGGCTTTCGTGTGAAAGGATATGAGTTAGACTTTGACGGATCGTTGAACAAGGAAGCTCCGACACAGTACTTTGTGTACGTGATGGAAAACGCAGGCGATAAATCGTTGAAAGATATAATTACCAAAAGCAGCAGTGCCAGGGATTCACGTGTCATCTCATCCATGGCCGCTTTTTCAGTCTACCAGATCAGTTCCTTGCTCGAACGACTCGGTGATCTTATTCAGTTCAACCACCGCGACTTGCACGGCGAAAACATTCTCGTAAACTACAGAAACAGAACATCGTCTGGACGGCAAATGTGTGGGATGACAGACATGTTCACGTGTTGCGTGATCGACTTCGGGTACAGTCGGCTCACCTTCCGCGGTCGGGATATTCTGTGTTCGTACGAAACAATCCGGGGAGCAGGAAATCCAGTGCAAGCGTACAATATCGGGCACGACATAACATTCTTCCTTCGGACACTTCGGAAGGCAATTTGTGGGTCCGTGAATGTCCACACGCCCTGTGTCGCGATGATCCCGGAGCTGCTCGAGCTTTTCAATACCGTAATGGTCGCGTCGGGGCTCGACTTCGAATCAGACGCATGTAAAGACACCAACCGCAGACTCATTACCGCATTAACGTTTGTAGGGGACTACGATAAACTACTCGAGTGCCAAAGTGGGAAATATGCAAACAAAAGAGAGGGCGCGATTAATCCGTACCTCTTCCACCCACGAACCGTCAAAATGTTGTCCGCCGCTGTTTTACGGATCCTTGCGGTGCATTGTTTCGACCCTGAGAATGAAGTACGGCTAACCCAAACCCGTGCGGCTTTCCGTGAGGCCCTCGAACGTCATGTCGACGTGGACGTATCTGTGGAAGAGATTTCTTTAGATTAAGTTTACTGTTCACACGCAGCCGCGCCTGTACACAATAGTCTGACAGACACATCCACGCGCTGCCGATACGGAAGCCCGATGATATAATCTAACCACGTGCGCCCGAACGGGTAAAACGTGTACACAATCTTGTCAATGACGTGTCCGTTCGCAAGTTCCCAATTCCGTCCGGTGGATAAGCGCAAGGACCGTTTGTCGGTCGTTTCTGGATGTTCCGTCCAGATCGTAAACTCGAAGATCGGACACGCGATCCGATCGATTTCGTCTAAGAATTCACAGATCTCGAACTCGTACGGCAGGTCCGTACGTTCGGGCCCGTTCGGGGTCTCATGCGGACGCGCACGTTTCATTTTGTATGTCCGTGTGAGATTCGGACGTAATCTGAAAGAAAAGTTGCACAATCGGACTGTACGTCATGACCGTCCGGATGGCGTTCGGAAGATCCCGTGGCATACCCGGACGGAACCAAATGAACTGCCCACTTTGCTCAAAGACGGTGTCGACGAAGAGCACGTACCGGTCGAGAGATTTCTTCACACGGTCCAGCATAGGATCGTCTGAAGAATCGAATGGGTATTGCTTAATGTGGTCGTACAGTTTCTTGATGGTACGGAGTGTCACCGTATGGGTTTGAAAGTCACGCACGATTCCGTTCATGTTAATCCGTATTTATTTTCATTAGTATACAAATCACACATAGTAGTAGCATGAGTGTTACAGTGCACCCTCTGAGGCTCGCGTATTCTCTTCACGGCGGAACCGAACATCTTTTTAATAAGGTGTTATTAAGGAATGAAGGCGACAGGTGCAATCTTGCATTCCGTTCGCTCATAAATGCCGAGATACCACCCGAATACATCCATATGTTTCAACGTGGACGTGATCATGAATTCCAACAGTGTAGTATCGATCCCCATTCGGGTAATCGAGGAGAATATAACTTGCAACAGTGTGTCATCATAAATATGACAGACAAAGAGTTGGAGGACGCCATTTTTTCAGAAACGCATGTTGGCGACAGCAGGAAGGCATTTGAGTCCAAAACGAAATTCTTGTCAAGGTTTGGCCTGACTGAGAGTGTATCGATCGCACCATTTGGGACTGTGACGGTGAACGGTGTTGAACTTTACGACGGCAAGCCTGTAATTTTAGTCACCGGTGATATTTGGGATAACTTTTACCACACGGACAAAGAATTTGACGATCTATTCACTCGTATGACATGGAGAGTTTTCAATGGTGATGTCGGCATCGAACTCTGCTATGGTGCTGACGAGCTCGAACAAGAAATCCGTTCAAGGATAAAGACGTTGGCGGCTGAAAAGAGGAGTATCGTTTCAGAGATCGAAAAACTGCGAACGGAAGTGCAAGAACTTCGGAGCGTATACGGCGAACTCGTTCGGCTTGCGGTAGAAGATTCCAAACGTTTGTGTGCGACCCCTGTCGGAAATCCTTTTGATGAAGTCGAGCGCATGGAGTTTGAAAAACCAACGTCGTTGTTGTCTTTGTTTTGATGATCACACATCAATAAATAAGTCTTCCGTCCGTAAATTATTCATCAATGCAAAAGGTTTTACCCGAACGCTCGCAAGCGGCCCGGATGAGTTCGATCGAGTCGGACGAAAACCACTTGGTGCACAAAGACACGTACTTCAATTTCGACCGCTCGATAGCCTCTGTGAAGTGACGGGCGTCATCCGGTTGTACGCGGAAGGGACCAAGATTGGGGTGACGATGATGAAGTCCACGAAGAGTCAAACGCGTGATTTTGCCTGACGACCTACCGATCATCGCTCCGATTGCTCGAACGATATCAGACAACTGGCTATTTTCACAATCCGGGTAGAAAACAGCCAAATACGGTACGAAGTCGACACATCCATCATTGATCGTTTTACAAACGTCCGTCGCTTTTTGACCAGCTAAGCACAGTCGGTACAAGTTTAGGTCAAATGACGTGATTCCAGGAACCCAGATCGTAGCATATAAGAGTCCAGAATGTTCTCGCACGACATCGTTGATGCAAAGATAGTCTTCGTAGCCGTCGAGACCAATGTTTATATTCTCAAGATCTTCATTGAGTGTGAGAATCTCGGACACGAGGTACGGCCAGTCGATCGGGTCATCGCCTGACCACGACGCCTTTTCTACGAATACTGCAAAACTTGTTAACGTTGTCATCCCGAATATAGTGTTCGAGATGCGCCGTGCCCGGTCGTGTACGGGACTAATCCCGAATCTTTTGCCGAACGAAAGTCGCGAAAGATCGTGCTCTTCCAACACTTCCTCTAGTATGGATATGTCGACATCCGCGTCGAAATCCACATCTGTAAGACGTGTATTTGCACGGATCGCTTCGACAATCACATGAATCTTCTGTGGATCGTCGTAGAAAAAATCGTCGTCGAGACGGAGGCAACTTCGATCTCTTAAGACATCCGGAGGCATAAGCGCACCGTGGCGCGGGAAGCGAATCGCGCGAAGTACTGGTGCAAATTTCACAACATGTTCGGGCGCGAACGATTGAATCTGTGTACAAATCGCACTTGGAAGACAGCTCATTTCAACATGGTTTTAATTGAATTAAAAAAATCGTCGGAAAAAAATATTTACAAAATAATTATGACGAGCGTCCGTAATCAACAGCCATCAAAATACAAATACTCGAACGTAACTTCTTTTATGGGCCGAACCGATACGGCGTGTTCGATTCTTGACGCTAACGCCTCCAAACGAGCAATCCAGTGAGCCTGGTTCTTTGCGGATACGTGAGGAACACCACCGGACTTGATGCGCCTGTCATCCGTCCAAGGCGAACGAACCTTGTTCCCAAATGCATCGATATATTGGTCCGGATTGAACCGCACGAACACGATAGGGCGACGACCAGCATCGTCGAAGATCTGCATGACCCGCTTGTTCTCACAGGACGCTTCGTACGAGTCTTGCTTGTGCTGATTCTCATCGACCTCAACGACAACTACCCACTCGCCCATGTCGATGAGAACGTCCGGTTTCGATCCCGACGACTTGCACGGAACTTCTTCGACCATCGTTCCTCCAGCTCCAGCGCTCGCACTTGCCTCTGGCATAATACGCGCGACTCGCCGGTCGAAAATCATGGTAAGCCTGCTGGAAAATCGTTCGGCCAAGAACTGTTCCACAGCGGTTTGTTTAGTCTTGTAATTGCGCGACACACTGTACTCCGGGTAAATGTTGATACAACAGCGCAAACACAGCCAACGTTCGTTGCGTAACAATGGGCGTGTAACCCCACATTCCTCACACATGTCGTGCACCAGATCGAAATGGATACTCGGGTCACGACACTGTCCGCAATACTTGGCGTCACGCGGACGACCTCCGACAGTGCCAAAACGAGCAACCGCCGTTTTGCACGTAATACAGTGTGGGACTCGACCGTTCGAGTACTCAAACCCAAGTTTCGAAGCGCAGGTGAGACAGTATATCATGCCTTCGTCTTCTCGACCTTTAATAATCGCGGATACTTGGTGCTTCGCACACTCAATGCACTTGTCGTTGTTTAGGTCTACATCGCCTTCGACCTTGCAGTCACCGCAACGGATAGCACCTTTCGTACCGGGAGGACCAAAATTCGGTTTTTTTATACCACAACCAGAGCACGGCTTTTTCTCACGATTTATGTCCGTTGTGAGTTTGTGATGTCCACAACGAATTGGTTTATGGTTTCGCGTCGGTGCGAACGAAGCACGAATGTGACAAGTTTCGATCTCGCATAAACGGCTCGAATACTCAAAAAAGTCAGCGCGAGGTTGCGCGTGATCCTTGCAATGTGTAGGAACTCGAATGGTAAAGATACGAGGTACGTACGTTGCACGTTCATCACAACCAGGTGCACAACAGTCTGCAGTGCGTGTCGAACGTTTTTTCTTAGGTGGCATACTTATTTATATTTCAGTAGCGACGGTCTTGGCTAACTGAAATATAAGGGAATCGTTTTTGTTTCTGGAATTTATTTTTACGGTTCCTCGTTGAGATTTGTTGGTTTCCGAGAGGGTCATGTTTGACCGATGATTGGTTTGACGTTTGGATACATTTAAGGTCCTCACGAAGCGTACTTCAAACCCAACATACCATTCACCACGGTCACCACGTTGTAGTTCACGGCGAACAGCTGGAGCTGGGCGTACTGGGGCAGACCCAGAGCCGAGCGCTGCGCGGAGGTCCAGGTGGCCAGGTTGTACTGCAGCTGCACGGTGTCCAGACGCGAGAAGTTGCAGGTACCCGACGGCTGCCACTCCTCAGGGCGCAGCGAGAACGAGTAGATGTAGATGGGCTTGTTGGGGATGCGCGACAGGTGCTGGTAGGGCTGCACCAGACGGAAGTACGTCTGGGGGCGCACGGAGAAACGGTCGGTACCGTTCATGGTCAGCTTGGCGTCCTGCAGCAGGTCCAGGGCCTGGTCGGGGTTGGGGGTACCGGGGCGAGCGGTCGAGTAGTTGAACCAGTCGTTGTAGGCCGAACCGATCTGGGCGGCGTTGTCCTGGCGCTGCAGCACCCACACCAGCATCTTCACGGGGTGGTTGAACTGCATGCGGGCCTTCTGGGCAGTGGTGAAGGTGTCCACCGAGTCCGAGCCGTTGAACTGCACCTGCTCGATCAGGTACGAGTGGGGCTTCTGCACGAACAGCTCGCGCTCGGCCTGGTCCAGGAACACGTAGTCCACGAAGAACTGGCAGTTCACGATCGAGGGGGTGGTCACGAACTGGGTCACGTTCTGCGACAGACGCGAGCCGTCATCCGCCAGGGCCACAATCAGCTCCTGAGCCGAGCGCAGCTCCACCACCAGGCGCACCTCGTGGAAGCCCAGGGCCAGCAGGGGGATCGCCAGACCCGAGTTGCGGCAGAACCAGAACTGCAGGGGGATGTACAGGATCTTCGAGTCGTTGGCGTTGCCAATCAGACCCAGGTCCGAGCCCACCTTGCCCACCATCTGGCCGTAACCGTCCTTCTTCTCCTCCAGGTTGGTCAGCTCGTCCCACAGGTCCATCCACAGACCATAGTGGCGGTCGATCAGCTGGTTACCGATCTCAATGTCCACGTAGCGGATCATGGCGTGGCCCAGAGCGTTGGTCCAGCAGATGTTGATGTTCTGGTTGGTGTTGAACGCCACAGCCATCTGCGCGGGGGTACCGAAGCAGGTGGTGCCGTCCTCGTTCACAAGACGGGGCAGCTGCACCTGCAGGTAGGTCTTGTACATCAGATCACCCGCACGAGCCACGGTCGTGGTCGTCTTCTTACCGAAATCCGCAGTACCGTTCATCGACTGCTCAATCGACTCCATAGCAAAGGCCGAGTACTTGTCGTAACCCGCCTTGAAGAAGGTAGTGTCGGGCTGAGTGGTCAGCACCGAGTCCTGGGGGCCAAAGGCCACAAGTTGAATCATACCACCGCCTGCCATTTTTTAGAGTGCTTTTTTGAAAGACTTTTTTTATTCACATAGGAAGGATAAATTTTTTTCACAAGCACAACGTGTTTTTTTTCGACACTTTTTTCACACACCCTTTTTTTATCTCACGACTCTTCCGGAGCCGACAAAACAGACTCGGGCGATTTCTCAATTTCATCCGCACCTGCACCCGCACCCGCACCTGCACCCGCACCTGCACCTGCACCCGCACCCGCACCTGCACCCGCACCTACACCTGCGTCGCCAGGAAGCCTTCCGGACAAAGTCGTACGGTTCAACGCGGCCATTATCGCCATCAGCGCAGAATCCGCATGCTCGTCGTTCGTTGTGAACTCGTCGTCCACAAATTCATCGTCAAACAATTCCGTACGGACCTTGCCAATCATCTTCATCTTGTCCAGAAGAAGCCGCAGGGACGCGTCTGAGATATGCTCGGGGCTGTACAGATCCACAAACTCGTTGAAGAGCGGCAAGATCGACATGACCTTGGCCTCTTCAATCATACGGTCCTCCTCCTTCGAATCGACAGACGACGAATCTTCGTCCTCGTTCTCGTCCGAAGAGGAAGTCGTAGAGGAGGTTGCTGAGGAAGACGACGATTCCTCATCAGAGTCCTCAGAGTCCTCAGAATCCCCAGACGAATCCTCCTCCTCAGAGTCCTCAGAATCAGAATCGGATGACGACGACTCCTCTTCTTCTTCATCCTCATCCGAACGGTGCGAACCAAGAGCAGCTGCCATCGCATTCTCCGATGTCGAGTAGTCCGAGTCAACATCCGACTCGTCCGAATCCTCCGTCTCGCGAAGCGCACGGATTTCGTCCGGGTTGCCGATCAGAATGTCGTGCTCGTCAAACAAGGTCGGGCGCCCACGGCGCATCACGCGAACGGTCACGAACAACCCTAAAATGTCATTCCCACCCTCCACGAGCTCAATCAGTTTGCACACAAAGGCCTCCGTCGCCGCCTGAACCAGATCGACCAAGGCGTCTGCGTCGAGACGCTTCACCGAACTCGGCGTAGACACAAGCACTTTGTTCACCTCCAGATCGGCGAACATGCCGCCATCATCCGACTCCTGAATGATCTCGTGCTTGTTGTAGAATTCGACGTCGTGCGGCACCACACTCTGTACGACCACGAAACGACCGACGTAGCCATCCAAGAGGCAGTTGGCCATCTTGGCTTCGTCGCGCGTACCCACCCACAGGTACACGCGCGACACCTTCTCCGTGCCCGACTTGCGCACGAGCAGCGTCAGAATCTCGTTCGAGTACTCATCCAACTCGGGCGGGATCAGACGAATGTCCTCGTACGCCTCCACTTTGGCACACTCGAACATTTTCGAGGCGATGTAAGGAGCCACCACGTCCCCCCACGCGTCGCCAGACGCATGGTTGATCTCGCGGATCGATGCAAAATTCGGTACAGACATTATTCGATTCCCTTCTTTGTTTCATGCAGAACGCACGAATTCGAAATAAAAATTCAAACGCAATTTTGTGTATGCGCATTTTTCAAGCATGTGGTTGTTTAAAGTCAGAAAAAAAATCCGGCAAGTGTAATGAATAAAAAAAAGAGAGAAGCAATTCCAATCATGAAAGCTCAACGCCGCCGAAGCGGTCTCCGCAAGGTCGCACGCAAATCCATTCGGACACGTCGCGCACGGTTCGGTGCGTATGACGAATCTCGCTTCTTGAACTTTGGTGCTTTAACGGCTCAACAAAAACAATCTCGTAATCGTGCTAATAATTTAGCAGAAAAAGCTATATTTATGATCAACGTTATTCCTATCATCAGACCGGATCGAGCACTTGACGGTGTTGACCCTGAGAGCTTGAAATATACACCAAAACAGTTTCGCGAAAATGGATTTACGACACAAATCTCTTCGAATTGGTCTTGGGATAAGTTGACGGAATCAATTACAACCAAGTTCAAAGAAGTGGCACGATCAGGGATCTATGTAAACGCCAGCTACACCATGATAGAATTGCGTTTACTGCACAATGGACCACGTGGGTCTACTGTACAAACCTTTTCGCCAACAGAAAGTTTAAGAAGTCTATATATCCAAACAGGTCAGAAAGGGTATGTGGAGCTCGTGGCACACTGGGACAATGATGCACCATACGTGACACATAAGCGCAATGTAGATGAATCCTCGAATGATGATTCTGATGAAAAAAAGGACTTCATTGCGCGTGCTGAAGCTGACGCTGGACGCGTTCTCGAAGAAGCCAAAGGAATCGAAAAGTATATTAGGACAATGATAGCGCGATTCAAACCCGGAGGTGATTTACATCCGGACGGAGAAAAGGTTAATATTACATTACTCGAAAGGGATGTCAGTGCAAAAATGCTTGGTATTAGCACGTATCGTGATTCGCTCGTCTCGATAAATAAATCGGTGGGCAGTTTAGACCCTGTCCAACTCTCTAGTCAACACAATCTTGCTATGAATTACATTCTTCAGATGTATAACAGAAAGGGAGAATTGATTAATATTCAAGATGATATCGTAGACAAGGCGAAAAAGGCCGAACAGGAGACAGCTCGTCGTGAAGAAGCACGGCGTGCGGAAGAAGCACGTAGAAGAGCCGAAGAGGAAAAGCGCAGGGGAGAGGAAGCCGCACGGGCGGCCGCGATGGCAAAGGAGACCGCATTGCGTGAACTACGGTCCAGTGCGGGTGTACAGGTTGCGTGTGTCCAAGAACTGCTCGATAGTGTTCGTCCGGTAATGGTCGAATTGGGATCAAAGATCGAACGTATCCGTTCGATCAACACAAAAATCCAGTCCCTCGCCGGCCTAGATGAATTAAAGCAGCGGTCGAGAGAGGCATTAAATGTTGCGGAACAATACCTCGACAAATCATTAACTGAATTTACGGCCGCTGAACACAACTTTAATCAGGCAATTTCTGAGAGAGACAAATTAATTGGTGTTGATAGTACGTTTGATTCGGATGCTTTTAAGTTAACGAAAAACTGTTCATTTGCTAAGCAGAACGTCAACACGATCATCACGGGTTATCAACCTAAAATTAACGAAGCGCTGGCAGAAGTTGAACGGATTGCTGCGGATGCAAATCAAGCGGCCGCTGCCGCTCAGGCGAAACTCGAGGCCGAAGCACAAAAGGCCAGAGAAGCAGCCGAACTTGCAGAAGCGAAGACGCGTGGTGATAGGGAGTTTAGAGAGATGCTTCTAATGGTGAGTAAGAAGATCGAAAATGCAGAAAGAGAGCTGAACGACTTAAACGTACCGTCACAGCTCCAAGAGATTGCTGCAGTGAAAGAGAGACTCGGCGATGTCGCTACGAGACACAGTAACATTGCATCAATGCCTGAAATGAATTCGTTCTTAATTGCACATGCCGACGTCATGAATCGACTTAAAGACATCGATGCCTTGGACTTAAATGGTATCGTATCTAAAGCACGGGCGATCAGACAAGAATTCGACGCCGAACGGGAACGTTTGGCAGCCGAAGTGGCTGCACAGGCCGAACGGGCCGAACGGGAACGTTTGGCGGCCGAAGCGGCTGCACAGGCCGAAGCGGCTGCGCGGGCCGAACGGGAACGTTTGGTGGCCGAAGCGGTTGCACAGTGGGACAAGTGTAGGAATAAAGCTATCCGGGATGCTCTTGTGATTATAACTTCTTCGGAGAGATGGACGGGTAGTAATGCGCACGAGCAGCTCGGATCGCAAGAAATGAAGATGTGGATGACCCAAATAATTCGCGCAGGGTTGGATGAGGACTTACGTTTGCCTTCGGAGTATGCACATTTCAAGAACAAGCATGATTGGGTGAATGCACTGAAGACGTCCGATGGCCGGAGGAATCTGTTCGAATCCTTGTGGGGTTTGATCAATCATCTGTCCGATTTGATTGCGGAGAATCGCAGTTTGGTGCATGTGTCGTCGTCGGGTGGAGAGGTAAGCATGGAGACGTACCAGGAGTTTGAAAAGCTTGTGGCTTGGCACGTGCTCGATTTGATCATGTCAACCGTGCGATTCCAGATGTCGTTGAACTTTGGCCGCGAGCACCCGAACGAGCCTATTCCCAACCTGGTGAGAAATGTGACGATTGGAAACGGAGTGTATGTGTATTTGATAGTGAAGAAGGTGTTTTTAGTGCTTGCGGTGTCGTGCGCGTTGTATTCGTACGTGTTCGAACCTGGTAACTCTGCGAAGAATTCGTTTGTGCAACAGATGGAGCAAACCGGTCAGGCGACGATCCACGAAGTCACATTCTTCCACGGTTCGCACCATATTCCCCTTGTGACTTTTTACACTCCCGAGGTTGCTGAGAAGTACGAATCGCTCGGGGGTATGCACTGGGTGCAGTTTGCATCGAATCAGGGTGTCGTGAACATCGAGTTGGAAGTCCACAAGTTTATCACTCCTCGTATCACGAAGGCGTTTATGGATTTCTTTTCTGGATTCGAAGGCACGACGTGGACTCGTGATGAGACGGAAGATGACGATTCGGAGTTCGCTGACCCGTTCAACTTGTTTCCACGGTAAGCTCCCCCGGTTGGTGGAAGAGCGTTTGTGAGAATTACGGTCGGTGGTATCCGGACAGGTATTGTAAACGGATGTTTCCGAAACTTGGCGAACAAGTTTGGACAATTGCTCGTCAACAATCGATCAGAAAAAGGAAAATGAATTTCGAGTCGCGCCTCGCCGATCTGGAGCGTCGCATGGAGTCGTTTGAGTCGATGAAGAAGAAGCGCAAGGCCGATGTGTTGTTTGAGTCATCGGATGAGGAGGATGTGGACATGAATGCATCTGCTGCGGGTGCAGCACCAGCGGATTCGTCCTCGACGGACGCGGAAGAGATTCTCAAGGGCGTGTTACGCCACTCGAAGCCTTCGGGCGAGTTCGAGTGGGCTCGCAAGCAGATCAACCTGGCCCAGACGGAGCCTGCGGACCTGGATCGGTACTTCACGGCACTGATTGCTGCGTTGGTTGTGCATGGGTTCCTGGACTCGTACACGGCTTGGATGAACCGTTTCGTGTCCCCTCTGCCCCCGACCGGTGTGCTGAAGGGTCGTGCGGTGGAGGCGTACGTGTCCAAGAACCTTTTGATGATGCTGAACCTCCAGCCTCTGTCACGCGGCCGCAAGGCGAAGGAGGACGCGCTGTCAACCTTGAAGAGGCGTTCGACGTATGACAAGGTGATGGAGTGTGCCCGTGCGGTTTCGCGCGGCGAGATTCTGTCGTATGAGCCGTCGCCCGCAGCCCTTCAACTGAGCACGGTCGCGACGACGAAGAAGAATGCAGGCGGCCGTAAGAAGAAGCTGCTTGTTGCGACCCCTCCCGCGTCTGAGGATGAGGCCGAGGATGAGGTCGAGGATGAGGCCGAGGCAGAGGGAGAGGCCGAGGAAGAGGCCGAGGATGAGGAAGAGGAAGAGGTCGAGGTCCCCAAGAGCGCGTACGCGTTCATGATTGGCAAGGGTAAGGGCATGAGCTGGCCCGATGACGGTGTGGATGCGACACAGGCCCAAGTGGCGACTCAGTTGGAGGTCGAGTCGGAGGCTTCGGAAGCAGAGTCGGCGGCTGAGTCGAGTGCTTCGGAGGCCGAATCGGAGGAGAATGTGGAGTCCGAGGCCCATTCAGAGGTTCGTGTGGAGTCGGAAGTTGTGCCAGTGGTTGAGTTTAAGAAGGTCGATCTGTTTTCGATGCCTTCGTCGTCATCCTTATCGACTGTTGCTCCCACGGCGTCGTCCGCGGTAACCGCGGGGAGTACCGCGGGGAGTCTTCGGAGCCGTTTTCTGGCGAAGAAGGTGGTGTCGGTGCCGTCTGTGCCGCATCCGATGATGCAGGAGTCGACCCCGATGGACTGGGAGCCGTTGGACGTGAACCGTCGGAGCATGGTGCAGACCCCTACAGGTGCGTGGGACTCGTATCTGAACTGGCGCAAGGCATTCGAAGCGGACCCCCGTTTCGAGAACCGGTACACGGAGTACACGCGTCCGGACGGCGACCGTTCGAGTCTGACGGGCTATTACGTGCGTTTCTTCAACGCGTGGCCGTCGATTGTGTCAGCGGAGGAGGTCGCGTCCATGCCTCCTCAAAAGGCGGATTCCATGTATATGCGCTGGTTGCAGTCTCTGTCCACCACCAAGACCAAGGAGGAGATTCGTGAGAAGCTTCTGTGATCTTGTCGAGAAGCTCGATGAGCGTCTCTTTTGGGTGAAACGCGCTGTTGTTTCTTTTCTTCTTGCTGGGCACGTAGGGCACGAACCCGGGTTGAACGGGCGGTCCGAGTGTGATGCTTGATGCCGGGCGTGTGTGTTGTTGTAGATGGTAAACCTGGAAACTGTTGATAATCTGTTCCACCACTCTTTGTACGTAATTTCCATCCATTTCAAGATGTGTGCGGAGTGCGTGAAGCGTATCGCGGACGTTGGATGGCACGTTTGGTGTCGAGATGGGTTTTTGATAGAGTTCGTGGGTGCTGGGTTGGGTGTAGATTTCGAATGCCCGGATGGCCCGTTCGGTCCACGAGGGAGATTTTGACACGGACTTTAAGAATTGGATGGGATCGAACGATTCGCGTGGCTGTTTCTTGACGAGCTCGAGTGCTTGATGGAAGGAGTGTTGATTGAACATGGGCTCGCAGAAATCGCACCCCATGAGGATGCACGTGCACACGAACTGTTCGTGCGTTACACCGAGTTCCTTGATGACGAAATTGTGATCAAGTGCGTCGATGTACTCGTCGTTGATGATTCGCCTGACCATCCGTGTGCATCCGAACACGAGAACGTCCGAGTCTGCAGTGTAGATGGCGTCGATTTGCTTGTTGCGCATCAACTCGATGCATGTTACCTCGGCTTCCCCTGGGCTGCAGATGTAAGGGATGCCTAGAATCTGACAGAGCGATTGTGTTTGATAAAAATGATGCGGTTGTAGGAATACAGCAGCGAGTTTTTGTTTTTCGATTTCAAGTTCTCGTTTGATTTTTTGTTTTTCTTCGTGTGAGAGTTGTGCGGGAGAACGGAGCTGTGCGAGCGCGCGCTCGAAGAAATCGTCGGACGCGTTGCCGCTGTTCTGGTTCGATGACGCAACCAGGCCTACGGGCGTGCTTGGGGGCGGTGGTGGGTCGATTTCAAAGTGCTGTTCGATCCATGCGATGTTCTGTTGTGTGTGTTCCTTGTGCGTCCTTCGTTTTTGAATGGTGCCGATTTTTTCCCGAGGTGGTGGTCCGTCGAATACGATGACCGGCGTGATACTGTTCGCGAGGAGTTGCGAGACGACGTCGATGATCCCGACGAGATGGCTCTTCTCGAGCGGCACGTCCCCGACCACGTTTCGAAAGCGGTGAGGTCGTCGATGCGCTCGACCGAACGCGGTGTCGGAGGAATGGTTTGCGGACAGACATCGTGCGCGGTACAGAAAGAGCGACGCGTCGATCGCCCAGACTTTGTGTCGCTCGTGCGAGATGTGACCGAGCGGTAGGTGTTTTTTACTTTTTAGCCCGTTGGCAAGTTGTGTGAGCCCCCGGATGCCCATGACTTTTGTACGTATACGTTTTCTTTTTTTACATGTCCATGGTGGCTAATTTTATGTATCTACAAAAACGCACGCCGTGCAAAAAAAAATATCGTCGAGGGATGATTAAAAAAGACAGTTTAGAAAAAAATGGACAGAGTCAATGATTTTTTGAAAAAGACTGGCGAGAAGGTGGGTGATGTTGTCGACGGTATCGGCAGTGGGTTCGCGGCCGTCGTGGACTCGTTTGCATCCGTTTCAAACTTTGGTGGTCGCGAGAACAAGGACGATAAGAAGAAGAAGTTTGCTGCTGCTCGCTCGAAGTTTGCTTCGCAGCTCCCGTCGGAGAAGATGCAGCAATTTACAGCAGAAGACCCGGAGGTGAAGCGTCAGCGCGAGGAGGCGTTCCGCAAGGCTGCTGCGGAAGCGGAGAAGCAGAACTGGCAAGGGCGGGACTGGGAACATCGTCGCCGTGAGACTTGGAGCGGCCAGGCGGAGCGCAACCTGCCCGGTGGTGGCCCTGTCACCTACCAACAGGCCATTCTGGCCCAGCCGATGCCTGTCCTGAGCCCTCTGCGTGGCACGAACACGCCGCAGGGTGTGCGTGCGATTGTGGACGCGTCGGTCGGCACCACGACGGCTTCGTTCAACCCCGCGCTGGGCACACCCGGTGTCGCGATCCCTTCGAACGCCACTGCCGGTTCGTTGGACGCCTCTATTAAGGTGAACGTGCTCAACGGAGGCGGCGCGGCGGCGGAGGGTGGTGTGAAGTCGGGTTTCGCCGCCATGTTCGATTAATCACTTTGTTCTTTCTTTCAAATTTAAAAATGCTGAAACCGTTCCAACATGAAGAGAAAAGCCGCATGCGTATGTTCGAGACAGCGTCCCCTGATGATATTACATTCCAGAGCACATTCGGATGGCTAGGATCGTGTAGGGGCATGGGTGGCAAAATGGTCACCATGGCATCGTATCTAAACGAACGGGTTCAACCGATTCGTGTAGAAGAACGGGCGTGGACCAGGTTCATGTCCTCCATGTCTGACGGCGGCGGCCCGGCCGCCGTGATGCAAACCTCTCGGGCGGTAGCCTTCAATCCCAACAATTTTCCAGACATTTCGTACGGCGCGGACGGGAACGAGCGACAGACAACATTGATCGTCGTTTCGTCTGAGACCACGTTCGAGTTGGACAGGTGGCGCACAGCCATGGACCAATGGACCACATGTCGGACGGTCTGTGTACGCACCTTCGCGGACATCAAAAAAATATTCCCGTCCGTTCGCCGCGCGGGTCTGAATGCGGAGACACTCACGTCCGATTTGTTGGCATCGGAGCTTGTACGGTCCAACGTCGAGGTCGTGATCGTAAACACCTCGACGCTCGACAGGTACCGAAAGTTGTTTTCCGAGATTGCCTGGACGCGGATCGTGTTGAACGACGGTCTCACGGACCACCTCGTCTGGCGCTCGTTCCAGGCCATGTCGCACGAACAGTTTCCCGCTCGATTTGTGTGGATGATCGAGGCTCTTTCGGACACCATGTATGACGACCGCGTGAACGACCCTGTGCGTCTGGCGGGTTTGACGCATGGCCAGCGTTTCACGAGACGGAATTGGTTGGAAAATTTGAGTGCGACCGGGCTCTTGCGTTCGCTCGTGATCCGTACGAACGATCTGACGGTTCAGTCAACGTCGCAGATTGTGAAACACTTGGATGTACGTGTGTTCGAGGAGTCAAACGAACACCCAGATCTAGAGACGAAAGAGTACCGCGATCTGGTGACCGAAGAGCGGTGTATGAACGCCGCCTTTTGGGTTAACCTCAGTGATCAGACCGTCCGGTTACTTTCACAGTCGGGGCGCAACGTTGAGATTATCCGCAAGGCGGCTGGGCCGCAGTTTATTCACTTGAGTGAATCGGTCGACGCGGACGATTGTCCCGTATGTCTTGGGTCTGATCGGAGTCGTTTGGTGTCCTGCGGGCATGGGATGTGTCGCGGGTGTTGTGCAGGATTGCTCATGCGAAACTTGTCTGGGATCGTTCGGTGTCCACTGTGCCGCTCCGAGGTCACCGGACTGCGAGTCGAGGAACGTCTCATCGAAGAAGAACGCGTACGCCAATCCGAGCGTGAAAAGGAAATCCGCGCGGCCCAGCACATACACTTGAGCAGAATCGCGTACAGCTACGATTCACTAGCCTCGAACATTGAAGCGTGCATCGGCGAGATATTGTCTGAGAGTGAGACCAACCGAATCTTGTTGGTGTGTGTGCCGTTCCAGTACCAGCAAGTGATCGAGTCGACCGTGCCGCACACGCCGCTCCATTTAACGCTTCACGAACCCCCGTCGCGCAACGAACGCGTCTACTACACGAACCAACGTTTGTTTACATGGAGCATGTTTCGAAGGGTCCCGTTTGAGTTGAGCGATGTTACACACGTTCTTATTGTTCGAGATGCATCTACCATTCGCCACAGGTTCGACGACGAATTGAGTTTCGAATTGATTGACATGTTACGCGTATGGTCTCTCGCGCGGGCGACGCACAGTCTCAACTATATTTTCTTAAGTGGTCAGAGGGCAACGGCTACATGACCGCTTCTACCAGGATCTGTTCGTAAAAACACTGGCGGACTTGTTCAGCGATTCTGAAAATGTTTTGCAGTCGCGTGAAAACGATTTTTTGGTTCGTCGGTGACAGATCCTTCCAGACCGATTGAAACTCCGTGATGATGGTCCGTTCTGCACGCTCATCCTGGAACGATTCGCTCTCGAAGAACTGCGTGTTTCCGTCGAGAACATTTTGTATATGATCTGTCTTCATTTCATTGAGATGTTTCCACAGGATCAGTGCGGGTTGGCGCGCATCGATGTCGTGTTGAATGAGCTCGCATATGCGCTTGAAATTTGTATTCCCGGAGAGTTTGAATAAATCCGTGCACAACTTGATCGATCGTTTGTTGTATTCGTCGCGAAGGGATTCGTACGTATCCATCGTATTTATTTTTTATCTTACAATGCAACGATTCGTCATATCTCAAAAAAGCAAAATGAGCTACAATTTACGCTCGCGTGGTTCCTTACCTTCCGAAGGATCTCCGGAATTAGACCCGGAAGTGGATGAAGAGCTTGAGTTATACTCAGCGTCGGAAGAATCCGAGTCCGACGCGATCGAGGACGACCCGTTCTACCAGCCGTACCTCGAGAACGAGCAGATCATGAATATCGGAAGGATTCTTCGTATGAATTGATGCGTAGCTACGAAGAACACGACGAAGATTACGACGATGAAAGTGACGAAGAACCGGTGGTTGTGAACACGCGTGTCGTTCCGGAGAGTGAAGCTGTATCATCACCACCCATTGAACCGACCGTGCAACAGGAGACGGTCAAAGAAGGCGAAGAAGCGACTGACCCCACGAAACTGAGTCCGGCGGATTTCGAAGGTCTTCCGAGGTATCGGCTGGCTTTTCTGTGTGTACGACATTTCGAATGGACAGGCATTCGAAATATTGCAGTGGCGAGCACAATCCCCAACGAAGCCCTGATGCGCGCGCTGTGTCAGATTCCTCGTGGCGGTGCGGTCGCCGATTGTTCGATCTGTAGTTACCCCCTGTGGGATTCGTTAGAAACCAGGTGTTGTGGACAACAGTTGTGTATCCATTGTGTCAATCGCTGTGCGGAATGTCCGTACTGTCGTGTCAAGGATTTTTAGTGGTTGCGCTTGGAGCCGCGACGGCCCTTGCGAGAGCTCTTGCGCTTCTTTCCGAACGAAGCAGCGTGCTTCTTGGAGCCGCGACGGCCCTTGCGGGAGCTCTTACGCTTCTTACCGAAACCCAGACCCAACTCCTTCAGGTCCGCCGAGCCGAACGACATCCGCTTCTTGGAACCACGACCCTTGCGAGAACCCTTGCGCTTCTTTCCGAACGAAGCGGCGTGCTTCTTGGAGCCGCGACGGCCCTTGCGGGAGCTCTTACGCTTCTTGCCGAAACCCAGACCCATCTCCTTCAGGTCCGCCGAGCCGAACGACATCCGCTTCTTGGAGCCGCGACGGCCCTTACGAGAGCTCTTACGCTTCTTTCCGAACGAAGCGGCGTGCTTCTTGGAGCCGCGACGGCCCTTGCGAGAGCTCTTACGCTTCTTACCGAAACCCAGACCCATCTCCTTCAGGTCCGCCGAGCCGAACGACATCTGCTTCTTGGAGCCACGACGGCCCTTGCGAGAGCTCTTGCGCTTCTTGCCGAACGAAGCGGCGTGCTTCTTGGAGCCGCGACGGCCCTTGCGGGAGCTCTTACGCTTCTTGCCGAAACCCAGACCCATCTCCTTCATGTCCGCTGAGCCGAACGACATCCGCTTCTTGGAGCCGTGACGGCCCTTGCGAGAGCTCTTACGCTTCTTGCCGAACGAAGCGGCGTGCTTCTTGGAGCCACGACGGCCCTTGCGAGAGCTCTTGCGCTTCTTGCCGAACGAAGCGGCGTGCTTCTTGGAGCCACGACGGCCCTTGCGAGAGCTCTTACGCTTCTTGCCGAACGACGCGGCGTGCTTCTTGGAGCCACGACGGCCCTTGCGAGAGCTCTTGCGCTTCTTGCCGAACGATGAATGCAAGGCCGCGTTACGGTGCGCACTGCCGAACAGCAGGTCCATGGTGCTAGTGTGCAGGCTCACATCCGCCGCATCCTCATCCTTGCTACCGCCGAAATGCGAGGCGGGGCCCATCATCTGCTGGAGGGTGATGGCGTTGCCGTGGCCAAAGCGGCTACGGGCGCTGCCGAAGTGGGACGCCGGGCCCATCATCTGCTGGAGAGTAATGGCGTTACCGTGTCCGAAGTGGGACTTCTTGCCCTTCTTACCGCTGCTCTTACGGCCCTTACGGCGGCCGAAATGCGAGGCAGGGCCCATCATCTGATTCAGAGTGATGGCGTTACCGTGACCAAAGTGGGACGCGGGCCCCATCATCTGATTCAGGGTGATGGCGTTACCGTGACCGAAACGGCTCAGGTTGCTGCTACCGAGAGAGGCCATGAGATTCATACTGGCTTGACGAAGGTCATCGACCTGCTGGCCGAACGACGAACGACGACGAACCGGGCGAGAGCGCTTCCCCTTCCGCTTGCCGAACTGCGCGGTGTGCAACATCCGCATATAGGCTTCCATTTTGTTTTTGAATAAACTGTTTTATTTGTCTCTTCCAAAGATATTTTTTTTCACGCCCTTTTTTGTTGTCCGCCCGGTTAAAAAAAACATGCAACAAAAATCCGTCACACAGCGATCCATTCAACAAGATGCCAAGATGTATGAACATTTCGTTTTGACGCGTGAAACCACGCACCCCGAGTCATAATGACTGCGAACCCTTGCGAATGATTATGAATAGCAGCGCTTGTGATTCCGCGGTACCCACCGTTACTGGTATAACGATACCACCTTGTTTTTTTCGTGTTCACGCGAAACTTTGACAGCTCAGATGAGAAGAAAGGAATGGAGTGTTCTTTGCAGACCTGTTGGTGCACGACATCGTTCCACCGTGCCAGAAAGGACTTGCCGACATCTCCGACTAGTTCGAAATCAGTAGACCCTGTACACCGTTGTAGCGTGCAGTTCGCGACAACGAAGTGTACACCTTCGTACTTGTTCCTCGGTTGCGCATGGGTGTGCACGAGAAATCCATCCTGGATACGCGTTACTCGCCCGATATGGACACAAGACTGGATGTCTAAGGTCTTGACCTGCTCTGCGTCCGCAAGAACCGCGTGTTGCGTCGCAATCATTTGTATTTTTTACAACCGCTGCATGAAATTTGCGTCGAAGAATTTACGCGCTTTCTGTTCAGACGTTCGATTCGTACGTTTCCCGTATGCGTTCGGATGCTTCCCGACCATTTTCGTACGTCGCACCGAATCCGACCGATTGTACCAAAATTTTATGACCATGAATCGCTGTCGCGAGTGGTGGTTGGAACTCGGACGGACGTTGAACGAAATTTTGCATCGCTGCTTTGCGGTAATAAGCAGCGGCTCCATTCTCGTCACTCGCGAACCGTTTGAGGAGCGTATCGATCCAAATTCTGTTCAGCGAAGACACTGACACGATCAACTGATCGGATCGGTACGGATCGCGGAGATTTGCACCAAGCACCTCGGTCGACACCGTCAGGAAGTCATCCAAACCGATCGTTTTCTGAATTTTTGACGTCACGGTGTCATAAACGTACTGAATATTGCGCGGATCGAGACTGACCGTGAACATCTCGGGTTGGTACACATGTTCTTGGTAGAAAATGCGTTTGAGCGTCGACGATGCGTTTTGTGCAATCGACATTGTGTTTTTTTATTCAATTTAAGAAATTGCGTCGAGTATTTTTTAAAAAACGTGCAGAACATTCTTTTCTGGTTTCGAATAGTGCAGAAATGAACCACGTCCAAATCCGCAACGTATACCAAACAGCCCGTGATGAACTCATCCGGACATCCTCGGAGGATAAACAGAGAATCCAGCGCGAACTGAAACGACTCCAGACGGAATTCACCTACGCAACCGAACACTGTCCAAATCGGTGCGCAAGTATTCGAACGGAAATCGACGCTCTCAATCAGAAACTAAATACAGACGAAGTCGCGTCTTTCGATGAAATCTCGAGTCCTTACCTGGACCGCATCGATCAATTGAAACAGGACGAGCTCGAAACATGGTTTCGGAAGATCCACGTCATCTGTCCACAGCACGCCACTCCAACAAATACGTCGTCATCGTCGTCTGCGACAGCTTGCAACAACAACAACGATTTGTACGTGTGTGCAAAGTGCGACGAAGTTCGTGTTTGTGACGAGTTCGAGGCATTTAGTGTGTGTATGAAATGCGGACATGCGTTGCCGTTCCACAAAGACGCGGGAGATTCCGGAGAGACCTTGCAGTACACGATGCAGTTCGAGTACGATCGTGTCAACCACTTCCGCGAGTGTCTGAACCAAATCATCAAGGCGGTCGAGAACATTCCGAGCATCGATCGCCGGGTCTTCCGCTACATCAAACAGCAGATCATCAAGGAGCGCATCACAAATCGCGCGATGATCACACGGCGCCGCATCAAGGACTGGCTCAAGCGCGACAAGAGTATGAACAAGTACTCGGAGCGCGTCTTCTCGATTTTGTACGCCGTGTGCAAAATTCGTCCGCCGAAAATCAGCAAGGCCTTGGAACAAAAGTTTTACGAAATGTTCCACGACATTCAAAAGCCGTTCAGCAAGCACGTGCCGGCAGGACGCACGCACTTTTTTAATTACTCTTTTATTCTCCGAAAGTTCTGCGAACTGCTCGGACAGGACCAGCTCGTGCCAGTGTTCGATATCCTCAAGGGTGTCGACCGGGTTCACTTCCAGGACGAGATCTGGAAGCGTTGCTGTGCAGAAAAGGGGTGGAAGTTCATCCCGTCTATTTAATAATGTCTTTTCTTGCCATTCTTCTTCTTTGATTTTTTGGACGACGACTTTTTCTTGGTGTTGGATGTGAATACACTCGTGGGAGCGGCTGATCTATTCGTGAACAATCTCATACCAAAGCGCGCGTCACTCGGAGGCAAAATAACGGGCCGCCTCTGTTCCACATTTTTACGCGCGGCAGTGCCGCTACGTCTGCGTTGATCACGAAACGACTGTCGACGCGCATCGCGTGCCATCGCACGAGGGTCTTCCTGGTTCATGTGTGCGATCGGTGCAGATCGGACATGTCTTTGGTCAGGTCTGCGTCTCTGCAGGGTGGGCGTGCGCACTTCGACAATCTCGTCGTCATTGTCATCATCACGTCGCTTGTTTTTCGCCGGACGACAGCATGACGACGACGTCCCACAGGGGACGTTGCCTTCGGGACACGAACCGTCGTCATTCCTAAATACAGCATCGGGCCCGTAATTCCTTGTACAGTAATCGCGTACGTATGTACGCAACCTACCCGTTTGGCTTTGAAGTGTCCAGTCCCAGTCGCTCATGTGTTTATATTTCTCCGATATTTATAATGACGGTCGTTTACATTTTTTTTAGGGCGCTTAAAAAAGTCAGCATAATCGAGATTGCAGACGTTCATACATAAACCGTTCGAAAATTATGAACAGAATCACAGTGGACAATTTCGAGGAGACGCCTGAAATGCAAGCAGAGGCACTTGCACAGGCTCGTCGCGAGATCGGGCCGACGAATGTGGCCGAAATCAATCTCGCGAAAGAAGAGATTGTTTCGATCGGGCTCCTTCAAAACCCGGACGGGACCACGACCGAGGCCGAGCACACTCACGCGGTCGTCACGTTCCTTTCGCCCGCGTTCGGGCAACAACTCTCGGCGGATGGCACGCCCGGGTTCAAGATCTACGGCGCGTATTGCTCGAACGAGGCCGCACTCGCCGCCGCTGCGCAAATTCGTGACTACCACACGGAGCTGTACGGAAAACCCATCTTTGGAATAATCGTGGTGGAGATGGGTAAAATTACCCCCTTTCCGATGACACGTGAGCAACTCAACAAGATTATGACGAACAAGGAGGCGTCAGACGAGGCTCTGAACGAGATGATTTCGAATTACCGTACGGAGCAAAAGAAGGCGCAGATCCTGTTCGAGAAGCGCAAGGACACGCTGGTGAAGTCAGCGAAGGAGTTCACCGCACTGGAACGCGCGCGTCAACTCCGTGAGGCCGCGGCTGCCGCTGAATCATCTACACCCGGGACCGAGAGTCCCGCGACGGCAGCCGAAAGTTCTTCATCTACGGTCGCTTCGGCAGGTGCGGGCGGTGCGGATTTATAAAAGTCTTTCGAACGGACCCGTTCGAAAGTCCATAACTGTGCTTCATCGTCCTCGTGAATCAACTCCTGCAGAATCACGTGGAGCTGTTGTTTGTTTCGCCGCTCGAGAATGACGCGTTCGTTCGGGTAACCGTACCCGACCTGTGCGAGCCACCTGCCGTTCTTTTTGCGCCACCCACCCATTTGAAATTGAAAACGGAAGACGTCCCTAAAGTTTTCGGCGTCGTCGTGAATACAATACGCCTCTCTCTCTTCATCCCACCAAATATTTTCAGGAATGTCCTCTTCGAAAATGTGTTCATGTAGGTATGTCAATGGAATGACGGTCATCGTTTCGTTTGTGTTGAAAGGATTCGTGTGCTATTTAAAACAAAAAAAACAGATGTCATTACAAGGGCGTTTCTTAGAGGCGTACGAGTTTGCGATCCGGGTACACGTAACCCGCACGGTCCGTCCGGAAGATGCGCATCTCGCCGAGCGGTACCCGAAACTCACGATTCTTGCAATGAGTCGCGACTTCCAGGCGTCGACTGCTAAGGAGATTCTGCTCGCAAAGCAAATGCAGGAAATGGGCACAGCGACGCAGGAAGAAATTTTCCAACGGACGTCCGAAATCGGCAAACAACTCGGACAAAGGTACCTGAAACCCGACCTGCGCCCGTCCGATGCGGCGTTCGAGGTTGCGAAGGAACGTTTGCGTAAGAAACAGAACGAGGAAGGGGACGACGCGTGAGGCCTTCGGATAAAAAAAAAGTATACTTGAGGATCCGGTAAAAAAAGACGAATTAAAAAAATGGCTGGTGCTGTCAACGTGTTGCTGTTTTTGACGGCCTTCTTTGTGTTCCTTGTGGGTATGGTCGGATTGAACTTTTACAATACATCAAAGGTGGAGTCGCGCGTGTCCCGTATGAACTTTGTGACGTTTGTGGGGTACGTGCTGGGTCTGGGTACGTTACTGTTTTACGTGGGTACGAACATGCCTTCCGGTTTTAGTGCCACCTTCATTCTTCGGGCACTGAGCATCATGACATTGCTCACCTGGACAATGTGTGCCATGATCCTGAGTGATATGCGCAAGGACAACGAAATGAATAGCAAGTCTTACACATTCACGGCGTGGATGCTCGGTATTATGTTAGTGATGTGGATCGGGTTCACATTCGTCGGATTCTTCACCAACATCGGGCCTATGCTCGACATGGCCGGTGGTAGCGGGATGCCTGGTATGGGCGGGATGCCTGGTATGGGCGGGATGCCTGGCATGGGCGGGATGATGGGAGGGATGAGGATGCCCGGTATGCGCTTCGGGAAAACTCCGATCAACAACCCGTTGCTTTACTAAGTTCACCAGACGTTCGTTCCAAATGAGTCGTTCGAATTATGAACAAGAATGATTAAAAAAAAGTTTTGAAAAAAATGGCACAACCGGCGTTTCGTCCCAGCATTAGCGTGCGGGACGTTCCTGTTACACAAACTGGACCGAATACGCATACGCTCCAGTTTGACTCGGCTGTTCTCGCGAACCTGCCGACCGTGGCCGTCATCTGCCCGACCGGCAACCGAGGACATCTCTGGCCGCTGATGAAACACAACATTACGAAACAGACGTACCCTCAGAACCTCATCCATTGGATTATCGTGGACGACGGAGACCGCGATCCTTCTCTCGAAGCCAAGATCGAGGAGTTCAAGCCGACGTTTGCAGGAAAGATTTCGTACGTGCACACGCGCGCTCCGGACGGAAACCGCTTCATTCTTGGAAGGAAGCGAAATCTGATGTGCGAGCTTGGTTTTGCCGTCTCTGACATTGTCGTGCACATGGACGACGACGATCTCTACCACCGCGAGTCCGTTCGTGTCCGTGTGGCTCTGCTGGAGATGTACAAGGCGGACGGTGTCAGGTGCGTGGGATGTACGCAAGTCAACTGTTACGATGTGGTGACGGACACTGCGTTCAATGCGTACGACCCGTGCCACCAGAACAAGCCGTCCGGCTTCTCCGAGTCCACCACGGCTTACTACAAGGAGTTCTGGGAGGAACGCAAGTGGCCGGACGAGGCCCGCAACGCCGAAGGACACCACTTCATGCTCGGACGGTGGAACAAGGCCATGAACATCCCTTCCAACTGGGTGATTTGTCAACTGACCCACGACAACAACACGATCGTCCGGCGCACCTACAACTCAAATCCGGAGCAGTTCGGGCCGGACGGAAAAAAGACGTCGTACAAGGAAACCAACATGGACGCCGAGGAGCGCGCTGCAGTGGAGGAGGTCCACGAGGCGCTGATGAACCGCAACCCGACCGAGCGCGCTGCGAAAATCTTCTTGGACCTCGTCAAGGCGTGCGGGGATGACACCGAGCGCATTCACGACATTTACATGCGCACAACGTGGGGCGTCGAAGGGGCGCACCGGTTCAAGGCCTTTCGTCGCGCGAAACTCCGTCTCGACCATTTCGGGAGCATCCAATCCGTGCGCGGGCCGCAGGACAGACCGACTTCCGGAATGCGGGTCGCGTATGTCTGTCCCCCGACCGCGAACCCCCTTCCTTGGAGTGCATTCGAGAAGTGTGCGAACTGGGGCGGGTCCGAAGAAGCCGTGAAGCACATTACGTCCTATTTCGTCAACCAACTCGGCGCCAAGGTCGTGGTGTTCAGTCCTTGGTCAAAGGAGTTGATCGAGTCGTCCGGATCCGTCGCGGATCTGCGCACGAATGGCCGCACGGATCCCGAGACCGGCGTGGTGTGGAAGCCGTTCGAGTTGTGGAACTCCATGGACGAGGCGGACCTCACTGTTTGTTGGCGCGACCCGGGTCTGCTCGAAGGCTTCCGCGACCCCGCGCACAAATCGGGCAGGACCTGCTTGGACGTCCACGATCAGCTACAGATCTTCGTGTCGGGCGCATTATCCCCGGTCGACTACATCATGGTCAAGTCCGAGTACCATCGCAACACGTGCATCCCGGCCGAGCACCATTCCAAGTGCGTAGTCATCCCGAACGGGTTCAACCCGGACACGCTCGGCAACCCGGACGAGCCCGCGCCTAGCTCGGACGAACGAAAATACCTCTACATCAACACGTCGCGCCCCGATCGCGGCATGAGCGCGTTGCTTGAGCTGGTCGATACCATACCCGTGGGTACCAAAAAGAAGCCCGCGGTGAAGTCCGCATGGGCGTACGGCTTCCCGGACATGCCGGAGGACCTCGTGCGCAAGTGGAAGGCGAAGTTCCCGAAACTGACGGACCGCCTAGACGTGCTCGAAAAGATTTCGGAAGAGGACGTCGCACGTCTGTACGCAAACGGACGGTTCTTCTTCTACTTTTCGCGTTTCATTGAGACGGACTGCATCTCTCTCACCAAAGCCATGCACTACGGCAGCTTCCCCCTCGTCACGAAAGTGGGTGCTGTCGGCGAGAAGGTCCAGAAGTACATCGACTGGTTGAACGCGCCCGAACAAGCCGAGCGCTTCTCGTCCGTGCGCCGTCCCAAGATCTACGACATCCCTGCCGACCGCTTGGCCCCGGGTGGGCACGGCCCGGACCCCCACCCCAACGACGCGTCGAGTGGTCTGGTCGACGCCCGTGCGTTGGAGTGGATTCAAGCAGAAAGCGAGATTGCCGTCTCGGACCTCGATCGGCAGGCCATGCGTGCATTCGTTTTACAAAACTTTACGTGGGAATCCGTCGCGACGCGTTGGGAGTCGGAGATTTTCACCAAGGCCGAACAACTCCGGCAGGACCGCCGCCTGGTCCGCGCGTGCAACGACGCACTTTCGAACCTCCAGTCGTTCCATCCAGAAGTCCAAAAGTTGGTCGGCTTGCGTCGCGTGATTTTGGTGAATCCGGAGTACACGTCCGATCTCGAGCGCGAGGTTACCAAGGTGATCGTGCAGAATCACAACAAGGCGGCACATGTCATCCATACCAACAACGATCGCGTGATCGAAGCGTTCATCCACCAAAAGTTTTTGACGGGCGCAGTCGAATCATTCGAGTCTCCGACCGAAAAGACAAGGATCCTCATCGTGAAAAACTGCGGACTCATCCAATTGCTTGAACGGGTCCGCGAAGGACGCGATTTGATTTGGTACGAGTTTTAATTTCTCGAAATGTAAATGTAAAGATTAAAAACACAATAAGCATGTCTTCGGATTTGTTGTTAGTGACTGCAGTAAGCCAGTCCATCCGTTCACAGTTTCTCAAACTGGAACAGCCAGAAACGCGCCAGGCCGGAATTGTTTTGATCCACACAGCCGTCCGACAGTTCGCGAAAACCGTATCCGGACTCCGTGAAACCAGTCGTGCCCACGGAGAAAAGCTGTTAAATGACCTCGTGTCTGAGCTGAAATACAAATATAACGTGCACGTGTCGTACCAACTCGAGCAGGCACGTCCTCCAATTTCACAAGTAACTGCAAGCTCGACGAGACCGTCATTGGTCGTCACGTTTCTCGAAAATGCCCGCGCAGACATTGCGAAGTTAAAAACGTTGCCGCTTGGTGATCCCTTGCGCGACAGTGCCGTCGAGCGCGTTCGTATCATCATCAAATATCTCAAAGACCACGGCGTGGACGCGAGTGAACTGGAGGGGGAGTTCGCCACGTCGTTTCCGCGAAACGAACGAGCACGTACGGTTGAGCAGGTAAGCTCATTTTTCCGCAAATTCGGGCAAACGTTTTCGAGCGATGCCACACAGCCTCAATCGGAAATCACATTAGACCGTATTCAAGACATGCTTCGTCGTCTGGAGCCGAGTGTTGCGGAGATTGTCGCCACGTCTGCAAACAAAACTGCTTTGAAAAAGTCATCCGAGGCTCTGGACACTCTGATTCCGGTGTCGTCATCTGAGCCCGTGCGTGGCATCGTACGGGCGACGCGGTATACGTCTTTCAAAATCGCAAAATCGACACATAGCGAGGTCGTACGAGTGTTTATGCTGCTCGTGAACATGTTTCTGACATTTAAAGTCGCGGTTCTCGTTGCTGTGTATACGTTTTTAATGACAACTCCCGTACTTGCTCCGACTTCTCCGGGCGAAACAGCCGTGTTCGACGCGCGTGAACAATCGAGTTTGTTGACGCTGGCATTCGACGAGGCGTATCATTCTGTAAACAAAGTATTGGAGGTGCTACAACATGGTCCTTGGGGAGAGAGCGATGCAGTCGTGTTGGAGTACGGCCGTACAAAGTTGTGCGGTGTGTTAGCAGAGGAGGCTGCGATTACACGCGAAGAAGAACTGTTGGTGAACCCGTACGGTGGGGCATTCATGCGCGAACTAGAAAACGTCTGTAACAATCAAGGAATCTGGGCGAACGAGGCCGCTGCTGCGGATTTCTTCAGGGATTCGATGATCGGAGCCGGATGTGTGAGATACGACCCGTTCCAAAGTTTGTTAGAGCTGTCTGGAGAGTGTCCGGCGCCTGAGAATCCGTTCGTGAATGCAGCTATCCTGACAACGAACCAGCTGAAGCAATCCGAGGGAGGGCTGTTGATGTGGGTCGGTGCTTCTGTGCTCTCGATTACGCTCATTTTAAGCGGAGTCGGCTCCAGTGTTTCGTTCGGCAAGAAGTGGTCTGCCAAGTACAAACGAAGCATCAACTGCAGAAAGCCAAAAGGATTTTCACAAAAGCAGTACTGCACGTACGGACGCCGGAAATGATTTTTTTTTCTGATGACTGTATGTAAATAAAAACAAAAATGAGCGCGAAGTGTATTCGACCTCCTCTCATCAATTTGCCTCCCGGAGAGCATAAGTTCACTGACGCAGTTTTTCGTTTGCCAAATATCATTCAGCCATCTGACAACTGTTGGATTCGCTGGCGACCTCCAAGTTATTGGGAGTTGGTACCGGACAACGAAAAAAACATGTACGAAAGATTGGAAGGAGAACATCCGGGGATCGCTTCCGTACAACCTGAAGACGCCAGGTATGTCGTGACGCTTGGTAATACTATATACGAACCCGCATATCATGTGGGCGAAGGAAACAAAGTTACCGTGTACAAACGCAAGTTGTCATCCATACATGAAGAAGTCATTGCGCGTCCAAGACGCCAGGTTGCCCCTTCTGTAGTTTCTGCTCCTCCTCCACCGCGTCCGCCTCTTGCAGTTCGGCAAGTTGAATCACCCGAACAACGTGCTGAACGCGAGCGTCTAGGCCGCGAGGAAGCAGAAAGGATCCGTGCGGCCAGGAGAGAAGCTGAGCGACAAAAGGCGGAAATAAGAGAACTAGCGACTGCGGCTGCACGCGAACAACGTATCCGCGAAAACAGACTGATGAAACGTGAATTTGAAGAGCGACTCCGGAGTATAGAAGAACGAAAGCAAGCGGAACTTGCACAAAAACCAACGTTTGCAGAAGAACTTGAGCGCACAAATCAAACGTTAAGGCGACAGGAATTTGAAAAAGAACGTGTACAAACCGAACAGCGTGAAGAAACAGAACGGTGGGCTCGACTGAGTCGTGAACGTCGTGAACAAAACTCTGTTAATGTCCGAACACCGACGACGAAAGATGATACACGTGCACGGGAAATTATGAATGCAGCTAGTGCATACTTCGAGTCACAGCCGCGCGCACTCACCACTGACCAACGCGAAAAGATTGCAAGAGCTTTACAGAAAACGCGTGAAGCTTGGCTGACCAGACATGATCCAACCCATCCCGATTTCACTGGACGTCGACGACGACTGTCTTTGAAGCCTAGAGGAGAACAAAGTTTGCCGCCTACCGGATTGATGTGTGTTTCGCCCCCGTCCATAACTGCTTTGAATCACACAGACATTGGCATGGAAGGTATTGTTTTAGGTGTAAATCCAATGTTCGCAACCTCCAAGATTGAGGAGACTGTACGGGCGGTTCGATCTTCACGCAACACAGCTCTCCAGACGGGCTACCGCCACCGTAATTCTTCTATCTTGCAACTTGTTTGTTTTGCAGCAATCATTGCTGCTCTTTCGAGTGCGTTCGTGTTTGGAATGATGGCATTGGCCCTTGTTCAGCCGCGGGCCCGACTAGATGGTGCGATTGCAGACGTCCAACTTCCAGAAGTTACGGATGCCCGCGATTTTGCAGCTGCCGGAGGATCGCTTGCACTTGCAAACGAATTCGCACTCGAACTAGACGAAGCATTCAATATGCAACCCCGCACCTGGGAGATGACAGACGTAGATGCGGTGCGTGTCGTTCAAGAAACATGGTGCCCTGCGTTAGAAAATGTTCTCTGGGGCCTCTCGAATGTAGAAGGAGCTCTGCAGGATGAAGACAATTCGTTCTACATGATGCTTGCAAAACTCTGTAAAGAAATTCAAGACGGACGCGTTAGCGAATCGCAGGCGGCTGCTTACGTTCGAAATATCGAGGGAGGTATTAACTGCATGCTGTTTAATCAATACGAAGGACGTTTCGACGCTTCCGAGCAATGCCCGGCAGCGCCGTTGGTAAACAGTGCTGTAGCCGTTTCTAACTCGTTGCTCCATTTATCTCAAGCGGCAGGGATGGATCTAACGTCAGCAGCAACACATATAGGTGCTATTCTGTTTGCCGGTGCCGCAGGCATACTGTTCAGTGCCGTCACGGGAGGCTCTGCACCCCCTATCGATTTCCAACAATTCGGACGAGGCAGACGCAGACGAACCAAAAAGAAAAAGGACAGCAAGAGAAACAGAAAGTATCGTACCGCCCGCAGGTAAAAAGGGAAACTGAAAAAATCGATAACCAAAAAACTCAAAAAATACAAACAGCCAATTCGAATCCGTCCGAGTCCGCATGCGGGAAAATAAAAATTATCCAGAGGTTTATGAATAAAAAAGTGTAAAAATATAATAATAGCATGAATAACGTAACTCTTCGAGGCAACGATATATTACTAAGCACTCGGCTAAGTCTGACGGTAACCACAGAGGACGATCTACAAATCACAAACAACTTTGGACAGTCTGTTCAACTCCTCTCACTTCAAACCCATGTCAGAAATCTTGTATTGAACTCTGGTGGTGGAACCGAGAACAGCATCAGTGTCCAGAGCTTATGGAACACAATGACATCGACTGTACAGAGCTTAGCCGTGCTGAACACAAATTTGACTTCGACCGTACAGAGCGTAGCCGTACTGAACACGAACGTGAACCAGATGAGCACAATCCTGCAAACGACAACGAACAGCACAATCGCCATGGCAGACACGTTGAAGTCACTGAACACCACCGTTCCCGTTCTGCAGAACAGCTTAAACCAGATCAGCCTGAGTGTGACCGAGATCTCACAACGCATAGCCCCGAACATTTTGTCCACGAACGAGATCTCCGCTCGACTCTTGACACTTTATCAACACGTTGACCACTTATCCACATCCCTTCAAAACGTGACGCAAATGTCCACACGGGTCGACTCGCTGAGCACATCCCTCCAAAACGCGACGCAAAACGCGACGCAAATGTCCACACGGATCGACTCGCTGAGCACAACCCTCCAAAACGCGACGCAAAACGCGACGCAAATGTCCACACGGATCGACTCGCTGAGCACATCCCTCCAAAACGCGACGCAAAACGCGACGCAAATGTCCACACGGATCGACTCACTGAGCACATCCCTCCAAAACGCGACGCAAAACGCGACGCAAATGTCCACACGGATCGACTCACTGAGCACATCCCTCCAAAACGCGACGCAAAACGTGACGCAAATGTCCACACGGATCGACTCACTGAGCACATGCGCGCTCCAGACTTCTCATACGCTCGCAACCGTCTCGAACAACCTGGGCGGGTCAATCGCAACTCTAAAGACCTCCGTGGAACAACTTCTTTCGCGCATCAACACGCTCAACACCACAACATCGCCCTCTCAAGAACCATTACTCTTGAGCATGTCCGGGTCCCTATGGACCACGAACGGTAATCTCGCGGTCCTCAGTCTGTCCACGACAGAGATGTCGGCCCGCATGGACGATCTCAGCACGTACGCGTATTACGCGTGCCAGACGCTAGAGGCCGTGTCAACAACGCATTGGGGTGCCATCGTCGCCAACCAAACATCGATCCACGAGATTAGTGCAAGGGTCTCGAGCGTGTACACCGAACTCCATGCCCTGTCGGTCATTGAATCAAACCGAAGCCTGTCCACAACTGCAACTCTGGCTGCCATTACAACGCGTCTGGATGACTTTTCACACATGTGCGTGTCGCACAACAGCCGCCTGAGTTCGTTGGAGTACTGTCTGAGTCGCGACGGCTCGAACAACATCTTTTTGGGTGAGTCTGCCTCGAACATTTACATTGGTTCTCCGAATAACCCCGCCGCGACACAGAATATTTTCATCGGTACTGTGAACGACAATGTTATCATCTCCGGCACGCTCATAGCTCTGCAGACGGTCAATTCGACCGTTTCCGATGCTCGCATCACGCTCAACAAAGGGGCGCTTGTGGGCACGGACGCGGGCATTCAGGTAGAAATTAACGGCGTGAGCGATGCGGCGACGTGGTCGCTCAATCCAGCTGGTGAGTGGGTCGCAAAAAACCAAGGCGGTGCCACCTTCAATCTATCGACCATGTCGAACATCGTGTTTGCGTCACTCAGTACCCTCAACATCTCGGTCGTGTCGGACGTTTACGTAGGTCGCGACTTGCACGTGGTTTCGAGCCTGTCCGTGGGAGGCCAGATTCGGTGCCAAGATCTCGTGACGTTCAACAATACATGCGACGCCCGTCTGAAGACCGACGTGCTCACCATCTCGACCGCTCTTGAGACTGTGAACCGTTTGAGACCCGTGGAGTTCACGTGGAAAAACGACGTCCAGAGCGTCCACCACCGTAATACGCGCGACGCCGGTTTTATTGCGCAGGAAATCCACGAGATCATCCCGTACACAGAAATGTTCATGGGCCCCGTGGTTGAAGGGGAAGAAGAGCCAATTCGTGGTGTGCGTCACGAACGTATCATCCCGTACCTCGTCCGAGCGATTCAGGAGTTGACGGCCGAAGTGCGTGATCTGCGCGCGAGAATGTCTTGAAAATGAATTTCGAATAGATTCGTGTGACACATACATACCGTAAACAAAGATGCTGAGCACACAGACGGACTGCTACAGTCTCGTGTGGGAGAATCCAAGACACGTGAATGAAGCCGTGCGGCGAACCGTGCGGTTCGAGAGGGACCACAAAACGGACGCTGTTCCCATTGAGATTTCAAGCGAGAGTCCGCTTGAAATTTCTTCGACGTTGTTAAATCCTACGAACGACGCGTACATCATCCTCCAGACGCTCGCGTATTCAGCGAAGAAGTACCGCTCCGTCCTTGTTCTGCACAAGGGTGTCCCTACCGTTCGCTGGTTGAATGCTTCCAGTCCCCCGTCCTCGATCGATTTGGTGATCGACGCGCGTGATGTCTCCAATTGTATTTCGCTCGAGCGTTCGTTCGAATTCAACCGTTTGGTGACCGTGATCAATGTTGCTGCATTTGTTTGTATCACGCTCATGTTCGTGCATGTCGCCGCTAGGGTCTGAGAATGCGTTCGACAGAGGGTTAACGATTAATCTCCAAAAATGTAATAAAAAAGAAATGCCGTCTCATTCGAAATCCAAATTGCAGGCTGTATTGGAAGAGTCGACGTCAACGGTCGCAAAAAACCCGTCAGTCACGACGGCCGTGAAAAACATGGCGAGTGTGTTACTTGGCCCTCGTGGAAAAACGCCGATTGAAAACATCATGACCATGCAACATTTTCAGCTATGGGGCTTTATTCTGGTCGTCGCCGGTTTGATCTACATCGTTTGGTTGATGCAAAAGAAATTGGACAGCATCGACAAGCAATACAAGGAACAGTTTGTGCTCTTACACAGGCTGTTCAAGAGCCATCAAGACCTCCAGGTAGAAGTACGAAAGCGTCCTCAGGCAGCAGCGCCGCCGGCAGTTCCTGTAATTCCAACTCCGGCTCCTACGGAGCAGAATGCTGCACCTGTCCCAGCAGAAGCGGTGGTAGTAGAGAATAAAGAAATTCCGACAACACAATCGCTTTCGCTTGAGGATGAGGAGGAGATTCAATTTGAAACGAATCACGATTCATCATCCTCCTCCGAAAGTGTCGAATCGTCATCAGACGAGGAGGACGAGTCCGGAGAAGACGACGACGAGTCGGCGTCTGAGGTAGATTATGAGGAATACGATGTAGAAGAGGAATAAAAACCAAAAATGAGTTTGTTCGAGGTGCTTTCGTCTTGTCCGTGTGCGAGTGACCCGTCGGTCAAGTTTCGTGTTACAGTCGGATTTTTTGATGCCCAAGCACGTTTTTTCCAGCGCAAGATGCCAAGTGACCTGACTTTGAAATGGGTGGAAAGGTCGACAGGCGTGCGCGGCGTGAAACGGCTACCGCCGGGAGAAATGGAGACCTATCGCGGATTCGTGCAGTACATCCGGGTCGAAGGAACGCCTTTCGATTTGCAAGTGGAGTTTGTCCGGTCTGAACGGCAAGCGATTTTTCTGTATGACGAATATGTGGTCGGTGTATCGCACAGGGATTATTTACAATCGTTGTGCGAGTCACTCGAGATGCTTCTTGACTCTATGAAGGACGTCGACGGACCGATTTCATTCAAACGTTTGTAAGTGTCTCAATCAATTCAGTTGCGCCTCCGATAAGTTGTCCGTCTTGTGCAAAAACCCGTGGGTATGTAATGGGCTTATCGGGGTGTTTTTTCGAAAGAAAAGCGCGGAGCTTTCGATTCTTTACAGCGTCGTCTGCACTGTGCATAATCACTCGAACTTGATTTGGGATTTTTTCGATTGCGTTCAGTGCACGAGCGGTGTTCGGACATCCGGGACGGTAGTGAATAATGAACTCTTGCATCGGGTCTGTCCCACTTTTTGTTACCACGATATGCTCAATCGTTTCGTGCGGGTCATTCAGGAATCGCAAGACCTCTTCCACTGACACGTTCGTCTCTTCAGGTCGGGCATGCATAAATAGTTCTTTCCGGCATTTTACGGGTTTTGACTTATTTCCCTTTCGGGTTGCACGAATTCCGAATAAGCCGTTGTTATTCGTTTCCATTCACAGCTATTTTTTTATTTGTTTACACCAAGAAAGAATAAAAAATGAGTCGTATGCCTTTGCAAGGACCCTCTACGACAAATGGAGGAAACGCATTGGACCCGAACGCACGCCTTTTGTTGTACATCTATCACGCGTGCGAACCCTCTCGAAAGTTGTTGATGGATTTGCGTCAGTTGCCGGAAGATGTGCAACTACGGATCGAAGTCATCAACATCGCGGACGTAATTGACAACGGCCCGTATCCTCCCGATTTAACGCACACACCTTGCTTACACATTTCCAACACTCGCGTGCCGACTACACACAACGGCCGTCGTTCAATATTGCTGTTTTTCAAGCTCCGGGCACACGATACTTCTGTCACCGATGTCGTGTCGTCTACAGCCGGCCAGATTGACACGGCGTTCGAGCGCACGGCGATTGCGGATATGTCGGAGGAGGAAGGAAAGATGTTGCGACACGACAAGTCGAAACTCAAAAATCGGCGCGAGTTTGAAATGCTTGGCGAACCGAGTTCACGCGCGGGCGACATGTCGTCTCGTTTCGACCAGTTCGTCGACGATCCTACGCTCGCAGACGATCCACGGTTGTTACGCGACCCGAAGAATATCGACTTGGACGCACTGAGAGCACAGCGAGGTTACGCATGAGCTGACAAAAAAAAAATGAATATAAAAAATGCACGAAAAAAAAATGAAGACGAAAAGGACCGAGATGAAAAAAACTTTCGTGATGAGTAAACAATAAAAAAGCACATCGTACAATTCAAGAATGCCCAGACACCGTTTTGGCGCGAGTATGCAAAAGGCACGTCAGAACCTCGCGGATCGTGCCGAGGAAGCGAAGATGCAGGCTGCGCGTGCAGACCTGTCGCTCATGAACGAGGGGTCGCTTGCGGACGCCGCCGTGCTCGCGGCTCAGGGCGCCGCGATGCGTGAGCTGAATCGCGAGGACCTCAGGGATGACATCATGTCGGAGGGAAATGAGAATGCGCTCGCCTGGTATCCATTGATTTCAGTTCTTGGTGAGAAGATCTTGCCTCATGACGTGAGGATGAACGGAAAGACAGAAATTCATGAACATCTTTCGGACCGCAGATTTGGTGGTGATCCAAATAAAGTTGCACAAGGAAGAATTCGTCTGTCACGTGTGCAGTATGCATATGAAAACGATAGTGGGATCGAAGTCATGAGTCAGACTGATTATGACAATGAAGAGGGTGCTCCCACGCCTGATAAGCTGAACAAACTGGGAGGTTATATTACCATGGATCAACGCGTGTCGGCCCAGTTGTCGATTGCCGCTTCGATGATTTTGCGTTCGATCCTTGACAAGGTTCCTTCAAAAGAGATTCCGGACCCTACCTCGAATTTCAAAACCAAGAACGTTATTTACGTCGAGAGCCTGGTTGATTACATTCATTCAAACTTTGCTCGGAACATCACACTCGACCCGAGTACAGGTGATGCTTTCGAGCGTTTGACGAAGGGAGACATGCAAGACTTTACGAGAAGTCTAATTCGGACCTTCTTGAAGGCTCGAGCAAAGCCTGCACTTGCGAATGAAGTGGTGGATTTCAAGGAGACTGTCACTACTGAGAGTGGAACAGCAGTTGTAGAAATGAAGATCGGTAAGGTCCCGTCGTTGTTCGAGGACGTGTACAAGGCTCGTCTGGAAGCCATGTGCACCGTATCGAAGGAGAACGTCGGCAAGGTGTGGCAGTCGAAGACTGCTGCACAGTTTGAAAAGAATTACGGAAGGTCTTTGCCTTATAACGCTTTCTGGATTGCTGTCGCTACATACCTCAAGGCCAACTCCCGTGTGACTTTCGGAACCCGCGTCAATCTTCCCACTAAGAAAAGTTATGACGTGGTCTTCGACGTTGCATGCTCGATTCTGAGTCTCATTTGTCTGCACGTTATTTCATACGCGATTTCGTATGCAGTCGATGCATACATTCGTCTGGCTATTCGTGGTGCCGAACGTAACCAGAGAGGCGCGATCGTGTTCAACCACGAGAACGTAATTACCCCTCAGATTATCTTCCCCGGTATTCGTGCCGCGTTGGAATTGTACGGTGTTTCTGCACAATCGTGGGACAAGGAAGTTGCTTTCCAGTTGAACACAAATAAGGAACTCATGGCTGTGTTTCTTGCTGCGAAGAAGGCTTATGACATTGACAATACCAAGCCCGGTGTGAGACGCTTCAGCAACCCTGTTGCTGAGGACCCATACTGGGCTCGCGACCGAGCGTCACAGAGTGCGCGCCAGTCTGAGTGGGATGACGTGAAAGGACGGTACAATCCTGAAGCAAAAGTGGAAGACATATCATTGAGAGAATTTAGTGCGCGAAACAATGCGAACAATCTGGCAAGAAGTCTGGATGACGCCCGTCATCAACCTGACCTGAAAACTCTTCAGGAACGTGCGGGTCTGGACGTCGCCAGCACTCAATTCGGGCGTCGCAGGCGCCGTGGTAGCCGCAAGAAGCGTAGTTCATTCGGCAAGAAGCATCGCGGGGGCAGCAAGAAGCGTCGTGCGGGTAGCAACAAGCGTCGTGGGTCTAAGAAGCATTAAATGCGTTGACTCGTGAAGATAAAAAGAAATACACGGATCTGTAAAAAAACGTGAACGTTACAAAAATGTCGAAAATAGAGACATCTGTAGTCTCGACGAAGAGTGACCATTCTTCTTCGTCGAGTATGAATACCAGTAGTAGCACCACATCGTCAAAATCGGCTTCAACGCTTCGCACGGCGCCCGTGAATGTACCTCCTGTTACTAACGGCACAAAAGCCAAGACGCGTCCTTCTTCGTCTTCGCATGCACACGTCTCGTCACATAAAGCGTTGCATCGTCCGATTCAGCAGCAACAACGGCATGCGTCGCGTAAAAATGCGGAAGCAGCAGCTTCTTCTTCGTCGTTCGGTCAGTCAGACGAAAAGTCCACCTCCTTTTTCGGAGCACTTCCGATGTACCTACGGGTTATAATCGTGGTTGGGTTGATTATCGCAGCGGTTGCATTTTACTACCGACTAAAAACAACATGCACTACAACCGCTTCTCTGTCAGATGATGAGGATGATGACGAAGTGGAGGAGGAAGGAAAGGACACGGAGGACGTTACTAAATTCGAGGTCAATACGACGGAGGAGACGGATGTGGTGCAAGAGGAGGAGAGGGAGGAGAAACACGTTCATTTCGAAGAGTAATTGCATTGAGAATATATATACAAAAAATTAACGACGCTGAACAGTCAGTCGGATGGAAGGGTCGTTTGCAAATGTGCTTCGAGGGTCGAGGGGAACAGCCTGGAACTCGGAGCAAGGTTTGTAGAAAGATTCGCTTGTGGACTGAACCTTGGACCGTTTGCGAGCAGCCAGCCCTTCGACCATGTGCGTTTGGATGCGTTCGTGTTGGTCAAACGCGTACTGAATCAATCCTTCCTGAATAGCAATGCGAAAGAAATTCAATTGCCCGGCTGTTGTCCAGACATAATCTTCGTTTGACGAAGACTCTTCATCCTCCGACAAGATGAATTCACACGTCCGGGTGTGGAATCGTACTTTGGGTGACCCCTTATCGGCCGACTTGCGTGCGAAAGGGTCGAACCATACCTTCGTGTACGAGTCGAGGTGTGGCGAATATTTATAGTACAAGTTCATACGTTCCGTACGCCCTTCGGGCGTTTCGCCCGGGATCGCGCGTGCCGTGACATAGTTCGTAACAAGCCAGTCGAGCAGTCGTAAAGAAACGACGGTCGAACGGTTGCTGACGATTTCGACGAAAATGCGCAAGGAGTTCGGATTGGTACGAAAGTACTGTTGCAAAGAAGACATTAGTACGTAAAAATTCGGGCATATTTTCGCGGAGGAGCTCATTGTGTTCGGTGTCTGCGTTTTAGTTTCAAAATTCCAAATTAATTACTAAGTCTACTTTGTAATTGAACGCGACACTTTTTTTTCGTATTTTTTATCAGGAGCGGAATGCATCACTCAATCCCGCACCCAGCGCACCCAAACCGATCGCGTATGCAAGAAGCGTTAACGCAGACATACGTTTTTCGTTGGGCACGTTGGTAAGTACGGGGTAGAGGTACATACACACGAAGATGAAAAGCGTCAACATCAATCCGAATTTGACTTTTCGCACCGTGGAGCTCGAGACCCGTTCCTGTACCAACGAGGGGTCGTACGGCACATCCATCGGGTCTTGCAGATCGACGACTGCAACTGGCTTCTTCTTCTTGCTCGATGGTGATTTTAGAGCCGATTTGACAGGCTTCCGAACAGCTTTTTCTTCATCATCGTCGTTTTCTTCAAACGTACTCGAAAAGTTGCTGCTCCCACCTTGCTGTCCAGTCGTAGTGGCAGTGGGAAGAATACTGTTATTCCCGGATGGGTTCGGTGGTCCAACGGATGCGTAATAAGGCATGTCCGGTGGTGGTCCGGGCGGTGTTGACAAAGCAACCTGTCTGCGCTGGCGCTGTAACTCGAACAACTCTTCTTGGATGATAGCGAGCGGCGTGCCATCATCCGTTCTTTGAGATCGACGCGATGCCATTTATTTTAATCCTTGAAATATTTTTTGCAAATGATTTTCGTACGAATGGACAAGTGTCTGTACTATTGTTAAATCTTATAAAGAGGATGCCGTATATCGAAGGCACGATTGGTGCGGGCAAGTCCAAGTTTTTGGAGCTCATGCAGCAGCTTGGTGTCTTTCATGTCGTGCAGGAGCCCGTGCAGAAATGGGAGGATATTGGAATCCTCCAGGCGTTCTACGACGACCCTCGGGGAAACGCGTACAAGTTTCAGACGTACACGTTTCTGACACGCTGGAAGGCCCTGCGTGAGACGCGCGCGGCTTCCATGGCGACAGAGCATCCGTTTGTCGTTGAGCGTTCAATCTATTCGGATCGCTACGTATTTGCCGAGGGTTTGCATGCGGATGGTATGATTTCCGACATGGAGTGGGCGATGTACTTGGAGTGGTGGACGAGCCTGCAGGAGCTGGAGCAGGAGGTCGCACCGTCCGACCAGAAGTTCATCTACCTTCGCGCGAGCCCGGAGGTTGCGTTTGCCCGCATGCAGATACGCAACCGTGAGGCCGAGACTGGTGTGCCGTTCGAGTACATTCGCCAGAACATCGAGCGCCACGACCGTTGGTTGATGAACCTGCCTTCGGACAAGGTGCTGGTGATTGACGTTGACGAAGATTTTGAGCATCACCCCGACCGTTTCCAGGCGCACATTGAGAAAATCCGTGCGTTCTTAGGCGTGGTTACGAACGTCTAGAGAGTTTTCGCCGACTGCCTTCGGGTTCGCGGAAACGTCCGGTATGCCGAGGGAGACATCCACGGTACGCGGCGTGTACCCCGTTGCAGCATCCACGATCGCTTGTATGCCCTGGCTTTGGTTTCGGCCTCGAAACGTGTATTCTGGATAAAGAAGTATGTTCGGTCGGAGGTCGTTTGTAAACGGTTGTCTCGGCGCGGAGCAAGCGTGATTGCTCGCTTCCACAATGGATGCAAACGTGTCCATTCTTTTTTTCTTTAGGATTTGAGATTAAATAAAAAACAAAAATGGCTTACCGTCCCTACAATTTACCCCGCGTGGAAAGGCGCAAAGGTCTGGCCGAGTACCACGCGTGTCCGGAAGCAGAGGCCGACCGGCGCAAACGACCCGACTGGGAATCGGACGAGATTGACGGGTTCGAGACGTTCGAGTTCAAGTTCGAAGGGCGAACTGTAGAGGGGAAGATTTACACCAAGGGTGTAACTAAACCAGCCATTGACAAGAAGAGACGTCTGCTCCAACGGTGTTACGAGCTGCTGGAATGGTTACGCGTGCGGAGCCGTTTGGTGCTCGAGACGGCAACGGATGATGACCTTGACGAATCGATTGAAAATTTCCGCATCAGCACGGCAGGCATGAGGATCAAAGACAATCGGGACGTGACCCATTTGCGTTCACCGAAACGGTCCGAGCGGATCGGATTTATCCGCAACGGTCTTGATCTCTTCCTGCGCACGAACCATACATTGAACGAGCTCAGTCCAAGCACGCGTGGTTTCTGGGCGGTGAACAAGCCGCACCTCCCGATCCGCGCCGACGGGACGATTCCGGACGGGCCCAGACGGTACGGTAACGAAGTGTTTATGGGAGTAGATGAACGCTTGCGCGCCTTCGACCGAAACATAGTGGTAAATCTGGTGCGCGACGGCGGTGACGAAAACGAGCTGATGAACTTGATCGTGCACGAGTTCGCACACACGCCCCCGAATCACATTTGTTTCCGCGAGGATGATCACAAGGACGACTTCCGGTATTTCCAATGGTTATTTCTGAACATGGCCGAGTACTTCGATCCTCCGCACAAATTCATTCGAGAGCGCGACTATGTTTGACAGTAAGAAAAATAATTACGAACAGGACCAACGAGTCATGCGTCGGTTAAAAAATATCCCTTATGAAATGAATTAAATACACACAATACAATGTCGAGCGAGGACGAAACAGACTTTGTACCGACCCCGGTCGATGATCTGTATCCTCCCAATAATTACTCAATCTCTGCACCGGAAGACCCCGTCTACTTCGCCACACAACAAGTCGAACCCATCACACCCGCTCCCGAAGACCCGAGTGTGACACCGTCGACCGTTATCACTTCGGACATCATACCTATCCCGGTATCCGAAGCTGAAGGACTGACAGACGCTTTCTCCGCAACAGACCCGTCCGGTGCCGAACTCCCCCCTTCTACTACCGTTACAGGCCTGTTCCCAAACAATGTAGTGTTCGAAGGCGGCGTCGTCTGTACGTTGACGGGGACAGCACTCGATCTCCTTTCGGAGATCCGAATTGTTGGAAAGATCGTTCCATTCCTACTCGTCGATCCCGGGACGATTCAATTCACAGCGCCCGTCGCTCCCGACAACAGCGGAGGAACAAAAGATGTTGAAGCGTTTGATGCGTTTGGAGTTTTCCAGGGTTCCGTTCAGATCACGTACGATCCACAAGTGGCTGTATTCGGCGTTAGTTCGATCGTACCGAACTCAGGTTCGATCTTGGGAGGCGAAGAAATCGTTGTAAACGGATCGGCGTTTTATTTTATCGCGAGTGTGACAGTCGGCAATGAACCGGTCTACAACTTCGAAATTTTGAGCACCACTGCCATCAAGATCGTCACACCTCCTGGCACGTTCACGGGAAACCCCGTTGATATTTCCGTAACGTCTTTCGACGGATCCGTACGAACCCTCATGGGTAGCTTCACGTACACGTATCCGGGGCCTTTTCTCTTGGGAGTCGACAAGAACTCGGGCGACATAGCCGGCAGCACGCCCATAACCCTCGCGGGTGCGTTCCTCGATGGAACGACCTCCGTGCTACTCGGAGGCGCACCCGTTCTGAACTTTACAGTCTTGAACGCCGGCCGCATCGAATTCCAAACGGCTCCGTCAGTGTTCACAGGCATCCCACTTGATGTGACCGTCACAACCCCGAACGGCTCAGACATACTGTTTGGCGCATTCACGTATTCGACCGTGGCGCCCGTGCCGAAAATCACGAGCGTTTCTCCACCGACAGGAGTTATCGGAACGTTTGCACCCGTCACCATCCGGGGCTCGGCCTTCACGGGCACTGTCCAAGTGGAGTTCGACGGCGTGGCTGCAAACTCATTCTCCGTCGTTTCGGACACTGTCATTTCGTGCACGGCCCCATTCGGGTCGTACAACGGCGGTTCGGCTGTAAACGTAAAAGTCACAACGATGGACGGCTCGTTTACACGAGTCGGTGCGTTCACTTTCGTGTATGACGTCCCAACAGTCACAAACACGACTTTAACGACGGACCTGGTTGCAGGAGGGACGCCAGGGTCACTTACGGGCACAAACTTTTACGAAGTCACCGCCGTGACCATCGCGGGAGTTCCTGTGCAATCTTATACAGTTGTGTCGCCGACGCAAATCGATTACATAACCGGCACGGCTCCGAACGACAACGCCTTACCAGGCAACATTCAAGTCATCACAGTTTTCGGCATCGCCACGCTCCCATCCGTATTCACCTACACATACCCTCCAGTCAGCGTTTCGTCCATCAACATCAGTACGGGATTCGCGAGCGGAGGTATGACGGTTGTACTGACCGGTTTGGGTTTCACACTGGTCACGCAAGTCTTGCTCGCGGGTGTCGCGGTTTCCAGTTTCACCGTAGACAGCCTCACACAGATTACGTGTGTCACCGGACCAAATCCAAACCCCACGAACGTTCCAGGTGACATCGTTGTCCAAACCGTGTTCACCCAGGCGACACTCCCGAACGCGTTCACGTACGTGGCCACGATGCAGCTTACATCGAGTTCGGCTTCGAACGGAGTTACGACGGGTGGTGAAGTTGTGACGCTGACAGGTGTGGATTTTGCGAATATTCAGTCCGTGTTCTTCGCCGGAACAGCTGCTGCAAGTTTTACGATCGTGAATCCGACCACGATTCAGGCGGTGACTGGGGCTTCCAATACGTACGGCGTTCTTGGAGATATTACGATTGTCACCACGTTTGGTGAAAACATTGTTCTTGCGAACGCATTCGTCTACTACCCTGCACTCTCGGTTACCTCGATCGACATCAACAGAGGATTAACAACGGGGAACCAAGTCCGTACGTTAACCGGCACGGGATTTGCAGATGTGACATCGGTGACGGTATGCGGCGTAAACGTGACGTCTTTCACCGTGAACACGCCGACGAGTATGAGCATCACAACTGCACCGAATGCAACGCTGGGTACAGGCGACATTATTGTTACGACCTTGTACACTTCGTACAACTTTACGAATTCGTTCACGTACTTCCCCGCGATGACTGTTTCGTCTGTTTCGGTTTCAAACGGGCCGTCCACAGGCGGCACGAGTGTCGTAGTTACCGGTTCGGGTTTCTTCCAGATCAATTCGGTGCAATTCAACGCTACGGAGGTCACGTCATTCACTGTGAACAGTTTGACACAGATCACGATCACAACCGCGTCCAAGACGATTTCGGACGGAGAGTTGGGAGATATAGTTGTGACGTCGCCATACACGTCCGCTACCCTTTCCAACGCATGGACGTACTGGCCGATTATGAATGTGGTGTCGCTTGACGTTTCGAGCGGGCCCACTACGGGCGGTACGACGGTTGTGATTACCGGATCTGGTTTCTACGCGGTCACGAACGTGCGGTTCAACAACATTTCGGCAGCGAGTTTCACAGTGGATTCTCCGACGCAAATTACGGCTGTAACCGGTATCGGAGCGTTAAACGGCACGGCCAATGTTGTGGTAGATTCGATTTATACATCTGCGACCAAGTCGAATGCCTGGACGTACTACCAGCCCATGTCCGTGTCGACCCTTTCGGTCACAAACGGTCCCCGTGCGGGCGGTACGACCGTCGTGATCACCGGTGCGGGTTTCTTTTCGGTGAACTCGGTCACGTTCAATGGCGTGGCTGTCGCTTCGTACACGGTTGACTCTCTTACACAAATAACGGTTGTCACCGGCGCCAAACCGAGTTCGAACGGCGACGTGGGGAATGTCGTGGTTAGCTCTGCGTACACAAGCGCCACGAAAACGAACGCGTGGACGTACTACCCGCCCATGTCTGTATCAAGTTTGGATGTTTCGAACGGGCCCCGTGCGGGTGGTACGACGGTCGTGATTACCGGTGCGGGTTTTTACAGCCTGACGGGAATAACCTTCAACGGCACGGCGGTCGCTTCGTACACGGTTGATTCCGTGACGCAAATCACCGTCGTTACGGGTGCCAAACCGAGCAGTACGGGTGACGTCGGGAACGTCGTGGTTAATTCTTCATTTACGTCCGCGACCGGAACGAACCTCTGGACGTACTACCCGCCCGTGACTGTTTCGAGTTTGGATGTTACGAACGGTCCCCGTGCGGGTGGTACGACGGTCGTGATTACCGGATCGGGTTTCTATTCGGTCTCGGGAGTGACGTTCAACGGTGTGACAGTTGCATCGTACACGGTCGATTCCCTCACACAGATCACGGTTGTCACCGGAGCCAAACCGAGTTCGAACGGCGACGTTGGAAACGTTGTGGTTACCACTTCGTTTACGTCCGGGACAGGTACAAACTTATGGACGTACTACCCGCCCATGTCCGTATCAAGTTTGGACGTCTCAAACGGTCCCCGTACTGGTGGTACGACGGTCGTCATTACCGGTGCGGGGTTTTATTCCATTACGGGAATTACCTTCAACGGAGACGCGGTTACTTCCTACACGGTCGACAGTGTCACGCAGATCACGGTCGTGACAGGTGCGGGCAGTGCGAACGGCACGGGCAACGTAGTGGTCACATCAACGTTCACGTCCGCGACCGGAACGAATCTCTGGACGTATTGGCCCGTCATGTCCGTAACTTCTTTGGACGTTACGCAGGGTTCGTTCGTGGGCGGTACAACGGTGAACTTGACCGGTACGGGTTTCTGGAACGTAAGTGGTGTGACGATCAAAGGTGTGTCCGTGCGGAGTTTCACGGTCAACTCCGAAACGAGCGCGACGATTGTCACCGATTCCAACATGGCCGACTTACTCGCGACATGGGAGTCCGCGTCCTTGCAAAACACATTCTCTGCGTATTTCTGGGGACCGTTAGAGTATTCATCCGGGTCTGGTGAAGTCATTCTGCCTACCTCGACTTCTACCGCGACCGTAACGACTTCGAGAGTCACGTCCATGGACACGACCCGTACGGCGCATCACACCACCGAGAATAACCGCTGGGGGCACGTCGTGTACGTTCCCCAACTGAGCAAGTACGTGGCCGTCGCGTTTCAAGCAAGCACGTCGAATCACGTCGCGACTTCGTCCGATGGGATTACGTGGACTCCGAAAGCAGGCCAGGCGGGCCCCTGGAACAAGGTGGTATATGCATCGGCGTTGAGCATGTTAGCCGCTGTGGGCGGCGGAGGGGTGATGACATCCACGGACGGAGGCGATACGTGGACATTACAAACGTTGCCGACCCTGGCGAGCGCGTCGTGGCAAAATATTGCGTGGTCGCCCACGCTTGGCAAGTTTTTGATCGTGGGCCACAACGGTGACTTTACGGCGTCTGGTCTGGGTTATGCTGCGACGTCTACAGACGGTTCGACCTGGACGGATCTCAATTGGGACTCTATCGTGCCGAAGATTACGGGACGGGGTTCGCAGGCGTTTACAGTCGACTGGTCGGAAGATTTAGGACTTTGGTGCGTCGGTGGAAACGTGTCGAGCTACGCGTCGTCGAACGGAACGACATGGACCCGCGGCGACATGACGGGCTCCGACATGTCCACGAACTACATCAAGTACGTCCCGGACCTCAAACGATTCGTATGCACACAGACGGTAAACACGACCGCGACCGACAAGATGCGTTACTCTACCGACGGCGTGAACTGGACAATCGCGAACATTACGGCCGACCGAGTGAACGGATGGACGTACATGCCCAATCGAAAGACAATCGTCGTCAAAAACAATCAGGGTCTCACGTATCATGTGGCCCAGCCGGCTGTTGCTACGGGTAACGTAGTCGTTACAAGTAATTATACTTCCGCAACGAAAACAAACGGGTTCTCGTACGTGCCCGAAGTGTTCATCGAGGCTGCGGAAACGGCGTACGGTGCAATCGCGGGTGGTTCGACCTTTAAAGTGTTCGGTGGTGGTTTTACGGGTGTTACGTCCGTCACCATCGGAGGGACTGCAGCGACGTCGTACACAGTCGACTCGAGGAAGCAGATCACCGTCACCGCTCCAGCAGGAACGCTCGGGGCAAAAGACGTGGTCGTCACTACCTCCTTCGGGTCCGCGACGTTGTCGAACGGGTTCCGGTACATCTCCGTACCGACCCCGGTGCAGTACACGCTGGACAATGTGACGTCGACGTTCGTTTCGTACGCGATTTCGAATCGCCGCGTGCGGTCCGGGTACACTGGCCCGATCTTCCGTGTGCGCAAGTCCACGACCAACAAGTGGACGCACGTGTACGACCAACTCATTACGGACTCGGGCGAGACACTCACAACATGGCTGGGTGGTGCGAGTGCGTTTGTCGTGACGTGGTACGATCAATCCACAAACGCAAATCATGCGTACCGGTACGAGAACCCGTCCCAACCCAGTCTGAATGCATCGACTGCCGTCGTGGACTTCAACGCATCGAAAACGCTCACGAACACGCTCCAAGCCATTCCGACCGGTACAACCTCGTACACCATGGTCTTACGCCACGGAACGACCGTTGCGACTAGCGCAGGCGATTACATGTCCATCGGAGCACAGTCGGCGACTCCGACGTACGCTTCCATTCTCCGCAGGGCAAATGCGACTCAGTACGCAAACCTTTGGTTCAACGGTGGAGCAACGTTTACGTTTAACGGGTATGCGCACGGGAACTCCGTGTCCGTCGTGTACGACCAAACGAACCGAAAGGGTTACGTCAACGGTGTTCTGAAAGGTACGCTCGCATCGACTGGCTTCGTGGTCGGAACGGGTGCCGCGTGGAACTGGGTCGGTGGTACAGGCAACTATTCGAACGCGGAATTTTATAGTTTGTACGCCACGTCCGACGCCCTTTCGGACGCGGACAGGTTGTGGCTCGAGGCCGATGGTGTGGACCTGACCATCGCGAGTACTTCCGTCTCGAACGGCACCACGAACGGTGGTACAACCGTTGTGATCACCGGCACGGGCTTTTACGGCGTCGACACGGTTTCGTTCGGAGGTGTGAACGCCGCTTCGTTCACAATCGATTCCCCGACGCAGATCACGGCCGTGACGGCATCCACGACGGCCGTCGGTGCTGTGGGCAACGTCGTGGTTTCATCCGCGATCGATTCCGCAACGAGCACGAACGGCTGGACCTACTGGCCCCCGATGTCGTTTACATCGATTGATGTCGCGACCGGCGTAACGACGGGCGGTACGACAGTTGTGATTACCGGCGCGGGATTTTATGCAGTCTCGAGTGTGACATTCGGAGGCACGGCCGTCGCTTCGTACACGGTCGATTCCGCGACGCAAATTACGGTTTCAACGGGCGTCTCGAGTGTGACGTCCCCGACGTTAGGGGACGTGGTTGTTACGTCCCCGTACACATCCACAACGGGCACGAACGTGTGGACGTACTACCCACCAATCGTCGTGTCAAGTTTGGACGTGTCGTACGGGAAGGTGTCGGGTGGCACGACGGTCAACATAACCGGGTCGGGGTTCCACAATGTCAACTCGGTTACATTCAAGGGGATCGAAGTTCTCTCCAAGACTGTAAATTCTCCTACGAGTATCACGGTCACCGTCAAGGGAGACGTTACCCAATTGGTCGGGAGAAACTCGTACATGGGCACCGGACCGCCAACGTCGAACTTTATGTCACCAGGTAGCTGGCATTGCTGGGCGGGTGGGAGCATCCAGAAGTGGATCGTACCAGGTGCGTACGTGTATACCTCAAACGACGCCGTGACGTTCACAGTTGCAAACGTTCCTACACCGACGGGGCTACGTTATGCCATGTACGTGCCTTCGCTTGGGAAAGCGTACGTCGTCGGCGGTGGCAACGTTGCGAATCGATTCTTGGAATCCACGGATGCTATTACATGGACCTCACCGGGTGTTCTACCAATCAATCGAAGCTGGAATTGGGCGGCATATTCCCCGACGCTCGACGTATTCGTCGTGGTAAATCGCAGCAGCACGGCGAATCCGTTCGCGGTTTCGACAGATCGTGGCGCGACGTGGACAGAGTATGGCACCGGGACAAACCGCGCATTTGCAACGATTGTGTGGTGCACGGCGATCGGAAAGTTTGTGGCGGGTGGATTCAACTCAACCGACCCGGGCATTATTGCACATTCCGCAGACGGTATTACGTGGACCGAAGTGAACCTCGCGACACTATTCCCGTCTGCATCAGACGTGGGGATTCGTCAAACTTGTAGTGTGTCGGAAGACCTTGGCATCGTGTGGTTCTGTTCGAGTACGAATTCGTTCACATGGAACGGCACGACGTGGCAGACGAATACGTCGAGTGTTATTAACAACCCTGTGTGGGTCTCGTCCGTGTATGCGTTCGTGGGTCTGATCAGCAACGTAGCGTACGCGTATTCGTCCGACGGACTCACATGGACGAACGTGTCCGTGAACGGTTCCGGAGCGAATGTGTACGGCTCTTTCGCATATTCGCCGGAGCAAGACGTTTTCCTCGCAACAGGTACGACCAGTTCGTGGAACTTTACCAACCCGAACATTTCCGTCAACAACAGCGTTGTTGTGACAAGCACGTACACGTCCGGTACCAAAGCAAACGCGTGGGCGTTCGTGCCGACCATGGCGATTTCGGACGTGGACATTGGCTACGGTCCGACCGCCGGCAGTACGACCGTCAAAATCTACGGCCGTGGGTTCCGCAACATCAACCCTGGTTCGGTTACGTTTAACGGTGTCCAAGCTACCAGCTTTACGGTGCATTCTGACGGCTGTTTGATTACAGCGGTGACGGCAGCTGGAACGGCCGGTACGGGCAACATTGTCTGTGCAAATTCCTTTAGGAATGCGACGCTCACGAACGGGTGGTCGTACAAAAACGTATCGGTCAGTTCTTACGATTACGACTCCCTCACGGCGCCCGCGAAGAGCAGCTTGATGGTCGCGCTACGCACGCGCCCCGTTCTATCCACGTACTCGGGGCCTCTATTCCGTGTGCTTCGTTCGACCGACCGAGAAATCACGGACGTGTACGCTTCCTCCGGAAACTCGGCGGATTGGTTTACAAAGAACGGTGTTTCGTTGGCGACTTGGAAAGGTGCAGCGACCTTGCGGGTGATCCGTTGGTTCGACCAGTCGGGATCCACACTGAGCTCGGACGCTCACATTCCGAAGCCGCCCGGGTCCGGTACGGTATTCGCGTTCATATACCAACCCGATAAGATGCCGATCCTGGATCTTACGGCAAACTGTGTGGACTTCAACGTCGCCACTTCGTATTTGGGATTAGCGGATAGTGTCACTCCGGCCGTAACATCGCCGTATACAATCACGGTTCGGCACGGCACGGTTGGAAACTCGACGAACGGAGAGCTTTGGAACATCGGTACGAACACCAGTACGGCACCTGGATCGGGAAACCTTGTTCGCCGTCAAGGATCAAATTACATAAACAACTGGCCGGGCGTGAACACACTCACTCTCACTGGAGCGTACGCGGACAATCAAGTTGTCACGTTTACGAACAACCTCACAACTCGTACGGGGTACGTGGACGGTTCGAGTGTGAATTCGATTGCAGGTACACTCGCAGGGGATGTTCTTTCGCCTACTATTGGTGGGCGTGGTTCGGCTGCGACCGATTCACTTGCACAAATCTTTATCTTCGCGGCTGCCAGTACGGTGTTTGGCACAAGCGACTTGGCTGTCCTGGAAGACTCCTCTTTGTACACAGTACCAGCTATAAGCTCTGTTAACATCGCTTCCGGTCCTACAACTGGCGGCACGACCGTTGTGATCACCGGAACGGGCTTCACGGGTGCAAGTGCGGTTTCGTTCGGCGGCACGTCCGCGACTTCATTCACGGTCGATTCGGCGACGCAAATCACTGCCGTGACCGCCGCGGGGTCTGCCGGACGAGGCGATATTGTCGTGACCAAGCCAACCGGAACCATTACGTTCACGAACGGGTGGATCTACTACGAAACAAACTACACGCGGTATTTCGCCGTCACGGACATCTCCACGACGACTGGCTTGAACAAAACGGTTAACTCGTGGCTCACGACCATTACCTTCAGTTCCGCGCTCGGACTCTTTATTGTGGCAGACGGTCAGAGCGGAATCACACAACCGTACGTGACGTCATCGGACGCTACGACGTGGACGCGTCAAACTGCACCAGCTGCCGGTGGTAATGATTCGATCAACGACATTGCCGCGTCGTCTACCGCGGTTGTGTCATGCGGTATCCTCCCTTTGATCCGTCGGTCGACAAACGCCGTGACGTGGACGAACGTAACCTCGACAAACACACTTACGTTCAGAATCGCATATTCACCCACATTGTCTCGCTGGGCCATCGGTCGGGGTAACACGAATGGTTTGTATTACTCGAATGACGATGGAGTTACCTGGACGGCCGCGACGGGCGCGGCCGTGTACGTCGCCAACGTATTGTGGAACAGTGGGTCGAGTGAGTTTTACGTGTTCATACGCAATGGCGGATCGGTGTACCGTTCAAGCAACGGTACGTCGTACACCCTCGCCGCCAGTTCACTCGCAAACGACAACTACCACGCGGCCGCATACAGTTCTGACAGAAACGAGATGATGACTGTCGGCAACAACTCGTCGAACGTGTATTCCTCCACAGACGGGACGACGTGGACACTGAAATCTACGATCACGGGTACCAGAGTGGTGGGTTTGACTTGGAACTCCGAACTCGGCGTGTACGTCGGCTGCACGAACAAGGGTCTGTACATAACGATTGACGGGTCCGTATGGACCGCCATGAACCCGCTCACGTGGTCGGGAACGTTCGACTTCTCGTGGGGTCGGTGGGTGTACAACCCGACCGTGCGCAAAGGTGTGGCCGCGTACGTCAACACCGTGTTCCGCACGGAAGACACGGTACGTGCGAGTCTTTCCTTCGCCGCGAGCCAGAACGTCCAAATCACCAACGACGCAGACCTGCGGCCCGGAACGGGTGACTTCACTGTCGAGTGGTTCCAGTACCAAACCGCACCGAGCGCCGGTACGACACCGTACGTCTTCTCCATCGCCAACGATCTCGCCGTGTCGGTCAATGGCAGCACGGGTCTGTGGTCGGTCTTCGTGGGAGGGTCTGCGGTCATCACGCACACACCCACGAACGTGTACGGCCGATGGTGCCATTTTAGTCTGACACGTACGGGTACCACGCTCGGATTGTTCAAAGACGGCGCACGTTTAACGACGGTTACGAACTCGACGAATATTGCAAACTCTACAGACGTTTTGAGAATCGCCAACTCGTCGACGACGTCCGGCACGAACCAATACCTCGGTAGGATTACCAACTTCCACTTCGTGAAAGGAACGGCCGTGTACACGGGTGCGACCTACACGGTGCCCACGCGCGAAATTTTTGCGATTGCGAACTCGAAAGTGCTCCTCCCGACTCCGAACGGGAACCTTGTGGGCAATTACAGTGGCGTTGCGAAAACGATCACGAACAACAGCGCTACCAGTTCTAGTGAAAATCCGTTCTACTTGTAGAAAAAAATAAAATGACAACCACACCCGGACGAACTTCGTTCGAGGAACTCTTGCGACGGAACATGGTTCCGAACATCGAGGTGGAACTGGAAGTGTTATTCAGCAATACTGACATCGAAGACAACCCCGGTCATTTCTTTGACCTGCAGGCAAGAGAACGAGGTGTAAACGTGAATAATCTAATGCACGATGAAACGTTGATCGCGGTCCTGATAGACATTGGGTTTTCAAACGAATCCACTCGGGTACTTGCGCCTGAGATGATCCGCCGACAGAGATTCGAGCGTCCGTAAACTTTTTTTGGTTCCAATGAATGATGAGGAGTGTTGGACATTTTTTTTGTTTGTGTTTGAAGTAAACTATAAAATGAGTCGACGAATTGTGATTGTGGGCGCGGGACTTGCCGGGTTGTATGCGGCTCTCGTTTGGTCCGTACGTGACCCGGACGCTACAATTCAAGTATTTGAAGCGTCTGACCGTGTCGGCGGACGTATTTACACCGTTCGAAAAGATTCGTATCAATTCGAAGGAGGAGCGGGACGGATCGGGGCGCCGGACGCTCAACCGTTGTTGTGGAAGTTGATGAAGTACCTGGATCTTCTATCGGACGTCCGTTCCATGTCCGAAAGAATCGATGTGAGCGCACTCATGGCGTCCGTCGGTCTCCCAGACGGGTTGGAACGCCGAGACGCACAAATCCAGTTCGGGTACGACGCCGAGTTTGATACGCTCGATCGTTCCATCGCGGCAGAATACATAAAACGACACTTCGCGGGTCCTTTTTATTATCTGGAGCACGGCCTTGATCAAATTTCACAGAGGTTATACGAACGTTTGGTCCCTCGTGTGCAGATCCATATGAATAAGCCCGTTCGTGTCATCTCGCGCACGCATGTGAACAACGAGCCTTACGACGTATTGATGGTGTGTGTCGAGCGTCTTGACAAGATTCGTTTCGAGGGCGTAACCATTCCGTCCGAAATTGAGTTTTCAAAACCCATCGAGTTGATGCGGATCTTCGTGCGCGTGCGTTCGGACAAGTTCGAGTCTGTCAAACGAACGGGACCCGGACCGATACGCATGTGGATTCCGATGGGTCAGGAAGATTTGGCACAGATCTATACAGACTCGCACTGGGCTGTCTGGTGGAAGCAACAGACGGACGAGACCGTACGCGACACCGTCCGAACGTTTTTAGGGGATGAATCTGCAGTGGTTGATGTATTGGATCGCGAATTTTGGAGGCGTGGAGTGCATGTATGGACCCAAACCGTTCGGTCGAGCCAGCTGCCGTATGGACGCATCTGGTTTGCAGGCGAATTGTTTTCGGTGAATTCATTCGGCTGGATGGAAGGCGCTCTCGAAACCGTGCGCGCTTACTTTATCGATTGAGTTTGGAACCGCTTTGTCATTTCCCACGTCTGGTATTTCAACAAGGCTTTTTCGAAAGGTTGGGGGTTGTCGAAATGAAGTGCGGCTGCGAGTTCGAGGATCCAGTCGAGCCGATTGGGCTCGTACGGGTACGCGCGGTCGGCATCGAAAATGAATTTGGAGTGGAAGTATTCGTTTGGGTAATCTTGAAACAATAACTCTGAAAATTCGACGTAAATATTCGTGTCCGCATCCGACCAGAACTCGAACAGTATGTCAGGGTCTTCCGCTCGCACGATTTCAAAAAACAGATCAGTTGCGTTCGTGACTTGCATTTTCTTTTGATCCATTCGAAAAAGAAAAAGAACATGTACACCCCGTACGAAGTACTCGACAGAACCCTTTCGAGCCCTGCTCATTTTCTCGCCATGTACCTCGTGCTTGCCAACACCTTTCTGATCACAACGCACCATTCGTTCGAACCAAATGAACAGCACGAATACGCAAAGTTATACGCATGGTGGATTATTTTTGGATGCACACAGGTGTACAAAACCTGTACAGGCACGGCCTTGTTGGGTAGTCCCCCTCCCCCCGTGGCTGAATCTGACGAGTATTTGTCATCTGATCCCGACACGGACTCGGAAGAAGTACGAGTTGCATAAAAACAACGGATCGTAAAAATTATACATTCTCTTTCAAAACAAATACAAGCAAGAAGCATGGCATCAAATCGAACGTCTCTGAAGAGAGGAAGAGGGTTCGACGACAATGACGACGAAGAGAGTCGCAGCGTGCACTACTACATCGCACAAACAGGTGGACAAGAGTGGGGCAGGCACCCCGGAGAAGCCGGAACGGGAGAAGATGCGATTCAAATCATCATGCCAGATACGACGTTGACTACCAATCGAGACACGAACCGCACCGTCAATCAAAATTACTTGAACTACTGGAGAACTGTGTACAATACGCGCGTGAATAGCGGACGCCCCGCGCGATTGAACTTAGACCCCGTCACGGATCTCGAACGTGCTGTATTGGGTGCGAATTTTGCGAGTGAAGCGGCCATGCGAATCGACACTACGTCAAGAAGTGCACATGAAGCAGCCGTGGCTTCGTTCCAGGACATTGCGGCTCGGGCTCGAGCTGCTCAAGCACGTATGCTGGTTCCTCGTCCGGCGATCATGCCGGGTAGACGTCATGCAGTTCCGCCAAATTTACCACGTCCCGCTTCACGACCCCGCTTGGAAGGAGGCATCGTTTCTTTTGCTCAGGAAAGAGAAGAACAGAGAACAATGAACGACTTGAGCATCTCCCTTGCAGGTCTCGGAACAGGTGCGGATGAACCTCCGAGCGATGAGGACGACGACGCAGGTGGTGTCGAGGCCGAACTCGGACCACAAATCAACCCGGGCGAGGCACGCGCTAGGTTCGGACGGGCATTGAGGAAACGCAATCTGTCCGCACACAAACGTTCCAAGTACACAAAGATCTACAACTTTTTGTCCAAGTTTTGTTGATTATCCTCGAATGAATCTATAAGACAGCAGCACGAATGATGTCACTGAATCGTGTGGGAGACGTGTACCTCGCGTCCGAGTGTTCAATCACAAACGATCCGCGCGTTTTCGAGCACACAAAGTACGAACAATTATATACAAATTGCACGTCAACTCCTCTGGACTGTAGAGCGAACAGTGAGGGTAACGTTTTTTTTACAAATGCGTGCAAGTCATTGAATGGCGATGCGAACATGCACACCTCTTCGTCCGGGTTCTTATAGACTTGATGAAAGATGCCAAGGCTTCCGCTCATCTTTTTTGTCCGGATCAAGTGCTTACTCATCCAACAATTTATTCGAAGTGGAAACTGCTGCATCCACAGACCTTAAATCACCACGACGTAGTGAACGGAGCTCGTCGTGATATCGGACGGCGTCACAACTTTGATGACCGCGTCTTTCTGGAGGCCCATGTAACGCGCAACGGGGTCGTCTTTTCTTAGGCGCGGAAGCTTGTCAGCGGACGCGAACGTGGTGAATATCGAAGCGTGCTGCTCAACAGGTACGACTTCGTACTTGGGGCAGTATTCGTGTGACAGTATGTTAAAAACCAGCTCGGAGTGTAAAAATACATGGATCGGCACGGGGTGCTTTTGGATTTCCTTGAGCGCCCCGGATGTAATCTTGCGAGGTACCACGACGATCCCCTCCGTTGCTTGAACTTCTTCGACCGCTGCCAGGAAAGGATGCACGTCCGATTTTCCAACCTCGTTTTGCGTGAACAACACAACGAGTTTGCGAGAGGAGTCTTCGTTTGTGTACTCGAGTCTGTCTTCGTCTTCCGTCAGATCTGTGAATCCGCGCAATTGCGCGATCGCGTCCAGCGTTTGTCGAATCGATTCCATCATCTCTCTGCTTTTAAAGACAAGGACAGCAAGCACTCTAACGGTTCTGTTTGTATTTATAGAAATGTTTACATGTAGGATGCACCGTAAACACGCAGCATACGTTCGAAATCGTTAAATTTGATCGGTTGGTGGCACAACAGCTTGTGTTGCATGCGGAATGTCCGCGACTCCCGTACGTGGTGCCAGACTTGAAAAATGGAATCGCGACGGAACCGTACGGCTCCGATGAGCATGTCCACGGAACTTCCCGAAGCAGAAGACCCGTTCTCGAAGATGACTTCGAAGCTGTTACTCATTTTATGTAGGTTAAGTTTGACGGATTGATGGAGGGCGAAACTCGGAAAAACAGTCTCGGGTATAATTACGGTCCGTGGTTGTCTGTGTGGTTGTCGCTTTTTAGAATGCCAAATCCGGACATTCGTTTTGGTTGTCCAGAACAAGAAAAAAGGGAATGTACTATGTGCAATTCCTGGCGTCTCTCGTTCGTGATTTTACATCGCTTCATCATTCCGAATCAGGCACAGATGTTGCCGAATTCATGGCGTACATCAGTACACGGCAACATGCGGAGTGTCCCATGTGGTTTCACAAGTGCAAGGACCGGTCGTCGGAGGTGCCCCGGGCGGAGTGGTTGCACGAACGGTTTCTCCCGCCCGACTTTCGAGTGGAAGAACTGGCCAAGGTGCTCCGGTGTACGCACATCCTCGAGCGACACGCACCGCCTTTAGACTGTGTCTGCACGCATCATGCGTATTCCTTGTATCAAGAGCAGGGGTACACGACGGACGCGTACCGACGCCGTCCGGAGTTTTTCGATGCTTTTTGGCTTTCGAGCGTTGCGTGCGTGGCCCTCGCGGAGCTCATTGAACACGAAGGGGCTCCTGTGCTGACCGTGACTCTTCCTAAGAAACTTGCGCTCCAAAAGGGTCTCGCCCCGGCACATAAATGCCGCGTGTTAAAACCGTCTGGGCCGTTGTCGGAACGAACAGAGGCCGAACACCGGGCCGCGGACATTCGCATTCTTGAATGCCGGTGGTCTCTGTCTGCCGAAAACCCCATCGAGACGTACCTGTTCGTCCAGAACACGATCGAAACCCTCGCGATCCCCTTTAAGCTCGAGCGAGATCTTGAAACGGGTGCATTTTGGGTGCGGGTGTTCATGTTGGAAATCACGGTGATATTGGACGAGGTTGGGGCGTTTACCGACCGGCTTGTTGTAAACCCGTGGTTTCGGTTCATGGGTGCGTCCCTGTTCTGCTGGAGGAGTTTGTTGGAAGTCGATGTGATACGCTCGTTGGGGTACGTTGATTCGTCCGAGGCTCAGACGACCCTGACGCATTCGATAGATGTGAACATTCGGGATGCGTGGGCCGTGGCCGAGTTTCGGCATTTCGCCGAGCGTCCGAAGAACTCGATGCTGTCCACAGACTTTTCGAACGGAGTCGTGTGGTGCCTGGACTTTCCGGAATATCCTGATGAGATCACGGACAAGTCGCAGCTCAAACTATGCGCTCCAGAAACCACGTACTTCACCCGCGAGATGCTGTTCAGCCTCGTTCGGGCGACGCGCGATCGTCACGTCGCGCACATGCTCGTCCGATCGGAAGCCAATGCGGTTTCGGTTGGGACCACGTTTGGGCACGTGACGGTCACGTACGGTCCCGAAACGAAGATTTGCATGGTGTATGTGACAACGTGTTACAGGGTTGGGGTGCATTATCGCATCGGGCACGTCGTGATGGTGTCGCGCGACGTGGACCGCACGCGCGCGTTTTTCTCGCGTCACATGAAAGAAGGACGCAACCGTTGGATTATGGAGGACGTGTTTTTGGGGATTGCGACACGCGCGTGTCGTTTGTGCACCTCCTCGACTTTGCTCGTGCCTCCGGTTCCCGTCGGACGCGTGTTGTTCCGAGACGAATATATCCCGGTGGCGATTCAAAAGGGAACGTGGCGTTTGTCGGGCTGTGGGTGTCTACACTGTGTCCGGTTCCGCCCCGAACCCATGCGTCCGTTCGCTTTTATATAAGCGGTTCTTCGTGATTGTCTGGAGGGACGTCGTTTGTTTCGGGTATGTGAATATAGGTTGGGTAGAGCTCTGCGAGCTGTACGAGAAAGTGCGGATAGGGGCGGCCTTGTTCGGTGTAGTTCATCTGTCGTCGGAGGTACACCCATTTGAGTATACAGTCTTCGAGCAAATACATGGATAAAATAGACCCTACAAACCACCACAACACACTGTGAGACGCCATGTACCCCATCATAAATCCACCCACTACCAGTACAACGAGCGACACGAAGAAACGATATGCGGCGTCCACGACAAGTCGGTGCGCAAACATTCTTTTTTTTTAAGTGTGGATGATACTGTTTCTTTCAAAAAAAGTGCGCGCACCCATGCCGGGATTCGAACCCGGGTCTAGGGAGTGAAAGTCCCTTATGCTAAACCCCTGCACCACATGGGTATGTATGCATTTCATATGAGGGACACGTACAAATCCGTATAGAGTATTACGATGGTATTTTGGAAATAAACGGAATGGAGGTTGTTGCTGCAGTGGTGGAAGAAGATGTGGTCAAGAAAAGGTACTTGACGTTTATCAAGGGCATCATTTTAGACCCAGTCATGAGCGGCTTGAGAACGACAGACTTTGCAGCGTTTCTTGATAAGGTGACGGATGTGTTCGAGTACATGATCGAGCATTTTGACGAGAGTCAGCGTTTTCTCACGACCAATTTTCGGAACGTGGCGTCTACGGTTGCCAACACCAATTTGACCGAATGTGCAAAAATAGTCATTCTGCAAAACAGACCTCCGCACGTGCTCGAACGAGCAGAGTATCTGACTTTGGTGTTGGAACGGTTTCTCTTCTTGATTCGGACGCGTGATTTTTCTTTGTAGATTTTTTGTATGGGTCTGCTTTCAAAAAAGAAAGAAAATATATAAATATGAACCCTACTGCAAATCAAGTCGAGTTCGAAAGTGGACGTTCGTTTGCACAACAAATCCGTTCGACCACGCGACGGGTCGCGACCGAATCCGTCACCAACCACTTCGACCAAATCTCCAAACAAGATGCACTCGACATGCTCAGCGGCAAGATCACAGAAGCAGAAACCAAACTGATTCTTACGGACCCCCGAATGAGCCAATGGATGAAATCGAACCAGATTGACAGCTCCGGCTTCAACCTCGACCGGATGATACAGAACCGCATGGTCCCGAACGTGCGTAGAATTACCCAGAACGCACACGGTCACGGCGCGATTCTCGCGAAACACACCGGCTCGGACATCGCGTGGCAGCCCAAACGGGCCGTCGAGAAATCCGCCTTTGCATCGCCAGAAGAAACGAAATTACCGCACATGATCGGCCAGAACGGTAAGGGCACTGTCCCCAATACCGCCGGGCCGGGTGCGGATTATTACTCGAGCATGATCGGGAAGAATTTGAACAACGTCAGTCCAATTGAAAAAATCGTAGTCGGAAAAGGCATCGGTGCAGACAGCGGATCCAGCATGAATTTGCATTACGGGTCGGCACTTCGTGCGGACATGTTGCGCGACCCCGGTGAACAACGCAGCATCAACTTGTACAAGTCGCTCGACAACATGGACACGTCCAAGACTCGTCCGCTCCCCGATCAACTCGCGTCCGTGCCCGCGCCAGAGACCGTGCTGCCCGCAAACAAGGACGCGCGTATTGAAACGGGTAACATGCAGAAATTCACAACCAAGGACTGGACTGAAGTGGTAGCGCCGCGGAACCTCTTCGACATCCTCCAAACAAACCAGTTCGAACTCGAACGCACCCTTTACAACCCGCTCGTCCACGACGCCTCCCAACTCGAATTGAAACATCCCGACTGGAACGGACGCACGCAGACACGGCCCGTCGAGAACACACACAACACCGACAACAAGCCGAAAGAGTTCGAACGCAGCAACCACGGCCGTTCTTTAAAATCGGCCATCGATCAAATGTCCACCGAGTTCATCCGTCACCCCGAAGCGGACCCCATGCGGTCCGCGCACGAAATCCGCATTAACTCCGAACGCCGATTCGCGCCCCGCGTCGCTGCCATCCAAACCGGAGATGGCACGCACGACCCGCGTAAGGTCGCGTCGGATGCGGAAATCCAAAACCGCAACGCGAGCAACGTGAATTACTATTCGCTCACGACCGCGCTCGAACAGATCAAACAAAACATGGACGTGCAGATGACGAAAGTCGAACCGCGTCAGCTCGACGGCACGTACGACCCCCGGCCCTCGCACGGCGGCGGGCAGGAATCGGTGCCCGGACTACAGACGTTCGGAGAACGCACGGATTCCGACCGAGGCGTGCGCACCCCGCAAGATTTATATACTCCGATGGGGATGCAATTCAAGGCGACCGAGTCGCGCAACTTTGGCGAGACGACGCTCTTCGTCAAGGACCGGCCGGAAACGAATTACATTACGCCCGGGTCGCGCAAGGGTCTGGGATCGACGAACGTGGGCCCGGGTGAAAACGCAAACGGCAGTTCATCCATTCGTATGAAACTCGTTCAGGAACACGTTGGCTTGTCCAATCAGCAGACGTCGGTCGCACGGCCTCGTGCAGAAGTTCGTACGGAAGTCACGACGCGCAAGTTGGCGTTGGGCGGGACCGAGCAAGCGGTACAGGCGGTTGACGAGTCCTTGCGGTCGGAGCGCAACAAGTTTATGCGCCCTGGATCGTACAACGACCCGTCCAAGATGGGAGAGGACACGCGAGGCACGAGCAAGAAGTTTGTGCGGGAAGTCTCGGGTCGCGCGGCCGCGCAATCGGTTGCGGGTGTTTTGGTGATTTAAAGTTGCTCGGAAAAAAATCGAGAGACCGTTATTAAATCGAATTAAAAAAAAATGAGTGAAACTGCCGAAACCCTTAAGAAGGCTCTGATGTTCCAACTCAAGAATCCGGACGGATCTGTGAATTGGATGATGACGGTCTTCGTTTGGGTTCTCTTGTTGCTTATTTTGTTCGCACTCATTTACGTTCCGATTATTGCTGCGAAAAAGAAGTCCAAGTTTGGGAATACGAATGCGGATGAACCTCTTACGATTTATTTGAGGTCGGGCATGAAGGACTGGAGTGAAGCTTACAATAAATCACTACCTTATATTTTCAACACTCTCGCACCAATCAGTGCACTGTCGATCAAAAACCCTATGGGACGCGAAGTTCAATACGAGATGGTGCAAGAATCAACAGGACCTGATGAAATGACAATAAGGCAACGCGTCGACTATGATGCAACGCTAGGCAATACCACACAAATTGTGTATTCGAGCGGATTAAAGAGTTTGTTCGGGGATATGCCCAATGGCACCGTCCTCGTAGAGTTAACGACCCTGTCCCCCAACGGTAGCTACGTCGAACCAGTTAATTCAACACTTCAAAGGTATACGGATCCAAGGATTGTCTGGTTAAGATTGCGTTTTAACATCGGATTAAATGCAACCGCACGAAACGCTATTATTGCGGCATTAGAAAGAATCGTCGATCCCGCCACCAATGTTGCGTTCAGGGTCACCTCTTGGACGTCGGACTCTCGAGTGTCGACTGCGGGTCGTATGGAGATTGATGTCGTCGGTGGTGGCCGTCTGAGACCTGATGCTCCAGGCTTTCCTTGGTTCGACCACTTAGGTGATAAGACTTCTAAACCAGTTACAATCCTCGTTTTAGACAACATCGCAAGCACCTGGTCTGGGTTCACGCAACAACAACGATCGACTCTGGTGCAAGCGGCGGCTGCGGCTCGTACAACACGCCCGGCTCCGACTTTTCAAAGTACGTATCTTATCGAAGCCCCTGCTTCAAAGATGGATGTTGCAAACGCGGTTGCTGCTTATTTGAGGAATGTGAAACATTTCGCGCCGTATGAAACCACCACTGTGAAAATTGAAACATCGGATAGTTTTAATATCGTGTTAGTATCCATGTCGAGCAGTCTGGGATTGGAATGGAAACGTTTAACCATGCCCGTGCTGCTTACGACGGTTCCTGCAGACATTCGGGTGACCTCGGACCAGATTTGCCAAGCCGTCACGAGCTCCGTGAAAATGTACAACAGCGTCGCCGATGCCCCTGAACCACGGCTTCCTAAGATGGCCGGACCCACCGTGATCCGTATTGAAGGGGACATGGATCCTGTGTACATGCGTTCGCGCTTGGAATCTATGAATTACATGGGTAATGTCGAGAACCAACTGATGTTCATTTTCAAATACATCCAGAACAAAAATCGCAACCGGCCGCGCGGGACAGTGTACGCCTACTTGGAAAGTTACGATCAAAAGTTTGTTTCGACTCTTCCAGCGGAGCTTCAAACGATGGTCGCGCGCATTCCCATGGGATCGTTCTTGGGCATGACCAAGGCTCACTACCTTGTGAACGGTATAGACACGGCACGCGGAGCACCTAACCCTCTTGTCGCAACTGATCGGGAAATCGCACAGGCAGCCGATCCACTTGCAAACTTCATGCGAACTGGCAAGGGCTCACTTCCCAGCGAAGAAGATATCATCAATTCACTCGGATGCCCCACGTCAGACCCTTGCCCGAGTTGCCCGTCCGAAAAAATCTGCCCCACGCCAGACCCCTGCCCGAGCTGCCCGACGTTTGATGTCGCAACGATGTGCCCCAAACCCGAACCGTGTCCCACGTTTGATCTTGAAAAAATGTGCCCGTCCAAGCCCGTATGGCCTCTTAAGGCAGCGATTCCTACGACGGCCAAATCGTTCACCATTTATTATACAAGCAAAAACACACCCGCGACCTTTGCTGCGTCACTTGCAGAGGCCGTCCAGATGCGCATTACTTTCGCCGAGAAGCCGAACGCAAACCTGAAAATTGTTGCTAGGACGGGTTACACTTCCGGCCAGTTCGGTATCGAGGTTATCGACCCTGTGACGAAAAAGGCAGTTGTGAGGAAAGTAACAGTCACCGCGAGCAATGTACGCAAGGGTGTTGAAGACATTTACACGATTCTGGCACCTTATCTGTGAAACAAATGAATCGAACAGAACTAAAAAAATAAGAGAATGGGCGCGCATTACAATCCCCGTACTTCCTCAAAACATGCACCGATCCATTTCGGTTCTGCTCTGATTGGCATGATCATCCTTGTTTGTTTTGTCTACGTGTTCGTATGGGCCCACACATTGATCGCACACGGGCCCGCGCGAAATTTGCGCGCTTAAACATTCTCAAAAACATGAATAGAAAAGAATGAATCGAACCTTTGAAGTGCAATTCGTGCCCTCAGACGCAGATTTCATCATCGGCGTCGACGAAGCTGGACGCGGGGCTCTCGCGGGCCCGGTCGGGGTCGCAGCGGTCTGTTTGGATTGCGAGTCCGTCTTCGAAGGTGCAACCATTCGCGACTCGAAAAAGCTGTCCGCACGCGCCCGCAAAAATTCGTATGATTCCATTCTTGAGCACGATCCCGTGCACGCAATCGAACTTGTCTCGAATGAAGTCGTCGACGAATTAAATGTGTTGCACGCAACGCTCCAAGGAATGAGGACGTGCGTCGTAAGATGCATCGAACAACTGAAAGATCGGTACGAACTCCCGGAAGATGTTCGTATCCATGTACTTGTGGACGGCAACCAGCGCATCCCCCATTTGCCTGTGGGAGTCGTGCAGCACACGCTCGAGCAGGGCGACTCTCTCGCATACACCATCGCAGCTGCCAGCATTTTAGCGAAAGAGACGCGTGACGCGTACGTGCGTGATGTCATGCATTACGAGTTTCCCATGTACGACTTCCATTTGCACAAGGCGTACGGAACCGCCACGCACATCCAAGCCATTCAAACACACGGCATCTGCAAATATCACCGGAAGTCATTCAAACCTTGCTCTTCGGGTCCGTGATTCCTAAAGCTTCAAAAAAATATATGTTTGTAATCGAAAAAAAAAAAACAAAATGCCGAGAACTTTCGATTCTCCGATCAGTGTTCGCTCTTCCTCGTCCGACGATGACGACGACAGTGACCTCGTCGCAATCCTTGATAGCGAGGTTGAAGACGACGAGAGTTACACAAACGACGTTCGTAATGCCAAGTATAATCAACTCGTGAATGTGCGAGATGCAGCACAAGACCTTGATTCGGCGCAAGATGAGGTCCGTGCGGCCCAGCAGGAAATTCCCGATCCGACGGGCGATGACCGTTTGTGCACGGACATTGTGCTCAAGCAGTACCAATGCGGACCCGCATTTCATTTGCTGCGTAACCCGCGTCAGCGCGGGATTGCTTGTTTCTTCAAACCCGGGTACGGAAAGACGCTCACTGCCGTTGCGTTGTCCGTCCTCTTTCTCTCACGCGGAATTATCAATAAAATCATTGCCGTGACTCCGAAAAGCCTTCGAGTGAACATCAAAATGGAATTCAAAAAGTGTGGCAGCCCGGCGGCACTCCGAGCCCTCAAGAACATGACCGTGTACACGTACGAATCTATGCACAAAAAGCACGATAAAATCCTCGCCGACCGTAATACGTTACTCATCTGTGACGAGGCGCATCGACTTCGTGAATCGAACACCAAGGTTTTCAAAGCCATGGAGAACCTCGCGGGAAGGTGTGGCAAGGTGCTCGCAATGACTGCCACACCGTTCGTGAATCGTATCAACGATATTATGAACCTGTTGCACATTATCGACCCTGACGTGCCCACCAAACACCAGAAAAGCGCACAGGTGACGACCGATGAACTCATGCGCTACGCCCGTAACCTTGTAGCGTTCCCGGACGAAGACATCTCGGAACTTTTCGCGAAACGGCACGATATGCCGGTCGTCAGGTGTCCACTCGACGATCTTCAAATCATCGAGCTGCTCAAATACGACAAAAAGCTCGGTATAACGAAAGAGACCAAGCGTAAATCAAAGGCAGGTGCGGCGGAAGGTGATGATGATGCAGCACCTCTCAACCGATTTCTTCTGGAAGATTTAGAAGTGCCTGTAGAGGTCCGCAAAAAGAACTCGTACCTCGTGCAGACCCGTCAGCTTTCGCTCGGCATCTATAAGCGCAACGGCGATGAGGTGATTGCTTCGACAAAGGTACTAAAACTATTCGAGGAGCTGAACAAACGCGTGGACGGCCACTTCGTAAACCTACCGGCCCTCGTCTTTACGGCGTTCCTCAACAAGGGTGTTCATTACATTGTGAACGTCGCTGAGCAAGTCTTCCGCAAAACCGGCACGAGTCTTCGTATCGGTGTCATCACGGGCGACGTGAAAGAAGCCGAGCGAAACACGATCGTGCAGCAGATGAACAGCGGAGAGTTTGACGTTGTGATCCTTTCGGATGCGGGATCGGAAGGTTTGAACTTCATGGGGATCCGTTCGGTCCATATCGTGAACATGGAATGGAATCCAGCGGTCACCGAGCAACAGATTGGTCGAGCTCTGCGCATCAACGCACACGCCCACCTCCCGCCCGAGAAGAGGGTTGTGAATATTTACATGTACAAATCGGAGATTCCGGAAGGTCTCACGTCGTTCCAAGGAACGGAGATCCGCCCACAGTCGTGCATCCACACGGAACAACGTCTGTACGATATCCAAATGGAAAAGGCGAAACAGCAGAAACGAGCTATGGAAGCACTCCACGAAGTCGCCATCCAACACGATTGCACTCCCCCGCCTCCCGTTGGAGACGCACTTGTTCCATACGTCGGAAGTTCGTCATCGTCTAGTTCAAGTTCGTCCGACGAAGCCTTGGAGCTCTACGGACGACGGTGATAGGTGCGGACAAAAGGGAATTCAAAAAGTGCTTGAGTGATTTCCGTAAATAATACAAAATACGCAAATGAGAACCGTGATTCTTGTGTCACGCTATAACGAAGATATTCGATGGATTCGTTGGTTAGATTTAAAAAATATTCACAAAGTTGCGGTCGTCAACAAAGGGAAGAATGAGGACTTGCGAATGCATCACACCTTTTCGCCAGACAAAATTGCGATTTTACCGAATTTCCCCAACGTTGGACGCGAGGGGCACACATTCTATCGTTTCATCATGGACAACTATTCAAACCTCCCGGACTATCTCGTGATCCTTCAAGGCAATCCGTTCGATCATTCTCCGCACATTGTCGATCGTTTAAACGCCTTCGTCCAGGAAGCGGTGGAGACACGCGCGGATTTCCTGTACTTGTCCGAGGAACTTATCCCGGTCGATCTCGACGGGCTCGGACATTTTAGTCCTTCCCCGTTGCCGATGCGGACCGTCTGGGAACACATATTCCAAGAACCGAGCCCTAATCAGAAACAATGGGTCTTTGGTGCGGGCGCGCAATTCATCGTCTCGAAGCGCCTAATTCTCTCACGGGAGCGAAGCGTGTACGAACGCATCGTCCAAATTCTAGAGACTCATGCGGACCCGGTTGAGGGGTACTGCATAGAGCGGCTGCATCCAATCGTCTTTCGAGTCTTTTAATTTGATCAAATACGAACCTCTTCCGTCGACTCGGAATACTCCCCCTCCGAATCCGACTCGATCGTCATGGGACGCCCGACCGAGGCCGCGCGAGTGTTCGCAGACATCGGCGGGCGCATTCCCAGAGGACTCGCAATCGTGCCACGTGGTACGGGATTTGCGCCAGGAGCGCCGATCGGAACGCCCATCGGGTCTGTCTCGGGCGAAGCAGGTTCGTTCGTCACCGGCGTCTGTTGCTGCATCATTCCCATAAACCCCTGCGCGATCTGGGGATTCGCAGACGCCTGTTTCGCCATGTGGTACGTGAACGCACTGAACCCGATCATCATCGCCAGTTCCATCTCCGGGGAACTCTCCGATGTGCCCGAATACTTCGTGGCCAATCGCTGCAGCGGGTAGTTAAACCGAGGCATGTTCATCATCACACTCTCCGACCAACCGTCTAATTCCGCACCCTTGCCCGTCTTGGCCTTGACCATCGTGTTTCCCAGCTCGATCATCTTCGTTCCCATCACCAGATATTGCTGGAACGAGTTGAATGTGGACTGGCGGATCACGTAACGCTGTGCGTACTCGTACGCAAACTCCAGCTTTTCCAAAGAGGTCGACTGCTCCAAACGGACACTTGAATCCACCGGAACGCCGTTCTCCTTCATCTGACGCAAAAGCATGATCAGGTCGATTTGTCGACTGCGGTACTCCTCCTTCGTCAACGGTTTTGACTTGATATTCTCCATCTGTACATCAAACTCATCGCGGAACGGCTGACTCGACCGCGTGTGTTCTGAATCAGATGGCTCCGAACGGCCCGAACGGCTCGAACGACCCGAACGACCCGAACGGCGCGAACGGCGCGAATAAGATGACGACGAGGATGACGATGAATATTCGTCATCCGACTCGCTACTCTGGAATTTTCGCATACCCCAGTCGTTCGTTCCCACAGGTTTCTGTTGAGGAACCTGTTGATGAACCGAACGGCTCGAACGGCTCGAACGGCTGGACGGTCGACTCGACGGACGTGACGAATGTGACGACTCGGGGGCTTCCTCCACCCGATGATTTTGAGATGACGGATTCGGATGGGACGGGACCGGAGGACCGTCTTCGCGGATCGAGTTCAAAATTGACGGTTTACGAGACACGCCGGAAAAAAACGGATTGGGTGCAACGTTTGGAGGTATTTCTCCAATCGTCTCGGATACTTCTTCGAACCGACCACTGTCCGGGACCGCGCTTGCTGCCGTCGTCGCATTCAACTTCTTTGCATTTGCCAACTGACGAAAGTCAAACTGGCGAGGAAAAACAATTCCACTTGACATAGACGTCATTTTTATACTCATTTGTAAAAAAACAACGAGGAACCTCGAAATCAAATTGGGACGCGCTTTTCCACAAACGTTTTTATTTATTTCTAAAAATGGATCTGACTAACGACATTCCCGATTTCGTCATGGACTCGTTCCATCAACCACACGCGTCTTCTTCTCCGATCCTCTCTTCCAGTCTGATACCACGTACAAAGAACACGTTCGAAGACAAATGGGCTGAGCTCGGGTCCATCCTCAAAGAGACGTGGTCGCGGCAAGACGTTTTTTCGTTCACAAAAATAAAATTCTCGGACATTGTAGACGCGCTCACACACGCCGTCCCCGACGAACATCACTTGTGGACGTCACCTTCACTCGCTCCTTTCATCCGACTGACCTCGTGGGAACACGTGCGCGGCGAAACAGGCTTTTACGAACTCGCCGCAACGCTCACATCACCCACGACGGTTTTTGCATTCGAGTGCCCACACGAAGTCCCGAAGACCTACATGTACGGACATCACGAACTCGTGTCGATCCCAAGCGTCGTTACAGCAAATACTTTTGTGTTCTTGCTGCAACGTATCTCCTCACAACCTACTACAACATCGCACACTCCCTGCGTGACAAGAAAGAAACGACTCGCTCCGAGCGACATATCACCGGTTACGGCCGTGGATCCGTCAACGTCCGATGCTGATCTTTCCGCTACAGTTACCGTCACTTCAACCCATATGACGGAACCCGTTGCTTCTATCCCGGTCACGGAACGGCAACGTATGGTTCCAGTCGGTTCCGGATCGACGGTCATATCCTCCAGCAGCACTCCTTCTTCTACTTCGGCCGAGTTCACATTTGACTTGCATGAAATCATGCTCAAATGGAAATCCGAAAATAAACGACCCACCGTTGAAAAAATCTGCGAGACAGAACATATTGTTCAAAGAGACGTCAAACGCTGGCTGGAGAGCAAAGGCCTCACGTGGACAAAAATGCTCATTCAATATGGTTTCCGCGAAACCAAGAATTAGTTGTGTGATATGTATTTTTAAAAATAATGAAATATCCTCCGTTTTTGTTCGGATACTTTGCACGTAAATGTACGTGGGAAGAGGCCTCTGCCAAGGAGGACTGGGTGCGCGAATTCTTACACGTTATACAAAGACATACACCCACGCGTACATTTCTCGAACATTGCACATTCTCAGACGGCATCATCCAACGATTCGTGACCACACAACTCCAACCACCCAAAAAGGTTTCAGCACTTCATCGCTTCCAGAATCGAATCAGCCACGACTCGCTCCCGTACGAATCGCTCGACTGGCAAACACCACTCGGAATCGTACGGTATCTCGAAGAAATCGCAGCGGGTCCGTCCGGTAAAGTTGCAGAACTCTTTGTTCGTTTCGTACCCCGAAACGATGTCTCTGCACAACGGGCCGCAGAACTGTGTTTAGGAAAAGAAAACTTTGAAAAGTTCGTTGTCAAACGAAAGTTCCATGAAGCCTTGCGGATTCTGCGAACGCCTAGCAAACAAAACTTTGAACGAATCAAACGCCTCGTCTCTCAACAACAGACAGAGTGGACATACCCGGACTCGCTCGAACAGTTTGAAATAGAAATTTTTCAAAACCGCAAACGAGGCACGCTCGAACTGTTGGAAGAAATACGAGACCTGTCAAACGAACTTCGCACGTTTCTGAAAACGCATACACTCGATGAATCCAAAGTCCAGTCGAGATTGACACGCATGGACAAAATCATACGGATTGGCTCGAACCCCGAAAACATTGTCGAACTCACTCCGGACGAATTCGAACGAGTCTTTCGCACACAAGACGACGACAACAGCAGACAACCCACAACCGTCGTCGATGACAACCTCGTACAAGAATGCGAACGTCTTGCAAAACTTTTAGAACAACACCGGATCGACTACGTACAGGTACCGAACGGGTCACTCCAACAACTTCAAACGTTCATTCATCAACAAACTGAAAAACAACAAGCTTGTGCAAAAATCTTATTCGACGAGTCGAGCTCAAACGCCGATAAATTTCGAGCCGAAAATGACATCGACAACATCCAAAAGAAACTCGAAACCGCCAAACGAAAGCAGTTCGACTTCCCAGAATTCTCGCACGAACAAATACAAAAACTCGAACGTCTCCGCCCACGATCCGAACAGAACCGGAACGAGTTGATTGCGCTACTCAAAGACATGAATCCACTCACGCCGCTTTCCAAACTACCGTTTCGCGTTCGAAGAAACGTCGACGCGTTCGCACAACCAAGTAACACACATCTCCAATGCTGGCTCTCTGTCGTTCGACAAGACTCGTCCGTTGACTATTTGAAATACAAAGAAATCTGCAAGAGCGTCGAACACATATTCGAAACCAACAAAGTCTCACAAGGTCTACTACTCGCATTCCATTTCGGTTACGAACGGTGCATGGAAAAGTTCACGTCCTCGTTCCGTTCGTTCTTGTTGACACTCGAGACCTAGAAATAGTACATAAAAGAACTTATTCATTCAACCAACATTTGTCCACTTGCTGCGTAAAACCCCGCGACGTTTAACACACGGATCCGTGCAGCTGCTTCGTCCATTTCGGGGAACGTCCGACCGAGTGCGTGCTCAATGTCCATTTCTGCACGTTGAACTTCTGGCATCTGGACCACTTGGTTGAGAACGTCTACGTACTTCCCAAACAGTCGCCGAGGAATCTGAATGTACCGCGTCATGACTTCTTGCGGGCGCATGCGCTTACACACGACCTCGTCCGGCCGTCCGAACTCAAAGGCGGGTGTGAGGAAGTATCTCCCGGACAGTTTGATCGCGCACACAAAATCGTTCCCAGGTCGGAGCAAAAAGTCAGAGTAGATATGCTTCATCACCAGCGATTCACTGTAACTCTTTGCAACTCCCTCGAGAGCTGGAAAAACCCGAACTTCGTTCACGCCATTCGACGAAAGCTCTTGGACGAGTTTTTCATCCAGAGGCGACACTTCCGTCACCACGACATACGCATTCGGGATTTTACTCCGAACCGTCCGTACAGAGTGCAAGAGCTGACGCCACCGTGTCCGCTCGGGAACAATGTTCGAGTTGTTTTTCGACTTCATCGCAGAAGTGATCAACACAAACACGGACCCGCTCTCAGGCACGGAGATCGCCGGCATGGGCCCGAATAGAGGCATACAGGACTGTGGGATCGTCTTTTGTGTAAACATGCGACGGACGAAGACTGTATATCGCGACTCACCGGTCGAAACGAGCGGGGAGACGGTGTTCACTTCGCACATTTCCGGGTACATGTACAGAAAACCTATGACTGTGTGAAGGAAATGGACACTGGACGGCGGGACTCCTTCAATCGCCACGAACCCGTATGGCTTCACGCACTGCAAACCGGTAGTGATATAATTGTAAACGTTTTCTATGTTTTCTTCCGTAGACCGTATGAGGTCGTAGTGGTTGAATATGATGGCGTCGAAAGTGTGCGGCTCCAAGCGCTTCGAACATTCTTCGTACGAACACACGTCTACCTCCTCCATCGGCAGTTGAAGGTACGTCATCCACACTCGATGTGTGGGAACCCGTTCCTGTTCCGACTCGATCACGTTCATCAAACGCAATCCATCCGAACGGAACCCGTGCAGAAGGTAATGATAGAACAACATGGCGCCGTCCGCATTGTCCGAATCCTTCTTGGCGTAACGTTTCGAGTCCGGCATCACGGACTTTATCATGTCGTCCAAAGTCGACGGGTAACGTGACATGGTCAAGTTTCGATAATGATCCATCGCGTACCTCATCGACACGTCTTTTAAGATCGAAACTCCTGCTTCAGACTCATCGATGGTTACTCGTTCAAACTCCATCCCTGTTTTTTCTTTATATCACGCGTTTTCGCGAAATCGTTTTTTTACGCGCGGCGGTGCTTGCGACCACTCTTGGGTTTTTTCTGCTTCTCCGAACGGCGGCGCGGACGACGACCACGTTTCGAACCGAAATTCGAATGCTGCACGCCGTTGTGATAGTTGAGAATGTCGTCCAAAGAAATCACATCCGTGGACGAGGCGAAGCCAAACTTGGTATTATTCGTTTTCAAGTACTTATCGATCGCGTATCGGTCTAAACCCACAACCTGGTAAATTCGAGTCTTAAATTTCGTGGCCAGATATTCCTTGTTGGACTCGTCCAGGTTCGGAATGTCACGCATTCCCTCCTCAATGATACTATCCTTTTTATCACGAATGATATCAATCATTTCCGAAAAATGTGTATATTGAGGTATTTTGTGCATGAGGGGTTCAACCGTGGCTTGAAAGTCAGCCAAAACGGTTTCAAACACTTCATTATATTTCGAATGTGCACCTCCCATCCCGTTTTTTTCAAATAGTTGTTTTACGATTGACATGAGAATAAAAAATGCAGTTTCTGATCTGGATGGCAAAAATGTACGCTGCTCAGGCAGTAGCGATGGTACAACAGTGCTCAAACGAACCCGGCACGTTCTACGCGAAAAACGTGAAGATGTGCGTCCCGTGCCCGCGAGGACGTTTCGCTGCATCAAACACTTGTGTGCAGTGTCCGGTCGGAAAGTACAGCAACCGTTCTGGAATAACTTCTGTACTCGACTGCGAACTGTGCGCTCCCGGAACGTTCCAGACAACACCAGGTGGGATCGTTTGCGATGGGATGTGCCCGGACGGGACGTACTCGACCAAGTGGGGGGCGGACTCCCAGGAGGACTGCAAGGCGTGTCCTCATGGACTGGCAAGTTACCAATGCGGGTTCGACATTACTCCCAAACGAGGTTCACTCGAAGATCCTCAAACTACTTTTTATTCATCCATGTTTGGAGATCATTCGACCCGCTCGAAAACCGGTCGGGAAGTCGTGCGAGGGAATACATGTGGCAAACTTAACAACGTGTGCATGCACAAACACATTCAATAATGTTGAAAGTCTAGACCGCAAGTTCTATTCCAATTATTCTTCTGACCGCGACTGTAAATAGAACTTCAGGTACCCGAGATTGCCCGCGTCAAACTGGAACACCAACGGCTGGTTCGGCTCCAAATACAAATGCATGTGGTCCGAAAGGGTCGTGGACTTGCCAATCTCGTGACACAGACGCAGCGTGAACAGAGACGAAAAGTTCTCCGGACCCACCGTGCGGAACACCACGTCCCCGTCCGACTCGGCAAGGGTGACGCGCTTGTCCGCCGGGTTGTGTGTACCCTCTGACTGGATCGTGAGCGTCCGCGCGGTCACGTCCGTAAAGATACGAATGCGCTCCGTCGAAGTGTGCTGGCACATCTTACAAATCTGCAAGAACGAGTGCGAGTCCATCGAAATCATCGTGCGGTACGCAGCAGTGGGCAACTGGGGCATCTGGGGCGACAAGGTCAGGATGGGCACGGACGAGTCGTCGAATCCACCAATCGATTCCTCTTCCACACCGCCTCCGGCTCCCGCGGACGCTGTCGCCATCCCCTTCCTGCGCTTGTCGACGCGCACAAAGAAACGCTGAGTGTCGCGCTTAATGAAAAGCGTCAGCGGATTCTTGTCCTTGATGGAATCCTTCACGAGCTTGAACAACAGCGGAAGATTGATACCGACAAGCACGCGCGCACCCGGCTGGACATACCAGGTATCAAACGATTTCGACTCGAGACGCAAATGTGTCGTTCGCTGCTGCGACGCATCCGTGCACATCGCCGTCACGTTCGTTCCACCAATCCAAAGATTAATGTCGTTTACGCATGCATTGAGTGCCTCGAACACCTTCGCGATTACGTGCGATTGTGACGTCTTTGCGTAAAAAATGTAAGCATCGCATCCACCAGGAACCCCATCCGAAGCCGTCTCGATCTCCATCGTTTTTGTTCTTTTTATTCATTCGGATTCCAAAAAACTACAATCCAAAAAACTTTACGAAACCGTACATAAACACACATCGACATTATGTGTATGAATGTGATGCACGGTTGTCGTCGTGGTTGTTGAATCACTACACACCATCGGGTTCGGGACGGTCGAGAGGGGGTAATATGTGCCGGATGTTCCACTTAACAGTCTAGTTGATGATGCAGACAAGCTTGGTGTAGTCGCCTCAATATACACCCGCTCGCTCATTCTTTTACACTTCTTACGGACCCTTATTCTTCATTCGGGAACAGTGTGTGGATCGGAATCGCAAGTTCGTGTCTCAAAATACGCCGATGGAATGCGCGCGGGACCCAACCGGAAATCCGTACGAATTTGAACGGCATCTTCTGGATCGTCCCGTCCGGACACGTCCGGTGCCCCTGCAATGCAAACTTGCACGCCTCTTTGAAATCGTCAAACTGCTTACACTTCCATGCGAACACGTTTGTTTGGTCCGGCTCTTGATTCAGATAACACGCGTAACCGTGAAACATGTCGTAAACTTGTTCTTTCTTTCCTCCGGAGAAAAGAAAGTACGTCATGGCAGTCGAAGCGATCATTTTTATATTAAGACTTCAAAAATGCATAAAAAGAAATGTTCGGACAAAACCCGTTTGTCCGAAACGGAACACGTGCGGGAGTCCGCGCGGGAAAAATCACGTACAGAGAGTTGTCAAGTGACTCTACTCGTAAAAAAATATATATAAAAGCTTCAGAAAACAATATTCGAAAATGTCGGCCACACATCAGGTCTTGCTCAAAATGAACACACAACAGAAGGCGCTCGCGGCGCTCGCGATTATACAATCGATCGCTTCGTTCGTTGCTCTTGGAATGTCCGCGAAAGCGCAGGATGCGATCCGGAAGTATTTGTCAGGTTTCGGTATATTTTTGATGGCCATGGCGGGTATAGCTGTATTCTTTTTAATGACTCGTCCTGTTATTTACGGGGAGAGCGCTTTTTGGGGGTCGCTAATGGATGGCGCCTCCATTGGAGGTGTCGGAGCCTTTCTTGTCCTCGCGGGTATGTTCGTTTTCCTACTTGGCTTCTTCTCCCGAATGAAAGATGTGAAGTCGAACGGATCGGATGAGGACGTCGAAGAGCTCAACAATGTCATGTACCTCACTGTCGCGATCAGTGTAACTTCTCTTGCGTTATTCCTGGCCGTTGGTATGTTGCACAAACCCGTGCCTGCGTATGCACTGAATGCACTGAATAATAAGCTTGCTAATTAACCAGCTTCAATGCTTTTAAGTATTTGTTGAGTGCTTTGAACCCGGCGTTCTCATCTCGTTCGTGCTTTCGACGATAGGCCCTGTAGAATTTACCGAAAGGTACAATTGTTCGTTTACGACGTGACCCGAATGCTGTAGCTCTCGTTGAGACCTCAAGTGCATTTGGCATAAAAAAGCCGGGTCCGTAGCTTCGTCTAATTTGCTCCTGGATGTCGGGACGTTCAAGGTACTGGATGATCGATACATCCGGGTTTTCATTTTCCGTTCCGTCGTCCTTAAGAGTTGTCCCAACCTTAAGCGATCTTAGTTTTGCGATAGGAGCTAGTGAGATTGCCTGCGACTCCCACCCGGTACCCGTAGGACTTCCTCCGACACGTCGTGCGAGATAGTACCTGACCCGTTTGTGTCCGTCCCTGAACAATTCGGCGAACACGCCATTATTCGCGAAAGAGACCAGTTGATCCCTCCATCCTTGTTGGTGTGGGTCAACGAACGGCGCCCCTGCAAAAGAAACAATTTGACCTAAGATGCCCGTTTCCTCAAACGTTTCCCGGACGGCTGTCTTGCGTACATCCAAATTATCTTCATTGTCGTACGTACCTTTCGGGAACGTTGCTTCGTCTCCGCCGAATCTATTCGTGGGGTGTGCAATCCACACGCGACCGTCGGGTTCAAATATAATCAGACCGGCACCAGTCGAGCTAGTAGACGATCCAAATGCCTCAGGCAACATCGGCACGTTATTAACAAGCGCTTCAAGCTCTCTGACGATCCGAGTTTCGAACGTGCGATGAGGAATCGGAACGAGTGGTGGAGGATGTAATAGAGCTGTTGGAAAAACTCCGTATTGATTGGGGATGAATGTAGCGACCTTCGTCGCATCTCGGTACGTGTCAACAGAAGACGGTGAATGCGGACGTTCGATAACGACCTGTTCTCCTTTGTGGAATCCTGCAGGGTGCGGCATATTGACAACCACTCGTTGTCCAGCGAGCTTTGTTTGGACGACTCTTGCAGATCGCCGAGTTTCGGAGGGTAATAAACCGGCTTTAAAGTTTTTTATATTTTCGGCAATACGAGCTTCGTCGAAGGGCTGGTATGCCCAATATTTAGTAAGCCTTACTCCGTCATCTGAAGGTGGACCGATTTGTACGAACTTACCCATAAACGGTGCAAATAGTAATTCAGACTCTTCATGTTCCGTGATACGTGTCATATTGTCAGGCAGGTACAGGACCTTTGCACCTGGTAAAACTGTAATATGGTGCATACAACAACTTCCTCTTGATAATTTCAAAGGGTTCGTTTCGTACCCAGCCACGGAACGGAATACAGTAGAGTCCATGAACGATTTCGCGACATCGTAGGAAACTGACGAGCTGTTGAAAATACGGCTGTCGAGATCGTGCGGGAACCCTCGGAACACTTGAAATGGCTCTGTCACCGCGGGTGCTTCTTGGTAAATACGTAATAGATTGTTGAGATATTCAATTTGGTGGTCTGACAGAGGCCTTGCTCCCTCTTTTTTGACTAACACTTGGTTTATCTGTCGCGAGGAATGTCCGGACGTGTAATAGAAAACGGACTTTTTGTCTTTGTCGGGGAGTCTTTTCATCCAATTAAAAACCGTGTGGAAAACCGACGGAACCCTCTCGTCGTTGTCTGCATAATCTACACCAATGTGTTGGTCGAATTTATTCCTAAAATTAACTTCGTCACTGTCAGCAAAAGATTGAAAGTGGCGTACAGGTACTTTTGCATACTCTTGAAATTGAATCGTCTCGAGCAATCTTCTACCACCTGCACCCGCACCTGCACCCGCACCCGCACCTGCACCCGCACCTGCACCCGCACCTGCACCCGCACCCACACCTTGGATGAGTGAATATAGTTCACGTTTGAGTCCTCTTCCTCTTTCTCCAACATTACTTCCGAGTGACCTCAACACTTTGGTTGGAATTTGAAGGAACGGGATTGCCTGTGGAGGTTTGATACTATCTTCATAATGGTCAAAAATTATGACAGGTATTTGCGGACAAGAAAACCCTTCGAAGCTGCTTTCTACTAGTTTATCGAGAAATCCCGAATATGTATCAATATCAACATCATCTGTGAAATATGATGCGTCAAAATACGCCCAAATCGGTTTGTCCGATTTGTTTTCGACTGTTATAGTTTCTAACGCGTTTGATCGTTCAAGAAAAGAGTTCAACGGAAAGGGTAGTATATGTATGGGGTTTGTAGGTGATACGTAAAATCTCAAATTTAAACTGGTTAGTTTTTTCAGACGACGAAGCAATTCATTGAATAGATCAGAACTAAAGTCAGTATCCCAGATATCCAAACTAAGTTCCTCGAGTTGTTTGTACTTATTTGACTTAATATCAGTCAATAGTTGTGGCGCTGAGTAGTAAACAGATGTTAGACCGACGCACATGGAAGACAAACGTGACGTGTGCTGCGATAAAACCTTCCTCGCAAACTCGGAGCGTGCAAAGTCATTCGCGGCTTCGTGTGTATTTTGTTCAATATATAAACTTTCCAGCCGCTGTGAGGCTAACCCTGTAAACTCCCTAACCGTCTCTGCATCCAGAGATGTGCTTCCAAGCACTATAAGTTGTTGCAACTCAGGGCACCGAGCGATCCCCGATACATCAACCGGAAGAGACGTAGGTTCCATATTTAAGGATATATACAGGACACGACTAAATTGCCTGTGGATGTTCTTAAGATTCATTTGGGATTGACCCCAAACTTTAAGCGTATTACAAGACGGATGGTTTCGCAGTGTTCCTTCGTCCGATGAGTCCGTACTCCTGCATGAATCGAAATTAAATTCCATCGCGTCGGGGAAGTACATATCCGCAATTGTGAATATGCATTTTGAATATGAAATTTTTTGCAGCGGATCTTTCGGAAGATCAAAGTTCCTATCGAACAGTATGTTTTTGAACTCCAGATTTAAAACACCCCTCTTTGCATAATAACTACTGGTTTTCATGCATTTTATTATTTCTAACCAGACGTCTGGTAAGCGCTCGGGTGTATTGTTATTGGATACGATAGAGACATTGTAGAACTTGCATATTTCCTTTGCGATTTCTTTAGGTTCACGCCCGTCACCTGGGATTGCTGCTATATCGACTTCTAATCGATCGTAAACACCGGCACCGGATTCTCCGATTCCTCCAATCTCTTCCCACAAAGCCGTCTTCGAATTTATCAAAATGGACATGTTTGATTTTTTTTCTATGGTCTGATATTTTTTCGGCTGGTAATAAATCTTTCCACCGACACGTCCGGACCGTGTGAAGTTTTTTTCATTACCAACTCGTCGTTCCGCGACTTCTACTATCGAATACAGTAATTGTCATCAGCTCTTCGAATGTACGCTCGGGTCTATCCGACTCATCCGACTCCGACTCATCCGACTCCGACTCTGTTGGTTTCACGACGATTAACTGCAGCACTCGTTCCAATTCAATCGCCTCACCTTCGAATTTATAGAAACCATCGATATAAATAATGACATAACCATATTCAAAATATAGAGCGGAAAACAACTCATCAGTATTTACATGACTTAACCGAACGTATAGTGTACAACTTGAAGGAACAATTTTTACAACCTTAAATGATGCAACTGGGTGACGAGAATAGCATAATCTCACATTTGTCGTCGCACCTTGAGCTACACCGGCGGCTTCGAAAACATCCGTGATTTTTACTTCGACGCGCATGTAATCTTCCGATGAGTCATACAGGTTACTCTTCTCTCCATGCATGTGACGACTATATTTTCGGGCAGTTGGTATATCATACGTTATCTGTTTGCGAATATTCGTACAACGGCCTGAAGAGACCATTAAACCGACTACATTTTTTGGGTTTATTTTAACCCTACGTTTTATTAAACGCAACAGAAATACGGCAAAAATGCACGGAATTCTGTCTTCGGTATAGAATAAGGGATAACGATCGTCTCTGGACATATATGCCATGTAAATGGCACGTAACATCGAAACAGCAACACATGAACCCTCTTGGTCTTGTTCAGACATATGTGATGCTAGCGATTGTACAGAATTGAAACTGTTCATTTCGCTTAAATCTCCTGGTTCATATGCTGTGTCTACTACCAGTGCGCCGGTATTCGTCTCTTCGTTTTCGTCTTCGTTTTCTTCCATTTCCTCTAATATGTCATCGGTATACTTTACGAACATGGGATTGTGCAAAACATAGTCGAGACATTGAGCGAATAATTTGATATCACGTTCCTGACCCCCTCCTCCACCATTAGGGTTTAGAATGTACACCGTTTTAGATAATCGGTCTTTAAATGCGACGCATGCGTGACCGTTACCTGATGTCATTTTCAGCGAAATACACGCAATGTCTTTCGTTGGGTCATTTACAAACTTAAAAAAAAATTTATATGTCAATCGCATGATTGCTATTTTAACTTCTTCGTCTTCTTCGTCTTCTTCGTCTTCTTCGTCGACCATTATTCTTACACTACGTTGGGTGGTGGATCTGTCTTTTCTAGGACGCCGGGGGATGAATCTTGAATAAAATTCTTTTGGAATCATATCCTTAAGGTCGATAACATTTGGATGGATGTGTCTAAATAGAGTGGAATTATGGCGAATATCAGCAAACACCCCATCTATAATTATATTGTTTAACCCGCAGATACCATACAAATACTTCCCCGTAACAGGATCCATACCTAAAAAATTATGTTGTAGAATCTGCTGTTCGAGAATAGTGTCCACATTCGTAATACTATATTCACCCGCACCCGCACCCGCACCTGCACCCGCACCCGCACCCGCACCTGCAATTTCATCCGCACCTGCACCCGCACCCGCACCCGAACCTGCACCGGCACCTGCACCTTCGTCAACAATGGTTTCCCCGAGTGCTTCTCTCAACATTCTGGGCAAGTTCGTACATTGAACCATGTTCATGAGATTAACAACCGATTTTTCACCCGAAGAACTTTTAGACATTAACGGGGGCACGTAAAAGTCGTGTGTTGCTCTGGAAGGAGGTGTCCTGGACGACGTACCTCCTTCATAAATTTCATCAAGTTTCCGTTTTTCAGATCGTGCACCCGCGCCCGCACTTCCCGTTTGACCAAAATGTACACGTAACTTTTGGATGCATCGTGCGTACTTTTTACGTGCCAATTGAACGGATGCATTCGGTCGATTGTCGACGTACTTGTGCACAAATTCCCGAAGAGACGCGATTTTCATTTTTTATTTTTTAAACAGTCAGAAAATAAAAGTAGTTGTGGTGGCTAATTCATCAAGCAAACATGCCGAGCTCCGCGAAAAAGTTGCGCGACCTCTTAATACCCCGAGCGATCTTCAGACGTTGCTCGGGCGTGTCGCCGGAAAAGAACACTTCCATCACATCAGCCATGCAGAGCTTCTGAACACGCACAATCTCAAACAGTTTGTCTTCCGGCTCGATCTCGGCCACCGTACGGCACGCCCTGTCGAACTGGTCGCGTGTGACCGTGCCATCGAAGTGAATGACTTCGTCGACGCGTCCGGAGCGTGTGAGCACGGGCGGAAGCCGTTCGGGATTATTTGCGGTGATGAAGACGATGGTGCCGTTCGAGCACGACAGTGTGCCGTCAATAGCGTTCAAGAGAACGCTCAGATTCATTTCGGTGTTCGTGGTGGATTCGGCGTCCTTAAAGTACCGGTCGAGGTCTTCAAGGGCGATGATGCTGTTCGGCGGAACCTTTCCGAGAATGGACGTGATCGAATCGCCAATGTCACGATCACTCATGTCCAAGATGTACAGGTCGCGCGAATAGTGTTTCGCGACCGCGCGGATCAACGACGTCTTGCCGGTACCGGGTGGACCCTCAAGAAGGTACGTACGACAGAACCGACGGTTGAAACGCTCGTACCGGTCTTTCTTGGACAGGAAGGAATCGATCGAAGAAATAATATCGATATCGGTGGGATAGAATAGACTGTCCAGATCGGCACAGACGTCACCGCGCTCTCTCCATTCCCAGTCGCGATGGGTGAACATGATGCTACCGGGTTTCTTGTGACTCTTCACGTCCGACAATACTTTCAGAACCACGGCCGGGTCGGAGCACTCAAAGATCGTACGCGTCATCCGCCCGATGTCTTCACCGATATCGCTGTGCCCAGGATGTGAAGTAGCTACTCCCGGTTCAGGGAAGATCCGTACGGTGACATCGGTAGAGTCGTAGGTGAAACAGAACTGACCCTCACGAGGCACCGAAACAAAATTCGTTTGGACGGTCGTGAGGCTCTTGCCAGTCAAGGTGTTCTCATCGACCGCGGCGAAAATGGATTTAGCTGTCAGGGATCGGACGGGCACGTTTAACTTGTGTATGAGTGTGTAAAAAAAACGCGCACGGTCTGAAAAGTCACCCAGAAACTCCATCCTATTTTATTTACGTTGTTGAAAGTTGGGCTTTAAGCCGCACAGGTTATAAATTGGAATCACAATACCACCGACCGTAATGGACGGTGGAGGAAATTGCACGTTCGTCCAGAACGGGCAGTAGTTCGCTACGACTTGATCCTGGCCGTAGTACATGTACAGGTTTTTCGTACGAACGTCGTACACAAACTTGAGTACACCCTGACCGATCAAGCTCTGCATAAACGCTTTGATCGCGCTCGGACCACGCTGCGCGTGCTCGACGAGTTGCTGGATGAATATCGGACCACATCCGGAAGGCCCGGACAGCATGACGAAGCCCGGTCCCGCCGAGTCTAACACAATCGCTGCAGCAGACATGATTCACTTTCCCTTTTATCTACACGTGAGCAGCTTGTCGAATAATCCGCCGTACGTTTTGTCCGGATTGAGATCCAGCCGCTGTCGAAGTAGTAGACGACGGGATCGAGCTTGCAATGTCCTGTTTGAGTTTCTGACGTTTCTTGTCGACGGTGTGTTTCAGTTTCTTGACCATCTGAACTTCCTTCTTGTTGAACACCTCCTGGATGATCATTTCGCACTGATCGCGCGCGTCCGCACGGCGATACTCGGGCGTCACACCGACACGTGCAAAAAAGTCAATGGTACGTTGTCGAAGAATTTCCTTGGTTAAGGTTTCGCTCTTTTTTACTTCGACGAGCTCGAGCGCGTCCGCACTCCCCCGGATCTGAATTTTCATGTTCTCTGTCGCCTCCATGTAACGCATAAAGTTTGTCTTCATGGTTTCCTTCGCGATTTTGATTTCTCGCAGCTGTTTCGAGAACTGCCTTTCCTCGTCTTCCAACTTCCGGAACTGCTCGTATGCTTCTCGCAACTGCTCGGTCGATATCAATTCAATCGCAGACGGAACAGGAGGAGCAGGAACAGGATTCCGCACGTGCACGGACGATGTAGTAGAATGGACGGACGACGCGTCCGAGTCTCTCCTCGGGCGCGGTGCAGATCGAGTGTGGATCATTTTTTATCTTTATTTTTAAAATCGGCTTGAAGCGATTTTTTACAAAACGCGCGCGACGAACAAACGATTGGAATGTGATCCAATAACAAAAATCAGAATGATCGTAGATGTCATCACGTCCGGGATTTCTCGCGTTGCTCCTGTTGTTGACGGACTCGGTGTACAAGAACATGAAGTACTACAGTTGTACACCATGCCCAACTCAAACAATGTGACGCACTATGCTGACGCCGAACTCTGTGACATTCGCGCGTTTGGTCTCTCGAGCGGATTCGTGCGAGTCATGGGAGGGGTCACGTCCTTCGCGGGCGTCATCCCCGTCCCCGCTGCCCCGCGCGTTTACAACTTCTACATCGGCGAGCCCGTGCGCGGATTGGCGTTTAGTCCGGACGGAACATCGCTTGGAATTTTATACAACTCATGTCTGGTCATTCTTTCGATCATCCATGCGGATACGTTCCACGTTTACTACTTCGGACCGAACCATACAGATGTGTTCACCGGTTTGCACGTCACAGACGACTTCGCGTACGTGGCAACGATAACGAACGAAGCTTTGCGCTTTTCCCTGCACGGACCCGATTACGAACACGCGCGCTTGGCTCTTGGGTCAGACGTGCGCGCTTTGATTTCAGAAAGAGACGAGTGGGTCACGTACCACTCGGACAGCAGGTCCGTCCGCTTCCATAACGAAGAAGTCCGCCTGCCTGAATTCATCGGCACGGTTGCAAAAATCGTACCTACCCTGGACAAGGATTTCGTGTGGTGCATCACCAACACGGAACTCGTCATTGTATCGCGAACTGGTCTCACGGCTGTCCTCCCGATTCAGATCGGATGCACTGCGGACGCAATCAAAACACTGCCGTACCGTCACGGAATCGTCATCGCGTGGCACGATCCGGTTGCACAGATGCTTCATCTACACTCGTTCGAGTTCAATCCGATTGTTGGCGAGGTCGTCCAGGTCGATCGGGTCCATGTGGGATTCTCACAACCCCCGCGCGCGCTCGCGCTACCCGCGAGTCCGCTCACACGATTCCACGTACGCTACCCGCTCATGATTATGCAACGAATCCGACGCGCGCACATCGTTGTGAATGCACACATGTACCCGGACCCGGATGCAGACGACGAGGCCTCCTCTTCGTCCAGCAGCAGCGAGACGGAACGCGATGAAGAGGACGAAGAATCCGACTCGGACGAAGACGGAGACGACGAAGACGAAGTCGTTCGCGCGACCTTCAATTACCCGCAACCACTCTCCGGTTTGCAACAAATCATTCGGCGTACTCGAGACTACCTCCCCACGCTTTCGGAAACGTTTTGCGCATGGACTCCTGACGAATTCGGACGGGTCATGTCGGCAGCACGTGCGTATACCGGAAAGCGAATCACGCTGCTTCATCAACAAACGGCGATGCTGGCATACGCTCGCGAAAACCACCGTGCACTCAAGGACTCGATCGAAACCGTGGTGCAAGATATCGCGAGATATTACAATGGGTCAGCCTCCATGGGTTTGCTCGAAGATGTCGACGAAGAAGACCCGTTTGCACCCTACCAGACCGTCATCGAGTCCGTTCAACCCCTGAGCGATCCGGACCAGGCGGAGCGGGTGATTGTCGATCATCTGACTCCCGTCTCGAGATCCTCGATTATGGACCCAATTCAGTTTGAGGCTGTCGAGTTTAAGATCGATGCCGCACACCAGCTTGGTGTGCATTTCAACGGGTTGGAAGCGGACACGATTCATGCGGTGAACACAGGACTCATTTCGACATTGAACTGTTTCAAAACGGAAGTGCAGGACCTCATTCGGACCATTCGGTTACAGAAGAAATTGTTGAAGCACGTCTCGCTCGAGCTCGCGCGTCAAAACGAGTCGTGCACAGGCAAACGCTCAATCACCTCCGACTCGCCTCCGGCAAAACGACCTTCTCCAGAATGACAGGCTCGCTGTCTTCGATAGCGAGTGCACGACTGATTGCTTTGCACACGTCCGTACCGGGCCGTTCGAAGAGAAGTGCAGTGGCACGAATCAGAACGTTCGGAGAGTACCGGCAATTGTTGATGAAACGTTGGATGCATTTGAATTCATTGTCGGATATGTATTTATTCGTAACCGCTGTGTGGTAATGTTTCATCCATGCGAACAAGAAAAATAACACACTCAACGGAGAAAAATTGACATAATAGGAATGACACATGTCATTTCCAGACGGAATCATAAAACGAAACTCGGACGATGGTCGCGTCTCCCGCACGGGATGCAACGCCGACTTTTCCAGAACTTCCTTGAAGAACGGGACGAGGATTTCGTGGTTGTCGAGAATAACTCGCGTGAATGCATGCAGATACGGGTTCGAGGGGTCGTAATTTTGAAACATGCTTGAACGGCGCAGTGCTCCTCCGTGCTTGTTTAAGAATGCGACGACTGTATGACTGGGATACTTCTCCGCAAGTTTCGCCATGTACTGTTCGTACGGTTGTAGAACTGGGTCCTGATACATTCTTACTTTTTTTATTCAAGAGTGGCGCGATTTTTTTTAAGAATCTGCTTCTGTCCAGTTGGGGAATTCGCCCGGATACAACATCTGACTTTCGTCGACCGACGAAGAAGCAGCAGATCCGGACGAACTTGCAGATGACACCTCTTTCATCACTTTCGACTTGCGTGCCAAACAGTTCAACACGTTCAATTCCGTAAGACCACGCACGATTTTGCCATTGATCAGTTCGCGTCCAAACACGAAATGCACGTGCGGGTCGGAACGGGTGTCGGCTCGAAGAAATCGGTAGGTGAGTTGGTGGAGTGTGATGGTCGAATAGTTCGGGCTAACCAGCCCCAGTCGCGGGAATCGCCCGTCCTTGTCGTCCAGGTCCACTCCCGTCGACACGCAACTCAGGTTGCCGATAAAGAGCCTGTACTTGGTGTCCGGCCGCTGGAAGCGCTCAAGCGCAAACGCGCGGTTCCGCACGGAGGTGGATCCGCGCACGATCACAGGCGAAAAATCCTTGAGCGCTTCGGCAATGTCCACGATCGAGTCTGAGTAGTTCAAGAGGATCGCGACTTTCTGGTTCGGGTTCCGTTCGAGTGCCTCGCGCGCAGCCCGGATAAAAATCGGGATCTTCGCCGTCTCGATCATTTGCATCGCGCGAGCGATCTGTTGAAACGTACGGGCCCGATCCGTCGCCGTTAAATTCGCAAGCGCGACCGTGTTGTTGGCGTCGTCATACCCCACGGACGAACACAAACGTGCAACAGCGGTTGCCAAGAGACGCATCGCGTCGTCGTTCTTCACGCGGTAGAATGCGTTGAATTTGTGCACGACGTTTGTGGACGCGACCGGGGGCATACGGGCGGCAATCACGGGAATGAAAACGTCCCGAAACAATCGGTACAGCGCGTCACTGAAAAAATCGCGACGTGAGAACTTTGCGACATCATACTGGTGGGCTTCGTACGAACTCGCTACAATCAGTGCATGATCGATCGACCCGGATATTTGCGCCGTGATTTCATCCGACACGACAAGTCCTTCGTGAAACCGAACGACCTGTCTGAACCCCTTTGCTTCGCATCGGCGCGTTTGTGGATTGAAATGGCCGAGCGAGTGCGCCTTCACGATTCCAAGAGCTCGGTACAGGTTCACGGCCTGTTCTGTTTTGTCCACGGGCGTGCCTGAGAGCAACAACACACGGCTCTTGTTGCTCTCGTCCGTGTGATCGAGAATGTCGCGCATCATTTCTTTGACGCTCAGGAACTGTGAGCTGACGTTCTTGACGTTCTGAATCTCGTCCACGACCAAGAGAACACCTTCATTGACAAGTTTGCGCCACTTCTCGGTCGAGTGAAAAAAGGTACGCTCTGTCTTTTCCAAATTGCCGTCCACTTCGTGCTCGGTCACACGGTCCTCGCGGTTTAAAAAGCCGTGCTTGGGTTGCTTGCACTTGACCGAACGGAGTGAGCAGTAACTGATCGCGTCCACGAGCGGCAAGCCGTGCTGGTTCTGCATGTGTTGCCATTTCGGAATGACTGTGAGCGGAGCTACGACGACCACATTCGGAATCGTACGCGACTCGCATAACTTTGTGGCGCAGTACGTCTTGCCAGCGCCCAGTGCGGACAGGTCTAGGGCGAAGCGAAAACGATCCAGAGTTCTAGAAAGTCGCTGGACGTGATCGACTTGATGGGGCATGAGCTCGACGGGGGTTGTTTCGGGGCGGGCGGGGGCGTGCTTGGACTTACGAGTTCGTTTGGTTTTGCCCATGGACACTGAAGAAATCGTGATCGGAATTGTTGGTGCGTCATGATCCACTGCCTCCGCTGCTCCTTCGTTGCTACTCGGAACTGCTCGGGCGTCATTTTCCATTTTTACTATTTTTTTACAGCGCTACGATTTTCTTGTTCTTGCCACGAACGACAAAATTTTTGGGGAACTTGTAAATAAAAACATTGAATGCCGAAAATCGTAAGTTTCGGGAGATTCGCCCGGAAGTACAGACGCAATAACCCGCACGTCGAGACAGATGTAATCACTCGCAAGTACAGGGCAGCGATGCGACTCATGTTCGGAGACCCGCGCGAAGTTCCAGCCATATCGGCAGAGGATCTCGCAAAATCGCGATACCTGTTCCCAATCGACTCCTCGTTAACAACAGATGAATTCGTACGTCTGGACGGAGTGAGTGGATGCGATGTCCTTCCGGAGTGGATGAATGATTTACTGAGATTATTGTTGACCGAAACGGAGCTCAGAACAATAGCACGGAAGCCAGTGCATGCAAGTAAAAGATTCGGAAACTTTATCTTTGGAGGGTGCGGGCTGTCCGTGCTTCCCCTCGTGAGAACCATCACCAAGTCTCCGAACTGGATCGGGGACTTAATATACGACACACCGATTTGGGCCGTGACGACACGAGCGAGACCGTTAGAGGCTATGAAAGGTTCCGACATCAGGACCTCTATGGACTTAAGTCCGACACTGTCGGATGAATTTGCGTTTGGGACAGGGGTGTTTGGATACGATCCCAGGGCGCGAAGAAAAAAGGGTGATGTTGGTAAGGGTTTTTATGGTTTTCTTGAGAATCAGACGTGCAAAATTGCAATGGTTTTGATTGGGAATATGATGTGGTCTTTAAGAGATGGACATGCAAGAATTCTCGTGAAAGATAGTGCGAGAAAAGCGATCTATATGTTTGACCCGCACGGATTCGGAAACATGTCTGATGGGGTCTTGATTGATCAAATGAAGAGCTTCTTGTATGGCTACGAAGACTCTTTCAACACCATTGAGGTAGTTCAAGGACCGATTATGCAAAGCCAGGAAGGTTCTTGCGTCCTTCTGGCATTTACACGAGCTGTGTACCTCGCATTCCAGTTCCAAACAAACCCGGGCGGAGATGTTCGGGCCTTTTTAGCAGAACGAGTGCCGTGCGTGTTTCCTGTTTTTGCATCGATTCTCGTACAGAAAGCGGATACAGAGAACAAACAACTTTTAAGCGCGAGAGCGGCGTATAGGCCCATCGAAAGCGCGCGAAGTATTCAAAGCGCCAAAACCACAGGATCACCCTCTGTCATTTCTGGACCGATTCGGATTCGTGATTTACATAGAAGGGATCGTGTGAATGCATTGCACATTCCGTTTGCAGCTGGAGTTGTGGGATCAACACCTGCTTATCGCGACTTGAAGCGTACGGACACTGTATACGTAATACTTCCGGTGGCACTACTCGTGGCATGCATTCAAAACTTGGATGCTCTCGAGACACCACCCCCTACAGAATCGGCAGACTGGACTCTGCGTTTCTCGTTAGGCTACGTTCCGCCTGCGTGGCCCGTACAAGAGGTGCGCACAGTCACACCTACTCGGGCGATGTTTCAGAGGCACGGGATGTACGTGGAGGACGATTCCGCGATCGAGTTTGTGACTGCGTATCTTCGCACCCTTGACCCCGGTGACCTGCAATTCACCGATGAAAAGTACTTGTTGTGGTACATCAAGTATCTATTCAGCAACAACAAGACCATCGCGAGAATTCCTATTGTGTTTATCCAAGGGCAAACACGAAATATGTCTTACCAACGAAATACTGTAGTTGTGAATGTTGGACGTTTAGACCCGACTACCGGTGAAGAAAAAGAAGTTGTATCTGTCCAGACATAAAAATAATATACTCAAAGCTCCCTTAAAAAGAATGGAAAACGATTTGACGTGGATTTACATATTGTTTATCGTTCTGGCGTTCTTCTGGTTCGCCGGAAAGGCACGCAAGACCCAATTCGTCGCCCCACGGACCCCGGCAGAAGAAGAACGACTCGCCGAACTCATCAAGCGCGGAGATCGGCTGGTCGAGTACGTACACACGCACAACTACCCGAACAAGGAAGTCGCCACACGAATTTACACAAACTGGAATGACTTAAAGGCGAAAAAGCGGATCGGCGTCACACCACCGAGCACGGACACTCCCGGGTTCGTGATCAACAAGTCCGACGCCATGCAACTTTGTCTGACGACTTCCCCCGACAAGCCACACGAGCTGGACGAACTCAATCTGAACACGTTCGTGCTTATTCACGAAATCGCACACCTCGGAGCGCTCGAGTACGAACACGGCTCCGAGTTCATGTCTGTCTTCAAGAAAATGCTACGTGCGTCCTTGAACTTGGGCATTTGGAAATACGTAGACTATCGTAAGAACCCACAAATGTATTGCAACTATTTTGTCGACGCCACCCCGACCATCCCCGACACTTTCGCTGCCGTGTACGACGACTTGTAAAAAATTTACGGACGGTCGTGATTTTTGATCAATGACTGTCATCCCCTCACCCCGAACTTTTTAGGGAATTTCGTCCATTAGATACCAAAGTTAATGTTGCAAAGGTTTAGTGGAAACGATCGAACACTCGCTCGGAGCCTCACGACAATCGGAATTCGCAACGCAGCACTCCTCCTCGCAGAAGTTCGACATTTCCGGGGCAACGATTCAGACGTGTATTTAGCGCACGCAGACGACGGCACGTGCGTGTGCCTTTATGGCCGAACAGCTTCGGTCGAGTCGAATCAGGACACGGACACGATCAACTCGTTTATTGGTGGTACGAGGTCGGATGCGTTGACGTATATGTTGTCGGTGAGACTTTGGGAACGGCCGGGGACGTACGTGTTCGTGTGCGGTACAGGCGAGAAGGTGCGGGTCACGTTTCGCGGAGGTTAATTTGAATACGCAAACGACTCGATCGATTGTAACACTTGGGATGTGATGCCCACGTAAAAATCCCGTTCTGGAAAAATCGACAGACGCATCAATTCCTCTACGACGTCAACGTCTTCGGACAAACCGTTTGCAATCAATGTGTCTCGAATGGTGTGCAAACGGACTCGATCGGACAGTTTGCTTGTTTCCTGAAAATGGTCGAAGAATAATTGTTCAAACGAGTCCTCGCCCGGTTCTTGGAAGCGAACCCTGAAATCCGTGCGAGTGCTGAAATATTTCGAGTCCGGGTGCACGACGCCCGCAACGAGTTCGAATGCTGCCATGACATTGGGCAGACAATCCGCTCGGAAGAATTCGCGATTGGACACGACGCGGTAGGGCTCAAAGATTTCGTGTAGGACCTGTTCGGTTTGAAAAGGGCGTTCGACGTACTTGGCCTGAGCGATTTGAAAGGGTTGTGTGGAAAAAGTGTTTGCGCTGCGGAGTCGCGATTCGACCGAACGGGTTGTCATGCCGATTTTGATATGCTCGGGTTCTCTCGGGTGAATAATGCAATAAATCCACCCGTACGAAGCCGAGTGGTAAGCCATGCTTTTTTTAATACGAAACACGCGTTTAGAAAATAACATGAAAACTGTTGCGTCTGAGATGCAAAAGCGATTGGACAAAAAAAACAAAACAAAAATGTCACAGACGATTGAGCCCCCGCCACCCTCGTTCCTTGATTTGACAGACGGATCGGATTACATGCGTGCGCTCCGTCCGGTTGTGTACGACCACGAGGACGAACGGTTTGTGAACAATGCGAACGAGTCCAGACGGTTCGCCTTGCACGTTCGGTGCAAAGACGTCGTGATTGATCACGTGACGATCGGGGATTCGTTCGGTCTCGTGCTCGGTCAACTGCCCTTGCAGTATTTCTCTCCGCTGCTGCAAATCGAGGAAAAACTCGTGGACATTATTAACACGACCCCGCATTTCTCCGAACGGGACGAGGAGGAGGAGTTTTGCGTGCTCACCAGCAAATCTTTCGTCCGTATGCATTCGAAGGGTGTGCCGATCATCCGACTGGACATTGACATGGACTCGGAGAATCGAACCATTTTCTTTGAGAAAGGATCTTCCGAGGAGGATCCGCCGGAGATTACATACGACAAGCTCCGGAAGGGCATGGTGCTGGACGTGATCGTGCAGATTCTTGTAGACGTAGACGAGGCCCGGCGAGAAGTGATCTTCACCGCTGTGGTCGAAGAGGCTGGCGTCACGATCCCAGAGGAGCGCACGTCCAAGCCAAAACGAAAGCCGACTATTTTGCACGGGCGCCGTTAGGTAATTAAAAGAATGAGGAGTACTAGTTCATTCGTCGCGATCGTTGGACCGGTCGCTTCGGGCAAAACTTCGGTTTCGCAGGATCTTCGTTACAAGTGGCCCGACCTGGTGGAAGTTATCAAGGTAGACAATTACTACAAAGACCGATCGCACGTACCCATGAACGAACGCACGGAAAACGGAGAGATTAATTACGACTTGCCTGATGCGATCGACTTCGAATTGCTGCTTGAACATCTACGCCAACTCCAGCGCGGCGTTCCGGTTTTCGATGCGCCCTCGTACGACTTTGCAACACACACCCGTTCCTTGGACGTACGGATCGATGCGAAGCCCGTCGTGATCGTGGACGGTCACCAGCTCTTGTGTGGAATTCCACGGACATCTTTTCCTTGGAATTACACGGTCTTTGTGGATACGCCGCTCGATTTGTGCTTTGAGCGCAGACTGCTGCGCGACACGTCCGCAGAACGCACTTTTTATGACGTGGCGATGCAGCACTTCTATCGAACCTTGCCGGCGCATTTGACGTTTGGTGTGATGCAAAAGGATGACTGCGATCTCATCACATCAAACACGGACGCGATTAAGCAAGTGCTCGTAGCTTTTATACTGCTTAAGACGGTTTGTTACGGTTCATGATCATCCAGATCAACCACGCCAGCATCACAATCCCGATGAGCACGGATGTAATCGCGACCTCCGAGTACACGACGACACAGGTCTGTTGCTTGTTCGAGAACCCAAGCGGCACAGAACACCCTTTCTTGTCCTTGTTGCAAGTCGCGCGGTACGTCTCGTAGCGTCGAACGAGCTCTTCGTATGTGATTCCAGGCTTTCCGAGTTTTTTGTTGACGAGTTCGTGGATGCGCCACAACCACCGAGTAAGCGATTCTCGGTTCTGCAGACTTTCTGAAACGGGATCTTCTTGGATGAAGCGCTGGTACGACTCTCGACAGTACCGACAGGGGAACACGTACGCCGCCGTCTCGAAAAATTGACGGTACCTCTCGCGTGTTGTTCCTGGCGTTTGTTCGAGGTTCCGATCGAACTCGTCCGGGTTCATCGGGTACCCGAACGTAACACTGTGCAGAAACACCCAGCCCGCTGGCCCCCACACGTTTGTCATCATGCCATTGCCTGCGTGTGTGTTATTCAGTAGTTGCTCGACAACTTTTTCCTCCGGCTCACGCTTGTCTTCTTCCATGAATTTATTTTTTATTTCAAAGTCATGTACATAATTTTTCGTTTTTCACTTTCGCATTGTGTACCCCATCACAAACCCAACCACAAAGCCAAGAAACAAATCAAAGTCCGATTGGTCACGCGGATCATGAGGGATGCGAGGAGCGCCCGAGAACGACGACTTAAAGCGTGACTGTAACACACGACGAGATAACATTTTTTTTTATAAACATGATTACCAACCCAGATTAAGTATATCTTCTTCGCGCATCTTCTTTTGAACGCAAAAAAGCTCGTACCGACTCAAAGGACGCATCATTTGATCCTTTGTACAATACTCGCTCATAATTTCCCGCTTCCAATCCGAGGATGGCATGTGCCACGTGTGCACAAACTCGTCCGGGTAGTTGAAGAAGAAATTGCGCGGCCAGAACCACGTTGTTCGTAGAAGCGGCTCGCCTTCAACTGGGACTTCATAATTATCTGGAATCACCCGCCGAAATACATACGCCATGCCCGAGAAGTTGTGCATAAACTTGCAAATCGCACGACTCGCTCGTCTCACAACATCCGGATGGTCGCGACCCAGAACCTGAGACGCCAGTTTGAGTGAGGCGTACTGCATCACCGCCCTGAGAATTACGGTCCCTCGTGGACTCGTCATGTTTTCGTTTTGATTTTTTCTTTGATCGTGAATAGACGATTATATCACAACTTACAAAAAAAGATGGAGATGGAGATGGACGAGTCAGATCGTCGTCCGTTCGACTTTCAACGCGCATTGCTGCGAAAGTATCTCGACGATCTTGACCTCGTGGCTCACAACCTTGATTCGTTCGACCAAGCCGTGGACGACCTTATTCACGCACTCGAAGGAAAAGAATGGACGCAGAACTCGCGTATCGAAAACCCAGAGACGCACGCGCCCGAGGCGACGTACAAGCTCAAGTTCACCAACTTCCGACTTGAGCGGCCCACGATCCACAACGACGTGAACGCGAGCGACGACCCGATCGGCCCGAGCGAGTGTGTCGAGCGCCATCTCACTTACCAAGGCAAGCTCATGGCTAAGGTGCACGTGTGGATCGAAGGCGGGCTTCCTCGGTTTCGAGATGCCCTTCCGCCCGTCGATGTAAATCTGATGAGCATCCCGATCCCGATCGGGTCTCGCTTCTGCAATACGACCAATGCATTGGACCCGGAAGTGTTCCCGTACCGCGCCGCGTTTGTCGTGAACGGGCAACGCAAAAACGCATTCTGTTTCGAGACGGCTGCGACGAATCTTCCGGTGTTTATGTACGACAAGACGGACGGGTACACGTCGGAAGTGCGGTCTCACTCGGCGCCCGTGCTAAAGCACGACCTCACCGCGACGGTTTACTCCAACGTTGTGTCGATGAAGCGCGGCGTGATTGTGTTCTCCACGCGGTCCTTCCGGCTGTATAATAAGGGCGTGAGTGCGGTCACGCTTGTGAATGTCCTGTCGAACCTGGGTCTGCACTCCCAGGAAGACATCGCAACCGCATTACTCGGTCCCGAGCCCACGGATGAATTGCGCGAGGCTCTGGCCCTGAGTCTTACCAACGTCGACGACTTTCCGCTCCCGCCCACGCCGGAAGCTATTCGTGCAAACTTTGGCGCTCCGCCCCTTTCGATCGCGTCTCATCTCGGACGGCGCTCGACCGGGTCGAATGAACCCCCGTTCTTCCGTACGGACCGCCACACCGCCTGGGCGGAGTCGGTCATAGAGCGTGAGATTCTCCCGCACTGCGGCACGAATAACGAGGCGAAGATTTGGCTGCTCTGTGGTATGGCGAGGAGGGTCGCGCTCGCGACCTATCGCAAGGCAAAAGGCGTGGACGTACCCGTGGACAACCGCGACGATCTCTGCAACAAGTTCATCAAGGGGTACGGCGACCTGCTGACGAGTCTCGTCATGGACAGTATGAAGGTCCTGCGCGAACGCATCAAGATGGACATTCGAAAGCTCGAAAAGAACCAGCGCCCCCCTGCGGCGCTCACGCGGTTCACATTCCCCGCCATTCAGACCCTATCATGGTTCTCGTCCGACGTAGTCAAGACGATTGGCAACGGTCAGCTCCGTGCAATGGCCCCGCGTGGGAAGCCAGGATCGGGCGGGGCGTTTGCCAAACTCCCTGCGCGCAAAACGGTGACACAGTCGTTCGGTCAGATGAATCTGTCCGGAGACCTCTCGAGTCTGCGCAATTTCAAGAAGACCATCAACAAGCAGTCCAAGATTGTATCGGCGCGCAACATCCAGTCCAGTCAGTTCTTATACAAGTGCCCGACCGAAACCCGCGAAGGACAAGAAGTCGGTCTCGACGACGCACTTCCGCTCGGCGCGACGACGACTCTGCACGGCATCGTCGACAGCATCACCACCCTCGTTGCTCAATTCGAGCGCACGCGGCCCATGGAGATCCATCCGCACCCGGACGACTTTGTCGTATGCATCAACGGTATGCCGTACGCCCTTGTTCGGTATGAAGACGCGGCTGAGTTTGTGGATTACATGCGCAATGCGCGTCGGAGTGGGCTGTTGGAAATGTTCACGAGTATCACCGTCGGCGGAGCGTTCGAGGCTGGAGCGGACGCGCAGGAGATCCACATTCGATGCAACGCGGGCCGCTTCACAGCAGTGCTGTTGATTGTCGACGCGGAAGGTCGTCCGGTACTCGAGCAGCGGCAGAAATTGCTCGAACAGATCGAGCAAGACGCACGGCCCCGTACGGCCGCCGAGCTCGAAGCCATCCGGGCTCTCAAGGAGTACTCCTTCTCGGATCTCATGCGACCGTTGTTTGTCAATTATGCGGGGAAAACGTTCGAGTTCGCCGCCGCTGCAGAGTACATTGATGTATTCGAACGCAAGAATGTGTACATCGCAGAAAGGATCGAGGACCTCACGCCCTCGCACACTCATGTCATGATCCATCCGAGTCTCATGCTGGGATCGAGCGCGGCGGAGGTTCCCTTCTCGGATCACAACCAGTCGCCACGTAATGCATACCAGTGCGGCATGGGTAAACAAGCGATTGCCGGACGAAGGCTCAAGCGAGTGATTTCGCCGAACATGCCGGCTGAGTTGCTGTACTCGCAAGTACCGCTCGTGTCGACCGAGTACACCAAGATGATCCTCGAGAAGCACCCGTCCCCCACCGGCGTCAATGCAGTGGTCGCGATTATGTCGTACCTGTACAACCAGGAAGACGCGGTCGTGTTGAACAAGGCGTCTGTGGAACGCGGCATGTTCGTGACCCAGCACTTCGAGGTGTTTTCCAGCACGGCCCGCACGTCGGGTTATTCCCAGGCGGCTGAAATGTTTGGCTTCCCGGACCCCGCGACGGTGTGTCAGGGATTCCCAACCGGTGGGAACTCGAGATCCTTCGAACACATTGACGAGAACGGGTGTGTCGTCAAGGGGACGGTGTTGGAGGACGGCGACCCGTTGATCGTCAAGTTGTGCCGATTCCAGTCGGCCTCGCACGAATGCTTCATGAGCAAGAGCGGAATCAAGTGCCGCTGCACGTTCGCGCGCGATGTCGTGTACTACCACGGAAATGACACGGCGATTGTCGATGAAGTGCAGCGCACCACCAACGCCGCAGGTGACACGCTCGTGAACGTCGTCGTGCGCTACTTTCGCGCGCCCCGTGTGGGCGACAAGCTGGCATCGCGCCACGGACAGAAGGGCACGATCGGACGCATCGTGGCACAGGAGGACCTCCCTTTCAACCAGGACGGCATCGCTCCGGACATTGTCATCAATCCGCACGCGATTCCCAGTCGAATGACGGTTGCACACTTACTCGAAACCTTTGCCGGGATGGTCACGTGCGTGACCGGAGAGAGCATTGATGCGACCCCGTTCGGGAGCGACTCGCAGTCCACGTGGACCGCACGCAACCTCGCGAAGGCCCTCAAAGGGTTTGGAATGAACCAGTTCCTCGAAGTGATGTACACATGCGGGATGACAGGTCAACCCATCGAAGGCACGGTGTTCGAGGGGCCGATCTTTTACCAACGACTCCCCCAGATGCCCGCGGACAAGGCGCACGCGCGTCCGACTGGCAAGGTCATGTCGGGCACACGTCAGCCTGTAGGTGGACGCGCGTCAAACGGCGGCAAGCGTCTGGGTGGTATGGAAAGAGATTGTTTAACGTCACATGGTGCGTCCGAGGTCGTACGCGAACGGTTCATGATCAGTTCGGACTTTTACAAGGTGCACGTGTGTAACGTGTGCGACCGTCCTTGCATCGGGAATGACGACCGGGGAATCTATCGCTGCGACGTGTGCGGGAACGAATCACCCGAGAACATGTCGGTTGTCGAGATGCCCTACGCAGGAAAACTGCTCCTCCAGGAAATTACGGCGCTCAACATCTCCGTCGAAGTCGTGACTGAACACTCGACGAATCTGACAGGCGCGGGGCGTGGCAAATAAAGCGAATTCAATTGGCTGTGTATGTGTGTTGTTGATTTTTTGGTTATCGATTTATATTAACAAAGCTATTTGTCAACTGTTCTCTTTTTACTCCGTTACGACCAGCTCGTTCACACGCGCCTCCAATGCGGCCATGCGCTGATCCAAAGTAGTGCCGTTCGCAGCAGGAGCGGTTGTCCGAGTCTCCAATGCTGCAATGCGGGCAAGAAGGGCTGTGTTCTGCTCAGTAAGGGCACGAATTTGATCTGCCTGGGCTGTGAGAGTCTCAAACACTTCCATCGATACACCACCCTCAATGCGTGTAATGCTTTGAGCATAGAGGTCGTTAATGCTTGACCGAGACGCCTTCACGTTGTTGAAGGTGACATCCTTGAAGGCAGTAGGGGCTTGGATACGCAACATTTTTTTTTGCGAAAAAAATTTAGAATGGCTTTTTTTGATTTATCTGACGTATGAAAACTCGGACGAAGATCGAACGCAATCCTTTGTGTAAAAAATATAGACGATTCTTGTCCATGATCTAATGACTTGCGTGGAGATTCCATTCAAATATAAAAAAAATGGCGTCTGATTACGTGCGCTTCCTTCAGGCCATTCCGCAACCCGCACAGCGCTCGCCCGAATGGTACGAGCAACGTAGCAAATTAATCACGTCCTCAAACATCCCCACCATCCTCGGAGAAAACCCGTACAAGAAGCCGAACGAGTACCTCGAAGAACTCATCGACCCCACGCTTCGGGTATTCACGGGCAACGTCGCGACCATTCACGGACAGGTGTACGAAACCCCGGCTGTGGATGCATACTGTGACGCGTTCAACTACTCCGGAGTCGAACTCGGTCTCATTCGGCTCATCGACAACCCACAGCACAGAGATTATGCACGCATCCGCGAATCGCGTCTGGACTGGATCGCAGGCTCCGCAGACAACCTCACGTGGCCGAAAGAGATCGAACGGCCCCAACAAGACGACTGCATCACCGTCGAAATCAAATGCCCCTTCAACAGTCCGAAGTTGAAGTGGGGCGAGATCCCCAAGTATTACTACGCACAAGTTATGTTCAACATGTTCATCCTCGACACCCCCCGTGCCGACTTTATCCAAATGATCCCGCACGGATTCAAAGGACAGTCCTATCAAATGAACATCGTCCGTGTGTACCGCGACGACGCCTGGATTTGGAACTACGCACTGCCCAAGCTGGAAGAGTTCTACGGCGAGTGGCAAACGCGCAAGGCTCGTAAACAACGCAAAATCTCAGACAGCTCCAGGACCGCCTGAGACTGCCACTGATTATTGTTGAGTGTGACCCCGTTCATGTATATATAATAATACGGGCGTTCCTCCGTTTGTTTCCAAAAATTTCAATTGAATACAAAAGGAGTTTTCATTACAAACAGAATGAGTGGAATCAACGTGAGTCCTCCCTTTCCATTACGTCATTGTGCCTACGCCCCGAACTGTATCCAAATCGGTGGTAGTAACGGATCTGGAGGCACTGTTCGGGTCGAATCTTGTGCACTATGGCCCGAACGAATGCGTACGGAAATGCGCGCCAAGTACAATGTCACAGGTGACCTGGACGAGTACTTCCATTTACCGTTTGAGATTGAGACTAGCGACACGCCTATCATCATTCCCTGCTTGAATGATGACGTTTCATATCTTGATGCGTTTTTGCGTTTCATTGACACGACCGTGAATAAGAAGATGAATTAATGATAGTTTTCGCGCACAAACGCAACCAAACCTTCGGGAGTACGAGGTCCCTGGAATTCGGCACCGTTCAGACGCAGCGTCGGGTAGCCGTCGACGGAGGGACGGGCCTGTTGGATAATAAGTTGGTCTGACTCGTGTTGATACTTGGTGATGATGAGTCCGGGGAACATCTTTTGCAGCTCCGGTGACGTCTCGTCAAAAATCGGCATGAATTGATGGCAGTAGCCACAGAAGTCCGCGTAGTAGAACACAAGTTCGTTCTCCTTGGGAGTAGCAGCACCGAATTCGGACTTTTTGGTCGCTTTGATAATTGCGAGAACGATTCCAATGACCGAAAGAATAAGGAGGAAAACCGCGAAGCCCTGTGTACGACGATCCGTCTTAAGTGACTGCATAAAGTCTTCTAACATTTTTGTTTTTAGTAACGAAAAATATAAAAAATCGTTGGCGTTTTCCTTTGGTCTTTCTTTTATTCTTCCGAACAAAAACACAAATGGAGACGAACGAACCGTTTGTGATCATTTGGCGCGTACAAGCACAGACGCCTATCCGAGTCCGAAACGAGTGCTTTAAACGGGTCCGTGTGCACCATCCCAATGCGCTCGCGTTTGTCGTTTGGGAAGACGGCGTCTCCGATTTTTCGTTCGTAGACGAGCGGTGTAAACTGTGCGAACAAGTGTGCGACTCCGACTTGGAGGGTTGGAAAATGTTTTACGAAAAGCGGGTGGGGGACTCGGGGCTGTTGCTGCGCGATAATCTGTTCATTGGTCTGAACCCGTTCCCGCCGTTCTTGTCAAACCAAATGCTATGGTTACGATCAGCAACACCTTTGCTGTTCGAGTTGCGGAACGAGGAACGAGTTGAACACGTACAAGTTCCCGCTTACCTGGGATTCATTGGGTACCTCAGACGGTCGTTTTTGCGCCATTCGATTTTCCATATGGGCCCGGACGGGTTCGCACTTGCGCTTCGAGGAGTCCAGGTAACCTTCCAATATGAGCGGCCGCTAGAGAGGCCAGACGACCTTTTAGACGATCTTATACGGCTAGATGTACCGGTCTTGTGTTTTATCCAACAAACGTCCGTCGAGCAAAATACCACGATAAAAAATTCTTCTCCATCCTGATTAAAAAAAGTTACTAAAAACAAAAATGCTCGGTTTGGATCTTTCGAAGGACAAGGTGCGCTTCCAGCTCGCGCTTGCTGTGATGTTCCTGATCACCATGTTGATCCGCCCTCTGGCCATGGCGACTCTGACGGGTGAGATGGAGGACAAGGATGGTAAGGCCAAGGCCATGCCCTTCTACATTGTCATTATGTTCCTGGGTGTTTTGAGTGCCGGTATGTTTATGTTCGGTGGCAGGCTGGAGACATTGAAGGGCAAGCAGAACCTGTACGCCCTTATTGCTGCAGCGATTGCCGCTATCCTGTACATCGTGGTGTTCTACGGCCTCAAGGAGGCCAATGCCTCTGCCGGCGTGTACACGAGCGCGACATTTGATCTTGTCTCGGCGGTTGCGCTGGTGGCGGTTCTTTTCATGGTGTACAGGGAACCCACTGTGGAAGAGACACTTGCGGCCGCGAACAATGTTGTGAACGCCGCCACTCCTTCGGGTTTCGGCCATTTCTACTATTAAAGACGAAAGAAAATGAATGAATGAACGACCGATCGGTATCATCCGATCAGTATTTAATTTTTACGAATGGACAAACGAATGACGGACGTCATATACATACACAACCAGCAGCCAACCTTTTCTCAAAAGGATCCGTGATTCACAAACATGAGACACTGATGTTTGCGTTTCCAATTTCTTCTACCCTTGCCGAAGGATACACCATCGGCGATCCCACGCGTGTCGATACAAAGAGCCTTGTTCGGAAACTCGTTGCAGCAATGAACAACAACGCGCGGGTCCAAGGCTCGAGCTATGTAATGAAACTGCGACATGACGGTGGGGTTGTTCACACACGCCCCGTTGTTTGTAACAATGTTCACTTCGATTCCTTCTGTAATCAATGTCGAGATCACCCGAAGGAGCGCAGCATACCGCTCCTTTGTACCCAAGCAAACTTTTACGTACCCACTCGGCTCAAATCCCTTATCCTGCATCGCCTGTATAGTGTATCGCATTCCATCGTGCGGGGTATACATACCCTCCATGAGATTCAGCACACGGTCCCAGTCGAAGAACACCTTTCCTTTGAAACGATCCCCTGCAGCTTTGTTAGGCAATCTCCTGCCCCATTCCTCCAGCTCCCGAAAGGCTGCCACCGTCACACCCTGTGAAAAATCAATATCCGTGACGTTCGGCAAGCTCTTGTAAAAGCGTAGAATCTTTAACAAGTCCTTGTCTTCACCGAGCAGGTCCCAACCCCCGTTTTTCTCAACATGTGAAACATAATCATGCAATTTCTCAACCATTCTGGACTTCGTAACGTTCGTAACGATCGGACGTTCGTGTACCAAAATGGCTTCAATTCGATCCGGGTATTGAACGTTCACCGACGAAATGTGATTGATGTTATCGTCATAGAAACGAATGCGTTTCACATGCGACTCGTACGGGCTTTCGTCGTAATCCCATAGAGAGGGTGACGGAGGAGGAGAAGGCGTCGGAGGAGGAGGGGGCACACCCGCCATTGATAAAGCTTGTAGACGTTCCAGGTGGGCTCGTTGGTGAGCTCTTTCTTCGTAGAACCCTGGCGGTGTCGGAGGGGGAGAAGGAGAAGAAGGCGACGGAGGTGGAGGGGGCACATCCGCCATTGATAGAGCTTCTAGACGTTCAAGGTGTGCTCGTTGGCGGGCTCTTTCTTCGTAGAACCCTGGTGGTGTCGGAGGGGGAGAAGGAGGTCCCGAGCGCCGACTGGATGTCGGACGAGATCGTTCTGGTGTCCGATCGCGCGCGTGATCTTCGCGGTCCGTGTACGGATTTACGTGCGATTCTTCTCGCCTGTATTTACTCATTTGTAACAAGGGTTAGGGGTCGCCTTTATTTATTATCTCAGCGATACAAAAAATATGAAACCGTTCAAATCGCTCCGTTGGATACAAACCCCGGGTCGAGCTCGTGCGGGTATCCCATTTGATTTGATACAACCATGATCGCGTCCTTACGGAGACGGAATGAGTGATGTGTGTGACCAGAACATACAGTCCGGACCCCCTGCAAGAGCCGTTTGGGAATCACGTTGAGCCAGTTCGCCGAAAAGTATCGCTTCTTGTGGTCAGGTTGGTCGTCGTACTTCGGATGCGTCGTTTGTTCCCGGACGATAGGGAAGTGTGTGATGATAACCTTGTTGGAACGGTCATGGTACATTTCCAAAAAGGCGGTCAGCGCCTTCAGATGATCCCAGCACGCAATCGTCTGATCAAATGATTTAATACGTTCGCAACCGTCTTCCCATCGGGGGTTGATCGGAGTCCACATCGTGGAGCCAAAAAACACTGTTTCGCCAATCTCGACCACGTGTCCGTCCATGAAATGCACGTTCGGGAACTTCGAGCAAAACGTTTCGTATGCGTCCCAGAGCTGGGAATACGTCTGCTCGGAACTATAAAACTCTCTGTTCCCCGGCACGAACAAGACGTGCTCCCACGTGTCCGAGCAGTGTTTCATAAACGCTCGAAAGGTGGGAGATGTGATATGCCCGATGTCGCCCGCCAGAACGAGAACCGGGCAGGTGCGCTCAAGGATTGGAAAGGTTTCGCACATTTCCAAATGCAGATCCGAGAACAGCTGGAAGGACGACATCTGATTGTTTTTTATTCTTGCAATAAAAAGTATACTTGTACGGTTTTCGGAAAAAAAACATTTTACCACGTTAAGTAAAAAAAACATTACGAATGAGCAGTGTAAACACACGTTGGGACTATGTGACCGCGAAGCCGCCTTCTGCAGGGGGAGTGTTCCGAGAGGTAGCGACTTACAATCTGTTGAATGTTGACAACCTCACCGTCTACTCAACGACAAACACAGGTACGATCGTGGTGTCCGGAGTCGCCGAGCTGTCCGGACCGGCAGCCTTGCGCAACACGCTCTCGGTCGTGGGTGCGACAACGCTCAATACGCTCACCGTGAATAATTGGTCGATATTGAGCGGCCCGGTCGTGACGCGTTCGACACTTTCGGTCAGTGGAGGTGCTGCGGTCGGTTCATTGTACGTGGTCTCGAATACGACCATGGTGGGTTCCGTGGATTGTTTGAGCAACATGAGCGTAACCGGGAGTCTGTCCGTTTCGGGCGATATGCATGTACACGGTACACTGACTGTTGTGTCAGACACGATCTTGAGTGGTTCGTTGAGCTGTCTGAGCGACGTGAGTGTCGCGGGTTCGTTGTCCGTTTCTGGAGACGTCCGGACACAATCGCGTTTCGCTACGGCCGTTGGTTATGTCGACCCGGAAGTCGGAGATTTGAAGATGAACGTCTCCCCGTTCGAGCGGAATGGGTGGTTGCTTTGTAACGGACAGCAAGTGAATCGAACGGAATACGCGGAACTGTTCGGACTGATCGGTACGACGTTCGGTAGCGGAGACGGTGTAAATACATTCAATCTCCCGAACGCAGACGGTCGCGTGCTCGGCAACGTCGGAAACGGCCGGGGCAACGGCGATGCCGTCGGCTCTGAAACGACGACCCTCGCGGCGTCGAACTTACCCGCGCACACCCATTCGGGCACAACGTCTTCGAACGGCGCGCACACGCACGGAATCTCTGACCCTGGCCACGCGCACACCCAAACGACCGTAAACGACGATTTCAACAATTCTGGCGGAAACCCACCTGGATTCTCCGCAGATGGATCAGGTTCCATGACATGGAACAACATTTCTTCAAGCACGACCGGCATCACCATTCAGTCGAACGGCGCGCACACGCACACGTTCACGACGGACGGAGGCGCGGGGTTGTCAGGCACAGCTTTCAGCGTCATGCAACCGACGTTGTTTATCGGGTACACGTTCATCTACAGTGGCGTGCCGACTCCGGCTCTGTAAAGTTACGATGGAAGTTCAGCAAAAGTTTTCTGGGTTACTCGTAAAAAATAATTTGTGGGGCTCTGAAAGAAAATCAAAAAGTAAACAAAATGAATCCGATGGATACTCGTTTGACTGGCGAACGGACCCGCCCGATTGGTCCGGGCGTCGGACAGTTTGCTCCCAACCCGATTCTCGCTGGCATCAAAACCGCCGACATGTTGTACGACCGCCCTCTAGCCATGCGCAACTTAGAACGAGCCATGCCGAATCTGACATCGAATGAACCTAAATTGCGCTCGATTGAAAACCCCGCGTCGTTCCCCGACCTGTCCCTGCGCCAAGTGCCGCCGAACATGATCGCGCAGACGCCCACAAGAATGGAAATCACACAAAACGATCTCGCGCATTACGCCGTGCCGAAACGTGCTCAATTCCCAGACGAATCCATCCAAACGAAACGCATGCTTCAAGACCAGCAGCTCATTTACGGCGGCCGCGTGCCTCCGCAGATGCTCCGCAACCCCGCGGAGCAAGCCGGTATGATCGGCCCGGACAACGAGGCATACCTCCGCGTACCCAAGCGGGGTTCGCTCGAGCAAAGCTTCAGCGAGAAGCGCAACGCCCAAGACTCGGCTTTTTACGGCTCGTGGTCGGCAGTTCCTTCCGACATCAACGAAGTCAGTCGGCGCCGCATGGCTGTCCGCGGCGATTTCGCACAACTCCAGATCGATCCGCGTGGGTTCGACAACATCGACACACGCAGCCAAACCATGTACACGCGTAGCATGTACAGCCCCGTCGACCTCTCGAATCCCCAGTTGGCCGGTGGTACTCGGGGCGCAGGTGTCGTGCGGGGAATGACCACACCGTCGGCAGGCATCCCGCTTGACAGCCGTCGTGCTTAATTCCCAAACAATGCACGCACAATTCTCTGAAACCAATTCATACTTCGACGTTGCCCGAAATGCAAACCGCCGTCATCTTCTTCCGCATGAACAGAAATCGACTCGAGGTACTGAATGAACTCGTCGTTCGTGCGTTTGACGGTTCGCTTGAGATCGTCACGAATATGTTTCACGTACGTGTCCAAAATGAAATCGCGCGTGTAATTCGTCTGGTGTTGCAGAAATTCACCAAACGAACCCCTCACCGACCCAGACAACAAATCCGTCGGGAACGGGTCGTGCCCTTCTGTCACCTTCATCGCCACGCCTCGCTGCGTCTGCACCGTACTCACACCGTCGCACCCATCGGAAGGCGGGACGGGCAGATTGCGCTCCTCAAGGGTTTCCACCAACTCGTCCTTGTCAATCTCCACTGTGTACTCCGAGTACGGTACATCGTCCGTCTCTACATCGAAATCCTCCAAGAGCCCATACAACGTCTCGAACAGGTTGTCATGTTGGAGATCCGCGTACTCCATCTGTTCCGTTTGGATGACTGCCGGGTTGCGCGCGTGCAATGCGTCGAATGCACGTTTCAAGAGCAGGTTCACGGACGGATCGGTCGACAAACTTGCACACGCTACGAGGAACCAACGGTTCTTGAGCATGCTAAACGTCGAGGATTCCTTGTCGCGCGCATCCACGCGGGACGACCGCGCCATGCGCAAAAACTTTTTTACCGCGTGTTTCAGCTTGCGGCTCAGTTCGCGCTCGATGACGTCGTCGTCCATGAAGGTCGTGTGGAGGACGTGACGCAGTTCACCCTTTTCAAACAAAAACGTCTTCTCGATACAGTGCGTGCGCTTCCTCTTCGAGTCCGCGCGGCGCCTGAATTCGCCTATGACCGGCGCTTTGCGAAGTTTGTACTGGACAACACCCTCGTCGTTGGTGTACCGATGTCGGTCGAACACATCGGAGATGGTAATGCGCACATGATTGTTGCTCAGCTTCGAGCTTGCTTTTTTGAAGGCGTCGCGTACGCTGTTCGCGTTCTGCACAAACACATTCCGACCTTGTTTGATCAGGAACGGACGAAACATCGACTTGACAACCAGTTTGTGCTCAAAGGGCACAGATTCGCCTTTCCATCCAGGTAGGCGCAATTGACGGTCTTCCGTACGAATCACGACGACCGCGTATTCGTAGAATTGAAACGACGGCTCCAAACGAAAGAACTGCACGAACACCTTTTCCTGCGCGAACGATGGGATTTCCACGCCCGTGTATTCGCGAACGCGCTCACTGTACGGCTCGTCGTCCGAGAAACGAACGAGATCGTGACGCATGCGGACGGGTGGGCTCCAAGAATCGTTCCATTGCTTCCAGGCCTTGCGGTATCGCAAGACGAAAAACCCAGATTGATTCTGCTCAATGCGAACCTCGTACTTGGTATTCTCGGCGACCAAGACACGTTTTGCCAAATCTCGTGCTGCACGCTCGGGTCTGGTTGCGACCACGTACGGTGTCGAAGGAATCTGCTCAGGATCCGGTCGCTGTTGAATCGCAAAGTTCGGGTCCCGTTCGATTGCCGATTGCAGCTCAGCATAAACCTTGCGCAAAAACTTCAGATCCATGTGCGGAGAAAATACATCAGGGTCTTGAAAGTTTGTAAACTCGGATACACGCATCAAAAAGTAATGACGACTCGGGCGATACCTCGAGCCCATTTTTCTTTTTTTTTAATAATTTACGCGTATGTACAAAATATATTCTTGTCCGTATGCGTTGATGTAAAAAAATGAGTGTTCGGCTACAATCGCAACCATTCCTGTCTCTTCGGCACCAAAGCCGGATATTTTCGTCGCTTGTGTCCGTGCAAGCGTGCTGGATGCATGCCATGCACACCGTGCAACGACTCGAACACGACCGGGCGTTAAAAATGATGCGCGACTTGATTGACGTGATTCAAACATACGAAGGCGATGTTTGTCCCGTATGCACACAACCGGTACGAATGCAGATTCTCTAAGGCGCAAGCAAGTACAATGCAGCATACGTGCACTGCGGGCGATATGACTCGATCGAAAACCCATCTGGTGCAAAACGACACGACGAGTCCGAATTCAACACCCAATTCGTTCCGGATCGCACGGCGGTGATGTAATGCCCGCTCGAGAACGACCAGCCTTCGTGATACACCATCGCATGAAGCAAATACATTTTCCCGTCAGTTGAAACTTGAACACGCTCTCGCATGACTGCGACCCGGTTGTCCTTCGATCCGTCCGGGCGATGACGACCGCTCACGCGCACCACCAACCCAGGCGGACAGTGAAACAAACGAGTGATGAGCTCTCGCCTCCCTCGTCTGCCGCATTTTTCACAATCCACGTCGTCCACAAAGTCCTGTTCTTGCACACGCGTCGCCCATGTGAACGGGATCAGCTCGCGACGTACGACCCGCTTGCACTCCATACACGTCGAGACTTGTTCATGCAGCCCCCACACGACTTCGAGCGGACCGCAATGTGCTCGAATCTGTTCGCGCAATTCCCGGAAGGCTTCCGCCCGTGCCACGTCCGAATCTGCAAACGTGACCACGTTCGGACGCCGCGTTCCAGGAAACGCCAACTTGTCGTAAATGGCGTCCAGACATTCCATCACGTCTCCGTGCTGGTTTGTTCGGACGTGCTCCGCAAGAAACGGAAAGTATGGCAGGAGTTCCTTGATCTTCCCGATCGCGGCATCGCGCGGATTCGTGTGGCTCTCGCACTCGCGGACGAATTGGAGCATCACGTTCACAAATCCGGACGAGTGCCGTGCGGAAAACTCGGGGCTCAACAACGCTCGACGAAAATGTGGGTTGTTCAAACACAGCTGCATGGCGCCATTGAAAAAGCAGGTCGTGCCTTCATTGTGAAAAAAGACAGGCATTTTTGATTCACCGTAAAGACATTTTTTATTAAGTAAATTCTACAAACAAAACGCACGGGCCGCACGAAAGCCCGTAAAAAGCTCTTTCCACTCGGGCGTCACGCGCATCACGTTCTCCAGGATGTTTACCCCGATCGGTTCTGTCATGTGATTGAGGATGGTAATCTCCTTTACCGGATCGTCCTCAATCACGTCCAAGAAGCGCACGAACTCCTTCGGGTCTGTCAGGTTCATCAAACACAGGAGCGTGCCCACGCGCGTCCACAACTTCCAACTCTGCAGTTGCGCGACCACACCCGGGTGAAAGATGATCGCACCGGCACACTCGAACAGGAGATAATAATCGCCTTTTTGAAACAAGGAGGCGTACCGACCGTGTTCGTAGATGCACCGGAACATACGCCGTACCTTGCACTGCTGGTGAACCATAAAGTCGTCCTCGAACTTGCGGTCGAAATCCGGAAAGACACGCTTCAATACAGGAACGCCGTACTTGTAAATGAACTTGGTACACTTCTTCGAATCGCGACCCATGCGGCTACCAAAGTAAGGAAGCAAAACGTCCGCGCGATATTTCTTGTCGTCGTAATCGGGTATGAAATGAAGAATGACGCGCGTGGTCAAATGGACAAAAATCGCGCGCTTACGCATGCCCCGATTCTTCACGTGATCAGAATCCTCCGCAAAGTCGTCGTCGGTAATGTCTTCGTCGTCTGTCTGCAGAATGTGCGACAACATGCCGTGACACGTTCGGCGCACGCGCTGGACCACGTCCATGGCATGATCGACATTGAGAGGGTCGATCAAGCGCGTGAGGACATCTTCGACCAGACGGTTGACTCGCATGCGTTTCGATTGCTTCCGAGCGGCCTCGTTCAGAGTCACCGAACCCACGGATAAACGCGAAGGGGGCTCGAACGGCATCGAAACGTCGAGCAACAAGTTGCCTTGCTTGTCAATCATGGAAACCGAGTTTGTCGATCCGAACCGATTCTTCCCGTCCTTGTCCATGTCGATTTCGGCATGGTCGATGGCGTTCTCCGAGTTCTGATGCCCGCACGACTGACACACGAAGTACCGATCGTCCAAAAACAAGAAATCTGTGCCGCGACACTTCGAACACGACATGTCCTACCGGTTTACATAAACGTGAGCGCACAGACATATAGGCGAACGTGAGAATTCACAGATAAACAAAATTACACAAGCAGGAACCGTAAAAATAATGTTTTGTTTCCGATGGTTGGACCATAGAATTACCGAGTTCCCCATCTCAAAACGTACAAAACAACATGGCGACGCAAGCGGCTGCGGCCATGGGGAAAAAAAGTTTCACGTGCAGCATCTGCCACTGCAAACACCAGTCCGCGCGCGGTCAGCACTGCAAGATGCTCAAGGGGGCTCTTCCGATCTTCTCGTCTTACGTTCGCAGGTTTGATGCATCCAGAGACACATCCTTCGCACGAAACACAGACGAGACGCTTGACAGTGTGTTCGCCATTCGAAGGATTATGGCTTTCATGCATTCGAACACGGAAGCGTATCGTACCTGGTCGGAACAAAATCCGATCGCAGAGGTAGGACTCGAAAGTAGTGTTGTTGCCTCGCATGGGCAAGATGACGACCAAGAAGAAGAGGAAGTGCAAAACCCGGCACAGTTTATTCGCAACGCTGCTGCGATTACAGCAGCTCGTCCCCTGGTCGCCGAGCACCAACCCAAAAAGCAGGCTCCTGCGACAGGCACGGTATCCCTCCCGGACAAGGGACCTGCGCCCCCGACGTTGTCATACGAGTTCTTGGCGAGTGCTCCGAGAATCACCGCGCTCGTTCTCAAACGTTAACGGCTTTCAAATCAACTTAGACGATTTTTTTGTACATGTGTGTAAACGTCAAAATTTAATGATGAACAAGTTTCATATCGATCTTGTGTCAAAAGCTGTTCTGACGTTTGCATTCCCCAACATCGCTTCGTTCGACGAAGTTTCCAACCTCCCTTTCAAAGAGCCGCCCTTTCGACATGTGAAACCCGGTTCTTTGCTGGTTCAGCAGCCTCCTCGCGAAAGCGACGGAGGAGAAGCGGGAACCGCCGAGGACGACGACATCGTCCTCATCTCCAAGAAACCCGAAGGCTCGCGCGAGATCCTCGTCGGATTGGTCGATCGCGTGGACAAGCACTTGTACGTCTATAGCATGGGACGGAACAAGGGCATTCAGTTCGTACACCCCGACGATCCCAGCGTACCCGTGCCCGTGTCGCATGACCTCGTGCGGGCGATCCAATACCGCGCACGCTCGAACAGGGACGCCGATCAGATCGCTTTCGTCTACGACGTGTGTCGCGTTTACGACAGCGTATCACGCCGCCATTTCAACGTGATCCTGTCTGATCACAGCCCCGTCGCACTCCCCCGCGCGGACTTTGACATGCTCGCACGGGCGTACATGATGCGCTTCAAGTCGTTCCGCCCATACGTCGATGAGAATGACATCCACGCCGTCATTACACAACCGGAGGACTTCCCGTACCACCCAGACAACGGAGTCGTGTTTGTGCAGGTCCACAGGGGATCCATGCCAAGCCTCAGGAGTGCGTGCGCAAAGTTCACTCCCCCCGAACTCGCCACGGTGTTCCTCCATGTCAACCCGATCATCACACTGAAGACACGCGTGTGGCAACTGTCTACTTGGAGAAATGACCATCTCGAGCCCTTCCGGACCATCCCGGCCCCGAGCTTTTACATTCCACCCACCGGCGCCATCGTAGCGTTCCGTCTGCAAGTTGATGACGCACAGCACTGGAAGCTCGTACCCACTCGCATGCGCCCCGATAAGGCGACTCCTTCGTCACCTCTCACCCTCCATCGCTTCATCGGACGGTATGTCTCTACTACCCCTTCGGATAGAAAGAAGCACAAGACGCGGAACGCCGCCGCAGTAGCCAGCGCCGGTGCAGCTGTTGCTACGAACGACGAGGATGAACAGGACGATGTCGCGATGGCAGCGGCTGAGGCGGCGATCGAACTGGCAGAAACCGCGGATGGCCTGAATGCATTCGCTTAAAAAAGGATCCACAAAAAACGCGTTCGACAGATTAATTCTTGTCGAATGCGTAAGATTAAAAAAAAAACGAATGGTTTCTCTGCAAGACTTTGTGAAAACACCGAAAGGACATTGTTATCAAATTGTTGACGGAAAGAAGGTGCGAATTTCTCAACAAAAGTATGATGAATGGATAACCAAATTGACAGTAACCAAAAAGAGAACACCAAAAGCGTCTAAAAAACAAACACCCCTAAAACGGTCAAGTCAACAAAAATCCACGCAACAACAGTACGTTCGTTTCTACGACGACTCTCCTGAAAACATTGCAGACGTCATCACACACGGGGCGATCGAATGCATCCACGTGCCGCGCATCAACACGTCTCTACCGCGAGACATGACGTACAACGATTATGTACGTACACGAGGAGGGTGGAAATTGCAAGGCAAGGACTCGGACTTGCTGCAGGTACTAGACACCTTACGGAGCGAACAGGACATGGAAGAGTTCTCCGATTCCCTCACGGAAGCACATATGTCCGAATTGCGTCAGTGGGTCCGCAAACGTCCAAAAGGGTCCTGCAGGGTCATGTTCGACTTCGATCGAGTCATCAACCAAGTCGAGGGAATGATCGCGGGTTCCCTAAAAACCATCCAAGAACAACAACTCAACATCTCCGGTCTTGCCAAATATCACATCGGTACGAAAGCGCGCTGGCAAGCCTTCCGTAAAACCGTCGACGAACTTTTGAAACAAGGCGCAAGCGTCAGTGTCGTGACCAACAACCCAGGATGCCAAGACGAGTCCTTCGTTGCAGTGCTTAATTTCATCCACCCAGCATTCACGAAAGAAAACGTACACTGCAGCTATCGATTCGCGAACAAATTGAACTGCATGTCCGCGAGAAAACTCGTAGCGTAAAAAGCCTGAAAAAAGTCCGATTACGCATCATAGATAAAAGAAGTGAATAAAGAAAATGAAGGTGCAAAACCGTTCAGGCACGTACGTGCCCGTACGCTACGACGAGATCACCGACCGGATCCAGGCACTCATTCAGGTTGAACCCACTTTGGATGCGAGCATCGATGCCTCCAAGGTCGCACACAACGTCATCGCCAAGATCGTGGATGGTATCAAAACGTCCGAACTTGACCGCATTGCTGCAACCGAGTGTATGAACCTCGTCTGGGAGCATCCGGACTACAACAAGCTCGCCGGACGCCTCATCGCTGCAGACCTACAGAAGTCCAATACCATGGCGCTGCAAGATCTCTACGAACAAATGTACGCGGAAGGACAAGTGTCCAAGGGGTTCTTCGAGGTCGTCGCGCGTAACCATGCAGCACTTTCGGAGATGATACAACCCAACCGCGACTTTCTCTTCGACTTCTTCGGCATGTCCACTCTTGTAAACGGCAGTTATCTCAAACGCACGACCGAACGTGCAAGTGTTTCCGAGACGCCCCAGCATCTCTTCCTGCGCGTCGCTGTGGGTATCCACGGATCAGACCTCGAAGCCGTTCGGGAGACGTACGACGCGCTGTCGCTGAAGCTCTGCACCCACGCGACACCGACACTGTTCCACGCGGGTACCGACAGAAACCAATTGGCGTCGTGCTTCCTGCTCCAGATCGAAGACTCGATCGACGACATGTACAATGTCGCACATAAATGCGCACTCATCAGCAAGTACGGCGGCGGTATCGGCATCGCCGTCTCCAAAATAAGAGCTAATGGCTCCGTCATCAACACCTCCAAGGGTCGCTCGACCGGTATGCTTCCGTACCTACAGGTGCTTGACGCACTCGCGCGCCACGTGGACCAGGGTGGTAAGCGTGCGGGTTCCATCGCAATCTACATCGAGCCCTGGCACGCAGACATTGTCAGCGTCATCAAGGCGAAGCACCCACTAACACTCCCAGAGGAGCGCGCGAGCAATTTATTTTACGCGCTCTGGACGAATGACCTATTTATGGAACGGGTTTCGTCACAGGGTGTTTGGAGTCTGTTCTGCCCGGGCGAGCACCCTGAACTGGTCGAACTCGTCGGTGCGGCGTTCAAGAAACGGTACGAACAGCTCGAATCCGAGGGCAAGTTCAAGTCACAGATGCCCGCCGCAGAACTCTGGACGATTATCCTCAAGAGCCAGATGGAAACGGGCATGCCCTACCTCCTGTTCAAGGACTCGTGCAACCTCAAGTCCAATCAGTGCAATCTCGGAACGATTTATTCAAGCAACCTGTGTGCCGAGATTGTCGAGAAAACCTCATCCGAGGAGACGGCCGTTTGCAATCTCGCCAGCGTGTGCCTCCCGAGCTTCGTGCGCGGTACCGAATTCGATTACGGCGAACTCCAACGGGTTATTCGGATGCTCGTGCGCAACCTGAACAAGGCGATCGACCAGATGTACTACACCACAGACTGCGCGCGCCGTTCCAACCTCGGACGACGCCCGATCGGCATCGGCGTGCAGGGATACGCGGACGTCTTTGCGATGATGCGGATCGCGTGGGACTCGCAGGAGGCAAAGGAACTGACCGAACGCATTTCGGCTCACATGTACTACGCGGCCATTTCGGAGTCGAACGAGCTCGCGCGGGCTGCTGGTGAGACGTACGACGGCTACGAGGGCAGTCCGATTTCGCACGGGAACTTTCAGTTTGACATGTGGGAAAATCAATCGGGTCTGGCCGAAGTCGACTGGGAATCGCTGCGCCTGAACGTGATCGCTTATGGAGTCAGGAACTCCCTTTGCATCGCGCTCATGCCGACTGCATCCACTTCGAACATCATGGGATTCAACGAGTCCTTCGAACCCTTTACGTTCAACCTGTACACGCGCCGTACGCTCGCGGGTGAGTTCCCGATCGTGAACAAGTACCTCGTCACGGACCTCATCCGGCTCGGTCTGTGGAACCGCGGAATGTACGAACGCCTCATTCTCTCGGGCGGGTCCGTGCAAGAACTGCCCGAAGTCCCAGCGGAGATGAAGGTGATGTACAAAACCGCACGTGAACTCAAAAAGGTTCCCCTGTTGGAGCTCGCGGCCATTCGTGGCAAGTACGTCTGCCAGACGCAGTCGATGAACCTGTACATCGATGGGAAACCGTCTGATATGCGCCTCCTGCATAATTGCCACACGTTGGCATGGCGCCTGGGCCTAAAGACCTCGAGTTATTACACACACTCCATGCCAGCCGCCCGGCCCCAGAACTTTGCCGTGGACGTTCGTACGGAACTACGCACCACCACAACAACCGAAGAAGAACCGGAGTGCACAAATTGCAGTGCTTAGTCGTAAGGATGGTTTTTGAGTACACGGTCCAGTCTGTCCCTGATCGTACTATACGAAGGAACAGTGCCTGTACAGCGCGACATCAGGTCGTGCTGAAGAATCACCTTTAGGGCAGCGATAATTGTTTTGGGGTTTATCTTGTGCATGTCGATATTCGCCACGATTGTTGCCGTAGGACACGTGTGGGTTCTTAGGGATTCTCCTGCAAGACGGAAGGCGTTATAGTACTCTTCCGTGTGGCTGTCCGGTGTATTGGATGGATCCGTCATGTTCAAACCGGACGCGATCAGCACCTGCCGGTACAGGTAATTCAACGAAGGAATGAAATATGTACAATCCACATTCGTTCGCAAGTTGCACGGCCAGGGTCTGCGCGAAGACAGTAGGGAAAACAACAAATCGTGGTGAGGACTGAACATGTCCGTAGCGAATAATATTTTGTTCGTAATCGTTCGACCTTTGTACACCAAACGGCTTAATCCGAAGTCGATAATGTATGCCTGGAAGTACGTATTCTTACAGTTCGCGGTCTTGGACGGGTCTTCTTTGATCATGATGTTCAAAAAATGCAAATCACGATGGTTGAATCTGAGATGTATCTGCAGTTTCTCCAAGAGACGATGCACTTGATATAACAAAAACACTACCGCCGTGTTAACGATCGCATGTTGTTCATCACGCACGGACGACAACCGGACGCGCGATTGCAGAAAATCAACACCATTCATATCCAACGCTTCCATAACAATCACCAAATAGTTCTTGTCCTTGTGGCGGATGCTCTTCACACGCGCATCGTTCCACTCGGAACCTCTCGCTGTGAATGCTGCATATAACTCAGGGATACGTGCCATCGTACCTTTGTCTTGACGGGTACGGATGCCTGAGACTTCTCGACATGTCTTCTGGAGGATGTAATGAATCAGCAATTCCATGATCGTTTCCTTGAACAAAACTTCGTCGTCATCAAAATGAATCATCTTGACTACACAGTTCGTCACGTGAATACCACCCGCACCCGCGAGATTGTGATATTCTCCACGATATGCATTCCCGAACGTTCCGTTTGCTAACCACGCACCCAAATGGACTTGGTGATCGCCGTTCTCGAAAGATACATTGTTTACACGCCCATATGTTTTGGACATTTGCTGCCACTCCATTTCGTCAAATATTTTTTTATACTCGTGCGGCTGATTGTCACGATCGTTCGATAAGTACTCGAATTGAGCATGTGTCAGAACCACTTTCTTCTTGACGATCGGTTCCAGGTCTTCAAACACAGAACGACTTGTGGCGGGCGAATGTGTGCGTTTTTTCTTTTTGCCTTTACCCGGCGAATGTGTGCGTTTTTTCTTTTTGCTTTTGCGCGGTTGTGCAGGTGTGGCGAGCGGACTTTTACGAACGGGTGTGTCCGGAATGTTCGTCAAATCAACAAAGTCATTGCCAAACGATGTTCTCTTCCGTTGTCGAAGCGCGGCCTTGAGGTTCTGCGAATGAAAGAACATAGACGTGTCTGTCGACATTTTTGTTGTTTGTATTTTATTCATGCTTTTCGAAAAAATATCCACACGGCCTCTCTGTGCTTACGGGTTTGCTCTGGGACCGTCCAGAATTGATTCAAGTCTCATGTAATGAGCCATCAGCACAGGCGGTGTGTTCCCACCCGCAAACATTGGCGTTTCTATCTTGTCGCATCGCATTGCGAGTTCCTTCAAAAACCAAGCGAGTGCGGAAATCACCGTCGACGGTGTAATTGTGTGGACGTTGATATTGGTAATCGCCACGGACGTGGGGAGTGATGTCGCCGTTCGCAAAGCCTCGCCCGCAAGTCTACATGCTTGGTAAAAAGGCCGTATGTTTTGTTCGGGCGCGTTTTGCGGGTCATCAAAGTTGAGACCGGACGCCATAAGAACTTTTGTGTAAATTAAATCCATCGAGGGTAAAAAATACGCACAAGGAACACCCGGCCTCAAACCACATACAAACGGCCTTCGGGACGCCACCAATGAAAAAATAATGTCGTGATGCGGACTGAAAGAATCGACCGGGAACAGCGTTCGATTCGTAAAAGTTCTACCTTCGTACTCCAAACGGCTCATGCCAAAGTCGATGATATACGCTTGAAAGTAAGTGTTCAAACAATTCTTGCCCTTCGTTTCGTCCTTTTTCACCATAATGTTCCCTAAATGTAAATCACGGTGGTTAAATCGAAGCTCGCACTGAAGTGCTTCGAGCAACGTGTATACTTGATATAAAGTAAACGCAAGTGCAGTATTCATCATGGCCAAGCCGTCATACGTTTTACTACCCGTGTATGGTCCCTTGTAATTCTTGCTTGCGTAGTTTTGGTCGTATCTCCTGTAACGCGAACGTAGAAAGGAATGGGCGTTCTCCGTAAGCTTCTCCATGACAATCACGACATATTTCTTCGGCACCCGATTTGTTACCATGGGATTGTAGGTTGTCCATTCCACGCCGTCACACGTGAACGCGGCGTATAACTCAGGAATGCGTGCCATCTTTCCATCGTTTTGTTTGTTACGAATATCGTCCGTCTCACTGCACGTCTTGTTGAGGATATGATGCACGACCATTTCCATAATTGTGTCCTTAAATATGATTTCCTTATCGTCAAAACGAATCATTTTTACAACACACTCCTTGGTCGCCGACGACGAACTGTCAGTCACTGTTCCTTCAAAAGCTACACCGTAAGATCCGTTCGATATATATTTTAACAAACGCACTTCATGACGTAAATCTTTTGATTTGAAACTTGTGTTATCGATACTGGTCGGGACCCATTTGAATCGCTCGAACAACGAGGAATACATCGATGTGCCAAACGCTCTCGTGTCCGAAAGGTACTGATAATCGTCTTCCGTAATCACACATCCAGGGTTGAAGACAATCGAGCTCAGGTCAAGAACGGGAGCGGGTGCAGGAGCGAGTACAGGGGATGTAGGTGCTGCGGAAAGAGAAGAAACAGGGGCCAGTGCGGATGTCCTGCGAGAACTTCTGGGAATCAAGGGTTGTAGATTGAACGCACCTGAAAATAAACTCCCGATAGGTGCACCTGGTTGCAGACCGGCACCACCCATTCCACCCATTCCACCCATTCCACCCATTCCACCCATTCCACCCATTCCACCCATTCCACCCATTCCACCCCATACGGTTGCGGGTAACAGAGTCTGTCTGGGTTGCTTGAATGGATTGAACGGACTCTGATCGGGAAACCCAATCGCTCCACCTTGAATCGCCGAAGGGACGCGCCTGGCTGCCATCGGCGCCAGAGGAGACGGCAAGTTTACAGCGGCATTCATAGCACCCCACACGCCTCCTGCACCTGACCCACCGGGTATAGGAGAATCTAATAAACCCACGATCGGGTAAAGGCCGAATGAATCTGCTGCTGCACCCGCTCCTGCACCTGCACCCGCTCCTGCACCCGCTCCTGCACCTGCACCCGCTCCTGCACCTGCACCCGCTCCTGCACCTGCACCCGTTACACCGAATCGAGTGGGTAGCTGGTCCCATATTTCTTTCTTTAAATCTCCAGAATGGAAATAATTCGGTTGGTCTTCTTCTTCCATGTTGCTGCTTCTTTTTATAATATCGCGATTGTACATTTTTTTGTGCTCCCGTATCACCTTTTTTAAATGACGAGTAAAGATCCGCAATTCCCGCATGCAGACGTGCCGTACGCCAGGTCGCGGTACAAGACACATCCCGTACAAGTGCGTGCGTTGCAACGTGTACAACGTTTCCAGTGCAAAACGCGCTCTGTACAGAATAGACATACAAACGCTCCTTGCATCCTCCACAGTTGGTCCATCGTCTTCACTCGCGCGTCGTTGATGGAAATAGTCAACCCCTCCGCACGGAATGCCTCGACAATCGATACGTCCGAAACCACCTCAATCGATCCAGTAGCGATCGCACGAGCATGTGCATGTGCACAAAACGCGTAACGGAGCATCAGGTCTCTCGCGGACGCCTTGCCTGCATCCATGTCCAAACGGTTTGGCGTCCGTGGACTGTTCTCGACCGCATCCACCACTTCGATCAAGCTCGAGTCGTCCAATGGAGAGTGTTCAGGATGGAAAAATAAACGAAGGTCCAGTTCCGTTTGATACGCCTTGTTGAAAAATGCAAGAAGGAACGTGCGGAGAGCTTTCGGAAGTTCTTCCGTACCTATTCCAAACATGTCGGTAACTTTCGTACAACTCTCCACTGCGTGCTTCCTCGGTGGGAGGTGTTCGGATAAACCAAGACGGATAAAGTCTTCGTCCGAACATAAGGATGACACTCGTCCGGTTCGGACGGATCGTCGCATGTTTCTTTTTTCAGTCGAAGGAATGAATGAACCTGATCGAAAAAAAGTTTCAAAATCCGGACGGCCTGTGTAGATTACGGACGGTCCTCGTTTGCTTTTTGTAAAAAACGAAACCTGACCATTCGAGTTCGAGCAATTGATTATATCAAACAAAGTAGTAGGATGGTGCCTGCTGCTGATCTCAAGAACACAAAAGAGATACGCACAAGTCGCGTCCGTCAACTCAGGTTCTCTGTGTTGACAGACGATGTGCTGAAGAAGATGAGTGTGACTCGTCGAGCTATGCTTTTCGAGCCGCATCAACAGCTTCTTCCGGAGGGCCTGACGGTTGAAGTGGCGTCCGCGCAGAAGACGTACGGGAGCGTCGTGGATCCGCGCATGGGTTCGGATCATGTCGGACACACGTGCGAGACTTGTCACAAGAAGATGGACCCCGGTGATCACTTCGACTGTCCTGGTCATTTCGGCCACATCGAACTTGCTTGTCCGCAGATTTGGCCTCTCTTTTCCTCCGAGCTCACGCACGTGCTCGAAAATGTCTGTCCGTTTTGTTCGCGCCGTGTTGCGAAGATTCACATCCGTAAGGACAAGCACACGACGCGTTCGAGTGCGTGCGATGACGAAGACAATCTGTTCGAAGACGAACTCGACAATGAGGCCGACGCCGTCGAAGAAGACGCGATGGAAGATGAAGAGGAGGAAGAGGCAGGCGACGAGGAGGTCGTGGAAGATGAGGACGAGGAGGTCGTGGAAGATGAGGACGAGGAGGTCGTTGATATCGACTTTGAGGCGGACGAGGAAGAGGTCCTTGAAGACGAAGTCGATGAAGCGGTGGAAGATGAGGAAGTGGAAGAAGACGAGGATGTGGATGACGAGAATGGCCCGGATTCAGACGACGAGAAGGCCGTCACAAAAGCGCCTCAGCAGACGACAGCGGCTCCCGTGGTCGGATCGAAGCATTACAAGTGCAATTGCTTTTCCGCGCAGTCGAACGTTCGGTTCAAGTACTATGTTCGTAAGAACCCCGATAAGACCGCAAACGATTCAGGGCTTCACATTGAAGTGCGCGTCAGTGCAAAGCGGGTCACTGCCACTGGCCGAACTGGCAAGTCCGAGGTAACGGGCCGGTTTATCATGCCCAATCAGGTCATCACGCGGATTCTCTCGCACATCAATCCGGCGGACTGGAGATACATGTTCCACGAGAAGTACCGCGATTACCGTCACTCTGTGCCGGGTGGAACCAAGGCAGTGCCTCCGTATCGTCCCACGGATCTGATGATCCGCAACGTGCCGATTCTCCCCACGGTTGATCGTCCGAGCAAGGTGGTGGTCGACAGCAAAAAGCAGGCGGATCTCATTACGCGTCAATATAATCAGATCGTCGCACGGAATAACTGGCTCAAGCACCACCTGGACAAGGTTTCTTCATCCACACCGGGCGAGAAGCCCAGTCGGAAGAAGAAGGCAACCGAAGCGGCCCCCGAAAGCGACATTGACCCGACCGGGCGCACACTCGTTCAACATCTTACGGGGCTGTACGGGATCGATCCACACCTGACTGCATTCTGTCAGACGCTGTTGACGCTCGAAGGTGTGCCGGTCGGGCGCCTTCCGACCCGCACGAATCTCGACACGTTCCGTGGAGAACGTTCACTCGCGTCGGCTGTGGCTGCAGTGGTCGACAAGACCAACAAACCTGGTGTCACCTCGCGCAACCTCGCGCAGCGGTTCCAAGGCAAAGAAGGCCGTCTGCGCGGCAATCTCGCTGGTAAACGCGTGGATTTCTCGGCACGCACTGTCATCACGCCTGGTACAGACCTCGACCTCGACGAGATCGGGATTCCCTACTCCTTCGCGCGGAGTTTGACGGTGCCGGTGCTCGTGACCGATTTCAACGTCGAGCAGATGCGCGAGATGATGCGTAGAGGCGACGTGCGTCTCGTCGAGAACAAGAAGACGAGGATTTGGTGCGACGAGAAGATGAAGCCGGAGGTTCTGGAGAGGAACGCGCGCGAACTCAACGTCGGTGCGACGGTGCACCGTTACCTCCAGGACGGCGACATCGTGATCATGAACCGTCAACCCACGCTGCACAAACCGTCCATGCAGGGACACCGTGTCAAGATCCATAAGAAGCAACAGGACAATGTGCGATACGTGTTCGGTGGTGTGGTAAACAAACGACCCCCTGCGGACTCTTCCGAAGCCAAAGGTGCTCGGCGCGCGTGCATGAACGGATTCGAGTCTCGCGCGGACAACCTTACTCTCCAGTTGAACCTGAGCGTAACCCGTCCGTATAATGCCGACTTTGACGGTGACGAAATGAACCTGCACGTTCCACAGACGCTCAAGGCCCAGGCAGAGGTCCGAGAGCTCATGTCGGTGAACCAGCAACTCGGGAGTCGGTTCATCGGCATTGTACAGGATACCCTCATGGGTGCTTACCTCATGTCCTCTCCCGATGCGTTTCTTACGGAAGAGTTTGCGAGTTGGGTATGGATGTCTGCGTCCGGACGACGCCCCGACCTTCCACCTCTACCCCCGCCCGCCATCCTCAAACCCAAACGCATGTGGACGGGACGGCAACTGCTCAACCTGGTTTTCCACGAAGTCGGCTTGTCATTCAACCCCGACACGGACCTCTTCGGTACCAAGGAGCCTGATCTCGTGATGGTGAGAGGGGAGATCGTTGCCGGGCAGATACGAAAGCCGCATTTCGGCGAAGGTGGCTACGTCTTTTCGACCGTGTTCATCAACTATGGCTCGAAAAAGGCAGCGGGCGTCATCAATAACTTTCAAGCCATTGTCAACCCGTACGTGCTACGGCGCGGCATCTCGGTCGGTATCAAGGACTGCATTCCATCCGATGCCGTCCGGGACCGTTTGGAGGTGTGGAGGAGTTCGGTGTCCGAACGGGCCAGTGCGGTCGATCCGACGGACGAAGCGGCAGTGCAAGCGTTAACCCGACAGCTGAAATCCGAGGTGTCGACAAGCGTTATTGACGGTGCGAAGAACAACCGGATTCTCGAGATGGCTGTCGCGGGTTCGAAAGGCTCTCCCAACAACCTCGTGCAGATCCAAGGCGCGCTGTCGCAGCAGATTGTCATGGGACAACGTCCGTTCGGAGACGAGGTGCGCGTGTTCCCTACCGACCCATTCGAAACGTCCGAACACAACTTGATGTCGCGCGGGTTCGTGAAAAACTCATTGCTGGACGGATTGACTCCGACCGAGTACTTCTGCCACGCCGCCGGTGGTCGCGAGGGAATCATCGACACGGGCATCAAGACCGCCGAGGCCGGATACGCCACGCGTAAAATGGCGTGCGTCACAGAAGGATCCGTGCGCAACTATAAGGGCGGTATCGACAATCAAGCGATGCTCAAGAGCGTCCTTACCGCCCCGCTCTATGGCGACGGGATGGACGTCAGTATGATCCTCAAACACCAGATCGACGTGCACACGCGCTCCGATGAAGACCTGCGTGCCCTTGCCCGGGTCGTTCGGGACAAGTCCCTGGAGCTAAAACTGTTCGCGCGCCTCAAGCAGGACCGCGCAGCTGTGCAGACGGTGTGCCTGTCCCGTCAGGATCCCGGACTCGATTTTTGGCTGCCGGTCGACTTCCGACACATCGTCACCAATACGGACGCGCGACCGGGACCGCCGGTTGACAGTGCAACGCTCATGCAGAAACTCGTTCATCAGGAATTCGTCGTCTACCGTCCGAACACGACCGACGCCGCGCGCGACCTCAACTCGCGCGCGACCGAACTCTTCCGCATCTCTTTGCGCAACTTCATGCTGAAACTCCTCCTCAAGATGACGCCGTCCAAGCCCACGTTCGAATCCTGGATGGAACAGATCGTGGACCGCTTCAACCGTTCACAAGTCCAAGCAGGAGAGCCGGTCGGGCTCATCGCGACACAGAGTCTCATGCAAACGACCATGCAAGCAACCTTGAACACGTTCCATACGGCTGGTACGGGCGCGGGTGCGGCTGCCACGGGAGGACTCAAGTATTTCAATGCCCTCATCTCCGCCCAGTCGCCCAAGATCGCCACCACGTTCATCGCGCTCAAAGACCCGTCCTTTGAGTGGAGCGTGCTAGACGCTGTCGCTCCAGAAGTCAAAATGGCGAGCCTCGTCTCGCAAGTACAAGAGATCTCCGGATCCCTTCCGAACACGCGCGTGCGCCGTTTGCACCCCATCGACACCATCGCGATTGACTTCATACTACCTGCGGAAACGCTCTTCAAGAAGCGGGTGACCCTGATCCAGGTGTTTGAAGCGGTTGGGAAATTGGTCGGACATTGTTTCCTCGAGCTGGTCACCGGCGGACTGCGTATGTACGTACACAAGAGCATGTACACGCGCGCGGTCGTGAACGAAGTGCTGGATGTCGTTATCACCGCACCGAAAGTCACCCCGCGCGGAAAGGACAAGAACTTCCGCGGCATTTTCGGAGCACGACGCACCAAGGTCGACCGACTCGTGCTCAATGCCAAAGGCGCGCTCGAGAAACAGTCGTTCCCGCAGATCGAAGTCTACGGGAACTTCAAGATGTCGGACCTCTTCCTTATCCCCGGCGTGGACGCGTCCAAGACACACTGCAACGACATTTATGAGATGCAAAGCGCATTGGGCGTGGGAGCTGCGCGCACATTCTTGCACAAGGAGATTTTCGCGGTTGTCACGGGATCCGGTTCCAACGTCAACCCGCGTTACGTCACACAGATCGTCGACTACATGGTGTGGTCTGGACTGATCAAGCCCGTGACGCGACACGGCATGCAGAATTTCGGACCGCTTCAAGCGGCCGCGTTCGAGATGCCTGTCAAGGTGCTTGCCAACGCCGCCTTATCCAACAAGAGCGACCCCATGCTCTCTCCCACGGCGAACGTCATCTTCGGACAGGAGATCCGCGGAGTCGGCACGGCCATCTCCGACGCAGTTCCTGTCGAGATGCCGATGCTCACCCAGACGAGCGTTCAAAAGCTGACCGACTGGTTCGACGACTGGACGCTTGCATGCCCGATCGATTTGTCCGCACCAGTCGCCGCCAGTGTTGTTGTTGAGACGATGACAACGGAAATGGACGATTTTGAGATGGCTGTGCCCCTCGCGTTTTGAGTCTATGAAAATGTGTGTGCTTTCTTTGAAAGAAAATTAACTGCCATGAAACTAAATGAATTTGATTCTTCGTTCGTGTTTGGTTCGGGGAACTTCAAACCTCTCAAGCTTATCAGCGAAGGAGGATTCGGGAGCGTCTGGAGTGTGACTACTACGCAGCCGTCAACAAATCAAAAACAAGAACTCGTGTGCAAGTTCGGACTGCAGAATGACGCACTCACCTCCGAAATTGAAACCGTTGATTATGTGCACAAACGAATGCATGAAATCGGAGGAAAGCTGCAAAACTTTCTCAAAATTCCGAGAATGCCCGATCACGGGACATGCAAAATCCAGTCCAAGAATATTCAATACATGATTATGGAGCGGTACGGAAAAGACCTCTCACACATTCGCAACATGTATTTCTCGAACGAATTGAATCGGATCTACGCGATTCTTCGTTCGGGTCTCACCATCCTCAAAGGGTTGTACGTCATGCACGTCTATTTAAAACTCGTACACGGCGACATCAAACCTCAGAACTTTTTGTTTGAAGAACTCGATCTGCGCGCTGCTTCGACGGATCGAATCGTCTTCATCGATTTAGGACTCACACGACCTTTGAAAGAAAAGTTCGTACGAACGTCCGGCATCAACGGAACAAGATCCTTCGCGAGCATTCACGTACACAAAAAATACCTGCCCACACCCCGTTGCGATATCGAAAGTTTGTGCTACATGCTCTTGCACTTCATCGACCATCAACTCCCATGGAACAAACGGCTCAAGGACGAATTTCCAAAAAACCAGTCCAACAAAAGCCAACGCGCACAGCTCCGCGAGAAAACACGCAAAGAAGCCATCGTATTGAACGAAAAACGCGCACTGAAGCAACGAATCAGCGAAGGACGTTTTGCTTCACAAGGTGAACTCATCTTGTCTGATTTGTTGTACGCCGTGTTCCACATGCACGCGCTTCCGAACGGAGACACATACAAAGCTCTTTGTCGATACTTCTATTTAACACTACGGAAGCTACAATCATTCGCATCCTCACACGAACAAAGTCATTCTGTCAAAAGCTTCCAAAAATCTACACATCGAAAACGATAAACTAAAATAATAACTCGTGTTTTACCCGGGTACGTTTCCGTACGCTACTACCGTCTTCGTCATCAATATCACCTTCGCACGCAGCCAGATATCCACGCTTCGGCATCCGGGTTGACGCGATCCCATTCACAAGAGAACGCCTCCCTGGAACGCAAGGGTCGGAACGAACCGGGGGTTTCGGGGGTTTCGGCATCTTCGGCGGTGTAATCATCATACACCCCACCGACAACTCGTACAGGTTCACCATGTAATGAAGGTGCATAAGCTTGAGTTGGTAAAAGCCTCCATCTAACCCCATGAGATCTGCATTCTCATAAAACCACTGGCACGTTTCCAAATGCAGACGCATCTGTTTCACAGTGTTCGCATGCTCCGAAAGGGTACTCGGAGTTTCCAATATCAAGCGTTCGATTTCCCCCGTAAAGTACTCGAATGTGAACATTGTTTTGGCGTCCTCACGCTGAGAATTGTCAAAAAAGACCCGCGCAGTTTCGGAAACTCCCACGACAGTCCGGGTCATTCGGAACCTCTCGCAAATGTTTCGGAATGATACGTTCGAACTCGATGCAGTAGGACTTGTTCGACACAAACGATTCGAGATCGTGCGCTTGCTGAACGTGCATACGGTACTGGTTGCAACAATGCACACGGATGCGCTCGTCTAGTTCACGAACAATCGCGCGGAACAATTCCAGGTCACACCCTGTATTGTTCGTTGCTATGTGGACCGACACTTTGTTGTCGAACAACACATTCAAACACGCACGAAACGCGCGTAGGCGACGTTTCGTTCCAATGACATACTTCAGGTACGCGCTCGGTGAATTGTACTGAGACGTCTTCGGGTTGCGAAACCGAAAACCAGCGGTGTGGTTTATCACTTCGTCCCAGTCAAAGATAACCACCCCGCGAACTTCGTTCGGACTGTGCGTATGCGCGGGAAGGTTCCGGGCAAATGTAATCAAGTCTTTGAAGTGCGCTTCGTTCAGTCCATCGTGCACGCGGTCTTCTTTCGAACTTTTTCCAAACCAGTCAAGTAGATCTCTTAGATCACGATCCTCTCCACGCAAATCCCAATCGGCGGACCGTAAAAAACGGACGTAAGCTCCGGCACCTGTTAAGGGTTTGCCACTTTTACTCAGCATGGGTTCGGGAGCGACCCAAATGGTCTCAACACATCGTGCAAGCTCTTTGTCAAGCTGCAAGTACTTCCGATTGTCATCATAAAATCGAACACGCTTCATCTCCTTTTTCTTTTCCTCGGACGAGAAAGCTTTCACGTTTTTAAATTGTCCATCATTAAAAAAAAAGAACGAATGAACTATATGCGTTTTTTCAAACGCACGCTGTGCGATCGCAAATTCCCTTCGAGCAAGAATTATCAGCGCGATCCACGCGTACGCGATTTCTTACGGTCGTTCAAACAGCGAACGGTATTCAATTCCCACCAACGTGTAGTGTTCACGAATACGTTCAGGTACGGGGAGGGAAAGTTGACTTCGGAAAACTTGAAGGCCATGCAAGAAATCGGAAAAAAGTTTCACATTTACCCCGTACGCACTGTGATGAAAATGCACTCAAACTGGAAAACGTTTAAACATAAATTGAAATACCGCACAGACAATGAAATCGGATTGTCACACGTCCCAGACGGAAAAAGGCTGTACAACTTGATTATTCGTCAAACAAGTGGCATGACCACACGACGTGTGCGAGCACTTGGACTGCGCGAACACAAAAGAAACAAACAAAAACTCCTACATATCACAAACTCGAAAACGATCGAAGAAGCTGCTCGGAAATGCCAAAACGGACACACGAAATCATTCAACTCGTACAAAGAAGTAAAGTCCTTCGTAAAAAACGTGATCCTGAAATCGCTGATTCGTGTTTGCAAAGAGTCGTTCCCCCGTGCAAACCTCAAGCTGAGCGACTTCCCACCAATTGAAGTGCGCAAACTTCGTCCGGGTATGAGCATGGCCTACTATGAACTGCCTCACTCCACGTGCAAGTACCCACTCGGACACCCGAAAGAAAAAGGAAAGGTCGTTGTGCAAATCGAGGACTTGCATCGCGTAAACATACCGGAGCTTACTGTGCTGATTGCACACGAAGTCTTCCCCGGACACTTCTACCAAACGGCCGTTTTCCGAACCCCGCCGTTTATCTTCGCGAACTGGTTCGTGGAGGGATGGGCGTTGTACGTCGAAAAGGTATGCGACGTGTTCGGCCCCGAGTACGTCGCCGCACGACTCCTTATGCGCCTTTTGAGAGCCGCGCGTTGCATCATCGACCCCGCCATTCACCTGGACCGAATTAGCTTGGAAACCGCAAAGAAAAAATTCGCAAAACTCGTTCCACATTTGTCCGAACAAATACGCACGGCTGAACTCATTCGGTACGTGGCCATACCTGGACAAGCGTGCGGTTACCTACCAGGGGCCTGCCTGATCGAAAAGTGGGCTCGAAAACACAAGAAACACATCAAGCGCTTCCACGAGACAATTCTTTCGAACGGCGCTGGTTCGGTTGAGTACGTTCAGGCAAACTTGACTCGAAACGAGAGACGCCGATAATCACAAATAAAAACACAATCACGATCAACACGAAATCCATATGCACTTTCGAAAATGAATCGATTTCATGCGCGCGAATGATATTCACAGGCGTCACGAGAACAGGAGGATGAGAAGACGGTGCATTCATATTCATGTTTGTTTTTTTTAATACACTCCAAGGAAAGGTCAATAAGAGTTTGCAGCGATCAAAAAAAAATCTGAACAGCATGTCTATAAAAAAGGAACATGGATGGCAAAGGAAAACTACCACCTGAGTATTCTCAAAAATTCGAGATCGTAACCTCCTACGATGAGAGAAAAAAAAGAGATTACGATGCCGTCTACCAAACACACAAAAACATCATTTTTGACACAAACAGTACATTATTGATCGAACGGGCTCCTCCGTCGGGCAACCCACATCCGACCCTCACAGACTCTCACAGAGCAGCACGGAGCAATGTCATACAAGCGCTAGTTGAACATTTCTTTCATCTACCAGCAGGTGGTCGTTTCAAACACGTATACTACGACAAATCATTTAATCCACTCGATTTTAATCACTTTCTATACGAAGACGACTCCCCACCACTTCAAGACGTAGATTCAGTCATTGCTGCCGTTTTGAAACTCTTCGTACGAAGTGGAATGCTAACTGAACGGGATAAGACGGATGCCACGCACGCGATGGAAGCAGCTTACAACACTGTGACAACTCAAACACTTCAGGGTGGCAAACCAGACATTCCCGATGACTTATATAACGATCTCCTCTGCGACGCTAACGTATCCTTCGACTACTTGCGCGGAAAACTTGAGGAGATGTTCCTTACAGGCGGCTTCTTATTGGTTATTTGCGACTGTCAAAAAGGCGACGAGCGTAAAACGATGCGTATTCGTTTGAGTATGCTTGTGAAGAATGGGGATTCTGTGGATGGAAAATACTACAAACTTCCAAAACCGCAAGTATGCAATCCGACAGCTCCTCCAACCAATCCCGTACCCCCCTGTAGCAATCTCGACGAAGAAGTGTTGCTCAGAATCGGTTCGCGGATAACCGACCGTGGAAACCCTTACTACGGCTATAAGTCAACACTGGCCGACCGTAAAGTGTGGAAGCCGCACGGGGAGCGCTGGATCCTCGAGGTGATCTGCGTCCTCAAAACAGCTCCGCTGCCAAAAACAGTCGATCAATCCACGATAGCACCTTTTGAGATTGGCAATTTCGAATATTACGACGCGGCGGAGAAAAAAATCCGTACCGATATGACAGGAACCAATGCGTTAAATTTCCTGGATGTATTCGCACACCTCAACGGGATTCCCGAAATTCGTCTGGAATCTGTTTTGCGCGGAATCGGTCACAGAGTAGGACAGGATATGAGTTTCGTATTCGGACCCGAACAACCCCCCGACAAAGCCAATGAATACAACATAGGCGATTGGATTGTGTTGCACATACAAAAACCCCCTCCGTCACCTCCTATGTATGTGTACGCAGTTATTGTTGACAGGAATTTGGATGAGAACGGACCTGTGCTCGTTGTTCGTCAATGGAGCGAGTATGTCAATGCCACAAATCACCGCCATATGACCAGGACGGGGGGGTATCAAAAAAATGACTTTTTAACAACTAAGCATGCAATTGAACTGCCTATTTTTCCAATTTATAAAGAGTTTGGCGTTCCGTCTCCTAGCGTACACGCCGCTCAGGTCCAAACGAGAGGCCCGGAAAACGCAAGAAAAGAATATCGAATTATCGCACGAGACGAAAGGAATTGCACAATGGTCGACCCAGAAGATGAACATCAACAGCAGATACAAGTGCAATACAATATCCGCAAACTTCAAGGCATGAGTGTACCAGGTAAAATTTCATACCTTCACGAATTCTACTATCGAATGGGTTATGACTTCGAAGAGTCTGACATCTTATATGCTCAATCTTCCTTGCGACCGATCATGTTCTACCCCGAAGTTGCATGGTACAATAGTCCTCTCGCGTTGGATCCGAGTCGACAAAATCTCGATCCGGACGACAAAGTAGGACGCATGAATGTGATCTCCAACCGTGGACATCGTATGACCAAGTTGATTGACAACTCGCTTCCAACTGGACCTGGGCCAGGCGTGTATGATGTCGCATACGTCCACCCCGTCGAAACCATGGATCCCCTCGGGGATCCTTGTGGTCATAGTCGAGAGGACAACTACATCCAAATGATTCGAAAAGTTACAGGAGTTTACAAACCAACAGGCCTCCCAGGCCTCCACATCGCAAACGGAGACCCAGACGCTGCCCCACATCTACCTGGATCGAATGGAATGCCTCAAAATGCACGACAGATGCAGTCACTCACGCTTCAACATGTCGCCGAAGATCAGAGTTCAGGAACGGTGGAACAATGGAAGTTCAAACGAGGAGCTCTCAACGACCCTACTCTTGTAGAGAGTGCAGAACCTGGTCCTGCTGCATATCTATTAGCATCACCGAGCCCAGATGCACATGCTGCGTATTCACTTCTTGTCGCACAACAAATCCGTAAGCATCACAGACAAGGCAATAAGAAAGAGGAATACGAAACAGGTGCAGGTGCAGGTGCAGGTGCAGGCGCAGGCGCAGGCGAAGATAGGAAACGCAAAGCATCGGTAATAAGTCCGGTCGTTGATACACAAGCTGCCGGTATTCTCGCACTTGCCGCACCTCACATGCTTAACCCTTTCGCGAACACAATCGAACTACCATATCGAAAAACATTCGGAGATAACACAGGCCCTAGTATTTGGAGCACTAATAAAAAGGCCCCTACCGGGTGGTGCATGGTTAGCACAAACATTGTTCTTGGAATGGAAGGTGCAAGTGCAAGCCAGGTATTTCCTCAGTTGTTTTCCGGAGCGGGTGCAGGAGCGAGTGCAGGAGCGGGTGCAGGAGCGGGTGCAGGAGCGGGTGCAGGAGCGGGTGCAGGAGCGGGTGCAGGTGCGGGTGCAGG